>Ga0209909_100134_pt1 | contig 126194 bp, 142 predicted proteins | sample FECB22metaG_FD_188302 | JGI IMG/M metagenome (GOLD analysis project Ga0209909, IMG submission 188302) | Cyanobacterial communities from the Joint Genome Institute, California, USA - FECB-22 (SPAdes) (version 3) | ecosystem: Environmental > Aquatic > Thermal springs > Hot (42-90C) > Microbial...
CCGGACCTCGGTCACGCGCGGCAACGGGGTGAGCACGGCCTATGGCTATGATCCGGCCTCGCGCCTGACCAGCCTGGCGCACGACCTGGCCGGGGCGGCGAACGACAACGCCTATGGCTATGGCCACAATCCGTCCGGCCAGATCGTCGGGGAGAGCCGGTCCAACGACGCCTATGCCTATTCCGGCCTGACTGCCGGCACGACCCAGTACGGCATCGACGGCCTGAACCGGATCACCGCCGTCAACGGCACGGGCCTGGCCTATGACGCCAACGGCAACCTGACCGGCGACGGGGTGCGGACCTACGCCTATGACGCGGCCAATCGGCTGAGGACCGCCGGATCGGTGACCCTGACCTATGACGCCCTGGGCCGGCTGAACGGCCAGCAGGCCGGGTCGGACCAGAGATACGTCTACGACGGCCCGGCCATCGTCGGCTTCGCCACCGGCGGCACCACGCTCAGCCAGCGGTTCATCCCCGGTGCCTGGCCGGACGAGGTGGTCGGCAACGTCGCGGCCAACGGCAACGTCAACCTGTGGCTCCAGGACCACCTGGGCTCGACGGTGGCGATCACCAACTCGACCGGCGCGGCCTCGGCGATCAATCGGTACGACGACTACGGCCAGCCTCAATCCGGCAACGCCGGAGCCCTGCAATACACCGGCCAGCTGTGGATGCCGGACGCCGGACTCTATCACTACAAGGCCCGCGCCTATCATCCGGGGCTGGGCCGGTTCCTGCAGACCGATCCGATCGGCTATGCGGCGGGGATGAACCTGTATGGGTATGTGGGGGGCGATCCGGTGAATTTCACCGATCCGCTCGGGCTGTGTCCCGCTGACCGGCCGCCTGGTGAAGCATGCTTGCCTGAAATTCCAGTCGTGGCGTTTCGGTGTGGGGCTGATTTCTGCATCACCGGGGCCGACAACATTCGGCGGTTTCTGGACTCGGTCGCCGATCTCGGGGAAATCGTGGTCACAGGATCGAGGGGCGGACGTGCAGGCCACCCCGGACAGGGACGAACTCAAAGCGGACGAAGCGGTCAAGACCGCGTTTTGGATTGCGTAGGTGCTCGCGCCTCCCAAGTGTTCGCACCAAGCGCTCTGTTTGTTGCTACCGCACCGCTAGAACCAAAAGCAGTTGTTCGCACACGGGAAAGCCCGAATTCCTCATATGCATCTCGCCTTTTCCGCGACACTTTCGGGAACCGCCGCCTGCCATTTGGTATCCGCCTCCCTGCTCCGACGGCAGCAACATTAGCAAACGCCAGGCTCAGCCTAGGTAACCGTCTCGGCATGACAGGAAATGTAGGTAGGATTCTTGGGCGCGGTGTGCCGGGAGTGGCTCAAACTGGACTTGCCTATGAAGGGGCCAACGTCTCAGCCTGTGCTGCGTTCAACCCATGAACTCGCAAGCAGAAAGAGTTATAAGATGCTGTATGCGGTTTATTGACAATAATGTACAACCTTTGCGCGTTCCACTGGATCATCGACTAATGGAAGATTTTGGTTTAGCTCCAGAGCTTTTTGATGATACTGTCGAAGATATAAGTCACACATTCAGACTACCCATGATGTATATGTCTGATAGAGGTCTTGAGAGCGGACCTGAAACTGAAAAATTAGACAGATACAGAGCAAAATGGGTGTTTAGGCCAAGCGATCTGACTATCGGTGATGTGCTAGAAGCTGTTGATAGAGGTCGGTGGAATGCTAGTATGTTCGTCGAGAACGATCTGCTCAGAAAATAACTACCTACGGGGCCGATGACCTCGATCACCCAGGGAAGCGCGATGAGCCCGGTCGCGGCCTATGCCTATGACGACCTGGGCCGCCGGACCTCGGTCGCGCGCGGCAACGGGGTGAGCACGGCCTATGGCTATGATCCGGCCTCGCGCCTGACCAGCCTGGCGCACGACCTGGCGGGCACGGCGAACGACAACGCCTATGGTTATGCCCACAATCCGTCCGGCCAGATCGTCACCCTGACCAGCGCGAACACCACAGCTCTCGACCCCGCTCAGCCATCAGGCACGACGCCTTTTTCGTCCAGCGGGCAATGGCTTGCTTTCAACCGCGCCTTCTTTCCTTGGCTCCAGAAACTCGCCGACGCCCACGGCGAGGACGCTGGCTAAGCGATCCAGGAGGTCGATGGTGACGTTGCCCAGCTCGCGTTCGATCTCGCTTATGTAGGCGCGATCTACCCCGGCGTCGGCCGCGAGCCTCTCCTGCGACACGCCCCGCGCCGTCCGAAGCCGTCTCAGATTCCATGCGACGAGCGCTCGACCGTTCATGCGGCCAAGCGACGACTTCACCGATCATTAAACCACGGGATATAGCCTACGGAATACAGGAGCAGAGGGTGGCGAAATGATGATGCGATTTTCATGCGTGGCGGTCTGTGGCCTGTTGGCTGCCTGTGCCACGCCGGCTCCAGAGTACCGCATGATCCCGACAGCGGATCACGGCGTCGGGGTCCGGTTCTCCAGAGGTAATGCCGCCATGGTGTCGAACGGCCCGTCCGGGTCGATTATGCTGCTGCCGGTCCGCTACAACGCAGAGAGCAAGCTGTATTTCGCGCTCGCTGCCTTCAACACCTCCGGCGAGCCGGTCAATCTCGGCACCGAGGACGTCCGGGTCTATCTCGATGACGGCATCCCGGTCCGGATTCAGGACTTCAACTATCTGCGGCAAGAATCCAAACGCGACGCCGAACGCGCGATGGCCGCCGCTTGGATCAGCGCGGGGATCGAGGGATACTTGGCCTATCAGCAGGCCGAGCACCATCCCCGCCGGACCGAGATCGCCTTTCGACGAGCGACCGGGGAATTTTACCTATCCAGCGCCATGATCGACTTGCAACTGCGCCGGGCGATCGCCGAGCGAGGCCGGCTGGTCCTGCAAACCACCACGATCGATCCGGGCACGGCCACCGCAGGCTTCATCTTTGCCGACCAGATACCGGTTCCAACCCAGTCCACCCGAGCGATCATGGTTGATGTGAACTTCGGGGGCACCCCGCACCGCTTCACCATCGCCCTCGCGTCATCGGACTCTAGCACCGAAGTGCCCACCAACATCCCTGCCGTGCCCGCCCCCGTAATCCAGGCCATACAACGGACGCAGCAGACCTACCACTGGACCGACGGACCGCCGCCATCGCGTCTGGATGGGCTGGAAGTGATTGACTAGGTTCGATCACGAACCCGCGTCAGCGAAGACCACCGTTGCCAGCGCCCACCGGCTGAGCTTTGGTTCTGTAGCTCCTTGTGATGCACATAGCGCAGACGCTTGCCGAGTCCGGTTCTAAAAGTTGAGCTGTCGCCCAGGCCTCATCGAAACGATTGAACGCAAACCAGTCATTGGTCTTGCCCATGCCGCCGCGCCCTCGACCAAAACGGCAGTTGTTGCATGGGCCAGCATGGACCTTGCTCGCCCTCTTCAATCTGTCATGGCATACAAAGAACGTAGCTGAGGGATCGGACATGCCTGGCTCCAGTTGAGCCGCTGCCAGATAGGCAGAATGGCTTTGCAGGGCAGGCTGGTCGGCCTTGTCGATCGACGCCCAATAGTTGTCGATTTCATCCATGATGTCTTCGAAACTATAGACCTTGTCGGCCACCCCCGCCGCCATGGCTGGCGTGATTCCCTTGGGCAGCCCGCGATGCTCCTTTCGGAAGTTGTAGTAGAAGCTATAGATTGCGTGTGCACAGATATGGTTCTCGAGACTTTTGGAGAACCGCAGGCTCTGCCGATTGAACCGGCTGATCAAGGTTCGGATCGTCAGATTGTGCCGTTCATTATGAGCCGTCGTTGCCCGGTCGAGATCGACCTCGACCGATTGCTGGGCCCTCTTGTGAATGGCGACGACAGTTGTCCGACGCTCGCGGGTCTCAGAATCGTAATTTCCCCTCAAGAACTTTACGATGCGGACATGCAGGCCATCGGCCCCGAACGTGCGCTCGATGGCCTTGCTGTACGCCTTGAGGGAGTCTGACGTGATAAGGCAGCGGCCAGGAATCTTGGAGCGGACGTCGGCCATGAACGTGTAGGCGTCACGAAGCCCCCGCTGACCGATCCGCCAGGCGATAAGCATTTTTGAGTCAGGATCAATGGCGGTCCAGGTCCACCAGTCACCGGCCCAAGACGGCGCGCGCTCGCTGAAGGGCTTGCTATCGGATTTAGCGTAGACGAACGTCTTGACCTCATCCAACTCCACGCGATCCGGGGACAGGTTCGTCACGATCCGGTTATGCGCAGCGAGCAGGGCTATCCCAAAATTGCGGATGTAGCTTTGAACCGTGCGGGCGTCGCAGTCGTGCATCTCGACGATGTCACGGACACCGTTGTTGCGACAGATCGCCTTTAGAAGCTGAAGTCGCGTCATTCGGGATAACCGGTTCATCCGAGACTTCTAACATTCCCGAAACACAATTATCAATGAAAATGTCGGTGGTCTCCGAAGTGTGGGGTGCTTGCCTGATGTCAGGATTCGTGACATAGAATGTCAATACCGCTGTCAGACGCGCGGCGATAATCCGTGCTTGACATTGTTCAATAATTCGGGAGAGTCCGAACTATGGAAGAAGATGAGGCAATCACCCGGCTCTCGGCTTTGGCTACGCCTTCGCGGTTGCGGATCGTGAGGGAACTGGCTGACGCTGGGCCTGAAGGTTTGGCCTCCGGCGTTCTCGCTGATCGCCTTGAGGTTGCTCCCAATACGCTGTCAACCCAGCTTTTATTGTTATCAAACGCAAGACTTGTGCGCGGACGGCGTAGTGGGCGTTCTATCATCTACACGTTGAAAGAGGATGCGTTGGCCGAACTCAAGGCGTGGGTCGGAGGGCTGTCGCCCCAACACTCCGACACGGCGCTCAAGAACGCTTCCTAGGCCGCTTCCGAGACCTTGGGTCGGACGTGCGATTGCCGACGTCCGCTTCGGCGTCGTCACTTCGTTCACGTTCTCCCGTTGCGATCTGAAGCGCGCGTATACTCGCAAGGATGGGGTCGCGCGGCAAAGTTGGCTCTTTCGGCGTCTTCGCCATTGGTTTCGACTGCTCCAGGTCATCTATAGACTAGGGCGAGATGATCACCATGACGAGGGCGGACTGGCTCGTCATGGTGAATGAATCAAATCACATTGGCCTGGATGAGCGTCCTTCTCAGCAGCGCCGTGACCGCGCCCTCGCGTGTACGGGCTACGACACGAACCTGTCCGTTGACGCGACCTTCGTAGTGCTGCGCTTGTCCGACGACGACCGCGTTGACGGTCAGGCTGCCGACATGGCTAAGAGTGGTGCATTCCTGGTGCCGAGTGTGCATCGCAATCCTCTCCGTAAAGAAGACAGGACGAACAACAGCACCGGCAGCGCCACAACAGCAAAGAGTTAGCAGGGTCAAACTCCCACACTATCGGGACGGTGTCTGTCCCTCTCCCAGAGGGAGAGGGCTTGAGCGCCTGAGCGCGTCAGCGATCGGACTTGCGCGAAAGGCTGAGGGGTTTCGCCCTCACCGTTCAGACCGTGACCCCTCACCCTTTCGGCTTAGCGCATCGCTGCGCTCTGCGAGCCTCAAGCCCTCTCCCGCTGGGAGAGGGAGGCCGTGTCCACAACCCCGATAGTTTGTCCACGGACGATGCGGCGCTGCGGCAAAGGCTCTGTTATGATGAACACCATGAGCGCCCGGTCCGCCCTGTCCGATCAGATGCGTCTTCCGCTGCAGAGCGATCTGCCGGGCGGGGTGGAGGGATTCGTCGTTTCGGACTGCAATCGGGTGGCGCATGAGGCGCTCTCGACCTGGCCGGACGGGATCGGCGGGGTCATGGCGATCTGCGGCCCGGCGGGATGCGGCAAGAGCCGGCTGGCACAAATCTGGGCCGAGCGGGTCGGGGCGGTGCCGCTGACCGGGGCCGAGGCGGCGCTGGCCGATCCGCTGGAGCTGGAACATCGTCCGGTCCTGCTGGACATCGCTCAGGACGCGGATGAGGAGACCCTGTTCCACCTGATCAACCTGGCCCAGGCCGAGGGCGGGGCGTTGCTGATGGTGTCGCGCCCGTCGCCGCGCCGCTGGGACGTGGCGGTGCCGGACCTGCGGTCGCGGCTGGACGCGATGCGGGTCGTGGCCATGGAGGCCCCGGACGATGCCGTGCTGGCCGCCATCCTGCGGGCCCGGTTCGCTGAGCGCAGCATCGCGCCGGGCGACGGGGTCATCGACTATCTGGTGCGCCGGATCGACCGGTCGGCGGCGGCGGCGGCGGCCATCGTGGACCGTCTGGACGCGGAGCATAGGCCGGTGACGCGGGTTCTGGCGCGGCAGGTGCTGGGGGCGTCGGACGAGAGCGGCGAGCTGTTCGATTAGCCATTCGGGCGCTTGCGGCCCGGGCCATTCGCCCCCAGAACCGAACTCATGAGCGACGCGGCGATCCAGGACACCACGACCGGCGAGGAGGTTCCCTCCTCGCGCGCGCCGCAGCTGCACCTGGACGAGGCGCTGATGGTGTCGCCGGAGCGGTTCTTCAACCGTGAGATCAGCTGGCTGCAGTTCAACGCCCGGGTGCTGGAGGAAGCGGCCAACCCCGCCCATCCGGTGCTGGAGCGTCTGAGGTTCCTGTCGATCTCGGCCAACAATCTGGATGAGTTCTTCATGACCCGCGTGGCCGGCCTGAAGGGCCAGGTGCGCGAGCGGGTGCGGGTGGTGTCGGCCGACGGCCTGACCCCGTCCGAACAGCTGGAAAAGGTCAATGTCGCGGCCGGCGAGCTGATGGCCGAGCAGCAGGAACGCTGGCGCCAGTTGCGCCGCGAACTGGTCGCCGCTGGCATCGAAGTGGTCCATTCGACCAAGATCACCAAGACCGACAAGGAAAGGCTGGAACCGGAATTCCTCAGCCAGCTGTTCGCGGTGCTGACGCCCCTGGCCATCGACCCGGCGCACCCGTTCCCGTTCCTGCCGAACCTGGGGTTCTCGCTGGCGCTGAAGCTGCGGCGGCAGCGGGACAACAAGGTGCTGTACGCCCTGGTACCGGTGCCGACCCAGGTGCGGCGGTTCTGGGAACTGCCCGGCGACGGGCGGTCGGTGAAGGGGCGGCGGCGGTATGTGACGCTGGAGAATGTGCTCCTGCTGTTCCTGGATCACCTGTTTCCGGGCTGCGACATCCTGGAGAAGGGCCTACTGAGGCTGATCCGCGATTCCGACATCGAGATCGAGGAAGAGGCCGAGGACCTGGTCATGGAGTTCGAGGAGGCGCTGAAACAGCGCCGTCTCGGCGAGGTGGTGCGGGTCAAGATCGAGGCCTCCATGCCCGACGACCTGCGCCAGTTCATCGTCGGCGAACTGGGCGCCGAGCCCCAGGACGTGGTCATGGTGCCCGGCATGCTGGGCCTGGCCCAGTTGTCGGACCTGATCCCGCCCGGTCATCCTGACCTGAAATTCCCCGGCTATGAGCCACGCTATCCCGAGCGCGTGCGCGATCAGGGCGGGGACGTCTTCGCCGCGATCCGCGAGAAGGACATATTGATCCACCACCCGTTCGAGAGCTTCGATGTGGTGGTGCAGTTCCTGCGTCAGGCGGCGCGCGACCCGAACGTCATCGCGATCAAACAGACGCTGTATCGGACATCCAAGGACAGTCCGATCGTCGCCGCCCTGATCGAGGCGGCCGAGAACGGCAAGAACGTCGTCGCTCTGGTCGAGCTGAAGGCCCGGTTCGACGAGGAGGCCAATCTGCGCTGGGCCCGCGCGATGGAGCGGGCCGGCGTCCACGTCGTCTTCGGCTTTGTGGACTACAAGACCCACGCCAAGCTCAGTCTGGTCGTGCGGCGTGAGGGCGACGGCCTGAAGACCTATTGCCACTTCGGGACCGGCAACTATCACCCGATCACGGCCAAGATTTACACCGACCTCAGCCTGTTCTCGACCGATCCGGTGCTGGGCCAGGATGCGGGGCGGGTGTTCAACTATATCACCGGCTATGCCCAGCCCGACGCGCTCGATCAGCTCGTCGTGTCGCCGCTGAACATGAAGTCGACCCTGATCGACCTGATCGGCAAGGAGATGGCGGCGGCCGCCAAGGGCAAGCCGGCTGCGATCTGGGTCAAGCTGAACTCGCTGGTGGACTCCCAGATCATCGACGCCCTGTACCGCGCCAGCCAGTGGGGGGTCCGGATCGAGCTGGTGGTGCGCGGTATCTGCTGCCTGCGGCCGGGCGTGCCGGGGCTCAGCGAGAACATCCGGGTCAAGTCGATCGTCGGGCGATTCCTGGAGCACAGCCGGATCATCTGTTTCGCCAACGGCCGCGACCTGCCGCACGACCGGGCCAAGGTGTTCATCAGCTCGGCCGACTGGATGACCCGCAACCTGGACCGCCGGGTCGAGGTGATGACGCCGGTCAAGAACGCCACCGTCCACGACCAGGTGCTGGACCAGATCATGGTCGCCAATCTGAAGGACGACGCCCAGAGCTGGGTGCTGAACCCCGACGGCCAGTATCAGCGCGTCTCGCCGGTCGATCCGGAACGGCCGTTCTCGGCCCACCAGTATTTCATGACCAACCCCAGCCTGTCGGGCCGGGGCCGCAAGGTGAAGACCCTGCCGGGCCGTCTGCGCTACGTCCGGCCCAAGTCGTGATGCCCGAAAGCCTGGCCCCGCCGCGGGAAGCCGCGGTCATCGACATCGGCTCCAACTCCGTCCGTCTGGTGCTGTACCGGCTGGAGGGCCGGGCGATCTGGACCGTGTTCAACGAAAAGGTCCTGGCCGGCCTGGGTCGCGACCTGCCCGAGACCGGGCGGCTGTCGCCCGAGGGCGTCGACCTGGCCATGGCCTCGCTGCGGCGGTTCGCGGCGGTGCTGGAGAGCGTGCGGCCGGCGCACTGTTTCGTCGCGGCGACGGCCGCCGTGCGCGAGGCCGAGGACGGACCGGAATTCTGCGACCGGGTCGCCGCCGAGACGGGGTTGCGGGTGCGGGTGCTGAGCGGCGAGGACGAGGCGCGCTATGCGGCCCTGGGGGTGCTGGCGGGCGATCCGTCGGCCCAGGGCGTGGCGGCGGACATGGGCGGGTCCAGCCTGGAACTGATCCGGGTCGGCGAGAACGGCTTGAAACCCGGCATCACCCTGCCGCTCGGCCCGTTCAGCCTGGCCGATCCCAAGGGGTTCGACGCCGGCCGGCTCAGGGCCACGATCGCCGAGCGGCTGAAACCGGCAGCCAAGCGGTTCGCGGCGACGGAACTGCATGCGGTCGGCGGAGGCTGGCGGTCCCTGGCCCAGTTGCACATGTCGATCAGCGGCTATCCGCTGAAGATCGTGCACCAGTATGCGATGGGGGCCGACGAGGCGCGCGAGGTGGCCCGCCTGGTCGCGCAGCAGTCCCGGGCCTCGCTGGACCGCCTTCCGGGCGTATCGAGAAAGCGGGCCGAGACCCTGCCCTATGCGGCCCTGGTGCTGGAGGGCCTGATCGAGCGGCTGGGCCTGAAGACCATCCATTTCAGCGCCTGGGGCCTGCGCGAGGGCCTGGTCTATGAGGCGGTCGACGCCGAACAGCCGGTTGAAGACCCGCTGATCGCCGGCTGCGCGGCGCTCGGGGCCCGTCAGGGGATTTCGCCCAGCCTGCCGATGGCGCTGGAGGCCTGGCTGGATACGGTCATCGCCGCCCTGCCTCCAGCGTTCGGCGAGACGCGTGATGCGGTACTGGCCGGAGCGGCGTGCCGGCTGGCCGATTTGGGGGCTCGATTGCACCCCGATCATCGCGTCGAACTGGTCTTCGAACAGGTTCTGCGCGCCCCGATCCCGGGCCAGACACACGCGGAGCGGGTGTTCCTCGCCTGTGTGCTGAACGCCCGTTACGGCGGGCCGTCGGCGACGCCGGAGCCGGTGCTGGTCGAAAAGCTGCTGTCGGAAGAGGCACGGGATCGGGCACGGGCCCTGGGGTTCGCCATCCGGCTGGGCTGCGACCTGTCGGGGCGGTCGCCGCAGTTGCTGGCCAACGCCAGCGTGGCGGTGGACGACGGCGCGTTGAGGCTGACGGCGTCGAACGGCTATGCCGACGTCCTGCTGGGCGAACAGGCGCGCAAGCGGGCCAAGGGGCTGGCGGAGGCAATGGGTCTAAGACTGGAGATCTAGTCGATGGCCTGGGCGGCAGGCCCCCCAAATATTCCGCTCATCCCGGCGAAAGCCGGGACCCCGTCTTTTCGCCGAGCCACGAAGGGCTGGCTTAACTTCGCGGCTGCAGTTCCACGTCCCAACGCCCAAAGCACGGGGTCCCGGCTTTCGCCGGGATGAGCGGAGATTGAATGCCGATGCTAGGCCTCGGCTCCACCGAAACGGGCCGACCATTCGGCGACCTGGGCGTCCTCGATCTTGGTGAACAGGACGGCGGCTGACGCGACTGTCCGGCCACGCGGGAGGATGTCGAGCAGAGACGCGTTCGGCGCGGGCCAGCTCAGGTCGGTTGCACCGACCGTCGCCGCAATCTTCTCCGCCGTCGATGGCATGATCGGGGCCGCAAGCCGAGCGAACAGGGCGACCAGGTTCAGGCCAGTGCGGACGCCGGCGGCGGAACGATCGATGTCGGTCTTGAAGGCGGTCCAGGGGGCGGCGACCTGCAGGTACTCGTTGCCCAGCACCCAGACGGCGCGGAGAGCCTGGGCCGCCTTGCGGAACTCCAGGGCCTCGAACTGGGCGGTGGCTTCGGCGATGCCCGCGGCCAGGTCGATTTCCAGCTGGGCTTCCAGCGGGCCGGGTTCGCCGGCACCCGGGACCACGCCGCCGAACTTGCTCTCGGCGAACTTGACGATGCGGTTGACGAAATTGCCCAGGACGTCGGCCAGGTCCTTGTTGGTCGTGGACTGGAACTGTTCCCAGGTGAAGGCGGCGTCGGAATGCTCCGGCCCATAGGCCGTCAGGTGCCAGCGCCAGTAGTCGGCCGGCAGCAGCTCCAGCGCCTGGTCCATGAACACCCCGCGCTTCTGGCTGGTGGAGAATTTGCCGCCGTACCAGTTCAGCCAGTTGAAGGCCTTCAGCGTATCGACCGTTTTCCACGGCTCGCCCGAGCCCAGGATGGTCGCCGGGAAGCTGACGGTGTGGAAGGCGACATTGTCCTTGCCCATGAACTGGACATAGCGGACGTCGTCGGCCCCCTCGTCCAGACGCCACCAGTCCCGCCACGTTCGTCCGGTGGCCTGCGCCCACTCCTCCGTCGCGCCGATGTATTCGATCGGGGCGTCGAACCAGACGTAGAAGACCTTGCCCTCCATGCCCGGGCGGGGGCCGCCGTCGTCACCGACCACCGGCACGCCCCATTTCAGGTCGCGGGTGATGCCGCGGTCGATCAGGCCTTCATCCAAGTGTTTCAAGGCGATCGAGCGGGCCAGGGTCTGCCAGTCTGATTTGCTGCCGATCCAGTCGCGGATGCGGCTCTCCAGTTTCGTCTGCAACAGATAGAGGTGGCGCGTGTCGCGGACCTCCAGATTGCGACTGCCGGAGACGGCCGAATAGGGATCGATCAGATCGGTCGGGTCGAGCAGGCGACCGCAGTTGTCGCACTGGTCGCCCCGCGCGCCGATATGGCCGCAGTGCGGACAGGTGCCCTCGACATAGCGGTCGGGCAGGAAGCGGGCGTCGTCGACGGAATAGATCATCCGGTCGACGCGTTCCTCGATGAAGCCGTTGGCCTCCAGGGCGGCGGCGAAATGCTGCGTCAGGCGGTGGTTCGGCGCATTAGAGGAGCGGCCGAACCAATCATAGGACAGGCCGAACGCCTCGCCCGCCGCCTTCTGGATTTCGTGCTGCTCGTCGCAATAGGTCCGCACGTCCTGGCCGGCGGCGGCGGCGGCGAGTTCCGCCGGGGTGCCGTGTTCGTCGGTGGCGCAGATATAGAGGACGTCGTGCCCCTGGGCCCGCTTGAACCGCGCATAGACGTCGGCCGGCAGCATCGATCCGGCCAGATTGCCCATATGCTTGATGCCGTTGATGTACGGCAGGGCCGAGGTGATCAGGATGCGGGCCATGGGGTTCCGGGACGGCGTTGCGATAGGGGTCCATAGCGGGTCCGGGCGGGCAAAAGGAAGACGGGGCGTGGTTCCGCGCCTTCAAACCGCCCTGCCCGGCGTCTAGAAGGTTTGCCCAACGGCGTCGCGGTCGCTACACCCGCGCCAACCTCCCGAACACCCCAGACAGACAGGGCGCACGCACCCCATGGCGCAGCAGTACATCTTTCAGATGCAGGGCCTGACCAAGGCCTTTCCCGGCGGCAAGAAGATCTTCGAGAACATCTGGCTGAGCTTCTATTCCGACGCCAAGATCGGCGTGGTCGGCGTCAACGGCTCGGGCAAGTCGACGTTGCTCAAGATCATGGCCGGGCTGGACAAGGAGTTCAACGGCGAGGCCAAGGCGGCCGATGGGGTCAAACGCGGCTATCTGGAGCAGGAACCGCACCTCGACGACAGCCTGAACGTGCGCCAGAACGTCGAGGCCTGGTGCGAGGAGAAGCAGTGGGTCAACCGGTTCAACGCCGTCGCCAACGAACTGGGCGAAAACTACACCGACGAGCTGATGGAGGAGATGACCGCCCTCCAGGAAAAGATCGACGCCGGCGACGTCTGGGACATCGACAGCCGCATCGAAATGGCCATGGACGCCCTGCGCTGTCCGCCGGACGACTGGGCGGTGACCAACCTGTCCGGCGGCGAGAAACGCCGCGTGGCCCTGGCCCGCCTGCTGCTCAGCAAGCCCGACATGCTGCTGCTGGACGAGCCGACCAACCATCTGGACGCCGAGAGCGTCGCCTGGTTGCAGCACCACCTGGAGGCCTTCCCCGGCTGCGTCATCCTGGTGACCCACGACCGCTATTTCCTCGATCTGGTGACCAAATGGACGCTGGAACTGGACCGCGGCAAGGGTCATCCGCACGAGGGCAACTATTCCAGCTGGCTGGAGGCCAAGACCAAGCGGGTGGTGCAGGAACAGTCGGAATCCGAGGCTCGTCAGCGCGCCCTGACCCGCGAACTGGAATGGGTCCGCTCCGGCGTCAAGGCCCGCCAGGCCAAGTCCAAGGCGCGTCTGGCCGCCTATGAGAAGATGGTGGCTGAACAGGAGAGCAGCCGTCAGCAGCAGTCCTTCGCCGTCATCCAGATCCCGCCCGGGCCGCGTCTCGGCAATGTGGTGCTGGAGGTCGAGGGGCTGCAGAAGACCTATGGCGACAAGGTGCTGTTCGACAACCTGACCTTCAAGCTGCCGCCCAACGGCATCGTCGGGGTGATCGGGCCGAACGGCGCGGGCAAGTCGACCATGTTCAAGCTGATCACCGGCCAGGAACAGCCGGACGGTGGCACCATCAAGGTCGGAGAGACGGTCAAACTGGCCTATGTCGATCAGTCGCGCGACGACCTGAAGCCGGACGAGACCATCTGGCAGGCCATCTCGGGCGGCACCGACGTGATGATGGTCGGCAAGCGCGAGATCAACACCCGCGCCTATGTCGGCAGCTTCAACTTCAAGGGTGGCGACCAACAGAAGAAGGTCGGCCAGCTGTCCGGCGGTGAGCGCAACCGCGTCCACCTGGCCAAGACCCTGGCGACCGGCGGCAACCTGATCCTGCTCGATGAACCGACCAACGACTTGGACATCGAGACGCTGCAGAACCTGGAAGAGGCGCTGGAGGAATTCGCCGGCTGCGCCGTGGTCATCAGCCACGACCGCTGGTTCCTGGACCGCCTGGCCACCCACATCCTGGCCTTCGAGGGCGACAGCCACGTGGAGTGGTTCGAGGGGAATTTCGAGGCCTATGAAGAGGACAAGAAGCGGCGGCTGGGAACGGATGCGCTGATCCCGCACCGGATCAAGTTCCAGAAATTCGGGCGCTGACGCCTGCCTGCCGTTGGGGCCGAAGGGATCCTGACGGCAGGAAAGGCCTGGCGGAGACGGAGGGATTCGAACCCTCGGTACCCCTTACAGGGTACGACGATTTAGCAAACCGTTGCCTTCAGCCACTCGGCCACGTCTCCGGCAGGCGGGCTCGATAGCCGAGGCTTTCGCCCGGCGCAATCCGCAAGCGCACCCATGATGTGTTAACGTGACGGACACGGGGACCGTGCACGATGGCCATTGGTCCCGCGCTCACCGGAAGTCGATGTCCGACGCCCTGAAACTTAACCCCCCGTCGCCGGCCGAGACCGTGGCTGCCCCGACGCGGCCCGTCGCGGCCCGCCGCGGGCCGTTCCGGCCGGAGGTGTGGCTGAACGCGCGCCAGCGGCACCAGTCGCGCTTGGCCCCGCACTATTTCCGCACCATCGATGTGGCGGCGGTCTGGGGCCTGACCCTGGCGGCCTGTGTGATCGTCTCGGCGGGGTCGCGGTGGCATGTCGAGCTGTCGCACGTGCTGCCGTTCGCGGCGGGCGCGGTTCTGGCGCTGGGTCTGCTGCGGTCGATGGGGCGGTATCGGTTCGCGCGGGCGGAGTCGGTCGGGCTGCATCTGATCGGCGTGGTCGGGATCGCGACGGTGTCCGGCATGGTGGCGATGCTGCTGGGCTGGCTGTTGCGCGGGCCGGGGCTGGACCAGGCGATGCTGCTGGGATGGACCACCGGACTGGTGATCGTGCTCGGCGGGCTGCACGCGACCTGGAGCGCGCGGGTCAGGCGGTGGCGGGACAGCGGCATGCTGACGCCCAATGTCGTGATCGTGGGGGCGACACGCCATGCCGAGCGGCTGATCGCGGCGGCGCTGGAGCGGCGCGACGTCAATGTGCTGGGCGTGTTCGACGACCGGCTGGCGCGGTCGCCCGATGCGGTCTACGGCGTGCCGGTGCTGGGCGACGCCGAGGCGCTGCTGGGCCACAAGATGACGCCCTATGTCGACCGGATCGTGGTGGCCATCGACCCGAAGGCCCAGGCGCGGGTGCGCGAACTGATGGCGCGGCTGTCGATCCTGCCCAATGAAGTCACCCTGCTGGTCGACCCCCAGGGCGAGGACGAGCGGGATGCGGCGCTGAAGAAACTGTCCCGAGCCCCGCTGGCGCTGCTGGACGGGCGCGTCGACGACGACCGGCGCGCCTTCAACAAGCGGATCCAGGACCTCGTCGTGGGAACCGTCGCCCTGGTCCTTCTGGCCCCCGTCATGGCCACCGTGGCCGTGGCCATCCGGCTGGACAGCCCGGGGCCCGTCGTCTTCCGCCAGCGCCGCCATGGCTTCAACCATGAACAGATCGTGGTGTGGAAATTCCGCTCGATGCGCCACGACGCCGCCGATGCCACCGCCAGCCGCCAGGTCACCCATGACGATGACCGGATCACCCGCGTCGGCCGCTTCATCCGCGCCACCAGCCTGGACGAACTGCCCCAGATCCTGAACGTGCTGAAGGGCGAGATGAGCCTGGTCGGACCCCGCCCCCACGCCATCGGCATGAAGACCGGCCAGACCGAGTCCGCCCGCCTGGTCGCCGAATACGCCCACCGCCACCGCATCAAGCCGGGGATGACCGGCTGGGCCGCCGTCCAGGGCTCGCGCGGGCCGCTGCATACCGCCGCCGACGTGCGCCGCCGGGTGCAGCTGGACATCGACTATGTCGAGCGCCAGTCGTTCTGGCTGGACCTTTGGATCATGGCGGTGACCGTGCCGGTGCTGCTGGGCGACCGGGTCGCTGTGCGCTGATGTTCTGGCGCGGGGTCTGGGGCTATCTGCCGGCCAATATCGTGCAGGGGGTGGTCGGCTTCCTGACCATCGTCATCTTCACCCGCCTGCTCAGCGCCGAGGATTTCGGCCGGTATGCCCTGGCGTTCTCGGTCTTCACCCTGCTGCATGTCGTCGTCTTCACCTGGCTTGAGGCGTCGATGGCCCGCTTCTGGGCGGCGCAGCGCACGCCCGAGGACCTCGCCACCCATTTCGCCTCGCTCTACCGGACGACGCTGGGCCTGATCGCCCTGTTCGTGCCGGTCGCGGCATCGGCCATCGCCGTCTGGCCGATGGACATGGCGATGAAGATCGCGGTCGCGGTCGGCGTCGCCGGCATCCCGGTGCGCTGCCTGACCAAACTGGCCCAGGAACGCTTCCGCGCGGCCGGAGAGGTGCGCAAGGCCGCCCGGCTGGACATGGCCATCGCCACAGGCGGCCTGCTCGCCGGGGTCGCCCTCGCCCTGGCCGGAGCCGGTGCCGCCGCACCGCTCGCGGGCCTGCTGATCGCCCCCCTGCTGGCCCTGCCCTTCGTCCTGCCGGGCGAGTGGAAACGGGCCCACGGCGGAGCGGTCGAACCGGAGCGCCTCAGAACCTATGCCAAATACGGCCTGCCGATCGCGGCAGGGCTGATGCTGTCGCTGGTGCTGGCCTCGACCGACCGCTTCCTGCTGGCCGCCTTCATGGACGAGGCGGCGGTCGGGGCCTATCACGCTGGCTACAGTATCGCCAATCGGACGCTGGACGTGTTGTTCATCTGGCTGGGCGCGGCGGGGGCCCCGGCCCTGATCATGGCGCTGGAACGCGGCGGACCGGACCAGCTGAGGATCGCCGCGCGCGAACAGGGGTCGATCTTCATCCTGGTCGGCCTGCCCGCCGCCGTCGGGGTGGCCCTGGTGGCCCAGCCCCTGTCGGAGGTCCTGATTGGCCAGGACCTGCGCGGCGCGGTGACCCAGGTCACGCCCTGGATCGCCCTGTCGGCCCTGCTGTCGGGCCTGTGCAGCTATTATTTCGGCCAGGCTTTCGTGCTCAGCCGCCGCACCGGCCTGTTGCTGGTCACGGTCGGCGTGCCGGCGGTGGCCAATGTGATCCTCAACCTGATCCTGATTCCGCGCTTCGGCATGCTGGGCGCGGCCTGGTCGACGGCGGCGAGTTTCGCTCTCGGCCTTGCGACGTCGCTGATCCTGGGGCGCGGCCCGATGGCCATGCCGGTGCCGTGGCGCACCCTGGGCGGCAGCGCCCTGGCCAGCGGCGTGATGGCCCTGGCCGTCTCGTCCCTGCCCCAGCTCGGCGGCATCCTGGAACTGATGCTGGACGCCGGCGTCGGCGCGGCGGTCTATGCGGCGGTCAGCCTGGCGCTGAACACCGCCGGGGTCCGCGACGTGGCCCGCCGCCTGCCCGACCGGCTTCGCGCACGACGTCTGGCGACATGACGGCGCTGGACGACAGCCCGGCCTGGGCCGAAGCCCGGCCGACGATCTCGGTCCTGATGCCGTTCCTGCGCGACGACCCGACCGCCCTGCTTAGCCTGCTGGACCGCGAGGCCGCGCCATTGGCGGGCAGCGTCGAGATCGTAGTGCTAGACGACGGCACAGTGGACGCCGCTCTGACCGGCCGGCTGCGGGCCCAGATCGACGGCTTGGCCCTGCCCGTCCGCCTGATCACCCTGAGCACCAACGAGGGCCGCTCCAAGGGCCGCAACCGCTTGGCCCAGGCAGCGCGCGGCGACTTCCTGCTGTTCCTGGACAGCGACATGCGGCCCGACGACGACCGGTTCCTCCAGACCTGGGCCACCCTGGCTCGCACCGACAGGCCGGCGGTCGTGTTCGGCGGCTTCTCTCTGCTCCAGGCGCCGACCGACGTCCGGTTCGCCGTCCACCGGGCCATGGCGACGCGGTCCGAATGCCTGGACGCCGCCGCGCGCAGCTTCGCGCCCGAGAAATACGTCTACACCTCCAACCTGCTGGTCCGCCGCGACGTGTTCGACCAGGAGGCCTTCGACCCCGCCTTCACCGGCTGGGGCTGGGAGGACGTGGAATGGGCCATGCGCGTCTCGCGCCGCCACCCCATCCGCCACATCGACAATCCGGCCACCCACATGGGCCTGGACACCGTCCAGGCCCTGGCCGGGAAATACGAACAGTCCGCCGCCAATTTCGCGCGCGTGATCGCGCGGCATCCAGACATCGTTTCGGCCTACCCCAGCTTCAGGGCGGCGAAGGCCCTGAAGCGCGTGCCAGGCCTGTCGCCGATCCGCCGCGCGATCCGAAAGGCCGCCACGGCTGCCGTGTTGCCGACTCCCGCTCGCGCTTTCGCTCTCAGGCTCTATCGCGCCAGCCTGTATGCGGACGTGGTCTAGCCCGCCAACCGCTTCAGGAAGCTCGGCGGCCTGTAGGTCGAGCGGTTCATGACCACGCCGGCGATCCGTCCCCCCACCGACTCGATCTCGTCGCGCAGGATCACCGGCTGGTCCGCCGAGGTCGATCCCGCCGCCACCACCAGCACCGTCGCATCGACGAACGGCGCCAGTATGATGGCCATGTCGTTGCGGTCGGCGGCCGGGCTGTCGATGATCACCGTGTCGGCGTGTCGACGCAGGATGTCCCAGTAGCGCGGATCGTCGACCGGCTCGGCCCGCTGGCCGGAGCGCAGGTTCTCGGCGCGGAAACGGGTGACCCAGAGACGGCCGCCCAGGCAGGCGCGGGCCGTCAGCAGTCGCGCCGGCGGCACCGGCCGGTTGTCGCGGCCCATGACCGGCGGCGTCACCGCATAGAAGATCGAGCCATCTGGCGAGGCGGCGGCGACCGGGCCCAGCTTGCCGAACCGCCCGGGCTCGGCGGCGATGGCGTCCTGCTGGCCCTGTTGCGCCAGGTCGGCGTCGATCAGCCAGGTCGCGCGGCGCGCCCGGACGGCGGCCAGGCGGGCGAACTCGCGCGCCACGGTCGAGACGCCCTCGCCCGTGCCGGCCGAGGCGAACTGGATCACCCGCCCGCGATGGGCGGGGGCCGACCCCAGGGCGGCCCAAAGGCCCGCCATTTCCCGTGTGAGATCGACCATCGAATCGCTGAGCGAAAACTCCCTAACCCCTTGAGCCTAGCATGGGATTCACGCCCGTCCGGTCTTCATCGGCGCGACCGCAAGGACCGGCATCTGCAACGTCCGGCCCGCCGAGGCCGGGGTCATGAAGCCCTTCCTGGAAAACACCCGGAACAGGCCGACGCACAGGGCCGTGAAGGCGGCGAACAGGAAGGCCAGGCCCATCAGCGGCAGTTTCAGGCTGGACCCGCGCGACGGCGGCGCGGCGCGTTCGATGACCCGCACATTGTCGGCCCCGGCCTGAACCAGGCCGTCGTCGGCGCGGGCCTGGGTCTCGCGCTGCTGGAAGTCGCGGATGTTGGCGGTCAGGACGTCGCGGTTGCTGACCAGAGTCGCGTTCCGGCTTTCCAACGACGTGAGCCGTGCCTGCCGCTGCCGCAACTGGTCCAACTGCCGGTTCAGCGAAGCCAGGCGCGCGGCCAGGGCATCGCGCTCGGCGGCGGTGGTGATGCGCAGGTTCTCCAGCTCGTTCCAGACAGTGTTGGGCCCGGTACGGACTTCCTTGGGTCCGACCGTGTCCTGGGTGGCCACATACTCCTGCAGCTGGGCGATCCGGGCGTCGATGTCGCGCACCGGCTGGGCGTCCGGCGTATAGCGGGCCAGAAGTTGTTCCCGCTCGGTCCGGGCCTGCAGGATCAGATCACGAGCGGTGATGTTCAGGTCCTGCTGCATCACGATCTCGGACGGGACCGCCCGCTGCTGGGCCTCCAGCGTCCGCAGGCGCTGAGTCGTCTGGTTCAACAGGGCCTCGGTGCTCAGCCGGTCGGTGAACACCGTCTGATAGGTCGCCGTCAGCGCCGCCTTGGCCGAGGCGAAATCGCCGATGTCGTTGGTCGTCAGGAATCGGGCATAGTCGGCATCGACGCCGGCCAGTTCGTCCTCGAATTCCTCGCGCTGGGCCCGGATCAGGGGGCTGGACGCATCCTGGAACACCTCGCGACGGCGCAGCAGATAGGCGTCGATCAGGGCATTAAGCACGCGGGCCGACTGTTCGGCGTCGTCGCTTTCGAAGGCGAGATCGATCACCGAACGCAGCGGCGCGGTCGAGACGGTCAGGCCGTCGTCGATGGCCCGGATCGCATCGCCTTCTCGCTGGGCCACGGAGCCCTCGGCCGGCTCGCCCGGTTTCTGGAACACCTCCACGCCCAGGGCCCGCACGGCCCCCAGCTTGACCTCGCGGCTGGTCAGGATCGAGGCCTCGGTCTGGGCCACCTCGCCGGGCGTCGGCGGCGCGGCGCGCTCGGTCGTGACGCCGACGCGGGGCTGATAGACATATTCCTGGCCCACGCCGACGTTCAGGCTGGCCGTGGCCGTATAGGTCCGCTTCAGCGTCATCACGCCGGCCGCCAAAATGGCGAACACCACTAGAAAGATCACCACCATCAGGATCAGTTCGCGGAACAACAGTCCGATGACGTCCAGAAGGCCGTAGCGCGGGCGGACTGGAATATGGGCCGTCGGGCGCATGAGGGCCGAATCCTGGGACGAGAGAGCGTGTTGCGCATGTTTCGCGCGACTGCATTAACCACTGGTTACCCATAACGTCGGACTCTGGGGTCAATCGTTATCGCATCCGGTGCCGCCTCCATGACGCTCGACCGCCGATCCCTGCTGCTGGCCCTGGGCGCCCTGCCGCTGGCCGGGTGCACCACCGCCGTGCCCGAGCCGATCCCGACAACGCCCTTCCTCGAGATCGCCTTCGCCGACTGGACCGACGCCGAGCCGGAGTATCTGCTTTACCCCGGCGACGAGATCGACATCGCCACCCCTTCGGCCGCCGAGCTGAACCGCACCACGCGCGTCGGGCCGGACGGCCGCATCGCCCTGCCCCTGATCGGCCAGGTCATGGCGGCGGACCGGACCCTGTACGAGCTGTCCCAGGACGTCAGCGCCCGGTACTCGACCCAGCTGGTCCGCCCGGTGGTCGAGGTCACCCTGCGCACCGCCGGGCCGCTCAAGGTCTGGGTCGACGGCGAGGTCCGCACGCCGGGCGTCTATGACATGCCGGGCGATATCGACGCCTATCGCGCCGTGATCATGGCCGGCGGCTTCCTGCCCACCGCGCGCCAGCAGGAGGTGGCGCTGATCCGGCGCGGGCCGGGCGGGGTGCGGATGATGCGCCCGGTGGACCTGCGGCCCCGTCGCGGCGAGATCGTCGCGCTGCGTCGCGGCGACGTGATCTTCGTCCCGCGCTCGACCTTGGGCGAACTGGCCGTCTTCTTCACCCAGATTCGCGAGGCCCTGCCGATCGGCTTCAACTACACCATCGGCGGGCAGTATCAGCAGTTCTAGGGCTTAGGGCTTAGGGCTTAGGTAGGCCTGTCCCTGCATTGCAACTGCCGCTACCAGACGTCCCTAAGCCCTAGGCCCAAGCCCTAGAGCGGCCGTCAGGCCGCGAGACTGACCACACCCGCATCGATCCACCGCCGTGCCGCACGCTGGGCCTCGGCGATCTCCTCACGGTCCATTTCTTCGCTCATCTCGCGGCGATAGACCCGGGCCTCGATCGAGCCCTTCAGGGCGGCCAGATTGAAGATCATGTGGGCCGAGACCCGATCCATCGGGCAACCGCCCGATCCGGCCGAATACATCATGCCCAGCTTGAACAGGGCGTCGCCGTCCATCTCGGCGGTCGGCAGAGGCAGCGAAGCCTCCAAAGCGTCGTGCGCGGTTTCTTGCGCGATCATCAGCCCATCCTCCATGCGAAGCCCGTTCTGGGCCCGCCTTTCGAGCGATCATCAAATACCCGCGGTTTGAAGTTAAAGTTAACGGCGACGGGACCAGAAAGCTGTTTTTCGTGAAGGGATTACGAACGCCGGTTGCGGTCTTCACGCCTCGTCAATCGCCGCGAAACATCCTGTTCACATTCCGGCGTTCAGGGCAGGTTCATCACCCTGCCGTCATAAGGCCGCATCATACCGAAGCCATGTCCCAGCGCATGGCCACAGGCAGGATACCGTCATGACCCGTAAGCTTCCCATCGCCATCGCCCTGATCCTGGCCGCCGTGGCCTTGCCCGCCGTCGCCTCGGCCCAGGAGCGCGGCGAGCGCCAGGACCGCCGCGAAGCCCGCCGCGACCGCGGCGACGAGGACCGCAACTTCCGCGTCGAACGCCCTCGCGAACGCCGCGAGGCCCAGCCCCGCCGCGACGACGGCGATCGCCAGTTCCGCCGCGAACGCCCCGACAATCGCCGCAACCGCCCCGAAGACCAGCAGGGCTGACGCTCAGCGCCGCGCGCGCTGTCCGAACAGCACCTTGCGCGCGTCCTCGGCGGCCTTGCCCGACGCCGCCAGATTGGACCGGAGTTCGTCCCCGACGGCCTTGCCCGCGATCACGCCCGGTCGCTCGCCGACCCGGGCCAGCCAGGCCTTCAGGTTCGGGAATTCCTCGATGTCCTGCCCCTGGGGTTCCGGCAGGATCCAGGGCCAGGCGGCCATGTCGGCGATCGAATAGTCGCCGGCCACAAAGTCCCGATCCTTCAGCCGCCGGTCCAGCACGCCGTAAAGCCGATGCGTCTCATTGGTGTAGCGAGCCACGCCATACGCAATCTGGCGCTGATCCTTGACCAAGGCCGGGGCATACTGGCGGAAATGATGCGTCTGGCCCGCCATAGGGCCCAGGCCGCCGACCTGCCAGAACAGCCACTGATCCACCTCGGCCTTGCCGCGCGGGTCCTGCGGATAGAATTTTCCCGACTTAACCCCGAGATACTGCAGGATCGCCCCGCTTTCGAAGATCGACAGCGGCTCGCCGCCCGGCCCGTCGGGATCGACGATGGCGGGCATTCGGCCATTGGGGCTGATGGCCTGGAACCCAGGCTCGAACTGCTCGCCCGTGCCGATGTTCACCGGCTTCAACTCATAGGCCAGCCCCATCTCCTCCAGGGCGATCGACACCTTCCAGCCGTTCGGCGTAGGCCAGTACCAGAGTTCGATCGGACGGGTCATCGGCGGCTCCTGACGGTGCGGAAACGGACACAGTGTCGATCACCGATCTGGGTTGAGCGCCCCGCGCGCGCAAGAGCGAACCTGACACGCGCGTTCAGAACGAGTTCATCCTGAGAATCCGATTGTCCCATCATGTTTAACGGAACTGTCGCCGATATCCGTCGCGGTTTCAGAACTTGAGGAGCAGACCATGAAACGCCTGACCAAGGCCGCCATCGTCGCGCTGGCTCTGGGCACGACGGCCGTCCCCCTGATGGCCGAGGCTCAGGATCGCCGCGACCGCCGCGAGTACCGCCAGGAGCGTCGCGAGTTCGATCGCGAGCGCCGCGACTTCCGCCAGGACCGCCGCGAGAACCGCCGCGACTTCCGCCAGGGCGAAATCTCTCGCGGCGAATTCCGCGCGGAACGCCGCGACAACCGCCGGGATTTCCGTGACGACCGCCGCGAGTTCCGGGGCGAGCGCCGCGAGTTCCGCAACGAGCAACGTTGGGACCGCAACAATCGCGACTGGTGGCGCGGTCGGGCCGATTTCCGCGACTATCGCGGGGCCCGCAACGGCTACTGGTACGCGCCGAGCTACGGCTATTACCGCGTCCAGCCCCGCTACTACGGCCATCGCTGGTCGCGCGGCCAGTATCTGCCGTCCTCGTACCGCAGCTATTACGTGCGCGACCCCTATGTCTACGGCCTGCGTCCGGCACCACGCGGATACCGCTATGTCCACGCCGGCAACGACATCGTGCTGATCGCCTTGGCCAGCGGCCTGATCGCCAGCGTGCTGTCCGGCGCCTATTGAGACCTGACACCGTCGATGAACTCAGCCCCGCAGGTCTCTGGCCTGCGGGGCTTTTCATGACCGAAAGTTCACCTGTCCGGCCGATCGCCGTTCAGTCTGGGTTCATGGACCAAGCGTGATGTTGGTCCCAAGCCGCCCATGAAGGGCGTGCGTGGAACGTCCGAAGATGAAACGTCTCCTGATGGTGACGACGACGATGGCGGCCCTGGTGCTGCCTCTGGTGGCCCAGCCGGTCGCGGCCCTGGCCCAGGACCAGGAACGCCCCCGGGCCGAACAGCGACAGCAACGCCAGGAACAACGCCAGGCCAGGCGCGAGGCCCAGGGTGGCGGCGAAGCGCGCGCCATCTCGCCTCAGCAGCGGCAGGAACGCCGCGCCGAACGGCCCACCCCGACACCGGAACAACGTGAGCAACGGCAGGAGCGTCGTCAGGAACGTCGCGCCGACCGCCCGGCCGTGACTCCCGAACAGCGCGAACAGCGCCGCGAGGACCGGCAGGAGCGCAGGGCCGATCGCCCCACCCCCACGCCCGAGCAGCGTGAACGCCGTCAGGAACGTCGCGAAGCGCGTCCGGATCGTCCGGTCACCCCGCAACAGCGCGAACGTCGCCAGGAGCGCCGCGAGGATCGTCAGGAATGGCGTCGCGGCAACCCCCGACCCTCGACCCCCGATGCGCGCGAACAGTGGCGCGACAATCGCCAGGACTTCCGCCGCGATCAGCGTCAGGACCGCCGCGAGGACCGGGCCGAACGCCGCGACTATCGCGAGTTCCGCAACCGCTTCAATCGCGAGCAATGGCGTCAACGCTGGCGCGCCGATCGCCGCGCCGACTGGTGGCGTTACGACAACCGCTTCCGCAACTACGGCGGGGTGCGCATCGGCTTCTACTATGCACCCACCTACGGCTACTACAGCGTGCCGCGCCAGTATTACGGCCAGCTCTGGCAGATCGGCGACTATCTGCCGTCGATCTTCTGGCGCTACACGCTGAATGACTACCGCACCTACGGCCTGGGCTATCCGCCCGAAGGCACCCGCTGGGTTCTGGTCGACAACGACATCTATCTGATCGACGAGATCGACGGATACATCATCGAAGTCATCCACGACGCCTGGCGCTGGTAAGAATCAGTCCCTCACCCAGCGGGAGAGGGCTTGAGCGCCCGAGAGCGTAGCGATCGGTCTTGCGCGAAAGGGTGAGGGCTCACGATGCTCACCCGTTGGGACCGAAACCCCTCACCCTCCCACGCCTAGCGGCGCGGGATGGTTCCCTCTTCCTTTGGGAGAGAGTGAAGCCTAAAGCCCCAGCTTCGCCTTCAATATCTCGTTGACCGCCGCCGGATTGGCCTTGCCGCCCGTGGCCTTCATCACCTGGCCGACGAACCAGCCGATGGCCTGGGGCTTGTCCGCCACCGCCGCCGCCTTGTCGGGGTTGGCGGCGATGATCTCGTCCACCGCCGTCTCGATCGCGCCGGTGTCGGTGACCTGTTTCAGCCCCCGCGCATCGACGACCTCTGCCGGACTGCCCTCGCCGTTCCAGACATAGTCAAAGACTTCCTTAGCGATCTTGGACGAGATCACATCGGTCTCGATCAGCTCGACCAGCTGGGCCACATGCGCCGCCGGCAGGGTGTTCTCCGAGAAATCGCGCCCATCCGCCGCCAGCCGCGCCGACACCTCGTTGGTCACCCAGTTGGCCACCAGCTTGGCGTCCCGCCCCTTCGCCGCCGCCTCGAAATAATCGGCCTTGGCCTGTTCCGAGATCAGCACCACGGCATCGTATTGCGACAGCCCGTAATCGGCCATCAGCCGCCGCCGCTTCTCGTCCGGCAGTTCCGGCAAAGACGCCCGGATCGCATCGATCCACGCCTGTTCCAGCTCCAGCGGCAACAGGTCCGGGTCGGGGAAATAGCGATAGTCCATCGCCTCCTCCTTGGACCGCATCGACCGCGTCTCGCCCGCCGTGGGGTCGTACAGCCGCGTCTCCTGCACGATCGCCCCGCCGTCCTCCAGGATCTCGATCTGCCGCCGCGCCTCATAGTTGATCGCCTGGGAAATGAACCGGAACGAGTTCACGTTCTTGATCTCGCAGCGCGTGCCCAGATGGCTGAAGTCGCCGCTCGCCTTGAACTTGGCATACTGGCCTTCGCGACACACCGACACATTCACATCGGTCCGCAGATTGCCCTTCTCCATATCCCCGTCGCAGGTGCCCAGATAGATCAGGATGGTCCTGATCTTCTTGACATAGGCCACCGCCTCTTCCGGCGAGCGGATGTCGGGCCGCGACACGATCTCCATCAGGGCCGTGCCCGCGCGGTTCAGGTCGACATAGCTCTCGGACGGCGACAGGTCGTGGATCAGCTTGCCCGCGTCCTGTTCCAGATGCAGCCGCTCGATGCCGACATTGAAGAACGACCCGTCCTCGGCCTCCACCTCGACCACGCCCTCGCCGACGATGGGGTGATACAGTTGGCTGATCTGATAGCCGGTCGGCAGGTCGGGATAGAAATAGTTCTTGCGGTCGAACTGGCTCTTCCGATTGATCGTGGCTTTCAGCCCCAGCCCGGTCCGGACCGCCTGTTCCACGCAATGCCGGTTCAGCGTCGGCAGCATGCCGGGGAACCCCGCATCGACCAGCGACACCTGCTCGTTCGGCCCCGCCCCGAACCCGACGGCCGCGCCCGAGAACAGCTTGGCGCTGGACGCCACCTGGGCATGGATCTCCAGCCCCATGACGATTTCCCATGGCCCGGTCCGGCCCTGGATGAGTTTGGAGTTCTGAATATCGGTCATCGTCATCTCTTACCCCTCTCCCAGAGGGAGAGGGAGGGGCCCGCCGACGAAGTCGGTGGGAGGGTGAGGGGTTGCGGCGCCGGCCAGTCGGGCCTGATCGCGGATCGCATTGAGCACTTTATGCAGATGGTCCGTCACCTGCTCATTGCGGAACCGAAGTACGCACCAGCCGAGGGTTTCGATATGTTGCTGACGTTCAAGATCGTCCAACTGATTCTCGTCCAAATCGTGGACCGCGCCGTCCAGTTCGATCACCAGCATCAGCGATTCACAGGCGAAATCCGCGATGTATCGATCGATCCCGTACTGCCGACGGAACTTTAACCCATCGAGCCGTCCACTCCGCAACGCCATCCACAGCTTCGCTTCGGCATAGGTCTGCCTCTGACGCAGCTCCCGTCTGAAATCCCGCGTCATGATCCCTCTCCCAGAGGGAGAGGGCTTGAGGCTCGCAGAGCGCAGCGATGCGCCAGCCGAAAGGGTGAGGGGTTGAGCTCCCAAAGTCCGTCCGCCGCGATCAAACCCTCCCTTCGACGCCGCAACCCCTCACCCTCCCAACCGCTTCGCGGTCGGGCCCCTCCCACTCCCTCTGGGAGAGGGGTCAAGACATCACCACCATTTCTCCGGCTTGGCCACGAACCCCGCCGCATCCTCCAGCGCGTCCGCCACCTGGAACACCGTCGCCTCGTCCAGCGCCTTGCCGATGACCTGCAACCCCAGCGGCAAACCGCCCGAATCCACCCCCGCCGGCACCGAAATCCCCGGCAGGCCCGCCAGGTTCGCCGTCACCGTGAAGACGTCGTTCAGATACATCGTCACCGGGTCGATCTGCTTGTCGCCCAGGGCGAAGGCCGCCGACGGCGTGGACGGCGTCAGGATCGCATCCACCCTGTCCCACACCGCGTCGAAATCCATGGCGATGCGGCGGCGCACCTTCAGCGCCTTCACGTAATAGGCGTCGTAGAATCCCGCTGACAGCACATAGGCCCCGATGGTCAGCCGCCGCTGGACCTCCTTGCCGAAGCCCTCGGCTCGGCTGGTCTCATACAGGTCCGTCAGCGACTTCGCCTCCGTCGCCCGATGCCCGAACCGCATCCCGTCATAGCGCGCCAGGTTCGACGACGCCTCGGCCGGGGCGACGATATAATAGGTCGGCAGGGCATATTTCGTGTGCGGCAGGCTGATCTCGACGATCTCGGCCCCCGCGGCCTTCAGCCATTCGCCCCCGCGATCCCACAAGGCCTGGATCTCGGCCGGCATGCCGTCCACGACATATTCGCGCGGCACGCCGATGCGCAGCCCCTTCACGCCCTTGCCCAGCGACTGCGTCCAGTCCGGCGTCTCCACGTCCAGGCTGGTCGAATCTTTCGGATCGAACGAACACATCGACCGCAGCAGGATCGCCGCGTCCTCGACCGTCTTGGTGATCGGCCCGGCCTGGTCCAGCGAACTGGCAAAGGCCACCATGCCGAACCGGCTGGCCCGGCCATAGGTCGGCTTGATCCCGACCGTGCCGGTGAAGGCCGCCGGCTGGCGGATCGACCCGCCGGTGTCCGACGCCGTCGCCGCCAGGCACAGATCGCCCGCCACCGCCGCCGCCGACCCGCCCGACGATCCGCCCGGCGTCAGGTCGGCGTTGGACGTGCTGGACTTCCACGGATTGACCACCGGACCGAACGCCGAGGTCTCGTTGGACGAGCCCATGGCGAACTCGTCCATGTTCAGCTTGCCCAGCATGACCGCCCCGTCGCGCCACAGATTGGCGGTCACGGTCGATTCGTAAGGCGGCACGAACCCCTTGAGCATGTTGGACCCGGCGGTCGTCTGGACCCCGTCGGTGCAGAACAGATCCTTGATCCCCAGCGGCGCCCCCTCCAGCGCCCCGCCCTCGCCCTGGGCCAGCCGGGCATCCGACGCCCGCGCCATGTCCAGCGCCTTGTCCGTGGTCTGGACCAGATAGGCGTTCAGCGCCGGATTAGCCGCATCGATATTGGCCACAAAGGCGCGGGTGATCTCCTCGGAGGAAAAATCGCGGGCCTTGAGGCCGTCCAGGGCGGATTTCAGGGAGAGCTTTGTGAGGTCAGTCATGGTTGTTCTCCTTCTCCCCTCGGGGGAGAAGGTGGCTCGCGAAGCGAGACGGTTGAGGGGGTGTGTCCGCAACGGAAACCGGCAGATGAGCTGGGGTTGCTGAACCGCCCCCTCATCCGAGCCGCTTCGCGGCCCACCTTCTCCCCCGAGGGGAGAAGGAAAACGCGGGCGGCTATCATTCCACCACCTTCGGCACCACGAAAAACCCGTCCGCCGCCTTCGGCGCATTGGACAGCAACGCCGCCACCTTGGCCCCGTCCGTCACCACATCCTCGCGCAGGCGCAGCGGTTGGGACACGTTCGACGTCATCGGCTCGATCCCCTGGATATCGACCTCGTCCAGCTGTTCGATCCAGGCCAGGATGCCGTTCAGCTCTCCGGCCAGGGCGTCCAGCCGGTCCTCGGGGGTCTTGATGCGGGCGAGGTGGGCGACCTTGCGCACCGTCGCGGCGTCGATGGCCATGCGGCCCTCCAATGGCGGAAATCCAAGCCGTGCTGACTAACCGCCCCGCCCCGGATTCACAAGGACGGGGCCCTATCGGGCGGGCGTCACCGTCACCTCGGTCGGCGGCGCTCCGTCTGCACCCGGCGTCCAGCGAACGATCAGCCGCCGCGTCCGGCTACCGATCTCGCCCGATGCGTCGTCCAGCACGCTTTCGTCCACGCTCAGATCGACCTGCCCGGGCCCGACTGCCAGCACCTCGAAGTCCAGGAAATCCCCGATCCGATAACTGACCCACCCGTCTGCCGGCCCACCGAAAAAGGCGATGTAGCTGTAGAGCCCGTTCATCGCCGGATCGCCGCCGGCGGTGCCGAACAGTTTGGCGTCCTGATCCTCGATGGGCACCAGTTTCACCACTGACGCGGCCCATTGCAGGTTCGGGTCCGCGTCGGCGCTCAGAGGTGTCGGATCGCCGTTCGCCACCAGCGGATCGGTCCGCGTGGTGCGGGCGGGCGGGGTTGCCGCGCCGGAACGGCCCGCGACGGCATCGCGGCCGATCCCGACATCGACATTCGCCTCACTGTCGCAGGCCGCGAGCAGCATCAGGGTCAGGGCCGCCGTGGCCAGGCGCAAACGGGTCATGCCCCCAGCCTCGCCTTTGACAGCGTCCCGATCAAGGCCTACCGCCCGGCCGTGCCCGTCCTGGACCTCCTCGCCCTGCCCGCCGCCTGTCCGCCCGGAACGGCGTGGATGGGGCTGGACCTGGGCGAGAAGACCATCGGGGTGGCGGTGTCCGACACCACCCGGCTGATCGCCTCGCCGCTGGAGCTGATCCGCAAGTCCAAATTCACGGCGGAGGCCGAACGCCTGTTCAGGCTGATGGACGCCCGCCAGGTCTCGGCCCTGATCGTCGGCCTGCCGACCAACATGGACGGCACCGAGGGCCCGCGCGCCCAGTCCTGCCGCGCCTTCGCCCGCAATCTGGACCGTATCCGGCCCGTGAACGTGGCCTTCTGGGACGAGCGGCTGTCGACCAGCGCGGTCGAACGGTTCCTGATCGAGGACCTGGACCTGAACCGCAAACGCCGCGCCGAGGTCGTCGACCGCACCGCCGCCGCCTGGATCCTGCAAGGCGCGCTGGACCGGGTCAGACGCGCAGACCCTCTCCCTTGCCCTGCGGGGGAGGGGGGCTGATGCGCAGCATCAGCCGGGTGGGGACGGCCCGGCAAATCAGCGCCGGCCCCGCATGGCCCCTCCCACCCGCTCGCTGCGCAAGCCCCCTCCCCCGCAGGGGGAGGGAGATGCGCCCGTGACGCCCCTGATCCTCGGCGTCCTGCCGGTCTTTGGCCTGATCGCCATCGGCTATGGCTTGCGCAAGTCCGACTTCCTGCCCGACGCCACCTGGCGGCCGATTGAGAAGCTGTCGATCCACCTGCTCTATCCGGGCTTCCTGATCCCGGCGATCTGGAACGCCGACCTGTCCGGCGGCGGCGCGGGCGCGGCGGGCGCGGCGGCGGTTACCAGCGTCGTCATCATCGCCACCCTGACGCTGCTGGCCAAACGGTTCATGACCCTCGACGGCCCGGCCTTCACCAGCGTGTTCCAGGGCGTGATCCGCTGGAACAGCTTCGTCTTCCTGCCGGTCATCCAGTCGATCTACGGCCCCGACGGCCTGGCCCTGGCCGCCGTCGTGATCGCCGCCATGATCCCGGTGACCAACATCCTGTGCGTCGTCGTCCTGGTCCGCTGGGGCGCGGACCAGCGCGCCATGTCGCCCCTGTCCCTGCTCAAGGCCATCTTCTCCAACCCCATCCTGATCGCCTGCCTGGTCGGCCTGGCCCTGAACCTGCTGAACGTCCCGCGCCTCCCCGGCATCTCCGACACCCTCGAACTCCTCGGCGGCGCCGCCCTGCCGCTCGGCCTGATCGTCGCCGGCGCGGGCCTCAGCTTCGCCGAGGTCGCCCGGCGCAAGGTCACCATCGGCGCGGTCTCCGTCATCAAGCTGATCCTGACCCCGCCCCTGATGTGGAGCCTGTGCATCCTCTACGGCGGCGACCAGACCGCCCAGGCCATCGCCCTGCTGTGCGGAGCCTCCCCCGGCGCAGCGGCCAGCTACATCCTGGCGCGACAGATGGGCGGCGACGCCCCCCTGATGGCCGGCGTGGTCGCCCTCACCACGGTCGGCAGCGCCCTCAGCATCCCCGTCCTGCTGGCGCTGTTTCATCTCGGCTGAAAGGAACGGCTGGGCAGCGCTTCTGTTAGGATGAGATGACCGATCGCGTGATGAAGCACAGGACCCTCGATCTGGATGGGCACGAGGTCTTCTATCGTGAAGCCGGGCCGATCGGTGGCCCCGTGCTTTTGGCGCTCCATGGCTATCCCTGTTCCTCCTTCGAGTTCCGTTCCGTGGGTCCGCTAATCGCCGACGTGGGCTGGCGGATTCTGGCTCCGGACTTCCCAGGCGCGGGATACAGCCAAGATCCTCCCGACTTTGACTACAGCTTCGATGGATATGCCGGCCTTGTAGAACGCTTTCTGGATGCTCTCGGGGTGAACCGATTTGGGCTCTACCTGCATGATTTCGGCTCCCAGATCGGATTAAGGGTCGCCCTTCGTCGTCCTCAAGCCATCCTGAGTCTGATCGTCCAGAATGGCGACATCTATGAGGATACGCTTGGCCCCCGATATGCCGCGCTCAAGCGCTGGTTCGTTGAGAAAACGCCGGAAGCCCACCAGGCCCTCGAGGACGCGATTTCGATCGAGGGCTTCCGCGACGAGTTTGAGAACGAGGTGGACGGCGAGGTGAAGGCGCGGCTTTCACCCGATCTGTGGCAGCTTCACTGGGCGCTGACGACGCCTCAGAGGCGCGCGGTTTATGTCGGCCTGATGGAGGGTCTGGAGGAAAACCTGGGTTGGTTTGACCGATATCAGACGTATGTCCGTGAGTATCAGCCGCCCACGCTGATCGTCTGGGGGCCCCTGGACGGCTACATGCCCGAACCATCGGCGCGGGCCTGGCTGCGGGATCTCCCACACGCCGAACTGCATCTGTTCCCTGACGGTGGGCACTGGCTTCTGGAGACGCATCTGGACGCGGTGGCACCGCTGATCCAGGGGTTCCTCCGCCGTCTCGTCAACTAGGCCCTTCCTTGCCTACCCCGTCGGTATTATAGCGACGCTTCGATGACGCAGTCGCATCCGTTCACCGAGACAGTCCAAGAGCGGCTTCATCCGTTCCCCCACCCCCATTTTCTGTCCGCCGCCGACCTGAACGCCCAGACGGCGCGCGACCTGCTGGACCTCGCCGACGTCTTCGTCGACTTCAACCGCCAGTCCTCCCAGAAGAATGGGGGCAAGGCGCTGGACCTGATGCACGGCCGCACGGTCGTGAACCTGTTCTTCGAGAATTCGACCCGAACCTCCTCCTCGTTCGAGATCGCCGCCAAACGCCTCGGCGCCGACGTCGTGACCATGCCGGTCGGTGCCTCCTCGGTGAAGAAGGGCGAGACCCTGATCGACACGGCCATGACGCTGAACGCCATGAAGCCGGACATCCTGGTCATCCGCCACGGCTCCTCCGGCGCCCCCGCCCTGCTGTCCCAGAAAGTCGGCTGCGCCGTCGTCAACGCCGGAGACGGCCGCCACGAACACCCGACCCAGGCCCTGCTCGACCTCCTGTCCCTCCGCCGCGCGTTCGGTGATGTGACCAGCCTGACCGTGGCCATCTGTGGCGACATCGCCCACAGCCGCGTGGCGCGGTCGAACGTCATCCTGCTGTCGATGCTGGGCTGCCGCGCCCGCCTGATCGGCCCCCCGACGCTCGTGCCCGGCGACGCCGACCGCTGGGGCTGCGAGGTCTTCCACGACATGAAGGAAGGCCTGCACGGCTGCGACGTCGTCATGATGCTCCGCCTGCAACTCGAACGGATGGAGGGCGCGTTGATCCCCTCGACTCGCGAATATTTCCGCTTCTGGGGCCTGGACCGTGAAAAGCTCGCCTGGGCCGCCCCCGGCGCGAAAGTCATGCACCCCGGCCCCATGAACCGCGGCGTCGAGATCGACTCCGACGTCGCCGACGACCTGTCCGTCTCCCTGATCCAGGACCAGGTCGAGATGGGCGTCGCCGCCCGCATGGCCATCCTCGCCTCCCTGTCGGCCCGTCTGAGAGACGCGGCATGAAGACCGCCATCGTCAACGCCCGTTTGCTCGACCCCGCCAGCGACCATGACGGCCCCGGCGGCGTCCTGATCGAGGACGGCCGCATCGCTGCTATCCACCACGGCCAGCCCCCCGCCTTCGCCCACGGCACCGAAGTCATCGACGCCGCCGGTCTCTGCCTCTCCCCTGGCCTGATCGACATCCGCGTCACCACCGGCGAACCGGGCGCGGAGCCCAAGGAAACCCTGAAATCCGCCAGCCTGTCGGCGGCGGCGGGCGGCGTCACCACCCTGGTCATCCAGCCCGACACCGACCCCGCCGTCGACGACCCCGCCATGGTCGAGTTCATCCGCCGCCGCGGCGCCGCTCTGAACCTGGTCAACATCCACGCCGCCGGGGCCGCGACCCAGAAACGCGAAGGCCTCCGCATGGCCGAGATCGGCCTGATGTCCGAAGCCGGGGCCCTGTATTTCACCGACGGCGACCGCGTCATCACCAACACACGCACCCTCCAGCGGGTGATGAGCTACGCCTCCGCCTTCAACGCCCTGATCGCGTGTCGGCCGTCTGAGCCCTGGCTCTCCGAGGGCGGCGTCGCCACCTCCGGTGAACTGGCCACCCGCCTCGGCCTGTCCGGCGTCCCCGCCATCGCCGAACGCATCCAGCTGGAGCGCGACCTGGCCCTGGTCGAACAGACCGGTGCCCGCTTCCTGATCGACCAGATCTCCACCGAAGCGGCCCTCGATTGCCTCGCCCGAGCCCGCGCCAAGGGCCTCGACGTCGCCGCCAGCGTCTCCTTCAACCACCTGTGCTTCAACGAGATCGACATCGGCGACTACCGCACCTTCTATCGCCTCGATCCACCCCTGCGCCCCGAGTCCGACCGCCAGGCCCTGATCGAGGCCGTCCGCGACGGCCAGATTGACGCCATCACCTCAGCCCACGCCCCCGCCCCCGCCGAAGACAAGCGCCGCCCCTTCGCCGAGGCCGCCCCCGGTGCGATCGGCCTGGAAACCCTCCTCCCCGCCGCCCTCAGCCTGCACCACGAGGACGGCCTGGACCTCTTGGACATCCTGCGCCCTCTGACCCACGGCCCGGCCAGCCTGCTGGGCCTCGACTCCGGCGTGGTCGCCGTCGGAGCCCCCGCCGACCTGATCCTCTTCGACCCCGGCGCCCCCGTCGTCATCGACGCCGACAAGCTCCGCTCCAAGTCCAAGAACTCCCCCTTTGACGGCCGCCGCCTCCAGGGCCGGGTGATGCGCACCTTCGTCGCCGGCCGCGCGATCCACACCCATGAGAGCCCCGTCCCATGAGCCTGTCCGGCCCCTACGACCCCGACAACATCTTCGCCAAGATACTACGCGGCGACATCCCCTCGGTCACCGTCTGGGACGACGACCACGTCCTCGCCTTCATGGACGTCTTCCCCCAATCCGAGGGTCACGTCCTGATCATCTCCAAGACATCCAAGGCCCGTAACCTCCTCGAGGTCGAGGCCGACGTCCTCCAGCACCTGACCGCCGCCGTCCACCGCACCGCCCGCGCCGTCGACCGCGCCTTGTCCCCCGAGGGGATCAGCCTGATGCAATTCAACGGCGAGGCCGGCGGCCAGACCGTCTTTCACCTGCATTTCCACATCGTCCCCCGCTGGTCCGACCGCCCGATGAAGGGTCACGGCCACGTCCCGATGGCCGATACTGAGACGCTGAAGACACTGGCCGCGAAGATCGCCGCCGCCCTAGACTAGGTTCAAGCCTTGTCATGCCGGCTCTCCCCCCGGCTTTCGCCGGGGTCCGGCCGGGATGACAAGGCTGAATGGCGATTGGGCCTACAGCGGCCCGCGGAAAATGAACCACGCCCCGCCCGCGATCAATGCGAACCCCGCCGCATGGTTCAGCGTCAGCTTCTCGCCCAGGAAGGTCACCGAAAAAACCGCGAACACGATCAATGTGATCACCTCCTGCATCGTTTTCAGCTCGGCCGTCGAATAGACGGCATGGCCGATCCGATTGGCGGGCACGGCCAGGCAATATTCGAAGAAGGCGATGCCCCAGCTGACCAGGATCAGGGTCCACAGCGGCTTGTTCTCGAACTTGAGATGGCCGTACCAGGCGAAGGTCATGAACACATTGGATGCGATCAACAGCAGGATCGGCATGATCGTCGGCGCGGACAGAGGCATCGCAGGCTCCGGGACAAGTTCGACATCGACCGTTAACGGCGCCAGGCGCGGCACCGTCGCGGCCCTGTCTGCGCAAGCTGACATGCCGTTGTCCAGCCTCGCCACAGGATGCGCGAGCGTCCTTGCCCCCGGCGTGATCTGTCGTCATAAGCCCGCCCAGGCCGGCTTAGCTCAGTTGGTAGAGCGCCAGTTTTGTAAACTGGATGTCGCGGGTTCGATTCCTGCAGCCGGCACCATTTCTCTACATGCCGGACGCGGCCTTCCGCTATGGTACCGGCCATGACGGGCCTGATCGACCCCTTCGGCCGACGCATCGACTATGTCCGCATCTCGGTGACGGACCGGTGCGACCTGCGCTGCACCTATTGCATGGCCGAGCGCCAAACCTTCCTGCCCCGCGCCCAGATGCTGTCGATCGCCGAACTGGACCGGCTGTGCGCCGTCTTCATCGGCCTGGGCACCCGCCGCCTGCGGCTCAGCGGCGGCGAGCCCCTGATCCGCAAGGGCTTCATCGACCTGGTCGCGGGCGTCTCGCGGCACCTCGGGTCCGGGCTGGACGAACTGACCCTGACCACCAACGGCACCCGCCTGGCCGGCATGGCCGACGACCTGGCCCGCCACGGCGTCCGCCGGATCAACGTCTCCCTGGATACGCTGGACCCGGACGCCTATCGCCGCATCACGCGCGGCGGCGACCTGGCCCACGTGATGGCCGGCCTGAACGCGGCCCAAGACGCCGGCCTGGCCGTCAAGATCAACACCGTGGCCCTCAAAACAGACAATGCCCACGCCCTGCCCGACATCATCGCCTGGGCCCACGGTAGCGGGATGCAGATCAGCCTGATCGAGACCATGCCCCTGGGCTGGATCGAGGCGGACCGCACCGACCAGTTCCTGCCCCTGTCCGAGGTGCGATCCGCACTGGAGGCCCGCTGGACCCTGACGCCCCTGGCCCACCGCACGGGCGGCCCCGCCCGCTACGTCCAGGTCGCGGAAACCGGCGGCACCCTGGGCTTCATCACCCCCCTGACCCACGGCTTCTGCGACACCTGCAACCGCGTGCGCCTGACCTGCACGGGGCGTCTGGTCCTGTGCCTGGGCCAGGAGGACGGAATCGAACTGCGCGACCTGCTAGGCGCCCATCCACGAGACGACGAACCGATCGCAGCCACCATCCGGGCCGCCGTCACCGCCAAACCCCGCGCCCATGATTTTAACCTCGCGGCCCTGACCGGCGGCCCCGCCGTCGCCCGGCCCATGTCGATGACGGGAGGCTGAGATGGCGCGCGTCCTGATGTTCGGTCATCTGCAGGACCTCGCCGGCTGGCGCGAGCGCGAGGTTGCGGCCGACACCCTCTCGGCGCTGAAGACCGGCCTGCTGGCCGAGAACGCGGGGCTGGGCCAACGGCTGCTCGCACCCGACGTCATGGCGATCGTCAACCATGCCGTCGTCCGGACGGATTGCCCCCTGAACGACGCCGACGAGGTGGCCTTCGCGCCGCCGGTCAGCGGAGGCTGAGCATGGTTCGGCTGGAGAACGGCGCGCTCGACCCCGGTGCCCTGCTGGCCGACTTCTGCCGGGGTCGCACCGATGTCGGCGCGGTGGTCAGTTTCACCGGCCTGACCCGTGCGGCAACGGACGGTCAGGCGGTGACCCAGCTGACGCTGGACGCCTATCCCGGCTGGACCGAACAGGTCATGTCCGGCCTGGAAACCGAGGCCCGCGCCCGGTTCGATCTAATCGACTTGCTGGTGGCCCATCGCTGGGGCGAGTTGGCCGTCGGTGAGCCGATCGTCTTCGTGGCCGTGGCGGCCGATCACCGCCGCGCCGCCTTCGACGCCGCCGACTTCCTGATGGACCAGCTCAAGACCCGCGCCCCCTTCTGGAAACAGGAACACGGCCCGGTCGGCCCCCGCTGGATCGAGGCCCGCCCCCAGGATCACGCCGACGCCGCCCGCTGGAGCCCGCCCAAATGAGCGACCCCCTGCCCGCCCCCGCCGGAAAGCTGCTGGACCAGCCGATCACCCCGATCCGCATCACTGTGCTTACCGTGTCCGACACCCGCGACGCCGACAGCGACACCTCCGGCACCATCCTGGCCGACCGAGTGACGGCGGCGGGCCATAGCTGCGCCGCCCGCGCCTGGGTCGCCGACGACATCGCCGCCATCCGCGCCCAGGTCCGCGACTGGATCGCGACCGGCGGGATCGACGCCATCCTCACCACCGGCGGCACCGGCCTGACCGGTCGCGACGTGACGCCCGAGGCGCTTGAGCCCCTGTTCGACAAGCGCATCGACGGCTTCTCGGTCATCTTCCACACCGTCAGCTATCAAACCGTCGGCCTGTCCACCCTCCAGTCCCGCGCCACCGCCGGGATCATCGATGGCGTCTTCGTTTTCTGCCTGCCGGGCTCGAACGGGGCGGTCCGCGACGGCTGGGACAAGGTTATCCGCTGGCAGCTCGACAGCCGCCACCGCCCCTGCAACATGGTCGAGCTGATGCCGCGCCTGAAGGAGGCCTGATGCCCTCCCTGACCCACATCGACGCCGATGGCCGCGCCCGCATGGTCGATGTCGCCGCCAAGCCTGAAACGCCTCGTCAGGCTCGCGCCGAGGGCCGCATCGTCATGGCCGCCGAAACCCTGACCCTGGCCCTGTCGGGGCAAGGCCGCAAGGGCGACGTCCGCGCCATAGCCGAGATCGCCGGTGTCATGGCCGCCAAGCGCACCGCCGACCTGATCCCCCTGTGCCATCCCCTCAGCCTGACCTCGGTGATCGTGTCGGTGGAGCCGTCGCCGGACGGCTCGGGCCTGACCGTCACGGCCACCGCCGGCGTGACCGGCCCGACCGGCGTTGAGATGGAGGCCCTGACCGCCGCCACCGTGGCGCTGCTGACGCTCTACGACATGCTCAAGGCCGTCGATCGCGGGATGACGATCGAGGGGGTGCGGCTGGTCTCCAAGACCGGCGGGGCCTCCGGCGATTGGGCTCGTACATGAGTCTGGCGACCGTCGAGGCGGCCCTTCAGACGATGTTGGCCCACGTCCGACCGCTCGATTCAGAAGCCGTGCCGGTGGCCGAGGCGGACGGCCGCTGGCTTGTCGAGGATGTGTGGGCGACGCGCGATCAGCCGCCGTTCGACGCCTCATCTATGGACGGTTGGGCCGTGAAGACGATCGATACGTCGCCCGAGGCGATCCTGGAGATCGTCGGCGAAAGCGCGGCCGGCCGGCCGTTTCACGGCACTGTCGAAGCGGGCCAGGCCGTCCGCATCTCGACCGGCGCGCCACTCCCCGCCGGCTCGGACCGCGTCGTGATCCAAGAGGAAGTCACCCGCGAGGGCGACAAGATCCGCCTGGGCCCGGGTCCGCTCAGCCCGGTGCGTATCCGAGACCGCGGCTGCGACTATCGTTCGGGTGACCGGTTGCTGGCGGCCGGTCAGCGGATCGACCCTTGGCAATTGGCCCTGGCCGCCTCCGCCGGGATGGCGACCCTGTGCTGCACGCGGCGCCCTGTGGTCGCCGTCCTGACGACAGGGGACGAACTGGTCCAGCCGGGCCGACCCGCCGGTCCCGGCCAGATTCATGACGCCGCCGGGCCCGCCCTGGCCGCCGTCGTGTCGCGACACGGTGGCATCGCCAGGCGACTGCCGAATGTCGGGGACCAGGACGCGGCCATCACCAAGGCCGTCGGCGCGGAGCCCTTTGATCTGCTGGTCACCATCGGCGGGGCCTCGGTCGGAGACCACGACCGGGTCAAACCCGCCTTGAAGGCCATCGGGGCCGTCATCCATCTGGAGGGTGTGGCCATGCGCCCCGGACGGCCGGTCTGGTTCGCCCTCCTGGCCGACGGCCGCCCGGTCCTGGGGCTGCCGGGCAATCCGGCCTCGGCCCTAGTCTGCGCCCAGCTGTTCCTGGCTCCGCTCCTGGCCCGGATGCAGGGCGCGAACCCCGCGAACCGGTTCGTGACCGGCGTCCTGACGGTACCCCTGCCCGCCAACGGGCCACGCGACCACTATCTGCGCGCCAGGGCCGAAGTGAGAGACGACGGTCGCCCCCATGTGACGCCCTTTGCCGATCAGGACTCATCCCTGATCGGCGTCATGGCCCAGGCCGATGTGCTCGTCCGGCGCGAACCTCTCGCACCGGCCGTACCCCGCGGTGCCGAGGTCGAGGTGCTGAGCCCACAGTTCTAGGCTGGACCGGCGTCGGTTTGACCCTGGCGCGCCAATCGTGCGACAGCCCAGGCCTCTGATCCGCCCATGCCCTTCCCCTTCGCATGGCCGGTTCGCACAGACCCCAGACCATGCCGACCTCGTCCGCGTCCCGACCCTCGACCAACAAGCTCGGCCACCGGATCGGGGCGCGAGGCGGCCGCACGCGGCTGGCAATCCTGGCCGCGACCCGCCGCCTGCTGGACCGCAAGCATCTGGGCGAGATCCGCGTCGCCGACGTGGCGGCCGAGGCGGAACTGTCGCCGTCCAATTTCTACACCTATTTCAAGACGGTCGAGGAATGCGTCCTGGGCCTGTGCGACCTGGCCTCGACCGATTTCCAGCCGCTGGGCCGGCATCTGGATCCCGACTGGTCGGCCGAATACGCCTTCGGTTTCGCGCGCGCCTATGTCGTCGATGTGATGATGATCTGGGGCGAGCACGGCCCCGTGCTGCGCATCGAGCACATGCTGGCCAACAAGGGCGAGCCCGGCTTCGTCGACAGCCGCGTCCGACGCCTGCGCCGCGTGCACCTGGCCTTCGAGCGCAAGATCGCCAGCGCCCACGCCACCGGCTATCACGCGCCGGGCCTGGACCCGCGCCTGACGTCCTATGAAGTAGCCAATCTGGTGGAGTCGGTCGCCGCCGGGTTCGAGCTGATGCGGCGGGGCGACACGCCGGCCGAGGCGGTCATCAACACCACGGCCCATATCGTCGTCAAGCTGGTGACGGGTCGCTGAGCCTGGGCTCGGTGGATCGCGGATGGTACCGCCTCTCAGGCTTGAACTGAGGACCTCCGGTTCCACAAACCGGCGCTCTAACCAACTGAGCTAAGGCGGCACGCTTTCGCGAGGGGCGTTGTCTAGCGGCCCGCATCGCCGGGATCAAGCGGCCCGGTCGCCGGACAAAAGAAAACGCCCCGGAACAAAGTTCCGGGACGCTGGATCAGTGGCAGCTAGTTAAGCGCAGCCCATGTAACAGAAAAGTAGCTCATAGGTATCTCTGTCGTAGACACAGATGAGAGCTCTCGGGTCACCACCAGGACATAGTGTATCTATATCCGGCTCAGGAACACTTTGAGCTCTCGCGGGCCCCGACCCAAACGATACTAAGGCAAGTAAAGCGAGAGTGGAAATCTTCAGCTTCGACATTTTAACCTCCATCAAACCGACAGCGCACTCTGGGGTTATGCGCTCAGAAGTAAATACCACCTCTCGGTATTGTGATCACGCCGATCTGCCGGTTCTGGTCGATGAAGATTGCAAGGTAAAATCAGGTGCCTCGGCACCCGCATTGATCTTAAAAGCGAAAACGCCCCGGAACCTGAGTTCCGGGGCGTTGTCCAGCCTGGTCGTGACCATTACTCGCCGAGGCGGAACGGGACCGTGGCCGTGAAGCTGGCACCGACGGCGGCACCGTCGACGGTTCGGGGCGAAAGCTGACCCCGTTCCACAATACGCACTGCGGCGCGACCGAAGCCCTGACCGGAAGGCGACTCCGACACCACCGAGCAGTTCGCCGGACGCCCATTCGGCTGGGCCGTGCACCGTACCGTAGCCGTGCCACCCACGCCACGCTCCAGGGCGCGGGCCGGATAGTCGGACTCCGTCGGACGCGGCGGGCGCGACCACTGAACGTTCGTGATCGTCGACGGACGCGGCGGGGCCGGCGGGGCCGGCGGAGGCGGAGGTCCGGGGACGATCACGGGGGGGCCCGTGTATTCGACGCGGTCTTCCTTCTTCGTCGGCTCGATCGGCAGGGTGATCGGCGGCGGAGGGGCCAGGGTGTTGATCACCGGCGGGCGCACCTGCAGCTTGGGCGGCGGGGGCGTGTCCGGCGGCGGCGGAGGCGGCGGCGGCGGCGGCGGCGGCGGAGGCGGAGCGATGATCTCCACGTCCACGGCGTCGTCCACGTAGTCGAACTCGGCCATCTCGAACTTGGTGCTCTGCAGATAGAAGGCCAGCAGACCGAACAGGATCGTCACGACGGCGAAGGCGATCAGCCAGGTGACCGGCGAGACCTTCTTCTTGGGAACGTCGTAGCGACTGCGGTGATATTCGACGGAAGTGTCTGTCATGATGGATACGTTCCCTCTACTGCAGCGACGTATCTTCGCCGACCAGGGCCACGCTGTAGAAACCATTGTCCTGCAGGGCGTTCATCACCTGCATGAAGTCTCCATAGCGCGTCGTCTGGTCGGAGCGAATGAAGATGCGTTCCTGCTCCGGGTTCCGCGAGCCCAAGAGGGTCCGCAGATCGTCGCCGATCACGCTCGTATCGGTCCGATTGTCACCGATCCAGACATCGCCATCGTTCTGGATGGAGATATAGACCGGCTTGGGCGGGCTCGGCGCGGGTGCCGCGACGGCCCTCGGTAGTTTCACCTCAACCGACACGGTGGCGAGCGGGGCCGCCACCATGAAGATGATGAGCAGGACGAGCATGACGTCCACGAACGGCGTGACGTTGATCTCGCTGTTCTGCTCGACGTGATACCGGCCGCCCCCGCCACCTCCGAGTTTGGCTCCCATCGGGCTTAGGCTCCCTTGTCCAGCTGGCGCGAGATGGCGTTCATCAGCTCGGCGTTGAAGCCATCCGAACGCGTCCCGTACGCAGAGATGCGGGTGTTGAAGTAGTTGTAGAAGATAACCGCCGGAATGGCCGCGAACAGGCCGATACCGGTGGCCAGCAGGGCCTCGGCGATACCCGGCGCGACGACGGCCAGGTTGGTCGTGTTGGATTCGGCGATCGAGATGAACGAGTTCATGATCCCGTACACGGTACCGAACAGTCCGATGAACGGACCCGACGAACCGACCGAGGCCAGGAATTGCTGGCCGCCCGACAGACGGGCCGCCAGGCTGGACTGCACCGCCGAGACCGAGGTCTGGGCGCGGTACAGGGCCGAGTCACGATGCTCGCCGACCACGTTCAGGCCGGCCTGACGCGACAGCTCGACTTCTTCGGTGGCGGCGGCGGCCATGTCGGCCAGCGGGTTGCCGTCGAACTCTTCCGACGTGGCGACCTTGCGCATGTCCGCGATCGAGCGGGCGCCGCGGAAGGTTTCCAGGAAACGGTCGGTCTTGCGGTTCAGGGCACCGAATTCGATCAGCTTGATGATCAGCAGGGTCCAGGTGAAGATCGAGGCCAGGATCAGGCCGATCATGACCACCTTCACGACCGGGTGGGCGATCATGAACATGGTGATGGGGGTCAGGTTGCCACCATGACCGCCGCCGACGGCCTCGTTGACCGAGGCGGGGTCGGTTTCAGTTGCGCCGGCGGCGGGAGCGGCGGCCGGAGCGGCCGTGGTCGCGGGCGCCGCGGCGGGAGCCTCGGTGGCCGGAGGGGGCGCGGTGTCCTGCGCGAGGACCGGCGTACCGGCCATCAGCACGGCGGCGCCGGCCAGGGCCAGGAGGATGTTCTTTTTACGATCGAGCATAATTCGCCAGTTCCTGCTTCTTGGGCTGACTCGTGGAACCCAGAGGATCGCCCGCGGGATGCGGTCGTCCCCGATGAAATCGGTTACGCTCCGTCAGTGGAACCACGAGGCTCCAAAGCCGGAACACCTTCTGTCGCATCCGGTTGCCTGACGGCCACCTTCGCGGTGTCGAATATTCTCGGAACGCGGTGTCCCTCGAACCCTCGGACGCTAACCAAAAGAAAGCGGTCAAGCTCCTTTGACGAAGCGGCCCTCGACCGTCAAGGGCGCATTGCGGCTTTTGGGGCGTTCGGCGAACGGCAACCGCAAAAGCCTTGTCCGGGCCCCGCGACTGACATCGGAATGTAGGAAAGACGCCTTATAATGGGCGATTTCGACCGCGACGGGCGGATGGTGCCTGGAGGCGGATTCGAACCACCGACACGCGGATTTTCAATCCGCTGCTCTACCAACTGAGCTATCCAGGCGCACGTTTCCGCTCGCGGGAGCGGGGTCTATAGGCGAGCCATTCGGGGGTGTCCAGCGCCTAGGCGAAGGCGACGTCGCTCCGCCGGCTCGACAGGCACACGGCCGGCGCCGGCTCCGCACAGGCGCCGCCCGGAGACGGGGTTCGGGCCACACGCAAAATCGTGCTTCTATCCGCCGGCCCCGAGCCGTCGGGGACGAAGAAGGGGAGCCGATCCGATCGCCACGTCGCTGCACGACCCCACCGCCCCCGTCTGGGCCCCGCCCGTCCGCGAGGCCCCCCACCGTGACCTGTGCACCGACTGCGGCGTCTCGCGCACCGCCGAGCCCAAACGCTGCGGCCAGGCCTGCCAGTTCATCCGCCCCGACTACCCCGCCCTGGAGGCCGCCGTCCACGGCCGCTCCCGCGACCCCGCCCGCCCGGACGAGCTGCATTTCGGCCCCTTCCGCCGCATGGTCCGCGCCGCCCTGGCCGAGCCCAGCCCAGGGGCCCAGTGGACCGGCATCACCACCCGCATCGCCGAACGCCTCTTGGCCACCAACGCCGTAGACGCCGTCCTGACCATGGCCCCCGACCCCGACGACCCCTGGAAACCGGTCCCCGTGATCGTGACCCAGGCCCACGGCATGCAACACGTCCGGGGCATGCGGATGGGCTATGCCCCGCTGCTGGCCCTCCTGGAGCCCGCCCGCGCCGCAGGCCACCGGCGGCTGGCCGTCATCGGCATCCCGTGCCAGGTCTATGCCCTGCGCGCGCTCCAGGCCGAGCTCGACCTGGACCGGCTCTACGTCATCGGCACCCCCTGTTCGGACAATACGACGACCGAGGCGTTCCACGACTTCCTGGCCCTGCTGTCCGACGCGCCAGAAACCATCACCTATCTGGAGTTCCGCGCCGACTACCACGTCGAACTGCGCTTCAACGACGGCGGCACCCGCACCATCCCCTTCCTCCAGCTGCCGATCTCCAAGCTGCCGCCGGATTTCTTCCCCCTGACCTGCCGCACCTGCGTCGACTACACCAACGTCCTGGCCGACATCACCGTCGGCTATATGGGCGGCCAGGGTGAGCAGTGGCTGCTGGTCCGCAACGAACGCGGCGAGGAACTGCTGGACCTGCTGGGCGACGAGGTCCGCCTGTCCGACCCAGGCACGGCGGGCAAGCGCGCCGGTGCCGTCCGGGGCTTCATGGCCAATGTCGAGCGCGCGGCGGGCGGCCTGCCGCTTCGCCAGATGCCGGACTGGGTCCGTCCGATCGTCGGCTGGCTGATGCCCCGGATCGGCCCGCGCGGCCTGGAGTTCGCCCGCACCCGCGTCGAGATGAAGGCCATCGAGACCATCCTCCACCTCCGCCGCGAGCAGCCCCGCCGCATGAAGTCGATGATCCCGGACCATGTGTGGGCGCTGGTGGAACCGTATGGGATCAAGCCGGGGGATGGGGAGCGGTCGTCGGAGTTCGTGATCCCTCTCCCAGAGGGAGAGGGCTTGAGCGCCGAGAGCCGAAGGCGATCGGACTTGCGCGAAAGGGTGAGGGGTTAAGCCCTCAACGGTGACACCGTGATCCCTCACCCTTTCGGCTTAGCGCATCGCTGCGCTCTGCGAGCCTCAAGCCCTCTCCCGCCGGGAGAGGGAAAGTAGCGCCTTACATACCTAAGAGACTCCGCCCACCACCCCACCCGTCGGATTGCGCGGGTCCAGGGGCAACCCCGCCGCCTGGCGCGCCTTCAGCACCCTCAACCAGCCGTGCATGGCCTCGCAGTCCAAGCCATGCATCATCAGCCGGTACCCGGCCTGCAGCGTCGACAGCGCCACCATCGGATGGCCGTTCTTGACGAAGCTCATGTGATAGTCGGTGCCCAGGATCCGCCCGATATAGACCCCCACCACCTCGTCCAGCTGCAGCGAATGCGCCGCCCGCACGAAGTCCTTTCGCGGCAGCATCAGCGCATACAGCGGCGTGTAAAACTCCACCGCCGTCTGCACGTCGATCCGGTTCAGCGGCCCGGTCGGAAACGGCTCGAACGCCGGTAGGACGTCCGAGATCATCGAGAAATCCACCACGTCCGGCGGCGTCAGCTCGCGCCCCTGCTCCCGCAGTGACCGGTTCAGCTCGATGATGAAGTTGAAGACGTTCAGGTCGTGCTGCAGGAACAGATTGTCCTCGATGTCCTTCAGCCGCGTGGGGCGCAGGGGGTGACTGGTCACACTCACCGCCCCGGCGTTACCCTTCATGAAGGCCAGCAGCTCGGTCCCCACATGGAAATGCCGCAGGATCAGCGTGTTGGTCTCCGGCGAGCCGAAGGTCCGCAGGCCCCAGTGGATGGATCTGTGCAGCAGGCCATTCAGGTTGGGATGGCGCGGCGAGATCGCCCGCAGCACCTTCACCCCCATGAAGAACAGGATCACCAGCGGACGGCTGACCGGAAACAGCCAGCGCCGCGACCACGACCGCGCGCCCAGCAACAGGCACCGCTTGGCCCCCTCGTCGATCGGCAGGCTGTGATCCAGATACAGCGCCAGCCACGGATCGGGATCGCGCGGATCGAACCCCGCCGGATCGAACGGATCGGCCTTCTGCCCCGCGCCCCCGTCCGACAGGCTCACCCCCCGATCTCCTCGATCTGCAGGGCATAGAGCCGCGCCGTCACCCGCGCCGTCATGACGATCCGCTCGGCCACGACGGGGTCGGGCAGGACCATCGCCAGCATCTCCTCGAATTCCTGCATGTGCTCGGCGTCGTTCTCGCCGTGATACAGCAGGAACCGCACCGCCTCGTCCGGCAGGGCCAGCCTTTCCTTGACGATCCGCCCCCAGGGCGCGGCCTTGATCGACCCCAGCCCCTCGATCACGAACATCGCCCCCAACAGGCCGAACGGATCGGGCCGCGACGCCTCATGGAACATCCAGGCCGACAGCGCCTCGGACCCCACATTCTTGGCCGCGCCCCGGATCACCGCCAGATCGCCCCCCGCCGCGACGAAATCGGCTTCCAGCAGGCGGAAGTCCCGATGCTCGGTCACCGCATGCCGCATCAGGGTGGAGCGCAGTTCCAGATGATCCTCGCCGATGTTGGACGCCGCCCGGCTCATCCACAGCGCCCCATCCTTCACCTGCTGGCGCAGGTTGATCAGGAAGGCGTGGTAATCCGCGACCTCGAACCGCCCCCGCATCAGCTTGCGGATCAGGGGCGTCGCCTCCAGCCGCTGTTCGAACTCGATGAACACGACCGCCAGCTTGCGCAGGGTGTCGGCGACCTGGCTCTCGACCCGTGTTCCGTCCGCCATCACACCACCTCCAGCATCATGAACCCGATCATCGCCCGCCCGCTCTCCGGCACGATCAGCAGGACCTTCTCGCCCCGCCTCGCCCGCCCCGACTTCATGAAGGCGTCCAGCATCACCCAGATCGACGCCGATCCGACGTTGCCCACCGTGGCCAGGTTCGAGAACCATTTCTCTTCCGGGATCATGGCGGCGGTCGACTTCAGCTGCCCCACGATCTCCTCGCGCAACGACTTCGCCGAATAGTGGCACAGCAGATGATCCACGTCCCCCGGCACGATCCGCCCGACATCGACCTTCTCCAGCCACACCCCGATCCAGGCCCGGATGACGATCTTCAGCAGGTCGAAATCCTGAACCAGCGCCACCGCCCCCGCGCCATGCGCCGCCATCGGCCCGGCGTGGCTCCAGGCGCTGGTCATGTCGGCGCGAGCCTCGAACGTCGATCCCGCCCACATGCATGGGTCGAACCGCCCGGCCAGCGAGACCATGTCGATCCATGCCACCTTCAGCGACAGGGCGTCCGGCCTGGGCGTCGGCTCCATCACCACCGCACCGGCCCCGTCCGACAGGGTGAAGCGCAGGAAGTCGGCCTCCATCCGCGCCCGCCCCTTGGCGTCCACCAGCGCCGTGCCCTCATAGAACTCCGGCCGGAACCAGCGCGACGAGAACTCGCTGCCGGTCGCCACCGCCACCTGCGCCTCTCCGGCCCGCACGTTCAGCCACGCCCCCTTGGCCGCCATCAGGGCCGAGGCGCAGACCGACTGATAGCTGGCCACCTCGACCGGCCCGCCGCCGAGTTCGGCATGGACCGCGCTGCCATGCCCCGGGACCAGATAGTCGCCTTGCGTGGTCGCGGTCGCCAGATGCCGGAGATCGCCGAGGCCCAGCCCAGCATCGTCCAGCGCCGCCTCTGCAGCGGCGGCGGCCATTGACGCATTGGAATACAGCGGCACGCCCTCAAGCGTCAGCGCATAGTGCCGCGTCTCGACCCCGTTCCATCGCAACGTCCGCCGTCCCACCGCCGACGACCGACCGCCGATCCGGCCGATATGGTCCTCCATCGCGTCATTGCCGACGGGCCGGCCCGGCAGGAAGGCCCCGGTGCCCGTGATGAAGACGTCGCGCAGCGATCCGTCCCGACTCATGTGGTCAGCCTCAGCCGCCATCGCGGCCGATGCAAGGCTCGAAGAGGCTGGTCGGCCGCGAACCGGGAACTTTGGTGACGCAGGGCGGTATGTCCTGTCGGCGGCCCAAACTCCGGACGCCTTGCCCGCGCACGGAGGCAGCTCATGAAGGTCCAGAAATTCGCGATCGAGGACGCAAGGTTCGAGCGTTCTCCGGGGCAGGAGGCCGACATCTTCACCGGCAATCTGGTCGACGAGCGACATGGCGGACCGATCACCATCGGCTATGGTCGATACGGCCCGGAGCAGGCGCTGACGGACACCATCGCCGTCGAGGACGTGGTCATCGTCCTGGAGGGCCGGTTGTCGGTCTCGACCGAGGCCGGGACGCTCACCGCCGGTCCCGGAGAGATTATCTACCTGACGAAGGGTGAGACCGTGACCCTGCGCGCCCACCAGGACGGGGCGGTGACCGCCTACGTCACCTACCCGCATTGGCGCCAACCCCAGGACTGAGCCGCCGCTTCACAGACCCCAGACCTCCGCCCTGGCCCCAGCGTTTCCCAGCGTCTGGGCCACCCAGCCGCAGATTTCCCCCGCCGCCGCCTCCGTCCCCTCCGGCGGATTGACGACGACCATGGCGCAGCCGTTCATCTTCATCGGGTCGGTCAAAGGTCGCAGCCGCGCCTCGGCGACCAGGACCGGACCGATCCCTTCCAGCCGGCGCAGGAAGCCGTCGAAGGTCTCCAGGTCCTTGAGCGGGGTCCACACGGCCACGGTCGCGGCCGGGTCGCCCCTGACCAAAGCAATGGCCGTTTCGGCCGAGCGCACATAGTCGTCGGGCCGCTCGAACGGCGGGTCGATCAGAACCAGCGGCCCGGTCGCCCGGGCCGCCGCCGCGATCACCCTGTCATAGCCGTCGCCGCCCATGCCTTGCGCCTGCGGCCAGTCGGCCAAGCTGTCGTCCAGCAAGGCCCGAACCTCGTCGCGCAATTCGAACCCCAGATACCGGTCGTCGGCTCGCAAAGCCCCCGCGATCAGCACCGGCGACCCGGGATAGTAGCGTACGCCCCCGCCCGGGTTCACCGCCCGCACCCGCTCGACCAGCGCGGCGATCAGAGGCGGCAATCCCTCTGCCTGCATCAAACGCGCGACCCCGGCCTCGGCCTCACGCGACCGCGCCGCGTCGCCGGTCAGGTCATACAGGCCCGCCCCCGCATGGCTGTCCAGCACCGCGACCGGCCCCCGCGCCTGGCGCTCGGCCAGCAGCCACAGCATCAGCGCGTGCTTGACCAGATCGGCGAAATTCCCGGCGTGGAAGCTGTGGCGATAGTTCATGCGCGCTCGTCCCCCTCCCGCCGGTTCCGGTCAAGAGGAACCGCTGTCCCTCGCCTACGTTGGCCACGGGTCAGCATGAAAGGCGACCCAGGTGGCGACGCAGTCCTCCCTTACCGACAAACAGCGCACGCCGCCCGCCACCGTGGCCAAACAGGCGGAGAAGGGCCTGAAGCTGCGCGAGGAACATGGCCGGGGCGGCACGGACGTGGGTCGCCGCCGGGCCAATCAGCTCAAGAACCGCGAGACTGTCAGCGACCGCGACATCAAGTCGATGTACAGCTATTTCGCCCGCCATACCGTCGACAAGAAGGGCAAGGGCTGGGCCGACAAGGACAAGCCGTCGGCCGGCTATATCGCCTGGCTGCTGTGGGGTGGAGACGCGGGTGAGACCTGGATTCAGGGCCTGCACGACAAGCTCGAAAAGGCCGACGACTGATGCCAGACAGGCCCTCGGGGGCCGCGGCAGCCCCCGTCGAGGTGCCGAGGGGGCTGACCTATTGCAGCGATGACCAAGTCGGCTTCAGCCGCCGCAAGTCCGCAACCGGCTTCAGCTATCGCGACAGTCAGGACCGCCCGATTAAAGACAAGGCGGTCATCGAGCGGATCAACAAACTGGCCATCCCCCCGGCCTGGGCCGACGTCTGGATCTGCCCGCGCGCCACCGGCCACATCCAGGCCACCGGCCGCGACGTCAAGGGCCGCAAACAATACCGCTATCACGCCGACTGGATCACACACGCCTCGGCCGACAAGTTCGACCGCCTGCCCACCTTCGCCCGCGCCCTGCCCAAACTGCGCAAACGGATCGACGCCGATCTGGCGACCAAGGGGCCTTCGCGCGAGAAGGTGCTGGCCACCGCCGTGCGCCTCTTGGAAATCACCCTGATCCGCGTCGGCAACGCCCAGTATGCGAAACAGAACCGCAGCTACGGCCTGACCACCCTTCACAAACGCCACCTGGAGGTCGACGGCTCCGGCCTGACCTTCGCCTTCAAGGGCAAGAGCGGCGTCGAACATTGCGTCAGCGTGCGCGACCGCCGCCTGGCCACCGTGGTCAAGGCTTTGCGTGACCTGCCGGGCCAGCAACTGTTCAAGTACCGCAACGACGACGGCGACCTTTGCCCCGTCACCTCCGACGACGTGAACGCCTACATCCGCGAGGCCATGGGCGAAGAGTTCTCGGCCAAGGATTTCCGGACCTGGGCCGGCACCGTTTCGGCGGCCCGGGCCCTGCGCGACACCGAGGCCCCCACGTCCCCGACCGACGCAAAGAAAAAGATCACCGTCTGCGTGAAGGCGGTGGCGGGCTTGCTGGGCAACACTCCAACGGTGTGCCGGTCGTCGTACATCCACCCCGCGGTATTCACACTCTACGAAGAGGGCCAGATCGGCACGGCGTTGCCCGGGTCGGAAACGAAGGGTTTCGAGGCGGCACTGATCAAGGTTCTGGCCTAATCGATCAACGACGCCGTTCGGCCACCCGCAGCACCGCGTCCAGGGTCAGGCCATAGGCCAGGTGAGCGAGCAACCCCCTGAGATGAGTGCTGGGGGCATAGTTCTGAGGCCGCGCCGACAGGCCTGTGGCCGCATTCAACCCCTCATCCTGCAACAGAAACAGGGACAGGCCGAACACGCTACCGCGCCCGAGGCCCAGCCAGGCGAAGCGGGGGCGGAGCAAGGCGTACAGCACGCCCGGAGCGATCCCCATGCCCAAATGGACGATGTCGCCGAGCTTGCGGTGTCCATCCGGCGACACCTCCCGCCCCGCCGCTCGCTCCAGCCTGCCGGCCAGAACATGGGCCGGGTCTTCGCCGCCGGGCCGCACGCGTTCCGTGCGTTCGCGCGTTTCGCGGGGCTCGGCCCGGTAAAGCGCCCAGTCGACACGGTCCAGAACCCATACTCCTACGGCTCCGGCCAAGGCTCCGGATGCGATGTGGTGCGCGGCTGAGAAGGCGGTCATTGTATAAGCTCTCCCCGGCGTTCAAAACCAGGAACGCGAACCGCTGTTCCAACGTGTCCGAAACCAGCGTCGATCAGGTGAGCACGCCTAACGGAGCGACCCAGGTTCATCGTGGACCGGCCCAGTGCCGGCACCCCGACCCGAATTCCGCGACTCAGCTTCGCTGACGGCTCTGTGGCAGATTGGCCGCTTCGGGCAACCGCATCCGAACGCATTGTTTTTGCCGGGATTCCCCCCATCCCTGCACGCCTTGACCTGATCGCCCCCCGGCTATAGGTTCCGCGCCGAATTCAGACCCCCGTTCCGGGACGCCGTTCGGCTGTCCGTGAACGCTGATCCAGCAAGGCCCATGTCACCGACACCGGAATCGCGCGAAGAGGCGATCGCTCGTCTCAACAGAAGCGCATCCGATCTGGAGGCGCGGACCACGTCCGACAAGACCGCCGACGCGGTCGCTCAGGCGGTGGCGGGCAAGGCCTATCGCGTCGTCGCCGAACTGATCGGTGGCGTGCTGGTCGGCCTGGCGCTGGGCTTCGTCGTGGACCGGTTCGCCGGGACGACGCCCTGGGGTCTGATCGGCGGCGTCCTGTTCGGGTTCGCCGTCTCTATCTGGATGGCATGGCAGACGACCAAACGTCTGCAGGCCGAGGCCGACGCGGCCGGGGTGGTCCCCAAGTCCATCCCGTTCGACGATGACGAAGACGAGGAGCGATAGGCCTTGGCCGATCCGATCGAACAGTTCGAAGTGCATCCGATCCCGGGCCTGGAATTCGGCGAGGTGACCCTGCCGCTGCTGGGCGTACAGCAGATCGCCGTGACCAATTCCCACGTCGCCATGACCATCGCCTTCGCCCTGGTCGTGCTGTTCCTGACCGCCGTGACCTCGGGTGCCAAGGTGGTGCCGGGCCGGCTTCAGGCCGCGGGCGAGACCCTGTTCGGCATGATCAACGGCGTGACCGATTCGATCATCGGCCATGAGGGCCGCAAATATTTCCCGTTCGTCTTCACCCTGTTCACCCTGGTGCTGGGCATGAACCTTTTGGGCATGTTCCTGACCTTCACGGCCACGTCGCAGCTGGCGGTCACCGGCACCCTGGCCCTGATTACCATCCTGCTGGTCGTCGGCATCGGCATCGCCAAGCACGGGCTGGGCTTCTTCCTGCTGTTCTGGCCGACCTCGGCCCCGATCGCGATCCGCCCCGTCGTCGGCATCATCGAGTTCCTGTCCTTCCTGCTGCGGCCGGTCACCCTGGCCCTTCGTCTGTTCGGCAACATGCTGGGCGGCCACATCGCGCTGAAGATCTTCGCCGGTTTCGTGGTCTCGATGGGCGCCCTGGCCGCCGGCGGAGGTCTGGGCCTGCTGGGCCTGCCGGTCGCCGCCCTGTCGATGGGCATGGTGGTCGGCCTGACCGCGCTCGAGTTCCTGGTGGCCTTCCTGCAGGCCTTCGTGTTCGCCGTTCTGGCCAGCATCTATCTCAACGATGTGGTCAACCTGGGTCACGGGCACTAAGCCCCGATCCAGCCTCTCCATTCCAACCCACCCCAAAGAATAGGAACATCATCATGGAAGCCGAGTCCTTCAAGTATTTCGGTATCGGCCTGGCCACCCTGGGCATGCTCGGCGCCGGCATCGGCGTGGGCAACATCTTCGGCAACTTCCTGGCCGGCGCCCTGCGCAACCCCTCGGCCGCCGCTTCGCAGGTCGGCAACCTGTTCGTGGGCGCCGCCCTGGTCGAGGCCCTGGGCATCCTGGCCTTCGTGCTGGGCATCCTGGCCTGGCTGGGCTGAGGCCAACGCACGCCTCGCTGAATAGCGGCGGCGCGGGCCAGACCCGCGCCGCCTTCGCCTTTCCGAACAGCTGACAGACGGTCCATGGCCACGACACCCACGATCGATCCCGCAACGCTCCCGCCCCAGGGCGAAGCCTTGCAGGCAATGACCACCGCCTCCGAGGTCCACGGCGAGGAAGCCGGGGGCCTGCCCCAGTTCGACACCTCGGTCTGGGCCGGTCAGATCGTCTATCTGCTGTTCCTCTTCGTCGTCCTGTACCTGCTGATCGCCAAGGTCTTCGCCCCGCGCATCCGCCGGGTCATGGACGAACGCGCGTCCACCATCTCCACCGCCGTCGCCACGGCCAAGTCGGTCCAGGCCGAGGCGGCCGACCAGGCCGCCGCCGCCAAGGCCGAGGTCGCCGAGGCCCGCGCTCAATCCCGCGCCATGGCCGCCGCCGCCAAGGCCCGCGTCACCGACGAAGCCAACGCCCGCCGCGCCGCCGAGGAAGCCGAGGTCAACGCCCGCATCGAGGCCGCCGAGGCCCAGATCGCCGTGACCCGCGACGCCGCCATGGCCAATGTCGGCACCATCGCCGCCGACACCGCCTCGGCCATCGTCGAGCGCCTGACCGGCCAGTCGGCCACCGCCGCCGAACTGACCGCCGCCCGAGGAACCGCCTGATGCCCCATTTCCTCGACCCCCACATGTATGAGCTGTCGAACCCCGAGCTTTGGGTCGGCATCGGCCTGCTGCTGTTCTTCGCCATCCTGGTCCTGGCCGGCGTACCCAAGCTGGTCGCCGGCCAGCTCGACGCCAAGGCCTCCAAGATTCAGTCCGAACTCGACGAGGCCGCCCGCCTGCGCGCCGAGGCCGAGGCTTTGCTGGCCCAGATCCGCGCCGAAAAGGCCGAGGCCGACGCCCAGGCCGCCGACATGCTGAAACAGGCCGAGGCCGACGCCCGCCGCCTGGAAGCCCACGCCAAGGTCGCCCTGGACGAGGCCATGGCCCGCCGCCAGGCCCTGGCCGAACGCCGCATCGCCCAGGCCGAGGCCCAGGCCACCGTCGAGGTCAAGGCCGCCGCCGCCGACCAAGCCGCCATCGCCGCCGAACGCATCCTGGCCGCCCGCCTGGCCGGCTCGACCACCGACCCCATGCTGGACGGCGCCATCGCCCAGGTCGCCTCGCGTTTGAACTGACTTCAGCCATACGTTCTCCTTCTCCCCTCGGGGAGAAGGACTGCACCGGCCAAGTGGACACGCCTAAGCCCAGCCTGTCGCCAGGCGGGGCTTTTCGTTGAGGCGAGACGCTCAGTGCGCGGCGGCGGCGCCGCCCATGTTGCGCAGCTCGCGCTTCTCACGGGCCATCAGCGTGCCATAGACACTGCCGACCACGATCCCGAACACCGCATGGGTGAACAGCATCCAGGCGATGGTGCCGAACCCGTCCGATCCACGGAACATGCGGAAGTCGCCGAACAGGAACACCACCGTCATCATCACGCACATGGCGGCGATGGCATAGGTGATGCCCTTGGTGGCGGCCGTATAGCTGGGCAGTTTCGGATAGAGGAAGCCGAAGGCTCCCCCCAGCACCACCGTACCGATGATCAGGTGGGCCACCCAACCGACGGCCAGATTGCCCGGCATGCCCAGCATGCTGGCGACTATGGCCGGGAACGCCATGACGGGCGAACCCATCACCATGTTCCCGAGTTCGAGCACTGAGACGGCCACCGTCGCGGCAAACCCTGCGACAATACCCTTTTGTACGCGTGACATCATAACGCTAGCGCCTCCCAACGCCGTAACCGTTCCGATAACGCAGGAACAGCATACGCCTCTGAGACGGCGACCGACGTTATCAGGCTTCACATATCCGTGTTGCGGCAGCGCGGCATGGGTAGCTCGCTGAGTCTAAAGTATAATTCGCCTCATTCCCGCCATATTTTTGCGGCGCACAATGAGCTTCGCCTTTGGCATTCAGGGGGCTCAGCCGAATCTGATGCCAGTCAGTTGCTCGCTCCGGTCCCAAAGGGTCGCCGCCACGGCGACATCCAGAGCTGGTGTATCGATCTTTGCCGGTCCGGGCGGCCCCTTCATCTCCTGCCAGCCCTGCGGCCCGAAGTAGGCCCCGCCCCGCGCCATCGGTGACGTGGCCGCCATCAATGTCGGCAGTGCGCCATCCGCCGCCGAATGGCTCAGCACCGGCATCAGCAACTTGCCCACCGCCATGGTGATTCCGCCCGCGCCGGACGATCCCGGTCCGTTGGCGATCAGGTCGGTCCGAGCGAACCCAGGATGCGCCGCAACGCTGGTCAGGCCCCAGCCGCCCGCCACGCTGCGCCGGTCCAGTTCCAGGGCGAACATCAGCATGGCCAATTTGGACTGCTGATAGACCGGCCAGGGCTTGTACCCCCGCTCATGGTTCAGATCGTCCAGCTGGATCCGACCGCCGCGGTGCGCCATCGACGACAGTTGCACGACCCGCGCCCGCCCCGCCTTCAGCAGCGGCAGCAGGCGGGCAGTCAGGGCGAAATGCGACAGATAGTTGGTCCCGAACTGCATCTCGAACCCGTCGGCCGTGGTCTGGCGGGTCGGCAGGGCCATGACACCGGCGTTGTTGATCAGGATGTCGATCGGCCGTCCTTGGGCCACGAGCCGGTCCGCGAACGCCGCGACCGAGGCCAGATCGGCCAGGTCGACCGTCTCGAACCGGACCTTCGCCGCGCGATGCCGCCCCGCGATCAGGGCCCGCGCCTCCGCCCCCTTGGCGGCGTTGCGCCCGGCCAGGACCACCTCGGCCCCCGCCCCCGCCAGGTCGAGCGCCGTCTCCACGCCCAGCCCGCCGGTCGCACCCGTGACGATCGCCAGCCTGCCCGACTGGTCGGGAATGTCTCGGATGGTCCAGTTCGCCATGTTCGATATCCTTCGCTAATGAAGTCGCCCGGAGGCTCGTCGGTTGCTATATCTGCACCCGATGCAAATATGCAAGACGTGCAAGAATACAAATCCTCTTCATCGGCCGGCCTGCGCGAACGCAAGCGCGCCGAGACCCATGCCCGCATCCAGGCCGAGGCCATGCGTCTGTTCCTGGAGCGCGGCTTCGAGGCGACCACCCTGGACGACGTGGCCGCCGCCGCCGAGGTGTCGCGCCGCACCCTATTCCACTATTTCGGCTCCAAGGAAGAGATCGTCTTTTCGACCAAGGCCGGTTTCCCCGACCGCATCCGGGCCGCCATCGCGGCACGCCCGGCCGACGAGCCCCTGCTAGACATGGTCGAGAACGCCCTGACCGACATGGCCTCTGGCACTGACCCCCGCGCCCGCGCCCTGGCCCGGCTGATCCGCGACACGCCGTCGCTGCGGGCCGGCGATCAGGCCAAGTACGAGACCATCGAGCGCGTGCTGGCGACCGCCCTGGCCGAGCGCAAGGGTCTGGCGCCGGACGACATCGACTGCTGGATTACGGCCGCGACGGCGATCGGCATTCTCAAGCTGTCGATGCAGGCGTGGCTGGACGGCGCGCCCGACGACGACCCCGCGACCTTCGGCCGGGCCGCCTTCGCCGCCCTCAGGCGCATGGCACGCTGAACCGCGCTATTCCGCCGCCATGTTGGCGCCCTCGGGTGCCGTCCAGCGCAGCTTGGGCGCGCGCGCGGCGCGCGTCTCGTCCAGCCGGCGCAGCGGCGCATGGAACGGCGCGCCCTTGAACCGCTCGACCTCGCCGGCCCTGGCGGCCTGGGCCAGGGCCCGCATCGCCTCGATGAAGCGGTCCAGTTCCTGTTTGGACTCCGTCTCGGTCGGCTCGATCAGCATGGCCCCGTGGACAACCAGGGGGAAATACATGGTCATCGGGTGGAAGCCCTCGTCGATCATCGCCTTGGCGAAGTCCAGCGTGGTGATGTCCGTGCCCTTCAGCCATTCGTCGTCGAACAGCGCCTCGTGCATGCACGGCCCCTCGGGGAAGGCGGCGCTCATCACGTCCGACAGCCGCGCCTTGATGTAGTTGGCGTTCAGCACCGCATCCTCGGCCACCTGGCGCAGGCCGTCCGAGCCATGGCTCATCATGTAGCTGAGCGCCCGCACGAACATCCCCATCTGTCCGTTGAACGCGCACAGGCGACCGAAGGCCTGTTCCGCCTCCTCCTCCTCGCGTTCCAGGAGCTTGAACCCCCCGCCTTGACCAATGGGGCCGTCGTTGACGACCCAGGGGGCCGGCGCGAACGGGGCCAGGGCCTCGGACAGCACCACCGGACCGGCGCCTGGCCCGCCCCCGCCGTGCGGCGTCGAGAAGGTCTTGTGCAGATTGATATGCATGGCATCGACGCCCAGGTCGCCCGGCCGCACCCGCCCGACGATGGCGTTGAAGTTCGCCCCGTCGCAGTAGAAATAGGCCCCCGCCTCATGCGTCAGCCGCGCGATCTCGATGATGTCGCGCTCGAACAGGCCGCAGGTATTGGGGTTGGTCACCATGATGGCGGCCACGTCCGGCCCCAGCTTGGACGCCAGATCGGCCACGTCCACCCGCCCGTCCTCGGTCTGGGCCACCTCGACGACGGTGTAGCCGACGAAGGCGGCGGTGGCCGGATTGGTGCCGTGGGCCGAGGTCGGCACCAGCACCTTGTTGCGGGGGTTCTCGGAGCGCAGCCCCTGCCCCGCCGCCCGGTGCGCGGCGCGGATAGCCATCAGGCCGCACAGCTCGCCGTGGGCCCCGGCCTTGGGTGACATGGCCACGGCGGGCATGCCGGTCAGGGTCTTCAGCCAGTGCGCCAAGGTATCCATCAACTCCAGCGCGCCCTGCACGGTCGAGACCGGCTGTAGCGGATGGATGTCGGAAAACCCCGGCAGCCGCGCCATCTTCTCGTTGAGGCGCGGATTGTGTTTCATCGTGCACGACCCCAGCGGATACAGCGCCAGGTCGATGGCGTGGTTCTTCTGGCTCAGCCGGACGTAGTGCCGCATGGCCTCGGGCTCGCTCAGCCCCGGCAGACCGATCGGATCGCGGCGGTAGAGCTGGCCGAGATCCGACCCGTCCGTCGCGGGCGTCGGCAGATCGACGCCGGTCTTGTCCCAGCCGTCGCTCTCGAAGATCAGATGCTCGTCCTGCAACAGACCGCGTCCGCCCGTCAGGGTCGGATGTTTGTAATCATGGTCCGGCGAAGACGGGACCGGCGTCGTCGGGCGGCCTACGGTGTTCATGGACATGATTACTCGCCCTCGATCTGCGTGATTTGGTAACAGCGCGTGGCGTGCTCCTGCCATCCAGAATAAATAAACCCTGGAGTATCGTCTCGCCGCCGACGACCTTCGAAGATGTCTCCCATTGCCGCCGCGACATTGGCATGCTGGCTCAAGAACCGGGCACACGGGGCGCTCCACTCATCGGCCTGCAGCGCATCTGCAGCAGCGGAACAATCAGATTGGATTGCTCGCGCTGTCGCAGCCGACCTGGAATCATCATTAGGCTGATCAAGCGCACCAAGCAGCGAAGCAAGTCCTTCTTGATGGTTCAAACAGGAGTCCGCCTGCCGCTTCTGCTGTTCGCGCACATCGAGCGAGTTTGGTGTTTGCAGCACTAGTATCGTCGCCACCCAAAGTTCGATCATCGCAGCACCTTCGTCAGCGCACCCGCCAAAATCCTGATGTCCGCATCCAGCGTTGTCTCGGTCGCGGCGACCAGCAGCACGTCGTCCATCCCGACGCCGGGCGCCAGGCGGCTATACGGCACCCCGGCCAACAGGCGATGGGCACCGAGTTCGTTGACGACCTCCGCCGCGGGGCGTGGCAGGCGGACGGCGAACTCGTTGAAGAAGCGCGGGGTCAGCACCTCCACGCCGGGGATGGTGGCCAGGGCGTCGCGCGTGGCGAGCGCCTTTTCGTGGTTCAGCAGGGCCAGCCTGCGAAGCCCCGTCTCGCCCAGCAGGCTCATGTGGACGCTGAACGCCAGGCAGCACAGGCCCGAGTTGGTACAGATGTTCGAGGTCGCCTTGTCCCGGCGGATATGCTGCTCGCGCGTCGACAGGGTCAGGACGAAGCCCCGCTCCCCGTCGGCATCCACCGTCTCGCCGCACAGCCGCCCCGGCATCTGGCGGACCAACCCCTGCCGGCACGCGAACAGCCCGACATAGGGCCCGCCATAGTTCAGGGCATTGCCGATCGACTGGCCCTCGGCGGCGACGATGTCGGCCCCCATCTCGCCCGGCGATTTCAGCAGGCCCAGCGACACGGCCTCGGTGACCACGACGATCAACAGGGCCCCGGCGGCCTTGGCGGCCTCGGCGATCCGGGTCACGTCGGTGGCGGTGCCGAACACGTTGGGGGTCTGGACGACGACACAGGCCGTGTCCGGCCCGATCCGGGCGATGACGTCGGCCTCGGCATCGACGGCGGGCGGAAGCACCTCGGTCTCGACCCCGACGGCATGCACCACCGTCTCGGTCGCCGCGACATAGTGGGGGTGCACCCCGCCGGAGATCACCGCCTTGTTCCGGCGCGTCACCCGGGTCGCCATCAGCACGCCCTCGGCCGTGGCGGTCGAGCCGTCATAGAGCGACGCATTGGCCACATCCATCCCGGTCAGGTTCGCCACCTGGGTCTGGAATTCGTACAGGTATTGCAGCGTGCCCTGGGCGATCTCGGGCTGGTAGGGCGTGTAGCTGGTCAGGAATTCCGACCGCTGGATGATGTGGTCCACCGTCGCCGGCACATGGTGGCGATAGGCCCCGGCCCCGCAGAAGAAGGGCACGTCCCCGGCGGCGGTGTTCTTGCCCGCCAGCGCCCTCAGCGCCCGCTCGACCTCCAGTTCCCCCATAACGCGGGGCAGATCGACGAAACCGTCGCGTCGCGCCGGCTCGGGCACGTCGATGAACAGGTCGTCGATGCTGTCGGCCCCGATGGCGGCCAGCATAGCCGTGCGATCGTCGGGGGTCAGAGGCAGGTAACGCATGGTCGTTTCACCTTGTCATCCCGGCCGCAGCGAAGCGGAGAGCCGGGACGGGTTTGGGCCTTTCAGTCCGTCCCGGTCGGCCCGCAGGGCTGAACCGGGACAGGGGTGGAGGGGTCGGCGTTGTCCCGGATGAGCTGCGCTCTCCGGGACGGACTCTTTAAGCGTCGTCCTGTCCCGGCTCTCCGCTGCGCTTCGGCCGCGATGACAAGGTCACAGGCTGGCGACGAAGGCGTCGTAGGCGGCGCGGTCCATCAGACCGTCCAGCTGCGCCGCATCCGACACCTTGATCTTGGCGAACCAGCCCTCGCCTTCGGGATCGGCGTTGACGGTTTCCGGCGCGCTGGCCAGGGCGGCATTGCCCTCGACCACCTCGCCCGACACCGGCGCATAGACGTCCGACGCCGCCTTGACGCTCTCGACCACGGCGAAACTGTCTTTGGCCGAAACAGAACGCCCGGCGTCCGGCACCTCGACGAACACCACATCGCCCAGCTGGTCGGCAGCGTGTTTGGTGATGCCGACGGTGGCGACGTCACCGTCGATTTTGACCCACTCGTGATCCTTGGTGAAATGCATGGTCGGTCTCTCAGGCTTTGGGTTTGCGATAGTATCGTTGGGCGACGAAGGGCATGGCCACGACCTCGGCGGCGGCGGGACGGCCCCGCACAACGACCTTCAGCGCGGTGCCCAGTTCGGCGTGCGACGGCGGCACATAGCCCATGGCGATGTTGCGGCCCAGCGTCGGCGACGGTCCGCCAGAGGTGACCGTCCCGATCACCGTGCCGTCGGCATCGGCGATCTCGGCCCCCTCGCGCGCCGGAGCGCCCTCCTTGACGTGCAGCCCGACCCGAACCCGATCCGTCCCGCCCGCCAGCTGATCGTTAATCGTGGCCGCGCCGTTGAAGTCCGCGCGTTCCTTGCGCGACCTGGACAGGGCGAAGGTCAGGGCCGCCTCGACCGGCGTCGTGCCCGTGTCGATGTCGTGGCCATGCAGCGGCAGGCCCGCCTCCAGCCGCAGCGAATCCCGCGCCCCCAGCCCGATCGGCTTGACCCGCGCGTCCTTCAGGATGTCGTTCCAGACCCGCTCGGCGTCGGCGTTGGGCACCGAAATCTCGTACCCATCCTCGCCGGTATAGCCCGAGCGCGACACGAAACAATCGACTCCGAACAGCATCAGCCGGGCGCAGTCCATGAAGCCCATATCGGCCAGCACCGGCTCATGGGCGGCCATGACCTCGGCCGCTTCCGGTCCCTGGATGGCCAGCAGCGCGCGGTCGTCCAGCACGGTCAGTTTCGCATCGCCCGACAGATGCTGGTTCAGGAAGGCGAAATCCGCATCCTTGTTGCCGGCATTGACCACGACATACAGGCCGTCGTGATCCGGCTTGCCCGCCATCAGGTCGTCCAGGACGCCGCCCTGCTCATTCAGCAGCAGCGAGTATTTCTGCTTGCCGGCCTTCAGCGCCTGATAGTCGCCCGGCACGAACCGCTCGAACTGGGCGACGGCGTCCTCGCCAGTGATCTTGGCCTGGCCCATATGCGACACATCGAACAGCCCCGCATGCTCCCGCGTCCAGCGGTGCTCGGCCAGCACGCCCTCATACTGCACCGGCATGTCATAGCCGCCGAACCCGACCATACGGGCACCCAGCGCCCGGTGCGCTGCGTTCAGGGGCGTGGTCTTCAGGGCGGCGTCGGTCATGCAAATCAGACTTTCAGAGTCGCGTGGTCGGGCGGAAAGCTCCGCCGGTCTCGCGCCCCCGCTGTCCATTGGGCCTGAGAGATTCCGACGCGGGCGGCCCCGCGTCTTGCTCCTTCGGCGCGCCCGTTTCGGGGCGGCTTTCCAGCGTCCGTATGTCCTCGCGGTCCGTTTGCCTGAGCGTTTCCGGGGCGGTTGCGCCTTCGGCTCCGAGGCCGATGGAATCGGCCCCGATCTCTCCCGCGAGAGCGCGGCCCAAAGGCCCCGGATCGCCCGCCAAGTCAAGCGGCACGGTCGTCGCGGCAGCGTGGCCATACGGAACGCCGTCTATTCTGACGCCTTCATCAAAGGCTTCCCAAATCAGTCAAAGACACAAGGATTCGCCATGTCGATCATCGACAAGATCTTCGGGACCGAAGACGACAAGCGGGACGGCCCGCCCAGGGCCGACGGCCCCATGCAGAAGGTGCTGGACGAACTGGCCTCGCTCGGCGGCAAGCCGATCGAAACCCTCTCGCCCGAGGAGGCCCGCCTCCAGCCGACCCCGACCGACGCGGTCAAGTCGCTGCTGCGCAAGGACGGCAAGAACCCCGACGACGACATGGGCGTCACGACCACCGACATCACCATCCCCGGTGCCGCCGCCCCGCTCCAGGCCCGCATCTACAAGCCGCATGAGCATTCCGAGGACAGGCTGCGTCCGGTCGTGGTCTATTTCCACGGCGGCGGCTTCGTGATCGCCGATCTGGACGTCTATGACGGCGGCCCGCGCGGCGTCAGCAAGATGGCCGATGTGATCGTGGTCTCGGTCCACTATCGCCAGGCGCCCGAGAACAAATTTCCCGCCGCCCACGACGATGCCGTGGCCGCCTATAAATGGGTGCTGGACAATGCCCAGACCTTCCACGGCGACCCCCAGAAAGTGGCCGTGATGGGCGAGAGCGCCGGCGGCAATCTGGCCATCAACGTCTCGATCGCCGCCCGCGATCAGGGCCTCCAGGCCCCGACGCACCAGGTGCTGGTCTATCCCTTGGTCGGCAACGACCTGAACACGCCCTCCTATGTCGAGAACGCCGACGCCAAGCCCTTGAACAAGCCGATGATCGAATGGTTCGTCAATCACACCTTCAACAGCGAGGCCGAGACCGCCGACCCGCGCGTCAATGTCGTCGATTCCAATCTGGCCGGCCTGCCGTCCTCGACCGTCATCCTGGCCGAGATCGACCCCCTCCGTTCGGAAGGCGAGACCTTGGCCGAGCGTCTGGAAGCCGCCGGTTCCGACGTGCGCCACAAGACCTTCCACGGCTCGACGCACGAGTTCTTCGGCATGGCCACTGTCGTCCCCGACGCGGCAGCGGCGCAAACCTTCGCCGCCCATGAGTTGAAGCGCGCGTTCGGCACCGCCGTTCTGCCGATCTGACCGCGGCTTGCCGAAAAGACGAAAGGGGCGCTCGGTCGAGCGCCCCTTTCCGCTGTCAGTGACCGGCCTTCTTGCCGCCCTTCCTGCCCAGTTCGGCCTGGGCGGCGGAAGATTCGCGCGGGTTGGACTTACCTTCCTTGCTCGCCTTCGCATTGGCTTTCTGCGCCGTCTCGCTGCCCTTGCCCTTCTTGTCGGTCATGGTCGCCTTCCTTTCACATCAGGAAAGCGAGAAATGACTCAGTCTGTTCCTGCATAGGCTCGGACCTCCGCAATCCGCGCCGCTTTGTACGCCTCCATCAGGAACGACCCCTCAAAACTATTGATGGCGACCTGCACGACCTGCTCGCGCGTCAGCCCCGCATGATCCGCCAGCGCCTGGTAGTTGGCGTTCACATAGCCCCCGAAATAGGCCGGATCGTCCGAGTTCAACGTGACGTGCAGCCCCTGCCTCAGCATCTCGGGCACCGGATGATCGGCCAGGTCGTCGACGACGCAGAGCCTGTGGTTCGACAGCGGACACACCGTCAGCGTCATCCCCTCCGCCGTCAGCCGCGCGACCAGGGCCGGGTCCTCCATCGACCGGTTGCCGTGGTCCATCCGGTCGATCTTCAGCAGGTCCAGCGCCTGCCAGACATAGTCCGGCGGCCCCTCCTCGCCCGCATGGGCCACACGCTTCAGCCCCAGCGCCCCCGCCGCCTCGAACACCCGCTGGAACTTGGCCGGCGGATGCCCGACCTCCGATGAATCCAGCCCCACGCCGATGATCCGGTCCAGCCACGGCTCGGCCACTTTCAGGGTCGCGAAGGCCGCGTCCTCGTCCAGATGCCGCAGAAAGCAGAGGATCAGGCTGGACGAGACGCCCAACTCGGCCTTGGCCGTCGCCATGCCGGCCAACAGGCCGTCGGCGGCGACCTGAAACGGGATGCCGCGATCGGTGTGCGTCTGCGGATCAAAGAAGATTTCCGAATGCCGCACGCTGTCCGCCGCCGCGCGCCGGAAATAGGCCATGGCCAGGTCGTGGAAGTCCTGCTCGGTCCTCAACACAGCCGCCCCGGCGTAGTAAATGTCGAGGAAGTCCTGCAGGTTCGAGAAATCATACGCCGCCCGCACTTCATCGACCGATCCGTATGGAATCGCCACCCCATTGCGCCGGGCCAGCTCGAACATCAGTTCGGGCTCCAGGCTGCCCTCGATGTGCAGATGCAGCTCCGCCTTGGGCAGGCCGGCGATGAAGGGGGCGAGGTCGCTCATGGGCACTCCTGAAATCCGGTGCCCAGACTAACCTACATCCGCTCAGGCGTGTCGATGCCTAGAAGGCCCAGCGCGATCTCCAGCTGGTCCAGCGCCGCCTTCGACAGGCTGAGCCGCGAGGCCCTCGCCGCCTCCTCCGGCGCGGCCAGCACCGGACAGGCCGCGTAGAATTTCGAGAAACTCTGCGCCAGCCGATAGGCATGTTCGGCCACCACATGCGGGCTGCGTCGGTCATAGGCTTCGCTGACCGCCGGGTCGAAGGCGTCCAGCGTGAGCGCCAGGTCGCGTTCGGCCGGCTCGGACATCGTGACCGGGCCGGCCGCCACACCCTGCTCTTCGGCCTTGCGCAGCAGGGATTTGATCCGCACCGCCTGGTACAGAAGATACGGGCCGGTCCGGCCCTCGAAGCTCATAAACCGGTCCAGGTCGAAGACATAGCTGGTGGTCCGGCTGTTCGACAGATCGGCGAATTTCAGCGCAGCGATGGCCACCTTGTGCGCCGTGTCCTCGAACGTGGCTTCGTCCAGATCGGCCCCCAGTTCGGCCTCGCGCAGCCGCTCGCGCGCCCTGTCCGTCGCCTGGCCGATCAGGTCCGCCAGCTTCAGCACCCCGCCCGCGCGGGTCTTGAACGGCTTGCCGTCGGTGCCGTTCATGGTGCCGAAGCCCAGATGCTCCAGCGACCCCGGCGCGGCGTATTTGGCCAGATAGGCCGCCCGGAACACCTGTTCGAAATGCTCGGCCTGACGCTCGTCCACGACGTACAGGATCAGGTCGGGGTCGATGTCGTTGCGCCGCATCAGGATCGTCGCCAGGTCGGTCGTGCCGTACATGGCCGACCCTTCCGAACTGATCACCAAAAGCGGCGGGGGGCTGGGCGCCTCGACCACGGAACCGTCGGCCAGCTTCTTCTTGCGGGTCTCACCGGGCCGGGCGACGTGGACCACCCGCGCCCCGTCGTCCTCGACCAGCAGCGCCTTGGTCTCAAGGTCCACGACCATGCCCGCGATCAGCGGATCGGCGTCCGACTCCCCGTTCCAGAGATCGAAATCCACCGCCAGCGCACCATACTCCCGCACCAGCGCCTCGCGGCTGACCGCCACGAAATGCCGCCACAGAGCGATGTAGCCGGGACGACCCGCCTGCAAGTCGGCTGTCGCCTTGCGCGCCCGGTCGCGGACCGCCGGGTCTTCCTTGGCCCTTCCCGCCGCCAGCGGATACAGCCGATCCAGATCGACCAGGGTCACCGGGCTCTTGGCCGGGAACGGACCCTCTCCCTCGGCCATGAAGGCATCGGCCAGACCTTCGTCGCCACAGGCCACGATCAGCAACCCCATCTGGAAGCCCCAGTCGCCGAAATGCGCGTCGCCGGTCACCGCGTCACCCCGGAACCGGAACAGCCGCTTCAGGCTCTCGCCGATGATGGCGCTGCGCAGATGCCCGACATGCATCGGCTTGGCCACGTTCGGTCCACCGAAGTCGATCACCACCTTGCGCGGTGCGGCAACGGCCGAGGCGCCCGCATGCTCGCCGTCCGACGCCACTTCGGCGGCTCGCGCAGCCAGGGTCGCGTCGGCGACCTTGAGGTTGATGAAGCCCGGCCCCGCCACTTCGACCGAGGCCAGCCGCGGATCGCCCGCCAGCCGCTCGGCCACCCGCCCTGCCAGTTCGCGCGGATTGGCCTTCAGCGCCTTGGCGGCGGCCAGCGCGCCGTTGGACTGGAAGTCGGCGAGGTCGGGCCGATCCGACGCCGTGACCCGGGCCAGCGACGCCTCCACGCCTTCGGCGGCGAAGGCGGCGGCCACCGCTTCGCCCAGCGCGGTCTTCAGATCGGTCATTGGGCGGGCGTCGTCCCGGCGTTGACGCGGAACCGGCTGCCCGAACGGTTGAACTCGGCCATCTCCGGCGTCACCTCGAAGCCCACGAGGATCTCGAAATTGCCGCCTGAGGTGGTGAGGTCGGCCCGGGGAATGACGATCGTCCGTTCCTCGGTCACCTCGGCGGTCTGTTGACCCTCGAAATTGACCGGCAGGTCGAAATACTCCTTGGCCAGCACGGCCGAGTTCCGTTCGGTCACAGCGATCCAGTAGCGATAGGTGCGCTGGTCCGCCGTCGCCTGGGGCCCGCGACCGAAGGAGAACAGCACATTCATGTCGACCGTGATCGGATCGGCCTCGCGATAGCGGCAGGTCGAACTCAGGCCCTGGATTTCGCCGGTGAAACCGACATTGGCCGTGGCGGGCCGGTTGTCGGCCAACTCCACATAGCGGGCGCCGTCGTACAGGATCTTCACATAGGGGCACGGACCGGCGTTCGGTCGCTGGCGCAGCGGCGCGAACCGCGGTGCGCGCTCACGTTCCGGTGCCTGCTGGCCCTGCTCCTGGCCCGGTCGCTGACCCTGACGATCGCCGGGCATGGCTTGGGCCGAGGCGACCGTCGGCACGGCGGCCACGGAGGCGAGAACGAGCAGGGACGAAAGGACGCGACGCATCAAGGGAGTATCCGACAGCCGAAGGGGGCGCATCGCCCGTCCGGGCGCGCGAGGCATTGCTGTGGGGTGATAGCGGCTAAAGCGAGGCGCGGCAAACCCGCCGGCCGGTCGGCCGAGGTGGCGGCGGGCGCCCGGACCGACTAGGTTGTGGCCCATGACCGTCCACGCCCCGATCAAGCGCCCCCTGACCGTGCGGATGGCCACGCCGCGCGGCTTCTGCGCCGGGGTGGACCGGGCCATCCAGATCGTCGAGCGCGCGATCGAGAAGTTCGGTGCCCCCGTCTATGTCCGCCATGAGATCGTGCACAATCGCCATGTCGTGGACCGGCTGAAAGCCATGGGCGCGGTGTTCGTGAAGGAACTGGACGAATGCCCCGACGACCGTCCGGTCGTCTTCTCGGCCCACGGCGTGCCCAAGTCGGTACCCGCCACCGCCCGGTCCCGCGACCTGTTCTTCCTGGACGCCACCTGCCCCCTGGTCTCCAAGGTCCATATCGAGGCCGAACGCCACCACGCCCAAGGCAAGCACATCATCCTGATCGGCCACGCCGGCCACCCCGAGGTCGTCGGTACCCTGGGCCAACTGCCGCCCGGCGCGATCAGCCTGGTCGAGACGGTCGAGGACGCCCAAGCCTTCGAACGCCCTGGCGACCGGCCCCTGGCCTATGCGACCCAGACGACGCTGTCGCTGGACGACACCGCCGAGATCGTGCGCGCGCTCAAGGCCCGGTTCCCCGAACTGCCCGACCCGCACAAGGAAGATATCTGCTACGCCACCACCAACCGCCAGGAGGCGGTCAAGATGCTGGCTGACGGCAGCGATCTGGTGCTGGTGGTGGGATCGAAGAACTCCTCGAATTCAGTCCGCCTGGTCGAGGTCGCGCTCAAGGCCGGGGCCGCCGACGCCCGCCTGATCGACGATGCGTCCCAGATCGACTGGTCATGGTTCGACGATGTCGCCACCGTCGGCATCACCGCCGGGGCGTCCGCGCCCGAGCCGCTGGTTCGGGGGGTCGTGGAGGCTTTGAACGCGCGGTTCGACGTCACCCACGCCAACGATCCCGGAGAGCCCGAGACCGTGACGTTCAAACTGCCGCGCGCGCTTCAGGCCTGAAATCAGGCGTCCGGGGCCGGGTCCTGCTGGCCGCCCGACAGCTTAGCCGCCCGTTCGGGTGATACGGCAGCTTCCACATCCTCGGCGGTGGCGTCTTCCATCGACTCCGGCGCCGGTGTCACGCCGCCGTCGGTCGGCAGGGCAGTTGGTCCGCCCATCGACGGCGCGGTCGTCGATTCGATCTCTTCCTGCGGAGGCGCGCTCACCGGTTCCTCGGCGGCGGGCGAGCAGGCGGCAATGGCAAGCATGGCGATCCCGATCAGGGATTCGGCGACCAGGCGGGACATGCGACAGTCTCCTTCAGCGGATCGATGTTCCGCGACCAACGGCTGAACCGCCGTCAGGTTGCCGACCCGTCTCCGACAAAATCCTGAGCGAACTCCGGCGCGTCGTCGTCCCCGACCGGATCCTCCTCATCGTCCGTCGTGCCACGCGAGGGATCCGGCACCTCGAACCCGACCGGCAGGGACAGGTCCAGCAACCCCGCTGCCTTCATCTCGGCGGCCCCCGGCAGGTCGTACAGGCTGGCCAGTCCGAAATGCTCCAGGAACCGATCCGCCGTCGCATAGGTCACTGGCCGCCCCGGCGTCCGTCGCCGCCCCCGCAACCGCACGAAACCCATCTCCAGCAACAGGTCCAACGTGCCCTTGGAAATCGACACCCCCCGCACGCTCTCGATCTCCGCCCGCGTCACCGGCTGGTGATAGGCGATGATGGCCAGGGTCTCGAGCGCCGCCTTGGACAACCGACGCGGCTCCTCGCGCTCCTCGGTCATCAGGAACGACAGGTCCGCCGCCGTCCGGAACCGCCAGCGGTCCGCCACGCATTCCAGCTCGATCCCCCGCCCCTCGTATCGCGCCCTCAGCCCCGCGATCGCCTGGCCCACATCCGCGCCTTCGGGCAGTCGCCGCGCGATCTCCGCCGCCGCCAGCGGCCCGGCCGCCGCGAACAGCAGGGCCTCGACCCGCCGTTCGATCTCGGCCTCGTCCGGTCCGAACCGCAGGTCGCTCATGGCGTCAGCTCCAGCGGCTGTCCAAGACCGCGTCGCTTCAGCCACAACGCCTCGAACGCCCTTTCCTGTCGCACATCCATCGCCCCTTCCTTAACCAGTTCCAGACTGGCCGACAGGGTGGACGCCGTATAGCTGGCCTGGCTGGGCCCCTCGCCCGCCTCGCGTTCCGGCGCCACGCGCTCGAGTGGCGTCCAGTCCGACAGTCTCGGCAACACGTCGCGCAGCCACTCACGCGCCTCCTCCAGCGCGAAGGCCTCGACCCGCTGCGTGGGATTATAATGCCGCGCCTGCTCCCGCCGCCGCTGCCCGACATAGGCGCTCATCAGATCGTACAGGCTGGCCTCGATCCGGTCCGACGGCACGATCACCGTCGCCTGCGGGTCGCCGCGCGTGAACACGTCGCGCTTCAACTGCGGCCGGGCCAGCAGGGCATCCGCCGCCTTGCGCATCGCCTCCAACTTCTGCAGCCGGAACGCCAGGGCCGCCGCCATCTCCTCGGCGGGCGGTTCGTCGCCCTTGCCCTTGTCGGTGCGGGGCAGCAGCAGCCGCGACTTGAGGTACGCCAGCCACGACGCCATCACCAGATAGTCCGCCGCCAGCGAGAAATTGCGCCGCCGCGCCTCGTGCACGAAGGCCAGATACTGTTCCGCCAGCCGCGTGATCGACAGCTTCAGCAGATCCACCTTCTGCGTCCGCGCCAGGGCCAGCAGCACATGCAACGGCCCCTCGTACCCCTCCAGATCGACCACGAACGCCTCGTCAGCCTCGATCTGTTCGGCGGCGGAGAAGTCCAGGATCGGCTGAAAGGCTTCGGTCATCCGGCGGCCTGGGCCTCCCCGACGTCGGGCCCGCGCGCCGCCTCCAGCCGGCCGCGCAGCGCCGCACCCAGCCGGTCCCGGGCCTCGATCACGTCCAGCGGTTCCGGCGTATGGACGATCCGGGCCAGGGCCGCCCTGGCCCGCGCTCTGGCCTTGCCCTTCAGCTTGCCGGTGCCCTCGGCCACGGCCTTCATCTCGTCCATGTCGCCGTTCCAGTGGACCACCAGATCGCATCCGGCCTTCAGGGCCGCCGCGGCCCGATCCGTCAAGCTCCCGCTCAGCGCCTGCATGGTCAGATCGTCGCTCATCAGCAGGCCTTCAAAGCCCAGCCGCTCGCGCATGAACCGGATCGCCTTCTTGGAGATCGTCACCGGTCGCTTGGGATCGATGGCGTCGAACACCACATGGGCCGTCATGGCGATCGGCAGGTCCGACAGCGCCCGGAACGGCACGAAGTCCCAGTTCTCCAGCGTTTCCAGATCGGCATGCACCACCGGCAAGGCCTTGTGACTGTCGGCAAAGGCCCGGCCATGACCCGGCATATGCTTGATGACCGGCAGCACCCCACCCGCCAGCATCCCCTCGGCCGCCGCCCGGCCGAGGCTCGCCACCGTCGCCGGATCGGTCGCATAGGCCCGGTCACCGATGATGTCGTGGGCCCCCGGCACCGGCACGTCCAGCACCGGCACGCAGTCGATATTGATTCCCAGCGCCTTCAGATCATGCGCCATCAGCCGCGCGCCCAGCCGCACCAGTTCGCGCGCGCTGGAGGGGTCATTGACGGCTTTCATATAGGCGTCGCCCGGCGGATATTTCGGCCAGTGCGGCGGGCCCAACCGCTGCACCCGCCCGCCTTCCTGATCGATCAGGATCGGCGCATCGGGATCATCGACACTGTCCCGCAGCGCCGCGACCAGCGCCTTGACCTGATCTGGCGTGTCGACGTTGCGCCGGAACAGGATGAAGCCCCACGGCCGAACCTCGCCGAAGAAGGCCTTTTCCGCCTCCGTCAGGACCGTGCCGGCACAGCCGAAGATGACCGCTTTCGTCACCCGTCAGCGTACCAGGCACTCGCCGCCGCCCGACCGGATGGCCGCGCAGAAGGCCTGGGCGCTGTCGCGGCTCAGCCCGGTGAAGGTCGTGCGATAGATCACGTTCCCGGCCGAGGTCGTCACCTCCTGCACCCGCTTCTGGGCGACGCGCGCATATTGCGGATAGCGAGCCGACAGGGCGGCGTACTCGCGGTCGGCTGCCGCGGGCGAGGAGAAGGCACCGATCTGAACGCCGCTCGATCCGGCCGTGGGGCCCGTCGGCGCAGCCTTTTCCGCGGGTGGGTTGGCGGGCGGCGCAGGCGGCTCAACAGGCGGCGCGGCCGGTCGCTCAGCGACCTTGCCGCGGGGGGCAGGAAGCGGAATTGGAGCGGGCTGGGTCGGCGAGGGTGCCGGACGCGGCAGCACCGCTTCCGGCGGCGGCGCGAAGGTAGGATTGGTCTCGTCGGTCACGGGCGCGTCGCGATACAAACCCACGCCCTCTTCCGGATCAACCGGCTGAGCCTCCAGCGGTGCATCTACGGTCATCTCGCCGACCGGCGTACCCACAGCGGGCGGTGCGTCCTCCGACGACCGCAGTCCCGACCGATAGAACAGCACCACCGCCACGATCAGCGCCACCAGCACCAGGGCGCTGACGATCAGCGTCACCGGCGGAGCCTTGCGCGCCGGTGGCCGCCGCGCGTCGAAGCCCCGATTGAACGGCAGGTCGTCGTCCGTCGGCGGCGTATAGGCGCCGCGGTCGGGGCGGGGATTGTCGTCGTAGGACATGGTCGATCAGGCTCCGGCGCGAATCGGCGCGCGCCACTCATCCTAACCCCCCGGCCGATCCTTACGAATCACAGATCGAGGGCGAGGTCGAGCGTGAACAGTTTTCGGTGCTCCTGCACCGCATAGCGGTCCGTCATCCCGGCGATGTAGTCACACACCGCCCGCGCCCGCCGGTGCCGATCGGACGACAGCGCCTTGGCCGCCCATTCGGTCGGCATGACCTCGGGCTCGGCCATGAACAGATCGAACATCTCGGCCAGGATGCGCCGCGCTTGCGACCGCGTGCGATTGACCCGCCAGTGCCGATACATCCGCTCGAACAGGAAACTGCGCAGCACCCCCAACTCCGCCAGCCTTGCGTCCGAGAACTGCACCATGGTGCGTCCCGCCGCCCGCACGTCCTCGACCGAACCGATGCCATCGGCCGTCAGCCGGCGCTCGGTCTCGGCCAGCACATCGTCGACCATGGCCCCGATCATCCGGCGCACGGCCTCCAGCCGCACCATGCGGTCGTCCAGCTCCGGCCAGTCCTCGCGCACCCCTGCCACAATCGGCCCGATCAATGGCACCTCAGCCAGGTCGTCCAGGCTGAACAGCCCCGCCCCGACCCCGTCGTCCACATCGTGATTGTTATAGGCGATATCGTCCGCGATCGCCGCGCACTGCGCCTCCAGCGAAGCGAACCCGTCCAGCCGCAAATCCCACCCCGGCCCCGCCAGCGCCGCATGATCCACGATCGCCCGCCACGCCGGCTCGTCCAGCCGGTGGGCCACCGGCCCGTTGTGCTTGACCACGCCCTCGACCGTCTCCCACGACAGGTTCAGGCCGTCGAACGCCGGATACCGCGTCTCCAGCTTCGTCACGACCCGGAAGGTCTGGACGTTGTGATCGAAACCGCCATACGGCTCCATCCGCGCCTGTAGCTCGTCCTCCCCCGCATGGCCGAACGGCGGATGGCCCAGGTCGTGCGCCAGGGCGATGGTCTCGGCCAGATCGCTGTCCAGCCGCATCGCATGGGCCAGCGACCGCGCGATCTGCGCCACCTCCAGGCTGTGGGTCAGGCGGGTCCGATAGTGGTCGCCCTCATGCGCCACGAACACCTGGGTCTTTTCCTTCAGCCGTCGAAACGCCGTCGAATGGATGATCCGGTCGCGATCCCGGGCGAAGGCGTTGCGCGTCCGGCTGACCGGTTCGGGCACCAGACGCCCCCGCGACAGGGCGGGATCCTCGGCGAACGGCGCGCGGGCGATCAGGGGGCTCAAGGGCGGGGCCGATCCATGGCTGACGTCAGGGCTTTGCGAACGCCTGTCACGGCTCCATATAAGCCATCGTGAACACCGTCCAATCGCCCGCCCCCGAGCTGAAGATCGCGACCCGCGCGCCAGAGGGCATCGTGCTGTCCCCCAGCGCCGCCAAACGCTTGGCGACACTGGCCCAGATCGAAGGCCACCCGGTCCTGCTCCGCGTCGCCGTCGAGGGCGGCGGCTGCTCCGGCTTCCAGTATCAGATGGACCTGGTCCAGACCGCCGAACCCGACGACCTGCGCATAGAGACCGACGGCCAGGCCGCCCTGGTCGACCCCGTCTCGGTCCCGTTCCTGAAAGGTTCGGAGATCGCCTGGGTCGACGAACTGGCCGGTGCCCAGTTCGTCATCCGCAATCCCAACGCCGCCACCAGCTGCGGCTGCGGCGTCAGCTTCTCGATCCTGTGAACGGGCATGGTTGACGAACGGCGCTTCGAAGTCGCTTGTATTTAGCATAATCACTAATTAGTCTTCCGCCTATGAACACTCTGTTCAAGGCCCTGTCGCACCCGGTCCGCCGCCGCATCATCGAGATGCTGCGTCCCGGTCCGCTGGCCTCCGGCGACATCGCCTCCGCCTTCGACATGAGCTGGCCCACCATCACCGGCCACCTGAACGCCCTCAAGGACGCCGGCCTCGTCAGCCCCGAGCGTGACGGCCAGTGGATCCGCTACCGCCTGGAAATCTCGGCGGTCGAGGAGGCCGTCGCCTTCCTGCTCGACATCGCCGGCACCGGCGCGACCGCCGCCGTCCCCCTGCCCGAGGAGTCCCGCTCATGACCCAGGCCCAGGCCCCCCGGCTGTCGCTGCTGGATGTGGCCACCATCGTCATGACGACCGTGATCGCCACCCTGGCTTTCTGGATCGCCGTGGCCGGACCTGGCGAGCCGATCCCCGTGCATTTCAACGTACAGGGCGAGGCCGATCGTTGGGCCCCGCGAGGCGAGGTCGCCGGCATTTTCGCCTTCCAGGCCCTGATACTGCTCGTCACCTCCGGCGGTATGAGCCTGGGCATCCGCCGGATCGCCGATAAGACGACTCGCCGGGGTCTGGCCCTGGGACAGTTCATCTCGCTTCTGGTCGTCGGTTGCGTCACGGCCTTCATGGCGGTCGCCATGCTGGGTCGAGCCTTGCCTCCAATGAGTTCCGTGACGGCCCTGTTCAGCATCGTCCTGCTGATTGTGGGAGCGGGCTTGGGTCGGGTGCCGCCCAACCTCGTCGTCGGCGTGCGCACGCCCTGGAGCTTCAAGAGCCGGCGCGCCTGGGACCGGTCGAACCGGCTGGCGGGTCGCCTGCTCTTCTGGCTCGGATTGCTCGGTTTGGTCAGCGTGCCGTTCGTCCCCGCGCCGATCGGCCTCCAGGGGCTGTTCGTGCTGACGCTGATCGCCAGCGCCTGGGTCGTCTTCGAAAGCTGGCGAGTCTGGCGCAACGACCCCGAACGCCAACCCTTCTGACCGGAGCCCCGCGATGTTGACCCTCGCCCTCGCCGCCGCCCTGCTCGCCGAGCCCACGGCCATCGCCGTCACCCTGCCGTCCGAACCCGCGCCGCTGCACGGCACCCTGCTGACGCCCGACGGCCAGACCCGCGCCGTCGCCGTCATCATCGCCGGCTCCGGCCCGACCGACCGCGACGGCAACAGCCCGATCGGCGTGGCCGGCGCGACGTATCGCCTGCTCGCCGAGGGCCTGGTCGAACGCGGCATCGCCACAGTCCGTTATGACAAGCGCGGCATCGCCCAGAGCGCGCCCGCCGCCACCGCCGAGGCCGACCTGCGCTTCGACCACATGGCCGAAGACGCCCGCGGCTGGGCCCGCCTCGCTACCGAAACCACCGGCCAGCCCTGTGCCTGGCTGATCGGCCACAGCGAGGGCGCCCTCGTCGCCCAGGTGGCGGCGAACGGCACCGACGGGATCTGCGGCCTGGTCCTTCTGTCCGGCGCGGGCCGCCCGGCCGGCACGGTGATCCGCGAACAGCTCGCCCCCGTGCCCGAACCCCTCAAGACCCAGGCCTTCGCCGCCCTGGCCGAACTGGAGGCCGGCCGCACGACGGAGGGGCCGCCCGCGCTCGCCGCCCTGTTCCGCCCCTCGGTCCAGCCCTATTTGATCTCTTGGCTGCCACTCGACCCCGCCGCCCTTCTGGCCGGCTATGATGGCCGTGTCCTGATCGGCCAGGGCTCGACCGACATCCAGACCGGCCCCGCCGACGCCCAGGCCCTCGCCGCCGCTCAGCCCAATGCGCGCCTGGTCACCTGGGACGGCGTCAACCACCTGCTCAAGATCGCCCCGGCCGACCGCGCCGCCAACGCCGCCACCTATGCCGACCCCAGCCTGCCGCTGGCCCCCGGCGTGGTCGACAGCGTGGCTGACTTCATCCTCAGGCCCTGATCGCTTCACGACGGCGTCACGCCGGGGGCCTATCGCCACGTCATGATCCGCGCCATCCTCGCCGCCGTCGTCCTGTCGATCGGGAGCCCCACCCTGGCCCAGTCGCCGCTGATCATCGCCCATCGCGGCGCATCCGGCGAGCGGCCCGAGCACACCCGTGCCGCCTACGAGCTGGCCATCGCACAGGGCGCCGACATCATCGAGCCCGACCTGGTCATGACCCAGGACGGCCATCTGGTCGTCCGCCACGAGAACGAGATCGGCGAGACCACCGACGTCGCCGACCACCCCGCCTTCGCCAACCGCCGCACCACCCGCACGATCGACGGTCGCCCGGTCACCGGCTGGTTCACCGAGGACTTCACCCTTGCCGAACTCCAGACCCTGCGCGCCCGCGAGCGGCTGCCCCAGCTGCGCCCCGCCAACACCGCCTTCGACGGCACCGAGCCGATCCTGACCTTCCAGCAGGTCATCGACATCGCCCGCAAGGCCACCGCCCGCACCGGCCGCATCATCGGCATCGCCCCCGAACTCAAACACCCGTCCCATTTCCTCGCCCTGGGCCTGGACATGGAAGGAGCCTTCGTCCGCACCCTGCGCGACAACGGCCTGACCAGCGCCGACGCCCCGGTGCTGGTCCAGTGTTTCGAGGTCGCGCCCCTGCGCCGCCTAGCCGCGGTGATCGACACGCCCCTGGTGCAGTTGATGGCCCCCACGGGCTCTCCCCCCGACCGCCCCGATGTCGCCTATGCCGCCATGGCCATGCCCGACGGCCTGGCCCAGATCGCCACCTACGCCGAATGGATCGGCGTCGAGACCACGATGATCGAGCCCCGCGACGCCGCCGGAGCCGCCTTGCCCCCCACGACCTTGATCGCCGACGCCCACTCGGCCGGCCTGAAGGTCGCCGCCTGGACCTTCCGCGCCGAAAACTATTTCCTGCCCCTGATCGACCGTAGCCATCCCACCGACCTCGCCGCGCCGGGCAACCTCCCCGGCATGGTCTCACGCTTCGAGGGCCATGGCGTCGATGCCGTCTTCACGGACCATCCGGGCCAAATCGCCCCGTCTCCGCATGGGCAAGGGACCAGGTGACCGTCACATCGTCACCACCAGCCGCACCACCTGGCCCCGGTCCAGCCGGTCGAAGCCTGCGTTGATGTCGGCCAGCCCGATCGTCCCGCTCATCAGCCGGTCGACCGGCAACCGCCCATCCCGATACAGGCCGATATAGCGCGGGATGTCCCGGTCGGGCACGCTGGTCCCGATATAGCTGCCCTTCAGCGTCCGCTCCTCGGCCACCAGCGACACCACATTGACCGCCAGTGCGGCATCCGGCGGCGGCAAGCCCGCCGTCACGGTCGTCCCGCCCCGCCGCGTCATCCGCCAGGCCGCCTCAAGCGCCCGCACCGACCCGGCCATCTCGAACGCCACCTCCGCCCCGCCGCCGGTCAGCGCCCGCACCTGCTCGACCGCATCGGCGTCGGCGGCATTCACCGTCGCCGTCGCCCCCAGCGACCGCGCCAGGGCCAACTTGTCCTCCGACAGGTCCACCGCCACCACCGGTGACGCGCCCGCCGCCAGCGCCCCCAGCACGCTGGCGAGCCCGACCCCGCCGAGCCCGACCACGACGACGCCCTGCCCCGCCCGCACCGGGGCCGTGTTCATGACCGCCCCCACGCCGGTCAGCACCGCACAGCCGAACAGCGCCGCCGTCTCGAACGGCAGGTCGTCGGGCACCTTCACCAGCGACCGCCGCGACACCACCGCCCGCTCCGCGAAGGCCGAACAGCCGAGATGATGATTCAGCCTCTCCCCGTCCGCGCTCAGCCGCCGCCCGCCCCCCAGCAGTTCGCCCTGTCCGTTGGCCGCCGCCCCCGGCTCGCACAGCGCCGGCCGCCCACTCGCGCAGGGACCGCAGTCCCCGCACGACGGCATGAAGACCATCACCACATGATCGCCCACCGCCAGATCCGTCACGCCCTCGCCCAGCGCCTCGACCACCCCGGCGGCTTCATGCCCCAGGGCCATCGGCATCGGCCGGGGCCGGTCGCGGTTGATCACGCTGAGGTCGGAATGGCACAGGCCCGCCGCCTTGATGGCCACCCGCACCTCGTCCCGACCCGGCGGGTCCAGCGTCACGGTCTCGATCGTGAGGGGCCGGCTGTCGGCATAGGGAGGCGACGCACCCATGGCTCTAAGGACGGCGGCGCGCGTGGTGATGCTCATGGGCCCATGTCCGACCCTTGACGCCGCGTCCGTCAACCCCGACCGTTCAGCCAGAGTCGCGACCCACGCGGCCGACAGGGACGGATTTCTTTATGCCAGGCACGATCGAGCGCACGCACCGCAACGACTACAAACGCTTCCAGGCCATCTCGACGCGCTGGCTCGACAACGACATCTATGGCCACGTCAACAATGTGATCTACTACTCCTGGTTCGACACGGCGGTGAACCGGCTGCTGGTCACGGCGGGCCTGCTCGACATCCACGGCGGCAAGGTGATCGGCCTGGTCGCCGAGACCGGCTGCCGCTATTTCGCCCCCACCGCCTTCCCCGACGAGATCGAGGCCGGGGTCCGCGTCGCCCATGTCGGCTCGTCCAGCGTCCGCTACGAGATCGGCCTGTTCAAGAAGAACGAGGATCAGGCCGCCGCCGTCGGCTTCTTCGTCCACGTCTATGTCGACCGGGATTCCAAAAAGGCGGTGCCGCTGACCGACGGCATGCGCGGCTTTCTCGAGACCCTGAAGTCCTGATCGTCAGGCCTGAGTAATCAAGCTGAACGAAGCCTGACGATCGCCGTTCAGACCTGTGTCAGCTTGACCATACCAGAATGGCACGGTTCTTGATGCGTGGACGCCACAGTCGCCGAACTTGTTGGTGAAAAAGGCGAAAACTTGTCGGAACATCGGGGCCGACGCGTTGCATTCGTCCCGATCGCAGTCATCTTGTCTGGGACAGAGGAATGAAGGCCATGGCGACCAATTCGAAGATTGAATCCACCATCCGCCTCGTGACACCCGAGAGCGAGGTCTACGATCTGATGCGCACCCCGCAAACCACCGCCGAGCGGGTCAAACGCCTGCAGGCCGAGGCCAAGGCCCTGGCCGCCGAACAGGTCGATCAACTGGAGGCCACTCTGCTATCCGCCGCCGGCCTGGCGTCCGAGATCGCCAACGGCGGCGACGCCTATGCCATCGGCGCCCGCGAACTGGCCGCCCGCCTGGCCGAGGACCTGGCCGCCAAGGCCGAGACCCTCGAAGCCATCATGGCCCGCTCCAGCCGCTAGGCCAGCACGTCCGCCGCCTCGCGGTTGCGCTTGAACCAGGCCACGGCATAGCCGCACACCGGCATCAGACGGATGCCCTCGCGCCGCGCATGCTCCGCCAGGCTCTTCATGAAGTCGCCCGACGCCCCCGTCCCGCGCAGGGCCGGGTCGGCCTCGACATGCAGGATCGCCCGCTCGTCGCCCTGGACGGAATAGTCGGCCCAGACGCGGCGCAGCTCGCCCGCCTCGTCGGTGAAGCCTTGTTCGAACCGCTGGTGGGCGGTGACGTCGCGGAAGTCGGTCATGTGGTCTTTCGATTGATACCCAGCAGAGTTTCAATCCCTGTTCCAACCGCCCGTTCCGTCGATCACGCAGGCTTGTCCTGTAACAGGGCGATCAGCCCCAGCACGCTCTTGACCGTGAACCAGACGCTGAGCAGGAACCACAGCAGCCAGAACAGCAGCAGGAACGGAATCCCGATCAGCACGATCGAGGCCACCGCACTGATGGCGATCAGCACCCACAGGGCGATCGTCCACCAGAACACCGACCAGAACAGCACGATCTGCGCGTCCAGATGCTGCCGCGCCAGCCCCGTCGCCGATCCTCGCGCCGCATAGGCCACAACCAGCCCCACGATGACCAGGATGTTCACGCTGGGGATCGACAGGATATACAGGCCCCAGGCGATCAGGGCCGCGGGCTTGCCCTCCGAGGCGTGTCCGGCCTCCAGGCGCGGCTGATACGGGTCGCTCATCGTTCGTCTCCTAGACCCACCAGCCCAGCGGCCGGGGAATGGGTTGACCGGCCTTCAGCCGGAACACGCCGACGGTCGCGCGCACCGCGACCCACAAAGCCATCAGGAACAGGGCGAACACGCCCACGCTGACCAGGATCAGGATCACGCCGACCACGGCCACGACGGCCGCCGCGTACAGGGTCCGCTTCTGATAGACGAAATGGCCGGCGGCCACGGGATCGGTCGGCGGCTCGCGCCGGAACATGGCCAGCAGGGCGATGATCGCCGACACGCCCAGCGTCGGGATCGCGAACAGGAGCAGGGCATAGACAACGAACAACCCGGTCGCGCCTTCCGGCATCGGCACCGGCTCGGCATCCCGCTGTCCGAACACGGGCCGGGCCGCCTGGGCCCGAGGCGCGGCCCCGGCCATTGCCAGCTCCGGCGTCTCACGCGCCCAGGCCGGCAGTTCCGGCTCACGCGCGGGCTCGCGCCGCACGCCTTCCAGCGCCCGGGGCGAGGAAAAGCCGATCTGCTCGTCGTGATCGTCGGTCTCGGGCGTCTTGCCGGGCTCGGCCATCGGGGTCCTCATGCGAACTCACAAGCCCGCTTCTGATGCGGGAGACAATGGCGAGGCGCCGGTCCGGGCGCAACCGTCACCGGCCGAACACCACTTCACAGCCGGCCGCCTCGGCTCCGTCCAGACAGCCCGGCTTTTCGATCCGCACCCTGGCCCGTCGCACCCGCCCATCGGCCAGACAGGCCAGCGCCAGCCGCTCGGCGAAGGTCTCGACCAGACCGACATGCCCCTCGGCCACGATCGCCCGCGCCGCCGCCGCGATGGTCTCGTAGTTGATGGTGTCGCCCAGCCGCTCGACCGCCACCGGTCCCAGGTCTAGCGTCACATCGATAACCAGCCGCTGCAGGCGGCCCTGTTCGTGGTCGTGCACCCCGATCCCGGCCTGGACCGCCAGGCCGCGCACGAAGACGCTCATCCCTTCCAGGCGCGCGGCGACCAGGGGGGTCGGATCGGGCTCGGTCACAGGTTTTCGGGCACGGTGATGTCGGGGGTCCGCCAGGCCAGATGCTGCCCGCCGTCCACGGCGATCATTTGACCGGTCACCAGCTCGGCGTCCACCAGCCAGGCCACGGTCCGCGCCACCGCCTCGGGGCTACCGGGCCGCTGCAACGGCACCTCGGCCCACTCGGCCTTGAACTGTTCGTCGCTCTGATGGATCGACGGCAGGGTCGGCCCCGGCCCCACCCCGTTGACCCGGATGCGCGGGGCCAGCGCCTGGGCCAGGGTCCGCGTCGCCCACCACAGGCCGTTCCTCGACACGGCATAGGAAAAGAAACGGGGATCAGGTTTCAGCACCCGCTGGTCCAGCAGATTGACGATCGCCGACCCGTCCGGCGCCTGGGCCGCGAACGCCTCGGCCAGCACGATCGGCGCCCTCAGATTGGTGTTCAGATGCGCGTCCCAACTCTCGCGCGACAACGCCCCGACCCGGTCGTCCTCGAACACCGAGGCATTGTTGACCAGCACCGCCACCGGCCCCAGGGCCTCCACCGCCTGGCCGACCAGCCCGCGCACCTCGTATTCGTGCATCAGGTCGGCTTTGACCGTCACCGCGCGGCGGCCGAGCGCCCGCACCTCGGCGGCCACGGACTCGGCCTTGTCCGCCGACTTGCGATGGTGGACGGCGAGATCGAACCCGGCCTTGGCCAGGGTCAGCGCGATTTCGCGCCCGATCCGCTGCCCTCCGCCCGTGACCAGGGCCGCGCCGCGCCGGGCGTCAGTCAACCCGGCCGAACTCGAAGAAATTGATGGCCCCCAGGACTACGACGAAACCGATGATGATGCCGAGAGCCAGCATGGGATGCTCCTGAAGTTCTGGCGCATGGAATAGGGGCTGCTGGCGCGGGGTTCAAGCCTCGGCGGGCTTTCGGCGACACAGCCATGACATGTGCGTGAAATCTTTTCGCGCCTCTAGACAGGTACCCGCTTCCATGTCCTGTTCGCGTCAGTGCAGTGGCTTTGTGGAGGACGTTCGCATGTACGATGACTGGGGCAATGAAAACGGGTTAGCCGATCCCGCCGTACTCCCACCTCACGACGTTGCCGGCTGGGGTTCGGCTACCTCATCAATTATGTTCGTCCGAGAAACGGACTGGAACGACGATACAGCCGATGCGGAGATCTTCGACGACGGCGCGCCCACCACACTTCTCTACGATGACTTTATTGATTTTGACGACCGGCCGTCGTCAACGCTTACGACGAAAGCTGGCAGCGCCGATGACTGGCTGACGCCGCTGTCTAGCAACGAGGCATTTTTAGGCTACATTACAGTTGTGGGCCATAGGGATCTAGGCTCAGGAGCACCGGGAACAGGCTCATCTGGTGGCCATGAGACCGACCCGCAGAATAACCCAAATCTTCAGCAGGACCCGCCCTGCACGGCCGACGAGATGGATTGGGCGAGCCCAAATGGGTACGACATTCCAGATGGGGCATCTTACTATGCGCCTGAGTCGTTCAATCTTACTTATCTCGATGGAGCGCGGAATCACCTCAATACGTTCGACAACACCATCGGAACTGCCTCTCGCGAGATGACGTTTGGGGGCGTCACGATAACAATACCCATAACCGCCCGCATGGCTGAATTTGAGCAGATGTATGTTAACCGCGAACATCCGCATTTTCTCGATTTTAAGGACATCGATGCGGAACCGATAACTTATTATAGCGACGCTCTCGGTAGGTATATAATAGCCAGTCCGTACGAAGCTTACGGGAATTTTGTCTACGGACTAATTGGCACGATGGTTGGTATTGATCCCAATATCTTGCGGGGCGCCGCATGGTATTTACAAGAAGGTAGCGGCACGGGTGCAGAGGACAATCCCCACGTAGATCTTGGCATTGAGGCTGCCAAAAGGTATCTCGAGCATGGAATACCTGCCGTTTTGTTGGACGAAAGATCGTGCGCTGATGGCTAGAACTCACATGTTGGTTCTTTGTGGCGGGCTGATAATTTCCGGCTGCGCTCGTAATGAGGCTGAAATCGACCAGACAAGCGGCTTTAAACAAGAACAACGGCCGACACACGTTTGTCAATCTCTTGAACGGCCAGGGAAATCTGGATGGTTGGGATCGACGGCACTCCTCACCATGACGACCAGCGGCCCTCATCACGGGGAGATGATCGTCTGGATATGTAGCGACACTAGCGCTTGCAGATTGGTGGCCAGGAGAGATGACCGAGTACCGATTTCGATCTCGTGGCAAAATGAGTCCGAATTAGAACTAAAAACTATGCCGGAAGGGCTCACAGTTCTCAAAGAACCAGAGCATGACTTGCGATATGATTGGCCAGATATTCGCGTTGTAAACGAACTTGCCGATATGCAGTCGACTTACTGCAAAAGAATACCGACCTTCCATTTCGATGAAAAATAGCTATTTTATAATTTAGTGCAGGAAATTTATATACGGCGACCCAGATACATGCCGACATCAATTAGCGCACTTGAAGGAAAGCTCAAAAACGCTACAAAACTATTGAACCATGTCGAAAACTATGGCGCAATATATTTAGAACGTCGTTTAGCCAGACAGTTTGCCGCCGCGTCACTATCAGAATCGTCCAAATCAATCTCAACTCGTTTTGACAGGCGGCCGACCATGGAGACCGCTCTGAACCATGCTTGGCCGATGTTCGACCGTCCGATCCACCCCCGCCAAGCCGACGATTGGATTGGTATGATGGTCGGCCGGAAAGTACCCCGACAGACCGGTCAAGGCCGCACTCTGCCAGGTCGCGATGGGTCCCGCGTTATTTTCGCGCCCGCATCCGATGCCGCCCTCTGGTGGCAACACATCAACGAAAACGAGCGGCTTGGCCAACCTCTCGCCTCGGCCTGTTTCGCCTATGCCCAGACCGTTCTCAGCCACCCCTATCTTGACGGCAACGGTCGCCTCGCTCGCTTCGTATACACGAGGAGCCTTGCTCGCAACGGCTTGCTCCATGGCCCATTTCTCCCGCTCGGCCCTCTCGTCTATGTCAACCATCGCGTCCACAACAGCGCGCTCCAACATCTCGGAACAACCGGCGACTGGGGTCCTTTCGTCAACGTCATGCTGGGCTTGACGCGCAAGGCTGCGGCCTTCACCGTCCATTCTCTGTCAGACAAGCAATCCGTGGCATAGCAGCGGCATGAATGCCTCCGCCGCCCTCGCCATCCTTGCCGTGATCCTCGCCGGCGGCGCCACCGCCTTGCAGGCCCCGACCAACGCCCGGCTGGCAACCGCCGTCGGCGGTACGGTCAACGCCGCCTTCGTCTCCTTCGCCGTCGGCACGGCGGTGCTCGGGATGATGGCGCTGATGGTCCAGACCCGGCCGGACATGGCCGCCACGCGGGGCCTGCCCTGGTATGCCTGGATCGGCGGCGTCTATGGGGTGATCTTCGTCGTCGCCGCCACCTGGGCCGTGCCGCGCATGGGGGTGGCCACCACCATCATCCTGATGGTCGCCGGCCAGCTGATCGTCAGCTTGGTTCTGGACCATTTCGGCGCCTTCGGCGTGCCGCGTCAGCCGATCAGCTGGAATCGCATCGGCGGCGTGGTCCTGGTGGTTTGCGGCGTGCTGCTGGCCCGGCGGGGGTAAAGCGTCAATTTCATCCGCTCACCCCGGCGAATGCCGGGGCCCAGATCACGAATGCGGAATGCAGGGGTCCACCACCACCTCTTCTGATCGTTCGGTCGGCGTTTTCCATCTGGGTCCCGGCATTCGCCGGGATGAGCGGACATTTTGCCCTATATTGCTCCCGATGCCCTCGGAGACGATTCCCATCCCATTGAAGGCCGCCGACCTGATCCGCGACGAGGCCCGGCGCGCGCCGGACAAACCCGGCGTCTATCGCATGTACGGCGAGGACGGCGCGTGCCTGTATGTCGGCAAGGCCCGCTCGATCAGGAAACGCATCCTGCAGTACGCCCAAGGGCGCTTCCACACCCAGCGCATCGCCCACATGGTCTCCCTGACTCGGTCCATGGAACTGGTCGTCACCGCCTCCGAGACCGAGGCGCTGCTTCTCGAATCCAACTTCATCAAGAAGCTGAAGCCCCGCTTCAACGTCGTGCTGCGCGACGACAAGTCCTTCGCCGAACTGATGATCCGCCGCGACCACCGCGCCCCCCAGGTGCGCAAGCACCGCGGTGCCCATACCGTCCAGGGCGACTATTTCGGCCCCTTCGCCTCGACCTGGGCCGTCAACCGCACCCTGACCACGCTTCAGAAGGCCTTCCTGCTCCGCTCCTGTTCGGACAGCGTCTATGAGACCCGCACCCGCCCCTGCATGCTGCACCAGATCAAACGCTGCTCGGCCCCCTGCACCGGCCTGATCAGTCTTGAGGACTATGGCGACCTGGTCACCGAGGCCGAACAGTTCCTGCGCGGCAAGTCCCGCGCCGTGATCGGCCGCCTGTCGAAGGACATGCAGACCGCGTCGGAGGCCATGGATTTCGAACAGGCCGCCCGCGTCCGCGACCGCATCCGCGCCCTGTCGGCCATCTCGATGGAAAACTCGGTCAGCGCCGAGGGCGTGGCCGAGGCCGACGTCTTGGCCCTGTTCTCCGAGGGCGGCCAGGCCTGTGTCCAGGTCTTCTTCTACCGCGGCGGGCAGAACTGGGGCGGCCGCGCCTATTTCCCCCGCGTGGATCGCAGCGACACCGACCCCGAAATCCTCGCCGCCTTCCTGGGCCAGTTCTATGAGGACAAGCCGGTCCCTCGCGAAATCCTGTCCAACGTCCGCCCGCACGAGAAGGAACTGCTGGAAGAGGCCTTCTCCCTGAAAGCCAAACAGGTCGACGGCCGCCGCGTCGTCTCGATCGAGCGGCCCCAGCGCGGCGACCGCAAAGCCTTGGTCGATCACGCCCTGACCAATGCCCGCGAGGCCCTGGGCCGCCGCATGGCCGAGAGCTCGGCCCAGGGGAAAATCCTCGACGACGTCTGCGAGGCCTTCGGCCTGGAGAGCCGCCCCGAGCGGATCGAGATCTACGACAACGCCCACATCTCGGGCTCAAACGCCGTCGGCGGCATGGTCGTCGCCGGCCCCGAGGGCTTCCGCAAGAACCAGTACCGCAAGTTCAACATCCGGGGCACCGACCTCACCCCCGGCGACGACTACGGCATGATGCGCGAGGTGATGCGCCGCCGCTTCACCCGCCTGGTCAAGGAAGAGGACGAGAGCGAAGGCGCCGAACGCCCCGACCTGCTGCTGGTCGACGGCGGCGCGGGCCAGCTGGCCGAGGTCCTGGCCGTCCTGGCCGACCTGGGCCTGGACGACATCACCGCCGTCGGCGTGGCCAAGGGCCCCGATCGCGACGCCGGCCTGGAGCGGTTCTTCGTCCCCGGCAAACCGCCCTTCATGCTGCCCCTGAAATCCCCGGCGCTCTACTATATCCAGCGCCTGCGCGACGAGGCGCACCGTTTCGCCAATGGTGCCCACGCCAAGCGCCGCTCCATGGACATCAAGAAGAACCCCCTGGACGAGATCGAAGGCGTCGGCCCCGGCCGCAAGAAGGCCCTGCTCCACGCCTTCGGCTCGGCCAAGGGCGTGGGCCGCGCGGCCGTGGTCGATCTGGAAAAGGTCGAGGGCATCAACCGCGCCTTGGCCGAACGCATCCACGCCTTCTTCAGGAAGGCGTGAAGGGAATCACCCTTCAGCAAGTGATGAATTTAGCTTCCCTCTCCCAGCGGGAGAGGGCTTGAGGCTCGCAGAGCGTAGCGATGCGCTAAGCCGAAAGGGTGAGGGGTCACGGTCTGAACGGTGAGGGCACAACCCCTCATCCTTTCGCGCAAGTCCGATCGCTGACGCTCTCGGGCGCTCAAGCCCTCTCCCTATAGGAGAGCGATTACGAGGTGCCTGCGCCCTCACCCCACCATCTGCATCCCCAGCCATTCCGCGATCAGCGCCGGCTTGTCCCCGCCCTCGATCTCGACTGTCAGCTCATGCTTCAACAGCCAGCGCCCACCGCCCTTGTCCTCTGCCGACAGCAGCCTGAACCGACCCCGCACCCTAGACCCCACCGCCACCGGTGCCAGGAACCGCAGTTTGTCGAAGCCGTAGTTGACGCCCATCACCACCCCCTCCAGCGGCTTCACCGCATCATAGCTCATGGCCGAGGCGAGGCTGAGCGTCAGGAACCCATGGGCGATGGTGCCGCCGAACGGGGTCTGGCGGGCCAGGTCGGGGTCGACGTGGATGAACTGGCGGTCTTCGGTGACCTCGGCGAAGGCGTCGATCCGGGCCTGGTCGATCTCGAACCAGCGGCTGACGCCGACCTCGGTGCCGATCAGACCGTGAAGATCGTTGGGATGGGTCATGCGGCCTCCTCAGGCGGGCTGGAAACGGTCTTCGATGATGGCCGAGAACAGGGCCGGATCGATGTTGCCGCCCGACAGCACCGCCACCGTGGTCCGGTCCCGCGCCTCGACCCGACCCGCCAGCAGCGCCGCCAGCGACACCGCCCCGCCCGGCTCGACCACCAGCTTCAGCACCCGGAACGCATAGCGCACCGCCCCGGCCACCTCGGCGTCCGACACCGTCACCACCTCGGCCAGTCGCCGGTTGATCGGGAAGGTCAGCTCGCCCGGCCGATCGGTCATCAGGGCGTCGCAGATACTGGGCCGCGCGACCGGCGCATGGGTCAGCCGCTCGCCCGCCGCCATCGACAGCTGGGTGTCGTTATAGGCCTCCGGCTCCACCCCGATCATCCGCGTTTGCGGCGACAGCGCCGCCATCGACAGATTGATCCCGGCGATCAGCCCCCCGCCCGACGCCCCGCACAGCAGTTGATCGATCGGCCCCTCCGCCTGTTCGGCGATCTCCAGCCCGGTCGTCCCCTGACCCTCGATGATGAACGGATCGTCGAACGGCCGCACCAGCACCGAGCCGCGCGAGCCCGCGATCTCCTCGCCGATGGCCTCGCGGCTCTCGGTATAGCGGTCGTACATCCTGACCTCGCCGCCGAAGCCGATCACCCCCTCGACCTTCACACTCGGACTGTCGGCGGGCATGACGATGATGGCGCCGGTGCCCACCATCTGGGCCGCCGCCGCCACCGCTTGCGCATGGTTGCCGGACGAATAGGCCACGACGCCGCGCGCCCTCTCGGCGTCGGTCAGCCGGCTGATCCGGTTATAGGCCCCCCGGAACTTGAACGCCCCCGCCACCTGCAACGTCTCGGCCTTCAGCAGCACCCGCCCGCCCAGCCTTTCGTTCAGCGCCGGGCTCTCGATCAGGGGCGTGCGCACGGCCACGCCGGCGATCTGGCGGGCGGCGTCGCGGACGCCGTCGAAGGAAGCGATACGGTCGGTCATGTCCCCCCTTAACCGATCGCGATCGGTCCGCGTAAGGTGCGCGATCCACCGACGGGCTTCCGATTCATGACCGACACCGCCGCCGACCCCCAGGCCACCTTCTCCGGGACCCGCGAGGTCGATCCGCGCCATGCTCTGGACATCGCCGCGCTGCACCGCTGGATGGTGGACCACGTCGCGGGCTTCGCCGGCCCGATCACCCTGCGCCAGTTCAAGGGCGGCCAGTCCAACCCGACCTATGAGGTCGCCACCCCCGCCCGAACCTATGTCCTGCGCCGCAAGCCCCCGGGTAACCTGCTGCCCTCGGCCCATGCCGTGGACCGCGAGTTCGCCGTCATCTCGGCCCTGAACGCCCAGGGATTCCCCGTCGCCCGCCCCCACGCCCTGTGCACTGACGACGCCATCATCGGCTCGATGTTCTACGTCATGGACAAGGTCGAAGGCCGCGTCTTCTGGGATCTGAAACTGCCGGGCCTCGACCCGACCCAGCGCCGCGCCATTTACGAGGCCCAGACCGACACCCTGGCCGCCCTGCACCGGTTCGATCCCGCCGCGATCGGCCTGGCCGACTACGGCAAGCCCGGCAACTATTTCGCCCGCCAGGTCGCCCGCTGGACCAAACAGTACCGCGCCTCGGAAACCGGCCCCATCGAGGCCATGGATCGGCTGATCGCCTTCCTGCCCGAGAGCCTGCCACCCGACGGCCCGACCCGGATCGTCCACGGCGACTTCCGCCTCGACAACCTGATCGTCGCTCCGGACGGCCCCGACGTCCGCGCCGTCCTGGACTGGGAACTGTCCACCCTCGGCGACCCGATGGCGGACTTCTCCTATCTGCTGATCGGCTGGGTCATCCCGGCGTCCCTCCGCAACGGCCTGGGCGGCGCGGACCTCGAGGCCCTGGGCATCCCCTCGATCGAGCAGACGGTCGCCCGCTACGCCGAAAAGACAGGCACGGCCCCGCCGTCGAACCTGGACTGGCTGTTCGCCTACAATCTGTTCCGCCTGGCCGCGATCTGTCAGGGCATCGCCGGCCGCGTCCGCGACGGCACCGCCGCCAGCCCCCAGGCCCGTTCCATGGCCGCCCAAGTCGAACCCCTGTCCGCCGCCGCCTGGAGTTTCGCGAAAAAGGCGGGGGCTTAAGCCACCATCACCGTGCCGAGCAGCAGCCGCGCCCCGGCCCGCCCCAACACCCGGTCGGTCGCGGCCTGCAGATCGCGCGACAACCGGTCCACCTGCGGCGGCGCGCCGGGCAGCAGTTCGGATGCATGCCTCTGGACCACGGCATTATAGGCGGCGCGCAGCCGGGGCGCGGACTGGTTCGCCCGCGTGCGCAAGGCCTCGTCGGCCACATCGATCCCGGTCTCGACCGTCATCACCCCGCGCCGCCCGCCCGACCGCGCCACCGATCCGGTGATCGTGCCTTGACGCATATAGCTGGCCGTGGGCGCGCCCTTGTCCTTTGGCCCGCCGGCCACGGCGGGCGTTGCGGAAACGGCGACGGCGGCGAGGCCGAGAAGGGCACGACGATCCATGCCGGGAGACTAAGCGGCGACGCTTAAAATTTCCTCCCCGTCGCGCAGCGATGGGAGGGGGACCGCGAAGCGGTGGAGGGGCTGTGTCAACAACGCCGCTGTTTGAAGTCGTCAAGACCGAGTCCGCGTCCGGCAGCCCCTCCGTCACGGCGCTGAGCGCCGCGCCACCTCCCCATCGCTCCCCGATGGGGAGGATATCGCCATTGGCTTCAGGTCCAGCAGGGCGAACAGCCGCGCATCCTCATCCTGTTCCGGGTTTGGCGTCGTCAGCAGCTTGCCGCCCACAAAGATCGAGTTCGCCCCCGCCAGAAAACACAGCGCCTGCATCTCCGGGCTCATCGTCTCGCGCCCAGCCGACAGCCGCACCATGGCCTTCGGGCACACGATCCGCGCCACCGCCACCGTCCGCACGAACTCGATCGGATCGATCTCGCCCTCGCGCCTGACCCGGTCCCCCAGCGGCGTCCCGGCCACCGGCACCAGCGCATTGACCGGCAAGCTGTCCGGATGCTCCGGCAAGGTCGCCAGCGCATGCAGCAACCCCGCCCGATCCCGCCGCGCCTCGCCCATACCGACGATCCCTCCGCAACAGGTGCTCATCCCCGCGTCCCGGACATGCTGCAGCGTGTCCAATCGGTCCTGATAGGTCCGCGTCGTCACCACATCGGCATAGTAGTCCGGCCCGGTGTCCAGGTTGTGATTGTAGTAGTCCAGCCCCGCGTCCTTCAGCTGCCGCGCCTGATCCGCCGTCAGCATGCCCAGCGTCGCACAGGTCTCCAGCCCCAGCGCCTTCACCCCCGCGATCATCGTCGCCAGCTTGGGCGTATCCCGATCCTTGAGCTCGCGCCACGCCGCCCCCATGCAGAACCGCGACGCCCCGCCCGCCTTGGCCGCCATGGCCTCGGCGATGACGGCGGTCGCGTCCATCAGCTTCTCGGCCTTCAGCCCCGTGTCGAAACTGGCCGATTGCGAACAGTAGCCGCAGTTCTCGGCACAGCCGCCGGTCTTGATCGACAGCAGCTGCGACTTCTGCACCTCAGAAGGATCGAACCACCGACGGTGCACGGTCGCCGCCTCATAGACCAGGTCCATGAACGGCCCCGCGAACAGCCCCTCCACCTCGTCCAGCGTCCAGTCGTGGCGCGGCTGGCTCAAGTCGCGGGTAGCGGAACGGAGGGGGGATGCGTCATCGGCCATGCGGCTGACTACTCCGCGATGCCGGGCTCGCCAAGCGCGTCCTTGAACACCTCGCCGCCCTTCATCACGAAACCAACGGACTTCAACACGGTGACATCAGCCAGCGGATCGCCACTCACCGCGATCAAGTCCGCCTGCTTGCCCGGCTCAAGCGTCCCGATCTGATCCGCCAGGCCCAACAGGTCCGCCGCATTGACCGTCGCCGCTTCGATCGCGGTCGCCGGCGTCATGCCGTGCCGGACCATCAACTCGAACTCGTCGGCGTTTCGCCCATGCTTCGACACCCCCGCATCGGTGCCGAACGCGATCCTGACCCCCGCCGGCACCGCGCGTTCCAGCGACTGGCCGGTGATCGAGATGCGCCACTGGATCTTGGGCAGCACATCCGGCGGATAGGCGTTCGGATTGGCCGCCAGCCGCTCGCGATAGCCGTTCACCGTCGACAGCGTCGGCACATAATAGGCCCCCGACCGCCGGAACAGGCCGATCGTCTCGTCGTCGAAGATGGTCCCGTGCTCGATCGAATCGGCACCCAGCCTCAGCGCCAGCGCGATCCCGTCGGCTCCATGCGCATGGACCGCGACCTTCTTGCCGTACAGATGCGCCGTCTCGATCAACGCCCGCGCCTCGTCCTCGAACATCTGCGCCCCCAGCCCCGCGCCGATCCGGCTGTTGACCCCGCCGGTCGTGGCGATCTTGATGACGTCGGCGCCCCGCCCGATCTGAATCCGCACCGCCTCCCGGCAACTGGCGACGTCGTCACAGACGTTGTCGTGGTCGATGTGCTCGCGCAGCTCATCATTCAGCCCCAGCCGCCCGTCCATATGGCCCGTGGTGGTCGAGATGCTGGTTCCGGCGTCCACGATCCGCGGCCCAGGCACGGCCCCCCGCGCCGTCGCATCCCTCAGCGCCAGGGTCACACCCCCGTCGTCGCCAAGGTTTCGCACCGTCGTGAACCCGGCCATCAGGGTCTTCCTGGCATTCTCCGCCGCCTCATAGGCCCGCGCCGGCAGGCTGTCGGTGAACTGGGCCAGCAACCCCTCCTGCCCCGCCCGGTCCGAGACCAGATGCACATGGCTGTCGATCAGCCCCGGCAGCACGAACCGGTCCCGCAGATCGATGACCCGCGCGCCCGGCACGGCGTCCGAGTCAACGAACCCGTCCCGCACCTCGGTGATCACCCCATCACGAATGACGATCGTGGACGCCCCGCGCGGTGCCTGCCCCGGCCGGTCCAGCAACCGCCCGGCCTGGATCAACACGGTCTCGCCCGCCGCCTCCTGCGCCAGAACCGGCGTGCTCGTCAGCATCGCGGCCAGAGCCGCCGCAAGGATGGTGATCTTCATGCCGATTTTCCCCCGTTTCCCGACAGATTACGCACGCCCCCTCCCGCCGCGCCACCCTCCCGGCGGGAGAGGGCTTGAGGCTCGCAGAGCGTAGCGATGCGCTAAGCCGAAAGGGTGAGGGGTCACGGTCTCACCGTTGAGAGCACAACCCCTCATCCTTTCGCGCAAGGACGACGGCTACGCCGCCGTGCGTTCAAGCCTTCTCCCGCTGGGAGAGGGTCATATAAGGATATCCTTATGCATTTGTTGCCCCCGAGGCATGGGCGGTCTATAGCCCTCCCCAAATTCGCAACGCCCGCTCAAAGGAGCCGCCCATGACCGACTACATCGTCCGCGACATCTCGCTCGCCCCCTATGGCAACAAGGAAATCGCCATCGCCGAGACCGAGATGCCCGGCCTGATGGCCCTGCGCGAAGAGTTCGGCGCGGCCCAGCCGCTGAAGGGTGCCCGCATCGCCGGCAGCCTGCACATGACCATCCAGACCGCCGTGCTGATCCAGACGCTGGAGGCGCTCGGCGCCGACGTCCGCTGGGCGTCCTGCAACATCTTCTCGACCCAGGACCACGCCGCCGCCGCCATCGCCGCCGCCGGCACCCCGGTGTTCGCCACCAAGGGCGAGACGCTGGAGGAATACTGGGACTATGCTCACAAGATCTTCGAATGGGCCGACGGCGGCTATCCGAACCTGATCCTGGACGACGGCGGTGACGCCACCCTGCTGTGCGTCCTGGGCCCCAAGGCCGAGAAGGACATCTCGGTCCTGAACGATCCCCAGAACGAGGAGGAAGAAGCCCTCTACAAGGTGATGAAACGCTACATCGCCGAAAAGCCCGGCTTCTATTCGGCCATCCGCGACGCAATCGGCGGCGTGTCCGAGGAAACCACAACCGGCGTCCACCGCCTGTACCAGATGGCCGAGCGCGGCGAGCTGCCCTTCCCCGCCATCAACGTCAACGACAGCGTCACCAAGTCCAAGTTCGACAACCTCTACGGCTGCCGTGAGTCGCTGGTCGACGCCATCCGCCGCGGCACCGACGTCATGCTGTCGGGCAAGGTCGCCGTGGTCTGCGGCTATGGCGATGTCGGCAAGGGCTCGGCCGCCAGCCTGCGCCAGGGCGGGGCCCGCGTCATCGTCACCGAGATCGACCCCATCTGCGCCCTGCAGGCCGCGATGGAAGGCTATGACGTCCAGACGCTGGACGACGTGGCCGACAAGGCCGACATCTTCGTCACCGCCACCGGCAACAAGGACGTGATCACCGTCGATCACATGCGCCGCATGCGCAACAACGCCATCGTCTGCAACATCGGCCACTTCGACAGCGAAATTCAGGTGGCCGGCCTGCGCAACTTCAAGTGGGACGAGATCAAGCCCCAGGTCGACCACATCGAATTCCCCGGCGGCAACAAGATCATTCTGTTGAGCCAAGGCCGTCTGGTGAACCTGGGCAACGCGACCGGCCACCCGTCGTTCGTGATGTCGGCCTCCTTCACCAACCAGACCCTGGCCCAGATCGAGCTGTGGACCAACAAGGCCAAGTACGAAAACCAGGTCTACGTCCTGCCCAAACACCTGGACGAAAAGGTCGCCCGCCTGCACCTGGCCAAGCTGGGCGCCAAGCTGACCACCCTGTCCAAGGAACAGGCCGACTACATCTCGGTCCCGACCGAGGGCCCGTTCAAGCCGGACCACTACCGCTACTGATCCCGCATGCGATCGGGGATCGAGGCAAAGGCCGGGGGGCGACCCCCGGCCTTTGTCGCGTCAGACCATCAGCGACGATTCATCGATGTCGTCGCGCCCGCGCAGCCCGATCTCGAAATCCATGAAGATGTCGATCAGCTCGTCCACGCCAGGCGGCGAGGCCCGCGGCCCGAAGCGGAAATTCCAGAAGCTGACGATATGCTGGATCGCCCCCAGCTGGTCCCCCAGCCGTTCGAACAGCGCCGGTGCCTCCAGCAGGAAATCCCGGAACCCCAGCGGGTTGCCGTCCTGGGTCAGCCCCGCATAGGCCTCGTCATAGATTTTCAGCGTGCGCCGCACCTCGGCACAGGTCTTCAGGATCTGCGTTCGCAGTACCTCCCGGCCCCGCGCGATATATTCCCTGGCCGCCTGGTCCATCGGCCCGACCGGCTTAACCACCGCCACCTGTTCGGCCACCGTGGCGATCTCGGCCGTCATGCTCCGCAGGCTCCATTTGTAATAGAGGAAGCCCTTCCAGCAGAACACGCCCTCCTGATACTGCTCCGGGTCCAGCCGCAGCGTCTGACCCAGGGCGTCCATCCGGTCGCCGACGTCGTTGGACAGGATTTTCGACGCCATCCGCTCGATCGCGCTCGACCCGGTCATGGCGCCCAGACTCAGTTCGACCAGGGGCGTGATCTCGGTCTTCACGAAGTCCAGCATCTTCTGCAAATCGGCCTCGCTGAGCGCGAAATAGCAGGGAGCCGCCTCCATCCCCGATCGCCTAAGCTGTTCGCGCAACAGAAACGGGTCCAGCGACGGCAGCCGGTCGATCAGCCGGAGCGTGCGCAGGTCGCCATGGTCACCCGGCACGCCGAACACCTCCATCATCGTTCGCTCGAAATGGATCTGGTCGACGAAGACATAGCGCCCGCCGGATTTCAGATCGCCGCCGTCGATCGGGATGATGATCTTGGTCGCGATCTGCCGCCGACCCCGGAACAGATCGGATTCGTTGCGCCGCAGCCGGTGCTTGACGATTAGACAGCTGTTCAGCTGCGAATTGGCGAACAGCGGCTGCTCCCGCCACTCGTCCGTATGCCGGTGCGTCTTGGAAATCTTCAGCAGATTCAGGACACGCGCCGTCGAGGCGGAGCGTTCCAGATTCTCCAGGCTTCGGACGGCACGATCCGACATGGTCTCGACAGGTTGCGGGCGATCCGACAACCAGCGATATCCCAACAACCTTTACCATAAGCCTAACCCTCTGCGGATCGTTCGCATTCTGAGACACACGGACCGCGCCGGTGTGTCGCTTGGCGCGGTCGCGTCGGGCGCGTACAGCTTGGGTCATGGACAATGTCTTCACCATCCTGATCGGCCTGGCCATCACGGCCGTGGCGATCACCCTGGGCTTCGGCATCTTTTCGCTGTTTCGGGGCGGGGCCTATGCGCGGTCCAACTCCAACCGCCTGATGCGGCTGCGGGTGCTGCTGCAGGCCGTGGCGATCGTGCTGCTGCTGGCCGGACTGTGGTGGAAATCCACCCAGGGAGCCTGACACCATGGTCGTGCTGAACAAGATCTACACACGCACCGGAGATGCCGGCGAAACCGGCCTGGCCTCCGGTGCCCGCGTCTCCAAGAGCGATCCCCGCGTCGAGGCCTATGGCACGGTGGACGAACTGAACGCCGCCATCGGCATCGCCCGCCTGCATTCGGGCCAGAACGACCGCATCGACGCCATGCTGGCCCGCATCCAGAACGAGCTGTTCGACCTGGGCGCCGACCTGGCCACGCCCCACGACCCCGCCCCGAAATGGGAGGCCCTGCGCATCATCGACGGCCAGGTCGAACGTCTGGAGGCCGAGATCGACTGGATGAACGAAAGCCTGAAACCCCTGGACAGTTTCATCCTGCCGGGCGGCTCCCCACTCTCGACCCACCTCCACCTGGCCCGCACCGTCTGCCGCCGGGCCGAGCGCGACGCCATCCGCGCCGTCGAGGCCGGCCGCGACCTGTCGCCCGTCGCCCTGCGTTACCTCAACCGCCTGTCCGACCACCTCTTCTGCGCCGGCCGCCGCGCCAACGCCAACGGCGCCGACGACGTCAAATGGAAGCCCGGCGCGACGCGGTAAGAATCTCCTTCTCCCCTCGGGGGAGAAGGTGGCTCGCGCAGCGAGACGGTTGAGGGGGCTGCCAGACGCGGACTCGATCGTCGGACAGCCGTTTTGATGACACAGCCCCCTCATCCGAGCCCTTCGGGACCACCTTCTCCCCGAGGGGAGAAGGATCAGGCCTGGCTACTCGTACCCGTGCGCAGCCTCGTTGATCACCTGGCTGGGCATGGACGAGAAATCCACCGCCACCGGCCTGGCCGCCTTGGCCTGAAACGTCTTGATGACATGCTCCAGCCGCCGACGCACCTCCCGCTCGGCCTCGTTGCCGCCGTCCAGCGCCAGCGGCGCCAGGCAGAAGTCGATGATCGCCTGGGGTCGTGTCAGGGGTTCCATGGGTCGCTCCTATGCAGCCTTGAACTGTGCGGTTTCGGTGGAGTCCTTCAGCGCGGTCGTCGACGACGTGCCGTTCGAGATCACGGTCGCGACCTGGTCGAAATAGCCGGTCCCGACCTCGCGCTGGTGCCGCGTCGCCGTATAGCCGATGGCCTCATTGGCGAACTCGCGCTGCTGCAGCTCCGAATAGGCCGACATCCCCCGCTCGCGATAACCGTCGGCCAGTTCGAACATGCCGTTGTTCAGGCTGTGGAACCCGGCCAGGGTCACGAACTGGAATTTGTAGCCCAGGGCCCCCAGCTCGCGCTGGAATTTGGCGATGGTCGCGTCGTCCAGCTTGGCCTTCCAGTTGAACGACGGCGAACAATTATAGGCCATCAGCTTGCCCGGGTACTGCTTCTGCACCGCCTCGGCGAACCGCCTGGCATCGTCCAGGTCGGGATGCGACGTCTCCCACCACAACAGATCTGCGATCTTGGCATAGCTCAGCCCCCGCGCGATGCAGTGATCCAGCCCCGTCCCCTCCTTCAGCCTAAAGAACCCCTCCGGCGTGCGGTTCTCGCGGTCGATGAACGGCCGGTCACGCTCGTCGATGTCCGAGGTGATCAGCTGGGCCGACTCGGCATCCGTCCGCGCCACCGTGATCGTCGGCGTCCCCATGACATCCGCCGCCAGCCGCGCCGCGACCAGATTGCGCTCATGCGCCTGGGTCGGGATCAGCACCTTGCCGCCCAGATGGCCGCACTTCTTCTCGCTCGCCAGCTGGTCCTCGAAATGCACCCCCGCCGCCCCGGCCTCGATGAAGGCCTTCATGATCTCGAACGAATTCAGCGGCCCGCCGAACCCGGCCTCCGCATCCGCCACGATCGGCGCGAACCAGTCCCGCCTGGCCCCGCCCTCGGCATGTTCGATCTGGTCGGCGCGTTGCAGGGTCCGGTTGATCCGGCGACACAGCTCCGGCGCGGCATTGGCCGGATACAGCGATTGGTCGGGATACATGGCCCCCGCCGTATTGGCGTCCGCCGCCACCTGCCAGCCCGACAGATAGATCGCCTTCAGCCCCGCCCGCACCATCTGCATGGCCTGGTTGCCGGTCACCGCCCCCAGCGCATTGATATAGGGCTCGGTGTTGAGAAGTTCCCACAGCCGGTTCGCCCCCCGCTCGGCCAGAGTATGGGTCACCGGCATTGAGCCGCGCAGCCGCAGCACATCCTCGGGAGAATAGGGCCGCTCGATGCCGTCGAAACGGCCGGCAGGCGAAGGCACCAGGTCGGCGAAGGTCGTCATGGTCGAACAGGCTTCTCGTCAAAACGGCAACCGCGCCGCACCGACACCAGACCACGCCGCCGTCACGATTCACACAGCCAGCGCCCCAACATCACAGTCATGATGTCATAATATGACTCTTGATAATCAGTCATTATATGACATGATCCCGCCATGGACGCCGCCGTCGATCGCAAGCTGTTCCTCGGCGGCCGTCTCAAACGCCTGCGCCGCGACCTGACCCTGACCCAGACGGCCATGGCCGCCGACCTCGGCGTCTCTCCCAGCTATCTCAACCACATCGAGCGCAACCAGCGCCCCGTCTCCGCCCAGCTCCTGCTGCGCCTGGCCGAAACCTACGACGTCGACCTGCGCGCCCTCGGCCAACCGTCCGAGGCCGCCGGAGAGGCCGAACTGTCCGAAATCCTGGCCGACCCCGTCTTCCACGGCCTATCCGTCCCCCGCCACGAGATCCTGCAGCTGGTGGAGGACGCCCCCGGCGCCGCCGACGCCCTGGCCCGCCTGTACCGCGCCTTCGCCGACCGCCGCGCCCGCGACCGCGCCGAAGCCGAGCACGGCGGTGCCTCACCCGACGACACCCCCGCCGACTGGGTCCGCACCTTCGTCCAGCAGCGCCGCAACCATTTCCCCGAACTCGACACCCTGGGCGAGGCCCTCCACGCCGCCGTCACCGAAGGGGCCACCACCGCGCTCGGCGACGGTTTCGAACCCCTCGCCCGCGCCCGCCTGGCCGCCCGTCACGACCTCGCCGTCCGCATCATGCCCGCCGAGATCATGGTCGAATGGACCCGCCGCTTCGACCCCCACCGTAAACGCCTGCTGATCTCGGAAGCCCTCGGCCCCTCCTCCCGCGCCTTCGCCATCGCCTATCAGCTGGCCCTGGTCGAGCACGGCCCCGACCTATCCGCCCTGGCCGACGCGGCGGGGCCGCCCGACGACGCCGCCCGCCGCCTTTTGAAGGTCTCCCTGACCAACACCCTGGCCGCCGCCACCCTGATGCCCTACGCCGCCTTCCAGCGCGCCGCCGAGACCACCCACTACGACATCGCCCGCCTCCAAGGCCGCTTCGGCGTCTCGTTCGAACAGGTCGCCCACCGCCTGACAACCCTGTCGCGCCCGACCGCGCGCGGCGTGCCCTTCTTCCTGATGCGGGTCGACCAGGCCGGCAACGTCTCCAAACGCTATGCCTCGGGCGCCTTTCCCTTCTCGCGTTTCGGCGGCGCCTGCCCCCGCTGGCGGCTCCACTCGGCCTTCCGCACCCCCGGCCGCGTCGTCACCCAGATCATCGAGACCCCCGGCCAGGACGGCAAGGAGGGGGCCCGCTGGTTCACCCTAGCCCGCACCGTCAGCCGCCAGGGCTTCGACGCCTTCACCGAGGGCCACGACCTGGCCATCGGCCTGGGCTGCGAACTCAAACACGCCCACCGCCTCGTGTACGCCAAGGGCCTGGACCTCACCGCCCCCGACGTCACCCCCATCGGCCCGGCCTGCCGCCTGTGCGAACGCCACCCCTGCGCCGAACGCGCCGCCCCGCCCGTCGGCCGCCCCCTGACCGTCGACGACTGGTCCAAGTCGGTCAGCCCCTATCCGTTCGCGGCGGGCTGAGGCGGTTCTTCCGCGCAACCGACTGTGGTAAACGTCGGCCATGACCACCGAGATCACGCTCATCCTGGACGACGACCTGCTGGCGCGCGTCCGGGCCGCCGCCGCCCAGGCCGGACTGTCGCCCCAGGACTGGGCCACCCGCGCCCTGACTGAGGCCCTGCGCTTTCCCGGCCTGAGCGAAGACGCCGCGACGTTCGACGCCACGGCCCGCGGCGACGATCTGCTGGCGAAACAGACGCCCGAGGCTCGCGCCTTCCAGCATGCCGCCGCCCTTGCCGCACTTGAGGAATACGATCGCACGGGCGAGTACGTCGCGCTGGAGGACGTCCTGGCCGAGGTCCGCGCGGACCTCGAAACCCGCCTGGCCGCCAAGGGGTGAGACGGCGCGTCGTCGTCTCGTCCGAGGCCCGCAAAGACCTCCTGCGACTGAACGCCTTCCTCGCCGAAAAGAGCGACCGGGCCGCCCGGCGCGCCATGGACGGCATCGACGCCGCCTTGCGCGGCCTGGCCGACTATGCTGACCGCGGCCGCGAGATCGGTGACGGTGTCCGCATCCTGCCGATCCCGTTCGGTCAATCCGGCTATGTCGCCCGCTACAGGGTCGAGGCCGACCAAATCGTCATCGCCCGCGTCTTCCACATGCGCGAGGACCGCGATGACGGCTGATCACCCCAGCACCACCCGCCCGGCCTCGAGCCGGTGCGCCACGCCCGTACGGTCGAACAGCCGCGCGATCACCGCCGCCGGATCGTCGACGCCCCGGTCCAGCATCCGCTCGATGTCCAGCCGCAACGACGGGTCGCGCGACACCCGCGTCAACTGCGCCAGCCATTCCTCGCGCGTCAGCACTTCGTCCGCCCGGTTCGCGTCCAGCAGCGGCCGCAGATAATCCAGCCAGTCCCCGTCGCCGCCCTGACGCAGCGCCCCCTCCGCCACCATCGCCCAGACGGCACCACAGGCATAATAGGCCCGGTGCTCGCCCCGCTCGGCGGCGGTGGCGACGCCGCGTCCGCGCGACAGGTCGATGCAGTCGTCGACCTCCTTCTGCAACTCGGCTCGCGCGTCATAGGTCGGATCGACGGCCGCAAGCGCCCGCACCGCCATCAGATCGGCCCCGCCCTCGGTGATCCACATGTCGCGCGCGAACTCATAGCGTACGGTCTGGCCCAGCCAGAAATGCGCGCTCTCATGGCCGATGAACCAGCGCGACACCGCCAGCACCTCCGGCGTGCGCTCGACCACGCCCACGCCCTCGAACGTCATGACGATCAGACCGGGCAGCACGCTGCCGCCCATGCTGCGCCGCCCCGCCGTCGGGCCCGTCCAGCTGACCATCACCGTCGGTCGGCCCATCGGGCTCGGCCCCAGTCGCGCGGCGTAATAGTCGGCCACGCGCGGCGCGAAGTCACCGATCTCGGCTCCGATCCAGTCCGGCAGCGCCGGGTCCGTCACGGTTACCAACCGATCGCCCTCGACCCGGTCGGCCCGGCCGAACAGCACATAGGTCTCGGCCCTTTCGGCCGTGACGACCGGCAGCCTCTCGCCCCTGAACAGCACCGGCCCGGCCCGGTCGCGCCAGGTCACCGTCGCGGGCCCTGTCTCGAGGTCCACCCCGTTCAGATCGATCGGCAGGGCCAGCGCCGCCTGGATCGACACCAGCGGAAAGACATCGAACTGGCCGCTGTACAGGGCCACCGAGCCGTCGGAGAAGATCAGCGCCGGGTCATAGGCCGCCTCGAGATCACCCTCGGCGGGCCGCATGGCGATCCGCACGCGGCGCGGCACCGGCCCGCCGTCGATCGCGCGCAGGATGTCGCGCGTCCCCTGCCGCTCCATCACCACGCCCAGCGTCTGGACCGACCACTGCTGCAACCGCCACGGCTGACGCGTCTCGCGCAGCAAGGCCGAGCGCATGAAGGCCCAGACCGGCGCATCCCGGTCGAACGTATAGTCCGCCGTCCAGTCGTCTCCATCGCGTGTCACCGTCACCCGCACGGGATCGGCGACCGACGCGGCCGCCGTTTCACGTGCCTGCGTCGGCTGCATGGGCGCACAGGCGGCCAGAGCCAGGGTGATCAGGACCAGAACGGACAAGCGCATGCGGACAGACCCATCGAACGACATCGACCACCCTAGCCGCCTCCAACGCCCCAGGTCCGCTTAACGATCACTCACGTCTCGGTTTTTTCCACCGCCCGCCCCGCCGCCGCCAGTTCCCCCGCCATCACCGCCTTCAGCCGCGCCGGTGCCAGGATCGTCACCTGCTCGCCCCAGGTGAACAGATGCCAGGCCAGCTCCCGCATCCCCGAGGCCGTGAACCGCACCTCGACCGACCCGTCCGCCCGGTCCTCCAGCACCTGGGTGGGATGCCAGCGCCAGCCCCGCGCCTCGTCCGCCCCCTCCGGCGAAATGCGCAACACCACCTCCTCGACATCGTCCTGATAGATGCCGAACGACCGATTGGCGAAGGTCCGCAGGTCGAAATCCGCCGGCGGCGGCGCGAACCCGTCCTGCGCCTCCACCCCGCTCATCCGGTCCAGCCGAAACGTCTGCACCCGCCCGCTGTCCCGGTCCGCCGCGACCAGATAGTTGGCCCGCCCGAACATCACCCCGCACGCCGCCACCACCCGCCGCCGCGCCTCCGCCCCCGGCCGCGCATAAACGAACGCCAGGGGCGCCTGGGCCAGCACCGCCCCCCGGATCGTCGCCAGCATCGCATCGTCCGCGGACGGCCGCGGCCCCGCCTGGATCGCGATCGTCTCGGCTCCCAGCAAGGCCTCCAGGTCCGGCGCCATCCGGTTCAGCGCCGTCGACCGCATCGCCGACTTCAGCTTCCTCTCCAGCCCCTCCAGCGCCGCCGCCCGTCCCGGCTCCCCCGCCGCCCGCAAGGCCCCCGCCGCCTTGCTCAACTCCAGCAATTCCGTCGCCGTCGGCGCCTGTTCGAACGCCGACAGCCCGCCCCGGATACGCCACCGCTTCACCGGCGGGTTCGATACCTCCTCCGTCTGCGGAAACATCAGCAGCACCGCATCCCGCAACCGCTCCGCCGTCCGCCGCCCCACCTTCAGCTCGCGCGCCATCTCGTCCAGCGTCAGCCCCTCGGCCGAGGCCGCCATCCGCCGCGCCAGGTCCAGCACCGCCATCGCCTTGTCGTGCCGCAAACCGCCTCCGAATTCGATACGTCCAATAATGACGTACCCATGCCCCATACCGTTCGCATCGGCAAGACACACCCTTCAGGAGTTCCCGCCATGGCCACCGCCTTCCACCCCGCCGCCGCCGTCAACGCCGGCCGCTATCTGATCGTCCCGTGCGAGGCCGACGGCTGCGGCGACCTCGCCGTCATCTGGGACCGGCTGGAGGAACAGGTCATCGATGTCATCGACGCCTCGGCCCACGCCCGCTACTCTGAGGAAGACGCCCTGTGGGACGAGGGCCGCGCGTTTCAGGACGCGGTGGACTGGCGGATGGCGGCCTGATCCCCAAAAAGTTCCGCTCATCCCGGCGAATGCCGGGACCCAGATGGAAATACTTCTGAGACGAGCAGAGATCGGGCTGTCCGATCCCCCGACCCGATCTCTCATCTGGGTCCCGGCATTCGCCGGGATGAGCGGATGGAATGAACAAGATCCACACACCCTTCCCGAACGCCGGTTCCGCTGCTAACCCCGGCCCGCGCCGCATCCTCCGGTGCCCCTAGCCCGGACCGCATGACCCTTTCCCGTAAAGCCCTGGCCGCCTATGGCCTCGCCATCCTGATCGTCATCGTCGACCAGATCACCAAGGCCTGGATGCTGGACGGCCTGTCCCTGCGCGAAGTCGGCCAGGTCCTCGTCTGGCCGCCACTCCTGAACTTCAGCTATGTCGAGAACACCGGCGTGTCCTTCGGCCTGTTCGGCGGTGGCGGCGCGCGCTGGATCCTGACCGGCTTCTCCATCATCGTCGCGGGCGTCCTGACCTGGTGGGCGCTCAAGGCTGAGCGTCGCATGCTGGCCATCTCCATCGGCCTGGTCGTCGGCGGGGCCATCGGCAACGTGATCGACCGCATCCGCTTCGGCTATGTGGTGGACTTCGTCGACGTCTCCGGCATCGGCTTCTTCCCCTGGGTATTCAACGTCGCCGACAGCGCCATCACCATCGGCGTCATTCTTCTGATCCTCGACAGCATCCTGTCCGAACGCGCCGCCAAGCTTGGCGTGGCCCCCGAAAAGTCGTAATCACCCGCTCTTCACTATCGCTGAACACCTCCTGTCCGAGCACGTCCGCGCGCTCCCGAACGCCGAGCCCAGACCATGATCCGTAGTGTCGCCATCGTCAGCCTCGTGGCCGTGTCCACCCTCGCCCTGGGTGCCTGCGGCACGATCCGTCAGGGCGTCGGCCTGGCCCGCGTCGTGCCCGACGAGTTCGTCACCGTCTCCACCGCACCGCTCAGCGTCCCGCCCGAATACGGCCTGCGTCCGCCGTCGCCCGGCGAGCCCCGCCCCCAGGAACTGGCTCCCGAGAGCGCCGCCCGCCAGATCCTGCTGGGCCAGCGCCAGGCCATCACCCGCACCCCCGGCGAACAGGCCCTGGTCAGCGCCGCCGGTGCCGACCGCGCCGACCCCCTGGCCCGCTACGTCGTCGACGACGAGTTCGGTGACATCGCCCACAAGGAACAGAGCTTCGCCGACCGCGTCCTGTTCTGGCGCCGCGACGACGCCTCGACCCAGGCCCCGACCGTCAGCCAGACGGCCGCCGGCGCCGTGACCATCGACGCCCAGACCGAGGCCGCGCGCCTGCAAGCCCTCACCGGCGGTCGGGAAGGCGTCTTGATCGCCCCACGCCGCTCGACCGGCTTCAAACTGCCGGGCCTGTAAGGGGCGATTGATCCGGCGAAAGTCTGGGACTTGGCTGGGGTGCGAGGCGGGCCGGTACCCGTGGCTCTCGATCAAAGCCCCCTGACGATCCCTTCGACCATCTTCTTGGCGTCGCTGAACAACATCATCGTGTTGTCGCGGAAGAACAGCTCGTTCTCGACCCCCGCATAGCCCGCCGCCATGCCGCGCTTGATAAACAGCACCGTGCCCGCCTTCTCCACGTCCAGGATCGGCATGCCGTAGATCGGCGATTGCGGGTCGGTCTTGGCCGCCGGGTTGGTGACGTCGTTGGCGCCGATGACAAAGGCGACGTCGGCGGTGGCGAACTCGGCGTTGATGTCTTCCAGTTCGAAGACCTCGTCATAGGGGACATTGGCCTCGGCCAGCAGGACGTTCATGTGGCCCGGCATGCGGCCGGCGACGGGGTGGATGGCGTATTTCACCTCGACGCCTTCCTCCTTCAGCTTGTCGGCCATTTCGCGCAGGGCGTGCTGGGCCTGGGCGACGGCCATGCCGTAGCCGGGGACGATGATGACCTTGCTGGCGTTCTTCATGATAAAGGCGGCGTCGTCGGCGCTGCCCTGTTTGACCGGGCGGGTTTCGACGCGGGCTTCGCTGGCCGGGCCGGCGTCGCCGCCGAAGCCGCCCAAGATGACCGAGACGAAGCTGCGGTTCATGCCCTTGCACATGATGTAGCTGAGGATCGCGCCCGACGAGCCGACCAGGGCGCCGGTGATGATCAGGGCGATGTTCTCCAGCGTGAAGCCCAGGGCCGCGGCGGCCCAGCCGGAATAGGAGTTCAGCATCGACACCACGACCGGCATGTCGGCCCCGCCGATCGGGATGATCAGGGTCGCGCCCAGGATCAGCGCGATGGCGAACACGCCCCAGAAGGCCCAGGTCGCCCCACCGCCCGATCCGATCAGGATGCCGATCAGGAAGATCAGGGCGAGCGCCAGGCCGATGTTGATCAGGTGGCGCGCCGGCAGCAGGATCGGCGCGCCGCTCATGTTGCCGTTCAGCTTGGCGAAGGCGATGACCGAGCCGGTGAAGGTGATGGCGCCGATGGCAACGCCGAGGCTGAGCTCGATCAGGGACAGGGCCTTGATGTCGCCGTCGGCATTCAGGATGCCGAAGCTCTCGGGGGCATAGACGGCGCCGATGGCGACCAGGCAGGCGGCCATGCCGACCAGGCTGTGGAAGGCGGCGACCAGTTGCGGCATCTGGGTCATCTGGACCCGGCCGGCGATCAGGGCCCCTGCCCCGCCGCCGACCACGACCCCGCCCAGGATCAGGGCGGCGGTGGCCAGGTCCAGCGCGCCGGAGGTCCACAGGGTCAGCAGGGTCACGGCGACGGCCAGGGCCATGCCGACCATGCCGTAGATATTGCCCTGGCGGCTGGTCTCGGGGCTGGACAGGCCGCGGAGCGAAAGGATGAACAGGACGCCGGACACGAGATAGGCCAGGGCGGCGATGGATGCGTTCATGTGTCCTGTTCCCCCTCGTCGAGCAGGCGCTCGATCGCCGCGATCAGCCCCGGCAGTCTGTTCCGGACAACGTCGGTCACGACAGTCTGATTTATCGAGGCATAGTCATGGACCAGAACGTGGCGCATGCCCGTGACCTTGGCCCAGTCGATCTCGGGTGCCTGATCGCGAATGTCGTCCGGGACCTTGGTGGCAGCCTCGCCGACGATGCTGATCAGACGCTCTAGGGCCAGTTCGCGCATCCGCTTGGCCGAGGCCGGGCCAGTGTCGAACAGTTGCACCGCCTCGATGGCGTAATCGCGCATGTCCTCCAGGCGGTAGCGGAGCGGCGGGGTGATCATAGCGTCGCCAGACTCTTTTCCATGAAGGCCCGTCGTTCGGGCTTAAGCATGTGACGATCGATGAGATCGACCTTGCGTCCGAGATCGTCTTGCAGGTCCATCAGGATTCCGCCCAAGTCGAACAAATCCGGTTCGCCGACGATGTCGTAGGCGATATCGATATCGCTGTCGGGCCGAGCGTCGCCTCGCGCGACCGACCCGACGACGCCGACCAATTCCACACCCACGGCACGCGCGGACTCTCGGTGGTTCCGCACGACCGCCAGCACCTCCTCCAGGACCGGCGCGTTTGCCATCAGAAAACCTGGACCGAGGCGGGAGTGGCGGGGTCGTTGGTGCCGGCGGCGGTGGCGGTGCCGTTCTTGACGACGGCCAGGCCCAGCGGCCCGTCTCCGCCCGTCTTGGTCAGGGTGCAGCGGCCGTTGTCGCCGGGTAGGCGCTCGCGACGGGGGCCCGAGCCCTCGCGCGTGATGCTGTTCAGCGAGCGCCCGTTCACGCGGACGGGACGGAAGCGGCAGTCCAGGGTCCAGCTCGCGCCCTGGGGCGCGGCGATCGAGAGGGGCAGACCCTGGTCGAGACTGCCGCCGATGCCGAGATCCTGGGCGGCGGCGGGCATGGCGGCGGCGAGGGCCAGAAGGGAGATCGAAACAAGGCGGGGCATCGGAATCATCTCGTCAATACACATTGAGGGAGACCGGCCGCGAGCGGTCGGCGGTGCCCCCGGCGTGTGCCACACCGGCCTTGACGATAGCCAGACCGACCGCGCCCGCGCCGTCCGTCTTGGTCAGGATGCAGCGACCGTTGTCGTAGGGCAAACGTCCCGGCATCGGGCCTTGGCCGCGCAGTCGTAATCGATTGGTCCAGCGGCGGCGCTCATAGGCGTTGACCGCGCGGGTCACCGGACGAAAGGCGCAACTCAAGGACCAACCCGCATCCTGGGGAGCGGCAATATGCCAGTGCAGGCCGCCGGCCGTGTTCTCACCGAGATTTGCTTGGCCTAGGGCCGGGCCGCCCAGGCCGCCGACCGAAACCACGCCCATCAGAATCGCCCGTCCGGCTCTCATCGCCGCACCGCCCCGGTCCGGGCTAGGCGCCACAGGGCGGCGGCGATGAACAGGGGACCCAGGAAGACCAGGGCCCAGTCGAACGGGGTCCAGGCCTTTTCCTGGACGAAGACGCGGACCAGGATACCGCTGAACACCAGCACCACGCCGCAGTCGCGGAAGCGCAGCTTCTGGATGAAATCCTTCTCGCCGGTCCAGCTCCAGATCCACAGGCCCAGGCCCAGGCCGGTCGCGATCCACGACGCCAGGCCAGCCAGGGCGACGGGATCGGTCATGCCGCGCGCCGATCGACGCCGGACCAAGTGGGCCGGGTGCGCAGCGCCGCCACGATCTGGACCGCCACGGCGATGACCAGGGCGGCGACGGCAAGACGGACGTTCACGTCCCCGTCGGTGCGGGCCAGGATGTTGGGGCCCTGGAACAGGGCCAGGCCGGTCAGGAACAGGCCCAGGCTGGTCAGCAGGCGGATCATCTGGGCGCGGCGCACGATCAGCCAGACATAGACCCCGATCGCGCCGACGGCGGCGACCAGACAGCTCCAGCCCAGCATCTGTTCGACGATCATTTGGCGGCGCGTTCCTTCTTTTTATACATCGCCAGCATGCGGCGGGTGACCATGAAGCCGCCGAAAATGTTGACGCTGGCCAGGGTCACGGCCGCCACGCCCGCCCCCTTGGCGATCCAGCCCCCGTCGGCCGAGACCGCCGCCGCCGCGATCAGGCCACCGACGACGATGACGCTGGAAATGGCGTTGGTGACGGCCATCAGCGGCGTGTGCAGCGCCGGCGTCACCGACCAGACGACATAGTAGCCGACGAAGATGGCCAGCACGAAGATGGCTAGGCGGAAGACGGTGGGATCGACGTGTTCCATGGTCAGGCCCTCTGTTCCAGACGTGCATCGATACTCACGAGAACCCGCAGAATGCCGCCTCCTACGGTACTGACGAAAACGAACTGGATGATGGAACCGAGCGCGGAACCGAACGTCCGCCCCGAGACCCTATCGGCGCCAGCAACCGCAACAAGCGCGATCAAGCCGAAGCCCAGGCCCGCCACGATAACCAGCATCGCGAATGCGCCCAGCGCATTGCGCACTTTCTCAGTCATCATCCCCTCACCCCCTCATGCACCACGGCCCCGTCGTGGGTGACCACCGCCGCCTTCAGGATTTCGTCCTCCAGATCCACCGCGACCGCGCCCTCCTTCACCAGCAACCCCGTGAACGCGACCAGGTTCTTGGCGTAAAGGCTCGACGCATCCGACGCGATGCGGCCGGGCAGGTTGGCGATGCCCAGGATCGACGCGCCGTTCGGGGGCCCGACCGTCTCGCCGACGCGGGCACCCTCGACGTTGCCGCCGGCCTCGACGGCCAGGTCGATCAGGACCGAGCCCGGCTTCATCGTCGCCACCTGGTCAGCGGTGACCAGCACCGGGGCGGCGCGGCCGGGGATCAGTGCGGTGGTGATGACGATGTCCTGTTTCCTGATGTGTTCGCCGACGAGGATCGCCTGTTTGGCCTGGTATTCGGGCGACATCGGCTTGGCATAGCCACCGGCGGTCTGGGCGTTCCTGAACTCCTCGTCCTCGACGGCGAGGAATTTGGCGCCCAGCGATTCGACCTGTTCCTTGGTTGCGGGGCGGACATCGGTGGCGGTGACGACCGCGCCCAGGCGGCGGGCCGTGGCTATGGCCTGGAGGCCCGCCACCCCCACGCCCATGACGAAGACCTTGGCCGCCGCGACCGTGCCGGCCGCCGTCATCATCATGGGGAAGCCGCGGCCATAGGCGGCGGCGGCCTCGATCACGGCGCGATAGCCGGCCAGATTGGCCTGGGACGACAGGGCGTCCATGACCTGGGCGCGGGTGATGCGGGGCACGAACTCCATGGCGAAGGCGGTGGCGTTGGCGGCGGCCAGGGCCTGGACCGTGTCTTTTTCCCGAAAGGCGTCGAGCAGGGCGACGACGACCGCGCCGGGTTTCAGGGCGCTGATTTCCTGAGCCGTCGGGCCGCGTACCTTCAGAACGATGTCGGCGGCCTCCAGCACCGCGCGGGTGTCGGGCAGGACCGTGGCCCCGGCGGCGGTGTATTCGGCATCGGGGAAGGATGACCCCTGCCCCGTCCCGGCCTCGACCGCGACGGTCGCGCCTAGTGCGATCAGCTTCTTGACCGTTTCGGGGGTGACGGCACAGCGCGTCTCGCCCTCGCGGCGTTCACGGGTCACGGCGACGGCGACGGCCAAGCGAATCCCTCCCTGAGACAGGACGGACCGACGTTAGGCTGAAGGCGGAGCGGAGGTCAAAAGGTGGATTCCCTCTCCCAGAGGGAGAGGGCTTGAGCGCACGGCGGCGAAGCCGTCGTTCTGGCGCGAAAGGGTGAGGGGTTGTGCCCTCAACGGCGAGATCGTGACCCCTCACCCTTTCGCCTTGCCAATCGCTTCGCTCTTGGAGGCTCAAGCCCTCTCCCGCTGGGAGAGGGAAGTCGGATGATCAGTGCCCTTCGGCCTTGCCGCCCTTGAGGAAGAACCAGCCGGCGCCGGCCAGGACCACGGCGGCGATGAAGCCGGCCATGAAGCTGCCGCCCGGCGTGAACCACAGGGTCAGGAACAGGACCGCCACCGCAATGGCCAGCGAACCCCATTTGGCCAGGTTCATGAACAGGTCCCAGGTGGCGCGCTGTTCGTTGATTTCCTGCTCGCCGCGCATGTAGGCCACCGCGTCGGCATCGGCTTCGTCGGTGGCGTGGTGGGGGTTGTGCGGCTCGGCCATGGGGCGAACGGGTCCGGTCGAAAGGGAATCTGAGCGCCGTCTTATAGAGGCCCCGGCTGTGGGCTCAAGCACCTGAACGCAATTGCCGCCGTGGATGTTCCGGTTCAGTCCAGGGCGGCGAGGATCTCGGCCGCGAAGGGGGCGACGGCGAAGGGACTGCCGGCGGGGTCTTCGCCGCGGCGGACGATGACGATACGGCGGCTGGGCACGATAACGACATACTGGCCGCGGTTGCCGAAGGCGGCGATGGTGTCGGGCGGGATGCCGTCGGAGCGATTCATCAGCCAGAAGGTGGCGCCGTATCCGAACTCGCCGGTGGGTTGGGGACCGCTGGGGGTGGAGACATGGGTGCGCCAGGTCTCGGGCAGGACGCGTTCGCCGTCGACCATGCCGTCATCGACATAGAGCTGGCCAAAGCGGGCGAGGTCGCGGGCGGTGGACCAGACTTGGGACGACAGCATGTAGTCGCCGCGCCAGTCCGTCTCGGCGACGGTGTGGGTCATGCCGAGGCGGTCGAACAGCTGGTTCGGCGACTGGGTGTCGAAAGATGATGCGACGGCCAGGGTCGCCAGAAGAGTGTCGTTGTTGGCATAGCGGTAGCGGGTGCCGGGTGTGGCGGTCAGGGGCCAGGACGGGGTTTGCTCGGCGATGGCGGTGCCGCCGAAATACAGGCCGTCGGTGCGGTTGCCCGCCGTGTCACTGGTAAGGCCCGAGGCCATGCGCATCAGGTGGTCGAGCGTGATGCCGGCGCGGGGATCGCCGGGGGTCTGCCACGCCGGGATGGCGGCAGGGGCCGAGACGTCGGCCCGTCCCGCCTGGACCGCCGCGCCGATCACCGTGCCGGCCAGGCTCTTGGCCACCGACCACGTGCGCTGGGGCACGTCGGGGCCGAAGCCGTCCGCATACCATTCGCCGACGATGCGGCCGTCCTGGACGACCACGAGCGCCGTGGTGTTGGAACCCTCGCCATGGGTGCCTTCGCGGGCGCGGGTGAGGGCCTGACCCAGGGCTTCGGGGTCGGCAGGGGCGGCCGTGGTCCAGTCGGCGCGGGTGGATCGTCGCTCCAAGGGCTCTTTGACGGCGCGGGTGTCGCCGCCGAGCGGGAGGACCGCGCAGCCCCGGCCCCCCACATAGGCCGCGCGGCGCTCGGGGCGGTCGCCGTCGCCCGGCACATGCGCGCCATCGGGCGTGACCTCGACGGGCAGGTCGCGGACGATCGGGTCGAGTTCGCCGTAGATGCCGGTCAAGTCGTTGGCGGCGACGCTGTCGACGGTGCGATCGGCTCCGTTGGCGCGGGCGTTGTGGACCGCGCCACAGACCATCAGGGCCTTGTAGCCCGCGGCCAGGGTGCGGGCCTCGAGCGTCGGCGGGCGCGGGGTCTGGGCCAAGACGGGCTGGGCCAGCAGGCCGGCGACGACGAACGCGAGGACGGTGGAACGCATGGCCGGACGCTGGCCCGGCGCGGCGCGGGGGTCAATGGCGGTCAGCCAGTCTTTCGTTTCGTCTGGGTCCGGCTGTGGCTGAGCATGTATTCGCGCAGAACGCGATTGACGGCGGTCTGATACTTGTCCTCGCGCGACTTGAACCAGGCGACCACATCGCTGTCGAGACGGATGGTCACCGCCTGTTTTTCGGGGCGGTAGAACATGCCCCGTACACCGCCGGACCAATCCAACTGCTGGGGAATGTCGCTGTAGTCGATATCGTCATCCGACATGGCCTCGAGCGCCGCCAGTTCAGCGGAACGCGTGTCCGTCGCCTCTTTCGTAGGATCGTCTTTCATGTCTGTCCGCCCGTCTCGCTGAAATCACACGGACCACCGCGGTGCCCGTCTCATCATCCTCATAGGTGTGTGCCACGAACAGGATGGTCACGAAGCCGACCCGACCCAAGGTTCGCCAGCGCAACTCACCATCGACGACCCTGTCCGACACGGTGATCGCGTTCGGATCGTCGAAGGCCTCGCGCACGCGATCGAAACTTACCCCATGCTTGGCCAGATTGCGCCGCGCCTTGTCCTCATCCCATTCGAACCGCATCCACGCCCCTGCGTAAATACATTATTGTATGTACAAACTCAAGCGACGGCCTGTTCGAATTGGTCGATCAGGCGTTCCAGCCGGCGGGTGCCGATGGTCCAGAAGGAGGGGTCGCGGGGGTTCAGGCCGAAGGGTTTCAGGGCCTCGACGTACGTCTTGGTGCCGCCGGCGGCGAGGAGGTCCCGGTACAGGGGGGTGAAGGCGGCGGGGTCCTTGGCGCGGGTCTCCATCAGGGCGGCGACCAGCAGGTCTCCGAAGGCGTAGGCATAGACGTAGAAGGGCGCGTGGACGAAGTGGCCGACGTAGCTCCACCAGTGTTCGTAGCCGGGGTTCAGGGTGACGGTGGGGCCGAGCGAGGCACCCATTTCCTCCAGCCAGAGTTGGCCGAGGCGGTCGGCGGAGACCTCGCCCGAGGCGCGTTCGTCGTGGAAGCGGGTCTCGAAGCGGTGGAAGGCGATCTGGCGCACGACCGTGTTCAGACCGTCCTCGATACGGCCGGCCAGCAGGCCGCGCTGTTCGGCGGCGGGAGCGGTGGCCAGCAGGCGGTCGAAAGTCAGGCCCTCGGCGAAGATGGAGGCGGTCTCGGCCAGGGTCAGGGGGGTGTCGGCCAGGATCGTCCCCTGCCCGGCCGCAAGCGTCTGGTGCACGCCGTGGCCCAGTTCGTGGGCTAGGGTCAGGACGTCGCGGCGCTCGCCCATCCAGTTCAGGAAAACATAGGGATGTCGGTTGGCGGTGACGGGGTGCGCATAGGCGCCGGACTGTTTGCCGTCGCGGGCTAGGCCGTCGATCCAGGGATTGTCGAAGAAGGCGCCGGCGGTGTCGGCGAATTCGGGGCCGAGGTCGCGGAAGCTGTCGAGCACCAGGGCGCGGCCCTGTTGCCAGTCGAAGGTGCGGGGCTGGGTGGTTTCCAGGGGGGCGTTGCGGTCCCACTGGTCCAGTCTGGGCTTGCCGAGAACCTTGGCCTTGAGCGCGTAGTAGCGGTGCGACAGGCGCGGATAGGCGGCGGCGACGGCCTCCGCCATCGCGTCGACCGATTCGCCGTCGACTTCGTTACCGAGATGGCGGCTTTCGGCCGGGCGTTTGAAGCCGCGCCAGCGATCCTCCATGGCCTTTTCGGCCGCGACGGTGTTGAGGACCAGCGCGAGGGTGGGCACGCGGTCGCCGAGCGCGACGTTCAGGCCCTCGGCGACCGCCTTTCGGACGTCCGGTTTCGGATCGCTGAGCTTGTTCAACGCCTCGGCCAGGGTCAGACGATCCTTGCCCGCCTCGACACGGAGCGCGGCTAGGGTTTCGTCGAACAGGCGCGGCCACTGGGCCGAGATCGGCATGCGCTCGGCGATGAAGGTTTCCAGTTCCTGGCTGAGCTCATGCGGCTTGTTGGCCCGGACGCGGCGCAGCCAGGGGCGCCAGCGGGCGGCGGCGGGGACCGCATCCAGTGCCGCCGCGATCTCGGCCTCGTCCAGCTGGTTGATCTCCAGCGTCAGCCAGACGGTCGGGGTGACGATGGCGGTAACCTTCTCGCGAATGTCGGCCTCGAAGCCCTGAGCGCCGCCGTCGTCGCGCGCGGTGGAGGCGGCGAGGAAAGCATAGGCGCCGAGCCCCCCAAGCCGGTCGCTGGCCTGTTCGTAGAGGGTTACCGCGCGATCCAGCCGTTCTCCGAGTGTGGCCGGGTCGGCGCGGGTCGCCAGCAGTTGGCCCTGCAAGGCATTCAGCTCGGCCACGGCGGCGCGGCCGGAGTCCAGGTCGGCGGCGATCCGGGCATCGTCCCGTCCGGCATACAGCTCGGACAGATCCCAAAGCGGCGGCTGGGTCGGATCGGCGGGTTGAGGCGGGGCTTTGAAGGGCGCGTTCATGGGCTGGAGTAGTGGGCATCCACGAGCCGCGACGCAACGTCCGAAACCCGCCAGACGGGCGACGCGCGCCGGGGCACAAGTCCGGCTCACATCCGAGGAGCCCGCCATGGCCTATCGCATCGATCCCCTCCCCCTGGCCGTCGCCCGGCCCCTCTTTGCCCTATCCGATGCGGGCCTGGTCGCAATCGGGGCGCGGCGGATGGTGGCGGATAGGCCGAATGGTGCGCCCTGTCGGGTCAGCCTGGTCGATGCCGAGCCGGGCGAGAGCCTGATCCTGTTTTCCCACGCTCATCTGACCGACCCGACCTCGCCCTATCGCGCCGGCGGTCCGGTCTTCGTGCGCGAGGCGGCGCAACCGGCCGATCCGGTGATCGACGCCGTGCCCGGGATGCTGTCGCGGCGGCTGCTGTCGATGCGACTGTATGACGCCGACTGGATGATGATCGAGGCGGATGTGGTCGAGGGAGCGGACCTGGACCGACGCCTGTCCGAGGCGTTCCGCGATCCGTCGGTGGGCACCATCCATCTGCACACGGCGCGGCGCGGCTGTTTCATGGCGGCAGCGCGACGTGCGTGACGGTCGAGGCCGGGCTATAGGCCACCCATGTCCCTGCGCCCCCTATTCGTCACCCAGGTCTACGAGGCCAGTCTGGCCGAGACGCCGGGCTTCGCCGACTTCAATGCCTCGCTGATCGCGGCCATCCGCATGCTGGCGACCGAGGACCAGGCCGGGCGGGCCTGGTGCCGGGCGCATGGGTATCGCGGCTATACGTCCTATGGCTCGCTGAACGACCTGCCGCGCCGGATGCCCGAATTCGCCGAGCTGAAGCGGCATCTGGACCGGCATGCGGCGGCCTATGCCAAGGCGCTGAATTTCGACCTGGCCCGCAGGCCGCGGCTGGACAATCTGTGGGTTAATGTCCTTAAGCCCGGCGGCGGCCACACCGGCCATATCCACCCGCATGCGTTCTTGAGCGGCACCGTCTATGTCGAGGTGCCGGATGGGGCCTCGGCGCTGAAGCTGGAGGACCCGCGCTTGCCGATGATGATGGCTCGGCCCGGGGTGGTGGCCGATGCGCCCGAGGCGGAACGGCCGTTCGTCTATCTGGCCCCGCGCGCCGGGACTGTGCTGATGTGGGAGAGCTGGCTGCGGCATGAAGTCCCGCTGAACGCGGCCAGGGCGGACCGGCTGTCGATCAGCTTCAACTACGCCTGATCGGCCCCTTTTCGCCCCATTTAACGTCAAGCTCGGTCTTGGAATGATTCCTTGGGGGCTGCATGAGAACGACCATCGCTCTGATCGCATGTGTCTTGTGTCTGACAGCGGCCTGCTCCGACGGAGCTTCTGCGGAAGGCCATGCCACGCCCCCGCCCGCACAGGCTGTGTCCGGGCCGGTCGGACAACGCGGCGGCGGTGCGCCGTATGAAGTTCTCGGCTCGCAGGTCTGGAACGTCCCCGATGCCGTGTCGGGCCGCGACTATCAGGTCTTCGTGCATCTGCCGCCGTCGTATGGTCAGGACCCGGGTCGGCGCTATCCGGTGATGTATGTGACCGATGCGGACTATGCCTTTCCGATCATCCGCCAGATCGGGCGGCGGCTGAACGGCGAAGGGCCCAGGGTGGAGGAGTTCATCCTGGTCGGCCTGTCCTATGCGATCGGCGACGATCCCACCGTCAGCCGAACGCGCGACTACACGGCCAGCCGGTCCGACCGGACCGCCAGGATCGAGAACGGCGGGGGCGGTGCCGCCGCCTATCAGGCCTATCTGAAGACCCAGGTTCTGCCCTTCGTCGAAGACCGGTTCCGGGCCGATCCAGCACGCCGCATCCTGCTGGGCCATTCCTATGGCGGGCTGCTGGGCGCGCAGGTGCTGTTCAACGAACCGGAGCTGTTCTCGGCCTATGTCCTGGGCAGTCCGTCGCTGTGGCATGGGCGCGATGCGATCTTCGCGGCCGAGGCGGCCTATGCCGAAGAGCACCGCGACCTGGACGCCACCGTCTATATGTATATTGGCCAGTTCGAGAGTGTCGGGGACGGCCCGCGCTACAACCGCAACCACGACATGGTCGCGGACAACCGGCGCTTCGAGCAGCGGCTGCGGTCGCGGAACTATCCGGGCCTGACGATCACCAGCGACGTGCTCCAGGGCGAGGACCACCTGTCCGTCGCGCCGCGTGGGTTCAGCGAGGCGCTGATGACGCTGCTTCCCTCACCCTAGGCCCCGATCCCGACGCCGCCGATCAGGGCCGTCTGAGCAGACGGTCCAGGCTCCAGTCACCGGCACCGAACCGGATCAGATAGAGCAGGCACGCCGCCCACAGCAGGTGCGTCGGCCAGCCGTTGGGATAGACGAACAGCTGGATCACCAGCGTCATCGCCAGCAAACCGAGCGCCGACAGGCGCGTGAACAGCCCCAGCACGATCAGCACCGGAAACAGGTGCTCGGCATAGGTCGCCAGGTGCGCCGCCAAGTCGCTGGGGATCAGGGGGACGCGATACTCCTCGGCGAACAGGCCATAGGTGCCGTCGGTGATGGTCAGCAGCCCCTCCACCTTGGTCCGACCGGACAGGAAGAACACGGCCGCCGCGGCGAAACGGACGATCAGACCGATCAGATCGGCGGGTAGCAATCGCTCGATCGTCCGCACGACGGGGGCGAACGCTCCATCCGTCACCGGCGTGGGCGAGGGTCGGGTCAAGGCTTCCTGGGTCATCGGGCGGGTCTTTCCATGTCCAGACGGGTGAAGACGCCGAGGCGCAGCAGCTCGGCGAACAGGCGCGAAAGATCGGTCAGGGGCTCGGCGATCATCACCGACGCCGCCGCCCGGCCCAGCGGCAGGCCGCGGCGGCAACTGTCCAGGAACAGCCACTGTGTCCGGCCGAGCGGATGGGCCTGGACCGCGTCACGCGGGCGGACCAGCAACAGTCCCTCGGGAACCTGGTCCCAGAAGACATCTGCATCCGGGTCGCGGCCCGGTCGGTTGGCCAGCCACACCGACGGCACGGTCCAGTCGAACCAGAACAGCCGGGCGGACGGATGCGTCACGGCCCGGGCGGCGAACAGGGCATCGGGCCCGACGGCGGCGACCTGGGCGGCGCTCAGCACCGGGGCCTCCAGGGCCCTGTGCGACCCGTTCCACGCCCGGTCGATCCTCGCGGCGGGGGCCAGGAACGGCAGGTCGCGCGCCGGCGGGAAGGCCTCCAGCCAATCGGGAAAGCCCTCACCATAGTCGTCCATGACCGGCGACGACGGCGGCGTCCGCCGGGCGAACGTCAGCGCCGCCTCGCGGAACCAGTCCGCCCCGACCAGCCGCTGGACGGTGGGATACAGCCCCGCCAGGGCGTCGGCGCGGGCCTTGGCCACGGTGTTGCGATAGACCGCCAGGCCCGCCCGACCGGCCTCGCCACCGCGCAGCCAGGGATCGAGCGCTCCGGCGTCGCCCGCCAGCACGGCGTCCATCGCCTGATGGAAGGGCTCAGGCACGCAGCGCCTCCGATCCGGTCGCCAGGACGGCGTTGGCCCGGTCGCGCTCGGCCATCAGTTCGTCGAAAGAGGGGATGGCGTCGTCACGCTCGATCAGGGTCGGTCGAAAGCCGATCCGATCGATGGTCCGCCGGTACAGGCTCCAGACCGCCTCCGACACCGGGGCGGCGTGGCTGTCGATCAGCAAGGCCCGGCCCCATTCGGGGTCGGGATCATGGCCGGCCAGATGAATTTCGCCGATCGCCTCGACCGGCAGGGCGTCCAGATAGGCGGTGGCGCTTTCGCCCAGGTTGCTGGCACTGACATGGACGTTGTTGATGTCCAACAGCAGGCCGCATCCGGTCGCCCGGATCATTTCGGTCAGGAACTCGGGCTCGCTCATCTCATGGCCGTTCAAGGCCAGGTACAGCGAGGGATTCTCGATCAGCAGCCGGCGTCCCAGCGCGTCCTGCGCGCGCGAGACGTTTTCGCACACGCGCGCCAGCATCGTCCGGGTGCGGGGAAACGGCAGCAGATCAGGGTGATAGACGTCTCCCTGTCGCGACCAGGCCAGATGTTCGGACATCACGAACGGCTGATAGCGATCGGCCAGGGCCTTCAGCCGCGCCAGGTGATCCAGGTCCGGCGGGGCGTCACCCGCCAGCGACAGGCCGACACCGTGCAGCGACAGCGGCTTGTCGCGCCGGATCGCCTCCAGCCAGGCCAGCCGGGGGCCACCCTCGACCATATAGTTTTCGGCATGAACCTCGAACCACAGACCGACCGCCGGACAGGCCAGCGCCTGTTCGTAATGCTGGGCCTTGAGGCCCAGACCGGCGGTGGGCCCCGTGTCGGGCCCGGCGGTCGATCCGTGCATCATCGCGCGATCGGGGGGAGAATCAGCGCGAGACGGGGGTCAGCGATCCGTCGCCCTTGGGCGTCTTGATCGATGTGCAGGTGCCGGCGGGGACATTCTTCCAGGCATTGCCCTGATAGTCCCGCACCGAGGTGCCGGCGCAGGTCGTTCCCGGTCCGGCGGCGCAGTCGTTCTTGCCGGCCAGCGAGACGCCGTAGCATTTCTCGACACGCGGCGCGTCGGCCTGGTTGCGCTGTTGCGCCTGAGCCATGCCGACGCCGGCGACGAGGGCCAGCGCCGTGGCGCCGGCGATGGAACGTTGAGCGTTGTTCATCTGAGTGTCCTGATCTGAAAAGCGGCGGCCGATGCTGACCGCTCAAACTCGCCTTCGCGGTCCCGCCCTGATCCGTTACAGCGATGCCCGCCGGGATATTTTCGTCGCCGAGGTCTCGATCGGTGTAACCTTTCCCGACGACTTGCGAACGCAGGCTGGACCGTGACCGATCGCGAAGCCCATCTGAAAGCCTTGATGCTGCGTGGCCTGGACGGCGACGCGGGTGCCTGGCGCTTGCTGCTGACCGAAATGGGCGGACATCTGCGGCCCTTCTTCGCCCGTCGGCTGTTCGACGGCGGGGCCGACGCCGAGGATCTGGTGCAGGAAACCCTGATCGCCATCCACGCCAAACGCACCACCTGGGACCGGCGTCAGCCGTTCAGCGGCTGGGCCTTCGCCATCGCGCGGCACAAGCTGATCGATCATCTGCGTCGGCAGGGTCGCCGCCCAACCCATCCGATCGACGAGGCGTCGGACCTGTTCGCCGATCACACGGTCGAGGACGGCGCGACGCAGGCGGACCTGTCGCGCTGTCTGTCCTTGCTGCCCGCCCGCCAGCGCCGGCTGATCGAGGATGTGCGGCTGAAGGGGCTGACGGTCGCCGAGGCCGCCGCCAACCACGGCTATACCGTCACCGCCGCCAAGGTCAGCATTCACCGCTCCATGAAATCCCTCAACGCCCGCTTCGCGCCCGCCGCGTCCTTGGTCGATATGGCCGGGAAGACCTCCGATGAAGACTGACGACCTGATCTCGGCCTTGGCCGTCGACCTGCCGGCCCAGGGCCGTCGGCATATCGAGCGGCGTGTGCTGATGGGACTGGTCCCCGCCGGCCTGCTGGTCGTGGCGGGGGTGGGCCTGTGGCTGGGGTTTCGCACCGACCTGTCCAGCGCCATGATCGGTTCGACCTTCTGGGCCAAGGCCGCCTTCACCACCGCCTTGGCGGTGACGGGGTTCTGGCTGCTGTCGTGCCTGGGACGGCCGGGAGCAAGCGCGCGCGGTCCGCTGATCGCTCTGGCGGTATTGCTGGTCGGGGCGGCCGGTCTGGCGGTGTACGAACTGACCACCATGCCGATGCCCGAGCGTATGCCGGCCGTCATGGGCGACAGCGCGCGGCAATGTGCGCCCTACATCCTGATGCTGAGCGCGCTCGCCGCGCCGTTCGTCTTCTGGAGCGCGCGGGCCTTTGCGCCGACGCGACCGGCGCTGGCGGGGGCGGCGGCGGGGCTGCTGACGGCGGGACTGGCGACGACGCTGTACGGTCTGCACTGCCCCGAACACACGGCCAGTTTCGTTGCCGTCTGGTATCTGGTCGGCATGGGACTGGCGGTGGCGGCGGGGGCGGTGATCGGGCGGATCGTGTTTCGCTGGTAGTCAGGCCGACGGCCAGGCCGCCATCGCCGTGCGGGCCGCGGCCCGGAGATCCTGGGTCGTCGCCCCTGCCCGCGCGCGCAGAGCCAAGCCCTGTTGCACGGTCATATAGAAGACGGTCAGAGCCACCACGTCCGTGTCCGACGGGATGTCGCCCTCGGCGCGGGCTCGCTCCAGCCGCGTCGCCAGGACCGCTTCAGCCTCGGCCTGTCGCGCCGACAGATCGGTCACGGCTTCGGGCGGCAGGACGCCGGGAAAGGCGGTGTTGAGGACGACCATACAACCCGTCGGGCGGTCCGGTCTCGTGTTGGACTCCGCCGTGCCGAGCAACAACGCCGCCACCCCCTCACGCGCGTCCGGCGCATCGGCCAGCGCCGCCCAGGCCGGGATGCCGCATTCGGACTGGTAGAGGGCGACGGCCTCGCGGAACAGGGCCGCCTTGCTGCCGAACGCGGCATAGAGGCTGGGCGCGCCGATGCCCATGGCCGCGGTCAGGGCACTGATCGAGGTCGCCTCATAGCCCTGCGTCCAGAACAGCCGCATCGCCTGGTGCAAGGCCTCGGTGCGATCGAAGCCGCGCGGGCGGCCCTTTTCGGACATGGTCTCTCCGTTTCTGTACCGATCGATAGATATAGCCCTTGCGGTTCGACGACAATGAGGCCAAATCGTTCTGTATCGATCACTTCAGAAAGAGCCTCCCCATGTCTTCCCTCACCGGCAAACGCGCCCTCGTCACCGGAGGCAGCCGCGGTATCGGCGCCGCGATCGCCCTCAAACTGGCCGAACAGGGGGCCGACGTCGCCCTGACCTATGTCGCCTCCGCCGACCGCGCGGCCGAGGTCGTCGGCCGCATCCAGGCGCTGGGCCGCAAGGGCGTGGCCATCCAGGCCGAAGGGGCCGACCCCGACGCCATCAAGGCCGGGGTCGATGCCGCCGCCGAGGCGCTGGGGGGGCTCGACATCCTGGTCAACAACGCCGGGGTCGCGGCCTACGGCACGCTGGAGACCATGTCGGTCGAGGACATCGACGCCATACTGAACGTCAATGTGCGTGGCCTGATCCTGACCACCCGGGCGGCGCTGGCGCATCTGCCGGACGGGGGGCGCATCGTCTCGATCGGCAGCTGCCTGGCCGAACGGGTCAGCGGGCCGGGCATCACCGTCTATTCCGCCAGCAAGTCGGCGTTGCTGGCCCTGACGCGTGGCCTTGCCCGCGATCTGGGGCCGCGCGGGATCACGGTCAATCTGGTCCATCCGGGCGCGACCGACACGGACATGAACCCGGCGGACGGCCCTCAGGCCGATGGTCAGCGGGCCCAGTCGGCGCTTGGCCACTACGGCCGGCCCGAGGATGTGGCCGAGGCCGTCGCCTTCCTGGCGTCGGACGCCGCGCGCCAGATCACCGGCACCGGCATCACGGTGGACGGCGGCAACAACGCCTGATCCGTCGTCTCGACCCGGCCTTCGGCCCCGCCGTCACATGCGGAAGACGCCGAAGGTCGTGTCGGGGATCGGCGCGTTCAGACTGGCGCTGATGGCCAGGCCCAGCACGTCGCGGGTCTGGGCCGGGTCGATGATGCCGTCGTCCCACAGGCGGGCGGTGGCGTAATAGGGATTGCCCTCGTCCTCGTATTTCTGGCGGACGGGGGCCTTGAAGGCCTCGGCCTGTTCGGGGGTCCAGGTGTCGGCGTCGCGGTGGACGGTGGCCAGGACCGAGGCCGCCTGTTCGCCGCCCATGACGCTGATCCGGCTGTTGGGCCAAGTGAACAGGAAACGCGGCGAATAGGCCCGGCCGCACATGCCGTAGTTGCCCGCGCCGAAGCTGCCGCCGATCAGGACGGTGAATTTGGGCACCTCGGCGGAGGCGACGGCGGTGACGAGTTTTGCCCCGTTCTTGGCGATCCCCTCGGCCTCGTATTTGCCGCCGACCATGAAACCCGAGATATTCTGCAGGAACACCAGCGGGATTTTGCGCTTGCAGGCGAGCTGGATGAAGTGGGCCCCCTTCAGCGCGCTCTCGGAGAACAGCACGCCGTTGTTGGCCAGGATGGCGACCGGATAACCCCAGATGCGGGCGAAGCCACAGACGAGCGTCGTTCCGTAGTCGCGCTTGAACTCGTCGAACTCCGAGCCGTCGATGGTGCGGGCGATGACCTCGCGCACGTCATAGGGGGCGCGGACATCGTCGGGGATCAGGCCGTACAGTTCGCCGGCCTCGAAGGCGGGGGGGCGGGGTTCGCGGACGTCGAGGTCGACCTGTTTGACGCTGTTCAAGCTGGCCACGATGTCGCGCACGATCTCCAGCGCGTGTTCGTCGTTTTCGGCGACATAGTCGACGACGCCGGACTTGCGGCCGTGGGTCTCGGCCCCGCCCAGGTCCTCGGCGGAGATGACCTCGCCGGTGGCGGCCTTCACCAGGGGCGGGCCGGCCAGGAAGATGGTGCCCTGGTCGCGGACGATGACGGTCTCGTCGGACATGGCGGGGACATAGGCCCCGCCGGCGGTGCAGCTGCCCATGACGCAGGCAATCTGGGGGATGCCGCGGGCGCTCATCCGGGCCTGGTTGAAGAAGATGCGGCCGAAATGGTCGCGGTCGGGAAAGACCTCGGCCTGGTGCGGCAGGTTGGCCCCGCCGGAATCGACCAGATAGACGCAGGGCAGATTGTTCTGTTCGGCGATCTCCTGGGCCCGCAGGTGTTTCTTGACGGTCAGGGGGAAGTAGGCGCCGCCCTTCACCGTCGGGTCGTTGGCGACGATCATGACCTCGCGGCCCGAGACGCGGCCGATGCCGCAGATCATACCGGCGCCGGGGGCCTCGTCGCCATACATGCCGTTGGCGACGAGCTGGCCGATCTCCAGGAAGGGCGAGCCGGGATCGAGCAGGCGTTCGACGCGGTCGCGGGGCAGCAACTTGCCGCGCGCGACGTGGCGGTCACGGCTGGCGTCGGAGCCGCCGCGCGCGGCACGGGCCACGCGGTCGCGCAGATCGGCGTTCAGGGCGGTGTTGTGGGCGTGCAGGGCCTTGAAGGCCGGGCTATGCGGATCGACCGCCGATGTCAGCTTGGGCATGAAGCGGTTTTAGGCGGGATCGGCGATCAGGCAAAGGGACCGCGATCAGCCGGCGGGCGGCGGGACCAGGTCGTCGAAGCGGACACTGACCGTCGGCAGGGCGCGGGCGGTCAGGGTGTCAGAAAACGGCACGCTCGACACGTCTGCGTAGGTGCCATCGGACGGCCCCGTAAAGACGTGAGTTTGACGGGCCTTGACGTCGATGACCCAGTATTCGGCGAGGCCGTATTCGGCGTACTTCATAGCCTTCCGGCTCAAGTCATAGGCCAATGAGCTGTCGGCGATCTCGATCACCAGCGGCACCGAGGGCGGATCGACCGGCCTCAGGGCCGAGTCGCGTGCGACGACATAGAAGTCGGGTTCCGGCGCATTGTCAGGAGCCAGATGCAAGGTTCCGTCCGGAATGATCCGCCATTCCCGACCGAGCGCCGGAACGAGGATGCGATTGATCTCGTCCTTGAACGTCAGATGGAGTTCGCCCTCGGACGGCATTTCGATCAGGTCTCCGTCCAGGATTTCGAGCGAGGCATCCGGCGCGATCACGCCGACCTCGACCATGCGCCAGACGTCCTCGACCGTGAAACGGTGGCGGGTTCCGGGCTTGATCGTGGGAAAGACGGCCGGCGCGTTCATGGGGTGAAGATAGCGTCGAACGGGCGATCCACCAACACCGCCCTCTCCTACTCCGCCACCGGGCGGGTCAGGTCGAACTCGACGCGCAGGTGGCGGTTGGGGCGGCGCAGTTCGTAGGCGTAGATGCGGCCCGGATGGACTTCGACGGCCCAGACGTTGGTGGTCGAGACGGCGGCGTTGCCGGCGTTGAACAGTTCGATCGAGAAGTCATCGACGGGGAATTCCTGGCGGGTCGCGGTGCCGGCGGCGGTGGTGTCGCCGCCGTACCAGTGCAGGCCGACGGGTTCGCCTTCGGGATTGCGGTGGTCGTGTTTGAGGGTCAGGCCCTCGGGGGTGCGGGTGACGACCCAGGTTCGCGTGCGGTCCTCGCCGACCCAGAAGGGGATGCGGATTTCCTGAGGCGAGCAGTCGCGGACGTGCACCAGAAGGCGCGAGTTGGCGAAGTCGGCGTCGCCGGGGTCGGTCGTGACGACCCGGCCCTCGAACCGCTGGCCGCACAGGGCGGTCAGATTGGCGAAGAAGGCGTCCTGCTGGGCGGAGGCGCGAGGCGTGGTGGCGCAGGACGACAGGGCGAGGGCGGCGGCCGCGACGGCCATGATTGCGAGGTGTTTCATGGCGTCACCGTAGCGGTTGCCGGGCCGGGCTCAAGCGGGCCTGGATAGTGCGGGACTACACACCCAGGCCCGGGTGATAGGCGCGCGCCTTGTAGTGATAGACCCCGGCGTCGGGCATCCACAGCTGGCCGGTGTACTGCAGGGCCCCGGCGTTGCCGGCCTGCGGCAGCCCGTAGTCGTCGTACCGATTGATCGCCGAGGCCGCGCCGGTGGCGTTGGTGATCGCCACCGTCGAGCCCAGGTGGTCCTGGAGCCACAGGTTGACGTTGCCGTTGGCCGCGACGTTGCCGACCACCTCGTCGGGCCAGGCGCCGGGGATGAACCGCTGGCTGATCGTGGTGCCGCCGGTGGCGAAGCCGACGATGGCGGGCCGTCGTAGACGTACCTCTGGTCCGACCCGGCCTGCTGGCGGTTCAGCCGGCCGAGCGCGTCATAGGTCAGGGTGACCGGTCCGGCGGTCCTCAGCCGGTTGGCGGCGTCATAGCCGAAGGTGCGTGTGCCGTCGCCGGTCAGGTTGCCGTTGGCGTCATAGGCCAGGCCCGCCCCGTTGACGGTGGCGATCCGGTTCAGGCCGTCGATGCCGTACTGGCTCGTGCCGGCGGTCAGGGCGCTATAGGCATAGGCGCTGTTGGACCGGCTTTCGCCGACGATCTGGCCGGACGGATTGTGGCCATAGCCATAGGCGTTGTCGTTCGCCGCCCCGGCCAGGTCGTGCGCCAGGCTGGTCAGGCGCGAGGCCGGATCATAGCTATAGGCCGTCGTCACCCCATTGCCGCGCGTGACCGAGGTCCGGCGGCCCAAGTCGTCATAGGCATAGGCCGCGACCAGGCTCATCGCGCTTCCCTGGGTGATCGAGGTCATCGCCCCGGTCGGATCACAATCCAATCTCGGTCACCACAGCATCACAATCCACGTACTCAGTTGTGTAAAGCTCGCGCTGACCGTTAATATAGAAGGAAGCGGAAACAAATGACCTGCCATCATCATTCACAAAGCAACCGCTACTTTCACCGTATTTGATTTCCACTAAAACGTCCTTATTGCGGCGGGCCCCGTAAACAGATACTGAAACGGTAGCAAAATCTAGCTCATTCACAATTTCCTCAGGCAAACAAATACTTGCATTATAACTTGATGCACTCACATTGATTGAGATCTTTGAGCACTCATCGGAATTTAGGATTTTACGACGCAACTCCACGGAAATTTCTTCATTATCATCAAAAAAAACTAGCCGAACGGAATGAGGAATTAACTTACTTCTCTCGTCACCTCTAACTAGAAAACTTGAATTGATGTCTTGAGCCAAACTATCCACAGGGAAAATGATCATAGCCAAAAAGAAAAGGTAAAATCTTATGGGCATTGAGCACTTCCTTGATTCGCTCCTTGAGAGTTGAGGTTTACGCTACCATTTCACGAGTATATGTCCCCGTTATCTGATACCAGGATTGTCAGAAAGTCTTCGCCGAAGTTCCGCGACAGATTGCGCGCAGTGGTGCGATCTGGACCGGACAGCGTGTCTCCATCACCCCGATTATGTAGATGGTACCAACCTCCATCAGTGCGTCTCACGCCTATGCTCGCCGTTCGCCCGGGTGTTGGGCCCCTTTGCGGGGCCGAAAAGGTAAATCCTCCTCCTGGTAGAGCTGGCAGCCTCCCACCGTATTCGAACCTTCTATCATTGTTCGCCGAACGTGTGGCTTCCGCGGCACGGCCAGCCGCCACGCCTGCTTCCAAGGCTGTAGGGTAATAGGTTCCTGATCGAGCGGGGCATTGATCCTGCGTGCGATTGATATTGCCGCCGGCACCACCTGTAAACGCGTTGGTTCGAAACAGATCTTCAGGCCATCCAATAATGACGTCCCCCGGCAAGCAGTATGCCGCTCGCGACGAGCACGTTGCGCGGACTCCCGTGACCACAACCTCACCGACGCAGGCCTCGCCCGGGGGCGTGCCGGGTGGGCATACCCCCAGCGGATCGGTGAAGTTTATCGGATCCCCGCCGACGTAGCCATAAAGGTTCGCCCCCGCCGCATAGCCGATCGGATCGGTCTGCAGGAACCGGCCCAGGCCCGGGTGATAGGCGCGCGCCTTGTAGGCACTGAGCGGACGGCCGATGTTGTCATAGGCATAGGCCACGCTGTCGGTGCCCGCCGGGGCCGTGATACCGGTCGGCCGGTTCAGGAAGTCATAGGCGGCGGTGAAGGTCTGGTTCGCGCGGGTGCGGCTGGTCAGGACGTTGGAGGCCGGATCGTAGGTGACCTCTTCATAGTCCGCCGGATTGGGCTGGCCGTTGGCCGGGTCGGGATAGGTCATCCGCGACAGCCGGTCGAAGCCGTCATAGGTCATGGTCGAGATGTGGCCCTGGCCGTCCGCGAGGGTCGCGGGCAGGCCGTTCAGGGTCCAGGTCGCGGTCTCGGTCAGGGCGTCGGGCGTTCCCACACCCGAGGTGACGGTCAGCGGCTGGGAAGCCAGGTCATAGGTGGTGACGGCGATTCGATCCGGTCCGAAGGGGCCGGCTGTGGGTGCGCAACTGGGCGGGCTCAGGAAGGTCGCCGGGTTCATCCGCTGGACCTGGCAGGAGGGCCGGCCCGAGGCGTCGTAGAAGACCTGGTTGACCGCATACAGGGTGCCGCCTGCCGTGAAGGCGCTCTGGGTCGGCCGCAGATACGGGTCGTGGACCAGGCTGGTCTGCTGCAACAGGGTGAAGCTGGCCATGGCGGTCGGGCCCTGGCCCACGGTGGTGCCGACCTCGCTGAGGCTGACCGTGCCGTCGGGATTGTAGACCGTGCGCATGGCCCGGTTCCTGAGCGGTCCCGCCCCGTCCGGGTCCGGCCCGATCATGCCGGTCATCTGGCGCGCGTCGT
>Ga0209909_100135_pt1 | contig 126169 bp, 122 predicted proteins | sample FECB22metaG_FD_188302 | JGI IMG/M metagenome (GOLD analysis project Ga0209909, IMG submission 188302) | Cyanobacterial communities from the Joint Genome Institute, California, USA - FECB-22 (SPAdes) (version 3) | ecosystem: Environmental > Aquatic > Thermal springs > Hot (42-90C) > Microbial...
CCCTGCTCCCCAGCAGCCCAAAAGGCTCAGGACAGATCGGTCCCTCCATCGGTGGCCCGCCTGGCGGTGGTGCGTCAGGCGGGCATCCCGGATCGAAACCAAAATACCAGATCGCCAACACACAAGGACAGGCTGCGTAGCAGCCAGGAGGGGGGCGCCTCCGACCTCAAAGATCAGGGCGTCTTCATGCCAACCCCATCGTCCGGGTCGCCCCCTCCAGATCGCCACCGTCTCGCCAAGGTCACCTTCCTCCGTTAAGGGAGGCCATGACAGACATGAACACCTCGCCGATGACGGCGCATGCGGTCCTGGACCGCCTCGAACACCTCTACAGCCAATCGGTTGCCAATCTGCGCGCCGCGGTGAAGACCTTCATCCAGACCGGCGAACGCGCCGACCCCCAGGCCCGAGCGAATGGCTTGTTCGCCTATCCGAAACTGACCGTCCGCTGGTTCGGCGACCGCCCGATCAATCTCGAGGCCCGCGCCTATGCCCGCATGTCGCGGCCCGGCGTCTATTCCACCACGATCACCCGCCCCGACCTGTTCCGCCCCTATCTGGTCGACCAGCTGGGCCTGCTGGAACACGACTACGGCGGCGCCACCTTCACGGTCGAGCCGTCGGACCAGGAAATCCCCTTCCCCTATGTGCTGGACGGTTCGGACGTGGCGCTGGACCGCACCATGACCGCCGCCATCGCGCGCCATTTCCCGACCACCGACCTGGCCCACATCGGTGACGAGATCAGTGACGGCCTGTTCGACATGGGCGAGGACTTCCCCCTGTCGCAATTCGACGGCCTGCGCACCGACTTCTCCCTGGCCCGGCTGCGACACTACACCGGCACGCCGGTGGAGGACGTCCAGTCCTATGTCCTGTTCACCAACTACAACCGCTATGTCGACGAGTTCGTGCGCTGGGCCTGCGCGCAATTGGCCGACCCGAACAGCATCTACGAAACCCTGTCCTGTGCCGGCGGCATCGTCATCACCCGCGACACGCCGAACCCCGAGACCGCCGTCATGGACGCGGCCTGGAAGAAGCACCAGATGCCGGCCTACCACCTGACCGCGCCGGGTTCGGCCGGCATCAGCCTGGTCAACATCGGCGTCGGTCCGTCCAACGCCAAGACCATTTGCGACCACCTGGCCGTCACCCGCCCTCATGTCTGGATGATGATCGGCCACTGCGGCGGCCTGCGCCCCAGCCAGACCATCGGCGACTACGTCCTGGCCCACGCCTATCTGCGCGACGACCACGTCCTGGACGCCGTCCTGCCGCCCGACATCCCCATCCCCAACATCGCCGAGGTCCAGCGCGCCCTCTATGACGCCGCCAAGTCGGTAAGCGGCATGCCCGGCGAGGACGTGAAACGCCGCCTGCGCACCGGCACGGTGGTCACCACCGACGACCGCAACTGGGAACTGCGCTATTCCAAATCGGCCCTGCGCTTCAACCAGTCCCGCGCCGTCGCCATCGACATGGAGTCAGCCACCATCGCCGCCCAGGGCTACCGCTTCCGCGTCCCCTACGGCACGCTTCTGTGCGTTTCCGACAAACCCCTGCACGGCGAGATCAAACTGCCCGGCCAGGCCAACCGCTTCTACGAAGGCTCGATCTCCGAACACCTCCAGATCGGCATCCAGGCGGTGGACCTGCTGCGCCAGGAAGGCTCGCGCCTGCACTCGCGCAAACTGCGCGCCTTCGACGAGCCCCCGTTCCGCTGATCCTCTCCCTCCCCCGCGGGGGAGGGGGCTCGCGAAGCGAGCGGGTGGGAAGGGCCCGGCAATCATCGCGGGGCCTCGCTGGGGCGCCCCCACCCGGCTGCCGCTTTGCGTCAGCCCCCCTCCCCGTGCCGGGGAGGGAGATGCAGCAGATACAGCCCGAAACCCATCACCCCGCGCGCGAAATCCAGCATCATCGCCATCTGCTCGCACCGTCCGGCCACGGCGCGGTGGTCGGGGTGGTCCGGGTTGGCTGTCAGCCAGTCCCGCACCGTCACCACCATCCCGTCGCTGAACCGGTCGAACTCCGCCTGGCTGGACAGCCGCGTCCAGACGATCTCCAGCTCGGCCGCTTCGGCCGCCGCCCTCCAGCCCGCGTCGTCGGCATAGCGACCGGACAGTTCCCATATCTGGCGCAGCGGCGTCGCCGGCTCGCTCATCCAGGTCAGGTCGCCCCACAGCAGCCACCCTCCCGGCCGCAGCCGATCCTTGAGGTGCGTCAGGGTCGGAACCGGCTCGAGCAGCCCCAGCCCGGTCGGATTGGTCGCCCCCATGCAGACGATCATGTCCCAGGGCGCTCCGGCCTCCAGCACCGGCCCGGCCTGCGCCTCCCGCACCGCCACGCCGGTGCCGGCCGTCCGCTCGCGCGCGAGGTCCGCCATGGCCGGGTCCAGCTCGACCGCCTCGACCGCCAGCCCGAATCGCGACGCCAGCCGGGCCGAGACCCCGCCATTGCCGCATCCGATATCGATCGCCCGCGCGCCCGGAGCCAGGTCCGTGCGCCCGATCGCCTCGTCGATGACGTCGATCGAGACGGCGTTGCAGACGTCCAGATCCTGATAGCCGATGCGGTGAAAGCTCATTTTCATGGCCCCTGCCTAACGCGATCCCGCGCCCGCGTCACGAAGGGGATACGCAGGCGGCCTCGCCCGCGATAAGACGGTGCCCATGACCGACGCCGGACCGACCCCCGACACCGCCCCCTGGGACGAGGACGAACCCACCGACGTCGCCGAGCGCGACGAAAACACCGACGACATGTTCGGCGCGCCAAGCCCGGCTCCCGCCGCCGCCGCCGACACCGCCCTGGAGCCAGCCGCCACCCCGGTCGAGACTCCGTCCGAGGCCTACACCGTCCTCGCCCGCAAATACCGGCCCCGCACCTTCGAGGACCTGATCGGCCAGGAAGCCATGGTGAGGACGCTCACCAACGCCTTCGCCACCGGCCGCATCGCCCATGCCTTCATGCTCACCGGCGTCCGGGGCGTAGGCAAGACCACCACCGCCCGCCTCCTGGCCCGCGCCCTGAACAACGAGACGGACGTCATCGACAAGCCGTCGCTGGCCCTGACCGCCCACGGACGGCACGACGCGGCGATCATGGGCGGCCAGCACATGGACGTGGTCGAGATGGACGCCGCCTCCCACACCGGCATCGACGGCATCCGCGACATCATCGAGAGCGTCCGCTACGCCCCCGTCGAGGCGCGCTACAAGGTGTACGTCCTCGACGAAGTCCACATGCTCTCCAACCAGGCCTTCAACGCCCTGTTGAAGACGCTGGAGGAACCCCCGCCCCACGCCAAATTCATCTTCGCCACCACCGAGATCCGCAAGGTCCCGGTCACCATCCTCAGCCGCTGCCAGCGGTTCGACCTGCGCCGCGTCGAGCCGGAGATCCTGTCCGACCATCTGGGCCGCGTCGCCGAACAGGAGGGGATGAAGGTCGAGACCGACGCCCTCGCTTTGATCGCCCGCGCCGCCGAGGGCTCGGTCCGCGACGGCCTGTCGCTGCTCGACCAGGCCCTCGTCCAGGGCGAACGCGGCGAGCCGGTCAAGGCCGATCTTGTGCGCGACATGCTGGGCCTGGCCGACCGGGGCCAGACCATCGCCCTGTTCGAGACCGTCATGGCCGGCCGCACCCCCGAGGCCCTCGAGCAGTTCCGCACCCTGTACGGCTATGGCGCCGATCCGATCCAGGTGGTCGGCGACCTGTTGGAACACTGCCACGCCGTCTCGGTCACCAAGATGCTGGGCCCGAACGCCACCCGTCTGCCGGGCGACCAGGCCCAGCGCCTCGCCGCCCTGGGCGCGACGATCTCGGCCGGTACCCTGTCCCGCACCTGGTCCATGCTGCTGAAGGCCCTGGACGAGACCCGCCGCGCCCCCATCCCCGCCGACGCGGTCGAGATGGCCATCGTCCGCCTGGCCTATGCCGCCGACCTGCCCGGTCCCGAGGAGGCGCTTCGCAAGCTCCAGTCCGGCGAAGGCGTCGGCGGCTCCGGCGGCGGTGCGGCCCCGCGCGGCGGCGGTGGGGGAGGGGCCTCCGCCGCCCTGTCGCCCCGCCCGGCCCAGGCGCAGAGTTTGCCCGATCCCCAGTCGTTCGATGCGGTCGTCGCCCTGGTCGGTCAGAAGCGCGAGATCGCCTTACAGATGGAGATCGAACGCTTCGTGCGCCCCGTATCCTTCTCGCCGGGTCGATTGACCTTCGAGCCAGTCGCGGGGATGCCCGCCAATCTGGCGACCAGACTGGCCTCAAGGCTCAAGGACTGGACCGGCCGCCAGTGGTTCGTGATCGCGAACGGCGAAGGCGGCGGCGAAACGGTCATCGAGATCAACCGTCGCGAAACCGCCGCCGAGCGCGCGGCGGTCCAGGCCGACCCCTTCGTCCAGTCCGTCATGGCCAGCTTCCCCGGCGCGGTCCTGACGGAGATCAAGACCCTGGCACCCGCTGTCGAGTTGCCCGCCATCCCCGACGAGGTCGAGGACGAGGACTGAGCTTTGGTCGCCGACGTCAAGGGCGGTTCATCACAGCGGACACAACGAAAGGCACAGCGAACACGACGGGAGTGAGGACGCGTCTATGCCGGTGCCTTCCTCGTCAAGGTGCGGCCCTTTGATCGACGCCTTCGTCGATCCAGACTCCTCGCAACGTCGAAGGTCGGACCGGCTTCTTCATCCTCGCAAAACCCGTCGTGTTCGCTGTGCCTTTCGTTGTGTTCGCTGTGATGAACCTTTTCTCCGCGACCCAAATTCCCGGGATACCAACCCCGAAGACCACCCTTTCTACAGCATCGCTGGAATGACCCGATCCGGCGGCCGATGCCCGTTCTGGAACGTCATCACGTTCAGGATCACCCGGTCCCCCATGTCCTGCCGCGCCTCCAGCGTCGCCGATCCCAGGTGCGGCAGCAGCACCACATTCGGCTGGCCCAGCAGGCCCGGATGGATCGCCGGCTCGTTCTCGAACACGTCCAGCCCGACCCCCGACAGCATCCGCCGCCCCACCGCCTCCGACAGCGCCGCCTCGTCGATCAGCTCGCCCCGCGCCGTATTGACCAGGATCGCATGCGGCTGCAGCCTCGCCAGCCGTTCCGCCGACAGCAGATGATGGGTCTCCTTCGTCGCCGGACAGTTCAGCGAGACGATGTCCATCCGCGACAGCATCTGGTCCAGGTCGTCCCAATAGGTCGCGCCCAATTCCTCCTCGATGCGCGGGCTGACAGCCTTGCGGTTGTGATAATGGACCTGCAGCCCGAACGCCCGCGCCCGCCGCGCCAGGGCCTGGCCGATCCGGCCCATGCCGACGATCCCCAGCCGCTTGCCCCACAGCTTGCGCCCGCACATCCAGGTCGGGGTCCAGCCCTCGAACCTGCCGTCCGCTACGACTTGGGCCCCCTCCACGATCCGCCGGCTGACCGCCAGGATCAGGCTCATGGCCAGGTCGGCCGTGTCCTCGGTCAGGACGCCGGGCGTGTTGGTGACGATGATCTGACGCGCCACCGCCGCGTCGATGTCGATATGATCCACCCCCGCGCCGAAATTGGCGATCATCTTCAGCTGCTCGCCGGCCCCGGCGATCAGGGCTGCGTCGATCTCGTCGGTGATGGTCGGCACCAGCACGTCGGCCCGCTGCACCGCCGCTTCCAGTGCCGCCCGGGCGAAGGGTCTGTCCGTCAGGTTCAGCTCGGCATCGAACAGCTCGCGCATCCGCGTCTCGACCGCGTCCGGCAGCCGTCTGGTTAACACGACCTTAAGTTTGCGGGCGGACATAGGAGCCTTGGAATGATCGGGGCGCGGGCCGCCCCACGCGGCGGGTCGATACGGGTGTCTAGCAAAGCTATCGCACGGTTCCAAAGACTGACGCGCCGCCTGATGCCGATCGCGGCGATGGCCGGGCTGGCCGTCATGGTCGGGGCCCAGGCCCGCATGCCCGACGGCCGCCCCACCCCGACCGGGCTGGAGGTCCCGCGCTGGGTCTCCCTCAAATCGTCCGAGGTCCGCGCCCGTCGCGGTCCCGGCCTGGATTACGACATCCTGTGGGAATACCGCTCCGCCGGCCTGCCGATCCAGGTGATCGCCGAGACCCGCGAATGGCGCAAGATCTGCGACCCCCAGGGCTCGATCGCCTGGATCCACCGCAGCGTCGCCTCCGGTCGCCGCAGCGTCTTCAACACCACCGAAGCCCAGATCGCCGTCCACGCCTCCCGCTCGGCCACCTCCCCGGTCCGCGCCCGCATCGCCCCCCGTTCCCTGGTCCCTCTGGACGACTGCGAGGACGGCTGGTGCCGCGTCCGCGCCGGCAAGGCCCGAGGCTGGGTCCGGCAAAACACCGTCTTCGGCACCCAGACCCGCCCGCTGTGCGACGCGGCAAGGCCGGCGGGGCGGGCGCGCTGATTTCCTTCCCCCCTTGCGGGGGAAGGTGGCAGGCGAAGCCTGACGGATGGGGGTTCTCATTGCCGACGCACAGGTGTTTCAAGAACACCCCCCATCCGTCGCGCCCCGCGCGCCACCTTCCCCCGCAAGGGAGGAAGGGAAGCGGTTGAGCCCTCTGCTCCCGTCGTGTACCCCCCACGCCACACCTTTGGAGCCACCCCTTGAGCCAATACCCCTCGTCCTTCGACCACGCCGCCCTTCTGGCCTCGGGCCGGGGCGAGCTGTTCGGGCCGGGCAATGCCCAGCTGCCCGCCCCGCCCATGCTGATGTTCGACCGCATCACCCGCATCGACGACACCGGCGGCGCCCACGGCAAGGGCCAGATCGAGGCCGAACTCGACATCCACCCCGACCTCTGGTTCTTCCAGTGCCATTTCATCGGCGACCCGGTCATGCCCGGCTGCCTGGGTTTGGACGCCATGTGGCAGCTGGTCGGCTTCTACCTGGGCTGGATCGGCGGCCAGGGACGCGGCCGGGCGCTGGGCGTCGGCGAGGTCAAATTCACCGGCCAGGTCCAGCCGGACGTGAAGAAGGTGGTCTATAAGATCGACCTGAAGCGCGTGATCAACCGCCGCCTGGTCATGGGCATCGCCGACGGGGTGCTGGAGGCCGACGGCGTCCCCATCTACACCGCGACCGACATGCGCGTCGGCCTGTTCGGCGCCGGACAGAGCGCATCGGAACCCGTCGGCGGCTGAACCGCTGGCCAAGAGCAACACCGCGTCGCAACGCGGGACTGAAGACCCTCAAGAGGAATATCGGCATGCGCCGCGTCGTCGTCACCGGACTGGGTATCGTCTCCTCCATCGGCACCGGCCGGGACGAGGTCTCCGCCTCGCTGAAGGCGACCAGATCGGGCGTGGTCGCCGCCCCCGACCACATCCAGCACGGCTTCCGCAGCCAGGTCTGGGCCCCGCCGTCGCTGGGCGTCACGGCCGAGGACTGGGCCCCGCTGGTCGATCGCCGCGCCGCCCGCTTCCTGGCCAACGGCACCGCCTGGGGCCACATCGCCTTCGAGGAGGCGCTGAAGGACTCCGGCATGACCGCCGACGAGATCAAGGACGAGCGCATCGGCCTGATCGTCGGCGAGGGCGGCCCCTCCACCCAGGTCATCCTCCAGGCCGCCCAGACCACGATGGACAAGGGCTCGCCCAAGCGCATCGGCCCGTTCGCCGTGCCTAAGGCCATGGCCTCCGGCCCCTCCGCCGTCCTGGCCACCTGGTTCCAGCTCAAGGGCGTCAACTATTCGATCAGCTCGGCCTGCGCGACCAGCGCCCACTGCATCGGCGCCGGGGCCGAACAAATCCAGTGGGGCAAGCAGGACGTGGTCTTCGCCGGTGGGGTCGAGGACATCGACTGGTCGATGTCCAACATGTTCGACGCGATGGGGGCCATGTCGTCGAACTTCAACGCCACCCCTTCAATCGCCTCGCGCGCCTATGACAAGGACCGAGACGGCTTCGTCATCGCCGGCGGCGCAGGCATCGTCGTCCTGGAAGAATACGAACGCGCCGTCGCACGCGGCGCGAAAATCTATGCCGAGGTCGTCGGTTACGGCGCCAACTCCGACGGCTACGACATGGTCGCCCCGTCCGGCGAGGGCGCCCAGCGCTGCATGAAGATCGCCATGGCCCAGGCCGGCGATCGCCGCATCGACTATCTGAACCCGCACGGGACCTCGACCCCGGTCGGCGACTCCAAGGAGATGGCCGCCGTCCGCACCGTGTTCGGCGACGCCATGCCGATGATCTCCTCGACCAAGTCCCTGACCGGTCACAGCCTGGGCGCCGCCGGTGCCCAGGAGGCCATCTACTCCCTGCTGATGCTGGACCAGGGCTTCGCCGCCGAAAGCGCCCACATCGAAAATCTCGACCCCGAGTTCGAGGGCATGCCGATCCTGCGTTCGCGTCACGACGGCGAACTGACCACCGTGATGTCCAACAGCTTCGGCTTCGGCGGCACCAACGGCACCGTCATCTTCTCGAAAGTCTGAAGCCCCGCATGACCGCATTCGTCCAGAAGCATCCGTCCGGCGGCTACATCCTCGAGGAACTGAAGGTCGGCATGGCCGCCGAAAAGATCGTCGAGATCACCGAGGCCCGCATCCAGGCCTTCGCCGAAGCTTCGGACGACTTCAACCCGGTCCACATGGACGAGGCCTATGCGTCGAAAACCGCCTATCGCGGCCGCATCGCCCACGGCCTGCTGTCCGCCTCGTTCGGCTCGGCGGTGGTCGGGACCATCCTGCCGGGCGCGGGCGCCATCTACCTCAGCCAGACCCTGTCCTTCCACAAGCCGGTCCGCATCGGCGATCAGGTCGTGGCCCGGATCAGCGTCACCTCGGTCGACGAGACCTCGGCCCGTGTCGTCCTGGCCTGCCACGGCTACGTCAACGACGAACTGATCATGGACGGCGAGGCCACCGTCCGCGTCCCGCGCCGCCGCCGCCCCGCCCGGGACTGACGTGCAGATCGTCCCCGGCTGGCGCGACCTGCCCGAGACCCTGAAGGGCTCGTCCGCCGCCATCGGTGCCTTCGACGGCGTGCACCGGGGCCACCGCGCCGTCGTCGAAGCCGCCGCCGAGGCCGCCCGGGCGCGCGACCTGCCCCTGTCGGTTGTCACATTCGACCCTCACCCCCGCCGCTGGTTCCAGCCCGACGCCGCCCCCTTCCGCCTGATGACCACCGGCCAGATGGCCCGCGCCCTGGAACCGCTTGGCGTGGACCGCCTCCACGTCCTGCCGTTCGACGCCGAGATGGCCGCCATGACCGACCAGGTCTTCGCCGCCGACGTCCTGGCCGCCGGCCTCGGCATCCGCCACGCCGCAGTCGGTTTCGACTTCACCTTTGGCAAGGGCCGCTCCGGCTCCCCCGACCTGCTCGCCCGCTACGGCCAGACGCACGGCTTCACCGTCTCCGTCACCCCCCGCATCGACGACGCCGGCGGCCTGAAACTGTCGTCCAGCGCCGTCCGAGAGGCCCTTAACGCCGGCGACATGGCCCGCGCCGCCGCCATCCTGGGCCGCCCCTTCGCCATCGAGGGCCAGGTCATCCACGGCGACAAGCGCGGCCGCACCATCGGCGTGCCCACGGCGAACGCCCGTCTCGGCGACTACATGCGCCCGGCCTACGGCGTCTACGCCACCCGCACCCGCCTGGCGGACGGCCGTGTGATCGACGGCGTCGCCAACCTGGGCATCCGCCCGATGTTCGAGATCGACCAGCCCCTGCTGGAAGTCTGGCTGCTGGACTTCGACGGCGATCTCTACGGCCAGACGATCGAGACCGACCTGATCGCCATGCTGCGTGGCGAGATGGCGTTCGACGACCTGAACGCCCTCAAGGTCCAGATCGACAAGGATGCCGAGGCGGCGAGGGCGGTCCTCGCTAGCTGATCGCCGCCAGCAACGTCTCGGCCAGCGGCTCGCGGCCCGGCACGACCACGTCCTCGATCCGCCAGGCCGGGCCTTCCTTCAGCAGGAACAACGTCTGCTGATGCGGAACGCCCGACTTCAGGAAGGTCAGCGCCGCCTCGGCCTCATTCACGCCCGTCTCGGTGATGGTCAGCTGCTGCAGTTCGGTGGTGCCGTCCTGACAGTCGCAGATCGGGTCATAGTTCAGCGTCGGCACCTCGCCGTTCACCGCGCGGAAATCCTCGCCGATCAGGGCGTTCATGCGTCGCGAATAGATCGGATTCTGGCCGGGCGCCGGAGGCTCGCCGACCCCGCCCGGCTCGACATAGCGGGCATACAGCGCCCGGACGAACGGCTCGGGCCCCGCCTGGGCCGCCTGATCGACCGTCATCGGCCCGGCCGGAGCCGCCGCGGGCGCATCCGCCGCCGGGACCTCGCTCTCGCCCGACCCGCAGGCGGCCAGCGCCAGCGCGCCCACCACCATCACCACAGCCGCGATCCGCATGAAGCCCTCCTCGCATGACGACGCCCGCCTTCTAGCCTCGCCGCGCCGCTTTTCCCACCCCGCCGCACCTGGTACACCGCCCGGCATGGACGTCCGCCCGACCCTTTCGGCTTCGATTAGTCTCCCGGCGTAGCGCCGAAGGGGCCGCTGGTCCCCGTGCTCGCCGGGTCGAAGACATCGCAACGACGCCCCTTCGCTTATCGAGACCCTTCATGGCCGACGACCAGACCCCGACCGATTCCCCTGCCGCCACGGGCCGCGACTACCGCGAGACCGTCTTCCTGCCCGAGACGCCGTTCCCGATGCGCGGAGGCCTGCCGCAGAAGGAACCGGTCATCATCGAACAGTGGGGCGACCTGTATTCGGCGATCCGCAAACAGCGCCAGGCCGAGGGCGCACCGCTGTATGTGCTCCACGACGGCCCGCCCTATGCCAACGGCGACATCCACATCGGCCATGCGCTAAACAAGACGCTGAAGGATTTCGTCGTCCGCAGCCGCTTTCTGCTCGGCAACGACGTCGATTACGTCCCCGGCTGGGACTGCCACGGCCTGCCGATCGAATGGAAGATCGAGGAACAGTACCGCGCCAAGGGCCGCCGCAAGGACGAGGTCTCCAAGGCCGAATTCCGCGCCGCCTGCCGCGACTACGCCGCCGGCTGGATCGAGGTGCAGAAGGGACAGTTCAAACGCCTGGGCATCCTGGGCGACTGGGACAACCGTTACGCCACCATGGACTTCGCCACCGAGGCGGCGATCGTGCGCGAGTTCCACAAGTTCAAGAACTCCGGCCAGCTGTATCGCGGCTCCAAGCCCGTGATGTGGTCCCCGGTCGAACGCACCGCCCTGGCCGACGCCGAGATCGAATACCACGACCACGTCAGCCCGACGGTCTGGGTCAAATTCCCGGTCATCGCCGCCACGGACGACCACCCGGACGACCTGTTGGCCTTCCGCCACGGCACCCCGTCGGTGGTGATCTGGACCACCACCCCCTGGACCATCCCGGCCAACCGCGCGATCAGCTTCGGCCCGGACATCGCCTATGGCCTGTACGAGGTCCAGGCGATGGAAACCGGGTTGGAGTTCCAGCCCTGGGCCAAACCTGGCGACCGGCTGATCGTCGCCGACAAGCTGGCCGAAGAGGTGTTCAAGGCGGCGAAGATCGCGACCTTCACCCGCATCGACGACATCGACCCGGCGGGCCTGGTCTGCGCCCACCCGCTGGCGGCGCTGGACGACGGCTACCGCTTCAACGTGCCGCTGCTGGACGGCGACCATGTCACAGACGACGCCGGCACCGGCTTCGTGCACACCGCGCCGGGCCATGGCGCCGACGACTATGAGGTGTGGAAGGCGCACGGCCATCACGAGGTCCCCGACACCGTCGATCCCGACGGCGCCTACTATCCTGGCGTCCCCCTGTTCGCGGGCCTGAAGGTGCTGGAGACCGAGGGCAAGAAGACCGGCAAATTCGGCCCCGCCAACGCCGCCGTGACCGAAAAACTGATCGAGGCCAAGACCTTGCTGGCGCGAGGCCGTCTCGAACACACCTACCCCCACAGCTGGCGCTCCAAGGCCCCGGTCATCTTCCGCAACACTCCCCAGTGGTTCATCCGCATGGATGCGCATTTGTGGCAACCTTCGAGGCCAGGTCAGAAGCCCACGATGCCTCAGGTTTTGGCTGACCGAACGCTCCGTGAGACAGCCCTCGCCGCCATCGACCAGACCGCCTTTCACCCCGCAGCCGGCAAGAACCGCATCCGCTCGATGGTCGAGACCCGCCCCGACTGGCTGGTCAGCCGCCAGCGCGCCTGGGGCACGCCCCTGGCCATGTTCGTCGACAAACACACCGGCCAGCCCCTGCACGACCCCGAGGTCGACGCCCGCATCCTGAAGGCCATCGAAACCGGCGGGGCCGACGCCTGGTTCGACCGGCCCGACGCCGACTTCCTGGGCCTGCACGACCCGGCGAAGTACGAAAAGATCACCGACATCCTGGACGTCTGGTTCGACAGCGGCTGCACCCACGCCTTCGCGATCGAGCCTCGCGACCCTGCCCACGGCTACACCGGCGACCGCCCCTCGCACTGGCCCGCCGACCTCTACCTCGAAGGCTCCGACCAGCACCGCGGCTGGTTCCAGTCCAACCTCCTGGAAGGCTCCGGCACCCGCGGCCGCGCGCCCTACAAGGCCGTCCTGACCCACGGCTTCACCCAGGACGAGAACGGGGAGAAGATGTCCAAGTCACGGGGCAACACCACCGACCCCGCCGTCGTCATCAAGGAGAGCGGTGCCGACATCCTGCGCCTGTGGGTCGCCTTGGTCGACTATGCCGAGGACCAGCGCATCGGCAAACAGATCCTGCAGACCACAGTCGACGCCTACAGGAAGCTCAGGAACACCGTCCGCTACCTGCTGGGCGCGCTGGACGGTTTCGGCGAGGCCGAACGCCTGACCGACCTCGACCAGATGCCGGCGCTGGAGAAATTCATCCTGCACCGCCTGCACGAACTGGATGGCCAGGTGCGCCGGGCCTACGCCGAATACCGCTTCCAGGACGTGGTGCGCCCGGTGCTGGAGTTCTGTTCCAACGACCTGTCGGCCCTGTATTTCGACATCCGCAAGGACAGCCTCTACTGCGACCGCCCCGACGCGGCCCGGAGGCGGGCAGCCAGAACCGTCATGGACGAGGTGTTCATGCGCCTGACCGCCTGGCTGGCCCCCCTGACGCCGTTCACCATGGAGGAAGCGTGGGGCACCCGGTTCCCCGACGCCGGCTCGAACTGCGTGCGGGTGATTCCCGAGACGCCGGGGGAATGGCGGAATGAGGCGGAGGCGGCGCGGTGGAGGAAGATCGACCGCGTTCTGGAGGTGGTGACAGGCGGGCTGGAGGAAAGCCGGCGTGCCAAGATGATCGGAGGGGCTCTGGACGCCTGGCCAGAGGTGACGCTTTCCGCCGAAGCCCTGGCGGCCTTCGACGGACTCGATCCCGCCGAAGTTTTCCGCACCAGCGGCGCCGAGATGGTCGTGGTCGAAGGCGATGTGATCTCCGCGACCATCGCCGCTGCGGACCACCCCAAATGCGCCCGCTCCTGGCGCCGCGTCCCCGATGTCGGCTCCGATCCCGCCTACCCCGACCTCAGCGCCCGCGATGCCGACGCCGTGCGTTGGTGGGACGCCCAGCGAGCCTGATTTCCTTTCCCCTTTGCGGGGGAAGGTGGCAGGCGGAGCCTGACGGATGGGGGGGTGAGCGGAGATGGCCGGCATGGGGGATCGCGACCCCACGCTCGGCAACTGGAATTGCCTCGACAGCCCCTATCCGTCGCGCTCCGCGCGCCACCTTTCCCCGCGAGGGGGAAAGGAATTTGTGGGCATCGACGCGCGCCCACTCGCCCGCTACGTCTGACTCCATGGACACCCTGTCGGATCGCTGGGCCAGGCTGGCCCCTCACGTTACCGTCGTCGGTCCCGGCGACGCGCGGCCGCGTCCGACGGCCCTGCTGTTCCATGGCTGCGGCGGCCTGCGCGACCATCTGCCGAAATATGCGCAGGCCGCGCGCAAGGTCGGCTGGCGGGCGGCGATCGTGGATTCCTATGCGCCGCGCGGCTGGTCGCGGTCGTTCGCACTGTCGACTGTCTGCACCGGCCTGATGCTGCGCGGGGGCGAGCGGGCGGGTGACATTCTGGCCACCGTCCACGGGATGACCCTGAGGCCCGACGTCGATCCCGACCGGCTGATGCTGGCCGGCTGGAGCCACGGCGGCTGGGGCATCATGGAGGCGATGAGCAGCTCCCGCCGCCCCGGATCCCTGGGCCTGGCCGATCCCGGCGCGATCCCGCTGGACGGGGTCGTGGCGACCTATCTGGCCTATCCCTACGTCGGGGTCGCGGCGCTGAACCGGATGCGGCCGTGGCGGCACTGCCCGCGGACCTTGGCCGTGATCGCGCGGCGCGACCACCTGACCACCGTCCGCAACGCCCGGCGCGTCCACGACATGGTCCGCAACTGCGGTGCCCCGGTCGAGACCTGGATCGCCGAGGGCACCCACAGCTTCGACGAACCGACCGGCACCCCGCCGATGCGCTATGACGCAGCCCTGTGCGACGAGGCCGTGCGCCGCTTCACCGCCTTGCTGGAAGACACCACGACCGCGCCCCCGGTCGGATAGGCTATTGCATCGACGACGGTGTCTCGTCGTCGCCCCGCTCGGCCGCGTCGATCCGCATCAGGGCGGTCAGCACGGTGCACCGCTCCGCCAGGGTCGTGGCCTCCAGCAGGGCCTGTTTCTCGGCCGGTTCGAACGGCAGGGCCATCGACAGGCTGTTGCACAACGCCTCCTGCGGCGCGGCCTCGGCGGTGTCCCAATCGATCTCCAGCTGACGGCGTTCCAGATAGGCCTTCAATGCGCCGAGAAAGGTCTCGCGGTCGAAATCCTCGGCCTTGGGCGCGGTCAGGTCGGGCTCGAAGCTGGAGAAGCTGGCGCGGACCTGGCGATAGGGCGTCTGGCTGGGCATCTCATTGGTCACCCGGAACCGGCAGACACCGGTCAGGGTCACCAGATAGCGCCCGTCCGAGGTCTCGGCGAAACTGGTGATCCGGCCCGCACAGCCGACGGCCGCCAGGCTGGGAAGGCGGCGTGGCCCGCCCAGAGCCTGGATCATGCCGATCATCCGGTCGCCGGCCATAGCATCGTCGATCATGTTCAGATAGCGCGGCTCGAAGATGTTCAGCGGCAACTGCCCGCGCGGCAACAGGATGGCTCCGGGCAGGGGGAAGACCGGGATCACCTGGGGCAGTTCGGCCACCTTGTTGTAACCCTGGGCCATCGCGTGTCCCCTAGGCGAACAGGATGGAGGACAGGCGGCGTCGCCCATCCTTGGCCACGTCGCTGGTCGCCCCCGCCGCCTCGAACACGACCAGCAGTTGCTTTCGCGCTGCCTGGTCGTTCCATTCGCGGTCGGCCTGGACGATCGTCAGCAGGCTGTCCACCGCCCCCTTCAGATCGCCCGCCGCCGCCTGGGCCAGCGATAGGTCGTAGCGCGCCTGGTGATCGGACGGATCGCCGGCCACCTTGGCCTTCAGCACCTCGGTCTCTCCGGTCGCTACCGAGGCCAGCGACAGCTGGGCCCGCACGCTCTGCACCGCCGGTTCCTTGGAGTCCTGTGGGGCCATGGCGACGGTCTGGCGGGCCTGGTCGGCATCGCCCCCGGCCAGATAGACCCGCGCCATACCGCCAATGGCCTTTTCGTTCTCCGGCTCCATAGACAGGACGTGGGCGAACGCCTGGGCCGCCCCGCCGAAATCGTTCAGCCCCAGCGATTCCTCGCCCAGCTCCAGCAACTGATCGACCTCGGCATTGGCGCCGGTGCCGCCGGTCAGCTTGTCGATGAAGGCGTTCAGCTGGCTGTCGGGCAGGGCCCCCATGAACCGGTCCACCGGCCGGCCGTCGACGAAGGCATAGACGGTCGGGATCGACTGCACCTGCAGCTGGCCCGCATAAGCCGGGTTCTTGTCGACATCGATCTTGACCAGTTTGATCGCCCCGCGCCGGGCCCGCACGGCCTTTTCCAGCGCCGGGGTCAGCTGGCGGCACGGCCCGCACCAGGTGGCCCAGAAATCGACCAGCACCGGCTGGGTCGTGGACGCCTCGACCACGTCCTGCATGAAGCCGGCGTCGGTGCCGTCCACAATCAGGTCGTCGGGGGTCGTGGTCGGGTCGGCGAAGGTCATCGGGCGGTCCTGATCGGGGCGGCGTCACGAGGCGTAACGCGGAATGACCCAGATGGTCGCGCCGACGCAAGCGGGCAAGCGTCGCGGATTCGTGTTAACCTTTATGAACCGGCCCCATTCCCCGTTCGGGATGCGTCGAGGGGGTCTGTGGACGGGTGTTTTCCCCATCGGGTTGCAATCGGAACCGACCGCGATCGGGGGTCGCTATGGCTCGAACGGGACTGGAGAAACCATCGTGAAACAGGCACTGATTCTGACCCTCGGCGCGGCCCTGGCCGTCGCAGCCCCGGCCCTGGCCGGAGAGCGCGGCGACCCGCGCGGCGGCTACCACGGCGGAGGGTACCAGCACGGCGGCGGTCACTACGGCGGCCATCGCGGCGGCTACAACCGCAACATCAACGTCAATGTGAACGCCGGCGCCAACGCCTACGCCAATGCGAACGCCTCGGCCTCGGCGCGCAGCTACATCTCGGCCCGGTCCTATTCGTCATCGTCCAGCCGCAGCTTCTCCGGCGGGCGCTACGGCGGTGGCGGCGTCAGCTATCACGGCGGCGGCGCGGGCTATTACGGCGACTATGGTTCGGCCTATGCGGTCGGGGTGCCGGTCTATCTGGCGGGCGGGTCGTCCTATGGTTATGGCGCGGCCCCGGTCAGCGCCCCGTTCGGCTATTCGGTCTGCGGCTATGGCCGCGAGTATTTCCGCCGGCCCTGGACCTGCGGCTATCGCACCGGCGGCCATGCCTATGACCGCGGCCACAACGGCAGCTATGTCCACCATCAGCGTTATGAGGACCGCGGCGGCCGCTACGGCTACAGCGAGCATCGCGAGGAACGCTTCTATTCCGACGGCGGCCATTACAGCCCGGTCCATGTGACCGGCCCTTCGGCCCATGTGTCCTATGAGTCCGCGCGCCACTATGCGCCGCCGCCGCCGATCCACGTCTCGGGCCCGCCGGTGCGGGTGTCCCAGCCGCCGGTCTATATCGACTCGCCGCCCGTCTATGTCGATGCGCCGCCGGTCTATGTCGACAGCGCGCCGATCTATGTCGATGCGCCGCCGGTCTATGTCGATCCGGCCCGGGTCCACGTCCGCCCGGCCGACGTCCATGTGCGGCCCTCCGACGTCCACGTCCGCCCGCCGCAGGTGCACGTCCGCCCGTCCGAGGTCCACGTCGCCCCGGCCCAGGTCGAGGTGAGCCAGGGCCAGATCCATGTGGCCGCGCCCAATGTGCATCAGCAGCCCTATGAGGCGCCGATGACGCCGAACGATTTCTATGAGTTCGAGGGACCGCCGCCGCCTCCGCCGCCTCCGCCGCCTCCGCACCACGTTCCCCGGCACGACTATCGCCAGGAACCCGGCGAGCGGGGCTGAACTGACAAATTCCTTCTCCCCTCGGGGGAGAAGGTGGGCGGCGGAGCCGCTCGGATGAGGGGGCTGTGTCATCAGACCCGCTGTCCGAAGCCCGCATCCGGGTCTGGCAACCCCCTCAACCGTCTCGCTGCGCGAGCCACCTTCTCCCCCGAGGGGAGAAGGAGTCTGTGACGTCTACCCCACCCCGCTCATTTCCCCCGCGATCCGTGCCGCGGCCATGACGGGGTTGGGATCGCCGATCACCGGCCGGGCCACCACCAGATGGGTCGCCCCGGCGTTCAGCGCGTCCGCCGGCGTGGCCACACGCTGCTGGTCCCCCTTGTCGCTGCCGGTCGGCCGCACGCCGGGCGTCACGATCAGGAAGTCAGGCCGGCCCGCCGCATCGGCGATCTCGCGCACCCGCCGCGCCTCCAGCGGGCTGGACACCACCCCGTCGATCCCGCAGTCCAGCGCCTGTCGCACCCGCTGTTCGACCAGCTTGGCCGCGCTGGCCCCCAGGCCGTAGCCGATCGCCGTCAGGTCGTCGTCCGACAGGCTGGTCAGCACGGTCACGCCCAGGATTTTGGTGTCCGTCCCCGCCGCGTTACGCCCCTTGACCGCCCCGGCCATCACCTGCGGATGGGCGTGGACCGTCAGGAAGTCGCAGCCGCCCTCGGCGACGGCCCGCGCCGCGCCCTGCACCTGGGCTCCGATGTCATGCAGCTTCCAGTCCTGGAACACCTGTTTGCCCCGCGCCCGAAGCTCATGCGCAAACGCCACGCCCCCCGGCCGCGCCAGCAACGTCAACCCGATCTTGTAGACCAGGACACCATCCGCGATCCGGTCCACCATCGCCCGCGCCGCCTCGGTCGACGGCAGGTCCAGCCCGACGATCAGGCGCGGGTCGTTCAGCAGCGGCGAGGTCATCGACGGGCTCCGGCTTAGCGGCTAGACGGGGGACGAAGCACGTCGGCGTCGGGCCGGGTGATGTGGGCTTGAGGGGCAGGCATGAACGCGGTCGATCTGGGGGTCAACCTGTTCGTGACCCTGTTCGCCCTGATCGATCCGATCGGCAACATCCCGATCTTCGCCGCCGCCACGGCGGGGGCCAGCGCCATGCAGCGGCGGCTGGTCTCGACCTATCTGGTCGCTCTGGTCGTGGCCTTTCTGCTGTTCTTCTATTTCACGGGTCTGGCGGTGCTGGAGTTCTTCGGCATCTCCCTAGCCGCCTTCCGCATCGCGGGCGGCATATTGCTGCTGCTGCTGGGCCTGGAGATGGCGCGCGAGGACTTCCTCAAGATGTTCGCCGACGTCGATCCCACCCACGATTCCGGCGACGTGCGCGGCTATGCCAAGCGGCGCTTCCAGCGGTTGGTCGTGCCGTTCGCCATCCCGCTGATGATCGGCCCCGGCGCCATCTCGGCGGTCATCATCGGCGCCGGCGAGGCCCAGGCGGTGGGCGCCGAGGCGACGATCGGCGGGGTGATCGCCATCCTGGCCGCCGGTCTTGCGACCCTGTTGTGCTTCTGGCTGACCGGCCCGATCAGTCGTCTGCTCGGCGACGTCGGCATGGCCATCGTGGTGCGGGTGCTGGGCCTGATCCTGTGCGCCCTGGCCATCCAGTTCATCCTGGCCGGTCTGGGCGAGGCCCTACCGGGCATGTTCGCGATAGGGGTGACGTCGCCGTATCCCGACGGCGGACACTGAGGTCTCCTTCCCGTTTGCGAAGCAGTTGGGGAGATGGATCGTCGGCGATCAGCCGACGAGACGGAAGGTCCGCCCCTCGGGTCAAGCGCGAGGGTGACGATGCGGTTGTGTCTGAAGCCCATACCCCCACTCAGATACCCGGGGTTGCCAACCTTTCGAGTTCGTGATTTGTTCCGTTCTCGCAGGGGTGGAGCGGACACATGCTGGCCAGTATCGCGACGGTGGCATTCGAGGGGGTCGAGGCGCGGCGCGTCGACGTCCAGGTCCAGCAACTGACCAACGGCGAGGCCCATTTCGCCATGGTCGGCCTGCCTGATAAGGCCGTGGCCGAGAGCCGCGAACGGGTCCGGGGCGCCTTCGCCGGCATCGGCCTGGCCATGCCCGCGCGCCGCATCATCGCCAACCTGGCCCCCGCCGACCTGCCCAAGGAGGGCAGCCATTTCGACCTGCCGATCGCCTTGGCCCTGCTGGCCTCGATGGGAGTCATCGCCCCCGACGCCCTGACCGGCTGGGCCGCTCTCGGCGAGCTGGGCCTGGACGGCCGCATCGCCCCCGTCGGCGGCACATTGCCCGCCGCCGTCGCGGCCGCCGGCATGGGCCTGGGCCTCATCTGCCCCGAGGCCAACGGCCCAGAGGCCGCCTGGGCCGGGGACGTCGCCATCCTGGCCCCGCGCTCCCTGATCGGTCTGATCAATCATTTCAAGGGCACCCAGGTTCTGCGCGCGCCCGAACCCGGCCCGGTCACGATGGGCCAGTCCGTCCCCGACCTGCGCGAGGTCAAGGGCCAGGAAAGCGCCAAACGCGCCCTGGAAATCGCGGCGGCGGGCGGCCACAACCTGCTGTTCGTCGGCCCGCCGGGCTCGGGGAAGTCGATGATGGCCGCCCGCCTCCCCGGCCTCCTCCCGCCCCTGACGCCCCAGGAGCTGCTGGAAACCTCCATGGTCTGGTCCATGGCCGGGCTGATCGAGCGCGGCGCCCTGACCCGCGACCGCCCCTTCCGCAGCCCCCACCATTCCGCCTCCATGGCCGCCCTGACCGGTGGTGGCCACCGCGCCAAACCGGGCGAGGCCTCCCTCGCCCACAACGGCGTCCTGTTCCTGGACGAACTGCCCGAATTCGGCGGAATTCTGTAGCAAACACACCCATTTGGTGGGCTGACTAACGAGTTGTTCTCGTTACGTTTCTCTCATGGCAAACGAACTCATCCCTCTCGACGCCGATCAACCGAATGTGCTGCATGCCCTCACAAGGAAGCGTGCGCAGATCGCGGGTCAGATCGAGCACAACCAGCTAGAACTGCGTCACCTGATCGCCGAGCTAGACCACATCGACGCGACCATCCGCATCTTCAATCCTGCCATCGACATCGCGGCTATCCGACCAAAGCCGGTCCCGCCGCGCCACTCGGCCTTCAAGGGCGAGGTGACCCGGATTGTGCTCAGATCACTCCAGGCCGCGAAAGTGCCAATGACGTCTCGCGATCTTGCGATGATCCTCATGAAAGAACGGGGCCTCAACCCAGGCGATCGCGAACTCGCATTGATCATGGTCAAGCGGGTCGGCCAATGCCTTCAGTCGAAACGCCGGCGAGGGATCGTCCGAGTGGCGTCCAGTGTGGGTGCTCTTCAGGCCTGGGAGATCGCCCGATGAACCCGTTCAGCTTTTGGCGCGGCGATCGGCTGTACCACCTCGCCCCCGCGCGATCCGGTGACGGGTTCATCGGGCTGTGCAATGGTCAGGTGGTCGTCACAGCCCCGGATCGAGCAAGTGTCACGAGGGCGCTGGTTCTGGGAGACAGGTGGCGCCGGAGGGGGAACAATGGGCTGGTTACGACGTCTCAGCCACGAGTGGTCCAAGAACGACGGCAAACCACGCGAGCAGTGGGAGTCGGGGCGTAGTCTAAGGGAGGACGTGTTGGTCGGGCTGATCGCCGTCCTGTTGCTGGCTCAGACCGTCATCGTGATTTGGATGCTGTTCGGCCGCTAGAAGGTGATCGTGGTCATCTGGGGCCGTTGCAGGCAGTTCTCTGCATGAAGGCTGGTGAACCCTTCCATCTGCGCCGTCTTCACGAAAGACCCCGCCGCATAGAACTGCACAAAGCCCGTGTAGCCGCCATATGCGTTGCGGGCATTCACCTCGCCACAGACCACCGGCATCGGATTCTCGATCGTGCCGACATTCACGATGTAAAGATTGCGGAAGTCCGAACTGCCTGGGTCACGCATGTTCGCTTTCATCTCGATCAATGTGTCGTAGGCGACGGTCTGCGCGATCTCTATCGCTCGGTCTTCAGGGCTCTGGGGCTCCGGCGCGTCCGCTGGATCACTTTCTTCGATGGCGTCTATTGCGACTACCGCAGCGCTCGCCGGTCGAGCCATCTGGTCACCGACCAGGATCGGGAGGCACATCGCGGCCAAAAGAAAACCGCCCAGGAAGCTGCACAGTCCAATGAGTAGGGTCCGCACGCTTTCCTCCACCTCCACCAATAGTCACTATAGTGACTGGCCAATGGTTGAGGATTCCTTGCGCCTGCGCCGATGCGATTGGCGCAGATATTCGGCCAGAACGTCCGGCGCGTGCGACTGGAAAAGGGACTGACCTTGGAGGCTTTGGCCGACGAGGTCGGTCTGGCCTATACGTATGTGGGCCAGATCGAGCGCGGCAAACGGAACCCGACGCTGGATGTGGTGGAGCGGATCGCGGCGGCTTTGAAGGTCGATCCGCTCAGCCTGCAAAGACTGGATGGCTGACGCAAAATACGACTCGGCCTAACGTCGCCGCATGGCAAAGGCTGTCGTCCTCACCTTCGGCAAACATCGCGGCCGATCGGTCGAAGAACTGCTGCTGATCGACCCCGATTATCTGGACTGGCTACGCGCGCAATCCGATTTGCTATTGAAGAAGCCGGAGATCGCCAGGGCATTCACCGAGCTTGGCGTTAGTGGTGACAACACGCCGGTTCACAACGCGCTTCAGGCCTTGTTTCTGGATGATGCGGTCTGTGAGAGCCTGTTCAGGCAGTTGATTGGTCCAAACGCTGATCAAGCCATCCGCGATACTGTCATTGCGAAACGCCGGAAAAGGATTCTCGGCGCCGTCATGCGATCTGATGCCTATAGCCAGCGGGCTGGCCGTCGACGCAGCTTGCTCGATGAAAAGCTCAGTCGTGCGAAGGCGCTGCGCGAGTTGGATGTGGCGCTGGCAGGCTCAGACGATGATCTGAAAAGCGCGAGAAGCGCGGCGATGAGGGCTTCCAGCCCGTACCCCTACTACGGCCTCAAAGCCCTGTTCGTGTCCGATCTGGATAGAATCCGAGATCGTGCCGAACAGGAGAGGCGAGACTTAGCTGAGTCCATCGTAGCGGCTCGGAACGACATATCGAAGATGCGGGCGCAACTGGTCGAAGCCCGACGTGAGATGTCTCTTCTGAAAGCCGGCGACGTACTTGTCCGCTTCACGGTCGATGAGCGTCGGATGGAAGAGCGCAACGGCAGCGACGTGCGACTGAAGTGCAGTCTTTCCGCCAAAGCACCCAAGGCCTTTGACCCCTCGGATCGGGTCGATTGGACGTTGGAGATGTGGTTGGAGATCAAACCGTATCTTTCGGACGACTATCCGACCTTGCTTCGCCAGATGTCGACCCAGCGACAGTTGGCCAAGGACATGTATTCGTCCTGTGACCGTCGTTTCGTTGCGGTCATCGGCCGTTATGGCGGGCACGGCGCAACGATCGAGCAGGTCCGCCAGATGTTCAAGGCATCAGAGTTCGCTGTCGTGCTGCTTGAGGATATGGGGCAGCAAATGCCCAAGGTTTCTCTGCCCCAAGCCCAATCGGTGGGAGAACTCCCGTTGTTCGGGTGATGGGTGCGCGGCACTTGAAATCTTGACAAACCGGTGAATTGTGGTAGCGTTTCCGCCTAGTTTTCAGCGGGGGCACGGTACGGTTTGGCCGGCTCCCGCCGCCCGCTGCGAGACGGGTATCTCGCACTCTCCCAAGAGAAATATGAACCACTCGGAAGTTGTCCTGCCGTCTGGCAGGAGGGTCGTCTTTTGCGTCCCGAAGGACGCCTATATCAACGGTCGTCGTCTGACGGAGGCCGAAGTTTTGAACGCGGTCGAAGCCCAGCGTAAGTCGTTTCTGTCCCGTTCAGAGTCAGACGCGCTCGACCTTCATCAGGCCATTTCATGAAGAGGCCTACTCCTCCGCGCTTCACCGATGGCAAGGTTGTGGTCATTGTCACCGGCTCGTAGCCGGTAGCGCGGAGAGTCACATCGAGCTTTCCATCGGCCCGCTTGACGGCGACCAGCCCAGAAACTCCATTGCCTAACTCCCAGCGATACTCCGTGTCGTTGGTTGGCCAGTCCGCGTCCTCGGAGTGGAGTGTAAAGCTGATCGAGTCCTGGTTCATGATTGGAGCCTAGCCCCCGAACTCCTACGCTCTGATTACCGACGTCCGTTGCACCAGCGGCTTGCCCCGAGCCGCCTTCTGTCGGCGGCGCCTCTCGCAGAATCTTCATCGAAACATCGGGTTGATCGGAACCGCACGACCTGTGAGGGTCCGGTCAAACCACTTTGGAGATTCGGGTGACCCTCACTGAAAAGATCAACCTCCTGATGGTGTGCGAGATTTACGAGCACCTGGAGATTGCCGGAGAGTTCGATCCGGCGTTTGTAAAAAGCGCTGTCTTGGGCGGCCATATGTGGGCGCTAGAATGGGACTTGGGTGGCTTGAGTGAGCCGGCTGTTCCCCGCGAACTTGCTGAAGAAGTCGGCACGATCCTCGATATGTGGAGCTACATCGAATATTCGTTCGGCGAACTTGATTCCGCTGGGCGCGCTGACCTGCAAGCTAAAGCTCCCGTCTGGGGCAAGGACCCCAAGTTTCGTGGTTTCGACGGTAATCATGAAACACTGCACATGAGTGTCGCTGCGTTCATGGTCGAGAAAATGCGCCGCTTTTCCGAGTTCAAAGGCCGCAGCTTTAACTCACACTCACCTGAAATCGAGATGAGCCGCCGGATGTTAAGAGAGTTCCAGTCCACGGTTCGCGCCGGTAGCCCCCTATCTGCTGACCAGTTGGCTACGATCCTGAACGCAAGGTAGGGCAGCATGGCCACCAAAGGGCTTACCCAGGCTGGAGAACTTTCAGCCGGCTTTGACAAGCAGATGATGAAGTTCCTGGACGCCGTCTGGGACGGTGTTCGGACCAAGCAGATGGATGAGGCCCAAGCAAAGGCGTTCGTTGCCCACGTCATCGCAGCTATGCATTATCAAGGGCCGGAGAAGGTAGCGGGCTACTTTGACACCATCCTGCAAAAGCCTGCCGCCACCCGTTGGCAAATCTGATTGCAGCAAACGTAGCTGGCCGTAACCCTGGCCATTGAGCGAGGCGCTTAGTGGCATGCGACGCGCATCGCCGAGGCTGCGTCGTGCTGTTTTAGAACAGGCTTCCGACGCTGCGCTATCCGCCCTCCCGAGATGTCAGCGCACACCCGATCCGCTGACATAATCTGTTATATTTCAGACCGCTATGTCAGTGTATAGCGGACCAATGCCTGCACCTTGCGACACGTCGTCAATCCTGACGACGTCGGAGGTCGCTGGTGCCGTCAACGCGCCGCAGAAAGAGGAGGCCGGATGGGAGTGTCGGGGGACACTTCCTGGAGTCTGCTGCTGCGCGCACGCTGGACATGAAAAAGCTGCGGAAAATGTCTGAGCGGGAGGCGATTGAGTTGTTTGTCGCCAGTCGTTGGAAGGAGAATGGCGGCTCTCCAACCTGTCCACACAAGGGCTGTGGCGCCGATCGCATCTACAGGATGACGGTCAATCGCAAGCTCAAGGATGGCTTCAAGGAGGTCTTGATCTTCAAGTGCGCAGCCTGCCGTCGCCAGTTTTCACCGACATCAGGGACTCCTTTGGGTCACCACAAGATGGAAGTCCGCGACTACCTTTATGCGATCGCACATTTTGTGAACGGCGTTAAGGGTCGAGCCGCCTTGGAGGCGGCAAGGACGATGGATGCCCAGGCCAAATCAATGTTTGTCCAGCATCACAAACTCCGGGAGGCGCTGACTACACTTGTTCGGACTCACCTGCTGACTGGCGAAGTCGAGATCGACGGTGCTGGTTTTGGCGGGAAGCGGCGGAAGGCCAACGAGGTGAAGAGGCGCCGTCATTCGAAGACGGTGCCCAAGGACCGAAATACAGTGATCGTCATGAGAGAACGTGGCGGCGAGACGCGCGCGTTCGTGGTGCCGCGAGAGGTGGATGCCTATGCCACTCTTTTCGCCAACATCAGCAGGACAGCGGTGGTCTTCGCCGATGAGGGTTCGGGCTGGACCGACCTGGATGCAAGCCACACTGTTCGCAGGATCAATCACTCGAAAGTCGGCTTCGTCACCGAGCACGCGAACACCAACCAAGCGGAGAGCTTCTTTTCTCGCATGCGTCGGGCCGCGATCGGTATCCATCACAGGCTGGCCGGTGATCACCTGACCACTTACGCGGTGGAAATGGCATGGCGGGAGACGCACAGCCGAGAACCGAATGGTACGCAGTTTACCCTGCTACTCGATGCCCTAAGCCATTGTGGGCAGTCGCCAAACTGGACGAACTATTGGGACTATCCTGGCCGAACCGCGTGACGGCCGATGGAATAACGTCTCGGCTGACTACCAGTTATCACGATCAGCCCTTCACGGCGGTTTTGCAGATTGATCGTGAAGTTCGCAGCCATCTGATTGATCTGTTTTCTCGTCAACGTCCGATCCGGTATTAGCCGCACCGCCACCACGTCAGCTAACTCCGTGGCGGTCATCGGCGTTGGCGACGAGCCCAACACCCGGAGCGCTTCACGAAGGAGCGCGCCCTGTGGCAAATCTCCCCACGGCTTGGTTCTGCGCAATACTGGCGTCTTCGGCTCGACCCACGTCGGGTCGAGAAGGCGTATGCAATAGGCGAGGCTTCTAAGCTGGGCGAGCAACGCGTCTGATCCCTGGGTAGGGTCCTGTAGTCGCCGCAGGTCGCCTAGTAGCCGGCGGTACTCCAGTGTCAGCCTTTTCGTTTGGTGGACCGTCATCGCCGGATCATTGCGGCGGCCGGTTTAACGCTGTCTTTCGCTCAAGGCTTATGGGTGTGTTTGCTACAGGATTCCGGAATTCGGATCCCAGGCCCTCGACAGCCTGCGCGCCCCGCTCGAAACCGGCGAGATCGTCGTCGCCCGCGCCAATGCCCACATCCGCTACCCGGCCCGGTTCCAGCTGGTCGCCGCCATGAACCCGTGCCGCTGCGGGCTGGGCGGCGGGGGAAAGGGCGCCTGCGGCAAGGCCCCGCGCTGCCAGCGCGACTATCAGAACCGCATCTCCGGCCCGATGTTCGACCGCATCGACCTGACCGTCGAGGTGCCGCCCGTCACCGCCGCCGACATGGCCCTGCCCCCGCCCGCCGAGGGCACGGCCGAGGCCTCGGCCCGCGTCGCCGACGCCCGCGCACAGCAGGCCGACCGCCTGGCCCGGGCCGGCCTCGATCCCACGACCGCCCGCGACCAGGCCGTCAACGCCCGCATCGGCGGCGAATGGCTGGACCGTTTCGCCACGCCCGACGAAGCCGGTCGGGCCCTGCTGATGCGCGCGGGCGAAGCCGGCGGCCTGACCGCCCGGGGCTGGACCCGCACCGTCCGCCTGGCCCGCACCATCGCCGACCTGGACGGGTCCACCGGCGTCCTGCGCCGCCATATCGCCGAGGCCCTGATCTACCGCCGCACCACCGTGGGCGCCCAGGCCGATTTCGACCGCCAGGCCGCGCGACACGACGCCTTCGCCGCCTTCTAGACCAATCGGCACCTGACGGGATGCATCGGGGTGACAAGAGGTTCATCACAAAGACCACGAAGGAACCACGAAGGGCACGGCGAGACCGAAGGGCGTTCGATGTCATGGCTTGTGAACCTCGGCACCGGGTGATGGACGAAAGGCGGCTGCGCCGCCTTCCTGTCGACGTCCGCGAGCGCGATCCCTTCGTGTCCTTGGTGGCCTCTTGGTGCTCTTTGTGATGAACCCTTGGGGCTCGCCGCCCCAACTCAGCCGTCGACGCCCTAGGCTTGGCTCGTTCAGCTTCGATCCCTCTCCCAGGGGGAGAGGGCTTGAGGCTCGGCAAGCGTAGCGCGCCGCTAAGCCGAAAGGGTGAGGGGTCACGGTGCCAGCCGTTGAGAGCACAACCCCTCACCCTTTCGCGCAAGTCCGATCGCTTCGCTCTCGGGCGCTCAAGCCCTCTCCCGCCGGGAGAGGGACCGCATCTGAAGTCATCAGCGATCGATTGAGCCCGCCTTAACCCCTCCTGTGTCAGCGTCCGTGCATATCGGAGGCGGGCATGGCACGACGCACGGTCGCAGAAGCGACGCAGGACACCCCAACCGGCGGCGCGGACCCGTTCCTGCGCCTGATGAGCCACGAGATGCGCACGCCCCTGAACGGGGTCATCGGCATGCTGGGCCTGTTGACACGCACCCGCCTGGACGGCGCCCAGCGCGCCTATGCCGAGGCCGCGCGCGATTCCGCCGAACACCTGCTGGGCCTGGTCAACGACCTGCTCGACTACGCCCGGCTCGAGGCCGGCAAGCTGGAGTTCGACACCGCCCCCGTCGATCTGGAGGCCCTGGTCCGAGGCGTCGCCGAACTGCTCAGCCCCCGCGCCCACGACAAGGGGCTGGAGATCGTCTGGTCCATCGCGCCCGAGGCCGTCGACGTCATGGCCGACGAGGGCCGCCTGCGGCAGGTCCTGTTCAACCTGGCCGGCAACGCGGTGAAATTCACCGAGACCGGCGGCGTCCGCATCACCGTCGAACGCGCCGGCGGCTCCATCGCCCGGCCCAAGCTCGCCTTCCTGATCGACGACACCGGCCCCGGCATCCCCGTCGAGGCCCGCGCCCGCATCTTCGAGGAGTTCGGCCACGTCGACGCCTCGGACGCCACCCGCTTCGGCGGCGCGGGCCTTGGCCTGGCCGTCGTCCGCCGCCTGGCCCAGGCCATGGGCGGCACCGTCGAGGTCGCCGACCGCCCCGACGGCCCCGGCTCACGCTTCCGCTTCCAGGCCGCCTTCGACCGTGCCAGGGATCGCCCTGAACGCGGCCAGCCCCTGGCCGAGGTCGCCGTCTCCGTCACCAGCCCCGACCCCTTCGTCCATCAGGCCGCCGTCGCCCAGATCACCGCCAGCGGCGGCACCGTCACCGCGGGCGCCGACATCCAGCTGATCGACCACGCCCAGGCCCGCCTCGACGGCACCGCCATGGTCACCGGCCCGCGCGGCGGCCGCGCCATCGTCCTGCTCAAACCGTCCGAGCGCGACCTGATCGCCCGCTATCGCGGCCTCGGCTTCCACGGCTATCTGATCAAGCCGCTGCGCCGCGCCTCCATGGCCGAGCGCGTCCTGGCCGCCGTCGGCACGGCCACGGCCACCCCCTTTCGGGGCCTGCCGCCCGAGGACGACCGCGTCGTCCAGGTCCGCTTCGCCGGCATCCGCGTCCTGCTGGCCGAGGACAACCCCGTCGGCGCCCTCCTTGCCAAGACCCTGCTCCGCCGCGAGGGCTGCGTCGTCGAGACGGCCGCCACCGGCGACGAAGCCGTCGCCGCCTGCAAGCGGGCCCGCTACGACCTGGTGTTCATGGACATGCGCATGCCCGGCATGGACGGCCCCGGCGCGACCCGCGCCATCCGCGCCGCCGGCGACCACACCCCGATCGTCGCCCTGACCGCCAACGCCTTCGCCGAGGACCGCAAGACCTGTCTGGAGGCCGGCATGGACGACCACCTGACCAAGCCTCTGGAACCCGACGCGCTCAGATCGGCCCTGACCCGCTGGACGAACCGGCCGGAGCGCGCCAAGGTCGTCAACGCATAAGCCGACGCGGGGGCGTCCGCCGGAGACGCCGACCTTCATGACGAACCCACCGCCGCCGAACGGCACCACCGGCCCTCTGTCGCGTGGCACCGAGGGGGCCACCCCTATCGACGCCCTTGACGGTCCGCCGCCGCGCAAGGCTGTCGGCGCGATGGACGTACTCCGATCGATCGGTCGGGCCCGCGTCCTGGTTATGCTGCTGATCGGTTTCGGATCCGGCCTGCCCTTCTTCCTCATCGGCAACACCCTGGGCCTGTGGCTGGCCGAGGACGGCGTGGATCTGGCAACGATCGGTTTCATCTCCTGGGTCGGTCTCGCGCTGTCGTTCAAATTCCTCTGGGCTCCGGTGATCGACCGCTTCGACGCGCCCCTGCTCGGCCGGTTCCTGGGGCGGCGGCGCGGCTGGCTGCTGCTATCCCAGCTCCTGGTCGCCGTCTCGATCATCGCCATGGCCCTGACCGGGCCCCAGGGCGGGCTGACCATGCTCGGCATCGCCGCCCTGGTGACGGCCTTCTCCGCGGCGACCCAGGACATCGTCGCCGACGCCTTCCGCATCGAGAGTGCGGGCGACGACGAGGATCAGGCCCTGTTCACCTCCGCCTTCCAGCTGGGCTACCGCTTCGCCATTCTGGCCGGCAACGCCCTGATCCTGATCGTGGCCGCCCAGATCGGCTGGGCGAACGCCTATATCGTCTGGGGCGTCGGCATGGGTCTGGCCATGCTCGCCACCCTGTTCGCCCGTGAGCCGGTGGACCGGCGCGACCTCGGCGACGCGATCGGCGACAAGAAGCCCTGGACCCTTCGCGGCATGTTCGATGCCGTCGTCGGCCCGTTCCTGGCCTTCTTCAAGACGCATGGTTCGGTGGCGCTGCTGATGCTGGCCGCCATCAGCCTGTATCGCTTGCCCGATTTCGTCATGGGCCCGATGACCGGCCCCTTCTATCTGGAACTCGGCCTGACGCTGGAGGGTATCGCCGCCATGCGTCTCAGCGCCGGTCTGGCCGGCACCATCATCGGCATCGTCACGGCGGGCCTGTTCGCCGTCCGTTTCGGCTTCGGATCGACCCTGCTGCTGGGGGCGGTGATCGGCCCGATGTCGAACCTCGGCTACACACTGCTGGCGATCACCGGCCTGTCGACGGAGGCCTTCGCCGCCGTGCTGTTCACCGAGAATTTCTCCGAAGGCTTCGCCGGTGCCGCCCTGGTCGCCTACATGGGCAGCCTGACCAGCATCGGCTACACGGCCACCCAGTACGCCCTGCTCAGCTCCTTCTACGCCCTGCTCGGCAAATTCTTGAAGGGCTTCTCCGGCGTCTGGGTCGAGGCCCTGCAGGCCGGCCGCACCCTGATGGAGGGCTACGCCCTGTTCTTCGCCTGCACGGCGGCCATCGGCATCCCCACCCTGATCCTGTGCTGGTTCCTTCAGCGCCACATGAGGAGCCGGGCGGCCCTGGTCGGGGTGTCGGGCCCTTAGGCCGGAATCTCCTCCCCATCGCCGAAGGGCGATGGGGATGGACAGACCGCGAAGCGGTCAGGAGGGGGCGAGACGATCTGGCCGATGAGCTCCGTTCCCGCGCCGGCGATGCATCCGGCGAACACTCACCCCAGCCACCGTCTCGCCCCCTCCGTCACGGCGCGTATCCGCGCCGCGCCACCTCCCCATTTGCTCCGCAAACGGGGAGGAGATGCCCCGCCAAATCACCGAACACCCGTATGCGGGCGATAGAACCTTCGCCGCTCCGGGGACCGGGGGCGCAAGCCCCCGCCCTTTGCGCCCCGGCGACGGGGTCGCTATACCCCGGCCAACCTCCCAAACCGCTTGAACAAAGGTAGCCCCGCATGGCCAAGATCAAGGTCGCCAATCCCATCGTTGACATCGACGGCGACGAGATGACCCGCATCATCTGGCAGATGATCAAGGACAAGCTGGTCTTCCCGTTCCTGGACCTTGAGCTCGACTATTACGACCTGGGCATGGAGAACCGCGACGCGACCGACGACCAGGTCACGATCGACGCCGCCCACGCCATTCAGAAACACGGCGTCGGCGTCAAATGCGCCACCATCACCCCCGACGAGGCGCGGGTCGAAGAGTTTGGCCTCAAGAAGATGTGGAAGTCCCCCAACGGCACCATCCGCAACATCCTGGGCGGCGTCGTCTTCCGCGAGCCGATCATCTGTTCCAACGTGCCGCGCCTGGTCCCCGGCTGGACCCAGCCCATCGTCGTCGGCCGCCACGCCTTCGGCGACCAGTACAAGGCCACCGACTTCCTGATGCCGGGCGCCGGAACCCTGTCGATCAAATTCGTCGGCGACGACGGTGCCGTGATCGAACACGAGGTGTTCAAGTCGCCGTCGGCCGGCGTGGCCATGGGCATGTACAACCTCGACGACTCGATCACCGAGTTCGCCCGCGCCAGCTTCGCCTTCGGCCTAGCGCGCAATTTCCCGGTCTATCTGTCGACCAAGAACACCATCCTGAAAGCCTATGACGGTCGCTTCAAGGACATCTTCCAGGCCATGTTCGACGCGGAATTCGCCGCCGAGTTCAAGGCAAAGGGCCTGACCTACGAACATCGGCTGATCGACGACATGGTCGCCGCCGCGATCAAATGGTCCGGCGGTTTCGTCTGGGCCTGCAAGAACTACGACGGCGACGTCCAGTCCGACGTGGTCGCCCAGGGCTTCGGCTCGCTGGGTCTGATGACCTCCGTCCTGATGACGCCGGACGGCAAGGTGCTGGAGAGCGAGGCCGCCCACGGCACCGTCACCCGCCACTACCGCCAGCACCAGAAGGGCGAGGCCACCTCGACCAACTCCATCGCCTCGATCTACGCCTGGACCCGCGGCTTCTCGCACCGCGCCAAGCTGGACGGCAACGCCGAACTGGCCCGGTTCGCCACTACCCTGGAGGAGGTCGTCGTCCAGACCGTCGAGGCCGGCCACATGACCAAGGATCTCGCGCTCCTGGTCGGCGACCAGCAGGGCTGGCTGACCACCGAGGGCTTCCTCGACAAGGTCGCCGAAAACCTGACCAAGGCCATGCCGGAGATCGCGGCGGCCTGAAATCCCCAGTCTGAACCCGAGCCCGTCGGTCGTTCGGCGGGCTCTTTCGGCTTCGGGGCTGGACCGATCGCCGCGGAGCGCGTTTGATCGGTTCGGTAGCGTGTGGAGGGATCGTGAAACGGCTGTTCGGTAGACTCTTCCTGGTGGCGCTGATCCTGGCGGTGATCGCCTTCTTCGCCGCGCCGCTGGTGGCCTTCTTTGCCATCCGTTCGGCCGCCGAGGCCAGCGACGTCCAGGGTCTGACGCGGCTGATCGACTTCACCGCCGTGCGCCAGTCGCTGCGCCCCCAACTGACCGAGCGGCGCGAGGCCCAGACCCCGCCGCCATCCTTCCTCGACGACCCCATCGGCGCGGTCCGCCGCCAGTTCGAGAACGCCACCGCCCCCGCCGGCCCCAACCCCGACGCCTACCTCACCCCCGCCGCTCTGTCCGGCCTGACGCGCGGCGAGGGCCGCTATGCCTCGGCCCGCACCGGGGTCGTCGATCTGGAGGCCGCGCCCTGGCCCCGTCCGGTCTATTGGGGCCTGCAAAGGGCTCGCATGGCCGTGTCGGATGACGGCGGATCGGACACGGTCTTCACCTTCGAACGGCGTGGGCCCTATGAATGGAAGCTGGTCCACATCGTTCTGCCGGACGGCGCGACTCCTGCCGTCCCCGCGCCGGCCGCCGGAGCCGTCCCGAAATGAAGCGACTGACCAAGCGGTTCTGGTGGGTGACCCTGGGCGTCAGCGCCGTGGTCCTGCTGATCCTGTTCGTGATCACGCCCTGGCTGGCGGTGAACGGCCTGATCCAATCCGCCAAGGCGGGAGACGCCGCCGGCCTGGAGCGCCGCGTCGACTTCCCGGCCTTCCGCGACAGTCTGAAGACCGAGCTGAACGCCCGCATGCGCGCCGAACTGCGTGAGGAACTGTCGGGCGAGGACAGCGCCCTGGCCTCGCTGGGCATGATCCTGGCCCCCCAAGTGGTTGATACGGCGGTCGACGCCTTCGTGACGCCCGAAGCTATAGCCTCAATGGTCCAGACGGCCGAGGCACCGGGCGATGAGGACGCCACGCCGGAACCCGCAAGCGAGGACGACGGCAGCGACATCCGCCAGTCCTACGGCTTTCGCGATCCCGATACGTTCGTGGTTACATTGACCGACCCGGACCGCCCCGGCCGCTCGCTGGACCTGCTGATGGAGCGCCGCAATCTGGTGCAGTGGAAACTGGCCGGCGTCGATCTGCCGGAATAATCTCCTCCCCGTTTTCGGAGCAAATGCGGAGGTGGCGCGGCGCGATTGCGCCGTGACGGAGGGGGCGACACCGGCCCGACCGATCAATCCCTCACCTCAACCACCGTCTCGCCCCCTCCGTCTCGTCGGCTGATCGCCGCCGAGCCACCTCCCCATTCGCGACGCGAACGCGGAGGACATCACTGCCCCGCGATCCAGGCGTCCATCCGCTGATCCAGCAGGTCCAGCGGTAACGGCCCGTCCACCAGCAAGGCGTCGTGGAAGGTCCGCACATCGAACCGTTCCCCCAGCGCCTGTTCCGCCCGCGAACGGATCTCCCGCAGCCGGATCTCTCCGATCTTATAGGCCAAGGCCTGACCCGGCCAGCCGATGTAGCGTTGCAGCTCGGTCTCGATATTGTGCGGGGCCAGGGCCGAGTTCTCGGTGAAACAGGCTCGCGCCTGTTCCGTCGTCCAGCCCATCCAGTGCATCCCCGTATCGGCCACCAGGCGACACGCACGCCACATCTCATAGGACAGCCGCCCGAACCGCTCCTCCGGCGTGCGATAGAAATTCATCTCCTCGCCCAGGTACTCGGCATACAGACCCCACCCTTCGGTGAAGGCGGTGACATTGGCGCTGCGCCGGTAGTAGGGCCCGGCCTCGGCCTCCTGCTGCAGGGCGATCTGCAGATGATGGCCGGGGACGGCCTCGTGCAGGGTCAGGGCCGGCAGTTCGTACAGCGGCCGCTGGTCTAGCCGGCCGGTGTTGACGATGTATCCGCCCGGCACCCCGTCCGACAGCGAGCCGCCGTTGTAACGCCCGGTGGTATAGGTCGCCTCGATCTCCTGGGGCACCGGCCGGACATTGTAAGTCAGGCGCGGCAGGGTCTTGAACAGAGCCGGCAGGCCGCCGTCGGCTCGTTTAGACATTTCCGACGCCTTCTCCAGCAACTCCTCGCGGGACTGGGCATAGAATTTCGGATCGGTCCGCAGATGGTTCAGGAAAGACGCGAAGTCCCCGGTCCAGCCCGCCGCCGCCATCTCAGTGTCCATGCGGGCGCGGATGCGGGCGACCTCATCCACCCCGATCTGGTGGATTTGGTCGGGCGTCAGGTCGGTGGTGGTGTAGCCCCGGGCTTGGAACGCATAGAATTCCTTGCCGCCCGGCAGGGTGCCGACGCCGACGGTTTCCGGCGCGGCGGGCAGGTAATCGTCCTCGACGAAATCGACCCAGGCCTGGCGGCGGGGCGTGATCTGTTCGGCGACGATGGCGGCGGCGCGGGCGCGCAGCTCGGCCTGGACCTCGGCCGGGATCGAGCCCGGCAGGGTGGCGAAGGGTTTCAGCAGCGGGTCGGTCTCGGGCGTGAAGGCCGCTTCGTTACGGAAATTCCCAAGCGCGCTCTCGACCACCGAGCGGGGCTGGACGAAACCGGTCCCAAGGCCGCGTCGCGCGTTCTCGAGCCCGGCGTCGTAAAAGGCCGAGAACCCGCCGAGCCGCGCCAGCCAGGCGTCGGCGTCGGCGCGATTGGCGATGCGGGTCACGCTGGCCAGATAGGCGGCGGACTGTCCCGGCCCGCCCTCGGAATCGAAGGCCAGGCGGCCGCTGTCATAGGCGATGGCCTCGATCGCCCGGTCGACGATCCGGGTCAGGAAGGCATGGTTCAGGGCGTCGTCGGCCGTCAGACCGGCGGCGTCTATGGCGGCCAGCCGGGTCTTGAACGCGGTCAGGGGCTGGACCTGCGCCTCCTCGAACGCCCGCGTCGGATCGGGCAGGCGCGACTTGGCGGCCTGGTCGCCCTCCTGACCGGCGGTGATCGGGTCCAGCGCCCGCAGATAGGCTTCATAGTCGGCCAGGATCGACGCCAGGGCCGGGTTCTCGGCCTGGGCCGCGGCGACGGGGGGCGTCTGGGCCAGAACCGGCGGGGCGGCGGTGGTCAGCAGAAGCGCGGCGAGGCCGGCGGCGGCCAGATGATTCATGCGTCAGTCCCCTTCGAACAAGGCGCGCATGGGGACCGATCGGACGGCCCGCGTCAATGGCGCGATCAGCCCGCCAGAGCCGCGCGCACCGCCGCCAGCCCGTCCTCGGCCTTGCTCCCGTCGGGCGCGCCGCCTTGCGCGAAGTCGGCCTTGCCGCCCGCGCCCTGGCCGCCCATCGCGATGACGGCGGCGCGGGCCAGATCGGCGGCGTTCACTCGGTCGGTCACGTCGGCCGTCGCCGCGACCGTGACCGCCGCCTTGCCGTCGGTGACGCCGATCAGGGCGACGACGCCGGAGCCGACCTGTTTGCGGAAATCCTCGGCCACGCCACGCAGGCCTTTGCCGTCGACGCCGTCCAAGACGCGGGCGATCAGCCTGATCCCGCCGATGTCTTCCGGCACCGCCGACGCACCCGAGCCGCCGCCCAGCGCCAACTGTTTCTTCAGGTCCGCGACCTGCTTCTCCAGCGCCTTGCGTTCGGTGGTCAGGGCCTCGACGCGGGCGGGTACGTCCAGCGGCTGGACCTTGAAGGTCTGGGCCAAGGACTTCGCCACTCCGGCCTGGGCCAGCAGATACTGGCGTGCGGCCTCCCCGGTCAGGGCCTCGACGCGGCGGATGCCGGCGGCGATGCCGGTCTCGGCCGTGATCTTGAACAGGCCGATGTCGCCGGTGCGGGCCACATGGGTGCCGCCGCACAGCTCCACCGAATAAGGCTGGTCACCGGTCAGGGACCGGCCCAGCGTCAGCACCCGCACTTCGTCGCCGTATTTCTCGCCGAACAGGGCGACGGCCCCGGCGGCGATGGCGTCCTGAGGCGCCATCAGTTCGGTCCTGGCGGGCAGGTTCTGGCGGATCACGGCATTGACCTCGGCCTCGATGGCCTCGATCTGGGCCTCGGTCACGGGCGCGTTGTGGCTGAAGTCGAAGCGCATGCGTTCGGCATCGACCAGCTGGCCCTTCTGGGCCACGTGGGGGCCCAGCACATTCTTCAAGGCCGCATGCACCAGATGGGCGGCGGAATGATTGGCGCGCGTCGTCAGCCGCGCCTCGGCCGCGCTGCGCAGCTGGGCGCGGGTGCCGACCATCAGGGTACCGGAGGTCACTTGGATCGTGTGGGCATATAGGTCGCCCGTCGGCTTCTGGACGTCCAGGACGCGAGCCGAGCCGCCGTCCCATTCGATCTCGCCGCGATCCCCGGCCTGGCCGCCGCCCTCGCCATAGAAGGGGGTCTGGTCGAACAGCACCTCGGCGGTCTGGCCGGTTTCGACGGTGTCGGCGGGGGCCCCGTTTTTCAGGATCGCCAGCACCTCGCCCGAGCCGTCCACGGCGTCATAGCCGGTGAAGACGGTCGGCCCGAGCCGGTCCTTCAGCGCCAGCCATTCATTGGTCGAGGCCGACTGGCCGGACCCTTTCCAGTTGGCCTTGCCGCGCGTCTTCTGTTCTTCCATGGCCGCGTCGAAGGCCTCGGTATCGACGGTGAAGCCGCGCCGGCGCGCCTCGTCCTGGGTCAGGTCCAGCGGGAAGCCATAGGTGTCATAAAGGGTAAAGGCCGTGCGGCCGGGGATGACCCCGCCCTCGGCCAGATCGGCCGTGGCGTTTTCCAGCAGGCCCATGCCGCGGCCCAGAGTGGTCCGGAACCGGATCTCCTCCTGTTTCAGCGTGTCCTCGATGGTCGCCTGGGCGCGGGCCAGTTCGGGATAGGCCCGGCCCATCTGATCGACCAGGGTCGGGACCAGCCGGTGCATCAGCGGATCGGCGGCCCCCAGCAGATGGGCGTGGCGCATCGCCCGGCGCATGATCCGGCGCAGGACATAGCCGCGGCCTTCGTTCGACGGCGTCACCCCGTCGGCGATCAGGAAGGACGACGACCGCAGATGGTCGGCGATGACCCGATGGCTGGGCGCCATGTCGCCGTTCGGGTCGGTCGAGGTCGCGTCGGCACTCGCCCCGATCAGCGTCTGGAACAGATCGATGTCGAACACCGAATTCTTGCCCTGCAGCACCGAGGCGATCCGCTCCAGCCCCATGCCGGTATCGACGCTGGGCTTGGGCAGGTCGCGAACGATCTCGTCGTTCTCCTTCTCGAACTGCATGAAGACGTTGTTCCAGATCTCGACGAAGCGGTCGCCGTCCTCGTCCGGCGAACCGGGAGGGCCGCCGGGGACGTGGTCGCCATAATCCCAGAAGATTTCGGTACAGGGCCCGCACGGGCCGTTGTCGCCCATGGCCCAGAAATTGTCCGATCCGGCGATGCGGATGATCTTGTCGTCGGAAAAGCCCGTGACCTTCTTCCAGATCGCGGCCGCCTCGTCGTCGTCGATATAGACGGTGACCAGCAGGCGTTTCGGATCGAGCCCGAAATCCTTGGTGACCAGGTCCCACGCGCGGTCGATCGCGTGCTCCTTGAAATAGTCGCCGAAGCTGAAATTGCCCAGCATCTCGAAGAAGGTCAGGTGCCGCGCCGTATAGCCGACATTGTCCAGGTCGTTGTGCTTGCCGCCGGCGCGGACGCATTTCTGGGACGTGGTGGCGCGCGGCGAGGGCGGCTTGGCCGCGCCGGTGAAATAGTCCTTGAACGGCACCATGCCGGCGTTGACGAACAGCAGGGTCGGATCGTTCTGCGGCACCAGCGGGGCCGAATGGATCTTCTGGTGGCCGTCGGCGGCGAAGAAATCCAGGAAGGTGGATCGGATGTCGTTGAGGCTGGCCATGAGGTTCGTCTGACGCGCGGGCGAAGGGGAGAAGTCGCGCGTCATATAGGGTTTTTCCGGGCGGTGCATCCTCTGGACCGCCGATCTCGCGTGCCGCCTCTCGCAAGCGTCGCCGCAGCACCTATGTCCCTCGCACCGCCGGGGCCGGCCCGGCCGAGGAGGACGATCCGATGAAGGCTCTGAACACCGCGGCCGTCGCCGCGCTTCTGATGACCCTGGCCGCCTGTTCCCCGGGCGAGACGACCCAGACCGACACCGCCGCCGCCGAAACCGCCCCGGTCCAGGCCAGCGCTGACGTCCACCCCTTCCGCATCGGTGCGCTGGAGGCGGTGTCCCTGCGCGACGGCGGGATGAGCGGCGTGCCCAATGACAACACCATCCTGGGCGTCGGCCTGACCCCGGCCGAGGTGTCCGCCGTGCTGACCGCCAACGGCCTGGCGGGCGACACCTTCGAGCTCAGCATCCAGCCGCTGCTGGTGCGCGACGGCGAACGGCTGGTCCTGATCGACGCCGGCGCGGGCGGCAACATGGGGGCCACGGCGGGCAAGCTGCCGGCCTCGCTGCGGGCCGCGGGGCTGGAGCCGTCGGCGATCACCGACGTGCTGATCTCGCACGGTCACGGAGACCATATCGGCGGGCTGGTCGATGCTTCCGGGGCCCTGACCTATCCCAATGCCACGATCCGGCTCAGCGCGCCGGAATGGACCGCGATCCAGGCCCAGGCCGAGATGGCCGACCTGGTCACGGCGATCACGCCCCGGGTCGAGACGTTCGAGCCGGGGGCCCAGGTCACGCCCTCGATCCTGGCCGTGCCGATCCAGGGCCATACGCCCGGCCACACCGGCTATGAGGTCCGCTCGGGCGAGGAGCGGCTGCTCTATATCGCGGACAGCGCGCACCATCATGTGGTCTCGGTCCAGCGCCCGGAATGGGCCAACAGCTTCGACGGCAATCCCCAGGCGATGCAGAGCCGCGTCGCCCTGCTGGAGCGGGCGGCGACCGAGAACCTGCGCCTGTATGCCGTTCACTTCCCCTTCCCGGGCACTGGGCGGGTGGAGAAGCGCGACGAAACCTATGTCTGGGTGCCGGACGCGCCCGCGACCTGATCAGGCGTCGGCGGGCACGGTTTCGATATCCGTTTCGCGCAACAGGCGGTCGAGCGTCAGCAACGGCGCTCCGGCCACCTTGGCATGGGCATAGTGGAAACAGTCGAAATTGCTGAGCGCGCGCTTGCCGAGGCCGTGCTGTTCCGCGACCGTAACGGCGTGAGCGAGCACGTCCCTCGAATTGCCCGGTTCGTGCAGTGCGATACGATTGGCGCACAGCCAGTCCACCACGACAGCCTTCGCCTGGGAGTAGGTACAGTCCAACTGGCCGGGGCGGGCCATGATCAACACGGCTTCCCAAGCCGCCAGAGCGGACGTGAACGGAGCCTCAGCCAGGTCCAGAGCGGATTGATAACATTCCGCCGTGTCCTCCCCTGCCATGATGGAAATAACGGCGCAGGCGTCCACGAACATCAGTCGTCTTCGCCGATCAGATCGTGGTCGAACTCATGATACGCACTTTGGGGTACAGGTTGGCGGTTCGGGGGAAACGACAGGCCATGCTCCTTCAAGATGCGTTGGGCGGATTCGATCGCGGTCTCGCGACGGGGCTCGGCTTTGACCGCCGCTTCCAGCGCGCTCTCGACAGCATCGCTGATGGTCACGCCACGCATTGACGCGAGTTGCCGCGCGAGTTGGTTGGCTCTGGGGCGGCGAATGCTCAGTGTGCTCATGGTTCGGCTCCTTGGGACGTACGTTAGCACGTTGCTGTATGACTCCCAACGCCGCGATTGACTCCACCTCCCAGCCCCGTCATAAGCCCCGCCTTCACGCCACCGGCTCCGTCGGCGGCGCGATCACACTACGGACGATGCGTGGACCGCCGTTGAGATCGCATTCCCATTTCCGGGGATGCCGGGCCGCATCAAGTTGAAGAGAACCAGATGTCCAAGCGCCACAGCGCCAAATACAAGATCGACCGCGCCATGGGTGAAAACCTGTGGGGCCGGTCCAAGTCCCCGGTCAACAAACGCTCCTACGGTCCCGGCCAGCACGGCCAGCGCCGCAAGAACAAGGTGTCGGACTTCGGCCTGCAGCTGAAGGCCAAGCAGAAGCTCAAGGGCTATTACGGCAACCTGACCGAAAAGCAGTTCCGCAAGACCTATGACGAAGCCGCCCGCCGCAAGGGCAACACGGCCGAGTCGCTGATCGGCCTGTTGGAAGCCCGTCTGGACGCGATCGTCTATCGCGCCAAATTCGTCCCGACCGTCTGGGCCGCCCGCCAGTTCGTCAACCACGGCCACGTCACCGTCAACGGCAAGAAGGTCAACATCGCCTCCTACCGCGTGAAGACCGACGACGTCGTCGTGGTCAAGGAAAAGAGCCGCAACATGGCCCTGGTCCTGGAAGCCCAGCAGTCGTCGGAACGCGACGTGCCGGACTATCTGGAGATCGGCGACCGCGGCTTCTCGGTCCGCTTCGTCCGCGCCCCGGAACTAGCCGACGTGCCGTTCCCGGTGAAGATGGAGCCGAACCTGGTCGTGGAATACTACGCGTCCTGATTTCGGCTACCGCCTTTCGCGCGACTTGAACCGCGAAGACAAATGGAACGGCCCCGGAGCGATCCGGGGCCTTTTCCTTGTTTCATAGGGTCGGCGTCAGTCACAACGCGGGTCGCCGGGACAAGTGGGAAGCTCGCTGCCTGTCGTTGGCGGACCGGGCGGTGGCGGCGGTGGGGGAGGGGGTGGCACGGCTCCCGGATCGACTCGATCGATGAGGCAACAGCTCGCCATCGGCGCGAACATCAGACAAACGATCAATCGACCGGCCCATCGGCCTCGGCGTGTAAGCGATCTCACGTCTCGTCCCTTCCAAAGTCCGAGGTGACTGTTCGCCAGCGTTGCGACCGAAACGCTGCATCGTCAATAACAATGTTCGACTAATCCTTCAGCGTTCGCAGATCAGCAGTGCGTATCCTGCCGTCTCCAGGCGCTGGGCAAGCCAGGGAACGTGTGGCCCCTCGCCGGGCGATCGAAGATCCAGCCGGCAAACAGCGACCTTTTCGCCGTCCGAATGCAACTGGTAGCGAAACCTCAGTGTCAGGGTCTCCATGCTGTCGAGGGCGACCGCGGCACTGGCGAAATCCACGAAGGCCTCGCAGCCGCCGCGCGCGCCGCAATTTCCCCGTTCCAAGGTGAAGCCGACATACTCCGATCTCGACGCGCCGCCCGGAACGTCCAGCGTGCGTCGCGACTCCTCGATAGCCAGAAACCGCCCGTTTCGGACACATCGGGCGGTTACTGGGCATTCCGTCTGTTGACGTTCGGCGTCTTCGCTGAAGACCGGCGTGATCAGCACCTGATAGTTGAAGGCCGGATCGACGGCCTGAGGGGTCTCGATCTCCATTGTGATGCGGGTGACGACGTCGCCGTAGTTGCCGCTGGCGGAGTTCACCAGCGACGTGTCCACACCCGCCGTCAGCACCGCGCCCTTGCCCGCATCGCGATAGAGGAAAACACTGTCTGGCGGCACGGCCGTGACCACCGACCCCCGGATCGCGAACCAGGCTCCGGCCAGAACCGTCGTCACCGACAGCAGCAGCGCCGCGCCGGCGATCATCACCTCGGGTCGCAGGGTCAGCGGGCGGTGGTTGCGCGTCTTCCAGAACACCGTGGTCGGCCCCGAAGCGGCCCCTGCGCCGCTTGCGTCATTCTGCCACCGAACGACGATTGGCCAAAGGGCTTCGGATCAGCGCGCCTCGAAGGTCGGCAGCATCGTCGCCGGTATCCGCTGCGGCCTCAGCGTCGTCGCATCGACCAGGCACCATTCGCTGACGCCCTGGGCGCACAGCCGCCCCTGGCCGTCCTCGATGCGGACATAGCGGTTGAAGCGCGGCCCCTGCGGGTCACCGACCCAGGTCCTGGCGACGACCCCGGTCTCGTCCGGACCGATGCCGCGCAGATAGTCGATCTCGTGCCTCAGGGCGACCCAGGACCAGCGGGCGCGGGTGTCGGCGTCGAAGCGGGCGTTCCAGTGGGCGGTGCCGGCGTCCTGCAGCCAGCCGACATAGACGACGTTGTTGACGTGGCCGTTGGCGTCGATGTGATCGGCACGGATCGTCAGGGGCACGACGAAGACCTCGCGGTCCTCGCGCGGGGTCAGAGGCGCGCGGGCCATCCGATCAGGCCTGGCCGGTGGCGATGCCCTTCTCGGTCATCAGGGCCCGGAGCTCGCCGGCCTGGAACATCTCGCGCACGATGTCCGAGCCGCCGACGAACTCGCCCTTCACATAGAGCTGCGGGATGGTTGGCCAGTCGGTGAAGCTCTTGATGCCGTCGCGCAGGCCGTCGTCCTGAAGCACGTCCACGCCGACGAAGGGCACGCCGACGTGATCCATGATCTGGACCACCAGCGAGGAGAACCCACAGCGCGGGGCGTCCGGCGTGCCCTTCATGAACAAGACGACGTCATGCTCGCTCACCGTCTGGGCGATGAACGCATGGATCGGGTCGGCCGTCGGCGCTTGAGCTTGATCGGTCACAGGGCACACCTTCTGGAACAGGTGCGTCAGCTATGCACCCCGAGGCCGGGGGTCAAGGTCGCCGCCGCGATCAGGCCGCCTGGGCGTTGACCCCGGTCGAGATGCGAGCCATCTCGATCTGGGCCGAGAGGCCGGGGGGCATGTCGCGCTCGGGCACGGCGGCCAGGACGGCGATCTCGTCGGGTCCATTGGCGTGGACCATGACGCTGCTGATGGACGGATTGGTCATGGCGTGACCCAGGCAGATGGCCTGGGCGGTCCAGTTCGGGGTCTGGTGCAGGAAGGCGAAGGTGCCGGCACCCGCCAGTGGATCGTTCTTCGCCCGGCCGGAGCCCAGGCCGAAGAGGCCCTTCTTCTGCCGGGCCGCGTGCAGCGAGGCCGTGTCCTTGGGGGTGTGCAATTCCTTGGGGAAATAGTTGTAGGTCATGATCGCCATGTCCTGTTCGCGGGCGGCGCGGACCCGCGACTGCACCCGCCAGTCGCTGTAGACGTGGAACGGTGTCATCAGCACGTCGAAGGCCCCGGTCGAAACATAGGCGTCCATCACCACGTCGCCGCCCGACACGCCCAGCAGCTTGACCCGCTGGGTGGCGCGCAGGGCCTTGAGCGCCTGCAGCGAGGACTGGGCCAATTCCTCCTCGGCCGGCTGGTCCAGGATGGCGGTGTCGAACCAGCCCAGGCCCGAGATGTGCAGGGCGCGATCGATGCCGCCCGTCATGCCCTCGGCCGAGAAGTCGCGCTCGCTGCCGCGCCGGCCGTCGCCGGTGCCCAGGGTCAGGGTAACGTTCAGCAGCTTGCGATCGACATTGGCCAGGGCCTTGCCGACGACCTCGGCCAGGACGGGGTCGGTGGTCTGCAGAACATAGGAGTTGATGCCGGCTTCCAGCGCCGCGAAGATCAGCTCCTCGGCCGAGCCGGAGCCCTTGGACAGCGCCTGACGTCCCAGGCCCAGGGTCAGGACCGAGACGGCCGAGCCAGAACTGCCGAACGGACGATAACGCATGGGGTCAGGCTCCTATCGGGGCTGAGGTCTCGAGCGCGAGCGCGTGCAGCTCGCCGCCCATCCGGCCCTTCAGGGCGGCATAGACCAGCTGATGCTGTTTCACGCGCGGCAGCCCCTGAAAGGCCGTCGAGACGATGCGGGCACGGTAGTGATCGCCGTCGCCGGCCAGGTCGTCGATCTCGATACGCGCATCGGGGAAGGCTTCCTCCAGATGGGCGCGCAGGGTTTCGACGGGCATGGGCATGGCGGGCGGATTCCGGGACTTTGCGCCGCCAATGTGCCGCGTAAACCTTAATGGCTGGCTACGCGATGCGCGGCCGTTCCAAAAGCACGATGTCCTCGCCCCGGTATCGGCCCTGGGCATAGGGCCGATAGCCGACCCGCTCGGCCAGTTTGAACGACGGCGCATTGTCCGGCCCGATCATGCAGACGGTGCGCGGCACCGGCAGGTGCCCGTCGGCCCAGGCCAGGACCGCCTCCAGCCCCTCGCGGGCCAATCCCTGGCCCTGAAACGGCGTGCCGATGCCCCAGCCCAGTTCCGGCGCGTCGAACGGCGGGTCCAGTTCCCGCCGATAGTCCAGCACCCCGACCGAACCGACATAGGCCCCGCCGTCGGTCATCCGCATCGACCAGTTGCCGTAGCCGACCACGGCCCAGTGGCCGATGTCGCGCAGCGTCCGCGTCCAGACCTCCTCGGGGCCCAGCGACCGGCCCATGACAAAACGCGTGAAGTCCGCATCGCCCCACAGCGCCAGCTGGTCGTCGAAATCCTCGGCCGTGACGGGGCTCAGCGTCAGGCGAGGCGTGGTCAGGACGGTCACATCAAACCCAGTTGCTTGAGGCTGGAGACACCGTCGCGGCCGACGATCAGGTGATCGTGGACCTCGACGTTCAGGGTGTGGCCGGCGCGGACGATCTCGCGGGTCATGTCGATGTCAGCCCGGCTCGGCGTCGGATCGCCCGACGGATGGTTGTGCACCAGGATCATGGCGCTGGCCGACAGCTCCAACGCCCGCCGCACGACCTCGCGCGGATAGACCGGGGCGTGATCGACCGTGCCCCGGTTCTGGATCTCGTCCAGGATCAGCTGGTTCTTCTTGTCGAGGTAGAGCACGCGGAACTGCTCGCGCGGCTCATGCTGCAAGGCGACCCGGACATAGGCCAGCAGCGCCGACCAGGACGAGATCACCGGCCGTTTCGCCGTCGGTTCCTTCGCCACCCTGCGAGCCGTATCGAAGATCAGCATAAGGTCCAGCGCTGCCGCCCGACTGGCCTTTCCCCGGGCATAGGCCATGGACTGGGCGACCTGATCCTCGATCGCCTCCAGACTGGCCGCGCCGATCCCTTCCAGACTGCCGAACCGGGTCAGCAGATCCTTGGCCAGGGCTTTGGTATCCCTGTACGGGATGCTGCGGAACAGCAGCAGTTCCAGCAGCTCATAGTCCGGCAGGGCCACGACGCCGCCCGCCGCCGCGCGGTCGCGCAGCCGCTCGCGATGGCCGGTATGGCGCGGTCTGGCCTTGGCGGTGGACGTGTCGGTCAAGCGGCCTCGCGATCGGACGGCGGCCGAACGGTAGCGGGTGGCGCGGATCGATCAAGCCCGCACGATCCAGAACGCGGTTCCGTCAATTTCGTGTTAAGCCTGTCCGGTCACCACACGTTGATCCGCACACGCTATGGACGTCGGATGTTTCAGGAGAAGGCCGCCCTCGACTTCGTGACCGCCATGCCCGACCGGCGCCGGTCAGCGCGACCGCCGTTCCGGCGCGAGCGGCGGGCTGACGAGCGCGTCACCCTGCTGGGCGAACCGATCGACCTGATCCGCCCCGAGGAGCTGATGCTCCAGATCGAACAGTGGATTGCCGAAGGGGCCGGCCGGCAGATCGTGGCCAACCATAATCTGCACAGCCTGTATCTGATCCGGCGCGATCCGGGCATGCGTCGGTTCTACGACCAAGTCGATCTGATCCAGCTGGATTCCACGCCGCTGGTCCATTTCGGGCGGCTGCTCGGCTTATCAAGCCAGCCCTTCCACCGCTGCACCTATCTGGACTGGCGCGACCATTTCTGGAGCCTGGCTAACCGCAGAGGCTGGCGAATCATGTTCGTCGGCGGCGCGGCGGGCGTGGCCGAGACGGCGGCCAAGCAGCTAGGCGAGCGGTATCCCAATGCGATGATCGGCACGCAAAACGGCTATTTCGACGCCACGCCGGGGTCGGACGGCAATGCGGCGGTGCTGGAGGCGGTCAGGGACTTCGCGCCCGACGTGCTGTTCGTCGGCATGGGCATGCCGCGCCAGGAACTGTGGATCGCCGACAATCTGTCCGACCTGCCCCAGGCGGTGATCCTGCCGATCGGGGCGGCGTTCGACTATGAGGCGGGGGCCCAGAAGGCGGCCCCGCGCTGGATGGGCAAGGTCGGTCTGGAATGGCTTTTCCGCCTCGCCAGCGATCCGAAACGGCTTTTCGTCCGCTACTGCGTGCAGCCGTGGTTTCTGCTGGGTCCGGCGCTCCGGGATGTCCAGGCGGCGGGGCGCCGTCGCCAGACGTGACGGGCGGGGCCGCAAGTCCTATCTGCGGCCAATGACTCCAGCCTCACCCACCGCCGCCGTCCTGATCATCGGTGACGAGATCCTGTCCGGCCGCACGGCCGACACCAATCTGAACACGATCGCGCGGTTCGTGACGGCGCTGGGCATCGACCTCAGGGAGGCGCGCACCGTCGGCGACGTGCCCGGCCAGATCGTCGAGGCCCTGAACACTCTCAGAGCGTCGCACGACTATGTGTTCACCACCGGCGGCATCGGCCCGACCCATGACGACATCACCGCCGACTGCGTGGCCGAGGCCTTCGGCGTGCCGCTTCGCGAACACCCCGATGCCCTGACGATCCTGAGCCGGCGTTATGGCGACGACTTCAACGCGGCGCGGCGGCGGATGGCTCGGGTGCCCGAGGGCGGGACGCTGATCGCCAATCCGGTGACCGACGCGCCGGGCTTCCAGATCGGCAATGTCTTCGTCATGGCCGGCGTGCCCAGGATCATGACGGCGATGCTGGAGGACGTGGCCCCGCGCCTGCGCACCGGCACGGTGGTCACGGCGCGGACGCTCAAGGTCTCCGGTGTCGGCGAGGGCGCGGTGGCGGAAACCCTGGGTCAGGCGGCCCGGGCCCACCGCGATCTGTCGTTCGGCAGCTACCCGTTCGGCCACGGCTCGATCGGCGAGATGGGCACCAACCTGGTCGTGCGAGGTCGCGACGCGGCGGCCGTCGACGCGGCCATGGAGGCGCTGCGGGCCGAGTTGACGGCCCAGGGGATCGTGACGAGCGACGGCTGATCCGGCCCGCCGCCCTCCCCCCCCCTCGCAATCGTCACGCTTGATGCCCACTCTTCGGATCGACGGCACGGGGGCGACGGATGGCTGAAGCGGCGAGCATGGGTCTGGGCCACGCGGTGGGGCTGCTGGGGGCGGCGGTTATCGCCGTGCCCCTGTTCCGCAAGTTCGGACTCGGCGCGGTGCTTGGCTATCTGGCCGCCGGACTGGTGCTGGGCCCGTTCGGCTTCCGGCTGGTCGAGGACGCCGAGGCCGTGCTGCACGTCGCCGAACTGGGCGTCGTCATGTTCCTGTTCATCATCGGGCTGGAGATGCGGCCGCAGCGGCTGTGGAGCCTGCGCCGCGAAATCTTCGGCCTGGGCCTGCTTCAGGTCGTGGTCTGCGGCGGCCTGTTGACCCTGACGGCCATGGCGTTCGGTTTCGCGCCCGAGATCGCCTTCATCGGCGCCATGGGCTTCGTCCTGTCGTCCACCGCCGTGATCATGCAGGTGATGGACGAACGCAACGAGATCAACACGCCGCACGGCCAGCGCGCGGTGTCGATCCTGTTGCTGGAAGACCTGGCCATCGTGCCTCTGCTGGCGCTGGTCGCCGTCATGGGTTCGTTGCTCGGCACGGCGACCGAGGGGCCACCCCTGTGGCAGACGATCGGCCTGGCGGTCGCCGCCGTCGTCGGCGTGTTCCTGGCCGGCAAGTTCGCGATCAATCCGCTCTTCCGCATCCTGGCCAAATACGGCGGGCGTGAAGTCATGCTGGCCGCCGCCCTGCTGGTGGTGATCGGCGCGGCCTGGGCCATGTCGCTGGGCGGCTTGTCCATGGCCATGGGGGCGTTCCTGGCCGGGGTGCTGCTATCGGACTCCACCTTCCGGCATCAGCTCGAGGCCGACGTCGATCCGTTCCGTTCGATCCTGCTGGGCCTGTTCTTCCTCAGCGTCGGGATGTCGTTGAACCTGGCGGTCGTCGTCGCCGAATGGCCGATCGTTGTCGGTGGCGTGATCGCCTTCATGGTCGTCAAGGGGATCGGCATCTATGCCGTCGCCCGCGTCTTCAAGGCCCGCCACCCGGAGGCCCTGGAACGCGCGGCCCTGTTCGCCCAGGGCGGCGAGTTCGCCTTTGTCCTGTACGCCGCCGCCGTCACCGCCGGCATCTTCGGCGGCCAGACCTCGGCCATCATGACGGCCCTGGTCATCCTGTCGATGCTGATGACGCCCCTGGTCACGGTCGTCGTCACACGGATGCTGGCCGCGACCTCGCGCATCACCCAGGAGGACATGGAGGGCATCGACCACGCCCGGGGCCTGCGCGAACGGGTGCTGATCATCGGCTTCGGGCGCTTCGCCCAGGTGGTGTCCCAGCCGCTGCTGGCCCGTGACGTCGACGTTTCCATCATCGAGAATGACGTCGAGATGATCCAGGCCGCCGCCCAGTTCGGCTTCAAGGTCTATTACGGCGACGGCTCGCGGCTGGACGTGCTGCGCGCCTCCGGGGCCGCCGAGGCCGAAACCATCCTGGTCTGCGTCGACAAGCCCGAGGTGGCCGACCGCATCGTCGAACTGGCCCGCGCCGAATTCCCCCTGACCAAGCTGTTCGTCCGCGCCTTCGACCGCGGCCATTCGCTCAGGCTGATCGAGGCGGGGGTCGAGTACCACATCCGCGAGACCTTCGAATCGGCCCTGAAGTTCGGCGAACAGGTGCTGATCGACCTGGGCTTCAACGCCCAGGACGTGGCCGAGACCATCGAGGACGTGCGCCGCCGCGACGAGGACCGGCTGGTCATGCAGGTCTCGGGCGGCATCACCGCCGGCCGCAATCTGATGCGCGGCAATGCGGTCACACCCCAGCCCGCCCCCTACGTCAAACCCCGCCGCGAGGGCCAGGTCTTCGACGAGGATGGCGACCGCATCGACGCCTGATAGATTACTCCCTCTCCCAGAGGGAGAGGACTTGAGCGCCCGAGAGCCGAAGGCGATCGGTCTTGCGCGAAAGGGTGAGGGGTTAAGCCCTCACCGTTCAGACCGTGACCCCTCACCCTTTCGGCTAGCGCATCGCTGCGCTCTGCGAGCCTCAAGCCCTTTCCCGCTGGGAGAGGGAAGTCTCGACTGCTACGATTTTGCCAGTACCCATCCCCCAAGCCCCATTACCCTTATCCCGTGCATGGCCTTGACTCCCAGCATGGCCGGGGCCATCTCGCCCGTTCGGATCACGATGCTTTCGCGCGCGAGGTCGAGAAGACGGCGGCTCAGTTCCGGCCTGTTCTTCCTGGCGATGACACGCCCCTCGTCGAAGTTCTGGTCCTGTGGCCCTGAGCCCTGTCTCCGTCTTCGGTGCTCCGAGGCCGGATCATCAGGCGTGGGATCGGGCCGGGCAGACGAGAGATTTTCGGGATGGCGTGGTCGCTTCGTAACAAACACGAGGCGGAGGCGTTGTCTTTTTCAATGATGTTGCATTTTTGCCGTGACCCTCGCGACCGCGACGTCCGGCATGGAGACGAGACTGGATGAGCGCTCAAACGGAGACGCAGGACACCGAAGTTCAGTCGGATGGGCCGCTGCTCGACCTGACCGACGCCGGGGTCAAGAAGTTCATCAAGCAGGCCAAGGCGCGCGGCTATGTGACGATGGAGGAGCTGAACAAGGTCCTGCCGTCCGAAGAGGTCACGCCCGACGCGATCGAAGACACGCTGGCGATGCTGTCGGAGATGGGCGTCAACGTCGTCGAGGCCGAGGAGGATGCCACCGAAGCCCAGTCCACCGAGGTGGCCGAGCGCGCCGATACCGAAGTTTCGGCCGAGAACGCCAAGCCGACCTACGACCGCACCGATGACCCCGTGAGGATGTATCTCAGGGAGATGGGGAGCGTCGAGTTGCTCTCGCGAGAGGGCGAGATCGCCATCGCCAAGCGGATCGAGGCCGGCCGGGATGCGATGATCTCGGGGTTGTGCGAGAGCGCGCTGACGTTCGAGGCCATCATGGTGTGGCGCGACGAACTGGCCAACAATCGTATCCTTCTGCGCGAGGTCATCGACCTGGACGCCACCTATGGCGTGGTCAATCCGGCGTCCCTGCCGCACAATCAGAACCCGGCCACGGCTGACCCTGGCATCGAACAACCCCCTGAAAAGGAAGAAAAACCCGAGGGCGAGGGAGAGGGGGACGATGAGGATGAGGATTTCGACGATGGCGGCGGGCTGTCGATATCGGCGCTGGAGGCGGAGCTGCGCGACGGCGTCATGGAGACGCTGGACGCGATCGCGGGCGATTTCGATGCGTTCCGCAAGCTGCAGGAGAAGCTGGTCGAGGAGCGGCTGAAGGGCGAGGACCTGAACGCCAAGGACCGCAAGGCGTATGAGGCGCTGTCGGGCGGCATCTCGGACCGGCTGAAGACGGTCAAGCTGAACAACAACCGGATCGAGGCGCTGGTCGAACAGCTGTATGCGATCAACAAGCGGCTGATCGGGCTGGAGGGGCGGCTTCTGCGGCTGGCGGACAGCTACGGCATCAGCCGGCCGGAGTTCCTGAAGGCCTATTTCGGCCAGGAGCTGGACCCGAACTGGTCCGAAAACGTCAAGGACATGGGCGTGCGCTGGACCAAGTTCAGCGAGAACGAAGCCACGCAGATCGCCACCATCCGGGGCGATGTCGCCGCCGTGGCGACCGAGGCCGGCTTGCCGATCGACGACTATCGCCGCATCGTCCAGACAGTGCAGAAGGGCGAACGCGAGGCCCGCCAGGCCAAGAAGGAAATGGTCGAGGCCAATCTGCGCCTGGTGATCTCGATCGCCAAGAAATACACCAACCGCGGCCTGCAATTCCTCGATTTGATTCAAGAGGGTAACATCGGGCTGATGAAGGCGGTCGACAAGTTCGAGTACCGCCGCGGCTACAAGTTCTCGACCTATGCGACCTGGTGGATCCGCCAGGCGATCACCCGCTCGATCGCCGACCAGGCGCGGACCATCCGCATCCCGGTGCACATGATCGAGACGATCAACAAGATCGTGCGCACCTCGCGCCAGATGCTGCACGAGATCGGCCGCGAGCCGACGCCGGAGGAACTGGCCGAGAAGCTGGCCATGCCGCTGGAGAAAGTGCGCAAGGTCCTGAAGATCGCCAAGGAGCCGATCAGCCTCGAGACCCCCATCGGCGACGAGGAGGATTCGCACCTGGGCGACTTCATCGAGGACAAGAACGCGATCCTGCCGATCGACGCGGCGATCCAGTCCAACCTGCGCGAGACCACGACGCGGGTTCTGGCGTCGCTGACGCCGCGCGAGGAGCGGGTGCTGCGCATGCGCTTCGGCATCGGCATGAACACCGACCACACCCTGGAAGAGGTCGGCCAGCAGTTCTCGGTCACCCGCGAACGCATCCGCCAGATCGAGGCCAAGGCGCTGCGCAAGCTCAAGCACCCCAGCCGGTCGCGCAAACTGCGCAGCTTCCTCGACAGCTGATCCCGTCCCTTTCTCCCTCCCCTTCAGGGGAGGGCGGCTGACGCGCAGCGGCAGCCGGGTGGGGGCGGCCTTGCACGGGCGGGGGTTCCTCCCACCCGCTCGCTGCGCGAGCCCCCTCCCCCGGCGGGCAGGGGATTGCGCAACGGCCCAGCCGTTCACACGTTCGGGCGTCAGCGTATCCCCGCCCACTCTCCCCCAAGGACATCGCTATGCCCATCGCCACACGCGCCTTTGCCGCGACCGCTTCCGACCAGCCGCTGACGCCCTACAGCTTCGAGCGGCGCGATCCGGGGGCCGAGGATGTGGCGATCGAGATCAAATATGCCGGGGTCTGTCACTCGGACCTGCACATCGTCCAGAACGACCTGGGCAATACCCGCTATCCCATCGTGCCGGGCCATGAGATCGCCGGGGTGGTGACGGCGGTGGGCGAAGGCGTCAGCCGGTTCAAGGTCGGGGACCGGGTGGGCGTGGGCTGCATGGTCGACAGCTGTCGCCAGTGCGGGCCGTGCCGCGAGGGCGAGGAACAATACTGCGTGCCGGGCATGACCCAGACCTATGGCTCGCCCGATCCCAAGGGGGGCGACGTGGGCCAGGCGATCACCCAGGGCGGCTATGCGACCGCCATCGTGGTGGACCAGAACTATGTGGTGCGGATTCCCGACAGCCTGCCGCTGGACGCGGCCGCGCCGCTGCTGTGCGCGGGGATCACGACCTATTCGCCGCTGAAGCACTGGAAGGTCGGGCCGGGGTCCAGGGTGGCGGTGATCGGCCTGGGCGGGCTGGGCCATATGGCGGTCAAACAGGCCGCGGCCCTGGGGGCGGAGGTGACGGTGCTGTCGACCTCGGACCGCAAGAAGGCCGACGCCGAGCGGATGGGGGCCAGGCATTTCCTGATCAACACCGACAAGGCGGCGATGCAGGCGGCGGCGGAGACGTTCGACCTGATCATCAATACGGTGTCGGCCACGCACGAGATCGCCAGCCACGTCCAGCTGCTGGCGAGGGACGGGACGATGGTGATGCTGGGGCTGACGACCGAGGGGTTGCCGGTCTATGCGATGGGGCTGTTGTGGCGGCGGCGCAGCGTGGCCGGGTCGCTGATCGGCGGCATCCGGGAGACGCAGGAGATGCTGGACTTCTGTGCCGCCAACGACATCGCCTGCGACATCGAGCTGATCGCGCCGGAGCAGATCAACGAGGCCTATGAACGGATGCAGAAGTCCGATGTGCGCTATCGGTTCGTGATCGATGTGTCGAAGATGGCGGACGCGGCCTGAGGCTGGTCAAGGGGCGAGGGGCGGTTAAGCTGATCGGATGACCGATCCGCTGCTTCTCGCCATCGACCAGGGTACCAGCTCCAGCCGGGCCATCGCCTTTTCGCTGACCGGCGAGATCGTGGCCCAGGCGCAGCAGCCGTTCCGCCAGATCTATCCGCGGTCCGGCTGGGTCGAGCATGACGCCGAGGTGATCTGGGCCACGACCCTGTCGACGACGCGGCAGGTGCTGGCGCGGACCGGCGGGCGGGTCGCCGCGATCGGGGTGACCAACCAGCGCGAGACCACCGTGCTGTGGGACCACGAGACGGGCGTGCCGGTGCACAACGCCATCGTCTGGCAGGACCGGCGCACGGCCGAGCACTGCCGGCGACTGATCGAGGCCGGGCACGAGGCGATGATCGCCGAGCGGACGGGGTTGAGGCTCGACCCCTATTTCTCGGCGACCAAGCTGGCGTGGCTCTTGGAGCATGTGCCGGGAGCCCGTGAGGGTGCCGAGGCCGGGCGGCTGCTGTTCGGGACGATCGACAGTTTCCTGATCTGGCGGCTGACCGGCGGACGGCTGCATGTGACGGACGCGACCAACGCCAGCCGGACGCTGCTGTACGACATCCGCACGGGGGCCTGGGACGCCGAGCTGTGCGACCTGTTCGGGGTGCCGATGGCGTGCCTGCCCGACGTCCGCGACTGCGCCGGCGACTTCGGCGAGACGGCGCCCGGCGTCCTGCCCGATATCCTTCCGATCCGGGGCGTGGCGGGGGACCAGCAGGCGGCGGTGGTCGGCCAGGCGGCGTTCCAGCCGGGGGACGTGAAATCGACCTATGGGACGGGGGCGTTCCTGATCCTGAACACGGGGGGCGAGCTGGTGCGGTCGTCGAACCGGCTGATCACAACGGTGGCCTATCAGCTGGACGGTGCGGTGACCTATGGGCTGGAGGGGTCGATCCTGTCGGCGGGGTCGACGATCCAGTGGCTGAGGGACGGGCTGGGGCTGTTCTCGAAATCAGCCGAGGTCGAGGCCCTGGCGCGGTCGGTCGAGGATACCGGCGGGGTCTATCTGGTGCCGGCGTTCAGCGGTCTGGGGGCTCCGTACTGGGATCCCGAGGCGCGCGGGGCGATCGTCGGCCTGACCCAGGCCAGCGGGCGGACCGAGATCGCACGGGCGGGGCTGGACAGCGCCGTCTATCAGACGCGCGACCTGATCGACGCCATGGCGGCCGACGGCGTAGCGTGCGGGACGTTGAAGGTGGACGGGGGGATGGCGGACAACGGGCTGTTCCTGCAGCGGCTGTCGGACCTGCTGGACGTGCAGGTGGTGCGGCCGGTGCTGACCGAGACGACGGCGTTCGGGGCGGCGTGCCTGGCGGGTCTGGGGGCGGGGCTGTTCGGGTCGCTGGACGACATCGCGGCCCTGTGGTCACCCAGCGCGCGGTGCGAGCCGCACATGGAGACGGCGAGGCGCGAGGTGGAACTGGCCGGCTGGCGCGCCGCCGTCGCGGGGGTCCGGGCCGTGGCGTCATAGCAGGGCTGCGTATGCAAGGTCGGTAGATTCTCGAGGGCTGAGGCCGGCAGGCGCGTATCCTTGCCAACTGCCCTGACCGACCGAGGCCGATGCTCCATTTGATCCCTACCCCCGCGACGAGGCCGCCGGGCGCCGTCCGACCGGTGCTGGCTGTGGCCCTGATGGCCACCGTGACCGCCTGCGCGACCGTCGATCCGGCCCAGGACACGCGCGAGATCAACCGCCTGCTCGCCGATCGCGGCGCTACGGCTGTGGCTTGGGAAAGGGCCGGCGCAGGCGAGGACGAGGCGACCGTCCAGGCCTGGCTGGCCGAGCCCATGACCGTTGACCGGGCCGTGCGGATGGCGATGCTGCGCAGCCCCCGGCTTCAGGAACAGTATGGCGAACTGGGCCTGGCCCGCGCCGACATCCTGGACGCGGTGCAGGTCGCCAATCCGCGTTTGAGTGCGTCGCGACTGTCGGTCGAGGACGGGCCGGGGACGGAGATCGCCTATGGGCTGGCCATGCCGCTGGTCGATCTGCTGGTGCTGCCGTCGCGGGTGCGGCTGGCGCGGGCGGAGCATGAGCGGGCGCGGTACCGGATCGCCTCGGCGGTGATGGAGGTCAGCCTGGAGGTGGAGGCCGCCTGGTACAGCCATGTGGCCGCGCGCCAGGTGGCCGAGATGCGGGCGGCGGTGGCCGACGGGCTCGATGCGTCGGCCGATCTGGCGCAGCGATATTTCGACGCCGGCAACATCTCCGAACTGCAGCTGAGCCGGGAACAGGCGGCGGCCAGCCAGGCGCGGATCGACGCGGCGCGGGCGGCGGTCGAGGCCCGGATGGCGCGTCTGGAGCTGACGACGCTGATCGGCCTGGCCGGCCCGGAGGCCGAATGGCAGGCCACGACGGTTCTGTCCCTGCCGGTCGCGGCCGAGGACGATCCGGCGGAGCTGCGGCGCATGGCGGCCGAGAGCAGCCTGACCTTGCTGGCCGCGCGCCGCGAAGCCGAAATCAGCGCCGGCGCCGCCGGGGTGACCAGCGCCTTCCGCCTGCTGGGCGACACCGGCATCGGCTATGAGCGCGAGGAGGAGATCGACGGGGGTCGGCTCAGCGGGCCGACGCTGGACCTGGAACTGCCGATCTTCAACCAGGGCCAGGCACGGGTGGCGCGGGCGCAAGGGCAGCTGGCGGTGGCACGCGCGCGGTTGGCCCGGATCGAGCTGAGCTCGGCCAATGCGGTCGATGCCGGCGCCGAGAGGGTGCGGGTGATGAGCGACATCGTGCGCATCCACCGCGAGGCCCTGGTGCCGCAGCGCGAGACCGTGGTGGCGCGCAGCCAGGAGGAACAGAACTATATGCTGATCGGGGTGTTCGATCTAATCCGGGCCAAGACCGAGGAATACGACGCCTATCAGAGCTATCTGGAGGCGGTGCGCGACTACTGGCTGGCGCGGGTCGATCTGATGCGGGTGGTGGGCGCGCGTCTGCCCAGCGAGCGGCAGGCCAGCGAGCCGACGCCGAGCGTGTCCGAGATTTTGACCCCGTCGGGTGGCGGCGCGATGCAGGGCATGGATCATTCGCAGCACGGGGCCGAATCCGCCACTGCCCCCACGCCCGATCACAGCTACCACGGAGGTCGGCCGTGAGCGTGAGCCGCAGAGACATCATGCTGGCGACCGGCACCGCGGCCCTGGCCTCGACCGCCGGCCCGGTCAGCCGCGCCGTGGCGCAGGATCATTCCGGCCATGCCATGCCGATGCCGGCCCAGGCGGCTCCGACCGGGGCGCCGGTCGCGGAAGGGCCCGCGACGACCGCGCCGCGCGACGGTCGTTACACCCCGGTGCGGACGCTGAACGGCTGGACCCTGCCCTATCGGATGAACGGCGGGGTCAAGGAATTCCATCTGATCGCCGAGGAGGTGCAGCACGAGTTCGGGGCGGGTTCGACCGCCACCTGCTGGGGCTACAACGGCTCCACGCCGGGGCCGACGATCGAGGCGGTCGAGGGCGACCGGGTGCGCATCTTCGTCACCAATGCCTTGGGCGAACACACCACCATGCACTGGCACGGCCTGATCCTGCCGGCCGGGATGGACGGCATCGGGGGGCTGACCCAGCCGCCGATCCAGCCGGGCGAGACCTATGTCTACGAATTCACCCTGCGCCAATCCGGCACCCACATGTATCATCCGCATGCGGATGAAATGACCCAGATGGCTTATGGCATGATGGGCCTGTTCATCATCCATCCAAGGCGGCGCGAGGCGATCGACCGCGACTTCGCCTTCCTGCTGCATAATTGGGCGCTGCATCCGGGGACGTGGCGGCCGGACCCGGCGGTGATGGTCGATTTCGACCTGTGGACCTTCAACTCTAAGGTCTTTCCGGCGATCGAGCCGCTGGTGGCGCGGACCGGAGACCGGGTCCGCATCCGCGTCGGCAATCTGTCGATGTGGAACCACCCGGTCCATCTGCACGGGGTGGAGTTCCTGGTCACCGGCTCGGACGGCGGGCGCTGGCCCCAGAGCCAGTGGCGGCGCGAGGTGACCGAGACCGTCAGTGTCGGCCAGATGCGCGACATCGAATTCACCGCCGTGCCCGGCGACTGGGCGCTGCATTGCCACATGGCCCACCACACGATGAACGCCATGGGTCACGACGTGCCCAATCCGACCGGCGTCGACCAGACCGGCGTCGAGGCGCGCATCCGCAAGATGCTGCCCGGCTACATGCCCATGGGCCGCGAAGGGATGGCCGAGCATCAGGACCACGTCGATGCGGGCCATCAGGGGCCGGTCAACACGCTGCCGATGATGACCGGCCGGGGGCCGTTCGGAAACATGGAGATGGGCGGCATGTTCACCCTGGTGAAGGTCCGCGACGACATCTCGCCGGGCGACTATGGCGACCCCGGCTGGTATGATCACCCGCCCGGCACGGTCGCCAGCCGGGTCAGCACCGACCGCAATTTCGGATCGCCGCCCAGACGCCCGACATGATCCCGACTTCTCGATGTCATCCCAAGGAGACGACCATGACCCAGCCCCTGACCTTCGCCACCGTCGGCATGTTCGCCGTTCTCGCGGCCGGTACCGCCGGCGCCCAGTCCGCGCCGGCGGCCGATCCGCATGCCGGACACACCATGCCGGCCCAGGCTCCGCAGCCGGCGCCCCAGGCCCCTCCCGCCGCCGACCCTCACGCCGGTCACGACATGTCGACCATGACGGAGATGAGCGTCCCGGCCCCGACCGGAACCGCGCTTAAGGCCTCGTCCCCCGCCGCCGGGGCCATGCTGAACGCCTCGCCGACCGAGATCTCCATGACACTGCCGCATGCGATGAAGATCGACTCCGTCGTCCTAAACAATGCGGCGGGCCAGCGCATCCCGCTGTCGGCCACCCTGTCGGACGCGCCGGTCGAAAGCCTGACCACCCCGGTTCCGCCGCTGGCCGCCGGAACCTATACGGTCGCCTGGACCGCCTCTCTCGGCAGCGACCACACCATGACCGGCACCTTCGCCTTCATGGTCCACTGAGTGTAGCGTCCGTTTTCAACCCACGGAGATGACCATGGACCGAACCCGGAAGATCCTCGGCCTGGCCTGCGCCCTGACCCTGCTCAGCGCCGGTGCCGCCTTCGCGGCGGACAAATGCTGCTGCTGCGACAAGATGAAGTCTGACGGTGCGATGGACCATGACATGCCGATGCCGGCACCGGCACCGGCACCGACCCCCGCGCCCGAGCCGACACCGCAGCCGGCCCCGGCCCCGGCCGCCGAATGACAGCGCCGGCCGGGCGCCCCATCGTGCGTTTCGGCCGGGTGACCCACGATCCGGAGTGTCCATGTCTCGAAATCTCGTCGTCGCCGCGGTGGCCGCCGCGCTTCTTTCGTCCACGGCCGGCGCGGCGGGAGCCGAGGACGGCCTCGGGTCGGCCGCGGTCGCTTCGCCCGAAATGTCCGAGGCCACCCAGGTGGTGGAGGCCTTTCACGCCGCGCTGAAGGCCGACCGGACCGAGGCGGCGCTCGCCCTTCTGGCCGAGGATGTGATGGTGCTCGAGGAGGGCGGCGCCGAACGCTCACGCGACGAATATGCCGCCCACCATCTGGCGGCCGACGCCTCATTCGCCGCCGTGACCGAGGCGACGGTGACGCGCCGCGCGGGCTGGGTCGACGGGGCCGTCGCCTGGATCACGACCGAAGGCCGGACGACGGGGCTGGCCGGGGATCGCACCATCGACCGGCTGACGGCCGAGACCATGGTGCTGACGCGCGGAGCCGACGGCTGGCGCATCCATCACATCCACTGGTCCTCGCGCGCCGCGCCGGCGGCGTGAGGCGTCACGGCTTCGCGAAGGCCGCGCCCATCCGCGCGCCCAGAGCCTTGCGAGCCCGGTAGAGGCGGGTCTCGATCGCCTTGGGCGAGACGTCCATGACGGCCGCGGCCTCGGCGGTGGTCAGGCCGTCCAGGGCGGTCAGGATGAGCGGCGTCTTCAGCGCATCCGGCAGGGCCGCCAGGGCGCGGTCGAGGGCCCGTAACGCCTGGCTGTCGTGGGCCTGGGTCTCGGCGGACGGGGCGTCGCTGGCGACCTCGATCACGGCGGCCTCGGTGCTGGGCCGTGTGCCGAAGATCAGCCGCCGGACGGTGGCACGCCGCCCGTGATCGCGGCATTTGTTCAGGGCGATGGCGCGCAGCCAGGCCGTGAAGGCGCGGTTCGGGTCGTAGCGCCCGAGCGCCGACCAGGCCGAGACGAAGGTCTGTTGCGTCAGGTCATAGGCGTCGTCGGCATCCCCGACATAGCGGCGGCAGAAACGGTAGATTCCGTCCTTGTGCCGGCGCATCAGGATGGAGAAGGCGCGGGGGTCGCCGCCCGCCGCCTGGACGGCGAGCCGGGCGTCGTCGGCCGCTGCCGGCTGGTCGGCCTCGGACGTCACCGCTCCTGTTCGGTCAGGGAGGCCGTCACCGTCCGGTCGAACCGGACCTGCTGTTCCGGCGTCAGGACGTCGCGCATCTCGAACACGTGCAGGATGGTCTGTTCCTGCAGTTCGCCCATGGCGGCGTGGAAGCGATCGATCGCGGCCTGGGCCTCCGGGCCGTAGGATTTGTCGGTCTCGATGGCCGTGGCCAGTTGCCGGTTGGCGGCCTGCATCTCGCGCTCCAGCGTCAGGCGGCGGGTCGCGAACCGGGCCTCGGCGGCCTCGATGCGGGTCAGTTGAGCGGGCGTCAGGCCCAGGTCGTCATGGACCAGCTGGTGCAGGGACGAGGTCTGGTCGCGATGGGACAGCCAATGCACGGCGCAGGCCGCGCCGATCGCCCCAGCGATGACCGCCAGAACGATGCTGAGGATCAGATACCGTTTCGTCGCGCTCATGCGTGATCGGCCAGCAGGGTCGAGGGGGCCAGGGGCGAATGGGCCGAGAAGACGGACATCTCGCTGGGCCGGTCCAGGGCGGTCATGGCCAAGGTGCCGGTCATCACCCCCACGACCAGGGCGGCCGAGACGGCGGCCCACTGGATTGGCCGGAGCCGTCGCATGGTCACCGCGGGACGAGCGTCGATCGCCCGCCAGACGTCGCGGTCCAGGCCGGACAGGTCGCGGTCCGTCGGCGCGGTCGCCATCGCCGTCAGAAGTCGATCCAGGGGTGTCATGGTGTCGGTCCGCATGTCCTCGCCCCGATCACTATACGCGACATCGGCGTCAGGCCCTCACCCGGCCGACAGGGGCGTGATCCGGCCCATGACGGCGACGGCCAGGAGGACCAGCAACCCCAGCAGGGTCTCTATGCCGACGCTGATCTTCAGGTTGGACAGGGCCGAGGCCGGGCCCTGCCGGTCCAGACGCGGCACGAGGAGGAACCGGTTGGCGCCCGCCAGGCCGAGCATGGCCGCGAAAAGGGCGATCTTGACCAGCAGGACCTGGCCATAGGGATCGGTCGCCATCCGGCCGATCCGATCAGGCCCGACCAGGACCGCGCTGTTGATCAGGCCGGTCACCACGATCACCGCCACGGCCCCGGTGCCGAGGTTGGAGAAGGCCTTGAGATCGTCGCGGGCCAGGGTCGTCCGCTCCGGACCCGTGGCGCGAGCGAGAGCCCCGGTTAGGGCCACGAGGGCGCCGATCCAGATCGCCGCGGCCAGCACGTGAAGGACGTCCGATATCAGATGGGCGAGGGCCCAGGCGCCCTCGGTCGCCGCGCCATGGCCGGACCAGGCGAACCCGGCCACGATCAGGCCGCCAATGACGAGGAGGAGCGGCGGCTTGGCCTTGTTGGGCGGCCAGAGCAGCAGCACGAGCAGCAAGACGGCGGTCAGAACCAGCCGGAACCCCAGCGCCATGCCGACCTGAAGTCCGGTCAGCACCGACCACAGCGCCTCGAGGTCCAGCGCGTCGGCCATGGTGCCGTACATGTTCATGGTCAGGGCCAGGGTCGCCGCCGACGCCGCCAGCAACAGCCCGGATGCGCCGGCGATCAGGGCCGGCTGAAAGGGCGTGCCGGTCCGCCCGACCGCGTCCCAGGCCTTGCCGCGATAGACGGCGAAGGCGGGCAGGCCGAACAGGACCAGGCCGCAGGCGAACTGAACCAGGCGGATCACCACCTCCACCCAGGCGGGCGTCATGATCAGCGGACCGTGAAGCCGTAGTCGCCCTGCATCCGATGGCCGTCGGCCGACACGATCCGCCACTCGACGCGATAAATCCCCGGCGCGAGCGGCCGGGCCAGGGTCGCCGTCAGGGTGCGGTTATCCGGTCCGACTGCGCTCTCGCCCGCGACCGCCCGGCCCGAGGCGGAGACGACCTGGACGGTCGAGAAGCGCGTCTCGATATGGCCGCTGAACTCGAGCCGGACCGTGCGCGTGGGGGCGACGGTGGCGTCCTTGGCCGGACTGGCGCGCACCAGGGCGGCATGGGCGAAGGCCGGGGACGCCGAGGCGACGGCGACGGCCGTGGCGCTCAGCAGACCCAGGGCGGCGCGGGTGAAATCGACCATGGCACTCTCCTCCGACGACACGGCCCGCCGTTCATAGGACGATACGCCCCAAACGCCAGTACCCCTCGCCCTACAGGCCCGCCGACATGGATCCCATCCCCGGGTTGGCGACGGACTCCATGGCCAGCATCCAAACCGCCATGGCGATCATCATCAGGTTCTCGGTCAGGGACAGGAAGCCCAGGGGCACGTTGCTGTCGCCGCCGACGCAGGCGCATTTCAGCTCGCGCCTGTCGACATAGACGGCCTTGATCACCGACACCGCCCCGATGCCGCCGATGAACAGGGCGACCGGCGCCGACAACCAGGTCAGCACGCCCGCGACCATGAGCGTTCCGGCCCCCAGTTCGGCGAAGGGATAGACCTTGCCATAGGGCACCCACCGCTTGGCCAGCAGGTCGTAGTTCAGGAACATGGTCGCGAAGCCGTCGATGTTCTGAAGTTTCAGCATGGCCAGGGCCATCATCGACAGGCCGATGAACCATTCGCCGGCGCGCACGGTCAGGGGCGTGCCCAGAGTCGCCTGGCTGAGCGCCAGCGCCATCAGGGCGGTCACGGCGAACACGACCAGGACCGGCGTATAGGTCAGGGCCTTGGGATCGCGCACCTTCAGCCCGAAATGACGCCGCAGATCGTCGTAGCCGCCAATCCGCCGGCCGTCGATGAAGGCCTGGGGCGTGGTCCTGACGTCGTGTTCGGCCTTGAAGGCGTCGGTCTCCGGGCGTGTCCGCAGCCAGTGGTCGTCGACCGCATACCCCCGGCTGCGCAGCAGATGACGCGCCTTCAGACCCCAGGGGCAGGTGTGGTCCGGCATCACCATCCGGTATAGGGTCGCCGTCTTGGTCGGGGTCGGCATCATCGGGGTCCTCGCGTCTTGTAAAGAGAGGCGAGGGGTTTACGTTCCGTACTATGGTACGGAGTCAACCATGAAACACAGGACGATCGCGGCCCTGGCTCGGGAAGGCGGGGTGGGGGTGGAGACGGTGCGCTTCTATCAGCGCCGGGGGCTGATGCGGACGCCGGAACGGTACGGTGGCGGCGGCGGCATCCGCCGCTATGGCGACGAGGACGTGCGGCGGTTGACGTTCATCCGGTCGGCCCAGACGGCCGGTTTCACTCTGGACCAGATCGGCGAACTGCTGTCGCTCGACGCCGGCGAGGATCGGGCGCGCGCTCATGCCCTGGCCACGGAACGGCTGGCCGCGCTGGATGCCACGATCGCCGACCTGCAGCGCGCGCGGGCGGCGCTGCAGCGGCTGGCCGGCGCGTGCGGCGCGACCTCGAAGGGCCCGTGTCCGATCATCGCGGCATTCCAGGGCTGAAAGGGGCGGCACCCGAAGCGCTTGTTTCCGCGCGTCGGAGCGGGTCTCAGACCCCGTCGCCCTCGACCCGGATCGGGCCCGGCGTTGGCTCAAGGACGGGGTCAGGTTTCTGGATCGCGGGCATGACCGTCGCGCACTGGCTCAGGATCGATCGCAACACAGGCCAGATGGTGTCGGCGATATCGACCAGCGGTCGATCCAACTCGCCCGCCAGCCAGGCGTCCGTCACCGGACGGATCAGCCCCATCACGGCCGAGGCGGCGATCCGCGCCCCGACCGTGGGGGGGACGTCGCGGCGGGTGAAGGCGGCCTGGCCGTCGAGGCTCAGGGCCAGCAGATCGTCGATCCGGCTGGTGCGGTATCGGGCGAAGGCCTGGAGCATGTCGGACTCCAGGATGACCTGGTGGTTGGCCCGAAAGGTCTCGGCATTGCGGTCATAGCCGGCGCTGATGTCGCGAAAGGCCAGGCGTATGGCCTCGATCGGCGGGTGCTGGGCCAGCCGGGCGGTCAGGACCTGATCGAAGAATTCGACCAGGCTGTCGTCGTCGAACAGGATGGCGTCCTTGGTGCGGAAATGGCGGAACAGGGTGCGCTGGGTCACGCCGACGCGGGCCGCGATCTGGTCCGTCGTGACGTTGTTGAAGCCGTGTTCGCGAAACAGCTCCACCGCCGCCGAGCGGATGCGGAAACGGGTGTTCATCTTGGCCTCGACCCGGCGCGACACGGGCGGGGCGGAGGCGGTCGAGGGTGCCGTCAGGGTTGTGGCCATCGCTCTGTTTACATCGGTCCGCGCGATTGGCCATACGGCCGTCAGGGCCCGGCGATCTCGGGCAGGCGCATCTCGATCAGTTCGCGGGCGTCCCGGCTGATGCCCCAGACGGTCCGGCTACCGGCTGGATCCCAGTCCACCGCCTGGCCCTCGGCCGCGATGGGCACGGTGGCGATGTGGACCAGGGTGGCGCCCGCCGAGGGCAGGGCCAGCACATAGGCCTCGGGCCGGTCATGGCCGGTGACATAGAGCCGACCGTCATCGCCCCAGACCCCGCCGGAACTGCTGTAGGGGGCGAACCGCGCCAGCACGCTGTCGGGATAGAGCCAGGCCGAGACGCGCCGCCAGTCGTCGTCGAACTTGACCAGGACGGTGTGCCGATGGTCGCGGCCGATGTCGCCGCCCCGGCCGTCGTTGTTGGCGAAGGTGGCCCACCAGAAGCCGCCCTTGCGCTGGACCCACGTCAGGGAGCCGGTGCCGGGGCCGAGCGCGACCGAGCCGATGTGGGTCAGGGTCTCGGCGTCGAACACCTCGACCGAGCTGGTCATCGGCGTGGCCGGATAGTTGGACGAGGCGCAGACCAGCCGGGTCTCGACCCGGGCACAGCTGTTCAGGTGCGGGACCAGGGCCGGGTCGCCGATCCATTCGCCCACCTTGGCCCCGGTGCGGCGGTCGTACTTGCCGATCCGGCTGTTGTCGATCGCATAGAGGTGGTCGGCGTCGACCGCCACGCCCTGACGCGCCTCGGGGGCCGGGAGGCGGCGCAGGGTCTCGGCGGGGGCGGTCGTTGGCGGCCCGGCGGCCGGGCTCTGTTGGAGCGTTAGGGCCAGCGCGAGGATCAAGGGATTGAGCATAACGCCTCCGTTCACGCGGCCATGGCGCCGCGTCGACCGGTCTCGACAACATAGGTTTTCAGCGTCGCGACGGACGAGGACGGGTCGCGGGCGTCCGCCAGGGCGCGGAAGGCGATCTCGGACCGCTCAGGCGTCAGATCGACGCGGGTGTAGCCGCGCCGGGCGGTGTCGAACATGTCCATCCGGGGATTGAGCCCCTGGATGCGGGCCGCGACCGCCGGGTCCATGCCCAGGGAGGTGATCGATCCGCCGACGAATTCCGATGCCACCACCGGACCGTCGACGCCGTTCTCGACCGAGGCGGCGGCGAAGGCGTGGACGTCTCCGCCCAGGACCAGGGGATTGGCGGTGCCGGCCTCGACCCAGCGGGCCGTGATCCGGTCGCGGGTCGCCGGGGCGCCGTCCCAGCCGTCGTTGGAATAGCGGACCTGGGTGATGTCGGCGGGGTCGCGCAGGTTCATCGGGCCGAACAGGGTCTGTTGGGTCAGCAGGTTCCAGCGCGCTTGCGACGAGGCCAGGGTGTCGAGCAACCAGGCCTCTTGACGCTGGCCCAGCAGCGACCGGGATGGATCGCGCCGCGCGTCGCAGTCGGGGATCAGCTTGCTGCTGGCCCCGGGCGCCGGACAGGGCGTGGCCTGGCGGTACTGGCGATTGTCGATCAGCTGGAACTGCGCCAGATCGCCCCAGTTCAGGGCGCGATACAGCTGCATGTACGGGCCCACCGGCGGGGACCGGCGGCGCAGCGGCATATGCTCGAAATAGGCTTGGTAGGCCGCCGACCGGCGGCGCAGGAAGGCGACCGGATCGCCGGACTCGTCGACGTCGGCGCCATAGTCGTTGACCACCTCGTGATCGTCCCAGATCACCATCCAGGGCGCGGCGGCATGGGCGGCCTGCAGCAGGGGGTCGGACCGATAGGTCGCGTACCGGACGCGATAGCCGCCGATGTCCATCGGCTCGGGGTTCTGGTGCAGGCGCACCGACTGGCGGCTGCCGGGATCGCCCTCGTAGATATAGTCGCCCAGGAACAGGATCAGGTCGGGGTTGTCCTCGACCATGTGCCGATAGCCGGCGTAGAAGCCCGCCTCGTACTTCTGGCACGAGGTGAAGCAGAACCGCATCCGCTCGACCGGCGCGCCCTCGGCCGGCGTGGTGCGGGCGCGGCCGATCGGGCTGGCCCCGCCGCCAGCCTCGAACCGGTACCAGTAGTCCCGGTCGGGGTCCAGGCCGTGGACTTCGACATGGACCGAATGGCCGGCCCGGGGCGAGGCCAGGGCGCGGCCCGAAGCGACGATGCGGGTCAGGGCCTGGTCCTCGGCCACGGACCAGCGGACGGCGACCGGCGTGTGCGGCATACCGCCGTCCGGCAGCATCGGCTGGGGCGCCAGCCGGGTCCACAGGACGAACCCGTCCGGAAGGGGCTCTCCCGATGCGACCCCCAGGGTGAACGGATCGCCCCCCAGCGGCACACTCGACGTCAGGCAGCCGCCCAGAGTCAGGGGCAGCAGCGACAGGCCCGCTGCGGTGGCGGCGCCGCGAAGCAGACGCCGCCGGTCGAGATCGAGCGAGCCCGTCACGATCAGAACCGCACGTTCAGGCCGACGGCGCCGGACCAGGAATAGATTTCCCGCGAAGAGGTGCGATCCGGATCGCCCAGGAAGGTCTCCAGCGGCGCGTCATTGACGTTCAGGATCGAGCCGAACACCTCGATCCCGTCGCGGATTTCATAGGACGCCTTGAAGTCGATCTGGTTGCGCGGCGAGACGTACAGGTCGATGCCGGGCGAGATCAGGGCTTCCAGATAGTCGCTGCGGTGGGCCAGGGCGAGCCGGGCCGAGAAGCCGTATTTCTCGTAGAAGATGGCGACGTTGCCGATGGTGTCCGACTGGCGGAAGAACGGCAGGGCCTCGGCGCGGCCGAATACATCGACCGAGCTTTCGACCAGGGTGCCGTTGGCGGAGAAGCCCAGCCCGTTGAACGGCGACGGCAGGAAGGTGAACTGCTGCTGGTAGTTGAGCTCGATGCCCTTGATCTCGCCGCCTTCGGCGTTCTCGGGGCGGGTGGTCCTGAGCAGGTCGTAGAACAGGCCGTCGATCGTCACGTTCGTCTGGTCGATCGTGCGATTGTAGATCGGATTGTCGATGTCCTTGTAAAAGGCCCCAAGCGAGACGATCCCGGCCGGCGTCAGATAGTATTCGACCGACAGGTCCAGGTTCATGGATTCGAAGGGTTCCAGATCCGGGTTGCCCTCGCTGAACGATCCGCGGAACACGCCCGCCCTGACCTCGTCGAAGTCCAGTTCACGGCGCGGCACGATGTCGGTGTAGTTGGGCCGGCCGATGGTGTTGGACCAGGCCGCTCGGACCACCAGATCGCCGATCGGCTCGGCCCGCAGATGGATGCTGGGCAGCAAATTGACGTATTCCGTGCCGCCCCGGCGCAGCGGGGCCGCGACGAAGGTGCCGGCATCGGTCTGGATGTCGAAGGCCTCGTACTCGGCCTCGGTCTGTTCGACCCGCGCACCGGCGATGACGGTGACGCCGCCGATGACGGCATTGAGCAAGCCATAGCCAGACAGCACGTCCTCGGAAGCGCCGAAGTCGGTGACCAGCGAATCGACGATCGTGCCCTGGACGTTGGGGATGAGGCGGCCGCGGTCGTCGCGGAAGATTCGCTCGGCGCTAGGGAAGTCGATCACCGGCCCGAAGGTGAACCGGTCGTCGAAAAAGTCCTCCGGGCCCTGGCCGGCCACTTCGGACAGCAGGAAGGTGCCGGTATTGCCCAGATAGTTGTCGTTCTCGCGGTCCCAGGACTTGTCGCGGGTGACGTAGCGGGCGCCGGTCTTGAAGACGGCCTCGGCACCGGGGAGGTCGTAGCGAAGGTCGAAGCCCAGCGAATAGGTGTCCTCTTGAACGTCGTCGGTGCGGCGGCGAACGCGCCGGAACGGATAGCGGGCAGGATCGCCCAGGTTCGGGGAGGTGATCTCGATGAAGGGCCCCGAGTTGTCATAGGTGTTCGGAAAGGCGTTGGCAGCCGATCGGAACTCCCAGTCAATGCGGCGCGGGGTGTCCTCGGTGGCGGTGGCGAACACGCCGTCGATCTCCAGCCCCCAGGGACCCCTGGCATAGTCGGCGCCCAGGGCGAGATTGTAGAGGGTCTGGACCACCTTGCGGCTGCGCAGTTCGATCGTGCCGCGTCCGCCGGAGTACCGGCCCGTGGTCGGGGTGCGGTCGCTCAGCGTGCCGAGCGCGTATTCGACCGTCAGGGTGTCGCGTTCCTCGTCGTCCGCATAGCGGGTGTAGGTGTTGTTCGCGAACAGCCGCCATTCGTCATTGGGCCGCCATTCCAGATTGGCGACCAGGCCGGTGCGGATCCGCTCCACCGAATAGTCGCGGAAGACCTGCGCCGCGGGCAGGATCTCGCCATTGATCGCACGATATCCCGAACCCTCGATCGTGTCGGATTCATAATCGCGGTAGGAATGGCTGCCCGACAGGACGATGCCGAACTGGTCGTTCTGTCCGAACAGCCGACCGAACGACAGGCTGCCCGCATAGGGGTATTTGCCGCTCTTTTCGTTGTAGCCGACGGTGGCCGAACCGTACTGGAACCCGTCCGGCCGGTCGAAGGCGCTGGCGGTGACCAGGTTGATCGAGCCGCCGATGGCATTGGGGTCCATGTCTGGCGTCAGCGCCTTGACAATCTCGACCCGCGAGATGATGTCCGACGGGAAGGTGTCCAGCGCCACGCGGCGCGCCCCGCCCTCGGGTCCGGGGAAGATCTGGCCGTTGACGGTGACGTTGTTCAGATTGCTGTCGACGCCGCGCACCACGACGTAACGGCCCTCGCCCTGGTCGATGGTGATCGACACGCCCGGCAGGCGCTGCACAGCGTCGGCGGCGTTGGCGTCCGGCAGCTTGCCGACGTCATCGGCCGACAGGGCCTCGATGATGGTCGGAGCCGATCGCTTGACCTGCAGGGCCCGGGCCTGGGCGGCGCGGGTGCCGGTGACGACGATCTCGCCCAGGTTCGTGCCCGCCAGTTCGGCCCCCAGCGACAGGTCGAGGACAACCACGCCGTCCGCTCCGACCTCGACCCGCTTGACGACATCGGCATAGCCGGTGTAGCGGGCGACGATCGTATAGGTGCCCGCCGGCAGGTCGGACACGACGAACTGACCGGAGCGGTCCGATGTGATCTGACGCCCGGTCTCCCGGACGGTCAGGGCCGCGCCCTCCAGACGTCCACCGGTGTTGGCGTCGATGACGCGACCGCGGATGTCGCCGGCCTGGGCGGCGGTGGTCAGCGCCAGCAAGCTGGCACTGGAAAGGGCGGCAGCCAGCACCAGGCGCCGCGATTGGGTCGTGAAGGATTTCATGATCAGCCCTGACAGACACCGAATGGAGAGATGGTGTCAGTGACTGACATATTTGCCTTGCGTGACGCCGGGGCTGTGGCTTTCACGCAGGTTTGTGAAAGTTGTCGGCGGCCGACAGGGTGAAAGAAGGCGGCGCGTCGAGCGGCCCCGGATCGCGGATGGCGGCCATGCTCCGGGTGGGGTGGACGGTCGGAAAAAGGGGCGAAAAAGGTCGTGCGGCGTCGTAGAACAGCACACTCGAACCCGCGCGGGGGGACTGATCCGCAAGGTATTATTTTTGGCCTATCAAGCTCACAGATTGTCCGTCGCGCCGATGATGGACTGGACGGACCGGCATTGCCGGGCGTTCCACCGTGCCCTGACCGGACGGGCGCTGCTGTATACGGAGATGGTCACGGCGCCGGCGGTGCTCCATGGTGACCGCGACCGGCTTCTGGGCATAGATGCGGTCGAGCATCCGGTGGCGCTGCAGCTGGGCGGGTCCGAGCCGGAACAGCTGGCCGAGGCGGCGCGGATCGGGGCGGCCTATGGCTATGACGAGATCAATCTGAATGTCGGCTGCCCGTCCGATCGGGTCCAGTCGGGCCGGTTCGGGGCCTGTCTGATGCGGGAACCGGAACTGGTGGCCGACTGCATGGCGGCGATCCGCGAGGCGGTGAGCGTGCCCGCGACGGTCAAGTCCCGCATCGGGGTGGACGATCAGGACCCGGGGGACAGCCTCTATGCCCTGGTCGAGGCGTGCGAACGGGCCGGGGTGACGTCCTTCGTCGTCCATGCGCGCAAGGCCTGGCTGGATGGCCTGTCGCCAAAGGAAAACCGGGACGTGCCGCCGCTGGATTATGGGCTGGTGCGGCGGTTGAAGCGGGACAAGCCGCATCTGACCGTCGTGATCAACGGCGGTGTCCCGTCGTTGGAGGCGGCCGAGGCGCTGCTGGAGCCGACCGAGGGGGTGACGCTGGACGGGGTCATGCTGGGGCGTGCTGCCTATCATGAGCCGGCCCTGCTGGGATCGGTCGATCGGCGGGCGTTCGGTGAAGGCGCGGACGTCGATGCGTTCACGGCGCTGGATCGGTATCGGCCCTATCTGGCGGCGCGACTGGATGAGGGCGTCCACCTGCCGGCCATGGCGCGGCACATGCTGGGGCTGATGCATGGCCGGCCCGGCGCGCGGGCGTTCCGGCGCATCCTGACGGTCGAGGCCGTCCGGTCCGGTGCGGGGCTGGAGGTGCTGGACCGCGCGGTCGAGGCCGTGCGCAAGGCCGAGGCGCGGCGTGACTCCCAAATCCAACCTCCGCTCACCCCGGCATTCGCCGGGGTGAGCGGAACAGGCAGATGAGCCTGCCGCTGGGCGAACTCATGACCCTGCTGGCGGCCGTGGTCGCCGCCGGATTGGTCGGCGGGGTGATCGCGGGGCTGTTTGGCGTGGGTGGTGGGACGGTGCTGGTACCGGCCCTGTTCTATGCGTTCGAGGTGCTGGGGCTGGGCGGAGACGGCAGTCTGCATGTCGCCATCGGCACCTCGCTGATGACCATCGTGGCCACGTCCTGGCGGTCGCTCGGGGCGCATCGCAGTCATGGGGCCGTCGATGAAGACGTTTTGCGGACCTGGACGCCCTGGGTCGGGTTCGGAGCGCTGGTCGGGGCGGCGGTCGCGGGGTTCACCGCGATGGAGGGGCTGGCCATTGTCTATGGCGTCTGCCTGGCCGGGATCGCGGCTCAGATGGGCCTGATGCCGGAGCGGTTCACCCTGGCGCGCGACGTGCCGACCGGCTGGGCGCGGCGGGGGCTGGGCACGGGCATCGGTGGGCTGTCGGCCATGATGGGGATCGGAGGGGGCAGTTTCGGCGGGATGATGCTGACCCTGTGCGGGCGGCCGATCCATCAGGCGGTGGCGACGGCGTCCGGTTTCGGCGTGGCGATCGGGGCGGCGGCGACGCTGGGGTTCGTGGTGTTCGGCTGGGGTGCCGAGGGACGGCCGCCGCTGTCGCTCGGCTATGTCAATGTTCCGGCGGCGGTGGTGATGGGGCTGCTGACCACCCTGGTCGCGCCGTGGGGGGCGCGGCTGGCGCACCGGCTGGACAAGCGGGTGCTGCGCCGGGCCTTCGCGCTCTATCTGCTGGTGACGGCGCTGTCGGTGGTGATCAAGGCGCTGTGACGATCGCGCCTGGGCGGCGGTCGCGATCCAGGGGCACGACGGCGTCGGCCTGGATGCCGCCATCCAGCATGTGCCGCGTGATCCGCTCGAAAGACTGGATGAAGGCCGCCACACGCGCGCGATCGGCGGCGGGCAGCCGTGCCGGGGTCACGCCCAGCAGGTCGGCCTCCTGCTGAGCGCGCCAGCCGTGAACCACCTCGAATCCCGGCGCCTTCAGGAACACCACGGCGTCGAACCGGGCGTTCAGCTCGGCATAGGCCCCGGCCAGATGGCCGTTGACCGCCCGCCGCCACACCCCGTCGGGGTCGCGGTCCCGCTCCAGCGCATTGATCGGTTCGACCAGATCGCCCTCGTCCTGGGGCCGGGCACCCAGGCACCAGCCGTCGACCAAGATCGCGCGCGGGCGGCCGGTGACCATGCGCCAATCGCGGATGGGGCGGCGGTCGTCGGCGCGCTTGTCGAACTCAGGGATCAGCACCTTGTCGTCGGGCCGGGCCTCGCCCAGCGTCTTGACCAGCCGGCCCAGCATGCGCAGGTCGTGGGTGCCGGGCGCCCCGCGCGTGAGGAACAGGGGATGGACGTCCTCGGCCATCGCCTCGCGCCGGGCGCGGGTCAGATAGACGTCGTCGAGCGAAATCTGCACCGCACCGAACTGTTCGGCGGCGGCCCGCGCCAGGGTGGTCTTGCCCGAGCCCTGGGCCCCGACCACGGCGATCAGCGGCGGCCGGGCCACGATCGAATCGCGCTGTTTTTCAATTATGAATCGGCCGATCAGGTCGATCAATCCAGGATCGACCGGAGCGCTGGCCATGGTCAGTGCTGGCTCTGCGGCAGGCGCACGATCAGGCCGTCCAGCGTGTCCGACACCCGGATCTGGCACGACAGGCGCGAGTTCGGCTCGACCTGTTCGGCGAAGTCCAGCATCGATTCCTCCATGGCGGACTGTTTGCCCGTCGCCTCGCGCCAGGTCTCGTCGACATAGACATGGCAGGTGGCACAGGCACAGGCCCCGCCGCAGTCCGCATCGATGCCGGGGACGTTATTGCGGATCGCGCCTTCCATCACCGACAGGCCGGTCTTGACCTCGACGGTGTGCTCGCGGCCGTCGTGTTCGATGTAGGTGATACGGGGCATGGGCGGGTCTTGGCAAAGGGCGATCATCTAGGCAAGTCCGTAAATTGACGCCAGCATTGCATTATGGCAGAATGACTCATGGCTGAAATGCGGAAAATCACCGTCTTTGTGCCCACTGAACTTCTCGACGGGTGCCAAAAAATCACCGGAACGGGCGTGTCGGAGACCTTGCGGGCAGCGCTTCGCGACATGAGGCACGAGTGGGCACGCCGGCGTTTGCTCGAACTTCAAGGTACGATCGATCTTGAAGCGGATGGGATCACGCTGAAGATGTTGCGCGACATGGATGACGACAACGGACAGGACGATCGCGCCGCATGATTGCGGCCGACTCGAATGTGCTGATCGACGGCTTCAACGGCCGGGAGAGCCCTGCCGTTCTAAGGATGCGTCAAGCGATCCGGGACAACACCCTCGCCCTGCCCCCGCCCGTCGTGGCCGAGCTCCTTTCGTTCCCGGTGGCGGAGACCATATCCGAAGAGCTTCGCGGCTATCTGCAGCTCGATATCGCCCCCGGTTTCTGGGAGCGCGCGGCGGACTCGCGCCGGCGTTTGCTGGTTCGCGGGCTACGCGCCAGACTGCCCGACGCCCTGGTCGCCCAATGCTGCATCGACGCCGACGTGGCCCTGCTGACGAACGACGCCGACTTCCGCCATTTCGCGACCTACTGCGGCCTGAAGTTGGCCGGCTAGATCAGGCGGCGGCCTGGGCCTTGCGCCGATCCGGCGCGACCATCAGCTTCTTGGTCTCCGCGATCGCCTTGGCCGGGTTCAGGCCCTTGGGGCATACCTGGGCGCAGTTCATGATGGTGTGGCAGCGGTAGAGCTTGAACGGGTCTTCCAGGTCGTCGAGGCGGGCCTGGGTGGCGTCGTCGCGGCTGTCGGCGATCCAGCGGTAGGATTGCAGCAAAGCCGCCGGGCCCAGGTATTCCGTCTGGTTCCACCAGTAGCTGGGGCAGCTGGTCGAGCAGCAGGCGCACAGGATGCATTCGTACAGGCCGTCCAGCCTGGCCCGGTCCTCGGGCGACTGGAGCCGCTCGGTCGTGGGGTCGGGTTCGTCGGACTGCAGATAGGGCTGGATGGAATCGTACTGGGCGTAGAACAGGCTCAGGTCCGTCACCAGATCCTTGACCACCGGCTGGTGCGGCAGGGGGGCGATGGCGATCGTGTTGGACGCGCACTCCTCCCAGCCCTTGGTGCAGGCCAGGGTGTTGCGCCCGTCGATGTTCATCGAGCAGGAGCCGCAGATGCCCTCGCGGCAGGACCGGCGGAACGTCAGGGTCGGATCGATCTCGTTCTTGATGTGGATCAGGGCGTCCAGCAGCATCGGCCCGTGGTCGTCGGCCGAGACCTCATAGACGTCCCAACGCGGGTCGGCGTCGACCTCGGGGTCGTAGCGATAGACCTTGTAGGTCTTGACGTTGGCGGCACCGGCGGGGGCCTTGTGGACCTTGCCGGTCGTGGGCTTGGAGCCCTTGGGGAGGGTGAGCTGGACCATCTTACTGCGGGCCTCGGGTGTCTTGTCCGGCGCGATCGGTTCCGATCATTCCGTACCAATCGAGCTTTCGGGTGAAATACATGGCCGCGGCTATGGCCGCGAAACTGGTCACGGCCCCGACCAGCAGAGCGTAGTCCTCCAGCCGCATCAGCACATAGATCAGTCCATAGAGAAAGGCGAAGGCGATCAGCCCGCGAAGGCCTTGAGCCCGGCTTTCGAAGGTCCAGCCGGTGTAGGCGGAGATCAGACCGACCGTGGCCACCGCGGCGATCAGGAAGGCGATGTCGAAACCGGTATGTTCGGCTATCGACAACAGCAGCATGTAGAAGATGACCTGGGCCAGTCCGATCAGGACGTATTGGGCCGGATGCACGCGGCGACCCGTTGAGGTTTCGAACAGGAAGAAGGCCAGAAACACCAGGCCGATGAACATCGGGGCGTACTTCAGGCTGCGGCTGACCGACTGGTAGGGATTGGCGGGCTCGACGAACGTGACACCCAGTTCGGTCGCGCCAAGGCCCGCCAAGCCGGCGCTCTCTTCGGGAACCCCGCGCGCCACAAACGGCACTGTCCAGTCGGCGGCGAAACCCTGACCCTGCGACCCGGCCTCCGCTCCCTGTCGCACCGGGAGGAAGCCGCCGTTGTAGGAAGGATGCGCCCAATCTCCCCTGATCGAGGCCTGGGTGGTTCGGGCGAAGGCCAGGACCGCGATCCGCTGAGCGCCCGAGAAGGCGGCCTGGCCTTCGACTTGCAACACCGGGCGGGCACGGTCTTCAGGCGTCAGGGGCGTGCCGAACAAGGTCAGGCGGCGCATCACGGGGATCGCTGCCTGATAGGGATCCTCGCCGCTGGCGAGATCGGCCTGGGGCTCGATCAGCGACGGCGTCAGGGAAACCGACGGGCGCCCTGCGATGGCCAAGCCGATGTCCGACTGGGCGCCCCGAGCATCAGAAGCGCCGACCAGCAGTTCCGCCCGGCCCCAGTCCAGTACGACGCCGCGAGGCGCATCCTCTCCGGCCTGTTCCAGATCGAACGACGCTGAGTAACGAACCTGCGCCTGATAGACCGGAACGCGAAAGAGGGACCGACGGCGCAGTTCCGATTCGCTGGTCACTTCGACACGGCCCTGTGTCGGGAAGATATGCCAGACCCCGTTTGAAACCGCTGCCGACGTGAGGGCGGTGCCCGGCTGAGTCACCGGGGCCGCGGCCGGTCGTGCGTAGGGCACGGCCAAGACTGGCCCAAGAAACGTCTGCGGTCCGCCCATCAGGCCGCCGACCTCCGCCGCTACCGTTCCGGCCCGATCCGTTCGGTCCATCAGAAGCGCGAAGACGAATAGTGCCGGTACACTCATCAGAAAGGCGAGGGCGCAGACCAGCAACAGCTTGAGGCCCAACGACCGGCGCGGCAACATGGGCACGGCGGAGCCGGCTTGCGTCTGGGTCGCGGTCGATCGGTTCGCCATCTTCAGTAAACCCGGGCCTTGGGCTCGATGTACGAGACCTCGTCGGACATGGTGTAGTTGTGCACGGGGCGGTAGTCGATCGTGACGCCCTCGCCTTGCGTCTTCCAGGCCAGGGTGTGTTTCATCCACTGCGCGTCGTCGCGGTCCGGATAGTCCTCGCGGGCGTGGGCGCCGCGCGATTCCGTGCGGTTCAGGGCGCTCTCGATCGTGACCAGGGCCTGGTCGATCAGATTGTCGTATTCCAGGGTCTCGATCAGGTCGGTGTTCCAGATCAGGCCGCGGTCGGTGGTGCGGATATCGGTGCCCTGGGCGTGGATGGCACGCAGCTTGTCGGTGCCCTGTTGCAGGGTTTCGCCGGTGCGGAACACGGCGGCGTCGGACTGCATGGCCCGCTGCATCTGGATGCGCAGCTCGGCCGTGGGAGTGGAGCCGTTGGCGTGACGGAAACGGTCCAGGCGGGCGATGTGGCCGTCGGTCTGGGCCGGGGTCGCGGACGGCACGGCGGACGCCTTGTCCACCACCTCGCCGCAGCGCAGGCCGACCGCGCGGCCGAACACCACCAGGTCGGTCAGGGAGTTGGAGCCCAGACGGTTGGCCCCGTGCACCGAGACGCAGGCCGCCTCGCCCACCGCCATCAGGCCCGGCACCACGCTGTCGGGATTGCCGTCGCGCAGGGTCAGCACCTCGCCGTGATAGTTCGTGGGGATGCCGCCCATGTTGTAGTGGACCGTCGGCAGGACCGGGATCGGCGCCTTGGTCACGTCCACGCCCGAGAAGATCTTGGCGCTCTCGGAGATGCCCGGCAGGCGCTGGTGCAGGATCTTGGGGTCCAGGTGGTCGAGGTGCAGGAAGATATGGTCCTTGTTCGGGCCCACGCCGCGGCCTTCGCGGATCTCGATGGTCATGGAGCGGCTGACCATGTCGCGCGGGGCCAGGTCCTTCACGGTCGGGGCATAGCGTTCCATGAACCGCTCGCCTTCGGAGTTGGTCAGATAGCCGCCCTCGCCGCGTGCGCCCTCGGTGATCAGACAGCCGGCGCCATAGATGCCGGTCGGGTGGAACTGGACGAACTCCATGTCCTGGAGCGGCAGGCCGGCGCGCAGCACCATGGCGTTGCCGTCGCCGGTGCAGGTGTGGGCGCTGGTGGCGCTGAAATAGGCGCGGCCGTAGCCGCCGGTGGCCAGCACCACCATCTTGGCGCGGAACTGGTGCATCTGGCCGGTGTCGAGCTGCAGCGCCGTCACGCCGGTGCAGGTGCCGCCGTCCATGATCAGGTCCAGCGCGAAATATTCGACGAAGAATTTGACCTCTCGGCGCACCGACTGGCCGTACAGGGTGTGCAGGATGGCGTGGCCGGTGCGGTCGGCGGCGGCGCAGGTGCGCTGGACCGGGCCCTCGCCATAGTTCTTGGTCATGCCGCCGAAGGCGCGCTGATAGATCTTGCCCTCGTCGGTGCGGCTGAACGGCACGCCCCAGTGTTCGAGTTCATAGACGGCCTTGGGGGCCTCGCGGACCAGGTATTCGATGGCGTCCTGGTCGCCCAGCCAGTCCGACCCCTTGACGGTGTCGTACATGTGCCATTTCCAGCTGTCCTCGCCCATGTTGCCGAGGCTGGCGGAAATCCCGCCCTGGGCCGCGACGGTGTGGGACCGGGTCGGGAATACCTTAGTGACACAGGCGACCTTCAGCCCCTGCTGGGCCGCGCCGAGCGCCGCGCGCAGGCCGGAGCCGCCGGCGCCGACGACGACGACATCGTACTCGTGATCGATGAACTCATAGGCGGCCATGCCGGATCAGACTCCGAGACCGGCCGGCAGTGGGGCCGAGCCCAGCGCCAGTCGAACGATGAAGAAGACGCTGGCCGCCGCCAGCACGAGGCAGACCGCGCCGATCAGGCCCAGCAGAGCGCGGTTCGCGCTGGGACGGTGGATATAGTCGTCGACGACGACCTTCAGCCCCAGGTTCATGTGCCAGATGGAGATCAGCAAGGTCACGGCCAGCAGGACCGCGTTCACCGGGCTGGCGAACCAGTCCAGCATTCCCTGATAGCCCGCGCCGGACACGGCGGCGGCGCTCCACAGGCCCCACAGGCTGAGCGGGATCAGGATCAGGGACGACAGGCGTTCGGCCTTCCATTCCCCGGCACCGTGGCGCTCGGAGACCTTCACGCCCTTCATGAAGACCTTCTGGCCGTGATAGCTCATAGCGAGACCCTCCCGCTGCCCAACAGGAACGCCCAGAAGGCGACGGCCAGGATGACGGCCCCGATGATGCTGGCCCAGGTCAGGCGGCTGGCGGCATGGATTTGCAGGCCCTTGCCCGCGTCCCAGACCAGGTGCCGGATGCCGGCGGTCAGGTGATAGGCCGCCGCGCAGGTCAGGGCGAACCAGACCAGCAGGCCGAACGGTGATCCCATGACCGAGGCGAAGGTGTCATAGGCCTGGGGGCCGAAGCCCGCCGCCGCGAGCCAGCCGATCACAAACAGTGCCCCGACCGACAGGCCGATCGCAGCGCCCCGGTTCAGGATCGAGCCCCACATGGTGTCGTGGAAGCGCCAGACCTGCAGGTGCGGCGACAGCGGGCGCGGGCGGCCGTTGGGCTGGATCACGAACCGTCCGCTCTGGTCTTCGCGGGCCTCGTCGGTGTGGCCCGCTGGGGCGTTCGACATGCGAATCGTTCTCAAAGTTGAATGAATTTCGGGCGTTGGGGGGACGCGCACAGGCTTTAGGGAAGGCCGGGCACGGGTGTCAACGCGACCAAGGGCGCAGGGGGCAGTCGGTGCCGGTCTCCTCCCCGTTCGCCCCCGTTCGCCTCGCGAATGGGGAGGAGATTTTTGCGTCGCCCGGAACCGATCACGATTTCGAGTGTTGCCGATAAACTATAGCCATGACGAATCCGCCTAAGTCACTGTGGGCGCATGATTTGGCTCGTCCTGATTCCCGCATTGATGACCCAGCAGCCGACGGTCCCCGTGCCCTCGTCGCAACAGCCCTATGAACGCCCACTGGTCCGCCCGTTCGAGCCCGCCTCGACCTTCGGCCGCGACCAGGCCCAGGGCGACGGCGAATCGGACGCCTGGCGCAAACCGCTGACCGCGCCGGTCACCGTCGATGCCTACCGTCACAGCTATGAGGTCAGCCCGACCGATACTCAGATCGCCTACGAACAGGCGGTGGCCCAGCGTGAACTCGACTATGACGCACGGATGGGGCCGCTCGACGGTCGCTGGCATGTGATGGGCCCATCGGGCGATGCCATGCTGAACTTGGTCCTCAGCGACGCGGGGGAGGCTCAGCCCGTCGAGGGCGGATGGCGGCGGCCCGACGCCCGAGGCCGCGCCGGCGATGTGGCGCCGGTCCAGTCGGTCCAGCGCGACTTGCCGGGTCAGGTCGCCGTGTCGCTGGGTCAGGCCGGCCTTTTGCGGCTGACCGTCGCCAGCGACGGGCAATGGGTCGGTCTGCTGATCGACGACCGGGGCACCCATCCGGTGGCCGTGCGCCGTCCAGCCTGACGCCCGATCACCGGTCAGCGGTTGTCCCTGCGTCAGCCGCGCTCTAGGAACGGGCCAGCCCGCGACCCGAGAGCCCCATGCCCGATCTGACCGACAAACAGACCTTCTCCGACCAGGACGCGCTGGATTTCCACCAGCATCCGACACCGGGCAAGATCGCCATGGCCCCGACCAAGCCGATGGCGACCCAGCGCGACCTGTCGCTGGCCTATTCGCCGGGGGTGGCGGTGCCGGTGCTGGCCATCGCCGAGGATATCGACCGCGCCTATGACTATACGTCCAAGGGCAATCTGGTCGCCGTGATCTCGAACGGGACGGCGATCCTGGGCCTGGGCAACCTGGGACATATGGCGTCCAAGCCGGTGATGGAGGGCAAGTCCGTCCTGTTCAAACGGTTCGCCGACGTCGACAGCTTCGACGTCGAGGTCAAGACCACCGACCCGGACGAATTCGTCACCGTGGTCAAGAACATCGGCGACACCTGGGGCGGCATCAATCTGGAGGACATCAAGTCCCCGGAATGTTTCGTGATCGAGAGCGAACTGCAGGACCTGCTAGACATCCCGGTGTTTCACGACGACCAGCACGGCACGGCCATCATCTCCACCGCCGGCCTGATCAACGCCTGCCATATCACCGGCAAGCGGCTGGAGGACGTCAAGGTCGTGCTGGCCGGGGCCGGGGCGGCGGGCCTGTCGTCGATCGCCCTGATGAAGGCGGTCGGCGTCAAGGCCGAGAACACCGTCATCATCGACCGCGACGGCGTGGTCTATAAAGGCCGCGCCAACGTCGATCAGTGGAAGGCGGCCCACGCCACCGACACCCCCCTGCGCACCCTGGAAGAGGCCATGGTCGGGGCCGATGTGGTCATCGGCCTGTCGGCCAAGGGCGCGATCACCAAGGCCATGGTGGCCTCGATGGCCGAGCGCCCGATCATCTTCGCCATGGCCAATCCGGACCCGGAGATCACGCCCGAGGACGTGCTCTCTGTACGGAGCGACGCCATCATCGCCACTGGCCGGTCGGACTATGTCAACCAGGTCAACAATGTGCTGGGCTTTCCCTACATCTTCCGCGGCGCGCTGGACGTGCGGGCGCGCCAGGTCAATCACGAGATGAAGGTCGCGTGCGCCCAGGCCCTGGCCGCCCTGGCCCGCGAGGACGTGCCGGACGAGGTGGCGGCGGCGTATCGCGGGCGCAAGCTGAAGTTCGGCCCCGACTACATCATCCCGACCCCGTTCGATCCGCGCTTGATCTGGTACATCCCGCCGTTCGTGGCCCAGGCCGCGATGGATACCGGCGTGGCGCGGAAACCGATCGAGGACATGGAGGCTTACCGCACTCAGCTGCGCCAGCGGGTCGATCCATCTGCCGCCTTGATGCAGAAGATCAGCTCGGCCGTCCGCGCCGCGCCGAACAAGCGGATCGTTTTCGCCGAGGGCGAGGAATCGTCGGTCATCCGCGCCGCCTGGGCCTTCAAACAGGCCGAGCTGGGCACGCCGGTCCTCTTGGGCCGCGAGGACCTGATCCGCCAGAACGCCGCCGAGGCCGGGCTGGATTTCGACTCCCTGGGCATCGAGATCGTCAACGCCCGCGTCAGCGAGAACAACGCCGCCTATACCGACGCCCTGTACGCCAAGCTCCAACGGCGCGGCTATCTGAAGCGCGACGTGCAGCGGATGATCAACCAGGACCGCAACTATTTCGCCGCCTCGATGCTGGCCCACGGCGAGGCCGATGCGGTGGTCACCGGCGTGACCCGCAACTTCAACATGGTGCTGAAGGAGGTCCGGCGGGTGCTGGACGTCAAGGGCGACAGCCTGATCGGCCTGTCGATCCTGCTGGCCAAGGGCCGGACCCTGTTCGTGGCCGACACCTCGATCCACGAACTGCCCGACGCCCGGGAACTGGCCGACATCGCCATCCAGGCGGCGGCCACTGTGAAACGGCTTGGGCGCAGCCCGCGCGTGGCCTTCCTGTCCTACTCCACCTTCGGCAATCCGCCGGGCGACCGGGGCGAGAAGGTGCGCGAGGCCATCCGCATCCTGGACCGCAAGGGCGTCGACTTCGAATACGAGGGCGAGATGCCGCCGGAACTGGCCCTCGATCCCGAGGCGCGGGCCAACTATCCGTTCATGCGCCTGTCCAAAGACGCCAACGTCCTGGTCATGCCGGCCATCCATTCCGCCTCGATCGCGACGCGGCTGGTCCAGGGCCTGGGCGGGGCGACGGTGATCGGGCCGCTGCTGGTCGGGCTGGAGAAGTCGGTCCAGATCGTGAACCTGAACGCCTCGGTCAGCGAGATCATCACGGCTGCGACCTTCGCGGCCTATGAGGAGGGCGTGGGCGTCGAGGGCTAGACTGATTTCCTTTCCCCCTTGCGGGGAAAGGTGGCAGGCGGAGCCTGACGGATAGGGGGTGCAATTCGGTGTCTGCCGTGAGGGATTTCCGACCGCACGCTCCTCGTTGAGACCCTGTCCACACCCTCTATCCGTCGCGCTCCGCGCGCCACCTTTCCCCGCAAGGGGGAAAGGAAAGCCTTCGGGCGCTCGAGTCAAAACGCCCCGCTGGCCTCTACCGCAACGGGGCGCTAAAGCCTCGGCCAAACCGTTCAAGTGTTCAGGGAAACGCCCATGCGCGACATCAACCATTTCATCGACGGCGCATCCTTCACCGGCGGCTCGGGCCGGTTCGGCGACGTCATGAACCCCAACACCGGCGAGGCCCAGGCGCGGGTCCAGCTGGCCACCGTCGCCGAGATGGACCGCGCGGTGCAGGCGGCGCAGGGTGCGTTCGAGGGCTGGTCGAGCACCAATCCCCAGCGCCGCGCCCGCGTGATGTTCGAGTTCAAGCGGCTGGTCGAGGCCAATATCAACGACCTGGCCGAACTGCTGTCGTCCGAGCACGGCAAGGTGATCGCCGACTCCAAGGGCGACATCCAGCGGGGCCTGGAGGTGATCGAATTCGCCTGCGGCATCCCCCATGCGCTGAAGGGCGAATACACCTGGGGCGCGGGGCCCGGCATCGACGTCTATTCGATGCGCCAGCCGCTGGGCGTGGTCGCCGGGATCACCCCGTTCAACTTCCCGGCCATGATCCCGATGTGGATGTTCGGCGTGGCCATCGCGGTCGGCAACACCTTCATCCTCAAGCCGTCGGAACGCGATCCGTCGGTGCCGGTCCGCCTGGCCGAACTGATGATGGAGGCGGGGGCCCCGGCCGGTGTGCTGAACGTCGTCCACGGCGACAAGGCGGCGGTGGACGCCATCCTGACCCACCCCTTGATCCATGCCGTCAGCTTCGTCGGCTCGTCCGACATCGCCCACTATGTCTATCAGACCGGCGCGGCCAATCATAAGCGCGTCCAGGCCATGGGCGGGGCCAAGAACCACGGCATCGTCCTGCCCGACGCCGATATGGACCAGGTGATCAAGGACCTGTCCGGCGCGGCCTACGGCTCGGCCGGCGAACGGTGCATGGCGTTGCCGGTCGTGGTGCCGGTCGGCCAGAAGACCGCCGACGAACTGCGCGAGCGGATGGTGGCCGAAATCCCGTCGATGCGGGTCGGTGTCTCGACCGACGCCGGGGCCCACTACGGCCCGGTCGTGACCGCCCAGCACAAGGCCCGCGTCGAGGGCTGGATCGATCAGGGCGTCAAGGACGGGGCCGAACTGGTCGTCGATGGCCGCGGCTTCAGCCTGCAGGGGCATGAGAAGGGCTATTTCATCGGCCCATCGCTGTTCGACCACGTCACGCCCGAGATGGAGAGCTACAAGGAAGAGATTTTCGGCCCCGTGCTGCAGATCGTCCGCGCCGCCAGCTTCGAGGAGGCGCTGTCGCTGCCCAGCAGGCACCAGTACGGCAACGGCGTCGCCATCTTCACCCAGAACGGCCGCGCGGCCCGCGACTTCGCCGCCCGGGTCAATGTCGGCATGGTCGGGATCAATGTGCCGATCCCGGTGCCGGTGGCCTATCACACCTTCGGCGGCTGGAAGCGGTCGGCCTTCGGCGACACCAACCAGCATGGCATGGAGGGCGTGAAATTCTGGACCAAGGTGAAGACCGTCACCGCCCGCTGGCCCGACAGCGACCTGGAACATGCGGACTCCAGCTTCGTCATCCCGACGATGGCCTGACCGCTTCGCCCCAGACGTGTTCTCAGCGGAATGTTCACCAGGGGGCGGCTAGGAACCGGGATCATGTCACAGTCGCTTGAGACCCGATGCGCCGTTTCCTGATCTGGACGATCCTGCTGGCCCTGGTCGGGGTGGGCCTGTCGGTCGCCGCCTACTGGGCCTACTGGAACAGCTATGCGCGGTTCCAGCCGGTGACGGTGGTCGAGGGCGCCGGCGACATCCAGGCTCTGCTGGACCAGTCGCCCTATCTGGCGGTCGAGGGCGGCGACCGCCCCGTCTGGATCGTCGGCTACCGCGACAGCGCCGCCTTCCAGCGGTTCGCCGGGACCGAGCTGGAACGCCTGCGCGCCGTCGGCGTCCAGCCCCGCATCCTGGTCTTCGCCCGCCCCGACCGCGAGGGCGTGGCCCAGTCCACCGCCGCCGAACGCGCCACGGTGGCCGAGCTGTGGCTGAGCCGCGACTGGATGCTGTTCGACCGCTGGATGGCGACCTCGCCGTCCGTCTGGACCGGCGCGGGCCTGCCGGGCGCCGAGGTCCCCAACCGCGCCGCCATGATCGACGCGGGCCGCGACCTGTCCGGTGCCCTGGTCGAGCGCCTCGACGACGCCGGCATCGACGCCCGCTGGCCACTGGTTATCTGGCGCGACGCGGCGGGGTTCCTCAAGGTCTGCGCCTGCACCGACAGCCGCTCCTGGCCGTTCGTGCGCGACGACCTGGGCGTCCCGGAACGCGAGGCCGCCGTGGCCCCGCCGGCCCTTCCGGCACCGGTCCCCCCCACTGTTCCAACTTCGCCCGCCGCACCGTCGGCCCCATCGGCCGCCGACACCGGCCCCGGCACGCGGCCCTATCCCAAGCTGGAGGAAATCCTGCCCGCGCCCCAGCCGCGCTATGCGCCGAAGGCGGAGCCCGAACCTCGCCAGACAGCGCCTGCGGCGACGCCTACGCCCGCGCCTCGTCCCCAGACCCGGCCCACGCCACCAACGCGACCACGAGAAACCCCGAACCGGGGCACGCCCCAGCCGAAGCGCGACGAGGATTCGACCTTCTATTGACCCGTTCCCCTTCTCCCCCTCGGGGGAGAAGGTGGGCCCGAAGGGCTCGGATGAGGGGGCTGTGTCATCAGGCCGGCTGTCCGACGATCTGTTCCGGGTCTGGCAGCCCCCCTCAACCGTCTCGCTGCGCGAGCCACCTTCTTCCCCGAGGGGAGAAGGAAGAGGGAACTGGCCTCAGCTCAGGTTGACATCTGTTACCCCGCCGGCGTCCGGCGTGGTCTTGGTCAGATTGGCCTTGGCGATCTCGTAGATGAAGCCGGCCGGGCCCTTCTTGGACACCCAGATGCGGCCGTCGTCGCCGTCGAAGCGCAGCAGGGCCAGATGCGGGTCGGCCTTGCCCTCGGGGTACCAGGCGGCGACGACCGGGTTCCAGTGTTTCTCGATGACCGCGCGGTCGTTATTGACGACCAGCTTGCCGTGGATGCAGGCGAACACCTCCTGATCCTTGGACTGATAGGTGAACATGGCGTCCTGGGCCGTAGTCACGGCGCCGGCCAGGTCGGTGTCGGTGCGGCTGAAGAACCAGATAGTGCCGGTCTCGGGCTCGCCGAAGCCGGTCATCGGCTGGTTGTGATGGCCGGGCGCGTCCAGGCCCAGCATGCCGGTGTTGGATTTCTCCAGATGTTTCCAGAATTCGGTCTCGGCTTCGGCGGGGTTCAGGGGTTCGTCGGCCATGGGGAGGTCCTTCCGTTGTTGCCGGATAGGAGCGCCCGCCGCGGAGCCCGGTTCCAAACGGTCAAGCCCGCATCGGCGCCCCCAGCAGCGCCGCCACATGAATCACCAGCAGCATGGCCAGGGCCGCGAACAGGATCATCAGGAACCGCCACGGGATCATGCGCGGCCCCCGGATGATGTCCGGCGGCAATCCGCCGCGCCAGGCCGACAGGGCGGTCATCGCCACGGAAACGGCCAGCAGGGCCAGGGTCACGGTCATCGACATTGGCCGCAGGTGGCGCGGACCGCCGCACGGCGCAAGCCGAACCTTGCCGGAGGGTAAATGTTAAGCCGGCGTTAACCCAAACGGATTCATGGCTGGTGTTGGCGGGATCGGTTCCGGGTGGAGTTTCCACAGAAACGCACACAGCCGCTAAATCTTGGGGGTTAACCACGATTTACACCCCCGATTTAGCCAGTTAGCGTCCGGCATTGGTGGGAGGCGAATCAGTGAGCGCAGCAGCGCCGTGGAGCGTGAAGGGCATCGATCCCAAGGCACGCGAGATCGCCAAGGACCTGGCGCGCCGGTCCGGCATGACGCTGGGCGAATGGCTGAACACCATGATCCTGGAAGACGACGACGACGGCGTGACGCCCTTGCCGCGCCGCGCCCATGCGACCCAGGCGTTCGAGCGGCGCGGCCGGTCGCGCCGAATCGACGACGCCTATGACCTGCGCAACGAGCGCGAGCCGGAGCGGGGCTTCGACTATGGGCGCGATCCCGTGCGCGAGGACATCCTGCACCGCGTCGCCGCCTCGGTGGATGCGATCGCCGCCCGGCTGGAGGCCGCCGAGCGCCGCTCGACCGTGGCCATCCAGGGCGTGGACCAGGCCGTCGCGGGCCTGTTGCGCCGGCTGGACGGCCAGGACGAGGCGACCGCCGAGACCGGGCGCCGCATCGACGACATCGCCGAGGAACTGCGCGAGGGCCACCGCCGCCTGCGGGCGTTCGAAAAGGAGGTGGGCCCCAAAACCGCCGAGAGCTTCACCAAGATGGAGACCTCCATCGCGGCGGTGACCAGCCGGCTGTACGACATCGAGGAACGCCAGCGTCTGGCCGGGGTCGATCTGCGCCAGCGGATGCAGGCGGTCGAAATGGCCATCGAGGCAACGCCGACCGGCGCGCCGACGGCCGAGGTGCTGTCCCAGGTCACGGCCCGGCTGGATCAGGCCCAGGCCCAGACGGGCGAGGCGTTGCGGTCGCTGGAGCGGTCGTTCGCGGGCCTGGACCAGCGGCTGCGCGAGGCCGAGGGCCGGGTCGAGCCGGAAGGGGCCCGCGAAGCCGCGCGGTTCGAGAAGCTGGCCGAAAGCCTGTCGCGCCAGGTCGAGGCCAGCCGCGGCGAGATGATGCGTCGGCTCGACACGGTCGAGACCGAGGGCCGGCTGGAGCGGATCGAACGCGCGGTCGCCAGCATCGGCGAACAGGCCGCCCAGGCCGAGCGCCGCGCCGCCTCGGCCGTCGATGCCATGGGCCGCGAGGTCCTGAAGATCGCCGAGAACCTGAACGGCCGCATGGCGGGGATCGAGACGGGCGCCTCGGGTGGCGGTGATCCCCTGGCGCTGGAGCGCACCGCCAGGGTCGAACGCGACATGGGCCGCCTGGCCCAGACCGTGGAGCAGCGGCTCAACCGCACCGACGACCAGAATGCGATCGCCCTGGAGAAGCTGGGCGCCGAGATCACCCGGATTTCAGACCGGCTCGGCGAGCGGATCATCCAGTCGGAGCGCCGCTCGGTCCAGGCGCTGGAGGACATCGGCCGCCGTCTGAGCGAGGACCAGGACCGCACCGATCAACGCCATGAGCGCAGCTCGGGCGAGATGGCCGAGCGCCTGCGTCTCAGCGAGGAACGCACCACCCGGCTGATCGCCGAGGCGCGCGAGCGACTGGATACGCGCGTCCAGGCGCTGGAAGATCGCCCCGCCAGCCCGACGGCACCCGTGGCCGCCGCGCCGGCCGCGCCGCGCCAGGCCGGGCCATTCGACGGCGACTGGCGGGCCACCGCCTTCCCGGGCGAGAGCTTCGATCCGGTGGATGACGGCTGGTCGCGTGACCCACTGGATCTCGATCTGGATCCGGTCCAGCCCGCCGCCAAGGTCCCTGAGCCCGAGCCGATCGCCCCGTCCGCCGACCTGACGCCGGATGACGATTTTTCGCCGGTCGTCGTGCCTGAACTGACCGCCCCCGAAGCGCGGGTCAGCGAACCGGTCTTCGGCAAGGCCGGCGGCTTCGCGGCCTTCGGCGGGGCCGATGTCAGCGATGCCCTGGAAGCCACCGGCGACGCCCCGGCCCCCGACGACGTCGAGGACTTCGCGGGCGAGACCGATTTCGTCGATGCCAATGAAATCCGCGCCCAGATGGCGAGCGCCGCCGCCGCCGGGCGCGCCGGGCGCAGCGCCTCGACCCAGAGCGCCATCGATGCGGCCCGCGCGGCCATGGCAGAATCCGAGGCGGCGCCCACGACCACGCCCGCCAAGTCCGGCTTCAGCCTGCTGCGTCGCGGCGGCAAGTCCAAGCTGCAGGAGCGGCTGGACAAGCAGGCGTCGAAGGCCGGTGGTTCGACGGTCAAGAAGGCCTTTCTGGCCTCGGCCATCGGCGTGGCGGCCGTCACGGGAATCTTGGCGACTGGCCGCCTTACTGGGGTCGAGCTCTCCGTGCCAAACGGTGAGCCGCAAGGCGACGTCCTGCCGATCGCGGCCATGGCCATGGCGCCGGTCCCGGCAGCGGTGTCGGCCGAGACGGTCGCCTTGTACGACGAGGGCCTGGCCGCGTTGGAAGCGGGTGACGAAGCCGGGCTCGATGCGGTCACCGAGGCGGCCAATCTGGGCCATGCCCCAGCCCAGCTGAAGCTGGTCGAACTGTATCAGGTCGGCGCGTCCGGCGTGCCCCAGGACGAGGCGGAGAGCCGCGTATGGGCCCGTCGCGCGGCCGAGGGCGGCGATCCGCGCGGCATGCACGCCTATGCCATGTATCTGTTCGACGGCGTCGGCGGTCGGCCGCAGAAGACGGAAGCCCTGACCTGGCTGGAACGGGCCGGGGCCGCCGGTCTGATCGACAGCCAGTACAACGCGGCGCGTATCCATGAACAGGGCGACGACGGCATCGCGGCCGATCCGGTGCAGGCCCTGACGTGGTACACGGTCGCCGCCCGATCCGGCGATGCCCAGGCCGAGGCCGCGGTGCAGCGCCTGTCGCCGACGCTTTCGGCCGAGAACCGCCGTGTCGCCCAGAGCGCGGCCGCCGCGATCCAGCCGACCGGCCAGGGCTGATCCGACGCCGTTCATTCTCGGTTCGGAAACGGGCACTAGAACCGTTCGGATGGCCTCGCTAAGACCGTGAGACCGCCGTTCCGGCATTGATCTTCCTTCCAGCCGAAGGCGCGTCCTTTGGATATCTATCTGCCGATCGCCGAGGTTTCGGTGAACTGGCCGGTCCTGGTTCTGCTGGGGGCGCTGGTCGGCTTTGTCTCGGGTCTGTTCGGCATCGGCGGCGGCTTCCTGATGGCCCCGGTGCTGGTGTTCCTGGGCATTCCGCCGACCGTGGCCGTGGCCAGCCAGGCCAGCCATGTCGTGGCCTCCTCGACCTCGGGCGTGATCCGCTATTCGGGCCAGGGCTCGGTCGATTACCGCATGGGCGGGATCATGGCCGTGGGCGGGGCGATCGGAGCGCTGCTGGGCGTCGAGGTGTTCCGCTGGCTGCGCCTGTTGGGCCAGGCCGATCTGGTGGTGGCGGTGTCGTACCTGCTGTTCCTGGGCTCGATCGGCTGTCTGATGCTCTACGAAAGCCTGGGCGCGATCCTGCGCCGGGTCCGCAACGAGCCGGCTCCGCACAAGGACCGCCGCCGGCCGCTGTGGCTGTACGGCCTGCCGTTCAAGATGAAATTTCCCAGGTCGGGCCTGTACATCAGCGCCATTCCGCCGCTGGGGCTGGGCATGCTGGTCGGCATCCTGTCGGCGATCATGGGGGTGGGCGGCGGCTTCATCCTGGTGCCGGCCATGCTTTACGTCCTTCGCATGCGGGCCGGGGTCGTGGTCGGGACCAGCCTGTTCCAGATCATCATCACCACCGCCATCACCACCGTCCTCCAGGCCGGACGAAACCAGACGGTCGACATCGTCCTGTCGATGATCCTGGTCATCGGCGGCGTGATCGGGGCCCAGATGGGAGCCCGGTTCTCGGGCCGGTTCCGGGCCGAGGAACTGCGCGCCGCGCTGGGTCTGATCGTGCTCTTGGTCGGGATGCAGATGGGGCTGGAGCTGTTCGTGCGGCCCAGCGAGCTGTTCGCCATCGCTCCGGGGGTGCCCGAGGGATGATGCAGCTGCCGCCCCCTGCCCCCGCCATCGAGGCTCCCGCGCCGGAACGCTCTGTCGCGACGACGGAGGATCTGCGCGTCGCCGCCGCCCTGACGGATGCGCGGGTGCGGGTCGACTCAAGTTTCACGGGCGCGTCCATTGTGCTGTACGGCGCGGTGTTCAATCCGACCGACGATCCGGCCGATGTGGTCGTCGTCGTGCGCGGCCCGGAACAGCCGCTCCGTCTGATCCGCAAGAGCCGCAACATGGGCGTCTGGCTGAACAGTCGCCCGGTTCTGTTCGAGGGCGCGCCGGGTTTCTACATGACGGCCTCGACCCGGCCGCTCAGCGACATCGCCGGTTTCGGACAGCTGCGCCGGCTCGGCGTGGGCGTGAACCACCTGCGCATCGATGCGCCGGAGGAGGCCCGCACCGTCACCCGCTACGGCGTGCGCGACGTGGTCATCAGCCGGCTGGGCGACGACTACTTGGACTGGCGGCGCGCCGTGATCCGGCTCAAGGAGGCGACCCAGCTCTACAACACCGATCCCGACGGGGTCACCTTCGTCGACCGGGGCCTGTTCCGCGCCGAGGTCGAGCTGCCGGCCACGGCCCCGACCGGCGAATACAATGCCGAGGTCTGGCTGTTCCGCGAAGGCCAGCCGGCGTCGGTGTCGAACCTGACCCTGACGGTCGAGAAGGTCGGGCTGGAGCGCGACATCTTCGAATTCGCCCATCGTCAGCCGTGGCTGTACGGCGTGCTGTGCGTCTTTCTGGCGGGCTTGACCGGCTATCTGGCGTCGCGGGTGTTCAAGCGCGGCTAGCTGCGGGTGACCTGAGGGGGTGTCCGTGCTAGGGTCGGGTTTGTTTCGACCACCCGGAGTTTTCCGCTGACCCCCTCGCCCGCGCAGGATGCGCAAGATTCCGCCGTCTCCAACACGGCGCATGAGATGGATCCCATCGACCCCGTCCGCGACGAGGACGGGGATTTCGCCGAAGACCTGAGCGACCCCGACGCCGCCGATCTTCCCCTGTTCAGCGATGACGACGGCGACGACGACGGCCCCGCCTTCGGCGACCGCCAGCCCTTGCCGATCGGGGCGACCGATCTCGAGAACGCCCTGCTGGCCAAGCTGGACGACGACAAGGCCCAGGACATCGTCCTGATCGACCTGAAGGGCAAGTCGCCGATGGCCGACACCATGATCGTCGCCTCGGGCCGCTCGCACCGCCATGTCGGGGCCATCGCCGACCACCTGCTGCGTACGCTCAAGGACCACGGCCTGGGCCGGGCCAAGGTCGAGGGCCTGCCGCATTGCGACTGGGTTCTGATCGACGCCGGAGACGTGATCGTCCACCTGTTCCGGCCCGAGGTGCGGATGTTCTACAACATCGAGAAGATCTGGGCCGTCGACAGCGCCCACCGCACCCCGCGCGACTGATCCCCATTCATGAAGCTGGCCATCGCCGCCATCGGTCGGCCCGGCCGCGGTCCCGAGGCGGCCTTGGCGGCGGACTATGCCACGCGCACCTCGGCCGCCGGGCGCGCGCTGGGTCTCGGCCCGCTGGACCTGATCGACCTTGAGCCGCGCAAGGCCGGCAAGGCCCCCGAGGCCGAACTGTTGCTGGGGGCGGCGGACGGGGCCCATCTGATCGCCTGTGACGAGCGCGGCCGGACCTATGGCTCGCGCGATTTCGCCGATCACATCGCCACGCTGCGGGACCGGGGCGAGCGGCGGCTGGTGTTCGCCATCGGCGGGGCCGACGGGCTGGACGGGTCGGTGATCGAGGCCGCATCCTCGACCCTGGCCTTCGGGCCCCAGACCTGGCCGCATGCCCTGGCCCGAGCGATGCTGGCCGAACAGCTGTATCGCGCGGTGACCATCCTGGCCGGATCGCCCTATCATCGCGACTGAATGCGCGCCCTGATTCCCCTCGCCCTGCTGACGGTGCTGGCCGCCGGCCCCGCCTCCGGCCGGCTGGCCCAGGACGACGAACTGCGCCAGCTCCAGGCCGAATACCGGGACGAACGGATCCGCGCCCGCCGCCTCCAGGCCGACGCCCGCGACGCCGCCATCGAAATCGCCGCCCTGGACCGCGAACTGGCCGGCCTGCGCCGCAGCCAGTCCGCCGAGGACATCCAGCTGCGGTCGCAACGTGCCCGGCTGGATGCCCTGGGCCGCCGCGAGGCGACCCTTCTCACCGCCCTGGCCAAGGAACGGGCGCGGCAGGGGCGGCTTCTGTCGGGCCTTCAGATGATGAGCCGCGACCCACCACCGCCGCTTCTGATCCCGGCCGAGCGCGCCGTCGATACGGTCCGCGCCTCCATCCTGATGAAGGCCATGGCCCCGACGCTGCAGGCCCGCGCCGACGTCCTTCTGGCCCGCCAGGCCGAGGTGACCCGCGTGCGCCGCCTCGCCGCCCTGTCGGCCGAGCGGCTGTTCACCACCGAGAGCGCCCAAGGCGACCGGCGCGCCGAGATCGAAAGCCTGACTGCCCGCAAGACCGCCCTCAACGCCGTCCTGCGCGCCGACGCCCAGCGGGCCGAGCGCGCCGCGGAGGCCCTTGAGGCGCGCATTCGCGCCCTGGGGGGCAGGACGCCCAGCCTGTCCGAAACCGCCGCCGCTCCGGTCACCACACGCCTGCCCGGCGGCCGCAACCGGCTGGACGCGCCGGTCCGGGACCGTCCCGCCGTGCGCTTCGGCGCGGATCACGCCGGCTGGCGCTGGTCGGCGGGGGCGGGCCCGGTCGCGGCTCCGGCCAGTGCCACGGTCGATCATGCCGGGCCGCTCAGCGGCTGGGGCGGGGTGGTGATCCTTGACCTGGGACCGGGGTGGCGGGCGGTGATCGCGGGGCTGGACAGCGTGGCGGTCGAACCGGGCCAGCGGGTGCGGGCGGGCCAGGTGCTGGGCGACACCGGCCCGGCCGGGGAGGCCTATTTCGAGCTGCGTCGAGAGGAACGGCCGGTCGACCCGGCCCCGTGGCTGACGCCCTGATCCACCCGGATCGGCCTGTCGTGTATCCTTAACACTTGTCCGGGCTTTCCAGCCGTGCTGGTTATGCGCCCTTCGCGCGCCACCAAGGGCGCGGCAAATGGGAGTGAGCCGTTGAGTTCGACGGATGGGGGAGGCGCATTGTCCGCGCCTCGCAAGACGTTTCTGGGACACCCGCGGGGGCTGGTGATCCTGTTTCTGACGGAAATGTGGGAGCGGTTCTCCTACTACGGCATGCGGGCCCTGCTGGTGCTCTATCTGACCCAGCATTTCCTGTTCGGCCCGGCCGAGGCCCAGGGAATCTATGCCGCCTATGCGGCCCTGGTCTATCTGATGCCCGTGGTCGGCGGCCTCTTGGCCGACAAGTATCTGGGCTCACGCAAGGCGGTGATCATCGGGGCGGTCCTGCTGGTCGCCGGTCACTTCACCATGGCCTTCGAGGGTTCGGGCGGGCGTGAGTTCCTGACCGTCGGCGGCACCGAATACGCCATCGAGGTCGAGGGCCGCGACACCGATCGCCAGCTGTTCGCCGCCACCGACGCCGGCCGCGTGCCGATCTCGATCTCGCCCGAGGGCGTCAGCGTGGTCGATGTCGCGGGCGCGGCGGTCGGCTCCGGAGCCCAGGCGGCGACGGCGGCTGGCTTCCCGACCCAGGTCGCGGCGGACGGCTATACGACCCGCGTCGTGCGCGACCTGGGGGGAGAGCCCGTGCTCTTCCTGGCCCTGTCGCTGATCATCGTCGGGGTGGGCTTCCTGAAGGCCAATATCTCGACCGTCGTTGGCTCCCTGTATGACGAGAACGATCCGCGTCGCGACGGCGGCTTCACCATCTTCTATGTCGGCATCAACCTGGGCGCGGTTCTGGCGACCCTGCTGTGTTCCTGGCTGGGGATCCGTTACGGCTGGGCCTATGGGTTCGGCTTGGCGGGCATCGGCATGCTGTTCGGTCTTCTGACCTTCATCCTGGGCCAGAGCTGGCTGGAGGGCCGAGGTGCGCCGCCCGAGCCCGAGCGCCTCAGCCGCAAATCGTTCCTGGGCCTGCCGTTCGAAGCCATCTTCTGGATCGGGGGGCTGGTCGCGGTCCTGCCGACCTGGCTTCTGATGCAGCGCCACGCGATCATCGAGACCTCCCTGCCGATCCTGGCGGGGCTGATCTTCGCGGCGGTGGTCGGCTACACCCTGATCAAGCTCAAGGGCACCGAGCGCAATCGCATGCTGGTGGCCCAGGTGCTGATCTTCTTCTCGGTCCTGTTCTGGGCCCTGTTCGAACAGGCCGGCTCGTCCCTGACTTTGTTCGCGGACCAGTCGACGCGGATGCCCGGCTGGCTGAACGTTGGCCAGACGCAGTTCTTCAATCCGGGTATCATCGTGGTGCTGGGGCCGGTGATGGCGGCCCTGTGGGTCTGGATGGCCAGGAAGAACATCGAGCCGTCGACACCGGTGAAGTTCTCGTTCGGCCTGGCCTTCGTGGGCGCGGGCTTCCTGCTGCTGTCCTGGGCGGCGGCGACACAAGCCGGGGTCGACTTCCGGGTGCCGCTGATGTTCCTGTTCCTGACCTATCTGCTGCACACGATCGGCGAGCTGTGCCTGTCGCCGGTGGGCCTGTCGATGATCACCAAGCTGTCGGTGGATCGCGTCGTGGGCTTGATGATGGGGGTCTGGTTCCTGTCCAGCTCGGTGGCGCACATCGTGGCCGGTCAGATCGCCAAGGCGACCGCGACGGACACCGTGGCGGGCGTGGTGACCAATCCGCAGCTGGCGCTGGACACCTATGGCTCGATCTTCGGGACCATTGGCTGGGTCGGGGTCGGGGTCGGCGTGGTCCTGCTGGTGCTGTCGCCGGTGCTGAAGAAGGGGATGGGTGGCGTCCACTGACGCCCTCACCCGGAAACCAGAAGGCCCGGCGGAGCGATCCGCCGGGCCTTTTGTTTTGCCGATCCAAATCGTCGGTTCGGGTCGCTCATCGAAGCTGCGGCACGACCGCCGGACGTGACGGGTGCGACGGGGTCAGCCTTGGGAGGCGGGGCGGAGGCCGGGGACGGAGGCCTGCATGACGGCCGGCTTCTTCTCGCCGCCGGCGGCGATGATCCGGTCAATGCGGGCCTTTTCGGCGCGGAATGCGACGAGGTCGGCGCCGGCCAATTCGGTGCCCTGGCTGGTCTTGATGCCGGCCGGATTGATCCGCTGGCCGTTGCGCCAAATCTCGTAATGCAGGTGCGGGCCGGTCGAGGCGCCGGTCGAGCCGACGAACGCGACCGTCTGGCCCTGGCTGACGCGCTGGCCCGGCCGCATGCCCGAGGCATAGCGCGACAGGTGGGCGTAGCCGGTCTCCAGACCGTTGGAATGGCGGATACGCAGCCAGTTGCCGTAGCCACCCCAGCGACGGGCCTCGACCACCACGCCGTCGGCGGGGGCGATGACCGGGGTGCCGGTGCCGGCGGCGAAATCGATGCCCTGGTGCATCTTGCGATAGCCGGCGATCGGGTGGCGGCGCATGCCGAACGAGGACGAGACGCGGAAGCCCCGGTCCAGAGGCGTGCGCATCAGGGACGAGCGCATATTCTTGCCGGTGGCGTCGAAATACTGGGCTTCCTTGGCCCCGGCCGGCTGGAAGCGGTAATAGACGATGTCCTTGAGCTGGGCATACAGCAGGTCGTCGGTGGCGACCGTGCGGCCGTTCTCCGTGACCGAGCGGCCGAACACCAGGGTGAACTCGTCATTGGCGCGGACGTCGCGGTCCAGGTCGAGCTTGTGCGCGAACAGCTGGCTGGCGCGGCGACGGATGGCGGCGGCGGCACCCAGTTTCTGGGCGCTGGAGGTCAGCGAGCCCTCGACCTTGCCGTTCAGCACGACGGTCTCGTGGGTGACTTTTTCTTCCAGGTTGCGCAGGCGCAGGGCGCCATCGAAGCTGCGAGAAACGGTCAGCTGGCTGGCCGGGCCGGTGCGCATGGTCAGGCCGATCAGGCGGGCGTCGCCCCGGCCACCGCGTGGACGGGCGATTGCGGTCTCGAAGCGCAGGCCGGCGGTCAGGTCGTTGAGATCGAACGCGTTGGACAGGGTGGCGGCGACGGCGGCGGCCTCATCGGCGCCCACGCCGGCGCGACGCACGGCTTCCTCGAAGGTTTCACCGCGACGAATCTGGACGGGCACGGCTTCCGGTGCGTCCAGGCCCGCGGGCGAGGCGGCGGCGGCGAAGGCGCGCGCCTCGAGGATATCGACCTGCTGTTCCGTCAGTTCGGGAACAATCTCGGCCTGGGCCGGTTGGTGCACCTGTCCGGCGAGCAAGGCCACCGACAGGGCGGCAGTGGCCGTCAGCAAATGCGGCGCATAGCGCGTCGGCTGGCGGCGTGGATCGAACTGAGCCATCGGACCCCGGATACGACGACGCCCCGCACGGCGCCCAATCTACAAAAAACGATTCGCGGCGACGTCCCCGGAACCGCGAAGACCCGCCTATAGCGCGCCCAAACCCAGTTTGGAAGCGGGAGGGTTACAAATGATTAACTCCACCAGCATTGATGTGTTGATCATCGTATAAATCCGGCTGTGACTGGGCTTTCGACAGTCGATCCTCAAGGAGTGCGCGGCGATGCTGAGGGCCTGGAATCCCGCGACCCCCCGATCGATTGAAAGTGACCGATAGGCCACTGTGCGTGATGCGATTGCAACGACTGTCGCGCTTGCGATTTCTATGGCGATCTTGCCGCCCCTGCCATAGAGCCGAGCCGACGTGACCGATACCGCCGAGACGCCTTTGGGCCCTGTCGAACGGGCCCCGCCGCCGCGCCGACGGCGGGTGACGCTGCGCCGGTCGCTGATCGGTCTGCTGATCGCCGTGCTGGTGTCGTCGATCGCGCTCGGGATCCTCTATCTGAACCGGCGCATGGTGGCGCGCGAGGTGCTGGTCGGCTGGTTGGACCGGCGCGGGATCGAGGCCCAGGTCGAGGTTGAACGGCTGGAGATCGACGGCTTCGTCGGACGGGTCAGCATTGGCGATCCGACTAATCCGGACGTGGTCGTGGAGCGGGTCGAGGTCGATTATGCCGTGGGCCTGCCGTGGTCCGAGCCGGGGATGGGGGTGGTGCCCAGCCGCATTCGCCTGGTCCGGCCAGTGGTGCGGGCGACCTGGGCCGAGGGGGACCTGTCGTTCGGCTCGCTGGACCCGCTGATCGAGGAGTTCCGCGGACGCCCGCCCCGTCCGGACGCGACCGCGCCGGTAGTGATCGTCGAGGCGGGGGCGCTGAGACTGGGCACGGAATACGGGCCGTTGCAGGTGTTGGGTGACGCGCGCCTGCAGGACGGCAAGCTGATGCGGCTGCAGGCCCGGATGCTGACGGCGTCTCTGAAGAGCGGAGAGACCGAGGCGCGGGCCCTGGGCGGGACGCTGGACCTGACGACGACGGACGATCGGGTGGCGGTCACCTTCGCGGCCGCGGCAGAGCAGTTCCAGACCGAGGCGGTCCGCGCCGACGGGTTCAACCTGTCCGGCAGCGGTTCCCTGCCCTATCCCGACCTGGAGCGGCGGCGGGGCGACGGGCGGGCGATCGTCGATCTGAGCCTGGCCGGGCGGGCGCTGACGGTGGGCGCGGTCTCGGCGGCCGACGCGACGCTGCGCTATGCCTTCGACGGGGAGACGGCGGGGTGGCTAGAGGCTTTCCGGGTCCAGGGCCGGTCGTCCGCGACGCTGCAGGCCAGTCGGCTGGACGCGCCGGGGATGGCGGCGGCGGATGCGAACCTTTCCCTGCCGGGGGCCGCGCTGCGGCTGACCCGCACCGACGGCGGGATCGGCTGGCGGCTGGACGGCCCGACCACCCTTCGGGCCGGTCGGCTCCGGACCGGCGAGATGATCCTGACCGGGGCCGTGGTGCGGTCGGGCGATCTGCTCGCGGGCGGCCTGGGCCCGGCCATGGAGGCTGAGGGGCGGCTCGATCTGGCGGCGCGGGGGTTCGACTTCGGCGGTCTGTCGCTGGCCGGGGTGACGGGCGTGGCCGATCTGGACGTGGTCAGCGACGGGGCGACCCTGGTGACGGCGACCGGAAATCTGCGGTCGAGCGCGGGGGCCTGGCCGCTGTTCGGCCCGGCGTCGGACGCGGACGTGCCCGAACTGGTCGAGATGAAGCGGGCGCTGGGGGATTTCTCCGTCGAGCTGCCCGGCGTGCGGCTGACGACCGGCAGTCCGGGGACACAGCTGGCCCTGACCCGACCCGCGCGGCTGGTGCCGCGCAACGGCGGGGTGCTGACCGTCTCGCCCGTGGCGCGACCGATCTTCGGGGCGGAGCCGGGGGAGCGGGGCGGAGGGGCGCTGACGATCGCCGCCACGCGCGGCCAGGGCCTGCCCGAGGCACGGTTCGACGTGTCGGACTGGTCGCTGACGCCGGGCGGGTTCCGGGCGCGGCTGGACGGGGAGGCGGGGCTGGATTTTGGCGTGGCGCGCGACCTGCGAATCCGTACCGACGGCGTGCTGGCCAATGAGAACGGGCGGCTGACCTATGCGACGACGACCTGCGTCCCGTTCACGGCCGAGCGGCTGGATCTGGACGAGAACGACGTCACGGCCCTGTCCGGGAATGTCTGTCCGCCGAACGGACCGCTGGTCGTGGTCGAACGGGGCGCCTGGCGGGCGTCGGGGCGGCTGACCGAAACGGCGGGGACAGCGGCCTTCCTTCAGATGGCGGTGGATGAGGGCGAGGGCGATCTCGTCGCGACCGGCTCGGCGCGGGGCCTGGGGCTCCAGATCGCGGTGGACCAGGCGCGGGTCACCGACACCACCGAGCCGCTGCGCTTCTATCCGGTCTCGGCCAGCGGACAGGTAGGTTTGGCCGCCGACCGCTGGAGCGGAGCGTTCGACCTGGCGCGGATGGGAAGGACCCTGGGCCAGGTGACGATCCGGCACGACGGCCTCGCCCAGTCGGGCGGGGCGGTGATCGACATTCCGAACCTCAGCTTCTCGCCCGAGGGCCTGCAGCCGTCCGACCTGACGCCGCTGGGGGTCGATATCGTCCAGTCGCCGGTCACCGGCTCGGCCGGATTCTCGGTCCGGTTCGACTGGAGCGAGGCCGTCGGCGAAAGCAGCGGCGGCACCCTGACCATTCCGTCGCTCGACTTCACCAGCCCGGCCGGGCCGGTGCGCGGCCTGTCGGGAACGGTGGAGTTCACGAGCCTGGCCCCGAACCTGGTCACGGCGCCGAACCAGACGCTGCGGGTCGCCTCGCTGGACGCCATGGCCGACCTGACCGAGCTGGACCTGACGTTCAGCCTGGACGGCACCGCCCTGTCGGTGGCGGGCGGGACGATCGCGGCGGCGGGCGGGACCATCAGCGTCGAGCCCCTGTCGGTGCCGTTGGACCGGACCGAGGCGTTCGGCGGGACGATCGTGCTGGACCGGGTGCAGCTGGGGGAACTGGTCGATCAGGCCGGGTTCGGCGACAAGGTCGATATGGACGCGGTGGTGTCCGGACGCCTGCCGTTCGTGGCCGATCCGGGCTCGGGTGTGCGCATCACCGGCGGCAGCCTGTACGCCGTCCAGCCCGGCCGGCTGTCGATCCAGCGCGAGGCCCTGAGCGGACTGGAGGCCGGCGGTGGGGGCGAGGTGCCGCCGAACACGGTCGAGGAACTGGCCTATCAGGCCATGGAGAACCTGGCCTTCGACAGCCTGAGCGCGGATGTGAACAGCCTGGACGGCGGCCGCCTGGGCGTGCTGTTCAAGATCAAGGGCCGGCACGATCCGCCTGAGCGCCAGGAGCTGCGGCTCGGTGTGTTCGAGCTGCTCAGCCGGCGGTTCCTCGAGCGGGATTTGCCGTTGCCGTCCGATACCGGGATCGATCTGACCCTGGATACGACGCTGAACATCAACCAGTTAGTCAGCGACATCATGGCCTACAACCGTGCCCGGGCGGGCCGGCCTGAGCCGGAAGGCAACGAACCCTGACCTTGGCCGTTCAGATCGCGTTCACCGCGCGCGTTCCACAAGACCTGAGCCAATTTTTGGCCCTTCGGAGATCGCCGTCATGACCTCGTTCCGCATCTCGCCCGGTCTGCGCGTGCTGGCCGCCCTCGGCGCGGTCGCCCTAATGGCCTCGGCTTGCACGCCCACGGTGCGGCTGCAGGTCGATCCGATCCAGATCTATGCCAAGCTGGACGCTGACGTCCGCGTGCGACTGGATCAGGAACTGCAGGATCTGTTGCGCGAAAACCCGAACCTGTTCTGATCGCCCGCGTTATTCTTTCATGCCTTCTTTCCCACTGGAAATGACAATGACCTTCCGCAAGCTTTTCGTCGTCGGTGCCGCCATGGCCGCCCTCGGCGTGGCTGTGGCCGCCGCCCCCTTCCCGGTCTTCGCCCAAACCGCGGCCCAGAAATCCCTGATCGACGCCGCCAAGGCCGAGGGGATCGTCGGCGAACAGGCCGACGGCTTCCTGGGCTTCCGCTCCGGTTCGGGCGACGCCGCGCTTCAGGCCGCCGTCAGCACGACCAACGACGCCCGCCGCCGGGCCTATGCCCAGAGCGGCCAGCAGGCCGGCACGACCGCCGAGGTCGCCGGGGCCCGCATGTTCGAGACCCAGCTGCTGCCGCGCGTCGCCTCGGGCCAGTATTACCGCAACGCCCAGGGCCAGTGGGTCCGCAAATAGTCGCGACCGCCTGACGCGCGCGTCCCGGACGGGGACGTGCTAGGGTGCCGTCATGGCCAGCCGCCTCGTCCGTTTCGTCCTGCTGCTCGGCCTGGCCCTGCTGATCGCGGCGGTGGCGACGTTCGGGCTCAGCCTGGCCTGGATGGCGATCGGCGGCGGCGCGATGTCGGTGCATGGCTGGATCGCCATGGGGCTGGGCGTGCTGGGCACGGTCGGCCTGACCTGGGTGCTGATGGGCCTGGCCTTCCGCTCGCACCGCGACGGCTGGGACGACCGGGTCGACAACACCTTCGATCCGGGGCGCAAGGATCAGGACCAGTAGGCGGCGCTTGACCGCGTGGCCCGGCTGGGCCGATGGAAGGCGAAACCGGAGCCCGCCATGTCCCGCCTGATGCTTGCCGTCCTCGTCGCCCTGCCGTTGGTGGCCTGCGGGTCCGGGTCCGATGAGGCGCCGGTCGAGGCGCCCGCCGCGGTCGCTGCGCCGCAGATGCTGGGCGGGGTCGATCTGGGCCAGCCGGTGCGGGCCCTGGGCACCGAGCCGTTCTGGGGGGTGGCCATTTCGCCGGAGACGCTGGTCTATTCCGGCGTGGATCAGGCCGAGCAGACGGCGGACAACCCGGGGCCGGAGGTGCAGGGGACGACGGCGGTCTATGCCTCGGCGACCGGGGACGGGACGGCCATGGTGGTGACGCTGGTAGCGGGCGAATGTTCGGACGGGATGAGCGATCGGGTCTATCCGCTGACGGCGCGGGTCGAGTTGGGGGAGCTGTCGCTGAACGGCTGTGCCCAGTCGGCGGCGGTGCTGGACGCCGAACCTCGGCCCTGATCCGTCAGCGGTCGCCGAACAGGGGGCCGACGCCGGGGACCGTCCTGATCACCTCGCCCAGCAGGTCGCGGCCGGTGGCGGTCGTGATCCGCTCGCGCGCGGGGGGGAGCAGCCGCTTCAGGTCGTCCTTTTCGACGCCGATCCGCTTCATGCGGTCCAGGGCGCCCATGGCGTCGGCGATGGCCGCGCCGGAGACGCCGCCGGCGCTCTTGATCAGGCCGCCGAACAGGCCGCCGGATTTCGGTTTGGCTTCGGGCGATCGAGCCGCGTCCTCGGCCCCGGCCACGGCAGCGTAGAGTGCGTCCAGGGCGGCGGGGTCGGCGTGTTTGTTCAGCAGACCCAGGGCCCCGGTCAGGGCGGCGCGGGTCTGGTCGGGGGTCAGGCCGGCCTTCGGGGCGGCGTCGGCGATCAGGGTATCGAGGGTCAGGCTAAGGGTCATGGAGCCGCCTCTTAACGGTTCCCGAACCGGTTTCCAGCGACAATCGCCGGATGAGCCCCGCATCGACACCCGCCGATCTCAGGTCATTGACCTCGCTGCGGTTCCTGGCCGCGATGTGGGTGGCGCTGTATTCCTTCTGGCCCAATCTGGACGTGGGTTTCCTGCCGAACCTGATCGACAAGGGCTATCTGGGCGTCGAGTTGTTCTTCGTCCTGTCGGGTTTCATCCTGTGCCACGTCTATCTGGAGGCGGCGGGAGAGAAGCGGTTCAGCTACAAGGGCTTCCTGTGGGCTCGGATCGCGCGGGTCTATCCGCTGCATATCGCGACGCTGCTGGGCGTCGGCGCCCTGGCCGTGGCCGCGCTGGCGGCGGGTATGAGCGTGGACGGCAATATCCTGAGCTGGGCATCGTTGCCGGCCAATGTGACGATGACCCATGCCTGGGGCCTGGCCCCCGAGGCCGGCTGGAACCATCCGTCGTGGTCGATCTCGGCGGAATGGTTCGCCTATCTGAGTTTCCCCGCCTTCGCCTTCGTGGCCTGGCGTCTGCGCCATCAGCCGGTGCTGGCGGTGATCGGGGCGGGGGCGGCGCTGGCGGCGCTCTATGCCGTGTTCGAGACGGCGGCGGGCTTCCCGCTAACCCAGGCGACCATCCAGTGGGGCGCGCTGAGGATCGTGCCGTGCTTCGCCCTGGGGTGCGCCGTCTATCTGATGTACCGCCGAGCGCCCCTGCCCGCGCCCGGCTGGACGGCCCTGATCCTGACCCTGCTGATCGGGGCCGGCGCCTCGCTAAGGCTGTGGGACGCGGTGACGGTGATCCTGTTCGGCGGGCTGATCCTGGCCCTGGCGTCGCTGGCCAATGGCAAGGCCGGGGTGTTGGCGTCGAAACCGGCGGTCTATCTCGGCGAGATTTCCTATTCGGTCTATATGGTGGTGGTGCCGTGGAAGCTGCTGGCCGTGAACGTCGCGGCGCGGCTGACCGAGGCCGGACCGGACAAGCAGCTTCACGTTTTCGTGTGGTTGGTGGTGCTGGCGAGCCTGCCCGTGGTGGCGGCCGTGTCGTACCACCTCGTCGAATACCCCGCCCGGCGGGCGCTTCGGCGTCTGGCCGAGCGACGCGCGGAGCGGCGATCGCAAGACGCGGCGGCTCAACCCGCGGAGTGAAACGGGGTCTTCACCCTTTCACCAATATGGGTTAGCCAAAGGTCGGGGCGTAACAGTCGGAAACAATCCAACATGACGAAACGGTTCACCGCCGCCATGGTTGCGGCTTCGCTTGGATTTTTCTCGTTGGGGTCGTTGCCCTCGGCGGCCCAGGCCGACAGCCCGTACTGGCAGTGCGTGACCTTCGCCCGGATGTTTTCCGGCATCCAGATCTTCGGTGACGCTTGGACCTGGTGGAACCAGGCCGTGGACAAGTTCCGCACCGGCGACGCGCCCGAGACCAACTCCGTCCTGGTGTTCCGCCCCGAGGGCCGCATGAGCCGGGGCCATGTCGCCGTCGTCTCCGACATCCTGACCGACCGCGTCATTCGCGTGACCCACGCCAACTGGGGCGGCAGCCGCGGCAAGGTCGAGGAGAACGTCACCGTCGTGGACGTGTCCGGCGAAGGCGACTGGAGCCGGGTCAAGGTCTGGTACAGCCCCAGCAACGACCTGGGCTCGACCGTGTATCCGACCTATGGATTCATCTATAAGGACGCGCCGGCCGGTCCGGTGCAGTATGCCTCGGTCGCCGCAGCGGCGGGCCAGCCCTGATCGGCGTCACTCCGGCTTGATCGACAGCTGGAAGGCGACCAGGCCTTCGGTCACGTCGCGGTCGAAGCCTTCGCCGCCGCGCAGGCCTTCGGCCTCGATCTCGCGATAGACGATGCCGAACGAGCCCTGCATCGCGCCCTTGCGCAGGGCCACGCCGATCGAGGCGTCGCCCAGGAAGGCGCCCTCATCGCGGGTCATGCCCGAACGCGTGAAGTCGCCGTCACGGGTGCGGGCGAAATTATAGCCGACGGCCGTGCCGGACCCGGCGGCATAGATGTACCAGCGCGGGCGTTCGCCGAAGGCCTTGGCGCCCTCGCGCACGCGGTCGCCGATGTCGCCGCCGATGCGCAGGGTGGCCCCCGCCTCGGCCGTGTTGCCACGCGAGCCCACGCCGATACCCGCATGGGGAATGAAGCTGACGTCCAGCCCGTTCGCGGTGCGCCCGCGCGCCGCCTCCCAGCCCCGGACATAGCGCAGGTCATAGGCCTCGACCTCGACCTCGGCCGCATCGCCGAGGGTGGCCGGCAGCGGCACCCCGTCGGCGCGTCGAAGCTGGCCGCGCGTGTCCAGGCTGAGGCGGTCGGTGAAACCGGCACCCTGATGCCAGACGTCGCGGCGGGTCGTGACGGCAAAGGGGTTGGCCCGATCGGGAGCCGTGCCCGTCAACTCGAGCGCCGGTCCGAAGGCGCGGTCGGCGTCTGCGTCGAAACGCGGTTGATGGTTCAGTTGAGCGGTGAAGTCGGTCCGATCGGGGGCGGGCGTGTCGTCCCATACCTGAGCGGCCACCGGGACGACGGAGCCCCCCAGCCAGGCAAGCGCACAGACACAGATCGACTTGACGTCCAACGGTTCCCCTCACGATCCGTTAACGCCCTCACCCTGCATGATCGGGGCCAGGAGTCCAACAGACAAAATCACGACACTTTTGGTGTCCGACCGCGAACGTGGGAGGCGTGAGGCAGTTCCGGCAGCGGCATTCACCTCCCCATTCGCATTGGCGAATGGGGAGGACAGGTCAGCGCGAAGCGGTGACCAGGCGGGGGCGACACCAGCCGGTGTGATCAAGCGCGATCAGCCTTGGCTGAAAGCAACAAACTGACATGGTTGCTCCCCACGCGCCAACGCGCGCGGAGAGCTGAATCCAGCGCCCTAGTTCGGCACCAGGCTCATGTCGCGGCGGGCCATCATCTTGTCGAACTCGGTCCAGACGCCTTCGGCCCCGTGCCAGGCGCCTTGGGTGGCGGCCTTAGAGTATTCGGTGGCGCGGGCCTCGAAGAAATTGGCGTGTTCGACGCCGGACAGCAGCGACTGCAACCACGGCAGCGGGTTCTCTCTGCTGCCGCCGTACAGTTCCGGCAGCTGCAGCTGACGCAGGCGCCAGTCGGCGATGAAGCGGATGTAGCTCTTGATGTCGTCCGGCGTCATGCCGTTCACCGGCCCCATCTCGAAGGCCAGGTCGATGAATTTGTCCTCCATCTCGACCACGGTGCGGCAGCATTCGACGATGTCCTCGGCCACCGCCTTGGTCACCGCGCCCGTCTCCTTGTTGAAGGCGTGGTACAGTTTGATGATGCCTTCGCAGTGCAGGCTCTCGTCGCGCACCGACCAGGACACGATCTGGCCCATGCCCTTCATCTTGTTCTGGCGCGGGAAATTCATCAGCATGGCGAAGGACGCGAACAGCTGAAGCCCCTCCGCGAAACCGCCGAACATGGCCAGGGTGCGGGCGATGTCGGCGTCCGACTCCACCCCGAACCGGCCCATGTAGTCGTGCTTGTCCCGCATGGCCTCATATTCCATGAAGGCGCCGAACTCGGCCTCTGGCATGCCGATGGTTTCCAGCAGCAGGGCGTAGGCGGCGATGTGGATGGTCTCCATGTTGGCGAAGGACGCCAGCATCATCTTGACCTCGGTCGGTTTGAACACCCGGCCGTATTTTTCCATGTAGTTGTCGGCCACCTCGATGTCGGCCTGGGTGAAGAAGCGGAAGATCTGGGTCAGCAGATTGCGCTCGCCGTCGTTCAGATTGGCCGCCCAGTCCTTGCAGTCCTCGCCCAGCGGCACCTCTTCAGGCATCCAGTGGACCTGCTGCTGCTTCTTCCACATGTCGAACGCCCACGGATAGCGGAACGGCTTGTAGGCCGCGGAGGACGTCAGCAGGCCCGGCGCGTCGGCGCGGAGGATCGGCGTGTGAATGGTCATGGCGGGCCCCGCGAAAAGCAGCGTGTCGAACAGACGTTCACCATGCGGGCGAGTCGGGCGCGGGACAAGCCAAAATCGCCCTATGTTGCGATCACTTTTGTCGCGGACACCAGATGTGGTGTTTGGAGCGCAGGTTTCCGGGGATAGGCCCGGGGGAGGTCAGGCGGCCTGCATCGCGCCCTCGGATTCGGCGGGGGTCATGACCCGGTCGATGGCGGCGTAGAGCGCCGTGTGGGTGATCGGCTTGGCCAGGTGGCCATCCATGCCCGCGTCCAGACAGCGCTGGGCGTCCTCGGGCATGGCGTCGGCGGTGACGGCCAGGATCGGGACGGCGTTGAAGGGGGCGGACAGGGCGCGGATGGCGCGGCTGGCCTCCAGCCCGTCCATCCGCGGCATGCGCACATCCATCAGAATCAGGTCGAATGTCTGCGACTGCGCAAACGCCACGGCCTCGATGCCGTCGGCGGCCTCGACGATGTCGGCGCCGGTGGGGGCCAGCATCAGCCGGGCGACCTCGCGGTTGACCGGGTGGTCGTCGACCACCAGCACACGGGGCGGGGCGGTGAAGTCATCGGTCGCTTCCGGCCCGATGGCCTCGGCCCGGACGGCCACGACCGGCAGGGGCAGGACGACGGTGAAGGTGGAGCCGTGGCCGGGGCGGCTCTCGACCTCGATGCGGCCGTCCAGCCGGTTGATCAGCCGCCGGGCGACGGTCAGGCCCAGGCCCGCTCCGACATGGTTGCGGCCGATCGAATCGTCGCCCTGGACGAAGGGCTGGAAGATGCGGTCGATGACCGAGGCCTCCATGCCGCAGCCGGTGTCGCTGACGGCGATGTGGACGATATCGCCGTCACGCGCGGCATGCAGCCGGATGTGGCCCGTATCGGTGAATTTGACGGCGTTGCAGACCAGTTTGCGCAGGGCCTGGCGCAGGCGTTTGACGTCGGTCTGGACCGAGGTCGCGGCGTCCGGGTCGATGTCGATGACGATCCGCAAGCCCTTGAGATCGGCCATTTCGCGGCTGGGGGACGCGGCCTGGTTCAGGATGTCGGACAGGGGCGCGGTGTCCAGGCACAGGATGTCCTCGCCGCGCGAAACTTCCAGCACGTCCTCGACCAGGACCAGCAAGGCGTTGCCGGCCGTGCCGATCAGTCCGGCCTGACGACGGGCCTCGGCCTTCAGGTCGGGGTGGCGGCCCAGCACCTCGGCATAGCCGACGACGCTGTGCAGCGGCGTGCGCATCTCGTGGCTCATCAGGGCCAGGAAGCGGGACTTGGCGACGGCGGCCTGTTCGGCCTGGCGGCGCGCGGCCTGGGCGGCCTCGGTGCGGGCCTGCAGGCGTTCCATCAGCCGGCGGCGGGCGCTGACCACCGTGCTCATCGGCAGCACGGTCACGACCAGGGCCAGCATAAACAGGTGATAATAGGTCAGTTGACGCATCAGCGGTGGAACACCGGCCAGGTCGGGCAGGTCCAGAAGCCGGACCTGCGGGATCGGCCCGTGACCGGTCAGGGTCGCAAAGCCCGCGACCACGCTCACCGCCAGCACCGCGCCCGTCGACCAGGCGGGGGACAGGCGGAACACGAGCAGGATCAATGGCGGAAACACGATGAACATCAGGGAGACCGACGACTGGCCGAAAGCGACGCCCGTCGCGACGGCGAGCAGGGCCACCAGCCCCAGGACCTCGGCGCGGCTGCGCGGCTCGCTCGGGGGGAAGCGGTGCGACCGCGCCATCATCAGCAGCGCCGGAGTCACGATCAGTATGCCCAGCAGTTCCATGTCGAAATAGCGGTGCAGGCTGAATAGCCACAGTCCGGTCGAATGGTCACGCAGGAGCATGGCCGTACCGGTGGCGACCACCGCGCTGAACAGGACGGCGGGCACCACGGCCAGCAGGCTGAAACGGACCAGGCGCCCCGGTTGCCGCAGATCCAGGGCCGCGCCCGACACCCGCCGGGCCAGCAGACCGGCCAGCAGTACCTGCGACATGTTGAGGACGGCGTTCAGCCAGACGAACGGCTGGGGATCGCCGCGCCAGACATTGCTGATCAGATTGATGACCAGCGCACAGGCCAGGACGGTCATGGCCGGGCGGCGGTGCAGCTGCAGCAGGGCGGCCAGCAGCACGCCGTTGGCCGGCCAGATCATCACCGCACTGAAGGTCTGGACGCTCCACAGGCCCAGCCCGAGGCATGCTACAAAAAGGACCAGATAGGCCCAGGCCGGCGGTCCCGCCGCCCGTCCCGCGTCATGGCGAAACAGACGCCAACGTCTCCTCATGCGCACCCTCCCGAACGCCACTTCGGCGATCTATGCACAGGGGGTGTTAAAACTTTCGGACGGTCGGCGATCGGGAACCGTGGCCGCGTCCGCGCCGTTTTCAGGCCCTCGCAACAGGAGCCCTCCGCGCATGTCGGACACGGTGGTCGATCCGACCTTCCATCCCCCCGCCGAGGCCCTCGCCTTCTATGACGAGAGCCTGAAGCTGCTGAAGGAGAGCCAGATTCCCTTCCTGCTGTCGGGCACCTATGCGGTCACGGCCTATACGGGGATCAAGCGGCCGACCAAGGACCTGGACGTGTTCTGCAAGCCGGGCGACTACCCCCGCATCCTGACCTATTTCCAGCAGCGCGGATACCGCACCGACGTCGAGGACGAACGCTGGATCGCCAAGGTGTGGAAGGACGACAAGTATTTCTTCGATGTGATCTTCGCCATGTCGAACGGCACCATCGCCGTCTCGGACAGCTGGTTCGGCAAGGACACCATCAAGGTCTATGGCCACAAGGTCCACATCACCCCGCCGACGGCGCTGATCCTGTCCAAAGTCTTCATTCAGGACCGCTATCGCTATGACGGCGCGGACGTGAACCACGTCATCCTGAAACAGGCCGACAACATCGACTGGAAGTCGCTGCTAGACCAGATGGATCTGTACTGGGAGGTGCTGGCGGCGCACCTGCTGAACTTCCGCTTCGCCTATCCGACCGAGCGCGACAAGGTGCCGGCCTGGCTGATGATCGAATTGACCGAACGGCTCAGGGCCCAGATCGACCTGCCCGCCCCGCGTGTGAAGGTCTGCCGCGGCCGGCTGTTCAGCCCGCGCGACTATATCGCCGACGTGGCCGAATGGGGCTTCGGCGACGTAGTCGGCAAGGGCCTGGAGGAACGCCATGACCCCATCGACTGAGGTGGCGAGCGCCGCCGGGCATCAGAGCCGAGGCGGTGGAGAGGTCGATCCCCAGACCCCTCAGCCGGGGATGGATGAAGGACCGTCGAAGCGGCTGCGGGTGGCGGCGGTGGGAGACCTGCATGTGGGCGAGACGTCCGAGCGTCCGTATCGGGACCTGTTCGAGCGGGTGCATGAGGAAGCCGACGTGCTGTGCCTGTGCGGGGACCTGGTCAATTTCGGCAAGACGGTCGAGGTCGAGCGGCTGCTGGAAGATTTGAAGGCATGCCGGCTGCCGATGGTGGGGGTGCTGGGCAATCATGAGCATGAGTGCGGCCAGCCGGAGGAGGTCAGCCGGATGCTGGCCGACGCCGGGGTGCGGATGCTGAACGGCGAGGCTGACGAGATCGACGGCGTCGGCTTCGCCGGGGCCAAGGGGTTCGTCGGCGGCTTCGGCCGCTACATGCTGAGCTCGTTCGGCGAGGCGGAGATCAAGACCTTCGTCCAGGCGGCGGTGGAGGATGCGAACCTGCTGGAAAACTCGATTCGGGCGCTGAGGACGAAACGCAGCGTGGTGCTGCTGCACTATGCGCCGGTGGTCGAGACGGTGATGGGCGAGCCGCCGGAAATCCACGCCTTCCTGGGGTCGTCGCGGCTCGGTGAGACGATCGACCGGTATGACAACATCAGCCTGGTAGTGCATGGCCACGCCCATCGCGGCGGGCCCGAGGGCAAGACCAACAAAGGGGTGCCGGTCTATAATGTTGCCCTGCCGGTGCTGCGGACGCTCGGGGACAAGCCGTATCGGGTGTTCGAGGTTTGACCGTCTAGCCCGCCCATCGCGGCGAGAGCCCGGATGAGCGGAAATCGAGACGGTTAGCCGCTGACCAGAACCCAGAGGCCCGTTGCCGCGAACCCCAGAGCCGCCACCAACCGGATCGCCCCCAGCGGCAACCGCTTGGCCGTGACCTCGCCCAGCAGCACCGCCGGGCCGTTCACGACCATCATCCCCAGCGTCGATCCGGCCAGCACCGGCACGATCGCGTCGAAGCGCGCGGCCATCATGGCGGTGGCGATCTGGGTCTTGTCGCCGATCTCGATGACGAAGAAGGCGGCGGTGGTGGTCCAGAACGCGCCAAGGAAGGTTCTTTCCATGATCTCCGCCTTTTCCCCCAGCCGGTCGGGGATCAGGGCCCAGGCGGCGAAGCCGAGGAAGGCCAGACCGACGACCCAGCGCAGCCACTCGCCGTCCATGAACCGCGCCAGGGTCGCCCCGGCGATCGCCGCGAACAGGTGATTGGCCAGGGTCGCCGCGAAGACGCCAAGCAGGATCGGCAGCGGCCTGCGCCATGTCGCGGCCAGCAAGATGGCCAGGAGCATGGTCTTGTCCCCGATCTCGGCCAGGGCGACCAGGCCGGTCGAGATCAGGAAGGCGTCGAGGTCCAAAAGGGGCGGCTCCGGGCCCGGCGGGAGGGCCGGAAGCGGCGGCGCTTTAGAGGGCCCGTGACAGCGGCGCAAGCCACGTAGCCACGGCTGAGATTCGCTGTCGTGGCGGGACTTGCTGCCCGGCCGACATGATCGGCGGTGCGAGGTTCATCACAACGAACACAACGAATTCACAGCGAACACGACGGGATCGCGTTGTGACCCTCGTGGCTTGCGTTGTGTTCGTTGTGATGAAACGGCCTGACGGCCACCCGCCTATCGGACCGGGCTGTGTTCGTCCTGGGGCTGGGCGTGGTGGACGATCTGGCGGCGCTCCACGACATAGGACACCAGCCACAGCAGCATGGCCCAGGCCGCGCCGACACTCCAACCGGCCAAGACGTCGGTGGCCCAGTGGGCGCCCAGATAGACGCGGGTGACGCCGACCAGCAGGGCGATCAGAATGGCGACGCCGAGGACGAACCCCTTGATCCGGTGACGCGGGAAGGCGCGGGTCAGCATGACGCCGAGGCTGAGATAGAAGACCGCCGACAACAGGGCGTGACCGGAGGGGAAGCTGGCGTTGATCGTGTCGACGGCCTGATAGAGTTCCGGGGGGCGTTCGCGGTCGAACACGGCCTTGAGGCCCTCGCTGAGCAGGACGCCGCCCGCCAGCCCGACTAGCAGGACCAGGGCCGACAGCCGTTTGCGCTGGATCAGCAGGAAGACCACCGCGACCGTGGCGAACAGGCCCAGCACGGCGATGCCGCCGAGGGAAGTCAGGTCGGCGGCCGCCTCCTCCAACCACCACGGGCCCCAGGCGTCGTGGGGGTCGGCGGTGGGGCGCAGGGCGTCCAGAACCATCTGGTCGAAGGCCTGGCCGTCGGCCTCGGTCATGTCGTCGGACAGTTCGACGAACGACATGACGCCCAGGGCGATGACAAGAAGGGCGCTGAGCGCGGCGAATTCGGTCTTGGCCACGCGCAGGATTCGGCGGGTGAAGACGATGATGGGCTGGCGGGTCACCGGGCGCTAACGGTCAAGCTGGAGTCGCGTTCCCGGGACATCGGGATCACGCGTTCGTGATCGGAAATCGTCATCGGTCGTCATGCCCTCGTCGCGGCCTTTCCACAGGCTTGTACCCCCACAGCCGAGCGATTCGCCCAGAAAGTGATCGTCAAGCCCGTTGACGGGTCGTTAGCCATCTGTGCCCTATATGTGGGCGTGGGCATCGCAGCGGCCACAAGATGATGTGGTTCGGGGCGGGGGCGGCTCAACAACCGATTTGTTCAGGGCGAAGACGATTATGGCTCCTAGCGAGGCTTTGAAGACCGTGGATTTGGCGTCCCTGGGCGGCGCGCCAGCGCATGAGGGGCCCAATCTGCGGGTCGTGCCGTCGATCCAGCTGGACCGGTCGCGCGACGACCTGTTGACCGACTTCGGCAAGAAGACGCTGGAAGACCGATATCTGCTGGCCGGCGAGTCGTACCAGGACATGTTCGCCCGGGTGGCGACGGCCTTTTCCGACGACGCGGACCATGCCCAGCGCGTCTATGACTATATGTCCAAGCTGTGGTTCATGCCCTCGACGCCGGTGCTGTCGAACGGCGGCGCGGCGCGCGGACTGCCGATCTCCTGCTTCCTGAACAGCGTCGCCGACAGCCTGGACGGCATCCAGCGCGTCTGGAACGAGAATGTGTCCCTGGCCTCGAACGGCGGCGGGATCGGCACCTATTGGGGCGGCGTCCGCTCGATCGGCGAGAAGGTCAAAGGCGCGGGCCAGACCTCGGGCATCATCCCCTTCATCCGCGTGATGGACAGCCTGACGCTGGCGATCAGCCAGGGCAGCCTGCGCCGGGGTTCGGCGGCGGTGTACCTGGACGTGCACCACCCGGAGATCGAGGAGTTCCTGGAGATTCGCAAACCGTCCGGCGACTTCAATCGCAAATCGCTGAACCTGCACCACGGCATCAACATCACCGACGAGTTCATGGAGGCCGTCAAGGCCGGGGCCAGCTTCGGCCTGCGCTCGCCCAAGAATGACGAGGTGCTGCGCCGCGTCGATGCCCGCAGCCTGTGGCAGAAGATTCTGGAGATCCGGCTACAGACCGGCGAGCCCTATCTGATCTTCTCGGACACGGTGAACCGGCAGATGCCGCAGCACCAGCAGGACCTGGGGCTGAAGGTCAAGCAGTCCAACCTGTGCAGCGAGATCATGCTGCACACCGGCGCCGACCATCTGAGCATCGACCGCACGGCGGTGTGCTGCCTGTCGTCGGTCAATGCCGAGAAATTCCTGGAGTGGCGCGAGGAACCCCGCTTCATCGAGGACCTGATGCGATTCCTGGACAATGTGCTGGAGGACTTCATCGTCCGCGCCCCGCCGGAGATGGCCGCCGCCGTCTATTCGGCCAAGCGCGAGCGGTCGGTGGGTCTGGGGCTGATGGGCTTCCATTCCTTCCTGCAGCAGCAGGGCGTGGCGTTCGAATCGGCCATGGCCAAGTCGTGGAACATGCGGCTGTTCAAGCATCTGCGGCGCGAGGCCGACAAGGCCAGCCGCCTGCTGGCCGAGGAAAAGGGCGCCTGTCTGGACGCCGAGGAACGCGGCGTGATGGAGCGGTTCAGCCACAAGCTGGCCATCGCCCCGACCGCCTCGATCAGCATCATCTGCGGCGGGACCAGCGCGGGGATCGAGCCGATCCCGGCCAACATCTATACGCACAAGACGCTGTCGGGCTCGTTCGCGGTCAGGAACCCCTATCTGGAGGAACTGCTGGCGGCCAAGGGGTCGAACACCGACGCCGTCTGGTCGTCGATCCTGGAGCACGAAGGGTCGGTGCAGCATCTGGACATCCTGTCGGACGACGAGAAGGCGATCTTCAAGACGGCGTTCGAACTGGACCAGCGGTGGATCGTCGAACTGTCGGCGGACCGGTCGGCGGACATCTGCCAGGCCCAGTCGATCAATCTGTTCATCCCCGGCGACGTCAACAAATGGGACCTGCACATGCTGCACTGGTCGGCCTGGGAGCGGGGCGTGAAGTCGCTGTATTACCTGCGCTCCAAGTCGGTCCAGCGGGCCGCCTTCGCCGGTGCCGAGGACAAGGCCGAGGCCGAGATCGACCCGAACCAGCCGGACCTGTTCAGCGCCGCCCGCACCGATTACGACGAGTGCCTGGCCTGCCAATAGGGCGACTCGCCATCCCCCTTCGTTCCTGATACGTTCCGGCTAGCCAGGGAGAAACGCCATGAGCGACGAGATCGTCTTCTACACCAACCCCATGTCGCGCGGGCGGATCGCCCGCTGGATGCTGGAGGAGGTCGGACAACCCTATCGGACGGAGGTGCTGGACTACGGCACCACGATGAAGGCACCGGAGTATCTGGCGATCAATCCGATGGGTAAGGTGCCGGCGATCGTGCATCGCGGCGTCGTGGTGACGGAGTGCGCGGCGGTCTGTGCCTATCTGGCCGACGCCTTTCCGCAGGCCGGTCTGGCCCCGGCGCCGGATGACGCGATGCGCGGGACCTATCTACGGTGGCTGTTCTTCGCCGCGGGGCCGCTGGAGGCGGCCGTCACGGCCAAGTCGCTGGGCCTGCTGGGGCCCGAGGACAAACAGGGCATGATCGGCTACGGCACATTCGATCACATGGTCGATGCGCTGGAACAGGCCGCCAGCCAGGGCGACTATATCTGCGGCGACCGGTTCACGGCCGCGGACGTCTATCTCGGCAGCCAGATCCAGTGGGGACTGATGTTCAAGACCCTGCCCGACCGCGACGCCTTCAAGGCCTATGCGGGCCGGATCGCCGGGCGTGCGGCGGCGTCGCGGGCGCGTGAGCTGGACGACGCCCTGATGCCCAAGGAGGGCTGAGGGTCAGTCCAGCCGCATGGCCTCGGCCAGCAGCCGGGCCTCGGCGGCGCGGCTGGAGCCGGCGCGCCAGGCGACCACGATCTCTCGGCGCGGGGCGTCGGCGGCGATGTGGCGGATGACGACGTTGGGATTGTCGGCCAGACCCGCCCGCACCGCCATCTCGGGCAGGAAGCTGACGCCCAGGCCCGAGCCGATCATCTGGACCAGGGTGTGCAGGCTGGTGGCGGCGAAGACGTCGTCGCCCCTGGGGATGTGGATGTCGAAGGCGGCGAGGGCCTGGTCGCGCAGGCAATGGCCGTCCTCGAGCAGGATCAGGTCCTCGGCGCGCAGCGAACCGGGCTGGATCGTGCCCGGCGCGGCCAGGGCGTGGCCGACCGGGGCGGCGGCCAGGATCTCGTCGTCTCCGATCCGGGCGTGGGCGATGCCCGAGGCGTCATACGGCAGGGCGATCACGGCGCAGTCCAGTTGGCCCGCCTTGAGCCCCGCGATCAGGCGCGGGGTCAGGTCCTCGCGGATGAACAGCTTCAGGGCGGGATAGGCCGCCTTCAGCCGGGGCAGGGTGACGGGCAGCAGGAAGGGCGCCACGGTCGGGATGATCCCCAGACGGACCCGGCCCGACAGCGGACGCCCCGCGTTGCGCGCGGCCTCGACCAGGTCTTCGGTCCGGGCCAGGACATCCTCGGCGCGGCGGACGGCCTCGGTGCCGACGGCGGTCAGCTGGACGTTGCCGCGCGTGCGCTCGACCACCGGTGCGCCGAGGATGCGTTCCAGTTCCTGAACGCCCGAGCTGAGCGCGGGCTGGCTGACATGGGCCGCCTCGGCGGCGCGGCTGAACGAGCCGTGCTCGGCGAGGAGCTTCAGATATTGCAGCTGGCGCAGGGTGGGGAGCATTGGCTAGATATAAGGCCCGCCTATAGACATCCCAACCGACGATCGACGGCGCTTACCGATACCCTCTCCCATCGGGAGAGGGCTTGAGGCTCGCAGAGCGAAGCGATGCGTCAAGCCGAAAGGGTGAGGGGTTGTGCTCTCGCCGGTCAGACCGTGACCCCTCACCCTTTCGCGCAAGACCGATCGCTGACGCTCTCGGGCGCTCAAGCCCTCTCCCGCCGGGAGAGGGGGCCATGCTCACACCGCCGTGCCGCCGACGGTCAGGCCGCCCATCTTGAGGCTGGGCTGGCCGATGCCGACCGGCACACCCTGCCCCGCCTTGCCGCAGACGCCGACGCCGGGGTCGAAGGCGAAGTCGTCGCCGACCATCTGGATCCTGGTCAGGGCCGTGGCCCCGTCGCCGATCAGGGTCGCGCCGCGCACCGGGGCGGTGATCCGACCGTCCTCGATCAGATAGGCCTCGGTGCATTGGAAGACGAATTTGCCATTGGTGATGTCCACCTGACCGCCGCCGAAATCGGCGGCATAGAGGCCGCGTTTGGTCGAGGCGATCATCTCGGCCTTGTTGCCCGTGCCGCCTTCCATGAAGGTGTTGGTCATGCGCGGCATGGGCATGTGGGCGAAGGACTGGCGTCGGCCGTTGCCGCCGGCGCGCTGGCCCATCTTTCGCGCCGATAGCCGGTCGTGCATCAGTCCGACCATGATGCCGTCCTCGATCAGGACGGTGCGCGAGGTCGGGGTGCCCTCGTCATCCACGGTCAGGGAGCCTCTGCGGCTCGCGATCGAGCCGTCATCGACGATGGTCACGCCGGGCGCGGCGACACGCTGGCCCATCATGCCGTTGAACACCGACGAACCCTTGCGGTGGAAGTCCCCCTCGAAGCCGTGGCCGATGGCCTCGTGCAGCAGGACGCCTGGCCAGCCAGCCGACAGGACCACGTCCATCTCCCCCGCAGGACAATCGACGGCGTCCAGGTTGACCCGGGCCTGGCGGATGCAGGCGTCGATCTGGGCCTGCCAGCGGTCCGGGGTGATCCAGGCGTCGAAGCCGGTGCGGCCGCCGGCCCCGGCCGAGGCGCTCTCGCGGCGGCCGTCCTTCTCCACCGTGACCGAGACGTTCAGACGGACCAGGGGACGGATGTCGCGTACGGTCAGGCCGTCGGCGCGCAGGATCTCGACATGGCGGCGCTCGCCGATGATGGAGGCCGAGACCTGGACCACGCGGGGGTCGCGGGCGCGGGCCCAGGCGTCGATCTGCTGGAGCAGGGCGATCTTGTCGGAGAAGGCGGGCGAGGCCAGAGGGTCGACCGGCTCGTACAGGCGCTGGTTGGTGGCGCGCGGGCCGTCGGCCGCGGCGGCGGCATAGCCGGCCTTGGCCAGGGCGGCGCTGTCGGCGGCACGGCGCAGGGCCGAGGCGCTGATTTCGTTGGCGTGCGCATAGCCGGCGGTCTCGTCGGCCACGACGCGCAGGCCGAAGCCTTCGGTGGCGTCATAGGCGGCGGCCTTCAGGCGGCCGTCGTCGAACACCAGGGATTCGGACTCAGACCGTTCCAGGAACAGCTCGCCGTCGTCGGCGCCGTGCACGGCGCCTTTCAGGATCGACAGGGCTTCGTCGGCCTCGACCCCGGCGGTTTCGAGGATGGGCGGCGGCGACAGGGAAACGGTCATGGGCCCTAGATAAGGCCCGCGCCGCGTCGGCGATAGGGCCGGACGCTGGGCACGAAAAAGCCCGCCGCGGGGGATACATCGCGGCGGGCTTTCTCGCTCTCTTGGAGCGGACGTTTCCTCCCCGAAACGCCTCCGTCCGGTAGCTGCGCCTCAGCGCTGCGCCGTTCGAGTAGTCGCAATTGGCGCGGCGGGGTGACGCAAGTCAATCAAACTATGGGCGAATGGTGCCGGTTTCGTGAGTGATCGTCGATCACTCATCCGTGAACGGTTTCAGTTATCGACGTTTCGTCGATAATGGCGCGAAGCGTTCGCACCATTTCGGTTCGGCCCACGGTGACCTGGCCCGGGCGTTCGGACTTCCAGGCGGAATTGTCGGTCAGGCCGGCGGCCAGCGCCCGGCCGGCGTCCAGATCCTTGATCGTGACCCGGCCCTGGCCGATCTCGTCGCCGCCCAGCAGCACGGCGGCAGGCGACCCGCGCCGGTCGGCATATTTCATCTGGGCCTTCATGCCCGCGCGGCCGAGATAGAGTTCGGCGGCGATGCCGGCGTTGCGGAGTTCGGCCACGGCGTCGAGGTAGTGGGCCATGTCGTCCTGGCCGAACACGATGACGACGACCGGGCCGCGGGCATCGATGCCAGCCTGTCCCGCCGCGCGCAGGGCCGAGGCCAGACGCGAAACGCCGAACGAGAAGCCCGTCGCGGGCGTCTTCTCGCCGGTGAAGCGGGCGACCAGGTCGTCATAGCGGCCGCCGCCGCCGATCGAGCCGAACCGGACGGCGCTGCCCTTGTCGTCGGTGGTGTCGAGCAGCAACTCGGCCTCGAACACCGCGCCAGTGTAGTATTCCAGGCCGCGCACGATGGTCGGATCGAAGCGGACCCGGTCCTGACCAACCTTCATGGCCGACAGGGCCGTGTCGATGGCGGCCAGTTCGGCCAGGGCCGCCTCCCCGGTCGCGCCGAGACCCCCGGCGGCGGCCACGGCGTCCAGCGTCTGGGCGCGGGTCTGGTCGGGGGTGGCGACCGAGGACAGGAAGGCCTCGACCGTCGCTATGACGGTGCCGGGCAGTCTGGCACCCTTGGTGTAGTCGCCACTGTCGTCCAGCCGGCCCTCACCGAGCAGGGCGGCGGTGCCGTCCCAGCCGAGGCGGTCGAACTTGTCGATGGCGCGCAGGGCAGTCAGTTTCTGGCCCGCGTCGGTGATGCCGCCGGCCTCGAACAGGCCGTCGAACAGTTTGCGGTTGGAGACGCGGACCACGGCCTGACCCTCGGTCAGGCCGGCCGCGGTCAGGCCTTCCACGGCCATGGCGATGATCTCGGCGTCGGCCTCGGGGCGGTCGGAGCCGACGGTGTCGGCGTCGCACTGGACGAACTCGCGGAACCGGCCGGGGCCGGGCTTTTCGTTGCGCCAGACGGGGCCGTAAGCGTAGCGACGGAACGGCTTGGGCAGGGTCTCCCAGGTCTGGGCGGCGAACCGGGCCAAGGGGGCGGTCAGGTCGTAGCGCAGGGCCATCCACTGGTCGTCGTCGTCCTGGAGGGCAAAGACGCCTTCGTTGGGGCGGTCGGCGTCGGGCAGGAATTTCCCCAGAGCGTCGGCGTATTCGAAGGCGGAGGTTTCCAGCGGTTCGAAGCCCCAGCGTTCATAGACCTCGGACACGCGAGTGACGATGCGGCGCTCGGCGACCAGGTCGCGGCCCCGGCGGTCGGCGAAGCCGCGCGGACCCCGGGCATCGGGGCGGACGGGGGCGGTGTCGGCGGGATCGGTCATGGCGGGCGCTTACGCGATGCGGGAAGGGGTCGCAACAACGTCTCCCTCTCCCAGCGGGAGAGGGCTTGAGGCTCGCAGAGCGTAGCGATGCGCTAAGCCGAAAGGGTGAGGGGTCACGGTCTGAACGGTGAGAGCATAACCCCTCACCCTTTGGCTGCTTCGCGCCGCCCTTCGGGTCGCGCAAGTCCAATCGCCTTCGGCTCTCGGGCGCTCAAGCCCTCTCCCGCTGGGAGAGGGAATCATTTTCTGAGCGGCACCGGCCCCTTGTAAGTCAGGCGGCGCCACAGCCATTCCAGCGGACCCATGCGGAACCGGGACAGCCATAGCGGCGACCAGACGATCAGCAGGGCCCAGGCGCCGACGACCCACATCCACAGCGTTCCCGGCTCGGCCCGGCCGAAGATCATCGGTCCGCCGGGCATGACGGCGAGCAGCACCATGATCACGCTGGTCATCAGATAGTTGGTGAAGGCCATCCGGCCGACCGGGCCGAAGATCGACAGCACCGCCTTGACCGGGGTCCTGGCCAGCAGGACCAGGGCGGCGACATAGCCAACCGTGATCACCACGGCGAAGGCGGACAGCAGACCGGCCAGGCCCCGCGTCGGGTCGGCCTCGGCGGGGGCGGCCAGGTTCTGGCCCATCAGGATCGCCAGGCCGATCAGATTGGCGGCCGCCAGGGCGATGGCAAGGCCATAGGTCCACAGCGGCGCCCGGCCGGACAGGAAACCGGACTTGTAGAGCCCCAGCCCCAGCATCATCAGCGGCACGGTGACCGGGATCAGGATCACGCTGCTGGGCTGAAACTGGAACCAGTTGACCAGATTGTAAATGAAATAGCCGCCCGACCGGACCTGTTCGACCTTGGCCAGGGTCGCCTCGGCCGAAATCTGGGCCGCCATGCCCTGGCGGATTTCGGCCCCGACCTCGGGCGGGACATTGCCCCAGGCCCACAGCGCCAGCCCCCCCAGCAACGACATCGCGAGCACGATCCCGCCGCCGACCCTGATCAGCCGCCCGGCCTCCCAGGACCGGAACATCAGCATGATGAAGCCGCAATAGGCATAGTGCAGCAGGATGTCGCCCGACCAGATCAGCAGGCCGTGGACCAGGCCGAAGGCGGCGAGCCAATAGAGCCGCCTCTGCAGCAGGGCTCCGCGTTCCAGGTTCGACCGCTCGCCGCCGACCAGGAAGATCGACACTCCGAACAGCATCGAGAACAGGGTCCGCCACTTGCCCTCGAAGAAAACGCGCTCGACCCACAGGGCGGTTTCGTTGGCGCCGTCGACGGCGAAGGGCATGGCCTCGCGCATCGACAGGATCTCGCCGGGCCAGGCGAAGGCCAGGCAGTTCACAGCCAGAATGCCCAGAACGGCGATGCCGCGCAGCATGTCGAGGTTGAACTCGCGGTCCGCCGGGCGCACGGGCGCGGGCTGGGCGGTTGTGTCGATGGTCGTCATTCGGTGGCCCCCCCTGCCGTTGCCAGGGGCATCCTGCACGAGGTCGCGTGCGGCCGAAGATTAATTCGACGTAAGGTCGCGGCGCATCAGGCCCAGACGATCAGGCACGGCGTCCACCTGTTCGAAGGCGATGAAGGCCACGCACAGCCCGGCCCACAGCGCATAGCTGATGCCGATCAGGACCGCGGCGGGCAGGCCGCCGACGCCATAGATCAGCAGCGTCGTCTCCATCGTGCCAAGCGCCTGCCAGACCGAGCCGGCGGAGAACCAACTGAACACCACCATCAGCACCGCGACCAGGGCCTGGAGCCCACCGGCCAGCAGGCCGCCGTAGAACATGAAGCGCCAGACGATGCCGAGGCGGGAGTTGGGACGGCCGGTGCGGGCGCGTTCGGTCCTGAGGAAACGCAGGCCCAGCGGCACGGCGAGCGCACCCAGCAGCAGCAGTAGCAGGCGCCAGTCGGTCTCCAGCCCGGGAACCCAGTTCTCGGGGTGCCAGAACGCCATCGTCAGCAGCGGGGGCCAGGCGACGGCGGCGGCGCCGGCCCCGATCAGGGGGCCTCGGCCGGGGCGCCAGACGACGGGCTTGCGGCCCGGCAGGTCGCCGGGCTTGTCGAAGTCGAGCGAGAGCAGGCGATTGAACATGGCTCAGCGCGTCGGCTGGGGCGTGTCGCCCGAATAGTCATAGAAGCCGCGCCCTGACTTGCGGCCCAGCCAGCCGGCCTCGACATATTTCACCAGCAGCGGACAGGGGCGGTATTTGCTGTCGGCCAGGCCGTCGTACAGCACGTTCATGATGGCCAAGACCACGTCCAGCCCCATGAAATCGGCCAGTTCCAGCGGCCCCATCGGATGGTTGGCCCCCAGTTTCAGCGCCTTGTCGATCGAGGCCACGTTCCCGACGCCCTCGTACAGGGTGTAGATCGCCTCGTTGATCATCGGCACCAGGATGCGGTTGACGATGAAGGCGGGGAAGTCCTCGGCATTGGTGGTGGTCTTGCCCAGGCTCTCGGCGAAGGCGACGGCGGTGTCGTAGGTGCCGGCCGAGGTCGCGATGCCGCGGATGATCTCGACCAGTTTCATCACCGGGGCCGGCTTCATGAAATGCAGCCCGATGAACCGTTCCGGCCGGTCGGTGGCCGAGGCCAGGCGGGTGATCGAGATCGACGAGGTGTTGGAGGCTAGCAGGGTGTCGGGGCCCAGGTGCGGGACCAGTTCGGCCAGGATGGATTTCTTGACGGCCTCGTCCTCGACGGCGGCCTCGATGATCAGGTCGGAACCGGCGGCGTCCTTCAGCGAGCCGGTGGTGGTGATGCGTTTCAGGGCGGCGTCGGCGGCGGCCTGGTCGATCGCGCCGCGTTCGATCTGGCGGGCCAGGCTGGCGGCGACGGCGGCCTGGGCGGTCGGCAGGCGGTCCGGGACGACGTCGTACAGAGTCACCGCATAGCCGCCGAGAGCGACCGCATGGGCGATGCCGACGCCCATCTGGCCGGCACCGATGATCGAGACTGAGCGGATGGGGGTCATTCGGTCCTGGTGGTCTGCGGCGTCCCGCCCGAGGCCCGGCACCTTGATCAGGCCGGTCGCGGGACGCAAGGCTTCTTAGGTCGAACTGCGCTCTACATTCCGTAAAGGATCGGCGCGGCGGAGTTGTTGAACAGGATGCGGGCGAAGTTCAGCAGCAGCAGCACCACGATCGGCGACACGTCGATCCCGCCAAGGGTCGGGATGATGCGGCGGAACGGCTCCAGGAGGGGTCGGGTCACGCCGTCGAGGAAGGCGGCCAGCTGGCTGACGAACCGGTTCCTGTGGTTGATCACATCGAAGGCGAACAGCCAGCTGAGGATCGCGGACGCGATGATGAACCAGATCATCAGCGAGATGACGGCATTGACCAACCAGACGATCGCCTCGCCCATGGGCGGTATCCTTGCGAGAAATGCGGGGCCGGGGCCCGGGGAACGCCGCTTCTAGCGCGTGCGGCGCACAAGGCCAATGCGTCCAGAACGCTCCCTCTCCCGGCGGGAGAGGGCTTGAGCCTCCGAGAGCGCAGCGATCGGTAAAGGCGAAAGGGTGAGGGGTCGGTGCGTCCGAATACACAGGGTGCCCCTCACCCTTTCGGGCAAGCCAATCGCTTCGCTCTTGGGCCCTCAAGCCCTCTCCCGCCGGGAGAGGGGACAGGACCGACCCTGCCACCCGAGGGACACAATGGGGGGCCGACCGGCGTTCGGCGGGTCATAGGCGTTGACCGCGCCGGATGGCTTGGCCATCACGGAGGGTGCTGATCGACGGGAGCGAGGCGACATGGGGCTGGCGGCCAATATCCGACGCGACTTGAAGTTCGCCGGAGGGCTGCGTCGGCTGCTGAAGCGCATCAAGCCGATCAGGCTGGATTCCACCGACCTGATCTGCGACGATTTCGAGGAGGCGGTCGATAAATTCGCCGACCGCGTCGCCATCGAGGACGAACGCCGCAGCCTGACCTATCGCGAGCTGGACGGCCTGGCCAACCGCTATGCCCAGTGGGCACGGGGCCGAAACCTGCGCCGCAGCGACACCATCGGTCTGGTGATGCTGAACCGGGTCGACTACGTCGCCGCCTGGATGGGGTTCGCCAAGGCGGGCATCCCCACGGCCCTGATCAACACCAATCTGGCCGGCCCGGCCCTGGCGCATTGTCTGAACATCGCCGGCGTGTCGCAGGTGGTGACCGACGACGAGTGCTGGAAGAACGTCGAGGCGGCCCGTCCCTTCGCCCAGAAGCCGCTTATGCTGTGGGTGCTGGGGCTGCGCGAGACGGACGAGACCAGCGATCGGCGCAACCTGGACAATGTCGTGCGCAGCGCCTCGTCGGTGCGACCCGAACGGTCGGTTCGGGCGGGCCTGACCAACCGCGACACGGCGCTGTACATCTATACCTCCGGCACCACCGGCTTGCCCAAGGCGGCGCGGGTCCATCACGCCCGGGCCCGGACCTATATGCGCGCCTTCGCCGGCGGCACCGGCACGACCCCGGACGATCGAATCCTCAACGTCCTGCCGCTGTATCACTCGACCGGCGGACTGGTCGGGCTGGGACCGGCGTTCCTGAACGGCGGGCGGGCCATCATCCGCAAGAAATTCTCGGCCTCGACCTTCTGGAGCGACGCCAGGGACAGCGGGGCCACCGTCTTCGTCTATATCGGCGAGCTGTGCCGATACCTGGTCAACTGTCCGCCGCACGAGGACGAGCGGGCGCACAAGATCCGGCTGGCCTTCGGCAACGGCCTGCGGCCCGATGTCTGGCCCGACTTCCAGGGCCGGTTCGGTATCCCGAACATCCTGGAGTTCTACGGCTCGACCGAGGGCAATGTCTCGGTGTTCAATTTCGACGGCCGACAGGGCTCGATCGGCCGGGTGCCGTGGTTCCTGAAGAAGGCGATGAACATCCGGCTGGTCGAGTTCGACGTCGACAGCGAACTGCCGGTGCGCCAACCCGACGGCCTGTGCCGCGAGGCCCGCGTCGGCGAGATCGGCGAGGCCATCGGCCTGATCGGCGACGACATCCGGCACGATTTCTCGGGCTATGCCGACAAGGCGGCGTCTGAGAAGAAGATTCTGACCGACGTCTTCACCCGCGGCGATCGCTGGTTCCGTACCGGCGATCTGATGCGCCAGGACAAGGACGGCTATTTCTATTTCATCGACCGGATCGGCGACACCTATCGCTGGAAGGGCGAGAACGTCTCGACCTCCGAGGTCGAACAGCGGCTGACCGATGCGCCGGGGGTCAAGGAAGTGATCGCCTATGGGGTGGCGGTGCCGGGTGCCGACGGCAAGGCCGGGATGGTGACCATCATCACAGAGGGCCGGTTCTCGGCGAAGGCCTTCGCCGACTATGCCGACGAGCAGCTGCCGCACTATGCCCGGCCGGTGTTCGTGCGGACCGCCAAGACGCTGGAGACCACCGGGACGTTCAAATACCGCAAGGTCGATCTGGTCTCCGACGGCTTCGATCCGAAACAGGTGGACGGCACGGTCTATGTGCGCGGCGGCAAGAGCGGCTATCAGAAACTGACCCCGGCGCTGTACGACCAGATCGTGTCGGGGGACCTCAGGCTCTGAAATCTCCCTCCCCTTCAGGGGAGGGGGCTCGCGCCAGCGAGCGGGTGGGGGCGGCCCTGAGACCCGCCGGAATCAGCGGGGCCCTTCCCACCCGGCGCTTCGCGCCGCCCTCCCCTGAAGGGGAGGGAGAGTGCAACGCGACCTTAATCATTAACGGCGAAGGTCTGCGCCTCTCCCGCGTCAGGATTTCCGCCGCTCATGTTCCAGATCATCGGCATCGTCGTGCTCTTCGCGATGGTCTTCGGCGGCTACACCATCGCGGGCGGCAAGATGGGGGTGATCCTGCACTCCCTGCCCTATGAGATGATGATGATCGGCGGCGCGGCCATCGCGGCCCTGCTGATCTCCAACGCCCCCTCGACGCTGAAGGGCGTGGCCGGCGGTTTCGCCAAGACCTTCGCCGGGCCGAAATGGAAGAAGCAGGACTACAAGGATCTGCTCAGCCTGCTGTTCCAGCTGACCAAGACGATGAAGTCCAAGGGCGTCATCGCCCTTGAGAGCCATATCGAGAAGCCCGGCGAGTCCACGATCTTCCAGAAATATCCGAAGATCATGAAGGACCATTTCGCCACAGACTTCATCTGCGACACCCTGCGCATGATGACGATGAACCTGGAGGATCCTCACCAGATCGAGGACGCCATGGAAAAGCAGCTGGAGAAGCACCATCACGAGGCGCTGGAACCGGCCCACGCCCTGCAGAACATGGCCGACGCCCTGCCGGCCCTGGGCATCGTCGCGGCGGTGCTGGGGGTGATCAAGACCATGGCGGCGATCACCGAGCCGCCGGAGATCCTGGGCGGCATGATCGGCGGGGCCCTGGTCGGCACCTTCCTGGGGGTGTTCCTGGCCTATGGCCTGGTCGGCCCCCTGGCCACCCGCCTGACCGGGATCATCAATGGCGACGCCGCCTTCTACAAGATCATCCAGTCTGTGCTGGTGGCGCATCTGCACGGCAATGCGGCCCAGATCTCGGTCGAGATCGGGCGCGGCGACATCCCGTCCACGGCCCAGCCGTCCTTCCTGGAGATGGAAGAGGCCCTGTCGGGGGCTCCGGCCGACGCCTGATCCGTTCACGGAACGCAGTTCGCGTCCAGGTGTTCAATGGCCAAGCTGTCCGCGTCATCGGCCCTCGCGCCGCATGATCAGACCATCGGGGTCGGCGGTCGCCATCTGGGGAGAGTCTCGATGAATCTGCGTCTGATCCTTGCGGCCGGCGCCGCCGTATCCTTGCTGAGCGTCGCTGCCTGCGATCGTGGGGCCGAAACCGAAACCGACGCCATGGCCGCCGACGAAAGCGCCACGGACGCCTCGACGACCGAGGACGAAACCGCTTCGAATACGTCAGGCGGTTCCGGTAGCGGGGGAACCGCATCGGCCACGACGAGCGGGTCGACCGAGACCATGGCGCCGGACTCCATGTCCGCTCCAGGCGACATGTCGGCCGCCCCGGCGTCGACGGCCGCACCCGGCTCGACGCAGGAGCAGATGGAGATGGCGCGGGAAACCCTGTCCCCCGGGGGCGCGTCCAGCGGCCCGACGGCGCCGCGGCCCCAGTAGCCGCCGCCGACCCGCCACACCCTTCGCGAGGCGCGGCCGAGACCGGCGTCGCGAAGGGTCCGCGCCATCCGCACCGTGGTCCCGCACCCGAGGCGTGAGAACGATCTTCGGAACACAAGCCGGTGATCGCCGGTTCCTCTCCCATCACGATCGCGTCAGCCGAACAAGGCGGGCCGAACCGGTCTGCGATCGATGACCTGGAGACGATCATGAAATTGACCCTCGCCATCGCGGCCGCCGTGGCCGCCGCCGGTCTGGCCGCTTGTCAGCCCGCCGACGACACCGCCGACACCTCGGCCATGTCGGCCGAGGACAGCGCCGCCGACACCTCGACCATGGCCCCGGCGGACGGCACCATGGCCCCCCCGGCCGACGGAGCCATGACTCCGCCCGCGGACGGCAGCATGACGACGCCGCCCGCCGACGGGGAGATGAACCCCGACGGCACGACGGCGCCCGACGGAACCATGGCACCGGACGGGACCGCACCGACGACGCCGCCCCCGGCCTGATCCAACCACCGTTAGGGACCGCTGCGAGGCGGCGGTCCCTGACTTCGGCTGCCCTGCGCGCCGTAACCGTTCACCGATCCGTAACGAACCCTGCGAGACGGCCGGCGGGTCCGGCGTCGCGCGGGGGTGGGTGGTCCACCCCCGGCAGTCTCGATCCGAGGGGTAATCCTATGTCCATGCGAATTCTGATCCTGAGCGGCGCGCTGGCGCTGGGCCTGGGCGCCTGTCAGCCCGCCGCGGAGGAGGCCACGGACGCCCCGATGGCCGCCGAAGGGGCGATGGTGCCCGAGGCTGACGCCATGGCCCCGGCCGCCGATGACGGCATGGCCCCGGCCGGAGACCCCATGGCCCCGGCCACCGACGGCGCCATGGCCCCTGCGGAAGGCGCCATGGCCGCCGACGATGCGATGGCTCCGGCCGACGAGAAGATGGCTCCCGCCAACTGACGGCAAGACGCGGCGTCCGGGGTCTTGATCGGAACCCGGACGTCCGCCGCTGTTCTTGACGACCGCGAGCGATGCCGCCAAGCCTGCAGCGTCTTTACGGAGCGTGCGCATGGCCCTCAAGCATTTCGGATTGAGCCTGGCGGCCGTTCTGGCGGCGCTCGCCGCCTGCGACCAGCGACCCGGCGGGTCCGGTGCGACCGTCCCGGCGCCGGGCGACGTGATCGACGCCGTGCCGACCGAGGACAGGGGCGAGCGAGGCTCTGCCCCCGTGCCCGTCGTCCGTCCCGTCGCTCGCCCAAAAACCCAGCCGACCGCAGAGACCGAGACCGAAGACGATGCCCCCCAGGCCGCCACTCCGACCACCACTCTGAACACCACGCCACGGAAGGCGCCGCCGCCCCCCGCGCCGCCGCCCATCATCGTCGTGCCCCCCGCGCCCGCACCCAGCCCGGCTCCCGAGCCCCCGCCCGAGGGTTGAATTCGGCCGTCAGCGGTTGGCGCAGGCGCTCTCGACGTTGAAGGTCGGGGCGAACTGGGCCCCTTCGAAGCCGGGGGGAACGTCGAACGGGGCGGTCTGGCGGATGGCCCTCAGCGCATTGTCGGCCGTCGCGCGATAGACGGCGCTGGATTGGGGCGAGACCAGCGTCGGCCCCTGGGTGATTCGCCCGTCCGGTGCCAAGGTCAGGCTGACGCGGATACGCAGCTCACGCGCGCCCGGTGTGTCGCAGTTCAGTGACCAGTTGGGAATCACCTGTCGCAGGATCGCCTGCACCTGCGGCCCGGTGGCGAGGGGCGCTGTGCCGGTTCCCGAATTGCCCGTGCGTGGTCGGGCGGGCGTCCGCCCTGGCTGACGCGGCCCGTCGGCCAGGGAGTCTAGGTCCAGGCTGGGCGCGTCGCGCTTGGGGGCCGGCCGTGCGGGGGTCGGCGCGGTCCTAGGCGGCGCGGGGCGCGGAGGCGGCGTGGCCTTGCGCGGCGGCGTGGGACGCGGCGTCGGGGCGGGGGGCGGCGGTGGGGCCTTG
>Ga0209909_100136_pt1 | contig 122024 bp, 118 predicted proteins | sample FECB22metaG_FD_188302 | JGI IMG/M metagenome (GOLD analysis project Ga0209909, IMG submission 188302) | Cyanobacterial communities from the Joint Genome Institute, California, USA - FECB-22 (SPAdes) (version 3) | ecosystem: Environmental > Aquatic > Thermal springs > Hot (42-90C) > Microbial...
CCACCGGGGCGGCCGGGGCCGGCGGGGACTCGGCCGGCGGCGCGACGGCCGGCTCGACGGCTCCCTCCGCGGCTGTCTCGGCAACCGTCTCGGCAGCCGTCTCGGCAGCCGGTCCGGACGCCCGCGCCGCACCGGGCTTCCGGGCCGCGGCCGGTGCGGGGGCCGGTGCGGGGGCCGCCCCGTCGGCGCGGACGTAACCCTTGGCGGTCTTCTCGCGGACGAGCTTGTCCTTCTCCTTCACGGCCGCGGCCGCGTCGGCGCAGGTCTTGTCCTTGCTCTGGCCCTGGGTGCCGAGGCGCCCGAAGCGGACGGTGAGCGTCGGGCCGGAGACGCCGACCTCCCAGAACTTGGCCGCGCTGCCCTCGACCAGCTCGTAGCGTTCCATGGGCTGTCTCCCTCTCACGCGTCGCCGGCGGCGGCGAGCAGGCTCGGCGTGCGCAGGACCTCGCTGGCGGTCACCGGATCGAGGTCGCCGAACCGGTGGGTCGCCGCGGCGCGCCAGCCGGTCTCGGACAGGGTCAGGCTCCGCAGCGTCTGGATCCCGTCGCCCTCCGGGCCGGGCCGGTGCCAGAACCCGTCCTCGAAGCGCAGGACCGCGACGAGGCGGGTTCCGTCGGGCAGCGCGACCGGCCGCTGCACCGCATGGACGTGCTCGCCACCGGTGTCGGTCGACCAGCCCTGGGGCCGCAGGCCGCGCAGGCGGCGGCCGCCCACCCGGATTCCGTCGAAGCGCAGGGTCTCGGCGCCGCCCCGCTCGGCCTCGGTGAACGCGAAGGTCTCGCGGGCGAGTTGCGGGAAGGGCTGGGCGATCTCGTAATCGGCGAACAGGCCGCTCCAGGCCGCCAGAGCGTCCGGGTCGAGGTGCAGGGGATGGACGAGGCCGACCACGCCCTCGGCCGCCGCGACGTCGAGGCCGAGGGCGTCGTCCGCGGCGTCGGTCGGCGAGAGATCCTCCGCGAGGCGGAAGACGTGCCCCGGCGGCGTCGCGGGCGCGCCGTCCGGGTAGAGCCCCCAGACGAGGCGCCCGGCGAGGTGGCGGATCAGAGGGTGGGCGGCGAAGAACGGCCAGAACACCCCGGAGGCGACGCGGCGCTGGGACGCCAGCATGGCCTCGAGCCGGGTGACCTGCAGGCCGGCCGCGGCCTCCGCGTCCTTGCGCAGGGCCGCCCAGTGCCGGGACGCTGCCTTCGCCGCCTCGGGATCGTCCGCCTTGGTCGGACGGGGCAGGGCAGCGAGTCGCCGGCCCTCGGCGTCGCGCAGGACGGGCTTCAGGGTCTCGTCGAAGCCGACCCGGAACCGGCGCGCCCCGAAGGACAGGTCGAGCCCGCCCCGGGCGTCGAGGCCGAGATCGGGGGAGAGCCGGTCGGCGAGGTCGACCTCGTCGAGGCCGCGCGCCTCGGCGGCCTCGACGATGGCGGCGCGGGCGGCCTCCCGCAGCTGCAGCAGCGGGCTCTTCTCGGCGATGGCGCTGAGGTTCATCAGCGCCACGTCGGTGCCGATCCCCGCGAGCACGGCGATGCCGGCCTTGCCGCGGGGCTTCAGGCCCGCCTGCCCCCAGGCGCGGATCTGCCGGGTGAGGTCGCGGGCGGCGTGGTCGCCGCCGATCAGGGCGAGCGCCTGCAGGGCCCACTCCCCCGTCGCCTTGGCGCCGGCCGCGATCCACGACTGGAACAGCGCGACCGCGAAGGCGTCGAGGCTCTCCGGCGTGCAGGCGGCGCGGACCTGCGCGACGCCGGCGTAGGGCGCGAGCGGGTCCGAGAAGGCGAGCATCTCGCACAGGGCGGTGACGGCGGCGTCGGGCAGGGCGCCGCCGCTGCGCAGGATCGGGCGGGGCAGGGCGGCCGGAACCACCCAGTCGGGGAGCTTCGGCGGCTTGGACGGCACCTGCTCCAGCGGGTCGCTGTCGACGCCGGCAGCCACCGCCCCGGGCACGCCGGGATCCCGCTCCGCGTAGGCCGCGACGGCGGCGTCGAGGGCGGCGCGACCCGCGGGCTCGGCGGCGAGGAAGCGCAGGGCCGCGTCGGCGGCGCCGCGGTCCGGGCCGGCGGGCCCGAGGGTCTCGGGCAGGAGCCGCAGCGCGGCGGTGCGGGGATGGGCGCGCAGCCACGCGGCCGCGGCCGGCCGGAGCTTGCGGGTGCGGTGGAAGGCCCGGGCGGCGAGCGGGGCGAGGTCGGCGGCGTCCACGGGCTCGACCTCCGGCAGGAGCTGCGCCGGATCCGCCGCAACGAGGCGGACGAGGCCGGGCACGGCCCGCGCGCCGAAGCGGCACAGCATCACCGCGATGGTGCGCCGCCACGCCACGTACTGGGCGCGCTGCGGCCCGGTCTTCTCCCACAGCATCAGCGCCAGGGGCTCGGGCTGCCACCCGACCATCCGGAACCAGGGCCCGTAGTTGAAGTAGAAGAAGCCGGTGAACTGCTCGCGGGTGAGGTCGAGCCGGCGGTCGAGCCAGGCCAGGGCCGCCCCGGGCTCCGCGTCGGCGGCGGGGACGGGCTCGGCCGGCGGCGGGATCGGCATGTCGTAGAGGGCCTCCGCCTCGGTGGCGCGGATCCGCGCCGCGAGGTCCGTCATGGACTCCACCAGCGTCCCGGCCTCGAAGTAGAAGGTGCTGCGGTCGAGGGCCTCGTCGGGGTCGAAACCGTGCGCGACGGGCGTCGGGATCGGCGCCACCGCCCGTTCCGGCCGGGCGCGCGCGGCCCCGCGCCGCCGCCAGGGCGGGTCCCGGAGCACGGGCGGCAGGGCCTCCGGCGCCGCCTGCGGCGCGCTCCCGGCGGCGAGCAGCCGATCCAGGCGCCCCGCGCCCCGGCCGCCCTCGGCCGCCGCCCAGGCGCGGGCGGTCTCGTGCCCGTGGCGCTCGGCGAGCGTCACGGCCCTGGGGCCGTAGGCGGGCTCCCCCTTGCCGTGGAGTGCGCCCAGATAGGCCCGCAGCATCCAGTCGGGGAAGGCCGCGTCGGCGGCGTCGAGGGCGTCGCGGACCAGCTTGGTGCCGACGAAGGGCAGGAGCGCGTCGAGGGCGTCGGCGGCACGGGTCTCCAGCAGCGCCCGGGCGATGAGCGTGCGCTCGGGGCCGACCGCCCCTTCCAGGAGCCAGACGAGGGCCGGGGTGGCCGCCTCGCCGGCCGCCTCGGCGGCGGCGATCGCGGTCGCGGCGGCCTCGTCGGCCGCCACGTCGCAGGTCGCCAGCGTCGCCCGGTGATACGGCGCGGCGTACCAGGGCGCCGCCAGCGCGGGCGGCAGGTCGACGATCAGCGGCAGGGCCGCGTGGGACGTGCCGTAGGCCTTGGGATCCGGCGGGTCGCAGCGCGCCAGCACCGCGCGGGCCCAGAGGGCGTGGTCGGCGCCGGGCCGGTCGTCCGCGAAGACCGCCGCGAGCCAGCGGGCGAGGGTCGGCTCCGGCTCCGCCGCGGCGAGCCGGAGGGCGGCCTCCAGGGCCTCCGCGTACTCCGCCTCGGGGGCGGCGGTCAGGGCGGCCCGGACCCCGCAGGCGGTGGGCAGGTCCCAGGGCGAGACCGGCAGGGAGCCGTAGCGGCCGGAGGGGCGGGGCCGCAGCCGGTCGAACAGGGCCACGAGCGTCCCGGTGCCGGAGCGGGCCACGAGCCAGCGGGCGAAATGCGTGAACGCCGCCCGGGCCGCCGGCCCGTGCGGTCCGGGCTTGTCACCCCAGAGGCGCTGATTCAGCGCCGGGCAGGCCGCCTCGAGCTGCTCCAGCCAGCGCCGGGCCTCGGCCCGGTCGGGGGCCGGCGGCGCGCCGTCGAGCCGCGCGGCGAGGGCCTCGGCCTGCGCGCGGGCCTCGTCCGGGGCGGCCGCCAGCAGCGGGCGGACCCGCGCCGCGAAGGCGGCCCAGTCGGCCGCGGCGTCGAGGGGCGCGCCGGGACGGCTGCGCGTGGGCAGGGGCGTGCCGGAGAAGATCGGGGCCGTGCCGGCGTCCGGGGCGCGGCGCGCCTCCGCCCGGGCGGCGGGGGCGGGCGGGACCTCGGCGGGCTCCGGATCGGCGACCCGGGTTCCGGCGGCCCGGGCCGTCGCCGCGCTGCCGACCCGGGAGGCCGGGTCCGGCCCGGCGGGCGCCGGGTCGCCGGCCGGGCGATAGCCCTTGCCGGTCTTCTCCCGCACCAGCCGGTCGCGCTCGGCCTGCGCCGCCTGCGCGCTCGGGAAGAGCTTGGTCTTGGACTGCCCCTGCGTGCCGATCCGCCCGAATCTCACGATGAGAACGCTGTCCTCGGTTCCGGCCTCCCAGAACTTCGCCGATGATCCCGCCGTCAGCTCGTAACGCTGCATGCAGTCCTCTCCCGGTGGCGCGGCAGTAAAATTTTCCTTGTCGGGTCTCAGGTCAACCCGTAGCGGGCGAGCCGCGCGGCCACCCGCGCCTCGCGGGCCAGGGCCTCGGCCTGATCGGCCGGGCGCGCGCGCTGGCGCATCCAGGCCAGGGCCTCGACCTCGGCCCGGGCGGCGCCGAAGCCGCTCCGGCGCAGGATCGCGACGGCGATGCGCTCGCGCTCCCGGGGCGGGAACCACGCGAACGCCATCCGCAGGGACGGCAGCGCCCGCAGGAAGTCGTCGTCGCCCCAGGCCGCCACCAGCCCCTCGACGGACGCCAGGGTGGCGTCGGCGGCGATCTCCTCGCGGGCGAGGGCGAACAGGCCGGCGAGGAAGTCGCCGAGCGTCGCGGGCAGGCCGAAGCGGCGCAGCCGGGCGAGGGCGGCCTCCGGGTCCGATCCGGCCGCGCCGCAGGCAACCCGGAAGCCGAGCGCCGCCCCCGCGAGGGCCGGGGGCGTCTCCGGGTCGGCGAGGCGCCGGCCGAGCATGGCGGCGAAGGGCGCGCGCAGGTCGTCGAGGCCCGGCACCTCCGCGCCGGCCTCGCGGAACAGGTCGCGGCAGGCGAGGACCAGGGGGATGGCGCCGAGCCCCGCGCGCGGCTCGCGGATGCCCTCGAGAACGGAGAGCGCCCGGGCCGCCAGGACGGCGCAGAGGCGGGCGAGGGCCGGCCGGGCCGGCGCGAAGGCGTCGCCGAACCGGTACAGCCGCACGATCCCGGCCCCGGCGGCGCCCAGGGCCGCGGCGTCGTGCGCCGCCGCGATGCCCGCACTGAGGCGAGCCAGCAGCTCGCCCTCCAGGGTGAGGCCGGCGAATAGCGCGTCGGACAGGGCCCGGGTGAGGACGTCGAGGGCGTCGGGCGCCGCCTCGACCCGGGCGGTGATCCGGGCGGAGGCGGCCATCTCCAGGGTCCCGCCCCAGACCGAGGCCTCGATCAGGGCGCCGAGCCAGTGCGGGTGGCGCGCGAGCGTGAAGCGCTCCCGCGGCAGGCCGGGCTCGGCCCGGTCCGGCCCCTCGCGGGCGATCCCCGGCAGCCCGAGCAGCACCAGCCGGTGCAGCAGGTGCGCCCGCGCCCGGTCGGCCGGCTCGGCCCAGTCGAGGTCGACGTGGCGGCGCACAGGCCCCGGCTCCAGGTCGGCGGCGCGCAGGCGCTCGGCGACGTCCGCCACGAGGGGCGGCTGCCGGGTGCCGGGGGCGAGGCGTCCCTCGCGCCGGCCGGTGAGCGCCCGCAGCATCGCGGCGAGCGCGGGGTGGCCGGGCGCGGCGCCGCCGGCCGCCCAGGCGGGCGGGCGGTCGAGGGCGTCCTTCACCAGGGCGGCGAGGGCCGCGTCGATCAGGTCGGCGCGCAGGATCGCGGGATGGGCGCGCAGCCGGGCGAGGGCCTCGGCGTGGACCCGCCAGGCGACGCGGTCGGCGGTGGAGACGACCTGCCCGGCCTCGCGCAGGGCCGCGGTGATCGCCGTCATCGCCCAGTCGGCCGCGGGGGCGAGGCCGGCGGAGGCGACGCGCTCGTAGTAGCCCGGCGCCGGCATGCCGGCCGCGTAGCCCGAGAACCGGTCGAGCCGGGGATAGGCGTAGGGCACCACGTAGCTGCCGGTGCGCAGGTCCGGCCCCGGCGGCGCCGGCTCGGGCCGGGTCCCGTCCGCCCGCGCGGCGTGGCGCCGGACGGCGTCCGCGTGCCAGCCGCCGCAGACGAGGACGACCGGCCGGTCGCCGGCCGCCCGCAGGGCGTGGGCCGCGTAGGCGCCCATGAAGCGCTCGCGGGCCTCCTCGGCGGGATCGTCCGTGCCCGGCGGGCGCAGCAGGGCGAAGTAGCGGTCGAGCCGGGCCGGCAGCTCCGCCTCGGGCGCCGCCTCGGCGAGGACGTCCCAGAGGGCGTCCTGGTCGGCGACGCCGAGGGCGGCGGCGAGCGCCCGCTCGGCCGCCTCCGCGCGGGCCCCGTGCGGGTCGGCGTAGCGGTTGGCGCGGCGCCCGAAGGCCGGATCCCAGGCCGGCAGGTCGCAGAACAGCGTCCGCGCACCCGCCGCCCGGCCCGCCTCCAGGGCCTGCCATTCCGGCGAGAAGGCGCAGAACGGCGTGTAGGAGGCGGCGCTGCCCGCCGCGTCGGCCCGGAACGAGAAGATCGCCACCGGCAGGTCGTGGCCGAGGGCGAGGTCGGGCAGGTGCGGGTTGAAGTCGACCGGCCCCTCGATCAGCACGAAGGCCGGCCGCAGCGCCGCGATCGTGCGCCGGACGAGCCCGGCGCAGGCCGGGGAATGGTGGCGCACGCCGATGACGGTCAGGCGGCCGGGATCCGGCGCGGGACCGCTCATTGCGGGGTTCATTGCGGGGTGAGGAGGTGCCGCGCCGCGTAGAACGCGCGCCACGCCGCGCCGGAGCGGCGGCTGACGCGCTGGTCGAGGTAGCGGCGCAGGCGGGCGAGATCCTCGGCGTCGTCCTTGGCGGCGGTGCCGGCGAGGCAGGCGACGATGTCCTCCGGCTGGCCGGCGTCGCCCCGCAGGAAATGGGCCTTCACGCCGATGGCGTGGGCGACGCTGACCGCCTCCGCGGTGCTCATCACGGACGAGAGCCGCTCCATGCCGGTGCCCTCCGTGTCCACGGCCTCGCGCAGCTCCCGGAAGCAGGTCACGAGCAGTTCGAGCACCTCCGGATCCGGGGCGCGGGGCACGCCGGAGCGGGCGAGCAGCGCGGTGGCCTCGCGCTGCACCAGGGCGAGTTCGGCCTCGAGATCGGCGATCGGGAACACGGTCTCGAAGCCGAACCGGCGCTTGAGGGCCGCCGACATCTCGTTGACGCCCCGGTCGCGGGTGTTGGCCGTGGCGATCAGGTTGAAGCCCTCCCGGGCGTAGACCATCCCGTCCGCGCCGGTGAGTTCGGGCACCGCGAGCACCCGGTCGGACAGGACCGAGAGCAGGCTGTCCTGCACCTCCAGCGGGCAGCGGGTCAGCTCCTCGAAGCGGACGATCCGCCCCTCGCTGAGGCCGGTATGGAGGGCGCCCGGGACCAGGGCGCGCGGACTCGGCCCCTCGGCGACGAGCAGCGCGTAGTTCCAGCCGTAGCGGATCTGGTCCTCGGTCAGCGACGCGCCGCCCTGGATCGTCAGGGTCGAGCACCCGCTGATCGCGGCCGCGAGGAGCTCCGAGAGCAGGCTCTTGGCGGTCCCGGGCTCGCCGATCAGCAGGAGCGCGCGGGAGGTGGCGAGGGTGACCATGGCCCGCTCCACCAGGGCCGGGGCGCAGACCACCTTGGCGGGGGTCGCGCCGTCGCCGCAGATGAAGCGCCGGACGGCCTGGAGCGAGAGCTGCCAGCCGGGCGGCCGCGGCGCCGTATCCTCGGCGCGCAGGCGCGCGAGCTCCGTCGCGTGGACGTCCTCGGCCGGGGGTCTCTGACGCGCCTCGCGCCCGCCGCCCGCCCGCACCGCCTTCGCCATGCACCCGCCCCTGCCGTCGCGCCGACTCGGTCGACGTGTCCTGCGATCGGCAGATCATGCCCCGGCACGCGCGGGTCTCTCAAGCGGTTCCGCCTATCCGCGATCCCGTCGCCAAGCATTGGCGGCCCGGCCGCGGGCATTCACCGGTCCGGGCGATCCGGCGGACGATCAGGATCGGGCTAGTCCCGAAGACGGCCTACATCGACACCAAGCACAGCGTCAGGATCGCGACCTCGAAGACGATCCATCCGCCGAAGACGACGACCAGCTCCCAATCGGTTCTCTCTCCAGTCTTAGCCAAAGCGTACATGTTCGACCTCCTCGCGGAGCCCGATAGGCCGCAAGCGAATTCAGTCACCACGATGAAATGCAACGCGAATGAATATTTAAACAGGTTCTGCAACGGATTGCAATTGTCCGCGCCCGCGCGAGCGCGAACATAAATCAATACATCGCCATAGAAATGCGCCCCCGCCCGCTTCGACGCGGAATTATCGCATCGCAGCAAGTATTGTCCCGCAACGCGCCGCCCGCGCCGGACCGATCCCGGTGGCGTGAACGGGATCCGTCCGGCCGCGTTGCCCCGATACGCCCGAAGAGGCGGCCTGGGGAAACGTTCGAGGGTTCGCACATGAAGACGTTGATCAGCCTGACCGTCGCCGGCCTCCTGGCAACGGGCGCGGCCGCCACGGCCGCGGAGAATACCGGTCCCCGGATGCAGGGCTCGCCCAACGCGGCCGGCTACACGGGCAAGGGCGAGACGGGCAAGGGCGAGACGACGGGCACCACGACCGGATCTCCGGGCTCGGAGATGCCGAAGCAGGATGGCCGGATGAAGGGGCCGCCGAACGCGGCCGGCTTCCAGCCGGGCGGCAGCGACGCCGGCGCGGCCGGAGCCTCGGGCCGTCGCTGATCGGGTCCTGGCCCCGGCGTCGCGATCGATGCCGGGGCCCCGGCATCGATCGGCCTCGACGGCGGCCGAACGGGCTGCGCAACGCGGAAAGCCCCCGGAGACACGGCGCGCGCAACGACATCCCCGCCACGGTGACGGCGATCGAGCGCGGAGATGTGATGGCCCGGATCGAGGTGGAGCCGGTCGGCACCGCCCACCGCGTGGCCTCGGTCATGAGGGTCGACTCGCTGGAAGAGCCGGACCGCCCCAGGAGGGCGACACCGTCCACGCGCTCGCCGAGGCGGTGCGCGCTGCTGGTGAAGCCGCAGCCGCCGGGCGCGGGGCCGCCGTCATCCCGCCGTCATCCCGTCGTCATCGGGCTGGCCTAGGGCGGCGCCTCCCGCCCACCCGACCGGCTGCGCTCACCCGATGGATTGGTTCGACCTGCCCGAAGACACCCGCCCGTCATCGCCGGCCGACGAGAGCCGGATGCGGCTCTACATCGCCGTGGGGCTGATCGGCATCGGGGCCCTCGGGATGGTCGGCGGGATGCTGCACATCCTCCCCGCCTGACGAAAGGCGCGGCGGCGGCGCGGGCGCCGTCAGGCCGCACGGTCCGTCAGCGGCTCGGCCCCGACCGCGCTCCGGACGGCGGGTCCGGCGCGCCCGAACCGCGCGTAGAGCGCGGGCAGCACCACCAGGGTCAGGAGCGTCGCGCTGATCAGGCCGCCGATCACCACGGTGGCGAGCGGCCGCTGCACCTCGGCGCCGGTGCCGGTGGCGAGCGCCATCGGCACGAAGCCCAGGGAGGCGACCAGCGCGGTCATCGCCACCGGCCGCAGCCGGGTGAGGGCGCCCTCGCGGATCGCCGCCCGCAGCGGCCGCCCCTCGGCGACGAGCTGCTTGATGAAGGTCAGCATCACGAGGCCGTTCAGGACCGCGACGCCCGAGAGGGCGATGAAGCCCACCGCGGCCGGCACCGAGAGCGGCATCCCCCGCAGCCACAGGGCCGCGAGGCCGCCGGTGAGCGCCAGCGGCACCGCGCTGAACACCAGGAGCGCGTCCCGCGCGCTGCCCAGCGCCGAGGTGAGCAGCAGGAAGATCAGGAAGAAGCACACCGGCACCACCACGGTGAGCCGCGCCTGAGCCGAGGCGAGGTTCTCGAACTGGCCGCCCCAGGTCACGGAGGCGCCCGGCGGCAGGGTCACCTGCGCGGCGACCTTCCCCTGCGCCTCCGCCACCAGCGAGCCGATGTCGCGCCCGCGGACATTGGCGGTGACCACGACCCGGCGCCGGCCGTTCTCGCGGCTGATCTGGTTCGGGCCCTCGCTCACCGAGAACTGCGCCACCTGCCGCAGGAGCACGGAGGCGGCCCGGCCGTTCGCGCCCGGGGGGAGGGGGACGGGCAGGTTCTCCAGAGCCTCCCGGTCCTCGCGGACCTGGTCGGTCAGGCGCACGACGATCGGCACGCGCCGGTCGCCCTCGAACACGAATCCGGCGTCCCGGCCGCCCATGGCGGCGCCGATCACGTCCTGGATCGCCCCCGTGCTGAGGCCGAGCCGGGCCGCCTCGGTCCGGTCGATCCGGATCTCGAAGACCGGCAGGCCGGCGATCTGCTCGACCTTCACGTCGTCGGCCCCCGGGATCCCGCGCAGGATCGCGGCGATCCGGTTGGCGGTCTCCAGCATCGGCTCGAAGGCGTCGCCGAACACCTTCACGGCGAGGTCGCCCCGGGTCCCGGCGAGCAGCTCGTTGAAGCGCAGCTGGATCGGCTGGGAGAACTCGTAGACGTTGCCGGCGAACTCGCTCAAGGACGCCTCGATCTGCTCCTGCAGTTCGGCCTTCGACAGGCCCGGGTCAGGCCACTCGGCCTGCGGCTTGAGCATCACGAAGGTGTCGGAGGAATTCGGCGGCATCGGGTCGGTGGCGACCTCGGCGGTGCCGGTCTTCGAGAACACGTAGGCGACCTGCGGGAACTTGGCGATCACCCGCTCCACCTTGAGCTGCATCGCCTGCGACTGGGTGAGGGAGGTGGACGGGATCCGCGTGGCGTTGAGGGCGATGCTCTTCTCGTCGAGCTGCGGGATGAACTCGGTCCCGAGCCGGGTGGCGAGCAGGCCGGCGCCCGCGAGGAGGAGCAGCGCCGCCCCGACGAACGGGGTGGGCGTCCGGATCGCCGCGGCGAGGACGGGCCGGTAGACCGCCTTCAGGCCCCGGACGAGGGGGTTCTCCGCCTCGGTGACCCGGCCGGTGAGGGCGACGGCGATCAGGGCCGGCACGAAGGTCAGCGACAGCACGAAGGCCGCCGCCAGGGCGAGGATGACGGTCAGCGCCATCGGCTGGAACATCTTGCCCTCGACCCCCGTGAAGGTCAGGAGCGGGACGTAGACCAGCATGATGATCGCCTGCCCGTAGAGGGACGGCTTGATCATCTCCTCGGCCGAGTCCCGCACCGTCTCCAGGCGCTCCTCCAGCACGAGCGGCCGCCCGACCGCGCGCTGCCGCTCGGCGAGGTGGCGGAGCGCGTTCTCCGTGATGATCACCGCCCCGTCGACGATGAGCCCGAAATCCAGCGCTCCGAGGCTCATCAGGTTGGCCGAGATCCTGCCCTCGACCATGCCGGTCACGGTCATCAGCATGGCGACCGGGATGACCAGCGCGGCGATCAGCGCCGCCCGGATGTTGCCGAGCAGCAGGAACAGGACGACGATCACGAGGGCCGCGCCCTCCGCGAGGTTCCGGCCCACCGTGCGGATCGTGGCCTCGACGAGCCGCGTCCGGTCGAGGACGGTCTGGACGACGATGCCGGGGGGCAGGGCCCGCCGGATCTGGTCCATGCGGGCGTCGACGGCGGCCGCCACCGTGCGGCTGTTCTCGCCGATCCGCATCAGGGCGGTGCCGATCACGGTCTCCTGCCCGTTCTCGCTCGCCGAGCCGGTGCGCAGGTCGCGCCCGATCCGCACCGTGGCGACGTCGCGGATCCGCACCGGCACGCCGCCGCGGCTCGCCACGACCACGTCGGCGATCGCCTCCGGGCTCTCCAGGCGGCCGGCGGCGCGGACCACGTAGCTCTCGCCGTTATCCTCCAGGTAGCGGGCGCCCTGGTTGGCGTTGTTGGCCTGAAGCGCCCGGGCGACGTCCGCGAAGGAGAGGTCGAGGGCGGTCAGCTTCGTGGGGTCCGGCTGGACGTGGTACTGCTTCTCGAAGCCGCCGATCCCGTCGACGCCGGCGACGCCCGGGACGGACTTGATCTGCGGCCGCACGATCCAGTCCTGCACCGTGCGCAGGTAGGCGACCTGCTCCAGCTCCGTCCTGAGCGCCTGGCCCTCCGGGGTCCGGTAGCTCCCGTCCGGCTGCCAGCCCGGCCGGCCCGCCGGCACGGTCGCGCGCTCAGGCAGCGGCGCGTACTGGACGGACCACATGTAGATCTCGCCGAGGCCCGTGGAGATCGGGCCCATCCGCGGCTCGACCCCGGAGGGCAGGTCCTCCCGCACCTGGGCGATGCGCTCGGCGACCTGCTGGCGGGCGAAGTAGATGTCGAGGGACTCGGCGAAGACCGCGGTGATCTGCGAGAAGCCGTTGCGCGAGAGCGAGCGGGTGTACTCGAGGCCCTTGATGCCGGCGAGGGCCGTCTCGACCGGGTAGGTGACCTGCCGCTCGACGTCGGCCGGCGACAGGGACGGGGCCAGGGTGTTGATCTGGACCTGGTTGTTGGTGATGTCGGGCACCGCGTCGATAGGCAGCCGCGTGAGCGCGGCGGCGCCGAACCCCGAGGCCAGCAGCACGAGGAGCAGCACCAGCCAGCGCTGGCGGACCGAGACGGCGAGGATGCGGCTGATCATCGTCCGTCTCCTCAGTGGTCGTGGCCGGCGTCGGCCTTGCCGAGCTCGGCCTTCAGCAGGAACGCGTTGCCGACCGCGATCTCGGCGCCGGGCTCGAGCCCGGCGGTGACCTCGTAGGCCTCGTCGTCGGACCGGCCGAGGGTGACCGGCCGCTTCTCGAACCCCTCGGCCGTGCGCACGAAGACGGCGCTCCGGCCCGCGATGGTCTGGACGGCCGCCTTGGGGATCCGGACCGGGACCGCGTCCTGCGCGATCTCGACTTCGGCGGTCACGAAGGTGCCGGGCCGCCACGCGAGGTCGGGATTCGGCAGGGCGACCACCACGCGGGCCGAGCGCGTGTCGGGGTTGAGGAAGGGGCTGACGAAGATCACCCGGCCCTCGGCCCGGCGCTCCGCCTCGCCCGTCCGGCCGGGCGTGACCGTCACGCGGGCGCCCTCCCGCACCTGGGCGAGGTCGAGGGTCGGCACCGACAGCTCGATCCAGACCGTGGAGAGGTCGGCCACCGTGTAGAGGTCGGCCGGATCGCCCTCCTTGCCGACCGCCGTTCCGACATCGACCTTGCGCTCGACGATGCGCCCGGCGAGCGGCGCCCGCAGGGGGTAGCGGCGCAGGGTCGACTGGTTCGGCGTGGCCTCGTCGCGCTTCTGCGCGGCCGCCACCTCGGCGGCGTCGAGGCCGAGCGCCGACAGCTTCTGGCGGGCGAGGTCGACCCGGAGCCGGTTCTCCAGATAGGCGGCGCGGGCGGTCTCGAAGGCCGCCTCCGAGGCGCTGCGCGAGGCGAGCAGCTTCTGCTGGCGCTCGAAGTTGATCGTCTGCAGCTCGGCCTGGACCTGGGCGGTGAGGTACTCGCTCTTGGCGTCGGCGACCTCGCGGCTGTCGAGGATGGCGACGACCTCGTTCGTCTGCACGGCGTCGCCGAGGCGCTTGCGCATCTCGGCCACGGTCCCGACCACCCGGGCCGGGACCCGGGCGATCCGGTCGGTGTCGGGCGTGATCGTGCCGGGGACGAGGAGGTGGCGCGCCAGCGTGCCGCCCCCGACCGTCCGCGTGACGATGTCCTGGCCGGCGACTTGGTCGGGCCGCATCCGGATCGTGCCCCGCTCGTGGGCCTCGTCGGCGCCGTGCGCGTGGCCGTGCGCGTGGTCGTGCGCGTGGCCGTGGTCGGCGTGATCGTCGCCCGCGTGCGGATCGGGCGCGGCCTCCGGCCGGCCCGGTGCGGCGGCCGCGGCGCGATGATCGGGATCGTCGGCCGAAGGGCGGGCGAGCCCGGCGGCCGCGAGGGTCTGCCGGAGACGGTCGGGCAGGGTGGGGACGGCGGGAACGGCGGAGCCGAGGGCGAAGCCGGCGGCCAGAAGTGCCGCGGCGGCGGCCACGGACAGGACGATGCGCATGGGGAAGCTGCTCGGCCGGGACGGCGGGGTGCCGCGCGCGGCGGTCCCGGGAGGTCCCGTTCAGGTGACACGTGAGGGCGAACCCGGAGCCTGTTCGGAATCCGGGCGGAGCGCCGCCCGCGGGCGGCGTCAGCTCACGCGCGCGGGGGCCGCGGCAGCCGGTCGGGACTCACGGAGGGGCGGCCCTGGGCGAGGGCGCCCGGCCGCAACCGGCCCGGGGCGGCCGGGGGCGCGATCTCGGTCGCCTCCAGGCGGGCCGCCTGATGGCAGCCGCAATGGAGGTGCTCCGAGAGGCCGGGATCGACGGTCGCGGGGGCCGCCGGCGCGTCGAGGGCCGGGCCCTGGCTCCGATCGTGATGGCCGCCCGCGTGGAAGGCGAGATCCGCCGCGAGGCCGACGCCCGGGGCGGCGACGGTCAGCGCCAGGACGAGCGCGAGCGTGCGGGCGACGAGCGCCCACCAGCGCCGCGCCCCGGCCGGGCGCCTATGCCGAACCCCGAAGGTCATCGCGGCCCTTATGGTCCATCCGACGCCGGGGGCACAAGGTCCGGGTTCCGGCCCCGGACCCGCTCAGGCCGCCAGCTTGAGGACCCACTGGTAGAAGTCGGTCCAGGTCTCGGCCTGGGCCGGCGGCTCCGCGGCCGGGAACCGGGCGGGCTCGGCCGCGGCCTGGGCGCGGACATCCCGGGGGGCGCAGCCGAACTCGGCGCGGAAGGCCTGGGTGAAGTGCGCGGGGCTCTCGAAGCGCCAGCGATACGCCACCTCGGAGATGCGGGCGAAGCGCCCGTCGCCGGCGGCGAGGTCGCGATAGGCGCGGGCGAGCCGGCGCTGCCGGATGTAGCCGGATACGCCGCCGAGGGGGACGAACAGCCGGTAGAGGGCGCTGCGCGAGACGCCGAACCGCAGCCCGATCGTCTCGGCGGACAGGTCCGCGGAGGCGAGCTCGGCCTCGACGAAGCGCCGGATCGCGACGAGCAGCGGCGCCCGCTCGGGCGGCTGCGTGCCGCCCTCGTCCTGCGGCAGGCCCAGGGTCGCCGCCCCGAGCAGCGCGGCCGTGGCCTCGGCCGCCGCCGCGGCCTCCGGCTCCGAGAACCCCGTCGCGTGCGCGCTCAGGGAGCGCAGGTGGTCGTTGAGCATCCGGCCGAACGGGGTCGCGCCCCGGATCACCGACCCGTGCAGGGCGTCGAGGGCGCTCTGCCGGGCTCCGAAGAGCGGGCGCGGCAGCACCACCGTGATCGCCTCGTAATCCGTGGAGGCCGCGGAGAGCGGCTGCGACAGGTCGAACAGGCAGATGTCGCCGGGGGCGCAGTCCCGCTCCCGGCCGCCGATCGTGACCCTCGACTGCCCGGAGACGCGCATGTGGGCGACGATGTGATCGACGCCCATCCGGGCGGTCAGGGCCCGCGCGCGCACGAACTCGAGCCCGGAGGCGCGGGCGCTGCAGACGATCGCGGTGCCGAGGTGCCGGACCCGGGACTGCCCGCGGAAATCGGACAGGTCCTCCCGGCGGATCGTGAAATCCCAGAACGGCGCGACGGCGTCGCGCCAGTCGTCGGCCTGACGAGGGCCCGGGCTCTCGCCCGTGAGCTCCAGGATCGGTTTCGGTCGCATCGCCCGTGTCGGTCCCGACCGGGCGCGGCCCGGTCACGCCGACAGTATGGCGATTCTGCCTGCCCAGAAAAGTGGCACTCCGTTCCAATCACCGGACTCTGGGCCGCGCCCCGTCCCGGCGGGGTCGGCAAGGGCCCGGCAAGGGATCGGCAAGGGCCCGGAAACAGAACGTCCCGCAGGCCGGGTGGCCGCGGGACGGAGAGTTGCACGGTTGTGAGGATCGAGGGCTTCGATCCTGACGGTTAACCGACCGTTACCGGCCGCTCGGGGCCGCGCCGCTGCCGGTGGCGCCGTTGCCGGTGCTGTTGTCGCCCGCGGGAGCGCCGGGGGACGAGGTGTTGCCGTTGGGGGTGCTCTGCGCGGCGGCCATCCCGGCGCTCCCGGCGACGAGGGCGAGGGCGAGCAGGGCGGACTGGACGGTGCGGCTGGTCATGGCTCTCCTTGTATCCCGATCGGGTTCTCGACGTGGGTTCTCGCCGTGCCGGCCCGTGCCGGCGTTGGCTGGAGAACCTCCGCCCGGCGCCCCCGTTCCCGCCGGGGCAGAGCCGGCGCGAATCGGCCGCAGCCGCCGACGGCCGTTCGTCGGGAACACCCGCGACTCCCCCGAGCTTGTCCGAGGGTCGAGACCGGGGGCGTGGCGTGAAGGTGTTCCGGATCATGCAGGCGGCGACGGGCGCGGTTCTCTGGAGCGGCGCTGCGCTCGATCCCCTGGCGGCCCTCGACGCGATGGCGCGCGCCGCCGGCTTCCGCGACCGCACCCGGATCCCGGACCACCTGCGGGCCGGCGGCCTCCACGTCGAGGAACTGCGGGCCTGATCCCGCCGCGCCGGCGGACCCATCCGGAGGGAGACCATGACCAAGCTGTTCATCGCGCAGGTGCGCGACGGGGGCGGCGAGCGGCCGCTCGTGACGGTCCGGGCCGAGGCCGAGGGCGAGGCGCGCCTGTTCCTGTCGGCCGCCTATCCGGAGGCCGAGATCGCCCACGTCGCCGAGCCCGGCGACTGGACGAGCGACGCCGATACCGGATCCCGGGCCGGGGACATCCGCGAGCATCCCGGCGTCGCCTGGCAGGCCCCGTCCAGCCTGGCGGGCTGAGACGCGTCCCCCGGGCCGCCCAGCCCGTCCCGGCCGCCTGAACCGGTGTGGACCGGGGAGAAGTGGCGAGAAGCGGGGAGAACCGGGTGGTGCGGACAATTGGAGCGACGCCGTTCACGCGTCCCTAGGGGCGCCGCACCGAAGGTGCCGCATGCGTTCCGCCGATCCGACCCCGCGCCTGTTCGCGGCCGCGGCCGCCCTCACCGGCACCGGGATCCTGATGTGCCGGACCGAGCCGTCCCGGGACGGGATCCTGATCGGCCTGTTCTGCCTCGGGCTCTGGGCCCTCGGGACCCTCGCGGCCCGGTCGGAGCGCCCGGTGCGGCCCGCGCCGGCGAGGCGGCCCATCGTGCTGGAGGCGGTCGTCGTCGAGACACCCCGGTCCCCCCCGGAGCTTCTGCCCGCACCGCGTCCCGCGGCGGCCCGGGACCGCGCCCCGGCGGGATTCGCCCGGCTGCCGGAGGTTCCGACGCACCGGCAGCGCGTGGTCGAGCGCTCCACGCGCAGGCGCGGCTAGCCGCGGTCGAACACGCCCCGCTGGGGGTGTCGGCCACGGTCGCGAGCTTCTGCCGCACCGCCGATCCCGGTCTCCCCGCGTTGCCCGCAGCCACTCAGGAGATCAGCATGGCCGACAAGTCCGCCGACACGTCAAACGTGACGACCTACACGGTGAAGCAGGCCCTGGCCGCGAAGGTGGCCGACCACATCGAGATCGCGGTCGAGGCGCAGGACGGCACGAAGCTCAAGCTCGTCGCGACCGCCGACCAGCTCGACGCGCTCGTGGGCGACCTGGAGACGATCCTGGACGCCGACGACGCGGAGGGCGAGGCGGCCTGAGCGGAGCGCGGGCGGCTCCGACCGCCGGACGACGGCCGCCCGCGCACGCCGCGCGGGCGGCCCACGGGGGCGCTCGGGGCAAACGCGTGAGGCACCACCGCGCGAGGCACCACCGCGCGAGGCACAGCGCGAGATCGCCCCGGGCCGGACGAATCTGGTATGGATCGCGCTCGACGCGTCGAACCGAGGAGGGCCGGATGTTTCGCGGCGTGCCCGCCATCCTAACCGGCACAGGGCCGGCCCCGTGACCGGACGGGACATCGCCATGGCTCCGCCCGGGACCGCCGCGCCCTACCGGCTGCAATGCATGATCCACCGCGAGAGCGCTGGCGGCATCATCATCCACGACGAGCAGATTGCCGGCCCCCTCGAGGAGGCGGCGGTCGCCGCCGCGAAGGCCCGCTTCGCGGCGCTGCGTGCCGGCCGCGCGGGCTCGGCGGCCCTGCGGGATGCCGCCGGGCGCGTCGTCTGGTCGGCCCGGCAGGACGCCGCGACGCCCGGCACCGCGGGATCCGCCTCCCGGTAGGTTCCGGTCAGGTGAGGTGGCGCGGCTCCAGATCGATCACCGGGCCACCGAGGTCGAGGAACTCGTCCTCGTACGGGAGCGCCTCGTCCGGTTCCTCGGCCTCGCGCCGCCCGAACGGGATGAGCGCGGACAGGATTCCGAGGCAGAGTGCGCCGGCGACGAAGGCAATCAGGATCGCGATGCTCATGGCGGAACACTCGGGCGCGGCCGGCGGCGGAATCAGGCCACCGGCAGACTAAGGCCCGGTTCCCGGGCGCCGCAATCGAAATCGCCGCCGGTTCGGCCCCGATCGCCCTACCGGCACCGCGGGCGCGCCCGAGCGGGCGCCGCAGGATCGCCCCCGCGATCACCGGGAGGACCGGGCGCTTCGAGGGCTTCACCGCGGCGTCGACACCGCGTCCTTCTGGCGGTCGACCGCGTCGCGGACGCCGCGGCCGGCCATGAGGATCTCGGTCATGAACGCCGCGATCGCCGCGACGGTGCAGACCAGCGCCGCCCCGAAGCAGGCGAACAGGACGGACGCGGTCGCCGCATCGCGCAGCGCGCCGACGAACAGCGTGAGCACGGCCAGACCGATCAGGCCGCCCGCCAGCGAGGCCAGGACCACCGCCACGTCCAGCACGAAGGAGCGCCGTCGCAGGAAGGTCAGGCGGCGGGCGAGGCGAGCGGCCTCGGCGTCCGTCGCGCGGGCGGCCTCCGCCGAGAGGCTGTCGACCTTGTCGGAGATCCGGCCGAGGCGGGTCGAGAACACGTTGAGCAGCGTCGCCAGCGCCGAGAGCAGGAAGGCGGGCGCGAGCGCCACCTGGATGATGTGGGCGATGCTGTCCGGTTCGGTGGCGCTGAGGGAGAAGCCGAACATCGGCGGGCTACGCGCGCGGACGCGTCAAGTGCCGCCCCCGCCGGCGACCGGGCCGGACGGCCGCGCGGCGGCGCGACCGATGCGGACCGGGGGCGTCACCACAGGAGGCCTTCCGCCTGCAGCCCGGCCACCAGCAGGAACAGCGCCGAGAGGAACGCCACCGCGAGATACGGGGCCGGCGTGTCGGTCATCGAGGCCTCCCGGCCGGCGCGGGGCCGACACCGTCCATCCGGACCCGGAGGGCCGGCATCGAAGGCAGCGCGACGGGGTGCATGCGCGTCTCCTGAGATCTCCACCGACGACGAGGCCGGCACATAGGGCCCCCGGCGCGCCGGAAAAGCCGCGACGGCCGCGCCGCCCGGCCGTGGCGGCGTCTTCTCCACAGGCCGGGGGAACGGCGCCGCGCCGGCGCCGTTCCCCCGCGAGATCTGCCGCTCCCCAGGACATCGATCCGGCGCCGGCCGGGCGACAAGACCCGGCCGGCGCCGGATCAAGACTCGGGCGGGACCGGACGCAGGCTTCATCTGCGCGGATCCGCGACCGGCATCGCGAATAGGCGCGGCGCAATTGCGCGGACGCGTCCAGACCCTCTGCGATACGGGACCGGATCGCACGAGATCTGCGGCACAGCCCGCGGCCGCGGGCCGGGGCATCGGCGGGAACGGCCGTAAATTAATGTTAACCGCTCGCGGGATCGCGAGCGGGCTTGCGGGGCGCCGGCCGGTAGGATTTATTAAACCTCGAAGCTTCCTGGTTGGTCCTGGGAACGTTCACCGACAAACTGAAGCCCCGTCCGCCCCCCCGCGCGACGGGGCATTTTGTTTCCGGAAACACTCGGATACAGATCCTCTTCTTGGCTTTGACCGGTCGATTTCGCGATGTGCTCCAGCGCACCCGCCCGTTTCGACGCCGAGGACCCGATTCCGGGCTGTTGCAGCGATGCACTATCGCCCCGGCGCATCCTGGCGTTCTGTCCGCCCCGCACACATCCCGTCCAACGGGAGACAGAGGACCAGATGATCAAGAAGCTTCTGCTCGCGAGCGCCGCCACGGCCCTCCTGACCGGCGCCGCCTCGGCCGCCGACCTGCCGCGCCGCGCCGCCCCGCCGCCGGTGTTCACCCCCGTCCCGGTCTTCACCTGGACCGGCGCCTACTTCGGTATCAACGCCGGCTACGCCTTCGACGCCAGCAGCAACAACACCAACAGCTTCGGCGTGCCCGCCCCCTACGGCAACGGCACCACCGCCTTCTTCAGCCAGCGCAACCAGGAAGGCTTCACCGGCGGTGGCCAGGTTGGCTACAACTTCCAGTTCACCCCCGGCTCCGGCATCGTCGTCGGTGTCGAGGCCGACGCCCAGTACCTCGACTTCGGCCGCAGCCGGAACAACGCCTTCCTCGTCGGCCCGCTCGCTCCCGGCTACTACGTGACCGACCCGCGCGGCCTCTCCAGCCTCGACTTCTTCGGCACCGTGCGCGGCCGCATCGGTTACGCCTTCGACCGCGTGCTGTTCTACGGCACCGGCGGCTTCGCCTACGGCTCGGGCAGCGCCGACCGCTCCTTCGGCGGCTTCGCCGGCAACGACAGCTTCCGCACCGGCTACGCCGTCGGCGGCGGCATCGAGTACGCGCTCCCGACCGACTCGTTCCTGAACTTCTTCCGCTCCTCGGCCGTGACGCTGAAGGTCGAAGGCCTGTACGTGAACCTCGACCGCAACACCCGCAACCAGGGTGCGTTCGTCATCAACGCCGCCAACAACTTCCCGGTGGTGTACAACAACATCGGCCGCCGCGACGACGAGTTCGCCGTCATCCGCGCCGGCCTGAACTACAAGTTCGGCTCGTACTGAGAAGCCCGCGCGTCGGCGCCCCCCGCGCCGCGGGGGGCTGCGTCCCGCTCACCGGGATGGCGCGCGAGCCTCTGGACAGGCCGCACCCTCTCTCGACCTGAGCATCCCCAGCCCGATCAAACTGGCCGCTTGAGCCGAGGAGCGTCCCGGGAGCCATTCCCGGGACGTCTTGCGTCGGGGCGACGGCCCGCCGCGCCACGCCTCAGGCGTGGACCGCGTGCTCCAGCTGCGCCTTCGACATCCGCGACCGGCCGGGCACGTTCTGCGCCCGGGCCTTGCGCATCAGTTCGGCCTTCGTCGTCTCCGACTTTCCGCCCCCCTTGCCGCTCCCCTTGCTGCCGCCCCTGCCGGACGCCTTGGCGGACTTGCCGTCCTCGCGCGCCGCGGCGGCCTTCTCGGCGGCCGCCTTCGGCTGCTTCGAGAACTGTTTGCCCTTCCGGGTATCGGCGCGCTTCTTGGCCGTGCTGGCGGCGTATTCCTCGTCGGTCAGGCTCTCGCGGGCCTTCTTGGGCAGGTAGCGCTCGCCGGTCTTGCCGCTCTCCTTGCCCGACTTCGTGCCCCATTCCTCGTCGGTCCACTGCTGGAGATGGTTGTCGGCCGCCTTCTTGCCGGCGTAGCCGCCACCTTCCTTCTTGTATTCGGCAGTCGCGATCTGCGCCTTGCGCGCCGACCACTGACCAGGCTTTCCGCCCTTCTCGGACTTCGTGACCCGCGTCTTCACCTTGTCCCAGAGTTTGGGGTCGGTCTTCTTGGCGGTTCCTGACATCGGCGCCTCGTGAAAAAGATTTGGCAGACAACACGAGCCCCGCGGTCGTGTTCCTGCGGCGCGTTCGCCCAATCCGCGCCGCCCCGCACGCGAGGCCCGCTGCCGCCGCGACTGGGGCCGCCGGATACGCCGGGCGCCTGACGGGTTGGCCCTCAGGGGATCGGCCGCGTGGTCCGATCCGCCGGGGGCTCCGTCGCGGCACGCGGCGGCGCCCGGAAACTAGGTCCATCGCGAGGGATGCAGCATGGCCGACGCGCCGGACGACACCCAGGCCGAGCGGATGCCGCGCGGCGAACCGGAGCGCGCGGGCTTAGCCGAGAGCCCCCGCGACACCGCCACCGGCACGGTCAGGCCGCAGGACGGCCCGATGGAGCGGGCCGGCACCGAGAAGGAGGAGGCGCGCCGGGGCGGGGCCAGCCTCGGCGCGGAGCGCGACCGGCCGGGCGGCGGGCGCTGAGCGCCGACAACGAGACAGCCCACGAGAGAGGAAGACGCAGCATGCGGATCCGGCACAAGCCCCTGCGCGAGCAGGTGATCGTCATCACCGGCGCCTCCAGCGGGATCGGCCTCGCCACGGCCCGGGCGGCCGCCCGCCGCGGCGCCCGCGTCGTGCTGGCGGCCCGGAACGGCGCCGCCCTCGACGACATCGTCCGCGACATCCAGGAGCGCGGCGGCGAGGCCCGGGCCGTGGTGACCGACGTGTCCCGCCGCGAGGATGTCGAGGCGCTGGCCGCCGAGACCGTGCGCGCCTACGGCGGCTTCGACACCTGGGTCAACAACGCCGGTCTCTCGATCTTCGGCCGCCTCGAGGAGGTCTCGGACGCGGATCACCGCCGGCTGTTCGACGTCAATTTCTGGGGGATCGTCTACGGGTCGACCGTGGCGCTGCAGCACCTGAAGAAGGCCGGCGGCGCGCTGATCAACCTGGGCTCCGTCGCGTCCGACCTCGCCTTGCCGATCCAGGGCATGTACTCCGCCTCCAAGCACGCGATCAAAGGCTTCACGGACGCGCTCCGGATGGAGCTTCAGGAGGAGGGTGCCCCGGTCTCGGTGACGCTCATCAAGCCGGCCTCGATCGACACGCCGTTCCCCGAGCATGCCCGGAACTACATGGCGCAGGCGCCCAAGCTGCCGCCACCGGTCTACGCCCCCGCGGACGTCGCGGAGACCATCCTGTACGCCGCGGAGCACGGCCCCCGCGACCTCTATGTCGGCGGCGGCGGCAAGCTGATGAGCGCGATGCGCAAGCGGGTGCCCGCGGTGACCGACTGGATGGGCGCGCAGGTGATGTCGCGGAGCCAGACCGCGGGCGTGGCCGGCAGGCAGCGGGACGGCGCCCTCCACGCGGCCGGCCGCGACGGCGCCGTGCGGGGCGGCTCGCCCCACCACGTCATGCGCAGCGCCTACACCCGGGCCTCGATCAACCCGGCCCTGACCGGGATCCTGCTGGCGGGGGCCACGGCCGCCGCGGCCGCGCTCCTGGGCCGTGCCGACCGCCGCTAGGACGCCGCTGCGGCGCCCGCTCCCGTGCGGGCGCCGGCCGGACTGTTTGTTTCTAGACGATGATAGCGGAGGTCAGCCCACATTCAGGCCCGAAGACCATCCTAGCCGGGTCTTGCGCCGGGCCGAACCAGCGCGAAACCGAGCAGAAGGTCTGATGATGATGCACGTGAAGATGATCGCGGCCGCCGCGGCTGTCGTCGGCGGCCTCGGCCTGGCCTCCGCCGGCGCGGCGCCCCTGGCGCCCGCCGGCGCCGATACGATCAGCGGCCCCGCCGCGGTCAGCACGGTCGCGTTCGGCTGCGGCCCGGGCTGGGCGCCCGGCCCGTACGGACGCTGCCGGCCGATGTACCGGCGGCCGCGCTTCTACGGCCCGCGCTGCTTCTTCCGTCCGACCCCGTGGGGTCCGCGGCGCGTCTGCCGCTAGGGACGCGCAGGCACGCGTCCCGACGCGAGGGTCCGGCGCAGATCCGGCGCCGAACCGTGACACGACCCGCGGGTTGATCCAGGGGCAGGCCCCGTCTCCGAGGAGGCGGCAGCCTGCCCCTTCCCGTTGGCGGCGCGGCGGGCGGGATCGGGCGGCGGGACGGCGCGTCCGCCCCCCATCCGTTCCGGCCTCCGGCGGTGCCGGGGACCCCACGCCCGGGACCGCGCACGGTCCCGCTCCGGTTGGACATGACCATGGCCCAGGATCAGAGCGGCGGCGCGAACCCCACGGCGGCGGAGCGGGCGGCGGCCGAGCGCGTCGCCCGCAAGCGCCTCGGCCCGGACGGCTGCCCGGAGCCGGCGCCAGACCCCCGATCGCCGACCGGACAGGCCAGCGGGATGAAGGCCGCCGTCCGGCCCCGCGGCGGCCGCTAGCGGCGCCCAACGGGCCGAGACGCTCTCCGAGAAGCGCGCGAACGTGCTCGTGCCCGGCCGCGGGAATAAAGCCCGCCGCCGCCCGGTTCCCGATTGTGTGGCACAAGGCTGCAGGCAGGAGCACCAGGGCGGGACCCCATGGCTTCGCAGGCTCTCGACGGGCCGGGCCCGGCCCGGCCGCCGGCATGACGACCCTGGCGCGGGCGCGCTTCAGCCAGCTCGTTCTCCCGCGCCTGGACGAGGGCTACCGGCTCGCGCACTGGCTCACCGGCAACGCCACCGACGCCGAGGACGTGATGCAGGAGGCGTGTCTGCGCGCCTACCGGGCGATCGAGGGGTTCGCCGAGGGCAATGCCCGGGCGTGGTTCCTGACCATCGTCCGCAACACCGGCTATTCCTGGCTGCAACGGCACCGGCCGCGGGCGGTGGTCTTCGCCGACGACCTCGCCCCCGAGGCCCGCGCCGAGCTGGAGATCGGGGGCGCCCTGACCGAGGCTCCGGAGACGCCCGAGGCGACCCTCATCGCCCGCGACGATGCGGGGCAGCTCGCCCGGGCCGTCGAGGCCCTGCCGGTGGCCTTCCGCGAGGCGCTGGTCCTGCGCGAGTACCACGGCCTCAGCTACCGGGAGATCGCCACGGTGACGGGGGTCCCGATCGGGACCGTGATGTCGCGCCTCGGCCGCGCGCGGCAGCACCTGCTTGCACGGCTCGCGAGGGACGGGCGATGACCGACGACGAGACCCTCCTGCTCCTCAGCGCCTACGCGGACGGCGAGCTGTCGCCCGGCGAGGTCCTGGCCATGGAGCGCCGTCTCGCGGCGGACCCCGATGCGCGGGCCCTGGCGGAGCGCCTCCGCACCCTGTCCGGCACCCTGCGCGAGACCCTCGCGGGGCCGCCCGCCCCGGAATCCCTGCGGGCGCGCGTGGTCGAGCAGGTCGGCTTCTCCGACCCGCCCCCGTCCCGCGGCCGCTTCGGAGGCGCGCTCGGGTCCTGGCCCGAGACCTGGCTCGAATCCTGGCTCAAGTCCTGGCGCGGATCCCGGCAGGCACTGGCCGCGACGCTGCTCGTCGGTCTCGTCGGCGGGGCCGCGCTCGGCGGCGGGGCCGTCTATCTCGACCGCCCCGGCGGCGCCCCGGATACCGGCGCGGCCGTGCTCGCCGGCCATCTCCGCGGCCTCGCGGCCCCCCAGCCCTTCGACATCGCCTCCTCGGACCGGCACGTGGTGAAGCCCTGGTTCAACGGCCGGACCACCCTCGCGCCCGAGGCGCCGGACCTGTCCGACAAGGGCTTCCCGCTGGTCGGCGGCCGGGTCGACATCGTCGGCGGCGCGCCCGTGCCGACGCTGGTCTATCGCCGCGACCGGCACGTCATCAGCGTCACGGTGATCCCGGCCGCCGACGGTCCCGGGGCCGGCGAGGAGCGGCGCGACGGCTCGACGATCGAGCGCTGGCGCCTCGGCGACCTCACCTACTGGGCGGTCTCGGATCTCAACCGGCGCGACCTGCGCGCCTTCGTCGACCTGTTCCAGTCCCGGACCGGGGCCCCGCCCGGATAAGGCGGGAATAACGGCCGTCAATGCCGGGTTATTACTGATATCGTGATGTCGATCCGGCGAGGATCCCAGCGTGATCAGTCAATCACACCTGAACACCCGCAGAGCCGAAGCACGATCCGAGATCGGCCCCGCGCCGGAGCGGCGGTCCCAGGCCGGCGCCGCCCCGGCCTTCCCGGACCCGTCCCTCGTGGAGGCGGCGCTCCGTCTCCTGGCTGAGCATCTCGAGCAGGGGCTGGCGGTGACCGACCGGTACGGGCGGGCCCATTTCCTGAACCGCGCCGCGCAGGCCTTCGTCGCGCGCGGCCTGCTGTGCCTCGAGCAGGGCGGCCTGCGCGGCGCGGCGCCCGAGGACAGCGCGGCGCTGCGCCGGGTCATCGCCCGCTGCGCCGCCGGCCATCGCGGCGGCTCGGTGCGCCTGGAGGGCGCGGGCGGCACGCTCCTGGTCGCCGCCTCGGCGCTTCCCGGCACGGTCGCCGAGGGCGCGGTTCTCCTGCGCCTCACGGACCCCGGGACCCCGCGCCTGCCGGATCCCGGCGTTCTCCAGGACCAATTCGGCTTCACGCCCGCGGAGGCGGCCCTGGCCGTCGACATCCTGGCCGGGAACGACCTCGCGGCGAGCGCGACGCGCCGCCGGATCACGCGGAACACGGCGCGCGTGCACCTGCGCCACCTGTTCGAGAAGACGGGGACGCGCCGCCAGGCCGAGCTCGTGCGGCTGCTCCTGCTGTGCCCGCAGCCGATCGCGGACGCTTAGCGCGATCCGGCAAAAATATTCGCGCCGCGAGCCACGATTAATCCGAACGGAGGATGCGCACAGTCCACGACAAAGCGACGCTGATCCGGCCGATCGTGGACGAAACACGGATCTCTCGGCGCAACGGAGACTGGATCATGATCCTCTCGTTCCTGAAATCTGCCCGAAAGAGCCGCATCGCGGCGCGAAATCTTCGCATTTTGTCGGCCCTCGACGACGAGATGCTGAGCGACATCGGCCTCGACCGGCGCACGCTCCGCGCCTTCTGCGAGAACGGCTGCTCGCACCTGCCGCCGCCGCCGAGCCAGGCCGAGGCGCCCCGGGTCGTCGCGATGCCCGGAGCGCTCGGGATCGCCTTCCGCTGAACGCCCACCGCACCGCCCGCCGCGACGCCCCGGGCCCGGCCCGAACGCTCAGATCTCGACGCAGATCTTGCCGAAGTGGCGGTTGCTCTCCTGGTGGCGGAACGCCGCGACGAGGTCGTCGAGGGGGAAGCGGCGGTCGATGACCGGCCGCAGCCCGCAGGCGTCGATGCCGCGGATCATCTCGATCTGGTGGCGCCGGCTGCCGACCAGCACGCCCTGCAGCCGGATCTGCTTCAGGAGCGCCGGCACCAGCGGCAGCTCGCCCGCGACGCCCGAGAGGATACCGATCACCGAGATGTGGCCGGCGACCCGCACGGCGGCCATGGACTGCTCCAGCGTCGCCGGCCCGCCGACGTCGAGGACGTGGTCGACGCCGCGCCCGTCGGTCAGGCGCCGGGCGGTCTCGCCCCAGGCCGGGTCGGCGCGGTAGTTGATGACGTGGTCGGCGCCGAGCCCGCGCAGGCGCTCCAGCTTGGCGTCGCTGGAGGAGGTGGCGATCACCGTGGCGCCCGCCGCCTTGGCGAATTGCAGGCCGAACAGCGACACGCCGCCGGTCCCCTGCACCAGCACCACGTCGCCGCTCTTCAGGCCGGCATCGGCGTGCAGTGCCCGCCACGCGGTCAGCGCGGCGGTGGTGAGCGTCGCCGCCTCGGCGTGGTCCCAGCCCTTCGGGGCGCGGGTGAAGGCGGTGGCGGGCGCGGTGACGCGCGCGCGGGCGTAGCCGTCGACCCCGTCGCCCGGCACGGTGGCGAAGCCCTCGACGAGCGGGGTGCCCTCCAGCCAGGTCGGGAAGAACGTGCTGACCACCCGGTCGCCCACGGCGAATTCGGTCATGCCCGGCCCCACGGCCTCGACCTCGCCGGCGCCGTCGGACATCGGGATGCGCGGCTCGCTCGGCCCCCACATCCCGCTGACCACCGCGTAGTCGTGGTAGTTGAGGGAGTTCGCCCGCAGGCGGACGGTGATCGCGCCGGGCCCGGGCTCCGGCACGGGCCGCTCGCCGAAGGTCACCTTGTCGAAGCCGCCGCCGGGCTGGACGATGACGGCACGGGCTGTCGATCCGGTCATGACGCACCTGTCGCTCCGCGGCCTCGGCCGCCGGGGGCGGACACTGGCAGGCCCGGCGCGCCGCGTCGAGACGACGGAGCGGAGCAGTCCGCCGCGGGTGCGGGGGAGGGACCCGCGACAGGGGCCCGCGACAGGGGCCCGCCACCGGCGTCCGCAGCCCTTCCCGCCCTTGCCGCTGTGCCGCGCCGGCGCCAAGGTCACGGATCGCATCCCGTCCGTGGAAGGAGGACACACCGTGTCGACCGAGCGCGTCGTTCTGACCGAAAGCATAGCGCCGACGGCGTCCAAGATCTTCACCCAGGCCGGGATCGGCGCCATCCGGCAACTGCCGCGCGCGGTCAGCCCCGAGGATGCCCGCGATCTGGCCGACGTCACCGTCCTCGGCATCCGCTCGCGCACGCAGGTCACCGCCGCGCTTCTCGACGCCCTGCCCGATCTCGCCGCCATCGGCTGCTTCAGCGTCGGGACCAACCAGGTCGACCTCGAGACGGCGCGCGCCCGCGGCCTGCCGGTCTTCAACGCGCCGTTCTCGAACACGCGCAGCGTCGCCGAACTCACGATCGGCGAGATCGTGATGCTGCTCCGGCGCATCCTGCCGCGCTCGGAATCCGCCCATGCCGGCGGCTGGGACAAGTCGGCCACCGGCGCCTTCGAGGTGCGCGGCAAGACCCTCGGGATCGTCGGCTACGGCAATATCGGCGCGCAGCTCTCGAACCTCGCCGAGGCGATGGGCATGCGCGTCATCTTCTACGATCTCACCGACAAGCTGCGCCACGGGAACACCGAGCCGGCCGAGAGCTTCGAGGCCCTGCTCGCCGCCAGCGACGTGGTCAGCCTGCACGTCCCGGAGACACCGCTGACCCACGGGCTGATGGGCGCGGAGCGGATCCGCGCGATGAAGCCGGGCGCCTACCTGATCAACAACAGCCGCGGCACGGTCGTGGACCTGGACGCCCTCGCGGCGGCGCTGCGCGACGGGCATCTCGCCGGGGCCGCGATCGACGTCTTTCCCGTGGAGCCGACGTCCAACGCCGAGCGCTTCGTCTCGCCCCTGCAGGGCCTGCCGAACGTCATCCTCACCCCCCATGTCGGCGGCTCGACCGAGGAGGCCCAGGATCGCATCGGCGCGGAGGTGGCCCGCAAGCTGGTCGACTACATCCAGACCGGCTCGACGCTCGGCGCCGTGAATTTCCCGCAGGTCCAGCTGCCGCCGCGCCTGTCCGGCGCGCGCTTCCTCCACGTGCACCGGAACGTGCCCGGCGTGCTCGGGCAGATCAACGCGATCTTCTCGGGCCGGTCGCTCAACATCGACGCGCAGTACCTGCAGACGGACGGCGAGTTCGGCTACGTCGTGGTGGACGCGTCGGTGCCGCCGGGCGAGGCGGACGGGGTCCTGCACGCGCTGCGGGCCATCGACGGCACCGTGAGGACCCGGCACCTGCGGCCGAAGGCGGGGTAGAGAGCCCGGCCCGCAACGGGGCGCCGGCGCGCGGCCGGCGCCCTCTGCTCAAGGCCGCGGCAGGGTGTGCAGCGCCCTCAGGAAGGCGTCGACATCCGCGCGGGTGTTGTAGAAGGCGAGCGAGGCCCGCACCGACTGGTCGACGCCGAACCGGCGCAGGGCCGGCAGGGCGCAGTGATGGCCCGAGCGCACCGCGATGCCGTGCGCGTCGAGGTGGTGCGCCACCGCCTCGTTCGTCTGCCCCTCGATCACGAAGGACATCACGCTCGCCTTCTCCCGGGCCGTGCCGATCAGGCGCAGGCCCTTCACGTCGGCGAGGCCGCCCTGCGCGTAGTCCAGGAGGTCGTGCTCGTAGGCGGCGATCGCCGGCATGCCGATGCCCGCGAGGTAGTCGAGCGCCGCCCCCAGACCGACCGCCCCGGCGATGTCGGGCGTGCCGGCCTCGAACTTCTCGGGCGCGCCCTTGTAGACGGTCTTCGCGAAGGTGACGTCCTCGATCATGTGGCCGCCGCCCTGCCAGGGCGGCATCGCCTCGAGCAGGTGCGTCTTGCCGTAGAGCGCGCCGATGCCCGTCGGCCCGAACACCTTGTGGCCGGAGAAGACCAGGAAGTCCGCGTCCAGGGACTGCACGTCCAGCGGCATGTGCGGCGAGGATTGCGCCGCGTCGACCAGCACCGGCACCCCGTAGGCGTGGGCGAGCTGGATGATCTCCCGCACCGGGTTCACGGTGCCGAGCGCGTTGGCCACCTGCGTCACCGAGACGATCTTGGTGCGGCCCGACAGGAGCGCCGCGTACTGCTCGAAGATGATCTCGCCGCGGTCGTTCACCGGGATCACCCGGAGCGTCGCCCCGGTCTGCTGCGCCAGCAGCTGCCAGGGCACGATGTTGGCGTGGTGCTCGATGGTCGAGACGATGATCTCGTCGCCCGGGCCGATCTGGGCCCGGCCGTAGGAATTGGCGACGAGGTTGATCGCCTCCGTGGTGCCGCGCAGGAAGACGATGTCGTCCTTCGACGGGGCGTTGAGGAAGCGGCGCACCGCCTCGCGGCCGCCCTCGAACAGGTCCGTGGCGCGCGCGGCCAGGGTGTGGGCGGCCCGGTGGATGTTCGAGTTGTGCCGGGCGTAGAACGCCGCGGTCGCGTCGATCACGGCCTGGGGCTTGTGGGTGGTGGCGGCGTTGTCGAGCCAGACCAGCGGGTGGCCGTTGACGCTCTGATGCAGGGCCGGGAAGTCCCGGCGGACCTGCTCCACGTCGAAGGGCGCCGCCACCGGGCTCGATCCCTGGGCGGCGAGGCGCGGCGCCGGACCGGGATAGCGGGTCGGCTCGACGCGGGGGCTCGCCGGAGCCTTCCGAGCCGGACCGGGGCCGAGAGGCAGGAAGTAGTAGTCGCCAGCCGGCGCTTCGGGCGCCCGGGACCGCCGACCGGTCCGGGCGAGGCTCACCGGCGCCTCATCGCGGCCGGCCTTCGACGGGTCGGCGGGCACGAGGTCCGGGACGAGGGCGTGCGCGAAGGCGTTGGCGCGGGGGTGGTCGGCGGCGATCTGGCGGTGCAGCTCCGGACCGCCGGGGAGGGCGGCCGCCAGCGCCGGGGCGCCGGCGAGGGAGAAGTCCGGCAGGACGGGGCGCGGGCTCGCGGGGTGGACAGGCGGGATCGCCGCCGCGTCGGGGAACGCCGGGCTCGCGGGTGCGCGGTTCGGCAGGGTCGGGCCGGAGAGGCCCGGCAGGCCGACCGGCGGCGCCCCGAAGGAGCGCGCCGGCAGCGCCGACGCGTCGGGCTGCAGCCCGGCGGGCTGGCCGCCCGCGGGAGCGGAGGGGACGCCCACGGGCGCGCCCGGCAGCGGCGCCCCGCCCGGGCCCTGGGGCAGGCCCTCGAGCGCCTGCGGGACCTGGGGGCCGGCGGGGATCTCCGGCGCGAACGGCTGGCTCGCGGCCTGCCCCTGCCGGTAGATCTCCCGGGCGAGGCGCCCGACGAGATCCGCGTGGGCCAGCTCGCCCGGGCTCGCCCCGGGCAGCCCGAGGGCGAAGGCCTCAGGCGTAGTCATGGTAGTTGCCCAGCAGCACGTTATCGAGGCGGGCGATCGCGTCCTCGACCAGCACGGCGGCCGAGAAGTAGCGGGTCACGAGGTGCGAGGCGATCGAGTGGTCGTTGGTGCCCATGTAGCGCACCGACAGGCCGGGCTCGATCTCGCCGGTCACGCCCGACTTCTGCAGGCCGACCACGCCCTGCTCGCCCTCGCCGACGCGCAGCAGCAGGATCGCGGTGGTCTCGGCCCCGGTCACCGGGTCGATGTCGATCGGCAGCTTGTCGCTCGGCACCAGCGGCACGCCGCGCCACGTGATGAACGGCGCGCCGAACAGGTGGACGACGACCGGCGGCACGCCGCGGCGGGTCGCCTCCCGGCCGAAGGCCGCGATGGCGCGGGGATGGGCCACGAAGAAGGCGGGCTTCTTCCAGACCAGGGTCAGCAGCTCGTCGAGGTCGTCCGGGGTGGGCGGGCCGCCGCGGGTGGGGATGCGCTGGCGCGGGCCGACCTCGTGGAGCAGGCCGAACTGCGCGTTGTTCAGGAGCTCCCACTCCTCGCGCTCCTTCACGGCGTCGACCGTGAGGCGGATCTGCTCGCGGAGCTGGTCGATCTCGTTGGAGTAGAGGTCGGTGACCCGCGTGTGGGTGTTGAGGATCGTCTGGATGGTCGAGAGGTGGTACTCGCGCGGATCGACCTCGTAGTCGACGAAGGTCGTCGGCAGGCGCGGCTCGCCGGTATGGACCGCCAGCAGCTCGATGCCCTGCTCGCCGTAGGAATTGGTGTGCCCTTTGAGGCGGTCGCGCTCCTCGCGGTACTGCGCGATCTTGGCGCGGATCTCCTCGCTCTCCACCGCGGCGGCATCGAGGGTCAGGAGGGTCACGGCCGACAGGGCCTTCACGGCCGGGGCGGGCGCGCTCTCGCCGGCGAGACCGGCATCGCCGAAATAGTCGCCCTTCGTGGCGAGCCCCTGGCGCAGGCGGCCCTTGTAGGGACCCGAGAGGGTCAGCTCGACCGTGCCGTCGGCCACGACCGTGAGGCTGCGGCCCGCGGACCCCTCCTCGTGGATCACCGCGCCGGCCTGGTGCCGGCTCTCGGTGAACTTGGCCGCCAGCGTGGCCAATTCGGCATCGCCCAGCCGGCTGAACAGCGGCACGGCGCGCAGGGAGGACGGGCGGATCACCCGGCCCTTGCCATCTCCCTTGCCATCCCCCTTGTCCTCGGCGACGAGATCGATCCGGCCGGGCTTGGCCAGCACGACGGCGCGGCGGTTGACGCGGTAGACCCCGCCCGCCACGTCCACGAAGGGCAGGAGCCGGAGCAGCCAGCGCGGCGTGTTGGCCGCGTTCTGGACCGAGGTGACGGTCGCCGTCGCAAGATTGCGTGCCGCCGTGGCGCTCACGCTCAGACCCGGTCCGCTCATCGTTCGTCCTCACTCCATCCAAGATTGCAGGCGCGCCGCATCGTTCCGCGCGGCGGCGGTGCGCCCCGCAAGTTGTGCGAGGCGGGCGCAAGACGTTTCGATCAAGATCTGACGACGACCGCGACCTGAGCGACCGAGTCGTCAATCAAAGCACGCATTCTCCGCGTCCAGACAGCCATCGTCAGGCCGCTCAACCGGTCTCACGTCATCGCTTCTCCGGCGAGGTCTGGATAAGGTCTGATTCGCCCGATGGTCAACGAAAGGATATCCCTATTTTCCGCGCCTTCTTGGAAGCGGGCACCCTGGCATGCACGGCACATAGGACATGATCATCCTCAGACCGTCCGGTCAGAGAATTTCATTTTACTACGCCGCGCGCCGCGGCGGCGGCCGGACGACTTTGTTGTCAGGAATAATCTTTCGCGCGTCTCAGATGCCATCCCCGTAGCCGAAGGACTGGTCCATGCTGAGCGCCGGCTCCTCGCCGACGGGCAGGCGCGAGACGACCCGGGCCGGCACGCCCGCCACGGTCGTGTGGGGCGGCACGTCCTGCAGCACCACCGCGGCGGCCGCGACCTTGGCGCCCGCCCCGACGCGGATGTTGCCCAGCACCTTGGCGCCGACGCTGAGCAGCACCCCGCGCTCGATCTTGGGGTGCCGGTCGCCGCTCTCCTTGCCGTTGCCCCCGAGCGTCACCGACTGGAGGATCGAGACGTCGTCGGCGATCGCCGTGGTCTCGCCGATCACCACGCCGGTGGCGTGGTCGATGAACACCCCCGAGCCGATCCGGGCCGCCGGGTGGATGTCGCAGCCGAACACCTCGGAGATCCGGCTCTGGACGTGCAGCGCCAGGGTCGCCCGGCCCCGGTGCCAGAGCCAGTGGCCGACCCGGTAGGCCTCGAGCGCCGCCAGCCCCTTGTAGAACAGGAACGGGTCGAGGTAGCGGCGGCAGGTCGGGTCGCGCTCGCGGATCGCCACGAGGTCGCGCACCGCGTGGGCGCCGGCCTGCGGGTCGGCCTCGAAGGCCGAGAGGCACAGGTCGCGCATCGACAGACGGGCGAGGTCGCCGTCCCCGAGGCGGTGGGCGAGCCGGTAGGCGAAGGCCTGGGCCAGCGAGCGCTGGTCGAGGATCGTCGCCTGGATGATCCCGGCATAGAGCGGCTCCTCGATCAGGGCCGCCTCGGCCTCGGCGCGCAGGGCCGCCCAGACCTCGGCCTCCCCCGTGCCGCGGCTCGTGATGCGCAGGGGCGGCTGGACCACGGCCATCGTGGCACCCGCGGCGGGCAGGGCGGCGTGATGCATCGGTCGCCGCCGATCACGGCACGGGGCGGAACAGGTCGGGCAGGTAGCGCTCCAGGGTGCCGTGCCCCTGGAACGTCACGTCCACAATCGCCGGGGCGTCGCCCGCGCGGTGGACGCCCACCACCCGGCCCCGGGCGTGCCGCCAGATTCCCAGGATCTCGGCGAGGTCGGGGCGCGCGAGCACGACCGCGTCGCCCTGCATCATCGTCCCTGAGGCCATGGTGTCGTTCCCCTTGGATCGGCCGTCTGTGGCGGGCTGATTCTGCCGCCGGGGGCGCCTGTGCCGGGGCCTGCGCCGCCGGCGAGAAGCCTTTTCCGGACACCCCGGCTTGCCGGAGAAGGTTTCGGCCGCGCGGGCCCGAAACCGGAGCATCGTCTTCGCTAAGCCTCTGTCACAGAACGATATTTAAGCATCGCCCCGTCTTTGGCAAGCCCGGTCTCCGGCATGCTCCGGGCGCGGCCAGACCCCGGCCGGCACGGTCCGTCGATCGCGGCCGCGACGCCGGCGCGCCCCCGCCGGCCCCGTGCTTCTGCTCCGCGACGCGGCTTCGACGAACAACCTGCGCTGCAAGTCCTCGCCAATTTGGCAGCACATTCTCGGGACCGCCCCCTACATTGACGGTGTCGACGCGCAGTCGTTGTCCAGTCGTGGCCCAGTCGTGGCCCCACCGACACGCAGTCGAAGCGGAGCCGAACGGAGGTTTGCCGTGATCGCCAGCAAGGAACGGATCGCCCGGATGATTGCGCCGTGTCTGCCGTGTTGCCGCGTCCAGGAGGAGGAGAGCGCACGACATCAGACACGAGAGGCGACCATCGATGCTGAACTATGACACGACCCGGAACACCCGTCCCGACCTGAGCCCCGAACCGGCCGCCCTCGGCCGAGCCCTGTCCCGGAGCATCCGCTCCCATCCCTCCCACGAACGCGCCGCCCTCGCGAGCGCCCTCGACGACGGCCTGATGCCCGACGAGGTCGCCCGCATCCTCGCCGGTCGCCGGGTGGCGGAGGCTTTCCCGATCCGCTGGGGCGAGAGCCCGGAAGCCTACGCGTCCCGGGCCGTGTCCGAGATGTTCGTCGCCTACCTCCAGTAGGCGCGCCGCTGCCGGCCGCGCCGGCCTCTCCGACCACGAACGATGGGAACCTGTCATGTCGGTCTTCCCCCGCGGGTGGAGGCGCCGGACGGGGACGGCTGCCTGCGCGCTCGCCCTGGCGCTCGGTGCCGCCGGCCCGGCCGCGGCCGGACACACGCCGAAGGGCCGCGCCGCGGCCGCCACCGCGGCCGGCGGACCGGACGTCCCGGCCCGGCTCACGGTCGGGCCGGGCGGCCGGGACCTGCGGCTCGCGGGCGATCTCACGGCGGGCGTCGCCGCGCGGGCCGCCGCCATCCTCGCCGCGCACCCGCGGATCGCGCGCATCCATCTCACGAGCGACGGCGGCCTCGTGGAGGAGGGGGCGGCGATCGGGGCGCTCGTGGCGGCGCGGGGGCTCGCCACCTACGTCCCCGACGCCTGCGCCTCGGCCTGCACGCTGATCTTCGTCCGCGGCCGGACGCGCTACCTCGCGACCGGCGCGCGGCTCGGCTTCCACGCGCCCTACGAGATCGGGGCGCGGGGCCGGATGCGCCCGGTGGATTCCGCGCCGGAGCGGGCGGCCTACCGGGCCGCCGGCCTGCCGGCGGCCTTCGTGACGCGGGCGCTGGCGGTGCCCCCGGCCGGGATCTGGATCCCGACGGACGGGGAGCTGCGCGCGGCCGGCATCGTCACCGAGGTCGTCGGAACGGACCGCTTCCCCGACTCGACCCTGGACGCGGATCCGAGCGCGGCCGGGGCGCGGGCCGCGATCCTGCGGAGCCTGCCGATCCTGCGCCGGGCCGAGGCGGCGGGGCTCGCCCCGATCACCCGGTGGTACCGGGACGGCTACGCCGCCGGCCGGCCCGAGGCGGAGGCCGCCGCGGGCCTGAGGCGGATGGCCGCCGGCTACCTGCAGCGGCGCTTCCGGGCGGCCGATGACGGCGTCGTCCGCGCCCTGGGCCAGCGGATCCTGGCGACGCTGGAGCGGGAGGACGCGGCGGCCTGCGGCCTCCTCGCGGCCGGCGACCTCGTGGCGCTCGACGCGCGCCTGCGGGCCGAGCGGCCCGCGTCCCACGGGCTCGCCCCGCTCCTCGCCCGGGCACGGGCCGCGCGGCCGGACGGAGCGGTCTGGGCGGACCCGCCCGCCACGGGCCCGGGCGCCGCGCGGTCGACGGCCGAAGCGGCTTTCCCGTCGGGCGATTGCGCCGCCCGGATCGCCGCGACGCGGCACGCCCTCGACTTGCCGCCCCGCGCGTCGGCTGCCGCGCTGCGGGCGCTGTTCCTCGCGGAGCCGCAGCAGATCCTGGCGAGCCGCGCCGGACCGTAGCGACGCCGCCGACCCTCGACACGCCGCGCCGGCGCCTATCTTCGCACCCGCGGCACGCCCCGGACGGGCGCCGGCCGCGGGGAGACGGGGGTTCGACGGATGCCGGATTATCGCCTGCGCGGGGCGGTCCGCGGCGAGGATGGCGAGATCGGCGCGCCCCGCGTCGACGAGGTGCTCACGGCCGCGGACGCGAATGAGGCGGTCCGCCTCGCCAACGGCCGCTCGCTGACGATCGAGGACGACGCGGTGAACGCCCTGTGGCTGGTCGACGCCCACGGCACCCTGCTCTGGTCCCTGCGCCGCGCCGACCGGGAGTCCTGACGCGGGCCGGCGCCGTCAGGCGGGCGCGCGGCGGCGCGTCTCCGGCAGCGCCGCGTCGGGCTCATCGGCGCCGCCGAGATACAGGGACCGGACGTCGTCCCGCCCTCGCAGGGACGCGGCGGTGCCGGCGAGCGCGCTGCGGCCGTTCTCCAGCACGACGGCGTGGTGGGCGTGGCGCAGGGCGAGGCGGAGATTCTGCTCGGCCACCAGCAGGGTCAGACCCTCGGCGCGGTTCAGGCCGGCGAGCACCCGGTAGATCTCCTCCACCACGCGGGGGGCGAGTCCCATGGACGGCTCGTCGAGGACGAGCAGCCGCGGCCGCCCCATCAGCGCCCGACCGATCGCCGCCATCTGCTGCTCGCCGCCCGAGAGCAGGCCGGCGGCGACGCCCCGCTTCGCGGCGAGCCGCGGGAACAGGCCGTAGACCCGCTCCAGATCGGCGCGCAGGCCGCCGCGGCCCGAGCCGCGCCCGAGGCCGCCCGCGACGAGGTTCTCCTGGACGCTCAGGCCCCGGAAGCAGTGGCGCCCCTCCAGCACGCCCACGAGACCGGCGCGGACGAGGGCGTCGGTCCGGGTCCGCGTCGCGTCGCGCCCGTCATAGGCGAGGCGCCCGGCCGTGACCCGGCCGCGCAGGGCCGGCAGCAGGTTCGACACCGCCCGCAGCAGGGTCGTCTTGCCGGCGCCGTTGGCGCCGACCAGGGCGACGATCTCCCCCGCCCGGACCGCGAGGTCGACGCCGTGCAGGGCGTGCACCGCCCCGCCGTAGACGACCTCCAGGGCCTCGACCTGCAGGAGGGTCGGCGCGGCGCTCATCGGGCGCTCACCGGGCCGCCGCGGCGGCGTGCTTGCCGCCCGCGTCCGCGGCCTCCTCCGCCGCGCAGTCGCGCGGGGTGATGCCGTGCTCCTTGGCGTAGGCGGTCGCGGACGCCTCGATGATCGGGCGCAGGCTCGCCCAGTCGGGGGCGATCCAGTCGGACACCACGGTCCACTTCGCCCCGTCCCATTGCTGGAAGGTGACGCGGCCCTCGCCCTCGTGGTTGGCGCAGGTGACGTTGATCGAGTGGAACAGGCCCTTGGCGCCGAGCGCCGCCACCCGGGCCTCGTCGAGGCGCAGGTGCTCGAAGCCCCAGCGCACCTCGTCGCCGGTGAGCGTGCGCTGGCCGAACTTGCCTTGCGCGATCCGCACCGCCTCGACGTTGAGGATGCCGTTCAGCACCCCGAGATTGTGGTAGACGCTGCCGATGCGTCTCCGGTCGGCGAGGTTGCCGTTGCCGGCCCCGTAGACCTTGCCGACGACCTCCTGGATCACCGGGTAGGCCGTGCCCGAGGCCTGGGTCGTGATGGCGACGTAGCCCTTGGCGGCGTCGCCCGCCGGGATGACGTCCTCCTCCGAGTTCGACCAGACATTGCCGACGATCCGGTCGGCCGGGAAGCCGGTCTTCTGGGCGGTCTTGAGGGCCACCGGATTCATCACGCCCCAGCCGCGCAGCACCACGAAGTCGGGCCGCAGGCGCCGGATCGTGAGCCACTGCGACTGCTGCTCGTTGCCGGGATGGGGCACCTCGATCTGCGCGACGGTGAAGCCGTAGCGCGCGGCGAGCTGCGCGTAGATCGGGATCGTCTCCTTGCCGTAGGGCGAGCCGTGATAGAGCACCGCGACGGTCTTGCCCCTCAGCTTGTCGAGGCCGCCCGCGCGGGTGCCGAGATACTGGATGATGCCGCTCGTCTCGCTGTAGGGGTTGAGCAGCAGCGGGAACACGTAGGGGAAGACGCGCCCGTCGGTGGAATCGGTGCGGCCGTGGTTGATCGTGATCAGCGGCACCTTGTCGGCGGTGATGCGGTCGATCATCGCGTAGGCGATGCCCACCGAGAGCGGGTTCCAGGCAGCGATGCCGGGCCGGGACTTGAGCCGCTCGTAGACCTCGACGCCGCGCTCGACCTCGTACTGGGTCTCGCCCTCGCTCCAAGTGAGCTTGACGCCGTTCACCCCGCCGTCCCGGGCGTTGATCAGGTTGAGATAGTCGATGAAGCCGCCGAAGAAGCCGGTCCCGCCGGCCGCGTAGGGGCCGACCCGGTAGCTCTGGAGCGGGAAATACTGCTCGTCGGCCCGTCCGGCCCGGGGGGCCGCGCCGGCGAGCACGACGGTGCCGGCGAGGAGCGCGGCGCGGAGGCGGGTCGTCAGGGGCATGGTCGTCCTGGGGTTGGTCAGACGGGAAGGGGGATCAGGCGGCGCGGCGGCCGAGGCGGCGGCCCGCCCGGTCGAGGAGGGCGGCGAGGCCGGCGGGCTCGCGGATCAGCACGGCGACGATCAGGGCGCCGAGCACGATGCGCTGGACCATCTCCAGGGTGCCGGAATCGAACCCGTCGCCCAGGAGCGCCGCGCCGAGGCGCGCGAGGAGCAGGGGCAGCACCACGATGAAGCCCGCGCCCAGGAAGGCGCCGCGCAGGGTGCCCAGGCCGCCGATGATGACGATGAAGAGGATCTGGAAGGAGCGGTCGAGGTTGAACCCCGCCGGCTCGACGGTGCGCAGATACGCGAAGGCCCACAGCGCCCCGGCGATCCCGATCACGAAGGACGAGACCGCGAAGGCCAGGAGCTTGGTCCGGGCGACCTTCACGCCGACGAGGCGGGCGGCGGTCTCGTTGTCGCGGATCGCCACGAGGTCGCGGCCCGTGGGGGAGGCCACGAGGCGCCACGCCAGGACGGTCAGCAGCGTGACCACGCTCAGCGAGAACAGGTAGCGCCCGCGCGGATCGTCGAAGGACAGGCCGGCCACCACCAGCCGGGGGGCGGTGATGACGCCGGAGGGGCTGTCGTCGGAGATCCAGCCGATCCGGTTCAGCGCCCAGGCGACGAAGAACTGCGCGGCGAGCGTCGAGACCGCGAGGTAGAAGCCGCGCAGCCGCAGGGCCGGCAGCCCCGCCACCAGCCCGGCGAGCGCCGCCACGAGGCCGGCGAGCAGGAGCGACACCGGCAGGGGCAGGCCGGGCAGGCGCAGCGACAGGTTGAAGGCCGCGTAGGCTCCGACCGCCATGAAGGCGGCCGAGCCCAGGGAGAGCAGCCCGGCATAGCCGGTGAGCAGGTTGAGCCCGAGGCCGGCCAGCGCCAGGGCCAGGAACGGCGTCAGCAGCGCCTCGAACACGTAGCTCGTGCCGGTGAGCGGCACGATCCCGTAGGCCAGGACCAGCAGGGCACCGAGACCGAGGGTGCGGGCGGACAGGCGGGCGCGCGGTGCGGCGAGGGGGAGGGCGTCCATGGTGTCCTCAGACCCGCTCGACGGCGCGCAGGCCGAACAGGCCCGACGGCCGGACCAGCAGGAAGCCCAGGGCCGCCACGTAGGCGATCCAGCCCTCGATCCCGCCGCCGATGACCGGCCCGAGATAGACTTCGGACAGCTTCTCCGCCGCGCCGACGATCAGCCCGGCCACGATCGCCCCGGCGATGGAGTCGAAGCCGCCGAGCACGAGGACCGGCAGGGCCTTCAGCACCACCAGCGACAGGGAGAACTGCACGCCGAGCCGCGCGCCCCAGAGCAGCCCCGCCACCAGGGCGACGATCCCGGCGGCGATCCAGACCGCCGACCAGATCCGGGGCAGGCGCAGGCCGGTGTTGAGGGCGGCGAGCGGATCGTCCGCCACCGCCCGGAAGGCGAGGCCGGTACGGGTGTAGCGGAAGAAGGCGGAGAGGAGCGCCACCATCAGGCCCGCGACCGCGGCGGCGAACAGGTCGAACCGGCTGACCAGCACGCCGCCGAGGTCGATCGGCGTGTCGTCGATGCCGAGGTCCAGCCCGTGGACCTGGGTGCCCCAGGCGAGCTGGGCCGCGCCCTCGATCACGTAGGCGACGCCCAGCGTCGCCATGAACAAGGTGATCGGCGGCTGGTTGACCAGCGGCCGCAGCACCGCCCGCTCCACCGCGAGGCCGACCACCACCATCGCGGCGAGCGTCGCCGCCAGGGCCGCCGGGAAGGGCAGCCCGCGCTCGGTCAGGCTCACGAAGGTGAGGGCGGCGAGCAGCACCATCGCGCCCTGCGCGAAGTTGAGCACGCCCGAGGTCTTGTGGATCAGCACGAAGCCGATCGCCACGAGGGCGTACATGACGCCCGAGAGGAGGCCGCCGACCACGACCTCGATCAGGAAGGCGAGGTCCGGGCTCATGCGGCGGCCGCGTCCGCGTCGATATCCGCGTCCGCATCTCCATCCGCATCCCCGTCCGCGAGCCCCAGATAGGCCGCGATGACAGCCGGGTCCGCCCGAACCTCCGCCGGCGTGCCGGTGGCGATCCGGCGGCCGTGGTCGAGCACGGTCACCCGGTCGGAGAGGCGCATGACGACGCCGATATCGTGCTCGATCAGCACGATCGCGGCCCCGGACCGCTCCCGCGCCGCACGGATGGAGCCGGTCATCTCGGCCTTCTCGGTCGCCGTCATGCCGGCCATCGGCTCGTCGAGGAGCAGGAGTCGCGGCTCGGCCACCAGGGCTCGGCCGAGCTCGACCCGCTTCTGGAGCCCGTAGGGGAGGCTGCCGGCCGGGCGGTCGGCCACTGCCCCGAGGCCGAGGCATCCGATCACCGCCTCGGCGGCGGCGCGGTGCGCGCGCGCCTCCCGCCGGGCGGAGGGCAGGCCCAGGATCTGGGCCCCGAGCCCGGCGCGCCGCGCGGCCGAGAGCCCCGCGAGGACGTTGTCGCGCACGCTCAGGCCCGCGAACAGGGCGAGGTTCTGGAAGGTCCGGGCGACGCCCAGCGCGGCGAGCCGTCCGGCCGGCACTCGGGCGAAGGTCTCCGCGCCGAGCCGCACCCGCCCGGCCCGCGGCGCGTAGAGGCCGGTGATCGCGTTGATGAGCGAGGATTTCCCGGCGCCGTTCGGCCCGATCACGGCGTGGATCTCGCCGGCCCCGACAGCGAGGTCGATCTCCGCGAAGGCCACCGTGCCGCCGAAGGCGAGGGACAGTCCCTCGACCGACAGGATCGCGTCCGCCCCATCCCGGTGCGGGCCGCCGCCGGGCCCTGCCGCCGGGGGAGCGGCGGGGCGGGGGATGGGGGTCCGCCCGTCCAGAACGGGGCGGACGAGGCGCAGCGCAGGCTGCATGGGCAAGGATCCGTCCACGATAGGTCGTCCGCTGCGGCGCGAACCGGCGGCACCCGTTGAGAGAAGGCGAGAGACAGGACGACGACACGTCCCCGGCGAACATTCCGATGTTCCCGCCCGTCAAATCCTGCTGTGCGGCGCACACGAAGTCAAAGGCACAGTCTTTTCAATTTCGATATGGCGCGCGAACATTCTCCTTCCGGGACGCGCCGGCGCGGGATCACTTCCCTAGTCGTGCCGAGGGCCCGCCCACCCCACCCAGATCTTGCCGCCCCGGGACGGTGACGGGCCCGGATCCGGGCAGATCGGCCCGGCGCGGCGGGCGGAAAGACACCTTACGGTAGCATAAACTAATCTGCATAAGTATTCATGGCTTGAAACAAAATGTAGGTTCGCGCCCCCACGCCGTCGTGGAGTCGCCGCCATGCCAAACCCGCTCGCGCACAAGCTAAATTGCTATGTCCGGCTCTCCGAAGACGACCGGATGTGCTTGGCCGACGCCATGAGCCCGAGCCGCATGGTCGCCGCCCGCACCGACATCATCCACGTGGGCGACGATCCGCGCGCGATCAACGTGATCCTCGAGGGCTGGGCCTGCCGGTACCGGCAGTTCGCCAACGGGCGCCGCCAGATCGTCTCGCTCCTGCTCCCGGGCGACCCGTGCGACCCGCACGTCTTCCTCCTCGACGAGATGGATCACGCGATCGGCGCGATCACGCCCGTGCTCCTCGGCCAGATCTCCGGCCCCGCGATGCGGGATCTGACCGCCCGCAGCCCGCGGCTCGACATGGCCTTCCACCGCGAGGCCCTGGCCAATGCGGCGATCCAGCGCGAGTGGACGGTCAGCCTCGGCAGCCGAACCGGGATCGAGCGCCTCGCCCACCTGTTCTGCGAGTTGCACGCGCGCCTCGCGGCCGTCGGCCTGACGGACGGGAATACCTGCGCGATGCCGATGACGCAGAACGATCTCGGCGACGCGATGGGGCAGACCAGCGTGCACATCAACCGCACGCTCCAGGAACTGCGCGGCATGGGGCTGATCACCCTGCGCAGCCGGCGCCTGACGATCCACGATCCGGCCGCGCTCGCGCGGCTCGCGCATTTCGACACCGCGTATCTCCATCTCATCGAGGCCGACCACGCTGCCGCGCGCTGAACCCTGCCGGTCCCGAGGCGATTGAGCCAGGTTGAACGACATCCGGAGTGGCCCGGCATGACAGACCCTCGCGATCCGGCGGAGCGTCTCGCACTCCTGGAGGCCGACAACGCGCGCCTGCGCCGGCTGCTCGACGGGGCGGGGCTCCCGGACAGCCTGCGTCACGGGATGCGCAACACGATGGCGATGTTGCGCACCGTCATGCACCGGTCCGCCGACAGTGCCGCCGATGTCGAGAGCTACGTGGCGCATCTCGACGGCCGGTTCGGGGCGATCATGCGGGTGCAGGCCGCCACGGACGCGTTCGGCGACGCCGACCTGCACACGCTGATCTCGGACGAGCTGATGTTCCACCTCGCCCGCGAGGGCGAGCAGGCCAGCCTCGCCGGCCCGCGGGTGCGCCTCCGCCCCAAGGCCGCCCAGGTCGTCGCGCTGGCCCTGCACGAACTGACCAGCAACGCGGTGGAGCACGGGTCCCTGGCGCTCCCCCAGGGCCGGATCCGCGCCGCGTGGCGGGTGGCGGACCCGGAGGCCGGACCGCCCGTCCTCAGCCTCGACTGGGCCGAGACCGGCGGCCGCGGGGTCGTGCCCTCCGGCCGGCGCGGCTTCGGCACGGACGTGCTGACGGAGATGCTGGCCTACGATCTCGGCGCGGCGGTCGACCTGCGCTACGAGCCGGACGGGCTGCGCTGCACGATCCGCGTGCCGCTCACGGCCCAGGTCGGGCGCCGCGTGGCCGAGGATCCCGAGACGGGCTGCGAGAGCGACGGCCGGTGAGGCTCACGAGCTCGACGCCGCCCGCACCTGCCCGGTCATCTGCGGCAGCGCGCCGAGCGCCTCCACGGCCGGGTTCGGGCCGGGCAGGAGCAGGTAGTCGGGCGTGAACCCGGAAAACTCCCGCAGACGTTCGAGATTCGGCACGCGCACGCTCTTGCGCCCGCTCTCGATCAGCCCGGCCCTGCGCAGGTCGGAGAGGACGCGCGAGAGGTGGACGTTCGAGAGCCCCGCCGTGTCGGCCAGTTCGGACTGCGCCAGCGGAAGGCGGTACTCGGGCTCCAGGCCGAGGCCGACGGCGTTCAGGCGCGCGAAGAGCTCGCAGATGATGTGGGCGACCTGCTTGTCGGCGGACCGGCGCCCCACCCCGACGAGCCATTCCTGCAGGACGGCCTCGTCGACCAGGACCGACCACCACAGGGCGCGGTAGATGTTGGGCCGGAGGGCGGCGAGTTCCTTGATCGTCCGGTAGGGGACCGAGGCGACGGTGCAGGGCGTCAGCGTCGCCACGGAGTGGATCGCCCGGTTGAGCAGCGACGCGTGCAGATCGCAGCCGTCGCCGGGAACGAGGTAGGCGAGGATCGAGCGCCCCCCGTCGGGCACCAGCTTGTAGCGGCAGGCGAACCCGTCGAGGATCACGTAGGCGGCGTCGGGCCGCACGCCTTCCGAGACCAGGTCGCGGCCCGCCTCGACCTGCGCGACATCGCCGGTCGCCGCGCCCAGCGCGGCCACGTCGCCGTCGTCCAGGTTCGCGCGCAGCGCCAGCTTGCGAAGGAAGGGGTTCAAGGGATCTCCCGGACGTCCTGCCCCGCGCGCGGAGGCGCCTCTGCGTGAACGCGCGACGGCTTATCCTTACTCCGCGAGGTCATCAAATGATCGCCACGCCTCTGATCCGGATCCCGACGGCGCCGATCCGCGAGGAACCTTCGACGCCGGGGTGCGCCGGCGCCCGAATGCGGCCCTCGGCGCGACCGGACCGGCGCCGCCTCCCGGGATCGGCCGCGGAGGGCGCGCCGGGCCATGCGGGCCGGATCGGCGTGTCAGGAGAGCCGAAGCGTGCGCAGGACGGTGCCGTTCCCGTCATGGATCTCCATCCGCCAGCCCGCCGCGGCGTCCGGCAGCTCGCCGGCCTTCCGGAACTCCTCGATCAGCACCAGCGCTTCCGATTCCGCGTGCGCGACCGTCGCGGCGAGGACGCCCGTCTCGTCCTCGATCGTCTCGCCGTCGCTCCTCAGGCGGAAATAGTAGCGCTCTGCCATGACATCCTTCAGCTCAGGTCCGGACCCGCTCCCGCCCCGGCGCGCGGGCGCCGCGCGCCGGGGGCTGAGGTAAGTGGCATCGATCCGCGTCCGATCAACGTGCGCGCGAAAGTCCCGGCGCGGATGCCTATCGCTTGGTCCGCCCGCTCGCGGACGCCGCAGGACGCGGCACGGCGCTGCCGGTCTGGCGGGCGAAACGCCGCCCTTCTGGGCGCCGCCGGACCCGGAACAGCCTCCCGACGCGGCATGCCTAAATAATTGGCACACGATTTGCGAAGGTCGGCCCGTCGCGAGGAAGACGACGCAGGGGACCGCCATGAAGGCATTTGGAACTTGGGCCTCGGCCGCCGCGCTGGCCGCCGGGCTGGCGATGGGCACGCTGGGAGCGGGCGCCGCGCGGGCGCAGGAGACCATCAAGGTCGGCATCCTGCACTCGCTGTCGGGCACGATGGCGATCTCGGAGACCACCCTGAAGGACGTGATGCTCATGCTCATCGCCGAGCAGAACGCCAAGGGCGGCGTGCTCGGCAAGAAGCTGGAGCCGGTGGTGGTCGACCCGGCCTCGAACTGGCCGCTCTTCGCCGAGAAGGCCCGCGAGCTGATCAGCAAGGACAAGGTCGCGGCCGTGTTCGGCTGCTGGACCAGCGTGTCGCGCAAGTCCGTGCTGCCGGTGTTCAAGGAACTCGACAACATCCTGTTCTACCCCGTCCAGTACGAGGGCGAGGAGAGCGAGCGCAACGTGTTCTACACCGGCGCCGCCCCGAACCAGCAGGCGATCCCGGCGGTCGACTACCTGATGTCGGAGGATGGCGGCGGCGCCAAGCGCTGGGTGCTGGAGGGGACCGACTACGTCTACCCGCGCACCACCAACAAGATCCTCGAAGCCTACCTGAAGTCCAAGGGCGTCAAGGACGAGGACATCCTGATCAACTACACGCCGTTCGGCTTCTCGGACTGGCAGACCGAGGTGTCGAAGATCAAGGCGTTCGGCTCGGCCGGGAAGAAGACCGCCGTGGTCTCGACCATCAACGGCGACGCCAACGTGCCGTTCTACAAGGAGCTCGGCAACCAGGGCATCAAGGCCACCGACATCCCGGTCGTCGCCTTCTCGGTGGGCGAGGAGGAGCTCGCCGGCATCGACGCCAAGCCGCTGGTCGGGCACCTCGCCGCCTGGAACTACTTCGAGTCGATCAAGACGCCGGAGAACGAGGCGTTCATCAAGAAGTGGCAGGCGTTCAAGAAGAACCCCAAGGCCGTCACCAACGACCCGATGGAGGCCAGCTACATCGGCTTCAACATGTGGGTGAAGGCGGTCGAGAAGGCCGGCACCACGGACCCCGACAAGGTGATCGACGCGCTGCCGGGCATCGAGCAGAAGAACCTCACCGGCGGCACCGCGACGATGCTGCCGAACCACCACATCACCAAGCCGGTCTTCATCGGCGAGATCGAGGCGAACGGCCAGTTCGACGTGGTGTGGAAGACCGAGGGCCTGATCCCCGGCGAGGCGTGGTCGAAGCAGCTCGAGGGCTCGAAGGACCTCGAGGCCGACTGGGTCAAGCTCAAGTGCGGCAACTACAACACCAAGACCAAGTCCTGCGGCGGCGCCTGAGGCGTCTCCATCCCTTCCCCGGGCGGTCCCGGGCCTGCCCGGGATCCGCTCAAGCCTGCGGGGAGGGGGAGGGGTGGGGGTGGTGCAGAAGGCACCGCCCCGCTCGATCCTGCACCACCCCCAACTCCGGCTCCTCCCTGCAAGGGGGAGGAGAGTCAGCCGTCGTGCCGAAAGTCTCGATGCTCCGTCTCCTCTGCCTCCTCCTCCTGCTCCTCGCCGTCCCGGCGCTGGCGCAGACCGCCGATCCCTACGGCCAGCTCGCCGGGGACGGCTACGCCGAGATCGAGGCCGGCGTCTCCGGCCTCGCGGCGAGCGGCGACCCGCGCGCCGACGCGATCCTCGCGGCCCTGTCGGACGGCCGCCTGCTGGTGCGCCCGGACAAGACGCTGCTGATCCGGCAGGGCGGCGCCGTCGTGGACGCGAGGACCGGCGCCCCGGCCGCCGACAGCCCCGACCTCAGGCCCGTGCGGGCCAACAATCGGGTCCGCCGGGCGATCGAGGCGGCCCGCGGCCAGCTCGACCTCGCCAGCCCCGATCCGGCCAAGCGCCGCGCCGCCGCCGACGCGGTGTTCAAGGCCCGGGACGCGGCGGCGCTGCCGGCCCTCGACGCGGCGCTGACCCGCGAGGCCAACGCAGGCGTCCGGCAGGCGCTCACCGAGGCCCGCGCCGCCGTGCTGCTCGCCGGGCCCGGCACCGCGGACGCCGACCGGCTGGCCGCGATTCCCGCCATCCACGCCCGGGGCGATGGCGACGCGATGGGCATCCTGCGCGGTCTCGCGGCGGATCCGAACGAGGCCGTGCGGGCCGCCGCGGGCCGCGGCATCGCGGCGATCGAGACGCGGCTCGCGATCCTCGGGGCCCTCCAGAACGTCTGGTACGGCATCTCGCTCGGCTCGGTCCTGCTGCTCGCCGCCATCGGGCTCGCCATCACCTTCGGGGTGATGGGCGTGATCAACATGGCCCACGGCGAGATGGTGATGCTCGGCGCCTACACGACCTATCTCGTGCAGGAGCTGATCCGCACCCAGGCGCCGTCCCTGTTCGGCTGGTCGCTGGCGATCAGCATCCCGTGCGCGTTCCTGGTCGCAGGCCTCGTCGGCGTGCTGATCGAGCGGTTCATCATCCGCTTCCTGTACGGGCGTCCCCTGGAGACGCTGCTCGCCACCTTCGGGGTCAGCCTCGCGCTGCAGCAGGGCGTGCGCACGATCTTCGGACCGACCAACCGCGAGGTCGGCGCCCCCGCCTTCATGAGCGGCGCCTTCGACCTCTACGGCCTGTCGATCACCTGGGGCCGGATGTGGATCATCGTGTTCGCGCTGGCCGTGTTCCTGGGCCTCCTGTTCGTGCTGCGGAAGACCTCCTTCGGCCTGAAGACCCGGGCGGTCACCCAGAACCGCCGCATGGCCGCCGCGATGGGCATCCGCACGCCCTACGTCGACGCCCTGACCTTCGGGCTCGGCTCCGGCATCGCGGGGATGGCGGGCGTCGCCCTCTCGCAGATCGACAACGTCTCGCCGAACCTCGGCCAGGGCTACATCATCGACTCGTTCCTCGTGGTGGTGTTCGGCGGCGTCGGCAACCTCTGGGGGACGCTGGTGGCGGCGCTGACGCTCGGCGTCGTGAACAAGCTCGCCGAGCCGTATATCGGCGCGGTGCTGGCCAAGATCGGCCTCCTGATCTTCATCATCCTGTTCATCCAGAAGCGCCCGCGCGGCCTGTTCGCGCTCAAGGGCCGGGCGGTGGAATCGTGAGCCCCATGCCGTCCCGCACCCCCCTCATCGACCGGAAGGGCTGGATCTTCCTCGCCGTCCTGGCCGCCTTCTGCCTCGCCGTGCCGGTGCTGAACCTCGCGGTGCCGGAGGGCTCCGGCCTGCACCTGCCGACCTACCTCGTGGCGCTGTTCGGCAAGTACCTCGCCTACGCGCTGCTCGCGGTCAGCCTCGACCTCGTCTGGGGCTATTGCGGCATCCTCTCGCTCGGCCACGGGGCGTTCTTCGCGCTCGGCGGCTACGCGATGGGCATGTACCTGATGCGCCAGATCGGCGCCCGGGGCGTCTACGGCAACCCGGTCCTGCCCGACTTCATGGTGTTCCTGAACTACAAGGCGCTGCCCTGGTACTGGTACGGCTTCGACCACTTCGCCTTCGCGGCGCTGATGGTCCTGCTGGTGCCGGGCCTGCTCGCCTTCCTGTTCGGCTGGCTCGCCTTCCGGTCGCGGGTCACGGGCGTCTACCTGTCGATCATCACGCAGGCGCTGACCTACGCGCTGATGCTCGCCTTCTTCCGCAACGACATGGGCCTCGGCGGCAACAACGGGCTGACCGACTTCAAGGATTTTCTGGGACTCCCGGTTCAGTCCCAGACTTTTCGCGTCGGCATCTTCGTCGCCACCGGGATCGCGCTGGCGCTGGGCTACCTGATCGCCCGGGTCATGACGGTCTCGGCGTACGGAAAGATCCTGATCGCCGTGCGCGATGCCGAGAGCCGCACCCGCTTCCTCGGCTACCGGCCGGAGCACTTCAAGACGCTGGCCTTCACGGTCTCGGCCATGATGGCCGGCGTCGCCGGCGCCCTCTACGTGCCGCAGGTCGGCATCATCAACCCGGGGGAGTTCGCGCCCACCAACTCCATCGAGACGGTGATCTGGGTGGCGGTGGGCGGCCGCGGCACGCTGGTCGGCGCGGCGCTCGGCGCCGTGCTGGTCAACTACGCCAAGACCGTGCTCACCGGGGCGATGCCCGACGCGTGGCTGTTCGCGCTGGGCGCCCTGTTCGTGGTCGTGACGCTGTTCCTGCCGCGCGGCCTCGTCGGCACCGCGATCGAGCGCCTCGGCTCCCGGCGTGCGGCCGCCAAGCTGCCGCCGGAGCCCGACATCGCCCCGGACCGCGTCGAACAAGGGCAGGGCGCATGAGCACCGACCTCCTCGAACGCCCGGACACCCGCGGCCCCGCCAACCGGAAGCGGGAGACGGACGCGCTCCTCTACCTCGACGACCTGCGGGTGACCTTCGACGGCTACAAGGCCCTGCGCGGCCTGTCGCTGACGCTGGCCCGCGGCGAGCTGCGGGCGATCATCGGCCCGAACGGCGCCGGCAAGACCACCATGATGGACTGCATCACCGGCAAGACCCGGCCGGACAGCGGCATCGCCCTGTTCGACGGCAGCCACGACCTGCTCAGGAGCGACGAGCCGGCGATCGCCGACCTCGGCATCGGCCGCAAGTTCCAGAAGCCCACGGTGTTCGAGAGCCACACGGTCGCCGACAACATCCTGCTCGCCCTCAAAGGGCCGCGCGCGGCCTTCGCGTCCCTGTTCGGCTGGCGCAACCGGGTGGCGCGGGAGCGGATCGACGCCCTTCTGGAGACCGTCGGCCTGCTCGCCCACCGGGGCCGGCCGGCGGCCGATCTCAGCCACGGCCAGAAGCAGTGGCTGGAGATCGGCATGCTGCTCGCGCAGGACCCGAAGCTGCTGCTGGTCGACGAGCCCGTGGCCGGCATGACCGACGCCGAGACCGCCGAGACCGCCCGCCTGCTCCGGCGCATCGCCGGCGAGCACGCCGTCCTCGTGGTCGAGCACGACATGCACTTCGTCCGCGATCTGGGGTGCCGGGTCACCTGCCTGCACGAGGGCGCCGTGCTGGCCGAGGGCTCGATCGACGCGGTCTCGGCCGACCCGCGGGTCGTCGAGGTGTATCTGGGGCGATGACCATGCTCTCCGTCGACGGCATCGACCTCTACTACGGCGCCGCGCAGGCGCTCCGCGGCGTCTCCCTCACGGCCGAGGCCGGGCAGGTCACGACGGTGCTCGGCCGCAACGGCGTCGGCAAGACCTCGCTGATGCGGGCGATCGTCGGCCAGCAGCCGGTGCGCTCCGGCGCGATCCGCCTCGCCGGCCGCCCGATCCAGGATCTCGCCCCCTACGACCGGGCCCGGGCCGGGATCGCCTTCGTGCCCCAGGGCCGCGAGATCTTCCCGCTGCTGACCGTGAAGGAGAACCTCGAGACCGGCTTCGCGCCGCTGAAGCGCCGCGACCGCCACGTCCCCGGGGAGATCTACGACCTGTTCCCGGTGCTCAAGGACATGCTGCACCGGCGCGGCGGCGACCTCTCGGGCGGGCAGCAGCAGCAGCTCGCCATCGCCCGGGCGCTGGTGACCCGGCCGAAGCTCCTCGTGCTCGACGAGCCCACCGAGGGCATCCAGCCCTCGATCATCAAGGATATCGGCCGGGCGATCACCTACCTGCGCGGCAAGGGCGAGATGGCGATCGTGCTGGTGGAGCAGTATTTCGAGTGGGCCCGCGACCTCTGCGATTCCTACGCGGTGATGGATCGCGGGCAGGTGGTGCTGGCCGGCCCCCGGGCCGGGATGGTCGAGGCCGACGTCCTCCGGTGGATGTCCGTCTAGGGCGCGCCGCGCCCCCGCCCCCGCCGCCGGCGCGCCTGGGAATACAGCCCTTCGAGCCGAATATCGGGACGGATATTCAACAATCGCGGCGGGGCAGGGGGCGACATCGACCGCCAAAACTGTGCATATGGCCTCGATCGGCCAATGTTAAAACACAATTCAGGTCCGCCATGGGGCTCAACCACGGAGGCGCCCATGACGATCCTGGATCCGATCACCGGCGAGCTGGTCACCATCGCCGTACCGCGGCCGCGGCCGCAGGCCGGCCCGCGCTGACGGGCGACGCGCTGTCATGACGAACGCGACCGATCGAAGGGCCGGGCGCCGCGGCGTCCGCGGCGGCCGTGCCCAGATCCGGACGGTGCCGCCGGGCCTGCTGCTGGCCGGCGGCGTGGGGGCGAACGCCCCGCTGGCGGCCGTCGACCTGATCGCCCAGGCCCGCGCGGCCCGGCGGGAGGCCGAAGCCCGCGACGGCGCGGACCGCGCGGAGCAGGGCTGACGCGGCGACCCGAGGCCGCCGAGCCGGCCGCCCCTTGAGATCACCCGCGCGGCATGCTCGGAAGGCCGGCAGTCTCGCGGCAGCCGACGGGTGAGTCATGAAGATCGGCGTCCTGATCCTGGTCGGCGCCTGCGGCGTCCTCGTCGGGATCGTCATCGGTTACGTCGCGGGGACGCGGCTCAGCCAGGCCTTCGCGCAGGCGCCGGTGACGGACCGCTCCGCCGCCGCGCAGGCGCTCCGGATGGTGGACCGCGTCGCGACCGAGCACGGCCTCGCGCGGGACGCCCTGCTCAAGGCGATGCTCGACCAGCAGGGCGGCGGAGCGGGGACCGCGCGTCCCGGCACGGATTCGGCCGAACCGGCCCGGTGAGGCGTCGGCCGCGCGTCTCAGGCGGCCGGCGCGGGCCGAGGGCGCAGCCGGAGGCTCGCGGCGGTGAGCACGGAGCGCAGCTCGGCGGGCCGGACCGGCTTCGAGAGGATCGGGATGTCCGGAGCCCCCAGATCCTCGCGCACGCGCGCCTCGTCGTGGCCGCTCATCACCACCGCCGGGAGCGCGCGGCCGGCGAGCCGCCGGACCGCCGCGATGCAGTCCGTCCCGGTGACGCCGTTCCCGAGCTCGAAATCGGTGACGAGGAGGTCGATCTCGGGAACGGCGTCGGGGATCCCGGTCTCGGGCTTAACGCGGCAGCCCCACGTCTCCAGCAGGCTGGCCGTGGCCCGCAGCACCGCCCCGTCATCCTCCACCAGCAGCACGCGCAGGCCGCCGATCGTCGCCGGCGGGTCGAGCCCGGCGGGGAGGGCCGCGGGCTCCGGAGCCCGGGCGAGGGGCAGGTTGCCGATCGTCACGCAGGTCCCGCGACCCGGCACCGAGCGCAGCGTCACCGCGAGGTCCAGGAGCTCGCCGAGCCGCCGGACGATCGGCAGGCCGAGGCCCACGCCCTCGACATCCCGGTCGCCGCGGCGGCGGACCTGGTAGAACTCGTCGAAGACCCGCTCCTGATGCGCGACCGGGATTCCGGGGCCGCGATCGTAGACCTGGACGGCGAGCCGGTCGCCCCGCCGGCGGCAGGCGATCAGGATCGGCCGACCGGGGGCGTACTTGATCGCGTTGTTGACGATGTTCTGGAGCATCGTCGTGAGCAGTGCCCGGTCGGTGCGCACCACGACCGCGCAGGCGCGGCTGCGCAGAGCCGTCCCGGCGATCTGGGCGGCCTCCGAGTTCTGGCGCCGCACATCCTCGATGACGTCGTCGATCGCGACGGGCTCGGGCCGGGGCTCCACCCGGCCGCTGTCGAGGGTCGAGATGTCCAGGAGCGACTTGAACAGGCGCGAGACGCTCTGCAGCGACCGGTCGATGTTCTCGACCATCTGCAGCTCCTCCGGCCCGAGCCTGGCGCCGCGCAGGCAGGCGGTGAACAGGCTGATGGCGTGGATCGGCTGGCGCAGATCGTGGCTCGCCTGTGCCAGGAAGCGCGACTTGGACAGGCTCGCCTCCTGCTCGCGCTCGTAGGCGCCGCGCAGGCGCTCCAGCAGGCTGTAGATGTAGGTCGGCACGAGGACGGTGATGGCCGTCAGCGTCAGGACGAGGAACGGGTTCGCGCGCCAGTACGCGTTGCAGTACGTGGTGATCGCGAGCGAGACCAGGGCCGCGGCCGTGGACGCCTTCAGGGCGGTCACCCCGTAGCGCAGGCCGTTGCCGACGATCAGCCGGATCACGATGGCGTAGAGCGGCAGGAACGGCGCGCCGCCCACCGCCATCGTGTAGGTCATCCCGCCGAGGTCGAGGACGAAGGTGACGACGCGGCGCGGCGTGTTGCTGCCGGGATTCCGGGTGATCCAGCCGTACAGCGCCACGGCGAAGACCCAGTGGCACGTCACGAGGTAGGCGACGAACCGGGCCTCCGGCGGGGCGATCCCGCCGTAGATCTGGGGCAGGAGGTACAGGCAGGCGAGGCCGATGACGACGGCCCGGATGAGCGCCTGCGCCTTCTCGTTGTCGTACGCCTCGTCCCGCCGGCGCCGCGACCCGAACATCGGCGGCTCAGGCCCGGCCGGCGGCGCGCCGCCCGGCGGTGCCGCCGATCGCCCGCCTCGCCGGGACGGTCCCCGCGGCGTCCGCCCCGGATCCCGCCCCGGATCCCGCCGTGCCGCTCCCGGTCTCCTGCTGTCGCTTCATCGTGCAGTTGCCCTGCCGCGTCGCCGCCCGGGATCCGGGCGACGGCGCGCCGCCGTCGCCGGCCGTGGACAGATCTCACAAGTCTACCTGACGGTAATCGATACTACCAGACACGACGAGAGAGCGCGATACGGCGGCGATGACGAGTCTTCCGTGCGTGCGACCCTTATTCAGTCTTCGCCACAATCCTCGCTGTGCTGCCACGGGACACGCAAGAGGAAAATATGCGGCCCGATATTTTTTACTGCACCGCAGGACTGATCTCGTCGACCGGCCGTGCGCGCGCGGGCGCCGTCAGCGGTAGGCACCGGCAGCCGGATCGAAGCGATGGACCCGGGCATCCCGGTCCGTGGCCGGTCGGAGCGTCCCGTCCGCGCCCAGCACGGTGCCGCTCAGCGTGACCCGGACCGGGGGCCACGCGGCGGGATCGCGCGGATCCTCCGGCAGGATCTCCAGCCGCCCCGTGCTCGACCCGAGCCGGCAGGGATCCTCCGCGCAGCCGGCCGTCTCGTCGGCGCCCGCCGCGACCTCGCCGGCCAGGGCCCAGCGCGCCGGCGCGTCGCGGAACTGCAGGAGGAGGAACGAGAAGCCCTGCGATCCGGCCGTCCCGTAGACGGTGAGGCGCAGGCCCATCAGGAGGCGGCCCCGGCTCAGCGGCCTGAACACCGCGCCGAGCCGCTCGTCGACCTCCGGGGCGCCGCCGTTGCGGTTCCCGGTCCCGATCCGGCCGGACAGGACCTGCACGCCTTCGAGGCGCCAGCGCATGTCCTTGAGGACGTAGGTGGCGGCCGCGACGCTCCGCCGGTCCGGTGCGGCGGCATCCTCGCCCGGGGCCGGCATCGTGACGAAGCCGGTGAACCAGCTCCCGGTCTCGGTGGAGAACATCGCGGCGGTCCAGAATTCCGCCGTGCGGCCGTCCCTCATCCGGCAGGTCCCGGCCTCCCTGTCGGCGGGCCGCCCGCAGATCGCCGCCAGCACCGCTCCGCGCGGCAGCATGGCGAGGTCGGGATCGGCCGCGGCGGGCACGGCAGCCAGCCCGGCCGCCAGCCCGGCAGCGAGGCCGGGCAGCACCGCCAGGGCCGGACCCGTCAGAAACCGCCCGCGGGCCGCGCGCCCGTGTTCCCGTCCCGCCCGTCGCATGCGCCGGGCTCTGCCACGGAGCCCGGCACCGGGCCATTCGGACAGGTGTACGATCGGCCCCGCCGCACGGTGTCCCCCTCAATCCCCGACGCCGGCCGTGGCGGCCTTCGCGGCCGCCGCGGACCGGGAGGTGACGTCGAGGGCGCGCAGGAGCGCCGAGACGTGGATGCGGACGGTGAAGGGGGAGATCTCCAGCTCCCGGGCGATCTCCTTGTTGGTGCGCCCCAGGGCGACGAGGCGCAGCACGTCGCGCTGGCGCTGCGTCAGGGGCGGGAGCGGGCCGCGGGGCGCAGCGAGACCCGAGACCGGGCTGCGCCGGATCACGAACGCGCCGTCGCGGATCGCCGCGATCGCCTGAGCGATCTCCGCCGCGGGCAGCGCCTTGCCGATGAAGCCGTCGGCGCCCTCGGCCATGACGGTCCGGATCAGGCCCTCGTCCTCGATCATCGACACGACGATGATCGAGGCCCGCTCGAACTCGACGCGCAGCGCGCGAATGGAGTGGTGGGGATCGAGGCCGGGGAACAGGAGGTCCAGGAAGAACGCCCGCGGGGGCGCCCCGGCACGGGCCATCGCCAGGACCTGCTCCATCGTGGCGGCCTCCCGGACCAGGGCCTGCGGGTAGAGCCGTTCCGCGACGCGCCGCATGCCCTCGCGGAACAGCGGGTGATCGTCGGCGACGATGAGGGTCTCTGGCGCGGAGCCGTTCATGCCACTCCCGATCGCAGCACCGGAATCTTTTCCATGACGTCGCGGCGCTGAGCCATGCCGAGAAAAATCCAGGCCGTGTCAAGCCTGCGACGATAGGTCATATACACTAGTAGACCGGTTTTTTCCGCCTGCCTAGAAGTCGACCCGTCATGGTGACAGGCAACGGCCCGCGAATTTTTTCGAATCTTTCCAAAGATAGCCAGGCTGCTTGCCATGTCGTGCGCGCCGACGCGACGCACGAATTACGTCGCTCCATGGTCGGGGGCCCGCTGGATGTCGGAAGTCGAACATCAGAATGCTGAGCGGCAGGCTCAGGATAGGCTTTCCGAGCCCCGCGCGGCCCCGAGCGCCGCGGCCTCCGCCAAGCCGGGCCTGTCGCCGAGCCTCATCGCGATCGTGGGCGGCCTGGTGGCGGCGGGCGCCGTCGCGGGCGTGCTGCTCTCGGGCGGCGGGGAGACGGCCGGGACGGCCGCGCGCCCGGCCCTGACGCTGGTCAAGGCGGCCGAGATCGACAAGGCCGCCGAGACCCTGCCCTCCGACGAGAAGGACAAGATCGTCGCGGAGGCCAAGGCCTGCCGGGCCCCCCTGGGCCAGATGCGCCTGTCGAAGATGACGGCCGATGCCGGCGGCGTGGTGCGCATCCGGGCCGGGAACTACCTGTCCCCGGCCTTCAACGTCGCCGACGGGCCGATCAACATCGCGGTCCCGTTCCCGGCCCCCTACGAAACCGGCAAGGGCGAGATCACCGTCGAGGGCGCCGCCAAGGACGTCTTCGTCGAGCTGACGCCGGGCCTGAAGGTCGACACGACCGGCGGCGTCCAGCGGATCCCCGTGATCTGGAATACCAGCAAGCCCTGCGGAGGCTGACGGATGTCGAAATCCGCCATCCTCCCCTTCGTCGTCTCCGGGCTGGTGGTCGCGGTCCTCACCCCGCTCCTGCTGAGCACCGATTACGGCCCGATCGCCTGGTGGAACGCCGCCGGGCCGGAGCTGCGCTGGAAGGCGGCGATCGGCATCGCCGTCGCCCTGCTGGCGGCTCTGGGCCTCGCCGCGACCGCGACGGCCGCGCGGAAGGCGGAGGCCGGCCTCGGGCAGCCGGCCGGCGGCCTGCTGGCCCTGCCGCGCCTGATCGTGGCGCCGCGCCGGGTCGTGGAGGCCCGGTCCCCGGAGGCCGTGATCGCGAATCTCGAGGCCATGGTCGGGCTCGCGCCGGTCAAGCGCGAGGTCAACGCCCTGATCGCGCGGCTGGAGCTGGAGCAGCGGCGGCGCGCCGAGGGCCTGCCGGTGGCGGCGATCAGCCAGCACATGGTGTTCACCGGGCCGCCCGGCGTCGGCAAGACCGAGGTGGCGCGGGCGATCGGTGAGATCTACCGGTCCCTCGAGGTGCTGCGCCGCGGGCATCTCGTGGAGGTCGACCGCGCGGCCCTGGTGGCGGGCTATGTCGGCCAGACCGCGGCCAGGACCCTCGAGAAGTGCCACGAGGCCCTCGACGGCATCCTGTTCATCGACGAGGCCTACACCCTGGCCGCCGGCGGCGGGGGCGGCGGCGACTTCGGCAAGGAGGCGATCGACACCCTCCTCAAGTTCATGGAGGACAACCGCGACCGGATCATCGTGATCGTCGCCGGCTACACCAACGACATGCGCCGGTTCATCGATACGAATCCCGGCCTCGCCGGCCGCTTCACCAAGACCGTCGCGTTCCCGCCCTACAGCCCGAAGGATCTCTGCGAGATCCTGAGGCGCATGGCGGCCCGGCAGCAATTCGCGCTCCCCGAGGGGTTCGAGGCGGCGCTGACCCCCTGGCTCGCGCAGCGGTCCCGCGCCGACGACTGGTCGAACGCCCGCGAGATGCGGACCCTCCTGGAGAAGGCCCGCGAGGCCCAGGCCGCCCGGGTCGCCCTGCAGGGCGGCGACCTGCGCCGCCTGGAGATCGTCGACCTGCTCCGCGCCACCGGCGAGGACGCCTGAGGGCGGCCCGAGGGGCCACGCGCGCCCAGCACCCAGGCCATCACCAGGGCCATCACCAGGGCCAGCACCAAGGTTCGCCACGTCCATGGAACGCCTCGACAAGCATCCGGTCGCGCTCTTCGCGGTCATCGTGCTGGGTGCCACCGGCCTGCTGGTCGCCCTGCGGCCGGACGTGCTCGGGTCGCTCGCGGCGACGCCGGCGGCGCTGCTGCGCAACGGCCTGATCCTCGGCGGCCTCGTCGTCGGCCTGCTCGCGGCGAGCTACATCCCGGCGCGGATCGAGGCGACGCGGCGCGCCCTGGACCGGGCCCGGGCGAGCCGCAGGATCCGCCCGATCCGCTTCGTCGACGACGGCGCGGCCGCGGAGAAGAAGGACCTCCTGGCCACCGCGCTCGCGACCCTCGACGGCATGGTCGGGCTCGACCCCGTGAAGCTGGAGGTGAAGGGCGTCATCGCCCGGATGCAGGTGGAGCAGCAGCGCCGCGCCCAGAACCTGCCGGTGGCGGCCATGAGCCAGCACATGGTGTTCACCGGCCCGCCCGGCGTCGGCAAGACCGAGGTGGCGCGGGTGCTCGGCAGCGTCTTCAAGGCGCTCAAGGTGCTGCGCAAGGGCCACCTCGTGGAGGTCGACCGGGCCGGGCTGGTGGCGGGCTACGCCGGCCAGACCGCGATCAAGACCCTGGAGCGCTGCAGGGAGGCCCTCGACGGCATCCTGTTCATCGACGAGGCCTACGCGCTGGCGCCCGGCGGCGGGGGCGGCGGCGAGTTCGGCAAGGAGGCGATCGACACCCTCCTCAAGTTCATGGAGGACAACCGCGACCGGATCATCGTGATCGTCGCCGGTTACACCAACGACATGCGCCGGTTCATCGACGCGAATCCCGGCCTCGCCAGCCGCTTCACCAAGACCGTCGAGTTCCCGCCCTACAGCCCGCCGGAGCTCGCCGAGATCCTGAAGCGCATGGCCGCGGGCCAGGGCTTCGTCATGCCGGAGGGGTTCGAGAAGGACCTCGCCGCCTATGTCGGGGCCCGGTCGAAGGCCGAGGACTGGGCCAACGCCCGCGAGATGCGCACCGTCCTGGAGAAGGCCCGCCAGGCGCAGGCGCTGCGCCTCGCCGCCAGCCCCGGCGGCGACATCAACCGGCTCGAACCCGCCGACATCGCCGCGGCCCTGGGCCGCCAGGCCGGCGGCGCGGTCGACATGGACGCGGCCCGGAAGGTCATGGCCCGCCTCGACGCGATGATCGGGCTCGCGCCGGTCAAGGAGCAGGTGAAGACCGTGGCGGCGCGGGTGCTGGTCGATGCCCGGCGCCGCGCCGAGGGCATCGAGGTCGGCGCGGTGAGCCAGCACATGGTGTTCACCGGGCCCCCCGGCGTCGGCAAGACCGAGGTGGCGCGCATCATGGGCGACATCTTCCGGACGCTCGGCGTCCTGCGGAAGGGGCACGTGGTCGAGGTCGACCGGGCCGGGCTGGTGGCGGGCTATGTCGGCCAGACCGCGGCCAGGACCCTCGAGAAGTGCCGCGAGGCCCTCGACGGCATCCTGTTCATCGACGAGGCCTACACGCTGGCCGAGGGCGGCGGGGGCGGCAGCGACTTCGGCAAGGAGGCGATCGACACCCTCCTCAAGTTCATGGAGGACAACCGCGACCGGCTCATCGTGATCGTCGCCGGCTACACCGGCGACATGGCCCGGTTCATCGACACGAATCCCGGCCTCGCCGGCCGGTTCACCAAGACCGTCGAATTCCCGGCCTACGACCCGTACGACCTCGTCGAGATCCTGCGCCTGATGGCGTCGCGGCAATCGTTCCGGCTGCCGCCGCGCTTCGAGACCCTGCTGATCCCGTGGGTCGAGCAGCGCGCGCAGCGGCACGACTGGGCGAACGCCCGCGAGATGCGCACGCTCCTGGAGCGCCTGCGCGAGGCCCAGGCGATGCGCCTCGCCAGCGATCCCCTGGGCGATTACGGCCAGTTCGAGCTCGTGGATGTCGAGCGGGCGCTCCGGCCCGCCGGGGACGCGGCGCGTCCGGCGGCGGGGGCGTAGCGGCATGGCGCGGCCCGACACGCCCCCGCCGCCCGGACCGGAGGGAAGCTCTCCCGAAGGCGACGGCGCGCGCCCCGCGGGGCCCGCGTCGCTGGCGGTGCTCCGCGGCCTCGCCGCGGAGATCGTGCGCCGCACCACCGCGGTGGCGGCGGTCGTGGCCGCGGCCGATCGGGGCGAGAGCGCGGCGCTCGTGACCCTCGGCCACCTCTACAGCCCCTTCACCGCGGGATCCGGTGAACCCGCGCGCAATGCCCGGCTCGCCGCCGTGTATTTCGAGCGCGCGGGGGCCGCCGGCAACTGGGTGGCCGCCGGGATGGCGGCCGAACTCCACGACCGCGGCCCGGGCAATCTGGAGCGGGACCCGGCCCGGGCCGCGGCGCTGGTGATGCGCCAGTTGGAGACGGACCCGGACAGCGGCTGCCTCGTCACGGATCCCGGGATCGGCGCGGTCTGGAGCCCGGATTTCTGGGCGGCACTTCAGACCGCGCTGGCCGCGCGCGGTCTCTACACGGGTCCGATCGAGCCGCGCAGCAACGACGCGACCCGCGCGGCGGTCCGGCACTTGGTGGACACCGCGGGGACGGCCCGGGAGCCGTCGCGGCCATGAGCGTCGCGCGCGGGGACTGGCTGCGCGCGCACGCGGCCCTCTGGTACGACGATCGCCGCTACCGGCTGGCCTGGCTCGCCCTGCCGCAGGCCGTGACCTGCGCGGTCGCGGGCCTGTGCATGGCGCTGGCCGCGCAGGGCGTCTGGGGGCAGCCGGCCACCGCCTCGAAGGCGCGGCTCGCCGAGCTGAGCGCCCTGCGCGACCGGGCCGGCAAGGACGGCGACCGCGCGGCGTTCGACGCGCTGACCGCCGCGGCCACCCGGGGCCAGATCGACGCCGCGACCAAGCTCGGGACGCTCTACGACCCGCTGACCGCCGCCTACTTCCCCAACAAGCCCGCGCCGAACGATTTCGCCCGGGCGACCGCCCTCTACGGACCGGGCGCCGCGATCGGCGACCTCCTGGCGGTCGCGCGCCTCGCGGACGTGCTGCTCGATCCGGCCAACCCGAACCGCGACCTCCGGCGCGGCTGCCGCCTCGCCCAGACCTGGATCGACGCCCCCGAGACCCTCGAGCGCACGATCACCGGCGAGGAGCGGCTGACCGTCAAGCTCGCCACCTGCTACGTCGAGCCCGAGAGCGGCCTGCCGCAGGACCCGGTGCGGGCCGGGGGGCTGGTGACCGCGGTGCTGTGGCGCCGGCACCGGCCGACGATGGACGCCTTCATCAACGATCTCGGTCGGCAGAACCCCGCCCTGGTGTCGGGCATCCAGCGGCATCTGGCCGAGCAGCGCCGCTACATCGGTCCGGTGGACGGGCGCCCCAATCCCGGGATCATCACGGCCCTTCAGGTGGAGGCGGGGATCACCGCCACGGTCGCGACCCCGCGGCCCGAGCCGCGGCGGATGGCGCCCAAGGGCCCGGACCCGGAGGTGATGGCCCTCCAGGCCGCCGCCCGGGACGGCGACCGGCGGAAGCTGGCCGAGCTGAAGAGCCGGGCCGATGCCGGGGACGCGGACGCGCTCACCGCCTACGCGCGCCTGTTCAACCCGGTGATGAACAAGGGCGACGTCTTCGCGCCGGACGCGCAGGTCGCCGTCGCCGCCTACGAGCGCGCCGCGGCCGCCGGCAACGGCATGGCGGCGGGCGAGGCCGCGGTGCTGTACGATTCCGGCTACGGCAACGTCGCCAAGGATCCCCGGAAGGCCGCCGCCCTCGCCCTGCGGGGCGTCGACCTCAAGGACGACCAGATCACCTTCTGGCTGCTGTTCCCGGAGGCGGGCAACTGGAGCGACGGGTTCTGGGGCGCGATCCAGGCCGCGCTGACCGCCCGCGGCTTCTACACGCTCCCGGTCGAGAACAAGCGCAATGCCGCGGTCATCACGGCCCTGCGCGCCTACATGAAAGCCAAGTCATGAGCGGCGTCACGATCGGGACCGACCGGATCCGGGCGCACGCGACGCTCTGGTACGCGGACGCGCGCTACCGCCTCGCCTGGCTGATCCTGCCCCAGGCCGCGGTCGCCCTCCTGGCCGGCCTCGCCCTGGCGCTGCTGAGGCCCGCGGGCGAGTGGGGCAAGCCCGCCGACAGCAAGGAGAACGAGAAGCTCTATCTCGACCTGCTCGACAAGGCCGGCAAGGACGGCGACCGGGCCGCCTTCGAGAAGCTGCGGACGGCCGCCGAGGCCGGCGACGTCAGCGCCCGGTCGTTCATGGGCGCCCTCTACAATCCCGAATGGGCCGCGGTCTACGCCAAGAACCCGGTGAAGCCCGACGCCGCCAAGGCGCTGACCTACTACCGGAAGCCCGCCGACCTCGGCTTCCCCGGGGCCCAGCGCGGCATGACCGAGCTCCTGCTCAACCCGGCCCGCGGCCAGCACGATCTCGAGCGGGGCTGCCGCTACGGGCTGGCCTTCCAGGCGAACCCGGTCGCGGCCCGGAACAACTACTTCGATTCCTGGTCGACACTCTACTGGATCGCCGGCTGCTACACCGATGCCGGGAGCGGCGTCCCGCGGGATCCGCAGAAGGCCGCCGACCTCTACATGGACACGGTGGCGGCCAAGCTGCCGCTCGCCATCAACACGTTCACGGACGAGCTCGGCCGCCAGCCCCCCGACCTCGTGGCGGCGATCCAGCGCAACCTCGCCAAGCGCGGCTTCTACACGGGGCCGGCCGACGGGACGGCGACGCCGCAGACGCGCGCGGCCGTGCAGGCCCTGGCCGGCCGGGGTGCCGGCCCGCAGGGCAATCCGGGGGCGGGCAACTCCGGAGCCGGCAACCCCGGGGCCGGCAACCCCGGGGCCGCAAAGCCCGCCGGCGCGCCGCCTCCGGCGCCGCCCGCGGCGACGCCGAGCGTCGAGGACCTGATCGCGCTGTCGAAGGGCGCGGTCTCCAACGCCGCCGACGCGGCGAAGCTCCGGGGCCTGGCGGAGAGCGGCGTCCCGGTGGCCCAGTACCTCTACGCCGCGATGCACCTGTCCCCGGCCAACAAGGAGCAGCGGGTCACCGCGCCGGACGGTCCCCTGGCGGCCCGGTATCTCGAGCGCCTCGCGGTCGAGCGCTCCTTCGCCCCCGCGGCGACCTCGGCGGCCTTCCTGTACGATCTCGGCGGCGCCGGCCTGCAGCGGGACCCCGCGAAGGCGGCCGACCTGACGATCCGCGCCCTCGAGCTCAAGTCCACCGAGATCCTGCAGAATCTCGAGCAGGACCAGTGGGGCGCCGGCTTCTGGGCCGCCCTCCAGCAGCGCCTCGCCGACCGGAATCTCTACCAGGGCCGCGTCGTCGACCAGCGCAACGACCGGACCGTCCAGGCGGCGCGCCGCCTCCTCGGCAATCCATAGGAGACGGCCATGGGCCCCCGCCGCAAAAATCCCGCGCGGTTCCCGGCCCCTCGGGCCGGGAACCGCATCGGCCGCCGCGCCGCCGCGCCGCTGGCGGCCCTGCTGACGGGCCTGCTGTCGGGCCTACTCCTGCCCGCCGCCGCGCAGGCGCAGATCAAGGTCCGCAAGGCCGACTGCTTCTTCGCGGCCGACGGCAGGACCGTCATCGACGGGGTCTGCGAGTTCCTGACCGACGCGCGCAGCTACGGCGTGGGCGGGTTCCGCCTCGCCACCTACACCGACGGCTACCTGCGCGACGGCGTGGTCGTGTCGGTGACGGCGCCGGGCCAGGGCACGGCGACCTGGAACCGGGAGCCCGGCGGCAAGCCCGAGGACGGTCCCGCCGACGGCGTCACCGGGGAGGGCGCCTGCTGGACCGGGTCCCGGAGCCGGATCTGCGCCTGGAAGGTCGGCGAGGGCCGCCCCGGCTTCGGCGGCGCCTCCGCGGCGGCGCCCGAGGCCGGCGCCCCGCGGGCCGCCGACTGCTACCTCGAGGTCGCCGGCGATGTCCGCCTCGACGGGGCCTGCCAGTTCCGGTCGGAGACCGGCCAGACCGGCGCCCGCGGCTTCGAGATCCGCTCCTACGCCGCGGGCAGGCTCGACGTCGTGGCGCAGCTCGTCCGCGACCCGCAGAACCCGCTGAGGGCCACGGCCTTCTGGAACGGGTCGTCGGGAGGCCTGCGCGCCGCCGAGGCCCTCGGTGCCCTGTCGCCGAGCGGCCCCTGCTGGGACAATGACGGCGTCCGTCTCTGCGTCTGGCAGCCCGGCCAGCCCCGCGGCGGCTGGGACCGGCGGGACGGCGGGACCGCGCCGGCCCGCGACCGGCCGGCCGAGGCCCGGGCTCCGGCCCCGCCCGACACGCCGCCGTCGCCGTCGCCGTCGCCGTCGCAGCCTCCGCCTGGCGACAGCGCGGAGGCGCGCGATCCGCCATCGGGCACGTTCCTGAAGCTGTCCTTCAGGGGCCGCTGCGAGTCCCTGATGATGGACGGGGAGGACCTCACCGCGACCTGCGCCCCGGAGGCGGTGAACACCTCCGTCGTCGGCAGCCCGAAGGCCGGGTTCATCTTCGGCACCACCGACGGCAAGGCCATGGCGTTCCTGGCCTCGGCCAAGGGCTTCGTCGAGGGCGGCACCCTGCACCAGCCCGTCGACGAGGTGATGTACGCCGAGCGCGACCAGTCCACCTTCAAGGTGAAGGGCACCTGCGAGATGCCCAATCCGATGGGCGGCCCGGTGGTCATCACCTGCGACGCCCGGTCGGCGAACAGCACCTACGCGGTCCGGTTCCGCACCGACGGCGGCAAGCCGGTCCTGACCCGCGGCGACCCGAAGTGAGGGCCCCGCCGCGGACCGGGACCACCCGTCCCGCAATTCGAGGAGGATCCATGGCACGATGCGTCGCGACGACGGGAGCGGCCGGCGCCGCCGGGATGCTCGCCGGCCTCCTGGGGCTCTGCCTCGCCGGACCGGCGCTCGCGGGGTCCACGAGCGTGACCGCGCGGCCCGGGCAGCGGGTCCGCCTCGACGGCTACGCCACCCACGAGACCCGGCCGGGCTGCCCGTCGGTTCCGGCGGCCGCGATCGAGCTGGTCACGCCCCCGCGCGGCGGACGGATCGAGCAGCGGCGCGAGTTCCTAGTCCTCGGCCAGAACATCGACGGCACCCCGTCGCGGGACGGCTGCCAGGACGTCGAGCGGGACGCGCGGACGCTCTACTACACGGCCCGGCCGGACTTCTCCGGCCAGGACACGGTGTCGGTGATCGTCACCTTCGTCACCGGCGAGGAGGCCACCTACACCTATCGGATCACGGTGCCCGCGGGCGAGGGCAGGCGGGCGCCGGCGGTGTCCCAAGCGCCCGCGCCCCGCGACGCCGGCCTCGCGCGGCCGGCCCCGACGGCGCGGGCCGCTCCGGCCGAGCGGGCGGCCCCGGCTCCGGCTCCGATGCCCCGGGAGGCCAGCACCGGCGACTTCCTGCGCGACGCGGTCCGCGGCGCGGTCCCGGCCACCCGGCCGGCGCCGGCCGCGCCGCCCCCGAAGGCCGCCGAAGCCGCGGCACCGGTATCTGGCACGCCCGCACCGCCGCAGCAGCTGGCACCGCCGCGCCCGCCCGCCGCGCCGCAACTCTGACGCGTCGCCGACGGCCGGATCGGCCGCCCGCGCCCATCGCCAAGCCGAGGACGAGTCCCGTGCATCAGCGCCTCCCGAACGACCCCCGCTTTGCAGCACCGACCCGGCCGCGGCGGCGCGCCGGCGTCCGCGCCCTCGGTGCGGCGCTCGGTTCGGCGCTCCGCCCGCCGCTCTGCCTGCCGCTCTGCCTGCCGCTCTGCCTCACGTTCTGCCTCGCCCTGCCGGCCCGCGCGGAGGTGGAGAGCAAGACCGCGCGCCCCGGCCAGCGGACCTTCCTCCAGGGCTTCACCTACTACTTCGCCACGCAGGGGTGCCGGTCGCGGGCGGCCACGATCGAACTGGTCCGGCCGCCGCGCGGCGGCCGCATCGAGCAGCGGCGCGAGTTCCGAATCCTCAGCGGCAAGGTCGACGAGACCGGGGCGCAGATCCGGCAGCTGGACGGCTGCGAGGACGCCAAGAAGGATGCGATGTCGCTCTATTACACGGCGCGGCCCGACTTCTCCGGACTCGACACCCTGTCGATCGACGTCACCTTCGGGGACGGGTCGACGGTGCCGTACACGTTCCGGATCACCGTGCCGCCGGGCGAGCCCCGCCGGGCCCCGGCGGTGTCGCAGGCGCCCGTCCCGCGCGCGGGCGGCGCCGGGCAGGGGGCGCCCGCGCCCCGGGCGAGTCCGGCCCCGGCCCCCCGGGAGGCCGGCACCAGTACCGGCGACTTCCTGCGCGACACGGTCCGCGGCGCGGTCGCGGCCCCGCGGCCGGTGCCGGTCGCGGAGCCACCGACGTCGGAGGCGGCCGCCTCCGGCGCGGCCCCGCGGGCCGAGCCCCCGGCACCGCGCGCGATGGCGCCGCCGCCGCGCCCCCGGCCACCGGCCGCGCCGCAGCTCTGAGACCCTGCGGGGCCGGCGCGGGCGGGCCTCCCGCACCCGTACGGACCGACGCCCGACCGGGACCCGGCCGCGCAGGTCCGCCAAGGCCACGGCAGAACGATGTGAGGGCCGACCCACATGGGATCGATGCGGACCGCGTCCGCCTATCCGGCCACCCCGTCGACGCGGCGGGCGGCCGCGGTGCAGTCGGGCCCGGATGCGAGGTTCAGATGCGAGGTTCAGATGCACAGTTCAGTGCGGGGCCGGCCGTGACGCGCCTCCTGGCGGCCGCCGTGGCCGCGTCCCTCCTGGCGCCGTCTCCGGCCCGGGCGATCGACTGCCGCAAGGCGGCCAGCCCGCTCGAGCGCATGATCTGCGCCGACGCGGCGCTCCGGAAGGCCGACGCCGCCCTGGGTTCGGCCTATGCCGGACTGCTGCGCGGCACGGACGACGCCGAGATCCGCGCGATGCTGGTCGCCAGCCAGAAGCGCTGGGTGGCGGCCCGGGACACGCGGCTCGGCGACCTGGACGCGGCCGGCGCTCCGTCCGACCCGGCCGACGCGCGCACCGTCGTGCTGGCGGCGATCCGGGCACGGACCAGGGACCTGTCCGGCCGCTCGACGAGCGATCCGGCCCGGCCGCACTGGATCGCGGCGGCGCTGCGGCAGCGGGCCTTCGCGGCGCGGTTCACCGGCGGCCCCTTCGCGGGGTTCGACGCGGCGTGCGACTTCCTGCCCGTCGGGCAGGACCGGGTCTACGGCTGCTTCGGCAGCCGGCGCTACCAGAACGGCGACCGGGTCTGCACGCTGTCCGACGACTGGGCGAGCGGCCACACCACCGAGGCGCGCACGGTCGCGCGAGTCGTCGACGGCGCCGCGCGCACGGTCGCGACCTGCACGATCGGCGGGAGCGACGACGCGGAGTGCCCGGGTCCCGGCAACCCCGCCGGCCGCTGGACGCGGCCCGCCGCCCCGGCCGCCGCCGGCGCGGCGGCGCCACCCGCCGGCCCCCGGGCCGTGCTCGACGTCGAACTGGCCCCGGACGCCGAGGCCGAGACCTGGCTCTCGACCTGCCTGACCGACCCCGCCTACCCGCCGCCCGACCCGGTTCCGGCGGCCCGGACGGGACCGGGGTCGAGCCCGCCCGCGCCTGCGGGCACCCCGAACAGCCGGTGACGATGAGACCGCACGCCCCAGCGCCCGATCCGGCCCCCGCTCCCGTCCCTGATCCTGTCCCTGATCCAGCCTCTGGGCCGTCCCGCAGGCGTGGCGTCCGGGTCGCGGCGCTGACGCTCGGCCTGATGCTCGCCGGACCGGCCGCCGCGCAGGACGGGCCGCCGGCGCCGCGGGTCGCCTCCGCCGTGAAGGGCCTGCGCGTCGTGCCCCTCGCCGAGCTGCCGCGGGCCCCGGGCGGGGCGGGCCGCCGGGCCGGCTGCCCGGGCGAGGTCGCCCCGGCGCAGTCCGAGGCGGCGCGAGCCGTGGCCGCCCGGGACTGGTTCGTCCTCGGCGAGGCGGCGCTGGGCCGCTACCGGGCCGTCAGCTTCGCCAGCGACCTGCAGCAGGGGCCGAGCGGCACCTGCTTCGTCGCGGACGGCAATGTCGGCCTCTTCGACGGGGCGCGCCTCGTCGCCCTCGTGTACGGTGCCGGCCGGACCGGCGCGGTCGGCCGCATCGCGGCGCGGGCCGGCGGCGTGCGCCTCTGGGACGGCGAGCTGCCGCCCGCCCCGGTGGGCGACCTGACGCTGCGCGCGGACGGCACCCTGTCGCTGGAGCCGCCGGCCAAGGTCGAATCCGTCTGCGGCGGCCGCGGGTCGATCCCCGCCATCCGCGGCCGGCCGATCGACGAGGCCCGGACGGCGCTGATCGCCGCGGGCTGGACGCCGGTGAGGGGCGCGCCGAGCGACGATGCGCGGGAGCGGGATCTCGCCCGGCGCGGCGTGATCGAGGTCGACGGCTGTTCCGGGACCGGCCTCGCCTATTGCAGCTTCCGGTATGCCGGGGCCGCCGGCACGCTCTCGGTGACGACGACGGGCGAGGGCGATCTGCCCGAGGTCCACGAATACGGGATCACGTGCCGATGAGGCGGATCCTGCGGGCGCTGACGCTGATCGCCGCGACGGGCCCGACCGCCGCCGTCGCGGCGCCCGCACCGCCCTGCGCGGCCGACGCCGAGCGGCAGGCCCTCGCGCTGCTGCGCTTCCGCGGCGACGGCGACGCGCGGGCGACGGTCGATCCCGCTTCCGTCCCGTCCGTCGGCACCGTCGCGTCCCCGGTCGGGACGCGGCGCTTCCGGGGGATCGAGGTGGGGGCAGCATCGACAAGGGCGCGTATCGGATCCGGCTGATCGACGCGCCGATGACCGGGCGCCGCGGGCTGATGGGGCAGGGGATCCTCGAGCGCTCCGATCCCTCCTGAGCACCGCACGCCGCCCGGCGCACGGGCCGCGGGCCTCATCCTCAGCGCGCGCCGAGGCAGCCGGTCCCGGGCGCCGGCAGGACCAGCCAGGCGCCGCCCGCGTAGAGGCGCCGGACCGCCCCCGGCGCCGCGGGCCGGATCACCAGATACGCGCGGCCGGCCGAGACCAGGGCGCCGTCGTCGGCGGCCGCCAGGGCGGCGGGGTTGCCGAGCGCCACCACGGCCTCCGGCTGGACCGCGAGGGCGGTCAGCGCGGTCACGCCCAGCCACCCGGCGAGCGCCGCCGCGGCGGCGCCGACCGGCAGGCCGCGCCGCGGGCGCCGATCAGTAGTCGTAGGCATGCTCGAACCGGCCCCCCGCGGCCTCCACGGCGCGGATCTGCGCGACGAGCTGCTCCACCGCGGTGTCGTAGCCGACGCGCTGCCAGCCCGGCTCGGACTGGATCGGCATCGCGAACAGCGGCTCGGCCCCCGCGAGGGTGACCGCCCGGCCCGGCGGCAGGAGGACGGTGGTGAGGATCCGGCGGTTGCCGGCGATCTCCAGCACGGTCCGGCCGCGGGCGCCCAGGCCCCGGACGATCTCCGTGAAGGCCCGGTAGCGCGGCGTCTCCATCAGGGCGGCCGGTCCGCCGTCGCCGGCCGGGACGGGGCCGAGGAAGGCGATGCGCGGGTCGGCGGTCGCGTCGGCCGCGTCGAGCCCCGCCACGACGCTGCGGATCGTCAGGCCGGCCGGGTCCATCCCGGCGAGCCACGCGATCCCCCGCGCGTAGGCCCATTTCACCCCGTACTGCAGGGTGAGGGCGCCGCGCCGCTCGACCGCCCGCAGGGACGGCGTGAACGGGACCTCGTGCCAGAGCCGGGCCAGCTCCGCGTCGAACGGGTAGCGGTACCAGGGGGTCTGGCGCAGGAACGCGGCGTAGTCCGCGAGCAGCCGCGCGTTGAACCGGTCCTCGTCCGCGGGCTCGGGCCCCCGCCACCGCGCGGTCAGCGCCCCGACGGTGCGCTCGTAGGCGCCCTGGATCAGCATCTCGGCCGTGAAGCTGAGGCCGATCACGTAGTTGGTGACCTTCTGGCCCGCGGTGACGTCGCCGGTGCGCCCGGCCGCCCGGGTCGCCCCGCACAGGCTCGTCCAGAAGCCGGCGGTGGCCGCCCCGTAGTCGAAGGCCGATTCCGAGGCGGATCGCGTCACCCCGGCGAGGTCCGCGTAGGCGTGGACGATGGCCCATTCGGGGAAGGTCAGGTAGCTGTCGCCGGCCGCGCGCTTGTAGCCGTCGGGGGCGATCCCGAAGCGCGAGCCGCTCCCCGCACGGCCCTGCAGGGCGGGGTCGGGCGCGGCCGCGCAGCCCCCCTCGATCGCCGCGACCGGCAGGGCGGAGGCGAGCGCGAGGAGCGCCAGGCCGGCGGCCGCCCAGCGGGCGCGCCGCCGGCGGCGGCGGGTGGGCCGCGGGCTCACGCCGCGACCGTCGCGGCGCCGCGCCACGGCCACCAGCCGAGCACCACGCCGGCGAGCCCCAGGCACAGGTGCGGGCCGTTCGAGAGGAGCGGGCTGTCCTGAAACCCCTTCAGGAACAGCGACAGGTCGAGGAAGCTCGACCCGGTGAGCACGCCGACGACGCCGTCGAGGAGGTAGATCGCCCCGAAGGCGCGCAGGAAGGTCACGGCGGCCGACCGCGACCACAGCGCGGCGGCGAGCGCCCACAGGCCGGAGGCGAGGTGGAGCGCGTCCTTGTAGACGTCGAGCCGGAACAGGCCGAAGACGCGGCCCTCCGCGTCCCGGAAGGCCGGGACGTAGTCGGTGGCGGCGGCGAACAGCAGGATGGCCGCGAAGGCGAGGGCGGCCGCCCGGGGAAGCGAGACTGTCATGCGGATCCTCGCGCTCAGGCCATGTAGGTCGACCACAGGGCGTTCCGGAACAGCAGCCCCGGATCGTAGCGGCGCTTGGCCGCCACGAAGGTGTCGAGATCGGGATAGGCCCGGGCCATCTGGTCGCGCCGGGCGTGCAGGCGGTAGGGCAGGTAATAGGCCCCGCCGATCGCCACGACGCGCTCGATCAGGGCCTCGGTCATGCGCATCATCGCGGCCTCGTCGCCGGGGGTGAGCCCCTGCGAGAACGACATCACCGCGCCGATGCGCGGGGCCGGCGCGTAGGCCAGCCTCGAATCCGGGTCCGCCGCGACGTAGCGCAGGGTGACGTTGAGGCAGTCGCAGCCCGAGCGCGGGATGGTCTCGCGGCAGGCGGCGAGGAACGCGTCGAAGCGCTCCAGCGGGACGAAGTACTCGTGCAGGATGTCGGTGCGGCCAGGGTCGCGCGAGGCGAGGTTGGCCACCGGCTCGTTCATCAGGCTGTTGCGGGTGGCGAGGCCGGGATCAAGGGCCGGGTTGAGCCGGGTCTCGGCGATCCAGCGGGCGCGCTTGCCGAGCTCGCTGCCGACCTGGGCGCGGTAGATCTCCCGCGAGACGGCCGAGAACGCTCCCTGCGCGGCCGCCGCGGGCAGGACCTGCGGCGGGTGCTCGGCCTCCGCGTAGGTGACGAGGATCGCCTCGTCGAAGAACCCGGCCCGCGCCACCGAGAGGCGGCCGTAGGCCATGCGCAGCCGCGCGTCGCGCGCCACCGCCGCCGCGAGGGCCGGGGCGAAGGCGGCGGCCGGCATCACCGCGAAGGTCGGCGTCAGGAGGCGGTTCGGCACCATCTCGACCACGAGGTCGACCAGGACGCCGAACAGGCCGTAGCCGCCCATCGCCAGCCCGAACAGCTCGGCGTTCTCGGTGCGGGAGCAGGTCACGAGGCTGCCGTCGGCCAGGACGAGGCGGAGGGCGCGGACCGTGGAGCCGAACGGGCCGTAGGGCGCGGGCCAGCCGTGGGCGTTGACGCTGAAGGTCGAGCCGACCCCGAAATCGCTGTTCGACTGCATCACCGCGGGCGAGAACCCGATCCGGTCGAGCTGCCGGATGACCTGCGCCCAGCGCGCGCCGGCCCCGACCCGGTAGAGGCCGGCGGCGGTGTCGGGCTCGATCGGGCCGCCCTCCAGGGTCACGGCAGTCCCGTCGCGGGCGAGGCTCTGTCCGCCCATGGAGTGGCGGGCGACGCCGACGGCGACCGGCCGCCCGGCGGCGGCGGCGTCCCGGATCTCGGCGCGCACGGCCTCGATCAGGACGTCGGTCGAGCCCGTCGGGAGGACGGCGTGCCGCGTCACCGGGGTCGGGTTGAGGCCGCTCGCGTCGTTCAGGATGGTGCGCGGGGCGGCCCGTGCCGCCCGCGGCAGCAGCGCGGCGGCCGCCGCGGCGCCGCCGCCCGCGAGGATCCCGCGCCTGCTCGGTCCCGTCCCGGCCATGCCCGCCCTCGATGCCCGCCCTCGATGCCCGCCCTCGATCCGCGCCGATGGGGCGACCGGATCGCCCGCCGGAGAACTCTGCGACGGGTCCGGATCCGGCGGCGTGAGATCGCGCACGGTGCGCCGCCCGCCGGTGCGACGCGGGGCAATCAGCAGCAAGGGCAGGGCGCGGTCAACAGCCCGGTGGCGGACCGTTCCGGCCGTCGCCGGATCTCCAGGACGGAGGCAGCCCGGACGGCGCTCGAACCGGTCTGGACGCTGTTCTTGAAAACCCTGGCGCGCCCTACGGGAATCGAACCCGTGTTTTCGCCGTGAAAGGGCGACGTCCTGGACCGCTAGACGAAGGGCGCTCTGGCTGGGCCGGGGTTCTATAGTCGGACCGGAGACGCCCGGCAACCGTCCAGGCGCGGCACAGGTGCCACAGGTCCCGAGTTTGACCGCGCGCCGGGTTGGGGCGATGGAGAGCCATGCCCCAGCCCACCCCTCGCATGACCCTCGTTCTCGGCGGGGCGCGGTCCGGCAAGAGCGCCTACGCGGAAGGGCTGATCGAAGCCTGTCCCGGCCCGTGGCTCTACCTCGCCACCGCCCAGGCCTTCGACGACGAGATGGTCGACCGCATCGCCCAGCACCGCGCGCGGCGCGGCGGCGCCTGGCGCACCCGCGACGTGCCGCTCGCCCTGCCGGAGGCGGTCGCCGAGGCCGAGGGACCGGTCCTGGTGGACTGCCTCACGCTCTGGCTCACCAACCTGATCCTGGCGGAGGCCGACGTGGCGCAGGCGACGGCGCGGCTCCTCGCCGCCTGCGCCGACGCCCCGGGCCCGCTCGTGCTGGTCGGCAACGAGGTCGGGCTCGGGATCGTCCCCGACAACGCCCTCGCCCGGCGCTTTCGCGACGCCGCCGGCCGCCTCCACCAGCAGCTCGCCGCGCGGGCCGACCGGGTCGTGCTCACCGTGGCCGGCCTGCCGCTGCTCGTGAAGCCGCAGCCCCCTCAGACACAAGTCCGCCCGACAGGAGCCTCCGCATGAGCGACGACGCCGCGCGCCACCGGGAGAAGATGGAGAAGCGCAAGGCCGTCCAGGACGCCGAGGTCGCGGGCAAGACCCTCGAGAAGGGCCTCCTCCTGGTCCATACCGGCCCCGGCAAGGGCAAGAGCACGGCGGCTCTGGGGCTGATGCTGCGGGCGCTCGGCCGCGGCTGGCGGGTCGGCATGGTGCAGTTCATCAAGGGCGGCTGGGACACGGGCGAGCGCCACGCCGTGGCGGCCTTCGGCGACCGGGTCGCGTGGCACACCCTCGGGGAGGGGTTCACCTGGGAGACCCAGGACAAGGCCCGGGACATCGCCGCCTGCCGCCACGCCTGGGACGTCGCCGCGGGGCTGATGGCCGATCCCACGATCCGCCTGCTCGTCCTCGACGAGCTGAACATCGCGCTGCGCTACGACTATCTCGACCTCGACGCGGTGCTGGCCGCCCTGCGCGCGCGCCGGCCGGACCTGCACGTCGTGGTCACCGGCCGCAACGCCAAGCCGGCCCTGATCGAGGCCGCCGACCTCGTCACCGAGATGGGCAGCGTCAAGCACCACTTCGCCGCCGGCGTGAAGGCGCAGGAAGGGATCGAGTTCTGAGCCCGCCGCGCGCGAAGGCCCTGATGATCCAGGGCACCGGCTCCGATGTCGGCAAGTCGCTGATCGTGGCGGGGCTGGCGCGCGCCTTCACGGCGCGGGGCCTGGCGGTGCGGCCGTTCAAGCCGCAGAACATGTCGAACAACGCCGCCGTCACCGCCGACGGCGGCGAGATCGGCCGGGCGCAGGCGCTCCAGGCCCGCGCCGCCCGGGTGGCGCCCTCCGTGCACATGAACCCGGTCCTGCTGAAGCCGCAGAGCGAGGTCGGCTCCCAGGTGGTGGTGCAGGGCCGGATGGTCGCCACCGTGAAGGCGCGCGACTACCAGGCCTGGAAGCCCCGGCTCCTGTCCGCCGTCTTGGACAGCTTCGCGCGCCTCGCGGAAGACGCCGACCTCGTCCTCGTCGAGGGCGCGGGCTCCGCCTCCGAGGTCAACCTGCGCGCGGGCGACATCGCCAATATGGGCTTCGCCCGGGCCACCGACACGCCGGTGGTGCTGGTCGGCGACATCGACCGGGGCGGGGTGATCGCGAGCCTCGTCGGCACGAAGGCGGTGATCGACCCCGAGGACGCCGCGCTGATCGCCGGCTTCCTCGTCAACCGGTTCCGGGGCGATCCGAGCCTGTTCGCCGACGGCATGCGGCTGATCGCCGAGAAGACCGGCTGGGCGGCGCTCGGCCTCGTGCCGCACTTCCCCGGCGCCGCGCGCCTGCCGGCCGAGGACGTGCTGGGCCTCGCCGGCTCGGAAGCGCGCGGACCGGGCTCCGTCACGGTGGCGGTGCCGGTGCTGCCGCGCATCGCCAATTTCGACGATCTCGACCCGCTGCGGGCGGAGCCGGGCGTGTCCGTGGTCTTGGTCCGGCCCGGCACGCCGATCCCCGCCGAGGCCGCCCTCGTGCTGCTGCCGGGCTCGAAGACCACGATCGACGACCTGGAGGCCTTCCGCCAGGAGGGCTGGGACGTCGACCTGCGCGCCCATGTCCGCCGGGGCGGCCGGGTGCTCGGCCTGTGCGGCGGCTACCAGATGCTGGGCAAGAGCCTCGCCGACCCGCACGGGATCGAGGGGGCGCCGCGCACGGTGCCGGGCCTCGGGCTCCTCGACGTCGACACCGTGATGACGCCGGAGAAGCGCCTCGCCGCCGTCACCGGCGCGAGCCTGCCCGACGGCGTGCCGTTCTCCGGCTACGAGATGCATATCGGCGCGACCGCGGGCCCCGACACGGCCCGGCCGCTGCTGCGCCTCGCCGACGGCCGCCGGGACGGGGCGGTCTCGGCGGACGGGCGCGTGGCCGGGACCTACGTCCACGGCCTGTTCGCCGACGACGCCCAGCGGGCGGCCTGGCTCGCGCGCCTCGGCACCCTCTCGGAGGGCGCCGGCTACGAGGCCGGGGTCGAGGCGGCCCTCGACGGCCTCGCGCGACACATCGCGGCCCATGTCGACTGCGACCGCCTCCTGGCGCTTGCCCGGTAGCCGGGGCCTGAGCCAGGGATTACTCCGTGTCATGCCGGCCCCGCCACGAAGGGCCGCACGCGCTCGGAGGAACGCCCCATGCCGCCCACGCCGTCCCCCGCCGGGGAGGATCTCGCCGCGAGCACCGTCCGGACCGTGACCCTGCGGCTGATGCCGCTCCTCGGCCTGCTCTACCTGATCGCCTATATCGACCGGCAGAACGTCTCCTACGCCAAGCTGGAGATGGTCGGCAGCCTCGGCCTCTCCGAGACCGCCTACGGCCTCGGGGCCTCGCTGTTCTTCCTCGGCTACTTCCTGTTCGAGGTGCCGGCCAACGTCTTCCTGGAGCGGGTCGGCGCGCGGATCTGGTTCGCCCGGATCATGATCACCTGGGGGATCGTCACCGTCCTGCTGGGCTTCACCCAGGGCACGGCGATGTTCTACGTGCTGCGCTTCCTGCTCGGCGCCGCGGAGGCCGGCTTCTTCCCCGGCGTGCTGTTCGCCCTCACGCTCTGGTTCCCCCAGACCCACCGGGCGCGGATGATCGGCTGGTTCATGATCGCGAGCGCCGTCGCCAACGCGGTCGGCGCGGCGGTCGGCGGGGCGCTGCTCGGCCTCGACGGGCTGCTCGGCCTCCAGGGCTGGCAATGGGTGTTCCTGGCCACCGGCGCGCCGGCGATCCTCATGGCCGCGGTGGTGCTGTTCGTCCTGCCGGACGGCCCCGAGACCGCGCCCTGGCTGTCGCGGGCCCAGCGCGACTGGCTCGCCCGCACGCTCCGGGCCGAGCGCGAGGACGGCGGCCACGTCGACCACGGCAACCCGTTCGCGGCGCTCCTCGACCGGCGGGTGCTGATGCTCGCCGGGGTCTACGTCTCGCTGCCGCTCGCCGCCTACGGCCTGGGCTACTGGCTGCCGACCGTGGTCAAGGGCTTCGGCGTCTCGAACCTGACCAACGGCTTCCTCAACATCATCCCGTGGATGGCGACGGCCTTCGCCCTGTGGTGGGTGCCGCGCCACGCCGCCCGCACGGGCGCGCAGGGCAACGCGCTGACCTGGCACGTGGTCGGACCGGCCCTGGTCGGGGCGGCGGGCCTCGCGCTCAGCGTCGTCCTGCCGGGCAACGCCGTGAAGTTCGCCTGCCTGTGCGTGGCCGCGGCCGGGACCTTCGCGGCCCAGCCGGTCTTCTGGTCGATGCCCGGGACGTTCCTGCGCGGCGCCTCGGCGGCCGCCGGGATCGCGGCGATCAACTCGGTGGGCAATCTCGGCGGCTTCGTGGCCCAGAACGCCGTGCCCTTCATCCGCGACCAGACCAAGAGCGACCTCGTGCCGATGCTGTTCCTGGCCGCCTGCCTGGCCCTGGGCGCCGGCCTCATGTTCGTGGTCCTCTCGGCCCTGCGGCGGGACGCGGCGCGGCGGTCGGTCCCGGCCGGCGCGCGACCGGCCTGAACACGGGCCGGGTTCGTGCGTTATCCTTCCTCAGGCCGGATTGTCCAGCAGGATGATGCCGACCCGCGCCTCCGCGGGCCATCGTCGAGGAGGGCACCGCGATGAGCCAGGGATTCCCGCTACTGATCCTCGCCTTCGGCACGCTCGGCGGCATCTGGTTCCTGGCCGCCGCGGCCCGGAAGCAGGTCGCCGACGCCAAGGGCAGCCCGGAGCGCTCGAACCTGATCCACCACCACGGCGGCGCGCCGCGGCCGAACATGCCGGGCACCGAGCACTGAGGATCGCGCGGCCGAACATGCCGGGCACCGAGCACTGAGGATCGCGCGGCCGATCCCTCAGCCGGCGGCGATCCGCCGGCAATGCGCGAGGGCGGCGCCGATCAGGTTGTCGCTGGCCTCGGGCGTGCGGAACGCCGAGTGCGCCGACAGGGTGACGTTCGGCAGGCTCGCCAGCGGGTGATCCGCCGGCAGGGGCTCGACCGTGAACACGTCGAGCCCGGCCCGCGCCACGTGGCCGGTGCGCAGGGCCTCGACCAGGGCGGCCTCGTCGAGCACCGCCCCGCGGGCGGTGTTGATCAGCATCGCGCCGGGCTTCATAGCGGCGATCCGCGCGGCCGACAGGAAGCCGCGCGTCGCGTCGGTGAGAAGCAGGTGGAGCGAGACCACGTCGCTCTCGGCGAGCAGGCGGTCGAGGGGGACGAAGTCGACGCCGGGATGGGCCTTCGGGGTCCGGTTCCAGGCGAGCACCCGCATGCCCACGCCCCGGCAGAGGCGCGCCATCTCGGCGGCGATCCCGCCGAACCCGACGAGGCCGACGGTCTTGCCGGTGAGCTGGATCCCCTCCGTGCGCAGCCAGGATCCGGCGCGCATCGCCCGGTCCATCTCGGGCAGGCCGCGGGCGGCGGCCCACATCAGCGCGAAGGCGCACTCGGCGACCGCCGTGTCGCCGTAGCCCTTGATGGTGTGGACGGTGACGCCGAGCGCGTCCCGGAGCGCCTCCGGGTCCATGTAGCTGCGGGCGCCGGTGCCGAGGAACACGACGTGCTTCAGGCCCGCGCAGGCCCGGGCCACGTCGAGGGGGAGGGCGGTGTGGTCGATCACCGCGGTCTCGGCGCCGTCGAGGATCGCGGGCAGATCCTGCGGCGCGATGCCGGGATCCGCGTGGATCGCGAAGGGCGGGTCGTCGGGGCGCAGCAGCCGCCGGGCCACCGCCGCCAGGGTCTCGCTGGCGTCCACGAACACAGCGCGCATCGGCGTCTCCCTCATCCGGCCCCGTCCGGCCCCGTCCGGCCACGATGCGTCCGGTGCGCGGGCCGTGCCAAGGCCCGATCGGGGGATGCCGCCGTCCCGGCGCGCGGAGCGAAGACGGCTCAGCCCGCCAGGGTCAGGCAGAGCCCGAGGAGCGCCAGCACGAGCCCGCCCTGGAGCCAGCAGGCCGTCCGGTAGAGGGTCAGGGCCCGGGCGATGTCGTCGGCCGCGGCCGCGTCCCGGCCGTCGCCCATATGGGCGTCCGGGACGAGGGTGCCGTCGTAGACCCGCGGCCCCGCGAGCCGCAGGCCCAGTGCGCCGGCCATGGCGGATTCGGGCCAGCCGGCATTCGGCGAGCGGTGCCGGCGCGCGTCCCGGGCCATCGCCCGGAGCGCCCCGCGGGCGTCGGCGCCCCGCAGGGCCGCCGCCCCGGCGATCAGCAGGCCCGCGAGCCGGGAGGCCGGCAGGTTCACGCCGTCGTCGAGCCGCGCGGCCGCCCAGCCGAAGGCCTCGTAGCGCGGGCTGCGGTGGCCGATCATGCTGTCGGCGGTGTTGATCGCCTTGTAGAGGGCGCCGCCCGGCAGGCCGAGGCAGCCGATCCAGAAGGCCGGCGCCACGATCCCGTCGGAGAAGTTCTCCGCCAGGCTCTCGATCGCGGCCCGGCAGACCGCCGCCTCGTCGAGGCGGTCCGGGTCGCGCCCGACGATCATCGCCACGGCCCGGCGCCCCGCCTCCAGGCCGCCCGCGCGCAGGGCCGTCTCCACGGCGGCGACGTGCTGGTGCAGGCTGCGCTGCGCCGGCAGGCTGGCGCAGATCAGGCCGAGGAGGAGCAGGGCGGAAAGGGGGCCGGCGAGCCCCGCCAGCGCCGCGACGGCGAGGGCGGCCGAGCCGACCGCGGCGAGGAGCAGCGCCAGCGCGAGGCAGCCGGCGCCCCGCCGCCGGCGCGCCGAGCCGCGGTTGAGACCGCGCTCCAGGGCGGCGATCAGCCGACCGATCCAGGTGACAGGGTGACCGGCCGCCCTGTAGAGCGCGTCGGGATAGCCGGCCGCCGCCTCGATCCCGAGGGCGACGGCGAGGACGGCGAGCGTGTCGGCAAACGTACCGGGCAGATGGACCATTCGGTGTGGAGCGTTCCCGCGCGTGAGGTCGCCCCGATCGCGCATGGCGGCGATCTCGGCGGACTCCGACAAGCCTTTCCCGACGCGCCGGAGCCCTGGCTCGACCTCTCGACGGGGATCAACCCGGTCCCCTATCGCGTGCCCGCACTGGAGGCCAGCGCCTGGACGCGCCTGCCCGAGGCCGCCGAGGTCCGCGCCCTCCGGGAGGCCGCCGCCGCGGCCTACGGCGCGCCGGATGCCGACCACGTCGTGCCCGCGCCCGGCACCCAGATCCTGATCGAGACCCTGCCCCGGCTCCTGGCCCCGACCGAGGTCGCGGTGGTCGGGCCGACCTACGCCGAGCACGCCGCCGCCTGGGCGCGGGCCGGGCACGCGGTGGCGGAGGTCGCGGGCGTCGACGCCCTCGGGCAGGCCCGGGTGGTGGTGCTCGTCGATCCCAACAACCCGGACGGGCGGACCCACCCGCTGGCCGAGCGCCGGGCGCTCGCCGCGGCGCTCGGCCGGCGCGGCGGCCTGCTCGTCGCCGACGAGGCCTTCGCCGACCTGGAGCCGGTGGAGAGCCTGTGCCCGCACGTCGCCGCACCGGACTCGGCGCCGGGCCTCGTGGTGCTGCGCTCCTTCGGCAAGACCTACGGGCTCGCCGGCCTGCGCCTCGGCTTCGCGGTCGCCGCGCCCGGCACGGCGGCCCGGATCGCCGAGGCCCTCGGACCCTGGGCGGTGTCGGGCCCCGCCCTGGCGATCGGGCGCGCGGCCCTGTCGGACGCGGGCTGGCGCGCCGAGGCCGCCCGGGCCCGGGCCGCGGACGCGGGCCGCCTCGACCGGATGATCGCCCGGGCCGGCGGCCGCGTCGTCGGCGGCACGTGCCTGTTCCGGACCGCCGATTTCCCCGACGGGCCGGACCTCTACCGGCGGCTGGCGGCGTCCGGGATCGCGGTGCGGCGCTTCGCCGGGCGCCCGGAGCGCCTGCGCTTCGGCCTGCCGCCCGACAGGGCGGGCTGGTGCCGGCTGTCGCGGGTGCTCAGGTAGGCCGCGCCCCCGGCGGGTGCGGGTCGCGGGCCGCCACGATCACGGCCAGCGCCGAGAAGGCGAGGCCGACCGCGCAGACGCCCGGCCAGCCGACGAGCAGGAAGGCCTGCGAGCCGGCGTAGGCGCCGAGCGCCCCGAACACGAACAGGGTCGTGAACAGCACGGTGTTGATGCGGCCCCGCGCCCCCGGGACCAGCGCGTAGGCCCGCGTCTGGTTGGCGATGAGCGCACCGTTCATGCCGATGTCGATGAGCAGCACGCCGAGCGCCACCGCGGCGAGCGACCAGGTGCCCCCCGCCCAGAGCACCGCGAAGGAGAGGGCGACCAGCAGGCTGCCGCCGAGGACGACGGGCTTCGCCCCCCGCCGGTCGGTGAAGCGGCCCGAGATCGGCGCCACGAAGGCCCCGCAGACGCCGATCACCCCGAACAGCCCGGCCCCGGCGGCGGTGAGGCCGAAGGGCGGCCCCTCGACCAGCAGGGCCAGGGTCGCCCAGAAGGCGTTGAAGCCCGCGAACAGCAGCGCCTGCGACAGGCTCGCCGTGCGCAGGACCGGCTGGCTGCGGGCGAGGTGGAGGATCGACAGCATCAGGGCGCGGTAGCGCAGCGGGTGCGTCTGCACCGTGTGGGGCAGGGTGGCCCGCGCGATGCCCGCCATGGCGAGCGCCAGCACGGACGCGACCAGGAAGACCGGCCGCCAGCCGAGATGCGCCCCCAGGAAGCCGCTCGCCGTGCGGGCGAGCAGGATGCCGGTGAGGAGCCCGGTCATGACCTGGCCGACGATCCGCCCGCGGCTCGCGTCCGGGGCGAGTTCGGCCGCGAACGGGACCGCCTGCTGGGCCGCGCAGGACAGGACCCCGACCACCAGATGGGCGAGCGCGAGGCAGGCGAGGTTCGGGGCGAGGCCCACGGCGAGCAGCGCCAGGGCGAGGCCGAGGCACTGTCCCACGATCAGGGCGCGGCGCGGCAGGGCGTCGCCGAGCGGCACGAGCCCGACGATGCCGAGCCCGTAGCCGACCAGGGCCGTGGTCGGCACCCACAGGGCGGCGCGGTCGCCGAACTCGGCCACGATCAGGCCGAGCAGCGGCTGGTTGTAGTAGATGTTGGCCACGGCCCCGCCGGCGATCAGCGTCAGGCCGAGCCGGGCCTTCGCGTCGAGGGGCGTGGTCACGGCTGGGTCGGGGGCAGGCAGGCACGCCGCCGCGGAAGGGCCATGGTCGGGTCCGTGTGGGGAGGGTGATCGGAGCCGCGAGCGATACGGGCGGAGCGCGCCGCCGGGCAAGCTGCGGCGATGCATCCCTGCCGGCACACCCCGGGGCCCTTCACCGGGGCCGACGGCGCACCATATGCATCAGACGCAGCCGGCGCTGCCCGCATGCCGGCGGGCGCCGCGGACCGGTGCGCCGGGCGACGAGCCTCGCGAGGTTTACGGACCGGACTACGAACGAGAGGGCGGTTTCGTTCCGCGAGAACGGCGCCGGGGCCGCCGCAGCAGGGAGTACGGGATGCCGAACTACCGCGTCGACTTCGCCAAGGAGATCCTCGGGGTGCCGTTCACGATCGGCTCGGTCGCGATCGCGCGGGCCCGCGATCCCGAGCGCGCCCGCCGCGCCGCGGAGCTGCGATTCGCCCGCCAGCACGGCGTCGGCGACTGGCGCGAGCGGGCGGACCTCGCCACGGTGGCCGAGCGGCTCTGACGGCGCGGCCCTGACGGCGCGACCTGACGACCGACCGCCCGGCTCCGTCGTGCGCCCCCCCGTCACACGATCTTCGTGCCGCTCCCGCACCCTGGGAGCCCCGCGTCGGCGACCGGTCAAGCTCTGGTCGCGGCGGCCGCGGCGCCGTAGAATGGCGGGCGGATCGGGACGCCCGGCGGCGTCCGGATCCGCTTCCGCCCGCGCCCGATCGACGAGCCGGCGTCGCGGGGCCGGCCACGTCTCGAATCCGGGTCGACAGGGGTCAGTGCGAAGGTCATGGCGGCGATCTCCTTCTTCGGCGACCTGCTTCAGACCATCAGCGAGCGCGGCCGCGACCTGATCGGGATCGGCCGCGGCGACATGGGATCCCGGGCCAGCGCCGGCGACCTCGTGAAGCTGTGCGAGGACCTGATCTCCCGGCGCGGCGAGGCCTCCGGGGTGGCGCTGGCCCGCCTGATCCTCGACCGCTACGCGAGCTTCGGCCAGGCCGAGCGCCACGCCTTCCTGCGGGCCATCGCCCTCGACTTCGACGCGGACCACGCCGCCGTCGACGAGGCGATCGCCGCCTACCGCGCCGCCCCCTCCCGCGCCCGCCTCGGCAGCCTGCACGAGGCCGCCGAGCCGCGCAGCCAGGAGCTGATCCGCCGCCTCAACCTCGCCCGCGGCGGCACGCTCAGCCTCGTGCGGATGCGCGAGGACCTGTTCGACCTGCGCCGGGCGCTGCGCGCCGGCGACGAGGCCGACCCGGCCCTGATGGACGCCGTCGACAGCCTCGACTGCGACTTCGAGCACCTGTTCGCCTCGTGGTTCAACCGCGGCTTCCTGGTGCTGCGCCACATCGACTGGACGACGCCGGCGCACATCCTGGAGAAGATCATCCGCTACGAGGCGGTGCACGCCATCTCCGGCTGGGACGACCTGCGCGCCCGCATCGAGCCGCCGGACCGGCGCTGCTTCGCGTTCTTCCACCCGGCGCTCGCCGACGAGCCGCTGATCTTCGTGGAGGTGGCGCTCACCGACCAGATCGCCCCGGCGATCGCCCCGATCCTGTCGCAGGAGCGCAAGCCGCTGCAGCCGCACGCCGCCACCACGGCGGTGTTCTACTCGATCTCGAACTGCCAGAAGGGCCTCGCCGGCGTCACCTTCGGCAACTTCCTGATCAAGCAGGTGGTCGAGGACCTGACCCGCGAGGTCCCGACGCTCAAGACCTTCGTGACGCTCTCGCCGGTGCCGGGCTTCGCCGCGTGGCTGGCGCGGGAGCGCCGGGCCGACAGCCCGCAGGGCCTGCTGCCCGAGGATGTCGAGACCCTGCGGGCGCTGGACGACCCGGCCTGGCCGGCCGACAAGGCCCGGGCCGAGACGGTGCGCCGGGCGCTGATCCCGGCGGCGGCCGCCTATTTCCTGCGCGCCAAGAACGAGCGCGGGCGCCCCCTCGACCCGGTGGCCCGGTTCCATCTCGGCAACGGCGCGCGCCTCGACCGGATCAACTTCCTGGGCGACACGTCCAAGAAGGGGCTGGCCCAGTCCCACGGCCTGATGGTCAACTACCTGTACGACCTCGCCGCCATCGAGCGGAACCACGAGACCTACGCCAATCTCGGCACCGTGGTGGCGGCCCCGGCGGTGACCCGGGAGCTGCGCGCCAAGCTGCCGCCGCCCCGGGCCGTGGTGCTCGCCGAGGCGTAGGGACCCGGCTCTCCGGGCCGCACGGACGGCGGGCCGCCGCGGAAAGGGCTCGCCGAGTGGGCCTCCGGGCGGCTATGGGTGCGCGCGACCCACAGCCCGTGATAGCCCAGCCTCACGATGACGAACCACCTCTTCTCCCTGGTGCGGGACGGCGCCTCCGATCCCGCCAAGACCGCGCTCGAGACGCCGGACGGGCGCCGCTACGCTTACGCGGACCTGATCGCCCGCTCCGGCGCCTACGCAGCGGCCCTGCGGGCCGCGGGCGTCGCGCCCGGCGACCGGGTGGCCGTGCAGGTCGAGAAGAGCCCCGAGGTGATCTTCCTGTATCTCGGCGCGGTCCGGGCCGGCGCCGTGTTCCTGCCGCTCAACACCGCCTACACCCCGGCGGAGATCGGCTACTTCCTGGGCGACGCCGAGCCCACCGTGTTCGTCTGCGACCCAGGCCGGCGCGACGCCCTGACCGAGGCCGCCGCCGGCGTCCGGCAGATCTGGACCCTCGACGGGGCGGGCGGCGGCAGCGCCGCCGAGGCCGCCAACCGGGCCGCCAACCGGGCCGCCGATGCGGGCGCCGCCTTCGCGGACGTGCCCCGGGGCCCGGAGGACCTCGCGGCGATCCTCTACACCTCGGGCACGACCGGGCGCTCGAAGGGCGCCATGCTGACCCACGACAACCTCGCGTCGAACGCCCGGACGCTGGTCGACTCCTGGCGCTTCACCGCCGACGACGTGCTGATCCACGCCCTGCCGGTGTTCCACACCCACGGCCTGTTCGTGGCGACCAACACGGTGCTGGCGAGCGGCGGATCCATGCTGTTCCTGCCCCGGCTCGACCCGAAGCTGATCCTGAGCCTGATGCCGCGGGCCAGCGTGCTCATGGGCGTGCCGACCTTCTACACCCGGCTCCTCAAGGAGCCGGGCCTGACGCCGGAGGCGGCCAGGGGCATGCGCCTGTTCGTGTCGGGCTCGGCGCCGCTGCTCGCCGAGACCCATCGCGAATGGCAGGCCCGCACCGGCCACGCCATCCTCGAGCGCTACGGCATGACCGAGACCAACATGAGCACCTCGAACCCCTACGCGGGGGACCGGGTCGCCGGCACGGTCGGCTTCCCCCTGCCGGGCGTGTCCCTGCGGGTGGTCGATCCCGAGACCGGCGCGGCCCTCGGGACCGACGCGGTCGGCATGATCGAGGTGAAGGGCCCGAACGTGTTCCAGGGCTACTGGCGCATGCCCGAGAAGACCGCGGCCGAGTTCCGGGCCGACGGGTTCTTCATCACCGGCGACCTCGGCAAGGTCGACGGCCGGGGCTACGTCCACATCGTCGGGCGCGGCAAGGACCTGATCATCTCGGGGGGCTTCAACGTCTACCCGAAGGAGGTCGAGACCGAGATCGACGCGCTGCCGGGCGTGGTCGAGTCCGCCGTGATCGGCCTGGCGCACCCGGATTTCGGCGAGGCCGTCACCGCCGTGGTGGTGGGCGGCGCCGGCTGCCCCGACGAGGCCGGCGTGCAGGCCGCCCTGGAGGGCCGCCTCGCCCGGTTCAAGTGCCCCAAGCGCGTCCTGTTCGTGGACGAGCTGCCGCGCAACACCATGGGCAAGGTCCAGAAGAACCTGCTCCGCGAGGCGCACGCGGGTCTGTACCGGGACTGACGATCCGGCCGTCGGCGTCAGGGCCGACGAAGCTCGGTCCCTGGACCCGCCGTCCCCGCGCGCTGGGGCGGGAAGCCGGCCGCCGCGATCCCCGGCGCGCGGCGCCCCGGGTCGCTCCCGCTCCGCCCGTGCGGACGGTGCGGGAGCGACCCGCCGGCGCCTGGCCCGGGACCCAAATCAGAGATTGTGCTGCGTCCGCTCGCCCTCCGGCGGCTTGTGCCCCTCCGGATCGGCGACCTTGCGCGCGGCGGCGTTGAGGTTGTCCGGATCGAGGGCGGTCTGGACGAACTCCCGGCCGATATTGGTCACCTCGCGGGCGTAGCGCAGGCCCTGGTCACGGACCTCGTCGGCCCAGGGGCCGATGCTCCGGTCCTCCTGGCGGGTGCGCGGCAGCAGCGCGCCGAGGAGCAGGCCGGCGGCCACGCCGACCACGCCGACGAGGAGCGGGTTGTCGTCCACGAAGCGCTCGACGGCGGTGCGCCCGCGGTTGATCCCCGCGATCCCCTGGTTGGTCAGGTCGTCCAGCGCCCGCATGTTGCGGCGATGGAGGGCGCCGGCCCGCTCCCGGGCATCGTCGTAGGCCGCGGAGGCGCGGTCGCGGGCCTGGTCGGCCGCCCCGCCGAGGCGGTCGTTGATGTCGTCGGCGAGGCCCGACACGGTGCGGCGCGCCTGTCCGGCGAACTCGGTGGCCCGGTCGCCCGCCGCCCGGATGCCGTCTTTCGCGGCCGCGGCGGCGTCGTGCCCGGCCGCGTCGTGCGAGCCCGTCGCCGCGCCGGACTGGAGCGGGTCGTGCAGGCCGCGCGGGTCCGGCCGGAGGGTGAAGTCGCCCGCGGCCGTGCCGGGCGCGCCCGGGTCGCCGAGGCCGGCCGGGTCCGGCCGCAGGCTCTTGTCGCCGCCGCCGTGCGGCATGCCCGCCTCGGCGGCGAGCTGCTCGGGGGTGCTGGAAGGAATACCCGGCTTGTCGGTCATGGCGCTGTCCTCAAATGTCGGTCTCGGCGGCCCGCCTTCGGCGCCGGTCCGCCCGGTCGTCCGCCCGGGCGCGCGAGGTGTCTCGTCCCGGATCCGGACGGGTCGGTCCTCAGATCTCGGTCGTGTCCAGCGGATCGCGGGCCGGGCGGACCGTCGGGAGGTCGGGGTCGTAGCCGCGGGCCGCGCCGGTGTTCAGGGTGGGCACGCGCTCGGCCGAGACCTCGGTGCGGCGGCGCTGGGCGTCGCGGGCCATCCGGTTGAACAGCAGGCCGACGCCCGCCGCGATCAGCAGCACCGGCACCGGGTTGCGGCGCACCGCCTCCAGGGCCGAATCGTAGGTGGTGTTCAGGGCCGGCACCCGCCGGGCATTGCCCAGCATCTCGTCCACCAGGTTCGGCACCGAGAGCCGGCCCTGGATGCGGTCGATCGTGTCGTCGAGCCGGGCACGGCTCTCCTCGATCTCCTTCTCGAGGTCGTTCATCGTACTCATCCGGACACGCGCTCCGACAGGGCCTGGGCATCCTGGCGGACCTGGCGCGTCGTGCGCGTCGGGGCCAGGGTCGAGAGGGAGAGGACGCTGCGCGCCCACAGGGCCATCCCGAGGGCGAGGAGCAGCAGCACGCCGCCGACGATCAGGGCCGAGAGCCACTCGGAGCCCACGATGGTGGCGAGCCACTTCACGAAGGCGCCGATCAGGACCAGCAGGGCGACCACGGCGAACACCGCCGAGCCGACCATGCAGGCGAGGCCGACGATGAGCTGGCGGACGTTGCCGGCCATCTCGGCCCGGAACAGCGCGATCTCCTTGCGGGCGAGCTCGTTGGTCTCGCGCAGGGCGTCGCCGATCAGGCTCTGGATGCTGGAGGGGCCGGCGGAGGGGCCCGTGGACGGGCCCGCCTGGCGCGGGTCGGAGCCGTGGGTCATGGCGTCAGGCCCGGAAGCTGTCGCGGGCGTCGCCGTCCGGCGCCTCCGGCGGCAGGCTGGACGACTTGATGAAGCGGGCGGCGATCAGCCCGGCCACGAAGGTCCCCACCGCCACGGCGACCGGCGCGCGCCGGGCGAAGGACTCGGCCTCGCTGTAGAACTCGCCGAGGCTGCGGCGCTCGATCGAGGAGCCGAGCTGCTCCAGCCCGTCGGCGGCGCTGTCGAAGAAGGCGCGGACGTTCGGCTTGTCGCCGAGGTCGCGGCCGGAATTGCGGATCGTCTGGGCGAGGTCGTGGACCGACTGCGCGGCATCGCTCTTGCGCTGCTCGACGTAGCTCTGCGCCTGCAGCCGGGCCGCGTCGAGCAGGCCGCGCCCGCGCTCGGCCGCCACGTCGGCGAGCCCCTCGACGTCGCCCTGCAGGGCCCGCCACTGCGCGCGCTCCTCCGCGGCGGTGTGCGGCGCGTGGTGCGGCGCGTCGTGCGGCCCCTCGCGGTGCGGATCCGCGATCGGGTCCACGGGGGTGCCTTGCGGTAACTCGTTGCCGGCCATCTCGAAAACACTCCTCGCGGCGCGGGGACGGGGCCGCTCGCGGCGACCGCGGGCCCCGCGATGGCTGAGTAACCGACTCGGCTGTCGCGGGTTCCGGCCTCCGTGCGTCCTTCCGGTGCGCGCGCCGGGTCCGGGGCGGCGCGCGGCACCGCTCAGTCCCCGTTCAGGCAAGGTCTGCCAGAACCGCCACGCTCGCACAACGCTCGCACGACGCTCGCCCGGGGCGCCCGGTCGGGACGGAGCGGTCGCCCTGTCCCGGAACGGCAGGGCCTCGACTTGACCCGCGCCCGGCTTCACGCTTGGGTTGCCGGACGACCAACAAAGGATCGCGCAGGGACTCCGCGCGTTCTGACATAGTAGTGATGTCCCGATGCAGGCGCGGCGAGATCTTCGACCCGACCCGCGCCCCTGATCCGGAGTCGACCCGCGTGGCACGCCTTGTGATCGTATCGAACCGCGTCGCCGTCCCGGAAGAGGGCGGCAAGGCGGTGGCGGCGGGCGGCCTCGCCGTCGCGGTCAAGGAGGCCTTCACGGCCTACGAGGGTCTGTGGTTCGGCTGGAGCGGCACCATCACGGACGAGCCGTCCGAGGAGCCGACGCTGATCGACCGGGGCCGGGTCCAGTACGCCGTCGTCGACCTCTCGCCGCAGGACCACCTGGAATACTACGCCGGCTTCGCGAATCGGGCCCTGTGGCCAATCATGCACTACCGGCTCGGGCTCGGCGCCTTCTCGCGCTCGGACTACGCCGGCTACAGCCGCGTGAACCGGACCTTCGCCCGGGCGCTGGCCAAGCTGGTCGAGCCCGACGACATCATCTGGGTCCACGACTACCACCTGCTGCCGCTCGCCGCCGAGCTGCGCGGCCTCGGGCTCGACAACCCGATCGGCTACTTCCACCACATCCCCTGGCCCGCCGCCGACGTGTTCAACTCGCTGCCGGCGAGCGGCGAGCTCCTGCGCGCCATCGTCGATTACGACCTGATCGGCCTGCAGACCGAGGCGGACGTCCAGAACCTGCAGCGCAACCTCGTCGACACCCAGCGGGCGATCCCGCTCGGCGGCGGCTCGCTGATGGTCGACGGCCGCCGGACCCGGATCCGCGCCTTCCCGATCGGCATCGACGTGGCGGGCTTCAAGGAGGCCGCCGAGAAGGCCAACGCCAACAAGGTCGTGCGCGAGACCATCGCGGGCCTGCGGACCCGCAAGCTGCTGATCGGCGTCGACCGGCTCGACTATTCCAAGGGCGTGCCCGAGCGGATGGAGGCGGTGGAGAGCTTCTTCGCCTCGAACCCCGACCAGCGCGGCAACGTCACCTACATCCAGATCACGCCGAAATCCCGCAGCGAGGTGCCGGAATACGAGCAGCTCGCCCGCGAGGTGAACGAGAAGGTCGGCGAGATCAACGGCTCGCTGGGCGACCCGGCCTGGACACCGATCCAGTACATCACCAAGGCCTATCCCCGCCCGGTGCTGGCCGGCCTCTACCGGGCCGCGCGGGTCGGCCTCGTCACGCCGATGCGCGACGGCATGAACCTCGTCGCCAAGGAGTACGTCGTCGCCCAGTCCGAGGATGATCCGGGCGTGCTGGTCCTGTCGAAATTCGCCGGGGCGGCCCGGCAGCTGCCGGAGGCGCTGCTGATCAACCCCTACGACCGGTTCGAGGTCGCCGAGGCGATCCGGGCCGCGCTCTACATGCCCAAGGCCGAGCGGCTGGCGCGCTGGAAGCCGATGGTCGAGCGCATGACCCGCGAGGACGTCGACTGGTGGGCGCGCAACTTCCTGGCGGAACTCGAGAATTTCCGCACGATCGAGCGCGAGCCGCCCACCGCCGCGGCGGCCGCCGAATAGCCGGCGCCGCCCGCTGCTTCCGCCCGCCGCCCTCCGTGTGACCGGACGCCCCGCATGATCGCCGTCGACGACGGGGTGCCGGCGCCGCTCGGCGCCCATTTCGACGGGCGCGGCGTCAACTTCGCCCTGTTCTCCGAGCACGCCACCGCGGTCGACATCTGCCTGTTCGAGCCGGGGGAGCGGCACGAGACCCGCACGGTGCGGCTGCCCTGCCGGACCGACGACGTCTGGCACGGCTACCTGCGCGGCGTGCTGCCGGGCCAGCTCTACGGCTACCGGGTGCACGGCCCCTGGGACCCGGCGGCGGGCCACCGGTTCAACGCCTCGAAGCTCGTCCTCGACCCCTACGCGCGGGAGATCCGCGGCCGGATCCGCTGGCACGACGCGCTCTACGGCCATCGCCGGGGCGGGCGCGAGGACCGGATCGACCGGCGCGACAGCGCGGTCTACATGCCGAAATGCGTGGTCACCGCCCCGGAGGTGCCCGACCTCGCGCTCAATCCGGTGCGCCGGCCGCTCGCCGAGACGGTGGTGTACGAGGCGCACGTCAAGGCGCTGACCCGCACCCATCCCGACATCCCCGAGGCGGAGCGCGGCACCTACGGGGCGCTCGCCCACCCGGCGATCATCGCGCACCTCGTCAAGCTCGGCGTCACCGCCCTGGAGCTGCTGCCGATCCAGGCCTTCGCGGACGACCGCTTCCTGGTGGAGAAGGGGCTCGTCAATTTCTGGGGGTATCAGCCCCTGGGCTACTTCGCCCCGGAGCCGCGCTACCTGGGGGAGGGCGGCCTCGGCGGCCTGAAGGCGGCGATCCGGGAGCTGAACGCCGCCGGGATCGAGACCTGGCTCGACGTGGTCTACAACCACACCGCCGAGGGCGACCACACCGGCCCGACCCTGTCGTTCCGCGGCATCGACAATGCCAGCTACTACAAGCTGGACCCCGCCGATCCGCGCCGCAATCTCGATTGCACCGGCTGCGGCAACACCTTCGACGCGAGCCACCCGCGGGTGATGCAGCTCGTGCTCGATTCCCTGCGCCACTGGGTCACCGCCTACGGCATCGCGGGCTTCCGCTTCGACCTCGCCTCGAGCCTCGGGCGCGCCCCGTTCGCCTTCACCCCGCAGGCGGCCTTCTTCCAGGCGGTGGCGCAGGATCCGGTCCTGGCCCGGGTCAAGATGGTGGCCGAGCCCTGGGACATCGGGGAGGGCGGCTACCAGCTCGGCGGCTACCCGCGCGGCTGGAGCGAGTGGAACGACAAGTTCCGCGACGCCGCCCGGGGCTTCTGGAAGGGCGATTCCGCCACCCTCGCCAAGGTCACGCAGGGGCTGACCGGCTCGCGCGAGGTGTTCGCCCCGTCCCGGCGCTCGCCGCTGGCCAGCGTCAACTTCATCGCCAGCCACGACGGCTACACGCTCGCCGACACGGTGGCGTACGAGGCGAAGCACAACGAGGCCAACGGCGAGGACAACCGCGACGGCCATAACCACAACGTCAGCCGCAACTACGGCGTCGAGGGTGACACCGACGACGCGGCGATCCTCGCCCTGCGCGCCCGCCAGAAGCGCAACATGCTGGCGACCGTGATGCTGGCCCAGGGCATCCCGATGCTGCTCATGGGCGACGAGCGCTCCCGCAGCCAGGGCGGCAACAACAACGCCTACGCCCAGGACAACCCGACGAGCTGGATGGACTGGAGCGTCGATCCGGACCCCGCCCTCACGGACTTCGTCGCCAACCTGCTGGCCCTGCGCCGGGCTCAACCGGCCCTGCGGCGGCGACGCTTCTTCACGGGCGCGCTGATCGACCCCGACGAGCCGCTGCGCGACGTGCACTGGCTCTCCCCCGAGGGCATCGAGATGGAGGTCCGGCACTGGTCCGACGACGGGCTCCAGGTGTTCGGCATGCAGATCGGCAACGACGGCGATCCGGGCGACCGCCTGCTGATGCTGTTCAATGCCGGGGCGGAGGCCGTCGGCTTCCGCCTCGCCCCGGTGATCGGCGGCCCGTGGACGCCGGTCTTCGACACGGGCGAGCCCGCGGGCGCCCGCGCCCCCGGCGCGCCGGCGATCGCGGCCGGGGGCGCCGTGCCGCTGCCGGGCCGCACGGTCCTGGTGCTCACCGCGCCGGGAACGGAGACCGGCGACCGGGGCGGCTGGGTGCAGGGCCGGTAGGGGCGGGGCGCCTCCGGGATCGGCCGGGAGGCGCCGTCAGTCGAACAGGCTGGACACGCTGGACTCGGTCGCGGTCCGGCCGATCGCCTCGCCGAGCAGCGGCGCGATCGTCGCCACCCGGATGTTGCGGGCGAGCTTGACGGCCTGCGTCGGCTGGATCGAGTCGGTGATCACCAGTTCCTTCATCCGCGAGGCGGCGATGCGGGAGACCGCGCCCCCCGACAGGACGCCGTGCGTGATGTAGGCCGAGACGTCCTTGGCGCCGGCGTTGAGCAGGGCCTCGGCGGCGTTGACCAGGGTGCCGCCCGAATCGACGATGTCGTCGACGAGGATGCAGGAGCGGCCCTCGACCTCGCCGATGATGTTCATCACCTCGGACTCGCCCGGGCGCTCGCGGCGCTTGTCGACGATGGCCAGCGGGCAGTCGATCCGCTTGGCAATGGCGCGGGCCCGGACCACGCCGCCCACGTCCGGCGACACCACCATCCGGTCGGCGCTCGGCAGCCGCTCCTTGATGTCGCGCACCATCACGGGGGCGGCGAACAGGTTGTCGGTGGGGATGTCGAAGAAGCCCTGGATCTGGCCGGCGTGGAGGTCGAGGGTCAGGACGCGGTCGGCGCCGGCCTCGGTGATGAGGTTCGCCACCAGCTTGGCCGAGATCGGGGTGCGGCCGGAGGTGCGCCGGTCCTGCCGCGCGTAGCCGAAATACGGGATCACCGCCGTGATGCGCCGGGCCGAGGACCGGCGCGCGGCGTCGATCATGATCAGCAGCTCCATCAGGTGGTCGTTCGCCGGGAACGAGGTCGACTGGACGATGAACACGTCCTCGCCGCGCACGTTCTCCTGGAGCTCGACGAAGATCTCCATGTCGGCGAAGCGCCGGACCATGCACTTGGCGAGCGGCAATTCGAGATAGGCCGCGATCGCCTCGGCCAGGGGCCGGCTGGCATTCCCGGCGATGATCTTGATCGAGGATTTCATGGGCGACCGCTCGCTGGCGGCCGGACCTCCCGCCGCTCTTGTTCAGACCGGTCTCCCGAGGAGCCGGAACGATCCGATGACGGGCGAGGCTCTTAGCAGCGGGCAGGAAGTGTCACAATGCCTTCACGGCCGCCCCGCACGCACCGCGGGTGCCCGCGGCGGACCCGGAGCCGGGCCGGGGCCGCGCGCGCGGTCCCCTCAGGGGGCCGGCGGCTCCAGCAGCCGGTGCAGGTGCACCACGAAGTAGCGCGTCTGCGCGCTGTCGACGGTGGCCTGGGCCTTGGCCCGCCACGCGGCCTGGGCGGAGGCGTAGTCCGGGAAGATGCCGACGATGTCGAGGTTCCGGATGTCCCGGAACCGGACCCCGTCGAGATCCTGCAATTCACCGCCGAAGACCAAGTGCAGCTTCTGGTCGCTGTCGATTGCCGTCGTCATGGCCCGTCCTCCGTTCCTCGGCGGCGCTCGCAAATGGCGGGCCCGCGGTCAAGCCTGAACATCCGCAGGCGAGCCCTGAGCCCGCCGCAGGCCTGCGCGGCGGCCGGGCGCGGCGCCGCGGCGGATGCGCAACCCCGGACGCGCCGTGCTACGAGCGGCCCATGACACGCCGCCCTCTCTCCGACGCCGTCCTCGTCGCGCTGGCCCTCGGCCTCGGCGCCGCGCCGGTTCAGGCGCAGCAGGCGCCCCGCGCGCGCGCCGACAGGAGCGCCCCGGACCGGCGGGCCGGGCCGCCGGTGATCGGCTGCCCGTCGCTGGCCAATTACCGCATGCTGATGCGCGACGGCGCGGCGGCCGCCGCGGCGCACCTGGCCGATCCCAAGGCGGACCATCTCGGCTGCGCGGCGCTGGCGCGCACGGAGCTCACCGGCATCGTCGACAAGGTGACGCTGGGCGGCCAGAGCTACGACTGCGCCGGCGTGCGCGGCACGACGGCCTGCCACTGGATCGCGCCCGGGACGATTCCCGAGGCTCCCGCGCCGGCCAAGCGGTGACGGAGCGGTGACGGAGCGGTGACGGACGGGCCCTCGGCCCGGGCTCAGCGCAGGTGGCCGCTGGCGCGCAGATCCCGCTCGACGGCGTCGTGGAGGGCCTGGAGGGGATTGTCGTTGATGGCGGCGGGCGGGTGCAAGGGCGCCATCGGGGCGGGCCGGGTGTCGAGGCCCGGCAGGATCGCGGCCTCGGTGCCCGGCCGAAGCGCGGGCCGTCGCACAGGCCGGCGCGCCGCGAGGGTCCGCAGCGCCTCGCGGGCGCCGGGCGGGAGGAACGTGACGAGTCTGTCCAGCATGGCCGGCCTCAGCGCGCACGGCCGGCCGAGGCCGGCGGAGACGGGACGATGGTGGCGGACCGGTTCTTCACGAGGGCACCCGTGCGGGATCGATCGCGGGAAACGAGCCGGCACCCCCACAGTTCCGATGCAGCAGTATTGCGAATTTTATCGCACGTGTCGCCTGGATATCGGCGAACACTGATCTGCCGATCGCGACTGCGCGAAGAGTGGCGGAAGCGGATGGGAATCGAACCCACCGTACGCTGTTGGCGTACCGCTGGTTTTGAAGACCAGGAGGGCCACCAGACCCCGTTCGCCTCCACGGCCGGGGGTACGGGCGGGGCGGGGCGGGGTCAAGGCCGGCCGCCTGCGGCGGATCGCGCCGCCGGTCCGCCGCCCGGGCGCCCGGATTCGTATTAATTCCGCCACACTGTTGTGGCCTTGCACCAGTCATGCCGTTCCTGAGACGCTCACGGACAGAGGAAGGCCCCGCGCCGGTCCCCGAGAGGGGTGCCGACGGGACGGGCGAGACCGCGGACCAGCAGGACGCGGGCACGCCCGCGGGTGCCGACGCGGCCCAGCCGTCCGGCACGCCCCTGGCGGAATCGCTGCGGCCGGGCCCGCGCGGTCCCGGCTGGATCGGCGCCGCCATGGTGGTCACCGCCCTGGTCTCGGCGCTCGCGACCTTCCTGATCCTGGCCGGGGTGATCCGGGTGACGCCGACGCCGGCCTACGGCGTGACGCTGCTCGCCATCAACGCCGCCCTGGTGCTCGGCCTCGCGGTCATCATCGCCTGGGAGGCGCGGGTCTTCCTGCACGCCCGCAAGGCCAACGCCGCGGTGGCGCGGCTGCACACCCGCATCGTCGGCCTGTTCTCGCTGATCGCGATCCTGCCGACGATCCTGCTCGCCGTGGTCGCCTCGGTGACGATCGACCGGGGCCTGTCGCTCGGCTTCACCGACCGGGTCCGCGACGTGGTGCTGAAATCCGTGGAGGTGGCCGACGCCTACCAGGAGAACCAGTGCCAGAGCCTCGCCCGCGAGATCCGCATCCTCGCCGACGACCTGACCCGGGCCCGGCCGAACTTCGACGTGAACCGGGACTGGTTCCAGACCTTCCTGACCACCCGGGCGACCAATCTCGGCCTGCCGGTGGCGCAGATCATGCGCGGGCCGACCGAGGTGGTGGCCCGGGCCAAGATCGACGTCCTGAAGACGAACCGGCTGCCCTCGGCGGCGGCCTTCGAGGACGCGGCCAACTCCGCCGACCCGATCTGCCTCCTGCCCACCGAGGGCCGGGTCTTCGCCGCGCTGCTGCGCATGCCGGCCTACGACGACGCCGTGCTGATGGTGCAGCGGGAGGTGAGCCAGCTCGCCATCGAGTTCCCCGGCGTCTCCCGGGCGGCGGCGGCCGAGTACCTCACCTACGACTCGCTGCGCCGCTCGATCCAGATCACCTTCGCGTCGGTGTTCCTGCTGATCGCCCTGATCGCGCTGCTCTCGGCCGTCTGGTTCGGGATGAACTTCGCCAACCGGTTCGTGGCGCCGATCCGGCGGCTGATCAACGCCGCCGACCAGGTGGCGTCGGGCAACTTCTACGCCCAGGTGCCGACCAAGAAGACCAGCGGCGACCTCGCCCATCTCGGCGAGAGCTTCAACAAGATGACCCAGGAGCTGCGCCGCCAGCACGCCGGCCTGATCGCCGCGAGCGACCTGATCGACACCCGCCGCCGCTTCACCGAGGCCGTGCTGTCGGGGGTCTCGCCCGGGGTGATCGGCCTGGACGCGGCGGGCTTCGTCACCATCGCCAACCCGGCCGCCGAGCGGATGGTCGACCTCGCGAGCGACGCGCTCGTCGGCCAGCCGCTGGCCCGCGCGGTGCCGGAGCTCGCGCCGGTGCTGGCCGAGAGCGAGGCGCGCCCGCGCAGCCTGCAGCAGCAGCAGGTCCAGCTCACCCGGTCCCGGGGCGAGCGCACCATCACGGTGCGGGTCACGAGCGAGCAGGCGCAGGGGGCCTCCCGCGGCTCGGTGGTGACGCTCGACGACATCACCGACCTCGTCCAGGCGCAGCGCAGCTCCGCCTGGGGCGACGTGGCGCGCCGCATCGCCCACGAGATCAAGAACCCGCTGACCCCGATCCAGCTCTCCGCCGAGCGGATCCGGCGCAAGTACGGGAAGGTCATCACCGCCGACAAGGAGGTGTTCGACCAGTGCACCGCCACGATCGTCCGGCAGGTGGACGAGATCAAGCGCATGGTCGACGAGTTCTCGGCCTTCGCGCGGATGCCGAAGCCGGCCATCGCGCCGAACGACCTCACCGAGATCGCCAAGCAGAACCTGTTCATGATGCGCGTGGCGCACCCGGACATCGACTTCGCGTTCTCGGCCCAGACGGGCGCGGCGGAGGGCGGCGCCGGCGAGTCCGAAAAGATCGTGGCGGCCTTCGACATCAGGCTGCTCAGCCAGGTGATCACCAACATCCTCAAGAACGCCGTCGAGGCGGTGGCCGAGGTGCCGGAGGCCGAGCTCGGCAAGGGCAAGATCTCCTTGAGCCTCGCCGTCGAGGACGGGTTCGCGGTGATCGCCGTCACCGACAACGGCAAGGGATTTCCGGCCGAGGGGCGCCAGCGCCTGCTCGAGCCCTACATGACCACCCGCGAGGGTGGCACCGGACTGGGGCTTGCTATCGTCAGCAAGGTGCTGGAGGAGCACGGCGGCGGGATCGAGCTGAACGACAATCCCGCCGGCCGCGGCGGCCAGGTCCGGATGCGGGTCCCGCGCGAGCACGGGCCCGAACCGGCGGCGGCCCCTGAGATCGGTCCTCAGACCAGTCCCGTCACGACAGAGGAGAAGGGCGCCGCGCCGACGGCCCCCCGGATCGCGGAGATGCACGCATGAGCGCCGATATCCTGATCGTCGACGACGAGGCCGACATCCGCGACCTCGTCGCCGGGATCCTGGACGACGAGGGCCACCGCTGCCGCACGGCCGGCGGCTCGGACGAGGCGCTCGCCGCCATCGAGGCGCGCCGGCCGCACCTCGTCTTCCTCGACATCTGGCTCCAGGGCTCCCGGCTCGACGGCCTGCAGGTGCTCGACCTGATCAAGGCCGCCAACCCGGACCTGCCGGTGGTGATGATCTCGGGCCACGGCAACATCGAGACCGCGGTCTCGGCGATCAAGGCGGGCGCCTACGACTTCATCGAGAAGCCGTTCAAGGCCGACCGGCTGATCCTGGTGGCCGAGCGGGCGCTGGAGGCCTCCCGGCTCCGGCGCGAGGTCCGCGACCTGACGGCGCGCTCGGGCGCGACCAACCGCATCGTCGGCACCTCGCTCGCCATCAACCAGCTGCGCCAGACCCTCGACCGGGTGGCGCCGACCAACGCCCGGGTGATGATCACCGGGGCGCTGGGCTCCGGCAAGGAGCTCGCGGCGCGCAGCCTGCACAAGGCCTCGGCCCGCGCGAACGGCCCGTTCGTGCTCCTGAACGCCGCCGCCATCCTGCCCGAGACCATGGAGGCCGAGCTGTTCGGGGTCGAGGGCGAGAGCGGCCGGCGCGTCGGCGCCCTGGAGGAGGCCCACGGCGGCACCCTCTACCTCGACGAGGTCGCCGACATGCCGCGCGAGACCCAGAACCGGATCCTGCGCGTCCTCGTCGACCAGAACTTCCAGCGGGTCGGCGGCACGACGCGGGTGCACGTGGACGTGCGCATCATCTCCTCGTCCTCCCGGGACCTTCAGGAGGAGATCGCCGCCGGCCGCTTCCGCGAGGACCTGTTCCACCGCCTCTCGGTGGTGCCGATCCGGGTGCCGGCCCTGTCGGAGCGCCGGGAGGACGTGCCCGAGCTGATCCAGTTCTTCATGGACAACATCTCGTCCCAGACCGGCCTGCCCAAGCGCCGGATCGCCGAGGACGCGATGGCGGTGCTGCAGTCGCACAACTGGCCGGGGAACGTCCGCCAGCTCAAGAACAACGTCGAGCGGCTGATGATCCTCACGCAGGCCGACCCGGAGCAGGAGGTCACCTCCGAGATGCTGCCCTCCGAGATCGGCGCCCTGGTGCCGACGACGCCGGGGGGCGCGGGCGGCGAGAAGCTGATGAGCCTCGCGCTGCGCGAGGCCCGCGAGATCTTCGAGCGCGAGTACCTCGTGGCGCAGATCGCCCGGTTCTCGGGCAACATCTCGCGCACCGCCGAGTTCATCGGCATGGAGCGCTCGGCCCTGCACCGCAAGTTGAAGTCCCTCGGCATCGGCCCGTGAGGCCGCGGCGCCGGGGCGCGCGTTGAGGGCGGGGCCGATCCGTCACGGATCGGCTGGAACGGGGGTTGCTTGCGCCCACGCTTTCACGTCGTCATGGTGCTTGTATACACGACGCCGGACCGGATGATCGGACGATCCGGCCCGCGGCATACCCATCCGGGCCGAGTGAGCCGGGACAACAAGAAGGCCAAGAAGATGGCGGGCGAACGCGCACAGAACCTTCAGGACACCTTTCTCAACCATGTCCGCAAGAACAAGATCCCGCTGACGATCTTCCTCGTCAACGGCGTCAAGCTCCAGGGCGTGGTGACGTGGTTCGACAATTTCTGCGTGCTGCTGCGCCGGGATGGCCATTCCCAGCTGGTCTACAAGCACGCGATCTCCACGATCATGCCGGGCCACCCGGTGCAGCTGTTCGAGCCGGACGAGACCGCCGAGAAGGCGTGAGGGCCGGCGGCAGGACGAGGGCGGGGCCGCTGCGTCGGATGACCGTCGCCCGGGCGTAGACTCGCGCGTCCCGCCCGGGCCTCTCGCGCCGTCATCCGGGGCGCCGCAGGCGAGCCCGGGATCCGCGAACGCGACGGGTTCCCGGAGCCGGCACGGCGGCGGGTCCGGATCCCGGGCCCCGCCGCGCGGCCCTCGGGAAGACGGCGCGGCTGCGGCGCGGCTGCGGCGCGGCTGCGGCGCGGCTGCGGCGCGGCTGCGGCGCGGCTGCGGCGCGGCTGCGGATATCCGCCGCGTTTCCGCCTCCGAGCCTTGGCCCGGCGCGCCCGCATCCCCATTCTGTCGAGTCCGAGTTCTCGAACGAAGCCGCCGGCGTCCCGGCGGTGCCAAAGGCCGTATGACCGAAACGCTGACGTCCGGCGAAGCCCGCCTCCAGGCGCAGGCCGCCCCCGAGGGCGAGATCGCCGCGGCGACCCACACCCTGGTGATCGGCCCCTACCTCGCGCGCGGCGCGGCGGGGGCCGGCCCCGGACCGGCCGCGCCGTCGCGCTCCGTGGAGGCCCGCCTCGACGAGGCGACCGGGCTGGCCGCCGCGATCGAGCTCGACGTGGTCGAGAGCCTCGCGATCAGCCTGCCGCGGATCCGGCCCTCGACCTATCTCGGCAAGGGCCGGGTCGAGGAGATCGCCGGCCTGATCCGCGCCCGCGAGATAGGCCTCGTCGTGATGGACTGCGCCCTGTCGCCGGTGCAGCAGCGCAACCTCGAGAAGGCCTGGGGCGCCAAGGTCATCGACCGCACCGGCCTGATCCTGGAGATCTTCGGGCGCCGCGCCTCGACCCGGGAGGGCACGCTGCAGGTCGAGCACGCCCACCTCGCCTACCAGAAGTCCCGGCTCGTGCGCTCCTGGACCCACCTGGAGCGCCAGCGCGGCGGCTTCGGCTTCCTGGGCGGCCCCGGCGAGACCCAGATCGAGGCCGACCGGCGCATGATCCAGGAGCGCATGACCCGGATCGAGCGCGACCTCGACGCGGTGGTGCGCACCCGCGGCCTGCACCGGCAGAGCCGGGCGCGGGTGCCGTACCCGATCGTGGCGCTGGTGGGCTACACGAACGCCGGCAAGTCGAGCCTGTTCAACGCCCTGACCCGGGCCGAGGTCACCGCCAAGGACATGCTGTTCGCCACCCTCGACCCGACCGCCCGGGCGACCAAGCTGCCCCACGGCGAGACCGTGATCCTGTCCGACACGGTGGGCTTCATCTCCGACCTGCCGACGCCGCTGATCGCGGCCTTCCGGGCGACGCTCGAGGACGCCATCGAGGCCGACGTGCTGCTGCACGTGCGCGACGTCTCCCACGTCGATTCCGAGGCCCAGGCCGAGGATGTCGGGGCGGTGCTGCGCGAACTCGGCATCGAGACCAGCGCCGACCGGATCATCGAGGTCTGGAACAAGGCCGACCTCCTCGACGACGACGAGCGCACCCGCCTCCTGAACCTCAGCGGCCAGGCCAGGGCCCGCAACGACCGGGACAGCGCCGCGCCGGTCCTGGTCTCGGCCCTGACCGGGGAGGGGCTCGCCGCCCTCACCAGCCGGATCGAGGCGCGGGTCGGGCGCAACCGCGCGAGCTTCGCGGTGGCGCTGCCGCCGGAGGACGGGGCGGCGCTGAACTGGCTCTACGAGAACGCCGAGATCCTCGACCGCCGCTCGGAGGCCGACGGCACCCTGCACCTCGCGATCCGGATCGCCCCCGAGAAGGAGCCGCGCTTCCTCAACCGCTTCGCGGCGGCCCGGCGCCTCGGCCGGGGCGGCTGATGGCCTCGGGCAGCGCCGGCAACCCGACGCTCTCCGCGCTGGGGCCCGCGCGGGCTCCGGCCGAGCGCCGGGCGGATCCCGGATCGGACGACGAGGCGGTGCTGCGGGCCATGCAGGCCGGCGGCGGCCTGCGCCTGCTCGGCCTGCGGGTGGTGATCGTGCTGGTCCTGCTGATGGCGGCCCAGGCCTATGACGGCTCGCTGCACGCCCTGAGCCACTGGTTCATCCTCGGCCTGTACGGCCTCGGCACGATCTGGTTCGGGCTGCGGGAGCGGGGCGGCGGCCCCGCGGCCAACGCCTACAGCTGGGCCGGCACCGGGCTCAATGCCGGGCTCGCCGTCTACGTGATCATCGAGCACATGCTGGCCGGCGGCGGGGCGGGGCTCGGCGCCGACGCGGTGAGCCGCCTGCCCGCCTTCCTGCTCCTGCTCCAGACCGGCCTGAGCATGCGGGTGGCGCAGACCCTGCTGTTCTGCGGGCTCGTCACCGTCTGCTGGAGCGCGGCCTTCCTGGTCGGCCTGGTCCATCCGGACCTGTTCCCGAACGCCGACACCTTCCCGACCGCGCAGGTCACCGGGCTCGCCACCTTCATGGTGGCGGGCCTCCTGGTGGTCGACGGCATGATCCGCCTGCGCGCCGCGGTGGCGCGGGCCCTGCGCATGGAGCACGAGCGCTCCCAGCTCGCCCGCTTCGTGCCCGACACGGTCGCCCTCGACCTCGCCGCCGAGGACGGCGATTCCGGCCTCGGCATCCACCGGCGCCACGCCTGCCTGATGATCCTCGACATCCGCGGCTTCTCGCGGCTCTCCCGGGAGCACCCGCCCGAGGCCATGGTGACGGTCCTGCTGGCGGTCCGGGCGGCCGCCCAGGCGGCGGTGGCGGAGCAGGGCGGCCTCGTCGACAAGTACATCGGCGACGCGGTGCTGGTGCAGTTCGTCGTCGGACACCCCGACGCCCAGGCGCGCGCGGCGCTCGCCTGCGCCCTGTCGATCCACGACCGGATCGCCGCGCTCAACGCGGCCCGCACCCGGGAGGGGCTGTTCCCCCTGCGGGTGGTCGTCGCCCTGCACGCGGGCGACCTCCTGGTCGGGGTCTTCGACGACGGGGTGCGGGCCGAGTACACGGTGCTGGGCCCGGCGATGAACGCCCTGGCGCGGATCGAGACCCGGGCCAAGGCGGCCGAGATCGAGCTCGCCGCCTCGGGGGATTTCCTGGATCTGCTCGGCGGCGTCCTCCCGGCCGGGATCCGGGCCGTCCCGGTGCTGGACGCCGCCCTGCCGGAGCACCTCACGCTGTCGGCGATCGCGGTGGCGCCGGGTCCCTGAGGCGAGCCGGCCCGCGCGGAGCGCAGGCCTCGCTGCGGTGTCCGCTGCCGCGGGCGGGCTCGCAGCGCCGTGAGGCTGGCGGCCGCGGCAACTTCTGCTACGCCCGCCGGGATGTGAGCCCACCGTGCGTGGGCGCGGTGTAACGAGGAAGCGATGCTGGGATCGAGGCCGGGATCGAGGTCGGGATCGAGGGTGAGATCAGGACGGTTGGGACGGCTCGTCCTGGGGGCATTGGCGGTCCTGGCCGCGCCGGCGCAGGCGCAGGCGCAGGAGAAGCCGGCCGCGAAGGCGCTCCCGCCCCTCGTCTTCACCGGCATTCCCGACCAGGACGAGAGCCGGCTGTTCGAGCGCTTCGGCAAGGTCGCCGCCTATCTCGAGGCCAGGCTCGGCGTGCCGGTGCGCTACATCCCGGTGAAGAGCTACCCGGCAGCGGTCACCGCCTTCACCAACGGGCAGGTGCAGCTCGCGTGGTTCGGCGGCTTCACCGGCGTCCAGGCGCGCAGGGCCGTGCCGGGCTCGCAAGCGATCGCGCAGGGCGCCGAGGACGCGGCGTTCAAGACCTACCTCATCGCCAACGCCGCCGCCGGGCTGAAGCCGGAGAAGGATTTCCCGAAGGACATCCGGGACAAGACCTTCACGTTCGGCGCCCGCGCCTCGACCTCCGGGCGGCTGATGCCCGAGTACTTCATCCGGCAGGCCTTCCCGGGGAAGACCCCCGAGCAGGTCTTCGCCCGGGTGGGCTTCTCGGGCGACCACACCCGCACGATCCAGCTGGTCCAGTCCGGCGCCTTCGCGGTCGGCGCCGTCGACTACTCGGTCTGGGACCTCGACACGAAGGCCGGCAAGGTCGACCGACAGGCGGTCTCGGTGATCTGGGAGAGCCCGACCTTCCCCGACTACCAGTGGACCGTCCGGGGCGACGTGGAGCAGACCTACGGCGCCGGCTTCACCGACAGGCTGCGCGCCGCGCTGACCGGCATCACGGATCCGGCGATCCTGGAGCCGTTCGGGCGCTCGCGATTCATCCCCGTGACCGACGCGGCCTACGAGCCCCTCGTCGCGGTCGGACGCTCCACCGGACTCCTGGACTGACGCGGGTGTCGCGCGGCGCGGCCATCGTCCTCGCGAACGCCTCCGCGGCCTATGACGGGCGCCCGGTCCTGTCGGGCCTCGACCTGACCGTGCGGGCGGGCGAGCGGGTCGCGCTCATGGGGCGCTCGGGCGCCGGCAAGTCGACCCTGATCGGCCTGATCCACGGGCAGGCGCCCGATCGGGTGGCGCTGGTGCCCCAGGCCGCCGCCCTGGTGCGGCCGCTCTCGGTGTTCCACAACGTCTACATGGGCCGCCTCGACCGGCGCTCGACCCTGCACAACCTGCGCACTCTGGTCCGGCCGGCGCGGGCCGACGTCGCCGCCGTGGAGGCGGTCCTCGACCGGGTCGGGCTCGCGGACCGGCTCTGGGCCCGGGCCGGGGCACTCTCCGGCGGCCAGCAGCAGCGCGTCTCGGTGGCCCGCGCCCTCTACAACGGCCGGCCGATCCTGGTCGGGGACGAGCCGGTCTCGGCTCTGGACCGCCGGCAGGGCGGCCGGATCCTCGCCGAGCTGGCCCGCGGCCACGAGACCCTGATCCTGGCGCTCCACGACGTGGCCCTGGCGCTCGCCCACACCGACCGGATCGTGGTGCTGGAGGCCGGCCGGATCGTCCTCGACGCGCCCTCGGCCGGCCTCGACCCGGCGCGGCTCAGCCCGTTCTACGGGGCCGCCTGATGCGCGCAGTCGCGCGCAAGGCCGCGCGCAAGGCCGCGCGCAAGCCCGCGTTCAAGCCCGCGTTCAAGGCCGCGCGCCTGCCGCGGCCGGGCTACGGGGCGGTGAGCCGCTGGTTCCTGGCCGCGGCGCTCGCCGGCCTGCTGGTGGCCGACCTGCAGGTCACGACGCTCCACCCCTTCGCCGACCTCGCCCGGCTCCTCGGCGGCCTGATCCGGCCCGACTTCCCCGCCGTGGAGGGCTGGAGCGTCGTCTACACCGTGGCTTTCGCGATGCTGGGCGTCGGGCTCGGGGCCGGAGCGGGGCTGCTGCTCGCCGTCCCCTTCGGCCGCTCGCGCGCCGTCCGGCTCGCCTGCGCGGGCCTGCGCGCCGTCCACGAGCTGTTCTGGGCGCTGCTGCTGATGCAGGTCTTCGGCCTGTCGGCGACCACCGGCGTACTCGCCATCGCGCTGCCCTACGCGGGCATCTGCGCCAAGGTCTACGCCGAGCTGATCGAGGAGGCCGACCTCGCGGCGCTCCGGGTCCTGCCCGCGGGCACCGGCGCGGTCTCGGCCTTCCTGTACGCGCGCCTGCCCGAGGTGGCCGGGCGGATGCGCGACTACACCCTCTATCGCCTGGAATGCGGCCTGCGCTCCAGCCTCGTGCTCGGCTTCATCGGGCTGCCGACCATGGGCTTCGCCTTCGAATCCGCCTTCCGCCAGGGCCGCTACGCCGAGGCGGGGGCGCTGCTCCTGATCTTCTACGCGCTGATCGGCACGCGGCGGCTCTGGGTGCGCGCCCGGACCCTGCCCGTCCTGCTCGTCGGGTCCGCGCTGGCGCTGCCGGCGACGGTCGGCAGCGCGGCGGTCGGCCCGAGCCTCGCCCGCTTCCTCGGCCACGACGTCGTGCCGGCCCCGCTCCGGGGCGCGTCGCTCGCCGAGCCCGAGACCTGGGCGCGGCTCTGGTCGTGGCTGCGCCCGATCCTGACCGAGCAGGTCCTGCCCGGCACCGCCCAGACCCTGGTCCTGGCGCAGGTCGCCCTGGCCGCCACCGCCCTCGGAGCCCTCGTCCTGTTCCCGCTGACCGCGCGGCGCTTCGCAGGCCCGGTCGGGCAGCCGCTGGGGCGGGCGCTCCTCGTGGTGGTGCGCTCCACGCCGGACTACATGCTGGCCTATGTGGGCCTGCAGCTGCTCGGCCCCTCGATGCTGCCGGCGATCCTGGCGCTGGCGCTGCACAATGCCGGCATCGTCGCCTACCTGATGGGCCGGCACGCCGACGCGATCCCCTACCGGGCGGACGCGCCGCGGGGCCTCGACCTCTACGCCTACGAGACCGTGCCGCGGCTCTACGGGCAGTTCTTGGCCTACCTGCTCTACCGCTGGGAGCTGATCCTGCGGGAGAGCGCGATCTTCGGGATCCTGGGAGTCACGACGCTCGGCTTCTACGTGGACGCCGCGATCTCGGAGCTGCGCCTCGACGTGGCCGCGGTGCTGATCGCCGCCACCGCCCTGATGACGGTGGCGGTCGACGCGTTCTCGCGGGCGCTGCGCCGGTCCCTGCGGATCGACGCCCTGCCGACCCGGCTCTCCGGGCCGCAGCCGATCACCGGGGCGGAGGCGGCGAACGGCTGATCCGGGCGCAGCGGATCACGACGACCGGGCGGTCACGACGGGGACCGCCCGAGCCGCCTCACCACTTGTAGCTGACCTTCGCCAGCACCCGCCGGGCGTCGCCGTAGAAGCACGACACGTTCGACTGGCAGGAGGCGACGTAGCGCCGGTCGGCGAGGTTCGAGGCGTTCACCTGGAAGCGCCAGTTCTCGTAATCGTAGTGCACCTGCGCGTCGAACAGCACGTAGTCGGGCACCCGCAGGGTGTTGCCGACATCCGCGAACGAGCTGCCGACGTAGCGCACGCCGCCGCCGAAGCCGAAGCCGCGCCACGGCCCGAGCGGGATGGTGTAGTCGGCGAACAGCGAGGCCAGGGTCTGCGGGATGTTGACCGGCGTCTTGCCGACCCGCACCGGATCGGCGTCCCGGATGGTGGTGAAGTCGAACTTGGTGAAGGACGCCACGAGGTTGAGGCCGTCGGCGATGTTGGCGACGAGCTGCGCCTCGAAGCCGGTGGAGCGCACCGCGCCGACCTGGGTCTGGAAGATCGTGTTCACCGGGTTGGGGGTGAGCACGTTGTTGCGGTGGATGTCGAAGCCCGCCAGCGTCAGGAAGTAGCCCTGGCCCGGCGGCTCGAACTTGACGCCGCCCTCGACCTGATCGCCGGTATCGGGTCTGAAGGTGCGGTTGTTGATGTCCACGCCGATCTGGGGCTGGAACGAGGTCGCGTACATGATGTAGGGCGCGAGGCCGAAGTCGAAGTTGTAGATCGCCGCCGCCCGGTAGGTGAAGGCGCTGTCGTTGCGGCCGTTGGTGTTGGCGGGGGTCAGGCGGTCGTAGACGGTGTTCTGGACGAAGTCCTGGCGGCCGCCGAGGATCAGGGTCAGCTCCGGGGTGAGCTTGATCTGGTCTTGGAAGTACAGGCCGACCTGCTGGAACGAGTTGGCGTTGATCAGGTAGGGCGAGGCCGAAACCGTCTGCGGACCGTAGATCGGCGCGAGGATGTTCAGGTCGGGCCCGGGGAAGCCCGAGGCCTGGTTGTCGTGGATCTGGAAGTTCCGGTACTCGACGCCCATCAGGAAGTCGTGGCGGAAGAAGCCGTCGGAGAACTTGGCCTCGGCCTGGGTGTCGACGTCGAGCTGCGCGATCTTGGCTGAATCCCGGAACAGGTAGCGGCCGAGCTGGGTCTGGAGCGGGTCGGTGTAGCCGAGCTGGCCGATGTAGGAATTCTGGAAGCTCTGCGTGTAGCCGTAGCGGGCGTTCTGGCGCACCGCCCAGGTGTCGTCGAAGACGTGCTCGAACTCGTAGCCGATGAAGGCCTGGTCGCGCCGGAAGGTGTTGAAGCCGGCATCGCCCACGTTGAGCGAGCGCGGGATGCGCAGGCCGAGCACGGTCGGCCGGGCGGTGCCGTAGTAGGGCAGGAAGTTCGCCGTCACCGCCGTGTTGTCGTGCTGGAAGCTCGACAGGACCGTGAACTTGGTCGACCCGTCCGGCTTATAGGTGAAGGCCGGGGCGATGTAGTAGCTGTCGTCCGGCGCCCCCTGGACCTGGGTGCCGCCGTTGCGGGCGTAGCCGGTGAGCCGGGTGAACCAGTGCCCCTCGGCGTCGGCCGGGCCGCCGACGTCGAAGGCGGCGTAGCGCTGGTCGAAGGAGCCGCCGCCGACCTCGACGAGCCCGAACGGGGTCTCGGTCGGGCGCTTGCTGATCTGGTTGATCAGGCCGCCGGGATTGCCGGCGCCGAACAGCACCGCGGAGGGGCCGCGCAGCACCTCGATCCGCTCCAGCCCGAACGTGTTCACCCGGCTGTAGGCGAAGCCGTAGTTCAGGAGCTGCAGGCCGTTGAGGTAGAGGCCGTAATCGCTGACCACGAAGCCGCGCAGCTGGAAGAAGTCGAGGCGCGTGTCGGCGCCGAAGGTGCCCGCGTAGGTGCCGGCGACGTACTGGGTCGCCTGGGTGAGGGTCTGGGCGTTCTGGGTGTCGAGCTGCTGCCGGCCCACGACGGTGATCGATTGCGGGGTCTCGATCAGCGGCGTGTTGGTCTTGGTCGCGGTCGCCGAGCGCCGGGCCACGTAGCCGTCGATCGGGCCGGTCGGGCTCTCCGCGGCCCGCACGGGCGCGCCGGCGGGGACCCCGGAGGCCGGGCCGCCGCCCTGGCCGGTGACGCTCAGCTCCCCGAGCTGCACGCTGCCGCCGGCCGGCGGGTTGGCGCCGCCGCGGCGCGGCGCCGCGTCCTGGGCGAGGCTCGGCGCGGCCTGCGCCAGCACGGCGAGCGAGGCGCCGGCGAGCAGGGCGCGCAGGGTGGGGCGGGGGTGGACGGCTCTCATGGTCCCTTGCCGGATGCGACGCTGCGGGCAGCCGGCCGCGCGCGCCGGATTCGCCCCCGACGTCTCAGCCGCGCTGTTTAGAATTGTGATAAACTACTGTAATACTTGATCTTTCTATACACCGGACTACGGACAGCCGCGCGCGGCCGCAAGCGGCCTTCGCGCGGAAGGCGACGGCTGTTGCCGTAGCGACACGTATCGGTGGCGCGGCGGAGGCGGTCCCGCGGGGCTACTTCACGCGGCCCGCGAGCCAGCCGGCCAGGACGTCCGCGACGGCGTCGCTGTTCGTCTCCAGCATCATCATGTGGCCGTTGCCGTGGAGGCCCTGGTCGGCCAGCCGGACCACGTCCGGCCTGGCGCCGGCCTGGGTCAGGAACGCGACGGTGCAGTCGTCGTAGGTGGCGTGGAAGGAGGCCTCCGCGGTCACCACCACGGCCGGCACCTTGGCGAGATTCGGCAGGGTCCGGACCGGCTCGCCCTGCAGCCAGCAGCGGATCCGCCCGTCCGCCGCCCTGTCGGGCCTGGACTCGGATCCCTTGGCCTGCTGCGCCACCGTCAGGTCCTCGGGCGCCTTGACCGGCGGGTCGAAGGTCAGCGGCATGCGGGTCAGCCCGTAGGCGCGGGCGCGCCCGTCGCCGGTCTTCTCCCAGAACTCCTTGCCGCCGCGGAACTGCACGTCGAAGAAGGGCGGGCCGTTCGGCTCGACGGCGACGTGCGCCTTCACGAGGTCCGGCCGCGCGTCCGAGGCCGCCCAGCCGAACAGGGCCGCCTGGCCGTGGGTGACCAGGATCGCCGGCCCGATCCTGTCGAAGAGCGCCACCAGCGCGGGGTCGACCCATTCCTCGGTCTGCTGGCTGTTGGCGAGGAACGGGACCTGGCTCGCGAAGAACTGGTCGAAGGCGGCGTTGCCCTGCACGCCGGGCCCCTCCGGCCAGCGGGTGTGGAGCTTGGCCTGCGGGTAGAGGTCGTAGACCTCCGGGGCCGTGTGGGTGCGCTCCAGGCTGCGGGTCCCGAGCCGGTCGTAGGGGCCGTAGACCTCCGGGTTGGTGCCCGAGCGCCCGCGCCCGACCTGATCGACCACGTAGACCTGGTAGCCCTTCTCGACGAAGCGCTGCACCCAGCCGGGGCGGCCGTCCGCGGTGGCGAGGTAGTTCACGCCGGTCTGGGCGAGGCCGTGCACCATCACCACCGGGTAGGGCTGCGTGATCCGGGCCGGGGTGCGCGACTGCACGAACATCTGGCCGACCATCACGGTCTTGTCGCCGAGCTTCTGGTAGCGGCCGCCGATGTAGAAGTAGCCGGCGCGGGTCACCGGCTCGGCCGGGCCCGGCTCCGCCGCCCGCGGGCGGGGCGGGCCCGGCGGGGCGGGCGCCGCCGCCTGGGGCGCGGCATCCGGGCGGGGCGCGGGCTGGGACGGGACGGGCCCCTGGGCCCGGGCCGGCCCGGCCCCCAGCCCGGCGGCCATCCCTGCGGCCAGCCCTGCGGCCAGGACCAGCCCCTGACCGGCGCGGCGCGCCGCGCGGGTGCCGTTCGCGATGCCGCCCGCGATGCCGCTGCCGGCCATGCCGTCTCTCCCGGATGCGCGCCGCTCCGCGCCGGCGCTTATTGCGGGAAACGCAACGTTCGGCCAGCCGGGAAAGCTGCGCGGTCCCGCGCGATCACGCCCCGGTCGGACGAAGCGTCGCGGTAACCTGAATCGCGGCCGAGCCCGGCCCTCCGCGCATGCCAGGCGCGACCGCGGCGGTGCTGGCGCGGCGCGGGCGGCGCGCCCACCTTGAGGGGGCACCGGCGCCGCCAGCGGCGCCCCCCGCCCGGATCGCCCGCGGCGGGGCGAAGCCAAGGACTCCCGCCGTGGATCCCGAAAACGCCAAGACCCTGGTCTCCGCCGCCCTGGTCGCCTCCATCACCCTGTTCAGCCTCGTCTCGCTCCAGGCGTTCGTCGCCCAGATCCTGGCCGACCTCCGCGACGCCGGCTCCGCCCCGAAGGCCGTGCCGGTGCCGGTCCGCGCCGACCGACGGGATCCGCCGCAGGCCTGACCGGCCCGCGACACCGGGGTCGGGCGTCGGGGCCCGATCCCGGCCCGGCGCCGATCAGGCCCCGTCCTGCCGGGCCCGCTCCCGCAGGATGAACTTCTGCACCTTGCCGGTGGAGGTCTTGGGCAATTCGCCGAAGATGACGTGGCGGGGGAGCTTGTAGGAGGCCAGCCGCCCCCGGCACCACTGGATCAGCTCGTCGGCCGTGGGGGCCGCGCCGGCCTTGAGCTCGACGAAGGCGCACGGGGTCTCGCCCCATTTCGCGTCGGGCCGCGCCACCACCGCGGCCGCGGCCACCGCCGGGTGCTTGAACAGGGCGTCCTCGACCTCGATCGACGAGATGTTCTCGCCGCCCGAGATGATGATGTCCTTCGAGCGGTCCTTGAGCTGCACGTAGCCGTCCGGGTGCTTCACCCCGAGGTCGCCGGTGCGGAACCAGCCGCCCGCGAAGGCGGCCCGCGTGGCGGCCGGGTTCTTCAGGTAGCCGCGCATCACCACGTTGCCGCGCATCATCACCTCGCCGATCGTCGCCCCGTCGGCGGGCACCGGCTCCAGCGTCTCCGGGTCGCGGACGTCGAGGGCCTCGAGCACCGGGTAGCGCACCCCCTGGCGGGCCTTCTTGGCCGCCCGCTGGTCGGCCGCCAGGGCGTCCCAGTCGGCGTGCCAGGCGTTGACGACCGCCGGCCCGTAGCTCTCGGTCAGGCCGTACAGGTGGGTCACGTCGAACCCGGCCTCCGACATGCCGGCCAGCACCGCCTCCGGCGGCGGCGCCGCGGCGGTGAAGAAGGCGACGCGCCGGGGCAGGTCGCGGCGCTCGGCGTCGGGGGCGTTGATCAGCATCTGCATGACGATCGGCGCGCCGCAGAGATGCGTGACCCCGTGCTCGGCCATCAGCCGGTACATCGCCTCCGCCCGCACCTGACGCAGGCAGACATGGGTCCCGGCCACGATCGACAGGGTCCAGGGGAAGCACCAGCCGTTGCAGTGGAACATCGGCAGGGTCCAGAGATAGACCGGGTGCTGGCCGAGCCCGCCCGTGATGACGTTGCCGAGCGCCAGCAGCGCCGCCCCGCGATGGTGGTAGACCACGCCCTTCGGGTCGCCGGTGGTGCCCGACGTGTAGTTCAGGGTGATCGCGTCCCACTCGTCGTCCGGCAGACGCCAGTCGTGCTCCGGGTCGCCCCCGGCCAGGAAGGCCTCGTAGTCGGTCGCGCCGAGGCGGGCGCCCGGGCCGTCATATTCGGGATCGTCGACGTCGATCACGAAGGGCTTGGTGGCGAGCCCCTCCAGGGCCGCGGCGGCCGTCCGGGAGAACTCGCGGTCGGTGATCAGCACCGCGGCCTCGCCGTGCTGCAGGCAGAAGCGGATCGCGTCGGCGTCGAGGCGGGTGTTGAGGGTATTGAGCACCGCCCCGGTCATCGGCACGCCGTAGTGGCACTCGATCATCTCGGGGGTGTTGGCGAGCAGCGCCGCCACGGTGTCGCCGCGGCCGATCCCGCGCGCCGCCAGCGCCGCGGCGAGGCGGCGCGCCCGGGCGTAGACCTCCCGGTAGGAGCGCCGCAGGGGGCCGTGGACCACCGCGACGTGGTCGGGGAACACCCGCGCGGCCCGGTCCAGGTAGAGCAGGGGCGTCAGCGGCTGGTGGTTGGCCGGGACGCGGTCGAGGTCGCGGTCGTAGATCGTGTCGCGGGCCATCCCCGTCCTCCCGGCAATGTGTTGCCGGGACAGTAGCTTGCCGGAACGGGCGCGATCAATCGGTCCGGCGGGGCTTCCGCGCCGTCGACCCGGGGGCGCGGCGTGTCACGCCGCGTAGGCGGCCCGGTGCGGGCCGCGTGTCACGTCGCGTCGCGTGGCCCGCCCGGTGGCCCGCCCGGTGGCCCGCCCGGTGGCGCTCTCGGTGGCGCGCTCAGTGGCGCGGCTCGTCCTCGGGCTCGGGCAGGAAGCGGGCGAGCTCGAAGCCGATCTCGATCATCAGGTGCTCGATCCGGTCGGTGAGCGTCGGCCGGTGCAGGGCGCGGGCGAGGTCGCGCAGGGCGATGATGTGCTCGGCCATCCGGTTCACCACCCGCTCGCTCTGCACGAGGTTGGCAGCCTGCTCCTCGGTGCGGTCGATGGCGATGCCGCGCCCCCGGGTCGCCCCGCCGGCGGGGTCCCGCTCGATTCGGCCGCGCATCAGCAGCGTGCGGATCCCGGTGCGCGTGTCCGCCGTGCGGAACTCCGCCTCGACGGGACCGCCGGTCTCGGCCACCGCGTGGAGATAGCTCTCGATCCGGACGCGGTCCTCGGGGTGGGTGCGGTCGAGGAAGGCCTCCAGGGAGACGCCGGCCGCGGCCGCCTCGGGGTCCAGGCCGAGCAGATCCGCGAGCGAGGCCGAGAGCGCCAGCTGCCCCGCCCAGTAATCGTGCGCCCAGGTGCCGACGACGCCGGAGGCTTCCAGAATGGATTGCGGGATCGGGGCTTCGGACATGCCATTCCTCGACGGGGCGATCCTTGCCTTTAAACTTGAGGTTTTCACCCCCGCCAAGCTCCTCGTCTCACCCGCGCTCACGCTACGGTATCCGGGCGTCGCTGGAAAGGCTGTTAACCCTCTATATGCCAAGAATCTTAACTTGAAGTTTAGACTGCTGTCCTGCTGCGGTGCTGGCGGGCGATATCCGGAAGGGACAGCCGTCTTAACGGGTCGTTAACCATGCCGGCCCCAACCTGTGCCGGGACATCCTTGGGTCACAGGATCGCGGCACGCCCCGAATCCCATACCTGAGGTTGGCACAGACGGCGCGGCGACCGGCGGTTGCGGGCGCCCGGACGGATGCATGGGGCCTTCTGGAGGACGCCCGGGATGAAAGCGATCACCTTCGTCACGCAGAAGGGCGGCAGCGGCAAGAGCACGCTGTGCATCTCCCTGGCGGTGGCCGCCCGGGAGGCGGGCCACACGGTCTGCATCCTGGAGATGGACCGGCAGGCCACGATCTCCGACTGGCTGGACCACCGCACGGCGGACGGTCCCGAGGTGGCGCAGATCGACGCCACGCAGATCGACGCCGTGATGGAGCGCCTGCGCGACTCCGCCTACGACTACGTGTTCATCGACACGCCCGGCGTCGATTCCACCGGCACCCTGTCGGCGATCCGCGCCGCGGATCTGTGCATCATCCCGTGCCGGCCGACCCCCGCGGACCTGCGGGCGTTCAAGCCGACCCTGGCCGCCGTCTACCGGCTGGAGAAGAAGTTCGCCTTCGTGCTGAACCAGACCCCGCCGCGCTCCTACCGGGTCCGCGACGCCGCGGACGGGCTCGCGGTGCTCGGCATCCTGCCCGACGTGAACATCGTCGCCCGCACCGACCACCAGGACGCGATCGGCCTCGGCCAGGGCGTCACCGAGTTCAACCCCAAGGGCCAGGCCGCCGGCGAGGTCCGCCGCCTCTGGTCGTGGATCGAGCGCCGCACGCAGTCCCTGAGGACGGGCCAGCATGTCCAAGCCGCCTAAGCTCAGCCTCGCGGCGATCGTGGCCTCGGCGAGCCCGCCGGCCCGGCCCCTGGCGGCCCGGCCGCAGGGCGCCGAGATCGTGTCGCTCACCCTCGCGCCCCCGGCGCCGAAGCAGGCGGCCACGCTCAAGCAGCGCGCCCGCCAGATGTCGGTCTACCTGGAGCCGCCGGTCTACGACCAGCTGCGCGACCTCGCCTACGCCGAGCGGACCAAGATGCACGCGCTGATGCTGGAAGGCCTCGACCTGCTGTTCAAGCAGCGCGGCGCCCAGTCGATCGCGCAGCTCACCGACACGCAGTCCCGCTGAGGGCGGACCGGCCCGTACCCGGGGCGGCGCGTCCGCTCCGGGTACGGGCCGCCGCTGCGCGTGCGGCGCCTTCCGGCCATCCGGCGCCGCGGCGCCGGACTCGGGCACCGACGCCGGCCCTCGGGTGCGGGCTCGCCCGCGGCATCCCGGCGCGACGGCGCGCAAGGGCGGCGCGCAAGGACGGCGCGCAAGGACGGCGCGCAAGGACGGCGCGGATCAGCCGGCCCGCGGCCTCCGCACCGGCCCGGTCCCGAGCCGCCGCGATCCTGGCCCCGCCTCCACACGGAAAAGTGGAGCGCCGCGCTCCGGGACGGCCGGATGCGCGCGCCAACGCGCTTCTGACAAATCCGCTTCTGAAACAGGCATTTGCCCGCCGATCCTCGCGCAACGCTCGAGATCTGGCCGGCCGCACGGCCCGCGTCCTGAACCCGGCCGCGCCCCATCGTTCAGGCTTCCTTTACGCGACCGCTACAAATCTGGGTGGACCGATCGCGGCCCAGTGCACGCGGCCGGCTCCGGTCCGGTCGGGCCCCGGTCACGCGTAGAGTTTGGTGAACCCCACGATGGTGCGCACGACGCTTCCCCGGCCGGCGCGCCTCGCCCTGCGGCTCATGGCCGTCTCGGGCGTGGCCCTGGCCACGGCCAACTGCGCGACCTCGCCCCAGCAGAAGCTCGCCGCGGGGAACGGGATCGACCCGAAATACGGGGTCAAGGCGAGCCCGCGCCTCTACAACGAGGGCGACGTGATCCCGAAGGGCGGCGGGCGCCGCTACACCGGCAAGCCCTACGTGGTGGCCGGCCAGACCTACGTGCCGAAGGAGAATCCGAACGGCTACGTGCGCGAGGGGCTGGCCTCCTGGTACGGCGCGGCCTTCCACGGCCGCATGACCGCCAACGGCGAGGTCTTCGACCGCCACTCGATCGCCGCCGCCCACCCGACCCTGCCGCTGCCGAGCTACGCCCGGGTGACGAACCTCGACAACGGCTACTCGATGCTGGTGCGCGTCAACGACCGCGGCCCCTACCATGCCGGCCGGGTCATGGACGTGTCGGAGGAGGCGGCCGACGCGCTGGGCTTCCACCGGAAGGGCACCGCGCGGGTGCGCGTCGAGTATGTCGGCAAGGCCTCGGTGGCGGGCAGCGACGACCGCAAGCTCCTCGCCAGCCTGCGCACCGACGGGCGGCCCGCCGGCCGCTCGACCGTGATGATGGCCGATCTCGGCCCGGCGGAGGACACGGAGCGCTACACGCGCACCGCCCCGGCTCTGGCCTTCAAGCCCGCCGAGGCGGAGGAGGCCGGGACGGCGCCCGCCGAGGCCCCGGCCGCCCGGCCCGAGCGGACGGCGCCGGTGCGCGCGCCGATCGTGCTGGCCTCGGCCGCCGTGACGGTCCCGGCGGCCGTGCAGCCCACCGCCCCGCGGGTGCGCGAGTTCCGGCCCGCCCCCGTGCCGGCCGTCGCGGCCAGGGGCGGCCTCGGGACCGGGGCCGTCAAGGTCGCGGGTCTCAATCCGGCCCTCGCCCCGGCCCTCGCCCCGGCCGCGCCGCCGTCGCACGGTCATGCCGCCGGAAAGCCCGGCCCGAAGGCCGGGCCGGCGGCCCGCCCGACGCCCGCCGAGGCCCACGGCCGGGCGGCCCCGGCGCCCGGGACCGTCAAGCTCGCCAAGGCAGCGTCGGGCCCGTCCCCGGCCGCGATGCCGGCCGCGATGCCGGCCTCGGCCAAGCTCGCCATGGCGCGCCTCGCCGCGGTGCCGGCCAAGGGGTTGGCCGCGAAGGGCGGCGCGCCCGCCGGGACCGGCTCCGCCAAGACGGCCCCCAAGGCCCCCGCCGCCAAGGGGCCGGCCACCGGGACCGCCGCGAAGGCCGGCCACGCGCGCCTCGCCGGGATCTACTGACGGCGGCCCCGGGATCCGACGCGGATCCGCCCGGGCCCCGGCCGGCCCGCCGCCCCGGACGCGGCCGCCCTCCGCCCGACGGATGCGGCGGGCGATGCGGCATTTCGCATTCGATCCGGCGCCGAAACCGTAATATGGTCACGCTTGTTATTGGGATACGGCCGGGATGTGTCCGGTCCGACGGCAGGCGCGGGACGGAACGGTGATGCGCAGACCCCTTCTCACCCTTCTCGCGGCCGCCTGCGCGCTGGGCGCCGGCCTCGCCGCCGCCGCCGCGCAGAGCTTCCAGACCGCGGCCCCGCACGCGATCCTGATCGACGCCGATTCCGGCTCGGTCCTGTTCGAGAAGGCCGCCGACGAGCGGTTCTCGCCGGCCAGCATGGCCAAGCTGATGACCACCGACATCGTGTTCGAGGCGCTGAAATCCGGCCGCCTGTCCATGGACACGGAGTTCACCGTCACCGAGGACGCGTGGAAGCGCGGCGGCGCGGGCGGGGGCGGCTCGTCGATGTTCGCGCAGGTCAACAGCCGCATCAAGATGGCGGACCTGCTGCGCGGCCTGATCGTGCAGTCGGGCAACGACGCGGCCATCACCATCGCGGAGAACATGGCCGGGTCCGAGGAGGCCTTCGCCGGGCTGATGAACCAGCGCGCCAAGGAGATCGGGCTGACGAACTCGACCTTCCGCAACGCCACCGGCTACTCGGCGCCCGACCAGAAGGTCACGGCCCGGGACATGGCGAAGCTCGCGCTGCACATCATCGACACCTACCCGGACTACTACAAGATCTTCTCCGAGAAGGAGTTCACCTGGAACAAGATCCGCCAGCAGAACCGCAACCCGCTGCTGGCCCTCGACATCGGCGCGGACGGGCTCAAGACCGGCTACCTGGAGGAATCCGGCTACGCGCTCACCGGCTCGGCGGTGCAGAACGGCCAGCGGCTCGTGCTGGTGGTCTCGGGGCTCAAGACCGCCCGGGACCGCGCCTCCGAGTCGCGCAAGCTGATGGAGTGGGGGTTCCGCGCCTTCGAGCCCCGGCAGGTCTTCGCGCCGGGCGAGACCGTGGCCGAGGCCTCGGTGTTCGGCGGCCAGTCGGGCTCGGTGCCGCTGGTGGCGAAGAAGCCCGTGCGGGTGCTGCTGCCGCGGGGCTCCAGCGACCGGGTCAGCGCCAGGGCGATCTATACCGGGCCGCTCATCGCCCCCGTGGAGGAGGGCCAGCGGGTCGGAATCCTGCGCGTCCAGCGCGGCGACACCGTCGCCCTCGACCAGCCGCTCTTCGCCGGCGCCGCGGTGGAGCCCGGCACCCTGTCGCAGCGGGCGATGGACGCGGCGCTCGAATTCGGCACCGGCCTCGTCCGCAAGGCCTTCGACCGGGCCGGCAAGGGCGGGGACAAGGGCGGGGACAAGGGGGCCGGGGCCGACAAGGGCGCTGCCGGGGCGGCCAACCCGTCGTGACGGCGCGCGCGTGACCGGGCCGCGTCTCGGGGATCCCGCCGCGGCGGGCGGCACCTTCATCACCTTCGAGGGCGGGGAGGGGGCCGGGAAATCGACCCAGATCGCCCGCCTCGCCGCGACCCTGCGCGCGCGCTCGGGCCGGCCCGTCTGCGTGACGCGCGAGCCCGGCGGCTCGCCGCGGGCGGAGGAGATCCGCGCGGCGCTGCTCGACGGCGTCGCCAAACCCTACGGCCCGTTCGCGGAGGCCCTGCTGTTCAGCGCCGCCCGGATCGACCACCTCGACCGGCTGATCCGCCCGGCTCTGCGCCGGGGCGAGACCGTGCTGTGCGACCGGTTCATCGACTCGACCCGGGCCTACCAGGGCGCCGCGGGCGGGCTCGACCCCGGGATCGTGGACGCCCTGGAGCGGGTCGTCGTCGGACCGACCCGGCCCGACCTCACCCTGATCCTCGACCTCGCCCCCGAGTCCGGCCTCGCCCGCGCGGCCGGGCGCGGCGCCCGGACGGGGCAGGGGGCCGACCGGTTCGAGGCCGAGGCCCTCGACTTCCACGTCCGGCTGCGGGAGGCCTTCCTGGCGATCGCCGGCGCGGAGCCGGACCGCTGCGCGGTGATCGACGCGTCCCGCGATCCCGACGCGGTCGAGGCGGCGGTCCGCGCCGCCGTCGCGTCCCGGCTGCCGGCGCTCCTGCCCGACCGGCCGGCGGGTGCGGGCCGGAGCGGCGACGCCGCGTGAGCGGCGGGGTGAGCGGCGGGGTGAGCGGGGCGATTCCCGGCCCGACCGGTCCCATCCGGGCCGGCGGCCGTGTAAGCAGCCGCGCGGGCGCGCCGACCGGAGCGGAGCCCGCCGGCCCGCGCCGCGAGACCCACTCCATGAAGCCCGTCCCATGAAGCCCGTCCCATGAAGCCAGCCGCATGAAGCCCGTCCCATGAAGCCCGCCGACCGCGCCGCCGACGACGTCGAGCCCGGGGACCTCGCCGGGATCCCGCGCCCGCGCGAGACCCTCGGGCTCGTCGGCCACGCGGCGGCGGCCGACGCCTTCGCGGCGGCCATCGCGGCGGGGCGCCTGCACCACGCGTGGCTGATCGGCGGCGCCCCCGGCATCGGCAAGGCGACCCTGGCCTACCGGGTCGCCCGGCGCCTGCTCGCCTACCCCGCGGGCGGGGGCCCGGCGGGCCTCGCCGTGCCGGCGGGCGACGCCGTCCTCGGCAAGGTGGCGGGCCTGTCGCACCCGAACCTCGTGGTCCTGCGCCGCCACCGGAGCGCCGGCGCCAAGACGCTGCCGACCAAGATCTCGGTCGACGCGGTGCGCCGCGCCCTCGACCTGTTCGCCTCGACGGCCGCGGATTCCGGCTGGCGCGTCTGCATCCTCGACAGCGCCGAGGACCTGAACGCCAACGCCGCCAACGCCCTGCTCAAGGTCCTGGAGGAGCCGCCGCCGCGCGCGCTGTTCCTGATCCTGTCGCACCAGCCCGGCCGGCTGCTCCCGACCATCCGGTCCCGCTGCCGGGCGCTGATGCTGCGCCCCCTCCCGGCCGAGGACGTCGCCCGGGTGGTGCGTGGCCTGCCCGAGCCCTTCCCGCAGCCCGACGAGACCGCCCTGGCCCGGGCGCTGGCCCAGTGCGAGGGCTCGGTCGCCCGCGCGCTCGCGATGCTCGACCCGGTCACCGCCGGCCTCGTGGCCGAGATCGAGACCCTCCTGGCGCGGGCGCGCACGCCCGACTGGGGCCGGGTGCTCAAGCTCGCCGAGACCCTGGCGGGCCGCGACGCCGAGGCGCGGTTCGAGGCCGCCCAGGACGCGGTCCTGCGCTTCGTCTCGGCCGAGATCGACCGGCGCCGGGACGAGCCCCCCGCCCGCCTCGCCGCCCTGGTGGAGGTCGCCGACCGGTTCGGCCGCGCCGCCCGGGAGGCGGCGATCTACAACCTCGACCGGCGCCCGGTGGTGCTGTCGCTGTTCGGGGATCTCGCGGCGGTGGCGTAGGCCCGGCGGGCACCCGTCCTCGCGCCCGAATCCGGCGCCCGGCTCCGGCGTCCGGATCCCGCGTCCGGATCCGGCCTGCCGCCGGCGTGGAACCGTCCGGCCCGCCCCCCGTTGTCCGCGCGATGACAGCATGCTGTCATTTCGACAACACCCTGCCATCAGGACGCGCCCCATGGAGCCCGACCCGCCCCGGACAGCGCCCGACCGCGACCGGACCCGGCACGCCCTGTCGGACCTCGTGGTCGCGGTGTTCCGCCTCAACGGCGACCTGCTCGCGGCTGGCGACGCGCTGGTGCAGGACCTCGGGCTGACCAGCGCCCGCTGGCAGGTGCTGGGGGCCATCGCCCTCGCGCCGGCGCCGCTGCCCGTCGCCCACATCGCCCGCAACATGGGCCTCGCCCGCCAGTCGGTGCAGCGCCTCGTCGGCGAGATGCGGGCCGACGGGCTGATCCGGCTCGCGCCCAACCCCCACCACCGCCGCGCGCCCCTCGTCGCCATGACCCCGCGGGGCGCGGAGGCCTACCGGCAGGCGATGGCGCGCAACGCCCTCTGGTCGGACGGTCTCACCGCGGGTCTCGCGCCCGAGGCCGTCGAGGCCGCCGCCGCGCTCCTGCAGAGCCTGCAGCGGCGGATCGGCGCCTCCCACGGCGCCATCGCGTCCATCGCCGCGGAGGCTCGGCAGGAGAGGCCGCACGAGACGCCGCACGAGACGCCGCACGAGAGCCCGCACGAGACCCCGCAGAAGACCCGACAGGAAACCCGACCGGAGACCGACCGATGACCGACGCCAACGCCGCCCCGGGCTACGACACCGACGTGATCGTCGTGGGCGCGGGCCCCATCGGCCTGACCGCGGGCTGCGCCCTGCGCCATCACGGCGTGTCGTGCCTGCTCCTCGAGCAGCGCACGGAGGTCAGGGCGTACTCGCGGGCCAACAACCTCTGGGCCCGCCCGCAGGAGCTGCTCGCCGGCATCGGCCTGCGCGACGCCCTGGCGGAGAACGCCTACGCGGTCCGCACCATCAACTTCTTCGTCGACGGCGCGCCGACGACGCCCATCCCCATCGCCGACGTCGCCAGCCCCCATCCCGACGTCCTCTACAGCGGGCAGGACGTGATCGAGCGGACCCTGATCGACGCGTTCGAGGACCGCGGCGGCCGGCTGGAGCGGGGCTGCACGGTCACCGGCATCGACCAGGACGGGGCAGGGGTCACCGTGACCCTCCGGCGGGGCGCGGACGGGCCGGAGACGCGGCTGCGCGCCCGCTACTGCGTGGCCGCCGACGGGGCCCGGAGCACGGTCCGCGCCCGGCTCGGCCTGGATTTCGAGCCCGAGCGGCTCGCGGGCTGCATGAACCGGCAGGTCGACGCCCGGCTGTCCTGGCGGCGCGGCTCCGAGCCGGACCAGCTCTGGTTCTTCTACTACCCGGGCGGCTTCGCCGGCATCATGCCGGTCTGGGGCGGCTACCACCGGCTGTTCTTCCTGGCCGACGACGCCGGCGTGCCGGACCGCGACCCGACGCTCGACGAGATCCAGGCGCTCGCCCGGGAGGTGACCGGCGACGAGACCCTCACCCTGAGCGACCCGCAATGGCTCACCCACAGCCGCTTCGCCTACGGGGTCTCCCCCGGCTACGCGCGGGGCCGCGTGTTCCTGGCGGGCGATGCCGGGCACCTGTCCCTGCCGATCGGCGGCCAGGGCATGAATGCCGGCCTCCACGACGCGGTCGAGATCGCGTGGCGGCTGGCCATGACCCTGCGGGGCGAGGCGGCGCCCGCCATCCTCGACTCCTACGACGGCGAGCGCGGCGGCGAGCACGCCCGGCTGAGCGCCCAGCAGGTGCGCGGGTTCCGGTGGACCGTCTACCGCGGCGCCGTCACCGACACGGTGCTGGGGCTGGCCGCGAAGGCGCTGCCGAACCTGGGCTCCCTGCTGCAGGGGACGGACGACATGCAGCAGATGGGCGTCGCCTATCCCGGGAGCCTCCTGAACGCGGATCACCTGTCCGGCCTGGCGGACCTGGGACACCTGCTGCGGCCGGGGCCGAAGCCGGGCCAGCGCGCGCCGGACGCGCCGGTGACGCGGGACGGGGCGCGCACGCGCCTGTTCCCGTTCCTCTACAACCCGGACGGGTGGACGACGGGCTGGGCGCTCCTGTGCTTCGACGGACGCTCCCCCGAGGCGGCCCCCGCCCTTCTGGAGGCGGTCCGGGCCGTCGCGCCCTGGCCCTGGCTGCGTCCGCGGCTCGTCCTCGCCGGCCCCCTGATCGCGGCGGGGGCGGTGCCCGTCCTGTCGGACCTCGACGGCCGGGCGCACGGCGCCTACGGGCTGGAGGGCCGGCCGGCGCTCGTGCTGGTGCGCCCGGACGGGCACATCGCCTTCCGGAGCGGCGCGGACCGGACCGACCGCCTGGTCGCGTATTGCCGCGCGCTCTTCGACGCGGCCGGGGACGCGGCCGGGGACGCGGCCGGGGACGCGGCCGGGGACGCGGCGCGGCCGGAGGCGGCTTGCGCCGGGTGAGGGTTGCGGGGGGCCGCGGCCCCGAGGGCCGCCCCCGGGGCGCCCCTCGTCCCGCCGCCGCGCCCCGGCCGCCCGCGACGGGCACCGACATCGCGGCGCCTCACGGATCCGGCCGGCTGCCGGACAGGCGCAGGGCGGCGGCCTCCCGGTAGGCGCGGGGCGACAGGCCGTGGCGGTCCTTGAAGCGCCGCGCGAAATGGGCCTGGCTCGCGAAGCCGCACTCGTAGGCCACGACGCCGATCGGGCGGTGCAGGCTGACCGGATCGGAGAGGCGCCTGGCCGCGGCCGCGAGGCGGCGCTCCCAGATCCAGTCGGAGATGTGCTGGCCGCGCTCGTGGAACAGCTCCTGGAGCCGGCGCAGGGACACGCCCATCGCGGCGGCGAGCCGGGGCGGATCGAGGGACGGATCGCCGAGATTCGCCTCGACATGGGCCTTGGCGCGCTGGACGACGACGCTGCCGTGCAGGGTACGCGGCACCTCCCGGGCCATCCGCTCGGCGAGGGCGGCCACGATCAGATCGACGCCGATGGCCGCCATGCGCTCGGCCGCCTCGGGAGAGAGCCGCCGGTTCACCCGGAGCAGATCCCCGAAGAAGGTCGTCACCAGCCGGGTCGTCGCCGATTCGGCGGTCATCGTCAGGGCCGCGAACAGCCGAGCCGGCCCGAGCACGCCCTCGAGGCGCTCCCGCGGCAGGGCCATGACCAGGGTCTGGCCATCCGTGCGCGCGTCCAGCACGCCCGGGTGATGGTCGACGACGGTGAAGTCTCCGGCTCGCTGCAGCGCCTCGCGACCGTGCTGCTGGAAGGTCGACGACCCGGCGAGGCGGAAGTTCACGCGGATGAGCCCGTCCGGCCGGCGCCGGACCGTGTCGGCGGTGATCGTGGTCGTGATGGCGCCCTGGGTGATCCGGCTGAATGTCAGCGGACCGACGGCGCCGATCTCGATCTCGCCCGCGAACGGCCCGTCGGCGCGGCGGCGCTGCTCGACCGGCCCGATCCGGTCGGCGACGACCTCCTGCCAGAGCTTGAAGCGCGTCCGGGGATGGATCCCGGCCGTCGAGAAGACCCGGCGCATCAAGGGACTCGGGGAGCGGCTGCCGCGCGGCCCGCGGAGGGCCTGTCCGCCGGACGGAACCGGCCGCCCTGAAGGGCGACCCGAGGACCGGTATTGGATTGCGCCGATACCATTCTAAATTAATCGCTTTCGGTCTAATAATGCTTTCGTCAAAAATATTACGCTATCAAACGTCCATGATTCTGTTTTTATGAGCAATTTATACGCTTTATCACGTCGAACCTCGCCGAATAAGGCCGGCAATACAGGGCAGGTTGCGCTCATACGCGACGATACTGCCGGCCTCAAGAGGGGAGAACAGCTTCACGCGCGCGCTCTACGCCCGCGAGCTTGCGGCGTCCCGGCGCAGGCGCGACGTCGACGGCGCCGGTCGAGGGCGGGCTGCGTCCCGCGGCGGCGTCCCGCGCCGACGGCGTCGGCGGGCCCGGGATCGGGTCGACGTCGCGACGCGCCGGCCGCGGAGCGGTGTCCCATCATCCTTCGAGCCTTGACAATGTTCCTATTCTGTGCTTCCTGACCGCACCTGTCCGCGGCGTTTCGGGAGCGATTCCGGGGCGTCCTTCGGGGGCCTGCCCGGTGGCTGACCGGTCGGGTCCGGGGACGGGGCGGCGCCCGCGTCGGTGGCTCTCAGCCGCCATCGCCCCGGGCGGCGGACCGGTGCGGGGCGTGCCTCGGA